>OBUT01000001.1_pt1 | contig 765537 bp, 616 predicted proteins | sample 1475941 | NCBI WGS metagenome assembly OBUT01 (sample SAMEA2579956, study PRJEB22360) | human gut metagenome | biome: human gut; feature: human-associated habitat; material: faeces | place: Denmark | collected 2008/2010
GCTACAAATGAAAAGGAGTTAAGTCATCAACTTAACTCCTTGATAATCACCAGTCTGGGTGACTGGATTCGAACCAGCGACCACACGCCCCCCAGGTATTATTGTCTATCATGCTCCAGCGTTCCTCACCTTTTACACGTGCCATTACATTCATTAATGCCACATTTTTCACATACTGGCTGAATGGAGTTACCAGTGGAGGATAACCTAACTTAGGCCATACGTATTCCACTTCATCGAACAACATCACAAGCAGATCGTCAATGCTGAGTTCAGGCTGATTATTACTCTTTAATATCATATTAATACCGGCATGCACACCTTTCAAATCGGCCATCATAGACCCCATCATTCCTCCGGGCAAGCCACATTTCAGCAATAAAGAAGACATATGTTTGTTGGTCGGGTCCATAAAGTAACCAAGGAAATCATCGATGAACTCCTGTGTCATGGCACGCGCCTTCATATAGGCTTTCATATTAATATCAGGTACACGAAAACCGGCATCTTTCAACATGGCCTGTACAGAGATCACGTCCGGATGAACTTTTCCCCAGGACATAGGTTCCATGGCTACATCAATAATATCAGCACCATTCTCACAAACTTCAAGAATGGAAGCCATTGACAATCCGGGCCCGCTATGGCCATGATATTGAATCAACACTTCGGGATGACGTTCCTTAATGGCTTTTGTCAATTGTCCTAACATGGCAGGACGTCCGACACCTGCCATATCCTTCAGACAAATCTCGGGAGCACCGGCCTCAATCAGCTTATCAGCAATAGCCGTATAATATTCTACTGTATGTACCGGTGAAAAGGTGATGCACAAAGTTGCCTGCGGAATCATTCCTCCTTCAAGTGCATAGTGTATGGAAGGAATAATATTCCTTACTTCATTCAGCCCACAAAAGATACGGGTGATATCTACTCCCTGGGCATGCTTGACTTTGTACATCAACCGACGGACATCGGCAGGAACGGGATACATCCGTAAACCATTCAGTCCCCGGTCAAGCATGTGGGTTTGTATTCCGGCATCATTGAAAGGTTTGGTAAAAGCCCGCACTGCTTTATTGGGGTTTTCACCATACAATAAATTGACTTGCTCGAACGCTCCGCCATTGGTCTCCACACGGGCAAAGCATCCCATTTCAATAATCAAAGGGGCAATTCGCACTAACTGGTCGACACGGGGTTGATACTTACCGGACGACTGCCACATATCCCGATATACGAGACTGAATTTAATTTCCTTTTTCATTGCCGTAAGTTATAAGTGATTTCACATTCATAGGTTAACTTGCTATATTACAAATATAGTGAGATATTTGACATAAAGACAAATCAGACCATCAAAAAGTTCCCATAAAAGATATGTTATATATCATATTGTCACAAAAGTAAAGGAGCAAGGAGGGGGTCCCTCACTTACTCCTTCTTTTGCACAACTAAAAAATTACACTAAATCACTACCTAAAATCAATCTTTTTATTAATGAAAAATACCTAATCAAACAAAGTCCTTCAGTTCCTGTTGCAATCTCTGACGGGTAAAAAAGATACGGCTCTTGACAGTGCCGAGTGGCAATTCTAATTTTTCGGCTATTTCACGGTATTTAAATCCGGAAACATGCATTGAAAATGGAACTTTATATTCTTTGGGCAACGCATTTACTACACGGTGCATTTCTTTCAGGTCATAGGCTCCTTCGGTACTTTCAAAACCGGAGTCCTGCGGAAGATTCAGATGGAAAAGATTATCGGTTTGGTCTACATAAGTTTGATCACGCACAATTTTACGGTAATTATTAATAAAGATGTTGCGCATGATAGTATACATCCAGCCCTTAAAATTAGTGTCTGGCATAAATTTATCTTCATTATCTAATGCTTTTAATGAGGTCTCTTGTAACAGGTCATTTGCTTCTTCGCGATTAGCAGTCAATTTATAAGCGAAGCGGAGCAACTCTTCTTGCACTCCTATTAAATCTTTTCTAAAACTTAAACTTTTCATACGTTGCGGTTTTTAAGCGGTTAATATTTCGTTTCTTTCTCGATATTGCAAGTTTAAGGCTTATTTTAGATTTCAGTAGGGTAATTTTCACCAATCTTTGGGGTAAAAACTATCAAATGATAGTTTTTGGGTGCTATTTGATAGTTTTTGGGTGTTATTTCTTAAAGAGTTAGACAGCTTTTGATAGGTTTGTTTGATAATTAATGTTTTTTATTATGTGCTTTTTGTAAATAGAGACTGAATCACATACCTTTGGATCAAGTTTAATAACGTTAAGAATCAAAAGAATTATGAACTTACTGATCATCCTGGGGATTATAATCATCCTCGCCATTATCATTGCTTCCATGTATAACTCATTGGTAAAATTGAGAAATAATCGCGAAAACGCATTTGCCGACATTGATGTACAACTGAAGCAGCGTCACGACCTTATTCCACAATTGGTAGATACAGTAAAAGGATATGCAGCTCACGAAAAAGAAACACTTGAGCGCGTCATCCAAGCCCGCAACGGAGCTGTCAGTGCCCGGACAATCGATGAAAAAATTACAGCTGAAAATCAACTTAGTTCCGCCCTCGCAGGATTGAAGATTACATTGGAAGCTTATCCGGACCTGAAGGCCAACCAAAACTTCCTTCAGCTACAGGAAGAGATTTCGGACGTAGAAAATAAGCTGGCTGCCGTACGCCGCTACTTTAATTCGGCCACAAAGGAACTGAACAATGCTGTACAGACATTCCCTTCCAACCTGATTGCCAACATGTTTGGCTTTCATAAAGAAATGATGTTCGACTTGGGCACAGAACAACGTGCCAATTTAGAAGAGGCTCCGAAAATAAAATTTTAATCCTCAGGAAAGTAAAGACACATGCAATACGTCGGAATACAGACACAACAGAGCCGGAACAATCTCCGTTCCGGTATCTTACTCATTCTCTTTCCATGCCTGGTGGCGGTATTGACTTACCTGTTCTGCTATCTGCTTATCACTTTTACCGTGGAAGACGATTATGGGCAGTACAATACACTGGCAATGACCAATCAAATGTTTATCAACCTGATTCCTTATATTATAGGAGGTGTTCTGGTTTGGTTTATCATAGCTTACTTTACCAATTCCAGTATTATCAAAGCTGCCACAGGCGCGCGTCCGCTTGAACGTAAAGAGAATAAACGTATCTACAATTTGGTAGAGAATCTCTGTATGTCGCAAGGTATGAAAATGCCCAAAATCAACATTATCGATGATGATTCACTAAACGCATACGCCAGTGGAATCAATGAACAGACCTATACAATTACCCTATCCAAAGGTATCATTGAAAAGCTTAACGATGAAGAACTCGAAGGAGTCATCGCACATGAACTGACACATATCCGCAATCATGATGTCCGGTTATTGATTATCTCGATTGTATTTGTCGGTATCTTCTCTATGCTGGCACAAATAGCATTGCGTTCCGTCTATTACTCTTCGTGGACACGCAGTAGAAATGATAAGAATAATGGAGCCATACTTATTCTGGTTTTGGCAATGATTGTAGCTGCCATCGGTTATTTCTTCGCCACTTTGATGCGTTTCGCCATCTCACGAAAACGTGAATATATGGCTGATGCAGGTGCAGCAGAAATGACAAAGAACCCGTTGGCGCTGGCCAGTGCTCTAAGAAAAATATCCGCAGATCCCGATATAGAAGCTGTAGAACGCGAGGATGTGGCACAGTTATTCATTCAGCATCCGGGCAAACAAGCCCAAAGTGCCCTGAGCGGATTAAGCGGATTATTCGCCACCCATCCTCCTATCGAAAAGCGAATAGCTATTCTGGAACAATTCTAATAGTGCATGGCCTTTGCTGTACAAGAAAGAACACCAAAGGCCTGTCACCGCAAAATACACAGGGCTACACTGCATCAAAAGTAAACAACCGACTATCTATAAAAATGAGTTGTGTAAATCTGTGCAATCTATAGTAAAAAAGAGTTTTGAAACTCTCTCTTTTATTCTTTGTGAAATCTGCTCCGACAAACACGAAATAATATTAAATCATTTGTACGCTTTGTACATTTTATCTCTTCCGAGCGTTATCTTTATGTAAATATTCTCCTAAATAATCATTGATATGAAAACAAATAGACGTATCATGCTTCTGATATTGTTCATTGCAGGAACAGGTATCTTCACACTTCAGGCTCAAAACCGGGAAGAAAGGAAAGAGCTGAAGGAACAGACTGTAAAAGAGAAGATTGAATCGGAAAACTATCGGATCGACATAAATACGGCATACCCGCGTAGGGGACGTATGATTCCATTGACATCAATCTATTCCGTAACAATTCGGAATGATTCTGTCTTTTCACAACTACCTTACTTCGGACGCGCTTACTCTATCCCTTACGGAGGAGGACAGGGATTGATGTTTAATGCCCCAATCGATCAATACACCATGTCCATGGGAAAACGCGGAGCAGCAAAAATCAACTTTACCGCCAAAAGTCCCGAAGATCAGTTCAAATTCAGGATAACAATCTATTCCAACGGTTCATCCAGCATAGATGTCGATATGCAAAACCGTGAATCGATCAGTTTTTCAGGTGACTTGATATTGCCGGAATAAAGTCGTACCGACTTTATTCCCCCTTCAAGATAGGCAGGCAAATTTGGTATTTTACAGCCAAAGCGCGTACTACAAAAATGCAGCAGCCACTAATGACCTGCGTCAAGGCGGCATCTACCCCCAAACGATCGAGCCCCCAATAAATGACTCCACCGATAACACATGCCATGGCATAAATCTCCTTACGAAAGATCAACGGAATCTCGTTGATAAATACATCACGGATAACTCCACCGGCCGCACCGGTCATGGTTCCCATAATAATGGCTACCCAAAAGGCATATCCCAAATCGATCGTCTTGCTGATACCAACTACTGTAAACAACGCAAGACCAATGCTATCGAAAATAAAAAACGTATTGTGCATGTGGATCAAATGCTTCCGAAAAAAGATAACCCACAGCAAGGCCAGCGCCGAGCAAATTAAATAAATAGGATTCGTCATCCAGAATGGAGTGACATCCAATAAAACATCACGTATGGTACCACCGCCAATGGCTACAGCCACACCGGCTACATAAGCGCCAAACCAATCGAATTGTTTGGCAGATGCAAGACGAATACCACTAATGGCAAAAGCGAATGTTCCGATAAACTCCAGAATCTGGATAAAAGTCGGAATCTGAAAGATAGTTGGCATATATTAAGTTTTTTGTGTGCAAAGAAACAAATAATTCCGCAAGAAAGTGTAAATTTGTTCCTTGAAAATTGTAAGAATACAAAGATGAAGATAACGATTGTTGCCGGGGCTCGCCCTAATTTTATGAAAATCGCCCCTATCACCCGGGCTATCGATGCCGCAAAGGCACAGGGTAAACGTATTTCTTATCGCCTGGTATACACGGGAGTAGAGAATGATAACAGTTTGGACGCCTCCTTATTTGCAGATCTGCACATGAAAGCTCCCGATGCCTATTTGGGAGTAAACGGCAATAACCCAACAGAACTGACTGCGGGAATCATGATCGCTTTCGAACGTGAATTGACAGAAAACCCTACGCATGTAGTCCTGGTGGTCGATGACCTCACAGCAACCATGAGTTGTGCCATCGTAGCCAAGAAACAAAACATAAAAGTAGCACATCTCGTAGCCGGTACCCGTTCATTCGACATGTCTATGCCCAAAGAGATCAACCGTATGATTACAGATGGCTTGTCCGACTACCTCTTCACAGCCGGCATGGTAGCCAACCGTAACCTAAACCAGACAGGTACGGAAAACGAAACAGTCTATTATGTAGGGAATATCCTGATCGATACGATACGTTATAATCGCAATCGCCTGATAAAACCGGTATGGTTCTCTGTGCTGGGGCTGAAAGAACATGAATACATTCTGCTGACCCTCAATCGTCACGTACTGTTAAACAATAAGGAGAACTTACAGGAATTGATGGAAACATTGCTTAAAAAAGCAAATGGCATGCCCATTGTCGCACCGCTGCATACTTATGTACGCGACGCAATCAAAGCATTGGGGATCACCGCTCCCAACCTGCACATCATGCCTACACAGAGTTATCTCTCTTTCGGTTATCTGATGAATCAGGCAAAAGCCATCGTGACTGACTCGGGCAATGTAGCCGAAGAAGCCACTTTCCTGGGAATTCCCTGCATCACGCTCAATACGTTTGCCGAACATCCGGAGACCTGGCGAACAGGCACTAATGAACTGGTCGGTGAAGACCCGGCCGCATTGGGAGCCTGTATGGACAAACTGATGAACGGAGAGTGGAAACAAGGAACTTTACCCGAACGTTGGGACGGACGAACCGCAGAGCGAATTGTACAAATATTATTGGGGGAATAATACCATATTCCCCCTCCTTACAGGAGTCAAAAGATACACAAAAAAGGTTATATAGTCCTTTCAATCAAAAGGAATTTATTACCTTTGCAGTCTCACGATGAGATGAAGTGTGTATGAAACAACAATATTCTAAACTATTATTAGTAATCTTCCTTCTACTCTCTGCGCCACAGGCTTTCGCACAGTTAAAGGGAGTAATCACCGATTCTATTTCACATGAACCATTAATGTACATTTCCGTTTTCTATGAAGGGAAAGGAGTAGGTGGCATATCCAACGCTAACGGAGAATATAAGGTGGAAACCCGCAAAGGCTGGAATGAGCTGACCTTTTCTGCGGTGGGATATATCACCAAGAAAGTGAAGATTCCGGCGGGTGCCAAAGAACTCAATGTAGTACTCTCACCGGATGATGTAATGCTGGAAGAGGTGGTTGTAAAACCTAAAAAGGAGAAATATTCCCGAAAAAACAATCCGGCAGTAGAGTTTATGCGGAAGGTAATCGACCATAAAAAAGCTCAGAAGCTGGAAACCAATGACTATTACCAATACAGCAAATATCAGAAAATGAAGATGTCACTCAATGACGTGACACCCGAGAGTCTTGAGAAAGGGATCTATAAAAAGTTTTCTTTCCTAAAAGACCAGGTCGAGGTTTCGCCCGAGACTAACAAACTGATTTTGCCCATCTCCGTACAGGAAACATCTTCAAAAACCATCTACAGAAAAGATCCGGAAAGTAAAAAGACCATCATCGAAGGTATGAACTCAAATGGTGTAGAGGAATTCTTCTCTACCGGTGATATGTTGGGTACTATCCTTAACGATGTATTTGCCGATATCAATATCTACGATGATGATATCCGTCTGTTGCAACGCCGTTTTGTAAGTCCCATCGGAAGCGGGGCCATCTCTTTCTATAAGTTCTACCTGATGGATACCGTGATGGTAGACAAAAACAAATGTGTACACCTCACGTTTGTTCCACAGAACCCTCAGGACTTCGGATTCACCGGACACCTGTATGTGCTGGATGATTCAACCTACGCTGTAAAAAAGTGCACCATGAATTTGCCTAAAAAAACAGGGGTAAACTTTGTGGAGAATCTGGATGTCGTGCAGCAGTACGAACAACTCCCCAATGGCAACTGGGTACTGACTGATGATGATATGACCGTAGATCTTTTAGTAATGAAAGCTATCCAGGGGATTCAGGTAAAGCGGACTACGAAATATAGCAACTATGTCTTCGAACCCATCGAGCCACGACTCTTCCGACTAAAAGGCAATGTTATCAAAGAAGCGGACATGCTCACCAAAAGTGACGAATACTGGGCCGGAGTGCGCCAAGTACCGTTAACAAAAACCGAGAGTAGCATGGATCTTTTCATGAACCGGCTGGAGCAAATTCCCGGATTCAAATATGTCATATTCGGCGCAAAAGCATTGATAGAAAATTATGTGGAAACCGGAACCAAAAAACATCCGAGCAAATTCGATTTCGGTCCGATCAATACCATGATATCGAGTAACTATGTGGACGGCACCCGATTCCGCCTCAGTGGTATGACTACAGCCAAACTGAATCCTCATTGGTTCTTTAATGGATATGGAGCCTACGGACTTAAAGACAAAAAATGGAAATATGAGGGCAATGTAACCTACTCTTTCCGTAAATGTGAATTCTTCCCCTGGGAGTTCCCGAAACACTATATCTCCGCTTCTTACCGTTATGATGTCATGTCACCGATGGATAAATTTCTCGACACGGATAAGGATAACGTATTCGTGGCCTGGAAAACCACTACTGTCGACCAGATGTCGTACGTACGGGATGCTACATTGAGATATGAAATGGAAACTCTTTCAGGCTTCTCGGTCGCAGCTATGGCACGACACCGGAAAGACACTCCGGCCGGTAAACTTCAATACATCCGTAACGATGCTGCCAAAACAATTGTTCCGGACATTACCACCGCCGAATTGGGATTGACCTTGCGTTATGCTCCGGGTGAGACTTTTGTAAACACGAAACAGCGTCGGCGTCCGGTGTCGCTGGATGCTCCCATCTTCACCCTTTCTCACACCACCGGATTCAAAGGTGTATTGGGAGGAGAGTATAATTTCAATTTGACGGAAGCAAGTATCTGGAAGCGCTTCTGGCTTTCGTCTTGGGGCAAAGTAGACGTCACCCTGAAAGGTGGGGCGCAATGGAATACCGTTCCATTCCCGTTACTCATTCTGCCGGCTGCCAACCTTTCATATATTACCCAAAAAGAAACTTTCAACCTGATCAACAATATGGAGTTCCTCAACGACCGCTATGCATCGTTGGCACTGACATATGACATGAATGGCAAACTTTTCAATCGTATTCCACTAATCAAAAAATTGAAGTGGAGAGAAGTGTTCCGTTTCCGTGCCCTGTATGGTAACCTGACCGAAAAGAATAACCCGTTTAAGAGCAATAATCCGGAACTGTTCGATTTTCCGCAACGGGACGGTAGTTACACCAGTTATGTAATGGACCCGAAAGTACCCTATCTGGAAGCCAGTGTAGGTATCTACAACATCTTTAAATTGTTACATATTGAATACGTACGCCGTCTGACCTATCTGAATCACCCCGGAATCAACAAGCAAGGTATCCGGTTTATGATTCAAGTGGTATTTTGATTTGATATCATTTACACAAATAAAAGCTAAATACGATGAATTTCACTTTACATACCCTCAATGGCATAAAGCTGTGGTTGGTACTTCTTTTACTTAGTGGCGCAATCAATGTTTGCCGGGCAGATTCTCCACGACAAACCATCAACTTTAACCGGGGATGGAAATATTGTCAGGGGGATTTCGATCATGCTGCCCGACCGGGGTTCGACGATTCAGAATGGGAGAAAATAGGACTTCCCCACTCTTTCAGTACTCCATATTTCATGTCGAAGGACTTTTATGTAGGCTACGGATGGTACCGTAAAGCTTTTCCGGTAAAAAAAGAGATTCTTGGCAAGAAAAGTTTTCTTGAATTCGATGGCGTATTTCAAGAAGCAGAGATTTTCGTCAACGGACACTTGGCAGGCACTCACAAAGGAGGATATACCGGATTTTCCATCGACATATCAGCTTACCTGAAAGAAGGGAAAAACCTGGTAGCCGTCCGAGTAAACAACTGTTGGCGCCCTGATCTTGCCCCGCGTGCAGGCGAACATGTATTTAGCGGAGGTATCTACCGGAACGTACGTCTGGTAATAAAGCCCCCCACTTACATCGATTGGTATGGCACCTGGGTCACAACCCCGGACCTGGCAGAGAACAAAGGTAAATCGGGAAGCGTCCACATACGGACAGACGTATGTAATGCTTCAGGAAAAACAGACACTTACCGACTCCTGACCACCGTTGTCGATGCACAAGGCAAAGAAGTGTCTTCGGTTTCCACATCCCAAGTATTGCCGGACAATGCAACCTACACATTTAAACAACAAACCAAAGAAATTCAGGCACCTCAACTGTGGCATCCCAATCATCCGGCACTATATAAAGTGATAAGCTCACTCTATCACGGACAAGAATTAATAGACCGTTACGAAACAGCATTCGGATTCCGCTGGTTTGAATGGACTGCAGACCGGGGATTTTTCCTGAATGGGGAGCACCTTTATTTTAAAGGAGCCAATGTTCACCAGGATCATGCCGGATGGGGAGACGCTGTAACCGAGACCGGAATGCGAAGAGATATCCGGTTAGTGAAAGAAGCCGGCTTCGATTTAATAAGAGGCTCGCACTACCCCCATTCACCGGCTTTTTCACAAGCATGCGATGAAATAGGAATGTTATTCTGGGCAGAAAACGCATTTTGGGGAATCGGAGGACACAAAGGAGACGGTTATTGGAATGCCAGTGCATACCCTGTAAACGAATCCGACAGGGCAGAATTCGAAAACAGCGTAAAAGCCCAACTGAAAGAGCTGATTCACATCCACCGCAACCATCCTTCCATCATCGTATGGAGCATGAGTAACGAGCCTTTTTTCACAGCACCCGAGACAATCGATCCGATGCGTAAACTACTGGAAGAAACCGTCAAACTTTCCAAACAACTCGATCCTACCCGCCCGGTAGCTGTCGGTGGTGCGCAGCGTCCGCTGGGAGAGAAACGAATCGATAAGTTAGGCGACATAGCCGGATATAACGGTGACGGCAGCTACATTCCGGAGTTTCAGCAACCGGGCATGCCAACAGTAGTTTCGGAATATGGCAGTACTACAGCCGATCGTCCGGGAGAATATGATCCGGGATGGGGAGACCTGGCTAAGAATAATGCACAGAACGGTTTTCCATGGCGTAGCGGACAAGCCATCTGGTGCGCATTCGACCACGGAAGCATTGCCGGCAGTGCCCTTGGCAAAATGGGCATCATCGATTACTTCCGGATTCCCAAGCGTGCCTGGTACTGGTACCGGAATGCCTACAAAGGGATTACCCCTCCGGAATGGCCGCAAGAAGGAACACCTGCCCGCATCAGCCTGGTTGCCGACCGGACTGATAACATAAAAGCGGACGGAACGGACGATGTTATGTTATCAATAACCATCCTGGATGCAAGCGGAAAGCCGGTCAGCAATTCTCCGGCAGTTAAGCTCGACATTCTATCCGGCCCGGGAGAGTTTCCCACCGGAACCTCAATCCTGTTTGAAAAAGAGAGTGATATCCGTATACTCGACGGAAAAGCGGCTATTGAATTCCGGTCATATTATGCCGGAGAAACTGTTATCCGTGCTACTTCACCGGGACTGGAACCGGCCGAAGTAAAAATCCGATTCACCGAAAGCACTCCCTATACAGAGGCCTTCAAAGTAAAAGAACGTCCCTATACACGCTTCGAAACTCCGACAAAAACGGATAATCTGCAAACCTTCGGACCTAACAACCCGACTTTCTGCAGTTCGTCTGTCAACGGACATTCATCCGCTTTTGCAGCCGACGGAGACGAATCTACATACTGGCAAGCTTCAGAGAACGACCCGGAACGTTCCTGGACACTGGATACCGAAAAAGGATTGTCGATACGTCACATCCGAATCGCATTTCCGGATTTAGCCCCTTATCAATACAAAGTAGAGGTATCCATGGACAGAGAACACTGGTCGCTCATACCGGATCAAACCAATAATAAGCAGAACGAGAACATTCGGATGATTCAGGTTGTTCCCGGTATACAAGGACGTTTCGTACGTATCAGTTTCACAGGAGAGAAAGCTGCTATTACAGACGTACAGGTCATCGGAACGGTAATTGACTAAAATAACAGATTTATTACAAATATATGCAACCATTAGCGGAAAGACTTCGCCCAAAGACATTGGATGATTATATCGGTCAGAAACACCTTGTGGGACCGGGTGCTATCCTGCGCAAAATGATTGACGCAGGGCGTATCTCTTCATTTATTCTTTGGGGACCTCCGGGAGTGGGTAAGACCACACTGGCCCAAATCATTGCCAATAAGCTGGAAACTCCCTTCTACACCTTGAGTGCTGTCACCTCCGGGGTGAAAGATGTGCGCGAAGTGATAGATCGCGCCAAGAGCAATAAGTTTTTCACTCAATCCAGCCCTATCCTGTTTATCGATGAAATACACAGGTTCAGCAAATCCCAACAAGATTCGTTACTGGGAGCCGTCGAACATGGCACAGTCACGCTGATAGGTGCCACCACCGAAAATCCGTCTTTCGAAGTTATCCGTCCGCTCCTTTCCCGCTGTCAGCTCTACACACTGAAATCTCTGGAAAAAGAAGATTTACTGGAATTGCTGCAACGTGCCATTACTACCGACGTAGTGCTGAAAGAACGGAAAATCGAATTGAAAGAGACCGGTGCCATGCTTCGCTTTTCGGGAGGCGATGCCCGCAAATTACTGAACATACTGGAACTCGTGGTAGAATCGGAAACAGAAGAAACCGTAATCATCACTGATGATCTGGTAACAGAACGCTTGCAGCAAAACCCGCTCGCATACGATAAGGACGGTGAAATGCATTATGACATTATTTCGGCGTTTATCAAATCGATACGGGGAAGTGACCCTGATGGCGCCATCTATTGGCTGGCCCGTATGGTAGAAGGAGGCGAAGATCCGGCATTCATCGCCAGGCGCCTGGTCATCTCTGCCGCAGAAGATATCGGCCTGGCCAATCCGAACGCATTGTTATTGGCTAATGCCTGTTTTGACACATTGATGAAAATCGGCTGGCCGGAAGGAAGAATTCCACTGGCAGAAACAACGATTTATCTGGCAACAAGCCCCAAAAGCAATTCGGCCTACAATGCCATCAACGATGCACTGGCACTGGTACGCGAAACCGGTAATCTGCCTGTTCCCCTACACTTGCGCAACGCTCCCACCAAGCTGATGAAGCAGTTGGGATATGGCCAGGAGTACAAATATGCACATAATTACGAAGGCAACTTTGTAAAACAACAGTTCTTACCGGATGAAATCAAGGCCAAACAACTATGGCAACCCCAACACAATCCGGCAGAACAAAAACATGCCGAGCGAATGAAGCAACTATGGGGAAATGAAAAGAACTATTAACCATCTGCAATTGTTTTATCAGATAAAAAGTTATTCATTCAGTATTCAAGTATCTAAACTGAATACTTAACACCTAATAATTTATGAAGATAGTAGTTTTAGACGGTTATGCCGCCAACCCCGGAGATCTGAACTGGGACGAATTGAGAACTTTGGGTGAGTGTGAAATCTATGATCGCACGGCTCCCGACGAGGTACTTGAACGCTCGAAGGATGCAGAAGCGATTCTTACCAACAAGGTGGTGATCACGGCAGAACACATGGCATCCTTGCCCAACCTGAAGTATATTGGCGTAATAGCCACCGGATATAACATCATTGATGTTGCCGCAGCCAAAGAGCGTGGCATTACCGTAACCAATATCCCTGCCTACAGCACTCCCTCCGTCGGACAAATGGTTTTTGCCCATATCCTGAACATCACTCAGCGAGTACAGCATTATGCCGACGAGGTTCGTGAAGGACGCTGGACTCAGAGTCAGGATTTTTGTTACTGGGATACTCCGCTTATCGAGCTGTTGGGAAAGAAGATAGGTCTTATCGGCCTGGGACAAACCGGATACAACACAGCCCGTATCGCTATCGGATTTGGTATGAAAGTGTGGGCTTATACATCTAAATCACGCCTCCAACTGCCTCCTGAAATCCGTAAAGCAGAACTCGACCAGATTTTCCGCGAATGTGATATTGTCAGCCTGCATTGCCCGCTGACGGAATCAACACGTGACCTGGTTAACACCCGTCGCCTGGAACTGATGAAGCCCAATGCCATTTTAATCAATACCAGCCGTGGTCCGCTGGTCAACGAGCATGACCTGGCAGAAGCTCTGAATAATTACAAAATCTATGCCGCCGGACTGGATGTGCTCTCCACCGAGCCACCCCGTGCCGACAATCCTTTGCTGACTGCCAGAAACTGCTTCATCACCCCACATATAGCCTGGGCTACTTCGGCTGCCCGCGAGCGCCTGATGGCTATCCTGGTCGACAACCTGAAAGCCTATATCGGCGGCAAGCCTGTGAACAACGTGGCCAAATAAAGTCAGATATCAAAAAATACAGGAATACTATCGGGGTTCAGAACATATCCCGATAGTTTCCTCAACTTTTCTTCCGCATCCATCACGGCACAAGAATAGCCGGCTACGGACATCATCGGCCAATCATGCATCGTATTGCCTACTACCAAAACCTCCCTAAGAGAAATCCCCAATCGAGCACACAGAGTAATCAGACCGTTCTTCTTACCGGCTTTACTGTCTACCACCGTCAGCAATCGTCCCTCCTGATACAATTGATACGCCTCTTCATCCAATTCGGTCAGCCACCGGACAGCTTCCCGGGTATTCGGTGCAAGCACAGCATATTTAAAGACTTTCCCCTCCCGGGTATAACGGGTCACCCTGCAACCCGGAAAACCGGCAGTCACAGGATTTGCAATCGGAACACATTCGATAGTTTCCCCGTAGCATAACAGACCTCCGTCCGCAAAAACTCCGCCCGAGAACAGGCCGAACACATTGCCAAGCCGTTTTTTAGCATGCGACACCGGTAAAGCAGTACTCAGATATAAAGGCAAACGCTTAGCCATATACTCCAATACCGAAACCGTACGGTCCGGAATCCGTCCCTGAGCATCCGTCAGCGTACCATCCACATCAAAGAAGACAGCTTCCACCTTCTTCCTTTCCGGTATGCGCCACAAAGCCCCATCCCCCATCATTCTCCTCAAGGGCGTATCGCACAAATTACTGAAAGCAATGTAACAATCACAAACTTTACGAAGGCAGAAGGGCTGAAAATCCGAAGTGGAGTCATCGTAAAAGTTTGCCATCCGTATCCCACTTCTCGGGCAAGCATACATATCCCCTTTCCGGTCGATAAAAAGTGTTTCCCTACCTCCCACACAGCCGTCCAAGCACGCCTTTGCATTTCTCCGGTCATAATCGAACAGATTGTCTATTTCACCAAAGAAACGGATATCCTCTTCCGACAGCGGCTTCCGCAATCCCTGCATGGCATTCACAAACAGGTAAACCGACGGATCCAGCAGCTGTCTCAGTTTCCGGATTTGTTCCTTTGCCGAAGGATCACCGACTGCCCCTGCACATACCCCGATGCCGGCCGCACGAAGCATCTCTACTTTGGATGCAAACTCCCCTACCCCAACCATCTCCGGGTGATAGCTCGCCCAAAACCTGAACTTAGACACATCTGCCTGCTCCGCCTCAGCCTCATCTAAAAAACGGGATACCGAAAAGGACAAATTGGTCTGGCAAGAGACTCCAATCACATGGGGCATAGCGGCCAGGCGCATGATGCCCTCTCTATAGTAGCGATGTATCATCGCTTCCCCATAAGGAATAATCAGGATACGTAATGAACCGTATTTCCACCCGCCGATACGGGAAATAAAGCGGTCCAATGCTTCCTGATCTTCTCTCGTATCGGCAGACACAGACTTTCTGCCGAACGGACAATACGAACACGTATAATTGCAATGCTCCAGACTACCTCTATAATAGATACTCCGGACAGTACTCAAAGAGGACATCATTCTATTCGGATCAGGGATATACATATTCGGACATCAGTTTCCTCACGACAGGTGAAATAAATGCCTGTCCGATGTAATCGGAATAAGCCATTCCTTCCTCCGTGAGACGCACTATCCGGCCAGTCTCTTCAATCCATCCACGATCTGTGAACTCCCGGAAAAGATTCCGGTCCGGCTTCTCACCAAAACGTTTTTCATACTCCGCCAAGTCCACTCCCCGGTGATACATCAGGTTCTTTATAATGAATCTGATTTGCATCTCTTCTGTGGAAAGCAAGAAACCATTAGCGGCAGTCATAAAATCGGTAGTCCGGATATAATGGTCTATTTCATCGGCTATTGCCTGCTGACGTACAGCATAGGGAGTGGCATAGTGTAAGTTTCCCAAATAACTCCGGCCTCCCGCCCCGCAGGAAAGCATCACTTCGTCACCACACGAAAATTCCGTTTCCGTTGTTTCGCGCCTGACAAAACGGCGCATGGACGTTTGTACAAATCCTTGCCCTACCAGTAACTCACGGGCAGATTTGTAGATAGCGTAACCTATGTCATCCGTCGAACGTACATTGATGCGTGTACCTGGCCGGACATAAAGAGGATAAATAAACAGCTCATTGGGCCGATAAGTAAGTGCAGTGTTCAGAGAGCGCATAAAGCTCTCTACCGTCTGTCCCTCGATACCATAAATCAGGTCGAGGTTAAACTGCGGAAAACCTGCCTCCACAATATTTTCGAGTGCACCGACTACTGTACCGAGTCCGGGTCTTCTTTTCAGTTTCTTCAACTCCGTCTCATTGAAACTCTGCACCCCCATGCTCAACCGCTCCACTCCCCTCGCCCGCAACTGCCTCAAAACACTCTTTTGCGTATATTCCGGTGAAGTCTCGACAGAAGTAAACACCCGGGAAGGATGCACACCGAACAGTTCGGCCAGGCAGAACAACTCTTCCAACTGTCCTTCATCCAGAATAAGCGGAGTACCCCCTCCGACGGCAAACGAAGTAAACTTCAGGCCTTGTGCCGCCACAGACAGCTGTTCGGCCTGGCGGCGCATCGTGTGGAGATACAATGAAATGCGCTCCGCATCGCAACACTGCTGTGAAAAAAGATTGCAATAGCCACACTTATGGGCACAGAAAGGTATGTGGAAATATAAACTAGCCTCCCTTCCTTCCAGCCGTTCAAGATAAGGAGAAAGAGAGACCGGAGGAGTCAACGTACGGTAAGCCGTCTTATGCGGATAACTGTACATATAGCTGACATATCGTGAAATCTGCTGTTGTTCGTTCATTTTCTGAGAATAAAGTGTTTATAAGGCACCGTATATACTTTTTCGTGAGAGATGCAATGATACTCGTAACCATCTTCACCGTAACAGGTCCCGTGATCGGACAGGGCAATGACCAACGTGTCCGAGCGCCTCCTGAAAGCCTCGAACAGGCGGGGCAGCTGACTGTCGACATACCGCAGGGCTGCCGCATGCGACTCTTTATCATCTTTCTTTTTCCCCTCCACGTAGTGGCAGTTCGGATAATGAATCGCCGAAAAATTGATATACATAAATACTTTCCGGTCCGCCGGATACTTTTCCAGTTTGTCGACGGCAAAGTCCACCTGATTGGCAGCACTGTTCTTATCCGTGCAACCGAAAGTCGGCAGCCAATAACTCTTATTGAAATAGCCGGGAAATACCCTTCCTATATCATTCCGCTTACTGAAAAAGTTGACTCCTCCGATGCAGATTGTTTCATAACCTACCTGAGCCAGACTCTGTACGAACGTAGCCTCTTTGAAAGCATAGCTGCCTTTGGGAGGTATACGTCCCGTACCGGCCTGAAAGGGGAAAAAGAGCCACTTTCGGTTACGCAACATATGCGGCTCGGCGGGTGACGGCAAGAATCCTGCGAAAATAGCGAAGTGAGACGGATAAGTGAAATTACCGGGAGCATGCCGTTTCTCCCAACCGTTGCCACAGCTATTCAGTACAGGAGTCCCCCCGGAGGCTTCTTCGGCCACGCTGACGTCATAACGCAAAGTATCGAAACAGAGCATCAGTATATCATGCGTACCCACAATTTCATTCATATCTATGTCCGGCTTCTGATCCTGCGTGCCGGAGGGTAATTCATCTATTTCCATTGAAAAGTGATTCTATCGTTTTTATCTGATTGGCATATATCTTATTTTCCGTATACATATCCTGATAGATATGGTCTCCCTGCCCATTGACCTCTATAATATAAGGTGTGTCCGTATTCCGGGCTATCAACACGTCTATGCCCGCATATCGCAGCCCCAAGGCCTTCATGGCAGTGATGCTCCGGCAGAAAAGCTCTTCACGAACGGAAGGAGCCAACGAAAGTTCTTCGAACAGCCTCGCTTTATTGTTCAGGTGAAGATTAGTTATGGCACCGTCACTGCAACGCACCACTACATAATCGACTTCATCCCCCCTGCAGACAACACGCAAGTCATAATTCTCACCTTCCAGCTTTTCCTTTGCCATCCATTCTTCAAGGACAGCCCCACACCGTATGACCTCTTCCGCCAATGTGGCAATCTCTTTCCGGTTCGTCAGCCTGCAGATACGTTTCGCATTACAAACGCGCCCTCCTTCCCAGGACATCGTCGTATAAGCCACCCATTCATCCCGGCAATGATTATACCTGACAGCCATAATCCCACCGGCCCCGGAACCATAACGGGGCTTCAGAAATCCTCCCCTCTTCTGCCGGCAAAGTATGGCGGCCAAATCATCAAATGTGCTAAGCGCATCCGAAAGCAACGGAGTTGTTTTCAGCCCGGCCCCGGTCAGTTTCCGCTGAGTATACACTTTATCGAGCGCACAAAGAATTGCAGCCGGTTCATTCAGAAAGTGTACACTTTCCGACTTATCCGTATCGGCCAGTCGGGACAACAGACTTCTATACTCCTCGCAGAGCAAATTGTATTTCCGAAAGTCCGCCTCCCGAAATACCGGAGGCTCCAGCTTTACAACCGTATCACGACAATCGGGAAGAACGGCCGACAACTCGTCATAAGTGACAAAGCAGGTGTCCGCCCCGAGGCTTCTACCCGCTTTGATAAAATAGTCCGTACGCTTGGAAGTCGAGTTACTGGCAACAAGTATTCTCATCCGCTCACTCCGTAATCATCGGGTAACTGTAATCGTCATCGTATTCCTGTGAGTCGGAAACATCTATCTTCATGGGCAGCGATTTCTGCAACTCTTTCTTCATCTCGTCGCTCAGATAATTGTATTTCATATTGATAAACTTCAGATGCTTGATTTTATCCACATGATCCAGCAATAGCCGTGCCCCTTCATCCGTCAACACACCGGCGGAAATATCCATTGTTTCCAGTTGCGGCAGGATATCCGATTCAAGAAACATCTCTACAACCGCATTCTGCTCTTCGGCATCGACAATGCCCAGCCATTTCAGGTTAGGGAAACGGTCTTTAGAGAACAGAGGTCTGAATACATTCATATCGCCATCAAACCCATAATCCTCCACTCCTACATAGAGAACCAGCTTTTCAAGATTCGGCAGATCGGAACCCAGGATATCTTCCACCACCGAATCGGGCAGGCCGCCACTGATAATTTCAAGTGACTTCAAGTTCGGACGCGGTTTCTTACCAATGCTCAGATTATTCGTTCCTTTGATTTTAAGGTTATTCAGCAGAGGCATCGCATCCAGCACCGGGCTCAAATCGACTTGCTCAATCCAGGAAATCTCCTGTTCTTCTGAATCCATATCTCCCCAGAACAAACCTTCGAGATGGGCAAACTTCTCTTTATTCTCCACAATGCCATCGGCAATGACCGAGGAGTCCTCCCCGTCATATCCCCAGCAGCCTATTGTGATCTGCTTGAGTGACGGCAGTTTTTTGTCTTTCAATATCTTGTCCATCAAGTTTACGCCCTCTTCCGCTTCGTCATAGCTCAACGCATACTTTTTGGCTTCCACTTTCATTTCTTTGGCAACCTCTTCCAAGGTCTCCACATATCCTTTTTTCGTTTTTTCCGCTATCAGCTTACCGGCGGCTTTTTCGGCTTCCCCTGCCGACGAAAAATTCTTCACCTGTGTTTGTCCATCCGTCCCCAACTTACCGTAATTCACTATTACGTCAGTGCCCCGGACATCGATGCTCCAAAATTTCTGGGACTTAAAGTCCTGGTATACAAATACTCGTTTCATAGTATGTCTGTTTAATTACTGATATAAAAAATGCTTATCTGCCTTTGTTTCTCCAAAAACAGATAAGCATTACTGCAAAAATAATAAAATTTTGATACCTTATACCTTTATCCGACAAGAATCTCAATAAGCATGTCCGCCTTCGTCCATTTCCTTGGCATCGATCTTCCGGTTGTCGATGCTGCGCCAAGCATAGAAAATGTAGGCGATGACAAACGGAACGAGGATAGAAACATAGGCCATGGTCTTGAGCGTGAACTGGCTGGAACAACTATTGGCAAGGGTCAGCGAACTTTGTATGTCCGTATTCGACGGATAATAAGCCGTATTGTTATATCCGGCTGTCAGCAGCAGTGCCAGAACAGTCAGCACCGTACCGATACCCACAAACCAGATTCCTTTATCAAACGTTTTTTTCAGCAGGGTTTTGCCAATGCCAAACAACACCAGCACGACTCCCACAAGGAACACGATAAGCACTACCGGCATTTCAATAAAATTATTGAAGTATTTATAAGGCTCCATGTAGATCTCTTTTGTTTCCGGATTGACAGCATATCCATCGGCCAGCAAAGTGCGAATCACGAATGCCAGGAAGAACACCAGGAACAGGACCGTATTGGCTATCAACGAACGACGACATTTGGCAACCAACTCTTTATCAGCGATATTATTGATAAAGTAAAGAGCTCCCAAAACACGCGCCAGGAAGAACACGGCCAATCCCAGAATCACATTCCAGATATTGGTCAGCGCATCCAGTCCGTGCCAACCGTTGCCCCAATGACTGATCACAGGCATCACTTCGTTCACCATATTCCCCTTATTGATATAGAAATCCGAACCGGTAAAGAAAGTGGCCACAGCGCCTCCCAAGAGCAAGGGTCCCACCACACCGTTAATCACCAGAAAAGTCTGGTAGGTCTTCTTTCCCAACAAGTTGCCCGCTTTGCTCTGAAATTCATAACTGACAGCTTGCAACACAAAACTGAAAAGAATAATCATCCACAGCCAGTAGGCCCCCCCGAAACTGGTACTATAAAACAGAGGAAACGAAGCAAAGAAAGCGCCACCGAAAGTGACCAGCGTAGTAAATGTAAATTCCCATTTGCGTCCGGTAGAGTTTACCATCATCTTACGATGCTCTTCGGTTTTGCCCAAACAAAACAGCAGAGAGTTGCCACCCTGCACAAACAGTAAAAATACGAGTATGGCCCCGAGTAGTGAGACTACCAGCCACCAATATTGTTGTAGAAAAATGTATGTACCCATAGTTTAAATAATTATTGGTTCGTGACTAATGATTAACCGTCGGTCCTTTCTTGATCTCACGGACCATAATGCCAATTTCAGCAATCAACATCACGGTAAACAAAACGAGGAAAATAAAGAAAGTGGTCTGCACAGAGCCCACATCGAGCTTAGAGATAGACACAGACGTAGGAAGCATATCCCGTATCGCCCACGGCTGACGACCACATTCGGCCACCACCCAACCGGCTTGTCCGGCAATATAAGCCAACGGAATGGTCCACAGAGCAACGTACTGCATCCATCTTATCTTCGACAAATCTTTCTTATAGGCAAAGAAAAGCACCAGGATGAAAAACAGAATGAAATATCCGCCCAGGATCACCATCACGCGAAAAGCATAAAAGTTAAGCGGAACATTAGGTACCAACTGATTTACATCTTTAATATAGCCATAGCCAAAATAAGGCACATTTTCCTGCAAAGTGGTATAAGCCTCCTTGGCGGCAGCTTCATCACCTTCTTTTTTAGCCGTACGATAAGTGGCCAGGGCAGCAATCGCTTTCTTGCCTTTTTCTATCTTCTCGGCAGCCGAAAGAGCTTTTGTACCGTCTTTCAGTTCATATCCTCCCTCAATAATATTTTTTATACCCGGCACAAAGGCATCCACCTTACGTTCGGCCAGCAACGAAAGCATTTTCGGAATCTCGATACGGAAGAGGAACGGGTCCTGACCGTCATCATAGGTTTTCTTCTCCGGGTTCAAAAGTCCGACAGCCACCAGTCCGGCACCATTTTGTCCTTCGTAATAGCCCTCCACAGCAGCCAGTTTCATCGGCTGTGTCTGTGCGATAGCATAACCGGAACCATCACCGGTCCACACCGTCAGCAAAGAAGCCACCAGCCCGAAGACTGCACCTATCTTGATGCTCGCCACCGCAAATTCCTTATCACGCTTCTTCAGCAGGAACCAGCAACTGATGCCAATCACAAAAACAGCTCCGAGCACCCAACTTGAAAGTACCGTATGAAAGAACTTATTGACAGCCACCGGCGAAAACGCAACAGCCATAAAGTCGACCATCTCGTTGCGTACGGTGTCAGGATTGAACTGCATGCCTACCGGATGCTGCATCCACGCATTGGCAACCAGAATCCACCAGGCAGAAATCGTAGCTCCCAAGCCCGTGAGCCAGGTTGAAATGAGGTGGAATCTCTTGCTCACCTTGTCCCATCCAAAGAACATGACAGCAATAAACGTGGCCTCCATAAAGAAAGCCAAAATACCTTCAATTGCAAGAGGTGCACCGAAAATATCGCCTACAAACCAGGAATAGTTACTCCAATTGGTTCCGAACTCAAACTCCAGGATCAGCCCGGTGGCCACTCCCACGGCAAAATTGATACCGAAAAGTTTCATCCAGAATTTAGCCGTTCGTTTCCAGAATTCATTGCCTGTTTTATAATAAAGGGTCTCCATAATGGCCATAACAACCGCCAAACCAAGCGTGAGAGGCACGAAGATCCAGTGATACATGGCTGTCAGAGCAAATTGGGCTCTCGACCAGTCAATCAGTGAAGTGTCAATACTTTCAATCATATCATTAGTAGTTAGAGTTAAACGTCAGTCGTCTATTGCCCGCGTTCTATAAGTTCGCCCGCAACATATTCTCCCTTGTCCTTATCGGTGGGCTGGCTGCTCAGAAAGTTGGGGAAGAAAAACAGGCGGAGAATGAAGAACATGATAAAGAGTTTCACAAGTATAATGAGCCACAGGGTACGTCCCAGGGTCATGCTTCGAAAGCCTTCTACATAGAAATTCCAGATGTGGAGCAGTGTATTCTTCATAATACAGGGTTTATAACATCTCAAAATTAGCGTTTATGTAATAAATAACAAAGATAGTCTTAAAAATGTTGATGAAACGAATAAAATAAACTATTCTTATGCCCCCGAAGCCTGCTTACACCCTTTATACCTTATATATATAAATTAAAAAATGAAACTGCCATAATACACTCTTTGCATAGGTATATCCACTAATCGGATTTTAAGTATGGGAAGGTGTAGCCACGGAGACCTTAGGGTGTAGCCTTAAGGAGCAAAGGGCGTAGCCATCCGGCCGGGATAGCTACACCCTATTTTCGTCCGATCGTTCAGTTCATAGGCAATATCGGCAGCTCCACTTATCGACATAAAACCTGCCTTTAGCGACAAAACCTCCCCTCCCGTCTATCGCTTTTGCACATCTTTCTATTGCAGCGTACTTTTGTTTCTATAAAATAAAAAGAAGCAAGAGTATGACGAACGTAAAAAGAATCACCCTAATAACAGTCTGCCTGGCAGCTATCTTGCCCGGCAACGGATTGTGGGCACAACAGACGGAAGCTACCGGAACAACGCAAACCGCCGACTCGGTATCCATGCCCGCGCAATGGGATCTGCAGAGCTGCATCGACTATGCCTTGCAGCAAAACATCAGCATCCGTCGTAACCGGATCAATGCGCAGAGCACACAGGTGGACGTAAAGACAGCCAAAGCGGCCCTCTTCCCCAGCCTCTCGTTCTCCAGCAGCCAAAATCTGGTGAACCGTCCCTACCAAGAGTCCAGCAGCATTATCAGTGGCTCGGAAGTACTGAAGAGCAGCAACAAGACCACCTACAACGGAAACTACGGACTGAACGCGCAATGGACCGTATATAACGGCAGTAAACGCCTGAAAACAATCGAACAGGAGAAGCTGAACAACCGTGTGGCAGACCTCGATGTAGCCACTTCGGAAAATGATATCGAGCAATCGATCGCCCAGGTATATATTCAGATTCTCTATGCCGCCGAATCAGTCAAGGTGAACGAAAACACCCTGCAAGTATCCGAAGCCCAACGGGACCGTGGCAAACAACTGCTGGATGCGGGAAGCATTGCCCGGAGCGACTATGCCCAGTTGGAAGCCCAAGTCAGCACCGACCGTTATCAACTGGTGACCGCACAGGCCACACTTCAGGACTATAAGTTGCAACTGAAGCAACTCCTCGAACTGGACGGCGAACAGGAAATGCAGGTCTATCTGCCTGCATTGGGTGACGAAAATGTACTGTCGCCCCTCCCCACCAAAACGGATGTCTTTCGTTCCGCTGTAGCCCTCCGCCCGGAAATAGAGGCAAGCAAGCTCAGTGTAGAGGCATCGGAACTGGGGATCGGAATCGCCAAATCGGGATATCTGCCCAGCGTCAGCCTGACAGCCGGTATCGGTACCAACCATACCAGCGGAAGCGACTTCACCTTCGGCGAGCAAGTGAAAAACGGATGGAACAACTCCATCGGACTCAGCATCAGTGTCCCAATCTTTAACAACCGACAGACCAAAAGTGCCGTAGAAAAAGCCAAACTTCAGTATCAGACCAGTCAACTGACTCTGCTCGACGAACAGAAAACATTATATAAAACCATCGAAGGACTGTGGCTCGACGCCAACAGCGCCCAGCAGCGATATGCGGCAGCCATAGAGAAATTGCACAGCACACAGACCAGCTACGAACTGGTCAGCGAGCAATTTAATGCCGGAATGAAAAATACCGTGGAGCTTCTGACCGAAAAAAACAATCTGCTACAGGCACAGCAAGAGCTGTTACAGTCTAAGTACATGGCTATTTTGAATACACAATTGCTGAAGTTCTACCAGGGAGATAAGATAACACTGTAGACAATAAAGGAATAAAACATTTAACGTTATAACGATATGAAGAAGAAAAAGATCATTCTTATTGCCGTAAGCCTCGCCATACTGGCAGGCGGAGGGGTTTGGCTCTTTGGCGGTTCTACGGCCAAGCACAAAGTGACCTATGCCACGGCAACCGTAAGCAAAGGCGAGATATCGGAGTCGGTAACCGCCACAGGAACTATCGAACCGGTAACAGAAGTAGAAGTCGGTACACAGGTATCCGGAATTATCGACAAAATCTATGTGGACTATAACGCGGCAGTGACCAAGGGACAACTTATCGCTGAGATGGACCGTGTGACACTGCAAAGTGAACTCGCCTCTCAACGTGCCACCTACAGTGGTGCAAAGGCGGAATACGAATACCAAAAGAAGAACTATGAGCGCAACAAAGGGTTGCACGAAAAGGGGCTGATCAGCGATACCGATTACGAGCAATCGCTCTACAACTACGAGAAGGCCAAAAGCTCGTTCGAAAGCAGCCAGGCTTCACTGGCCAAGGCAGAACGCAACCTGTCCTATGCCACCATTACTTCTCCGATCGATGGCGTTGTCATCAGCCGGGATGTGGAAGAAGGACAAACGGTGGCTTCCGGATTCGAGACACCGACTTTGTTCACCATCGCAGCCGACCTGACCCAGATGCAGGTAGTGGCCGACGTAGATGAAGCCGATATAGGCGGCGTGGAAGAAGGACAACGGGCCACATTTACCGTAGATGCCTATCCGAACGATGTTTTCGAAGGAATAGTGACCCAAATCCGCCTGGGAGACGCAAGCAGTACCAGCACCAGCAGCTCGTCTACTACCGTAGTCACATACGAAGTAGTGATCTCCGCCCATAACCCGGACCTGAAACTGAAACCCCGCCTGACGGCTAATGTCACGATCTACACACTGGACAGAAAGGACGTGCTCTCTGTACCGGCACGTGCACTCCGCTTCACACCGGAAAAACCCCTGATCGGCGATAATGACATAGTGAAGGACTGTGAGGGCGAACATAAAATATGGACACGTGAAGGAAATACTTTCACGGCACACCCCGTGCAGATAGGGATCACTAACGGCATCAATACGGAAATCACCCAAGGTGCTTCCGAAGGCATGGTAGTTGTCACCGAAGCCACCATTGGAAATATGCCGGGCGGCAATGTATCGCCTGAAGGCGGACAGGAAGGCGGAGGAGAACAAAGTCCGTTTATGCCTAGCCATCCGGGCAGCAAGAAGAAAGGAAAATAAGTATGAACAAAACAGTTATCGAACTTCAAAATATCAAACGTAACTTCCAGGTGGGAGACGAAACCGTTCACGCATTGCGCGGGGTTTCGTTCACCATCACCGAAGGAGAGTTTGTCACCATTATGGGTACGTCCGGTTCGGGCAAATCAACGCTACTGAATACGCTGGGTTGCCTCGACACACCTACCAGCGGAGAATATCTGTTGGATGGAATCTCGGTACGTACCATGAGCAAACCTCAGCGTGCCATATTGCGCAACCGAAAGATAGGCTTTGTCTTCCAAAGTTACAATCTGCTGCCAAAGACGACTGCTGTGGAAAATGTAGAACTCCCGCTGATGTATAATTCGGGAGTCAGCGCTTCCGAACGGCGGCGGCGCGCCATTGAGGCGCTGCAAGCCGTAGGACTGGGCGAACGGCTGGAACACAAATCCAATCAGATGTCCGGCGGACAGATGCAACGTGTAGCCATCGCCCGTGCGTTGGTCAATAATCCGGCAGTCATCCTTGCGGACGAAGCAACCGGTAACCTGGATACACGCACTTCGTTCGAGATCCTGGTACTGTTTCAGAAACTGCATGCCGAAGGCCGCACAATCATATTTGTAACGCACAATCCGGAAATAGCCCAATACAGCAGCCGTAACATCGTGTTGCGCGACGGACAAGTCAAGGAAGACAGCACTAACCCGGACATTCTTTCCGCAGCCGAAGCACTGGCCGCTCTGCCGGTACAAGAAGAATAACAGACAGATTATTATGAACGGAACCAATTTATTTAAAATAGCTTTGCGCGCCTTGAATAACAACAAGTTGCGTGCGTTCCTTACGATGCTGGGGATCATCATCGGTGTGGCATCCGTCATCACCATGCTCGCCATCGGCCAGGGATCAAAGAAAAGTATCCAGGCACAAATCTCCGAGATGGGCTCCAATATGATTATGATTCATCCGGGAGCAGACATGCGCGGAGGTGTTCGCCAGGACCCCAGTGCCATGCAGACACTGAAACTGACCGACTACGAAACATTGCGGGATGAAACCAGCTTTCTGGCTGCGGTCAGTCCTAATGTTTCCAGCTCCGGGCAGTTGATTGCAGGCAACAACAACTATCCGTCATCCGTGAATGGCGTGGGAACGGAGTATCTGGAAATTCGACAGCTTTCGATAGACAATGGAGAGATGTTCAGCGAAGCCGATATCCAGTCGAGCGCCAAGGTATGCGTGATAGGAAAAACCATTGTAGACAATCTTTTCCCCGATGGAGAAGATCCTGTAGGACGCATTGTCCGGTTCAGCAAAATACCGTTCCGTGTAGTAGGCGTACTGAAATCCAAGGGATACAACTCTATGGGTATGGACCAGGACGACATCGTACTGGCACCCTACACCACCGTGATGAAGCGTCTGCTGGCACAGACCTATCTGCAAGGTATCTACGCTTCTGCCCTTTCGGAAGACATGACGGACAATGCTACGGAAGAGATTACCGAACTTCTCCGCCGCAATCACAAGCTGAAAGAGGCGGATGACGATGATTTCACCATCCGGAGCCAGCAGGAATTGAGCAGCATGCTCAACTCTACCACCGACCTGATGACCACACTGCTCGCCTGCATTGCCGGCATATCGCTCGTAGTAGGCGGCATCGGCATCATGAATATCATGTACGTCAGCGTCACAGAGCGTACCCGTGAGATCGGTCTGCGCATGTCGGTCGGTGCACGTGGCGTCGACATCTTGAGCCAATTCCTGATAGAAGCCATCCTGATCAGCATCACCGGAGGCCTTATCGGAGTAATCATCGGCTGCGGTGCCAGCTGGGTTGTGAAAAGTGTCGCCCATTGGCCCATCTTCATCCAACCCTGGAGCGTATTCCTGTCGTTTGCGGTTTGTACCGTCACCGGAGTATTCTTCGGATGGTATCCGGCCAAGAAAGCCGCCGACCTCGATCCGATCGAGGCAATCCGATACGAATAAGCCATCATCAGTTTACTTGTTCGCCACAGAGAGCACAGAGGCAGAAAGAATTCCTTGATGTATACCGGATAGGATGACAGAAACTCTGTCTCTGTGCCCCTGTGGTAAACTAAAATTATTATCTTTGTTCCCATGAAACAATCTCTGACATCAGCCCGCCGTCCTCTGGAAATCCTGATACACATCATCAGTTGGGGGATTGTGTTCGGTTTCCCGTTCTTCTTCATCGATCGTACAGGAGACAGTATCAATTGGCATGCCTATCTGCGTCATTCTGCCGTACCCCTCTCTTTTGTCACCGTATTCTATTTAAACTATTTCCTCCTCGTTCCTCATCTCCTCTTCCGGGAACAGAAGAATAAATACATCATCTACAACATCTTATTGGTCTGCCTCATCGGACTGCTGCTGCATATCTGGCAAAGCCTGAATGCCCCGGCTCCCACTCTTAAGAAGCCGCACATGCCTCCCGGATGGATTTTTTTCGTAAGAGACATTCTAAGCCTCATCTTCACCATCGGACTGAGTGCGGCCATCCGCATGAGTGCCCGTTGGGGACAAGCTGAAGCCGCCCGTCGTGAAGCGGAGAAAAGTCGCACCGAAGCAGAGTTGAAGAACTTGCGAAACCAACTTAACCCGCATTTTCTGCTCAACACGCTGAATAATATTTATGCACTCATCGCCTTTGACAGCGACAAGGCGCAGCAGGCCGTGCAGGAGCTCAGCAAGTTGCTACGCTATGTGCTCTATGACAATCAGCAGAACTATGTACCCCTTTGTAAAGAGGTAGACTTCATTCGCAACTACATCGAACTGATGCGTATCCGTCTTTCGGGAAATGTAGAGGTCATTACACAATTCGACATACAGCCGGACAGCCGGACGGAGATTGCTCCACTGATCTTCATCTCACTGATAGAGAATGCCTTTAAACACGGCATCTCCCCCACCGAACTGAGTTTCATCCACATCCTCATCTCTGAAAACAAAGAGGAGATCCGGTGTGAGATACGCAATAGTTATCATCCCAAAACCAACACGGATAAAAGCGGATCGGGTATCGGGCTCGAACAGGTAAGGAAGCGCCTCGAACTCTCTTATCCCGGACGTTATCAATGGGATAAAGCCATCTCCCCGGATGGCAAAGAATATATATCGAAATTATTAATATTTAATCATCCATAGCCGTGAAATTACGTTGCGCCATAGTCGACGACGAACCTCTGGCACTCAGTCTGCTGGAGAGTTATGTCAACAAAACACCTTTTCTCGAACTGGCGGGAAAGTATTCCAGTGCCGTACAGGCCATGAAAGAACTTCCCGGGAACCAGATCGACCTGTTGTTCCTTGACATTCAGATGCCGGAACTCAACGGTCTGGAATTCTCTAAAATGGTATCCCCTCGTACCCGTATTGTGTTCACTACTGCTTTCGGTCAATATGCCATCGACGGATACCGGGTCAACGCACTCGACTACCTACTCAAACCCATCTCGTATGTTGACTTCCTGCAGGCAGCCAACAAGGCGTTGCAATGGTTCGAACTGGTCCAGAAGCCCGAAGAAGTAGACAGTATTTTTGTCAAAAGTGACTATAAACTGGTGCAGGTAGAACTCAAAAAGATATTATATATAGAGGGTTTGAAGGATTACATCAAAATCTACACCGAAGATGCCCCCAAACCCATTTTGTCACTTATGAGCATGAAGTCCATGGAAGAGTTGCTTCCCCCCGCCCGCTTTATGCGTGTACATCGTTCTTTCATCGTCCAGAAAGACAAAATACGCATCATCGACCGCGGGCGTATCGTATTTGATAAGACCTATATCCCCGTCAGCGATAGCTACAAGCAGACTTTCCAAACATTCCTCGATGAGCGAAGTTGAAAGGATTTGTAGCTGATTTATCGGTAAAATGTGAGTATTTGTCGATTATTATTTATACATAAACAAAAAATATCTATCTTTGTAACAAACAGAACGGAAGTTGTGAAACTTCCAAGAATAGAATAGTTTAGTTAAGTCTAGTTTAGTTTTTGTGTTGAAGGGCTTCTACCTCAGAGGAGGATTTAGAAGCCCTTTCTATTAATTGATTATCAACCACTTATAAACATAATTAAACTATATTTATTTTCATTAGTACCTGTATTAGAAAGTTAAAAACGTCACTTTTGACGCTATTTTATTGCTGTTTTATTGCCGTTACATTGCCGTAGCAATAAAACAAAAACAAAAATAATCTAATTACAAAGAAATTATGGCTAATCTATTCATAACCATAGTGTCGACAAAAAAAATGTTGAACGGCAAACACAAAGTACGGATTGCCGTATCCCACAACTTAGCAACCAGATATATACCAACTAACATCATAATAGATGCTGAGAATGAATTCAAAAACGGGAAAGTAGTAAAAAGACCTGATAAGGACATATTAAATGCACGATTAAAGAAAATATACGATATGTATTATGAACGTTGCATGAAAATAGAATATGCTAATACGTTGACTTGCACACAACTGATCAAATACTGTATATTTGCAGAATCAAGATAATACGGACATAATTCGAATTATTTTGGTTTGACTTTAGTGAGGGGGTGGTTCCCCTCACCTTTTTTATGCCGGTACCGAACTTATTTCTAATTAGTCAGTAATACATTATATACAGCCTCTACTGTGTAGTTGAGTGTGCGTTGTTGAGCGTGGAAGGTTGTATAAGGCATCGCTTAAAAACGGTGCCTTTATTCTCCGCACTAATTTGATAAAACCGATCAATTGCAGAGTGATACAACGCGGCCGAATAGCGATCATAGGCACATAAGAATTTGCCTCATCTCCAAAGAGTTATGGCAATTGATATTAAACTTAACTTCCTACTTCAAATCCATAATCAGACTATTTCCTAAAGCAATAGAAAAAGGTCTTGAGGTATCTTCCCAAATGTAAACTTGGGCTACAAATCCAGCATCAAAAGATTCTATTGATTCATCTTGAGGAAATTCGACAATATAATAGACTTGGCCTGACTTGGCCCCATAAAACGTACTAAATTCAGGCACTTCTTTTTCTTCTGCTGGAGTCAAATAGCGAACCCGGTGCTTCGAAATAATCGGGGCACCATTTTCAATTAAATACTCAGGCGCTTTCTTCTTCAACGTTTCCTTTGCAATCCGAATCAATGTACTGTCTCTTTTTTGAAAGGGCAAGGACCTCAGAGACTGAGCGCTTGAATAACATGCTACAAAAAGAAGAAAAATAAACATCAATCGTTTTAAAAATAAAGTTTTCATATACATATTAACTTAGTTATTTCTTAGGTTGGTAAATATACATTTTTTGGGGGTCACTTACTTTATGTCCACCAATAACATAATAATCATTTGTTCGAGGATCTTTTGTACCAATGTAATCATAAACAATGATTGGAATCCTATTTTTATCAGCATTCCCTTTATCTTCTTTAGATGGACCTACTTTTCTTTTCATGCCTTTTATTTCAGTCATTGGAGTGTGTGTATGAAAAGAAGCAACCACCTTTGCTGTGGCAGGCACACCATTTACAGAAGGGGATTTGTCTCCAAGGCTTATATTCCCTCTTGCTTTTCCGTCATTCTTCACTGCTATACCATATCGTTTCTTACCTATATAATATTGCTTTTTCACCGGATCATAATAAATCCAGAAACCGACCTCTTGCCTCTGATCTTTTGTGGAACGCTTAAGCATATCACTCCAGGCTTCTTCCAAAGCCTTTTTTACAGTTGCATCCTTAATGACTTCTTCAGGTTTAGGCAAAGAGCCTGATTGCTGTGGCGAAGATAACGAAGATGAACCGCCTCCTTGAGGAGAAAAAAAGTCATCAAGTCCGGGAAGGGCTTTCGGAGATTCAGAAGGCATATCCCCAAAAGGCCATTTAAACGGGTCTTCAGAAGATGTGGGACGTCTACCGATTACTGTCACTTCGGGTAACGAAAAACCGGCACCAAAAAGATCGTCTTTAACAAAGGTGTTATTTTCAAGAATTTCCGTATTCGTTTCGCGGTCATGATTAAACAGAGAGCCTGAAGAACGGGTACGAGTCAGTACATCATCCGGAAAATTATGCAAATATCCAACAGGGACTCTCCGGGCACCATCAATTATCCGTAATATTTTTAAATGCTCTTCCAAAAAGGAATCAAAGCCGGAGTATTCCTCAGGAAGTCTTACCATGTACAAATAAACATCATTCGAAGCGCGTGCTATTATTAAATAAGAGCATGTATCAGCTGTTATATCCACTACAGGGACATAATATGAAACGGTATCGCTCCGCTCCCTTATAATCTGTGCGGCCTCCCAGTCCGGATAAGCGTAAAGGTTCCGTAAATCCGGATTAATATTTAAAAATTCATTTAACTGATTACCAGCAACCTGCATTGTCCATTTTTCCTTATCCTGTTTCTCCTGTTGAGGTTCCTGTTCTTCATAACATGAACAGAGAAACAGAAAGGGAAGTATTGTAGCAATAGCATACAATAACCTTTTTATTCTCATATAAAACAAATTATTAATTAATACTACAAATCTTAATACAAGCGCTTGATATTAATAATACAATTCATGTTAAAACCATACTCAAAGCAAAGCGCAAAAAGAAGTTAAAACCTTATGAATCTTTTAATAGACACAAAATAGCGTTAACATAGATTTATTATAAAGACAGACATATTACATCAGTTCCTTATTGGACGAAAGCAACATTATCTAAACAGTAAATGATAGCATACTCTCTTAAACGGAGAAAGGGGCCGGATAAATATTATCAGCCGGACAAGTACCAGAAAACGTACAAATAGACATTATCTTTCCCTAAAATATCCAAGTCAGCAAATCAAATGCCGCAATGCTTTGTTAAGGTACAACTCAAATGAAATAGAATGATGAAAAGAAAACTTGAAATACATAAGATTGACGTATCCAGCAGTTTGCCGATCCCATACACCGATGAAGGTATACGGGCCGGTTTCCCGTCACCGGCACAAGACCATATGGAGCAAGCCATAGATCTGAATAAAGAGCTAATCAAACATCCGGCCAGTGCATTCTTTGGATGTGTAGTAGGCGATTCGATGCGGGATGAAGGCATAGAAGAAGGAGACATTCTGGTCATCGACAAATCACTGGAATTACAGGATGACGACCTTGCCGTGTGTTTTATTGATGGAGATTTTACTGTAAAGCGGGTACGAATTGAACCTAATGCCGTCTGGTTAATACCGGCGAATCCGAAATACTCCTTGATTAAAGTAACAAAGGAGAATGAATTTATCGTCTGGGGAATAGTGACCTATACCATCAAAAAGAACAGGAGAAAAAGATAATGTTTGGACTAATGGACTGCAATAACTTCTACGCAAGTTGCGAGAGAGTGTTCAATCCGGCTTTGAACGGTAAGCCGATCGTTGTTTTAAGTAATAACGACGGATGTGTTATTGCCAGAAGTAACGAAGCGAAAGCATTGGGGATTAAAATGGGAGTTCCGGCTTATCAGATCAAAGATGATATTCAGAAATATGGCATATCTGTCTTTTCATCGAACTATACGCTATACGGTGACATGTCCGGACGAGTGATGTCCATACTGGCAGAACAAGTGCCGGAAATGGAAGTATACAGTATAGACGAAGCATTTCTTAACCTGGAAGGGATTCGGGATATTCAGTCACTCGGAACAGACATTATAAACAAAGTAATCCGCGGAACCGGCATACCTGTTAGTTTGGGTATCGCCCCAACCAAAACACTCGCAAAGGTCGCCAATAAATTTGCAAAGAAATATCCTGCTTACAATCGTTTATGTATCATCGATACAGAAGAAAAGCGCACCAAGGCTCTGCAGCTTACTGAAATTGGAGACATCTGGGGGATCGGTCACCGGCAAGTTGCCAAGTTAGAAAAGCAGGGAGTCAAAACAGCCTATGACTTTACCGAGTTGCCCGAATCTTGGGTGCGTAAGAACATGACTGTAGTCGGAGAAAGGACCTGGAAAGAACTTCAAGGCATTTCCTGTATTGATATGGAAACCACACCACCGGCCAAAAAGCAGATATGTACAAGTCGGTCATTCGGCAAGATGGTGGAGGACATCGATACAATGTCGGAAGCAATCGCCACTCACGCTTCTACATGCGCAAAGAAACTCCGACAACAGAAAGGCTATGCAATGTCACTAATGGTATTCATCCATACGAATAACTTCCGTAAAGATTCGCCACAATATTGGAGGAATACAGTTATACATCTTCCGATACCAACCAATGACACATTAGAAATTGTACATTATGCACTGGCCGGGCTAAAAACGATTTTCATGCAAGGCTATCAATATAAGAAAACCGGAGTTATTATCACCGAAATAACCGATAGCACCCAATTGGGACTGTTTGATTCAGTAGATCGCGAGAAACGTAAACGTCTTCAACAAACAATAGATAAGATAAACGGTAAACACAGCCGACTCGTCAAATTAGCGATTCAAGGTACAGGGAGGAATTGGAAGCTTAAACAAAAACAGCTATCAGGGCATTATACCACTGACATCAATCAGATTATAAGCATTAATTGTACTTACCCAACTGCATGTCAACGAAAACAATATAGCTGAACTTTCGTAAGACGGAACAAGCACTTTAGATAGAATCCGATACATAACCTACCTGGAAAATTGTACTGTTCCGCATATAATTTGAGAGAAATATTGTGAAAGAAAAAGGCTGCTTAACGTATCGTCTCCTCCATCCAAAAAGAAGAGTCATTCATGATATGAAAGAGTTTCCCTCTTTTCTGAAAATAGTCCGGATGCGACAATATCTTCTCTCTTAACTCATCAGCGCTATCCAAGCTTTCTATCTGATTATCAAAAAGCATATTAGCAGACACATAAGTTTTGACACAGAGATAATCCAACTCTTTTATTACGACACCAAAGAAAATTCCGGTCTTAGTATACCCGACAAAACCCTCATGTCCTTTATTAGAGCCTTCTCTGAAATCAAAAGTAAAGAGACCGCTATTTAAAAAGAAATATTTTATTTGTTCATCAAAAGAAATCCCTTCTAAGCCGTTGGGTATTAGCTGACGCTCCCGATACCTTTTCCAAAAATGAGGTTTAAAGTCAATTATAGACAGATTACTATATATATTTTTAGGATAAATAATTCCCATACCCCAATTTTCATATTTAAGGTAAGGGACAATACCGGGACATTTTCTCTCATTACGATAACGAGCCAACATTATCACATTCCACATATTACCCGATGACGATTTCCATGAAAACTGATGTATAACCGGAAATAGGACAGCTTTAATAAACTTTCGGTAGTTACTAGCCTTATTATCCAACATTTTTTCATAAAAAGCCGGATAGTCATTCTTTATTTCTTTACACACCTCTTCGGTGGTCATGGTTGGGACAAGCATCGCATACAAATTTAGACAAAGATAAAAATTAAAATTCGTTCTTATACATTTTTTCACATTTTTCTTATCACTTTTTTTAATCATAGCCACCCGTATGTTTTACCTTAAAAAAACACCAACAATAAAAAAGCAATAATAGTAAAGAAGATGAATTATAATCAGAAACAGACCTTTAATCATTATTCATGGTTATTACTTATTTAGACAACGGATTAGCTAAAAAATATTGGGTAACTTTACTTTTATTATAAAACTGCAGAATCTTATTATCATTCAGTTTATCAGGGTCAATTCCACCATCACGATATTTCGCGTTTTCCGGCTTATGAAAACCTAACAGATTCCGATCCGTATATGGCAGCCAATCATTCCCTCTCAAATAAGTATGTAGTTGCCACATGAACTCGGTCCATCCCACTCCACCGGAAGCATAAGTCATGTTACTAGAATGACCATATCCCATACAGTGCATAAATTCATGTGTAATTGATTCCCAACCGCTAAAAGAAGCATAATGACCATAATAATTCCAGTGAGTTACTCCCCACACGTTTCCTCCGCCCAAACCGCCAACAGAGGGTTTAGATCGTCCACAAACAAAGTTATGCGGTTGTTTGAAACGTTTTTCTTCTGATAAATACTTTTCCGGTGTGAACTTAACACGGTTATTATCATAAAGTTCTCCACCAAATATCTTACTAAAATTTCTCATGATAAAAGCATACTCGGGAGTAGTCATCATATAGGCATAATTTGTAATAATGACCACCCACTCACGTGCATAGATGGCACTCAACTCGCGCCATGAACCACTTTCATACCCCGGTTTCCAATCATAATTTGAAAAAGAAATATTCCACTCCGCATCTATTTTAGAAAGCATTTCAAAATGCTTATCATCGCTAAGTAAACGAAATTTCATTCTCTTTTCGTTCAGGCTCGAAAGGAACAGAGTATCCACACCGTTATCCTTTTTATATATGAAATTTCCATTGATCAACGATGGCTTAAATTCAAATTGTGAGAATCCCGGAATGGAGTCCAGATAAGCAATAGGAACATACTGGGAACCACCTTCTACATAGACTTCAAGTGTGAGATCATAAACCGTCTTGGCGGAATAGCTGGTAATTGAAAGCAATTGATCATTTGCTTTTCTAATTTGAAAAAGCTCATTCACTCTGAAAGAGCGCTTGCTCTTATCAGTTACAACCGAAGTAGGTTCTTCAAGAGACAATATTTTCCGGGCATATTCAGCCGGAATTTTATCGTACGTAACTGTATCGATCTTAAAACCGGGCCCATCTGATGTCATCAGATTACGCGTAACGGAAGTTGGAGGACCTTGGTCAATATCCATTTCATCGCAAGAGAAGACAACACACAATAAACATAACGAGAAAAAACTAATAATACATTCAGAAAAATTTAAAATCATTTTCATACTCAATTGTTTTTAAAGATAAATATATAATTAAAGGTCTGTTTTTTTAAAATCCGAACATTCTTACACTTTTAATTCCTTTATACTATAAAAACATTTGAAGCAAGGGGCATACTAACCCAAAAGAGGTTAAATAAAAAGGTAAAAAAATAAATAATTTTATCAGTAGTTGTAAAATAAGATACAATCATGAAGTGGTTGTAAATCAGCATTATCTTACTACTGATAAAAATGAAATCTAATATATAATTGGATGGAAACCTTGTAATCTAAAGAATATTATAAAAAGAAAGGCGGCCTGATAAGCCGCCATATCCGTTTTACAACGGTACTAGAAACATCGATACTGCTGCTATATCCTATTTAGCTTCTCAGGATTTACTTCTGAAAACACTGAACAGGCCCCCGGTAATCCATACGGAAAAGACAAATGGTGCCGTTAAAGTCACTATACCCATATGCATACCCGTTAACTGCAGAACGATAGACAGTATGATAGAAAATATCGCTTTGACTACTCCTATGCCTGTCTTATCTCCCAAGGCTATGGCACAAAGTACTCCGTTATATCCTAATAATCCCAAATTCCATGCAGCAAGATCAGTATGTGGATATAAAATCATAAATAAAGGAAGTATTGCACCGGTCAGTGTATACAGAGCATTCATACGAGAATTAATCAGGATCCCTAAAAGAAAAAATAATCCCGAAAGTATATTTCCCTGAAACATCACCTGACCGATATTTAAGCAGAATGAACGGAAAATATCCATTGTTAGTTCAGGCTTTTCCAACGATGAAGATAACAGTAAAGAAGGGTATAGATAATGACAACCAACAAGCAGAAGCCATACAACAAAAATAAAGGGTGCTGTCAGTCCCGATACTCTGTTCTGATAACGAAAACAACGCGCAACCCATGTGGAGAAAGCAGAGCCTGAGATAAGCAATAATATAGATGTAACATTGATTTCCATAAAGACTCCAATTGCAATACCAACCAATGTCCCATTAAAACCATACAATCCGTTACGAATATCCTCCTTATCATATCCGGATAATGAAGCTGTCAAAGTGCTAACGACTGTACCGAGTACAGATAAAACTGCGAGTTGCCATGAATTAAAAGCAATTCCTAATAACATCAACCCACCGGAGAGAGCATTATTCTGAAACATCACTTGCCCAATTCCACGACCTAATATTAAAATGTTTTTATACATATGTAATTGTTTTTATGCTGCAAATGTATATAATGTCAGCCGAAAAACAAAACAGGGATATTTATCACGGAAATAACATTTTAAGAATCAATATCTTACAAATAGAGGCAGCCTTATCGGGGCCGCCTCTGTTCATAAATACAAAGTACATTCGAATCTTTTATTCCGTCTTTAATCCTTTCTTGTCCAGATAGGCTTTAAACCGATGCAGATATTCGTCTGATGGTCCGTCAAAGAATGAAACACCGGATGCACCGTTATCAAATGCTTCATCCAATGCTTTCTCAAAATCGTTCTTTATATCGGGAAACATCAGTCCGGCATACACTTTCGCACGTCCGTCAACGGTCTTAACACTCTCTTGAACCGAACGCCCGATCCATTCCGGTCCTTCGTAATAAAAACCATTATAGATCATCGGGAAATAAGCATCCAGCGACCAGTTACCCCAATCCTGACGCACCATTTTCTTGGCCATAGAAGGACCGGGGAATACAGCAGCAGAAATTGCTTTCCCATCGGCTTTCACCGCTTTTGTAATTTGGTCGACAACACGACTGATCGCATCCAAGCGGAAATTGATCCATGACTGATCTTCCATCGGGTACTTTAACTCCAACGGATCACGCCCTGTTTGTTCTTTAAATTTAGTACGGCAAACATCACAATAGCAATAATCATATTCAGGATGTTCACTTGTCTGTTCTATTCCATAATTTTTCCACAAGCTGACAGGCAGAACTACATCCGGGAAACGAACATAGTCCAAATGTACTCCATCTACATAGGGTAAATGAGCTATCTTCACATAATCATCTGCCAAATATTGGGCCACTCCTTCATGGTTGGGACAAAGAAAACGGTAATAATCCACATAAGCAGGCTTATCATGCGTAGACTCCCCCTTACGATTCACCGCAAACCAATCGGGATGTACGTTGAGCAATTCGGCACGATTCATTGTCCACTTCCAGAAATGAGCTTCAAGACCGGCTTCCTTACACATGCGGTATAGGTTTTCATCATATCCTTCAAACATCACCCCGCTGATGCCGCACTCTTTAAGCAGGGCAAACCATTGGCGGTAATCCGCTTCACTTTTACTCTTATTTATACGTGTCCACACCCAGTTCTTCACTTGACGCGGCACAACCTTTTCTGTCCAAAACCGTCCCTCATTATTAATGATGTAACGTCTGCCTTCACCCGGAACAGTAATGGCTATTTGATATGTATTCCGAGTGGCTTCAACCGAGATTTGCGCACCTTGCGGGAGACCCTTCAATTCGGCATCTGTCAGGAAGAAATCCTGTTCCGTACGCAGATAATTTTTCTCTTTCGCATACCTTTCCTGTTGTACATAGAACATAGCCCAAAGCAGTTTATACACAGAAGCATTATACGGTAATGCAAAAGTATGTTCGGGTGTTCCTACTTTCTCGTCAGCAAAAAACAAATATCCCCAACGATCCGGCATATGCATATCAACTTTTCCGGTAGGTGTCCAAACCCAATTTTCTTCAGGTCCTCCTGCCTTCAGCCATTGTACACGTGAAAAATTAATTCGCCAGCAATTACCAGCTTTCAATGGATTATTGAAATTCATAGTCAATGCTTTATGTGGAATAGCCATCTCCACACTCCAATATTTATCTTTGTCTTTCGACTTATTCAGCGTACCTTCGCGATGAATGGCCAACTTTAATCCCGGACAATCCCATTGTACCATAAAGTTTCCACCAGACCGATAAGGCCTGTCCAGCATTAGGTCGAATATGACCCCACGCGCGTTGGTTTCTATTTCAAAATAGTTGTGCCCGTCCCAGTCAGGATCTATGAAAACCTCAAAATCATTATCATAATAAATAATAGTATCCCGCTGTGTAAGACGTGCCTTGATATCATCCTCCTGCAACATCGCCCCTATATAAAGATATTCATCGTCCCACAGCATCTTGGCCGTAGTTTCATATTTAGGTGTAGGAAACCCCTCCCCGCTGATATCTACAAACGGAGCTGTCGGTTTTGCCTTCTGCCACGAAACTTCATCCAGTTTGCCATCTATTTTCAGTTTACCATCCGTACGATAACACACATATGAACGAGGTTCAGTCAGGAAACGCCCGTATTTCTGAAAAATACTTTGTGCACCGACAGGCAAACTAAAAAAGAAGAAAATAAGAAAAGAAAACTTCATAGCTAAAAAAACAGGTTGTATTTGCTTCATTATTGATTAATTTTAGTTACAGTTTCAAAGATATGAATTATTCTGAAACCTATAAAGAATTCAACCTATAATTATAATTGCAATGAAGCGAATCATAAAACATAGAACACAATGCTTTTATTTCATAGCCAAAAGATTTCTCAAAAGCCGGAAAATTATAAAGAAATGTCCCTCGAACACATCTCCCTGGCTTTTTGTACTGATGAAACTAAAACGCCCCGGCTCTTTCGAGTCGGGGCCTGACATAAATTAAGTTGTGTGCTTTCTTCAAAGATTGGGAAACTATCTATTCAGTATATTCCCTCTTTCATTCAAGAATACAGCCTGTTCATGAAAATCACTCGACAATATAATCACTTTGTAGAGTTTACCCTCCGAACGACTATAAGCAATAAAAGCTTCTTTAATCAATGCTCCTTCGCAGGATAACTCATCAATCACCGCTTCAGGAAGATTATTAACCTCAATAGGTGTAAAGTCTTCCCGCGAATCTCTTTGTTCCACTTTCGGGGACTTTTTCTTTAGAGGTTCATCTGCTTTTGCTACTGAAAATCCCAATCCCATTACTATTACCAATGCTACTAATACCTTTTTCATAATTCTTGAAAACTTAATTGTTCTAGATCTACTAACTATAACTAAACATCTGAATATTGTTATGCAATGCACATGCCAGACTTGTGTAGATCCGGATTAGATCTTCATTTTCAAAGAATTATATTATAACAGCCTTTATTGAAATAGTGGAATACGAAGAAATATTCCACATTTTCTGTAGAATTTTTCCACAGAAATCAAGTGGGTTACGTACTTTTGCGAAGTTACTTAGGCATCCCCGTACCTCATTTCTCCTCCAGCTTCTCCCTGATACGATAAAGACGAGTTATAGCCGGATTGTAGAAAGCATCGGGATAATGGGCCCTGATACACGATAAATCAGATTCTATACAAAGTTTTACATCAAAAATACGCTCCGCTTTACTCAGTTCCAGTTCCTGAGACAACTGTGCAGTCTGTGCCCATTCCATTAATTCTTTCACACTCTGTTCGTCAAACTTATATTCCATCTTACTCTTGTTTTTCCGCAAATTTACAACTTAAAGGCCATAAAACAAAGCACCCTCCTCATTTCCTCCCGGTTCAATCCCTACTTATAGTGATTGCCTTCTTCACAATACCTAAATCGAGTGATTGCCCCGCAACACAGAACCAGCTATCTTTGCCAATACATTAATTAGTCATAATTATTACGTAAGTCACATTTAAGTGAGATAAGCCAATCCGGCCGAAGTGATTCTCCCGGATTCCATTTTGTTGAGTTGTTATTTTAATTATCATACTGTTTAATTGTTGTATGTAAATAACGTATTCAAATAGAACGAAAAACGTCCGGCCTGTGAAGGTCGGACGTTTTTTTTATTTCTTATCCGCGAATGACTTTTTCAGCAGCTGCATTATCCATAAATAGTTCCACGTTATCGGCATGATGCGCTATATAGGCGGCCGGTCCGGTATCTCCCGAATAGAAGATATCTTCTACAACCGGACTTTTCACCCTTCCTGTTATCAGGAAGATGATCCTTCGGGCATTCAAAATCGGAAGTCCTGTCAAAGCTATTCTCTTTTGACCGTTATTCGGATTAAAATTCGCCTCATATATATGATCAGTTGAAAGCAATTCCTCCTGTCCGGGAAAGATAGACGACGTATGTCCGTCATTACCTGCTCCCAGCAGCACTACGTCAAATACCGGGAACTCATTCTCCACCGGCACTTCTTTCATCACCAGCTTCGAATAGCGGGCAGCCTCCTTCTTCGGATTCTTCTCCCCCTGTATTCGAAACACATTCTCGTACGGAATAGGCACAATACTCAGCAACAACGACCGCATCATGCCATAATTACTGTCCGAATTTTCGGGAGGCACACAACGTTCATCTACCCAAAACACTTTCAGTCGTTCCCAAGGAGTGATATCCGTATATTCATTCGCCCATAAGTCAAACATCAGTGCCGGAGTGCTTCCACCACTAAACGCGATACAAAAGGTCCTGTCCGGTTCATCTAACATCAGTTTCACCAAATGTAATATCAGTGCACGTGCCGTCTCTATGGACGAAGGAAAAATGTAGGGTTTCATAGCTCGCAATATTGATCTGTGTTTGTTAAGTTCTTGCATGGATTGGTCCATTCGGCACCATGCTCATGCATCATAGCCTCACTCTCCAAAGGTCCCCAAGTTCCAGCAGGATAACCATACAACGGCGCCTCGGGATGTTCATTCCAATAACGCAGAATCGGATCGAAGAAATGCCAGGATGCTTCTACTGCATCACTCCGTGTAAAGAGGGTCTGGTCGCCCAGGATACAGTCTTCTATCAGACGGGCATAGGCATCTCCGCCGGGGACGCCTCCCAACTGATCATAACTGAAATCCATCGTTACCTGTTTGACCTCAAATCCGGGTCCCGGCACTTTCATGCCAAATTTCAACACAATACCTTCATTAGGCTGCAAACGCAATATCAGCTTATTGGCTCTCGGACAATTACCACCCGCGCAATGGAACATCTGATGAGGAGTTTCACGGAAATGCACCACTATCTCAGTCACTTTTGTCGGCATCTGTTTTCCGGTCCTGATATAAAAAGGTACTCCACTCCACCGCCAGTTACTGATACCCAGTTTCATTGCAATATAAGTCTCGGTACGTGAGTCGGGTGAAATATTCTTCTCTTCCCGATACCCCCTTTTATTTCCCCCTGCCGTATATTGCCCCCGGACAATATGTTCACTCAAATCCGTTTCGGTCAAAGGAGTCAGAGACTCGTATACCTTCACCACTTCATTACGGAAATTATCCGCATTAAACACAGCGGGAGGTTCCATAGCAGTCAATGCCACGAGCTGGATCAGATGATTCTGTACCATATCCCTCAGTGCACCCGTAGTATCATAAAAACCGCCGCGTTGCTCGATTCCGAGATTCTCCACGGCGGTCACTTCCACATAATCTATATAATTACGGTTCCATAAAGGCTCAAAAATACCATTGGCAAAACGAAAAGCTAACAGGTTCTGAGCCGTTTCTTTACCTAAGAAATGATCGATTCGGTAAATCTGATGTTCGTCGAATACAGAAGCATAAATTTTATTCAGTTTCTCAGCCGATTCCAGATCATACCCGAATGGCTTTTCAACGATAATTCGTGCACGGCCTTTATTCAGATGCACCGACTTCAGGTGCAACGGAATCACACCATACAATGATGGAGGCGTAGCGAGGTAAAACAGCAGGTCATCCGGCCGGCTATCTCCGCTCAGTTCTTCAATGCGTAGGCGAAGCTGTCCGTATCCGCTTTCCAATGCCGGGTCTATTGCCAGATAGTGAAGATGTCCAACGAAAGCGTCCATCTTCTCCTTATTCTGCTCTTCCGACTTCACAAATTTCTCCATCTCATTATAAATGTAAGTCCGATAGTCCGCATCTTCATAAACCGTACGTCCCACCCCGAGAATTTCAAATTCTTCCGGAAGACGCTTGGCCACATACAACGAATACAATGCCGGCATCAACTTACGCTTCGTCAAGTCACCCGAAGCACCAAAGATAGTCATTACAAATTTACTCATATTTCTTTTTTTGCTTATACATTATACGTACCCGACTTTGTATCTCCTCCGTGTCCTGTCCAGTTTTCATGGAAAAAGACTCCTCGTAACTCATCTTTCCGCTCAAATGTATGAGCACCGAAATAATCGCGCTGTGCCTGTACCAGATTGGCCGGAAGATCAGCCGACACTAACGAATAGAAATAATTCAAAGCCGAAGAGAAAGCCGGAACAGGCAGTTCCTCACGCATGGCTTGTGCCACCAGGTTCTTCCAGCCGGACAACAGACCTTTGATCTCTTCTTCAAAATAAGGGGCCAGCAGCAGATGTTTAGGCTTTTCTTTTGCCTCAAATGCCGCAGCAATATCATTCAGGAAAACACTGCGAATAATACAACCGCCTCTCCACATCCGTGCAATCGAAGCCAGATCGAGGTTCCATCCAAATGTATCGGAAGCACGTTGCAACACCGCAAACCCTTGAGCATACGAAACCAGTTTCGAAGCATACAATGCCGAGAAAATCTCTTTTTCCGTATCTTGTTTATTATATACAGCCATCGAGTGCCTGCATTGATATTGCCGGGCAGCAGCTTCACGCAGTTCCTTCCGGGCCGACAAACTGCGTTCAAAAACGGCCGTAGCAATCAATCCCAGTGGCATACCTAATTCCATGGCATTAATCACCGACCATTTGCCTGTCCCTTTCTGTCCGGCGGCATCCAGGATCTTATCAATCAGATAGGCCCCTGTCTTATCTTTATGGCGGAGTATATTACCTGTAATTTCTATCAGATAACTCCGTAGTTTACCTTCATTCCAACGGGTGAACACAGATGCCATCTCCTCGTTAGTCATATCCAGCAGCTCCTTCATCACCCAATAAGCTTCAGCAATCAACTGCATATCACCATACTCTATCCCGTTGTGTATCATTTTCACAAAATGTCCCGATCCGGCAGGTCCCACCCACTGACAGCACGGAGTACCATCCGGCGCTTGGGCCGCAATGCTCTGCAAAATCGGTTTCACCTCTTCCCATGCTTTCTCCGAACCGCCCGGCATGATAGAAGCTCCGTTCAAAGCTCCCTCTTCTCCGCCCGAAACACCGGCACCGACGAACAGAAAACCTTTCGACTCTGCCAGTTTCACTCTTCGGTTCGTATCTTCATAATTCGAGTTACCACCGTCAATCAATATATCACCCGGAGAAAGATACGGGAAAAGTTGCTCCATCAGCTCATCCACCGGACTACCGGCACGTACCATCATCATTATCTTACGAGGCAAAGCGATCGATTCTACAAAAGCCTCTATATCCGTGAAGCCCTCTATATGCTTGCCTTTAGCCCTTCCGTTGATGAAACGTTCCACCACGCCTTCTTCCACACCCGGTACCGTACGATTATACACCGATACGCTCCAACCTCTGCTTTCCATGTTCAGAGCTAAATTTTCTCCCATCACAGCTAAACCAATCAGGCCTATATCTGTTTTATTCTGAGTTGCCATAATTGTAATATGTATCTAAATTGGTTGATTTTTTGTTCTTTTTCTTATTATCTATAACACATATCGAAAATATTTGTTCGGATAGTTTCAGAAAAAAGTATTACTTTTGTAACAAACTGCTAAAACCTCGTAATGAAGAAAATACACATAGGACTTTTGCCACGTATCATCATAGCTATTATACTTGGTATCGCTATCGGAAATTTCCTGCCGACACCTTTGGTACGGCTGTTCGTGACCTTCAACTCCATCTTTGGAGAATTCCTCAATTTCTCCATACCTCTTATCATTCTCGGACTGGTTACCATTGCCATAGCCGATATTGGTAAAGGAGCCGGACGAATGCTGCTTGTCACGGCACTCATTGCATATGGTGCCACTCTTTTCTCCGGATTTCTGTCCTACTTCACCGGAGCCGCCATTTTCCCTTCGCTCATTACTCCGGGAGCACCTCTCGACGAAGTGAGTGAGGCGCAAGGAATCCTACCCTATTTCTCTGTTGCCATTCCACCCTTGATGAATGTCATGACGGCACTGGTCCTTGCCTTTACCCTCGGCCTGGGGTTGGCAAGCCTGCATAGTGACGCCCTGAAAAACGTAGCACGAGACTTTCAAGAGATCATCGTACGTATGATAAGCGCAGTCATCCTCCCGTTGCTGCCCATTTACATCTTTGGTATTTTCCTCAATATGACACACTCCGGACAAGTATTCTCCATCCTTATGGTGTTTATTAAAATTATCGGCGTCATTTTCATACTACATATTTTCTTGCTGGTTTTTCAATATTGCATTGCGGCATTGTTTGTCCGTAAAAACCCGTTCCGCTTGTTGGGACGGATGCTGCCGGCTTATTTCACCGCTTTAGGCACTCAGTCATCAGCTGCCACCATCCCTGTCACAGTCGAACAGACCAAGAAGAACGGTGTATCAGCCGATATAGCCGGATTTGTCATCCCGCTTTGCGCCACCATTCATTTATCCGGAAGCACCCTGAAGATTGTGGCCTGTGCTTTAGCCTTAATGATGATGCAGGGCATGCCTTTCGATTTTTCCCTGTTTGCAGGTTTCATTTTCATGCTCGGCATCACGATGATTGCCGCTCCCGGCGTTCCTGGAGGCGCTATTATGGCTTCTTTAGGCATCCTCCAGTCCATGCTCGGTTTCGATGAATCGGCCCAGGCATTGATGATCGCCCTCTACATTGCCATGGACAGTTTCGGTACAGCTTGTAACGTAACCGGTGATGGAGCTATCGCTCTGATTATAGACAAGATCATGGGGAAAAGAAAAACTCCCGAAAGCCTCTAATGGCCATCGGGAGTTCACCCTGTTTGGTTATTAATTCCGTTTTATAATGTCATAGCCTGCCCGCCTATTACACCGGCTACAGCACTTGCCACAGCAATAATCAACTTCAATATAATATTCCATCCCGTTTTCTTCATACTCTTTACCCTCCTTTCGTTGTCAATAATTATTACATCAGCAATAAATTTTATCAGGCTGTCGGATCATCCACAATATCTCCACTACCCGATCCGCCATTAATTGCTCCCCCTATCGCACTGACTTTCTGGAATTCCACTCCCTGAAGCAAAGCACGGGTAGTGCCGATAGCTGCGGGACGAGTATATTCCGGAGTAAACAGACAACGAAGAGCCGCCACCTGATTCGGACTCACCTCTTCCTCTTGATCCACTCCATGCCCTTGTGTACAAGCTTTCATCGTGAAAGTGCCTAATCCCTCCAGACGTACCGAACGGCTATTCAACAATTCTTTACGCATGGCAGTCATCAGGTTACGAATCACATTATGAACATCACCCGGTGTCAACGATGATTTTTCAGCTATTACTTCAGCCAACTGTTGTGAAGTTACCATTTTTCCAACTTTCACCAGAGTCAAGTGCCACTGTTTCTTTCCCTCTTTAGTTTTCAACTGCGATTGTCTCGCTCTATAAAATAAAGGCATAATTTTTCTCCTTCTTTACTAATGTTACTACTACGTTTCATTCATGTTTCGTTGATCAACACTGCAAAGATGAAGATTTACAAATTATCGGCAAAGGAAAAAACGGTCCGGAAAGCAGTTTTCTCAGAAAAACTTATAACACGCTTATTATCTGTATCATAATTCTAAGCTCTTCGTTCAATTGAATTTGCAAACTCACTTTTTAATATGATGGCAGTCGGGTAAATGTTACGGATATAAACGATGCTATGTAATCATGATGCAAAAAATGTAAACCTGAAAAGCGGAAATTAGAAGTTGAGCGTAATTCACACTAATACAATTATTTGTGTCATTTCTAGTGGCTTTAACTATCTAACTCTTCAAATGCAATAAAAAGCAGATTTAGGAAAACGTTCAGTTACTTATCCGTTCCCTGTTTTTCAAATAGAAAAATGAGGTAAAATACTGAATTTTAGACGGATTTGGCTATATGTGCTGCTTTTCTTTGGTGAGTGTCGTTAGTTAGCCGATGATAGCGTACTGTGCTGTGGATTAGAACCGCCCGACAAAAGACTGGAACGCCTTGTGATATTCCTTTGTTGGAACTACCCAAACAGATTATAGAGAAATACGAGGGTATTGCCAAAGATGGTAAACTGCTCCCGATGCTTAGTTGTGGTAGCCTGAACAAGAACTTAAAAGTAATTGTCAAACTCTGTAATATAGAGCGTAAACTCATCTATCATCAAAGAAGGCATAACCACTTTGTATTTAGCGCTGATTACAAATGGCTTACATCTACGTTGATTATAGTAGGTAACGGATAAGAAACGAGCTATCTATGTATATCTGCACCGTTTTACACAATATCTAAAGAGCGACTTATCTATGGGCAAAGGTATAAAACTTGTCTATCTTAGGTTGTTGATAATCGTATCTGTCAAGCGTATCAAGAGTGTAAGCATAATCAGTAACCACTCGTAACAATCCGGTTGCCTCAGAGTATTCCAACGTCTTGTGGTCGAGAACATTTGCCAATACCTTGATGGTCTGCTTCAAATCCTCGTACTGCTCCAGCTTGATATTCTCCTTAACGGCATATCCTTTAATCAGATACTCTTTCAGCACTTTGTTCGCCCAGATACGGAATCGGGTTGCATTTTTAGAGTTTACTCTATATCCTACGGATAGAATGGCATCGAGATTATAATATTTCACCTCTGTTGTTTGCGTTTTATCTGCCATAGCACCGTGTGGAGTGGTATGTTCCATTTTGGAACATACCCTATTTTCTTCCAATTCTCCCGATAGAAATATATTTTTCAGAAACTTGGTAATGGCTGGTCGCTTCGTCCCGAACAATTCGGCTATCTGCTTTTGGTTTAGCCAGATAGTTTCCTGTTCCAACTTAACATCAAGCGAGGTGCTGCCATCGGCTGTTTGGTATATAATTATTTCTCCTTTGCTCATGCCTTCCCAGCCCGTTATAATTCGACAAAAAGTTACAACAAACCAACGTTGCACCATGGGTGTAATCACCTGTTGCGACACCTGTTTTTAGAATCGCACGTACATCGGAACGTATTGTCAGGATCATCACCCCGAACAGTTCCGCTATCTCAAAGTCTTGCATCTGAATATTGCCCGATATAGACACCACACCGCGAGTTAAAAAACAGGCTTTTCGTTATCAGTCGTATTATAAAGCATTAGTATTTGCTCGGCAATTGGATGCAACGCCACAAATGCTTCCGCCTTGGTTTTACCTCTCTTCTGCCGAATATAAAGTCTGCCATCTGCCGAACATCCGATATGATGCGAAAATGCCTATATACATCTACATAAGCCAATCCACTAAACGCTGAGAAGAGTTACCTATTCGTTTGCGGTAACTAACCAGCTAACGGTTTGATAACTGAAAAACTGCCTGAATCCGCTTTATTCTGAGCTTTCATTTCTTAGCAAATTATAGTAAATTGGCTCATTTCAAATTAGTTACATACTAACCGGCTTCATCATTTTATGCCTGCTTTGCTGCTGATTATGCATATAGGAAGACACACGTATGCCACTACTGTATACTTACAAGTTATATTACTGAAATACAAACGATTATAAAAGATGATTTTGAAAAGGGTAATGGTTTAGCAATGTGCTATCTACTCTAATATTCTTAAGATTACATCATTTCAATAACCTATTGTAAAAGTAATGTTTAATCTGGTAAAAACGAAAAAATACAATAATTACTCTTCAAATCCAACTAACAAAATAGGAACAGTCAAAACACTATAAAAATTTTCCAAGTACCATTTCACCCTTTCAAAAGAAACGATTGAACTGTGATCGTTTGAAATGTGTTTCAAGAAATTTTTAGTGCCACAAACATAGATCCCAATGTTAATCATGTTTTTGATTTCAGCTCCTGCTTGTAATCTAAGCAAATCTCCTCCAATAAAGGATCTGTGGTTGAATGCGACATCAATCCCTATTTTATTTTTCCAAAAATCAATTACCAAATCATTATCTGAGTCATTAAATACTTTCTTCTCTGCTTCCCACCCCTTCTCAATAAAAAGTTCTTTAAGAAGAAAATTTATTGCAGGCTGCTTTCCCTTTTGAACTTTTTTACCAACACTAAGTTTCTCCTGATTGATCTCACTAAATTTTAATTCAATATTCTCAAAAGTTAATCTATCCAAAACATCATCTATTTCGTTCTTTATCGTATATTCTGAATTTAAAATAATATCTGCATATCGATGTGCGTACTTTTTGCATTTCATACTTTCGTTACATTTAGTATTTCTAAACACAAATATACGAAATAGATTCGAATAATAAGGAGTAACGTAAAATATATTGCTTATACTTCCAATACAAACTCCTAAGCCTTGAAAACAAGGCTTCTAAAAGAATCCTATAACCTTTTAGTTTCTCTTTTTCTCTAGTATTTGTCCATGCAATATTACTAAAATTTGAGGTTATTACAATATCTATGCTACTCAAATCTATGCAAAAGTTATCCGTACCAAAACCAATGAGGATATAACGAATTGAGGGAAAATATCAACTGCCAAAGTAAACAGACTTCAAAACAATATTTTTTCTGATAAACATCTCACATATTGAGAGAATAAGGTAATGCTTTTTTAAAATTTACTCTTTTGAGAAACGAAAAAAGAAGAAATTTTAAAAAAGCCGAAGAACCCGGTGTTGCCGTTTTATTTTCGGAATATACCTTTGTTCAGAGAAAGAAAGGATTTATTAAATTATTCAATTGAAAAATAGGCGTAAAGTAGACATTCATTCAAACGCCAAACCATTCATGAAATGGTCATTATTTCTCTTTAGTATTTATTCCTCCACATTCATATTGCTATATTTCCTCCCCAAAGTCTATAATAGGAAGTTTTGCCTTAAACACTTCTTTTATTATTTTCGCACTCCATGCCTCATATTTATTACTGGTATCATTTATCAAATCTGTAACTCTAAAAATCTGCCCACTTTTTGTTGTACCTGTTTTCATAATAAATTCATCAGAGGTTAGTTTGAATTTTTTATCTTCCAAGTCCATTTCTATGACAAAACAAACGGCTAAATGTTTTTTACTTTTTTCGTTACTTCTCGAATAAATCAAAAAAGGTTGAGAATCTTGTATGGAAAGAGATTCTCCTATTTCTTCTTGAATTTCCCGTTTTAATGCCTTTTTAATAATTTTAAGCGTTTCCTTTGCCTTCGCCTGTGTTTTATCTTCTATTCTTATATGCCCACCTATATATAACAGAAGTTTATCTTTCTCGGCGGAATCAGAAGATGTTCTTTTATCACTTTTTTTAACCACTAAAACTTTTGTTCTTTCTGGATTTGTAATTACTGCAATAGGGATTATCTGTAGGTAATTTTCACTTTCAACTTTATCTCTATTGCCGAACTTCAATTGTTCTTTAAATATATTCTCTGATGTTAATTTATAACTTGTTATATCAGAAATTTCTACATAACCTATTTTTTCTATCAAAAGATTCTTTAATGTATGTAGAATATTTAATGTTACATTATAACTAACTTTATTGGGATTATCATCTGTTTCTTCTGTATCTGTTCTTATTTCTTGTACTTCCCTATATCTATTTTTGTATTTTTTTAAAGTTTCGTCTATTGAAATATTATAACTATCTAATATGCTTTCTGTCATTATTGAACCTCTTTTCTCAGTAAGCAAATTAGCATACTCTCGTTTTATTGAAATTTCGGGTGATACTTTAAATACATATATTAAGTCTAAATAATCAGATAATATATCCATTAAAACAAAATCTTTCAACGTATTATACGCTTGATTATCTAAATAAGGAGTGCTTTTTGACGGATTGGTATTTAGCCATTCAAACCAACATAAAGAATCAAAAAGACCTCTATCAGAAATAATAATATCAATTTTATCTTTTCCTAAATCAATATTCTTTATTATTTCCGCAACAGCAGAAGACAATGTCCAAATATTAAAAAATGGGTGAATTTTATTCTCAATAGGACAGATACTTGCTCGTTCTGTTAATAGTATTGTTTTGAAGCCATTTCGTTTCAAAAATATATTCAATGAATTAATAGTGGTAGATTTGCCTGATTTTGGACTTCCACAAAATTCAATTAACAAAGGTCTTCTTTGCTCTCTTTCTGACTTCAACCGAAGCACTTCTTTGGCTAACCTCTCAAGTTCAGCAATGTTCTTTTGTTTTGTATCTTTCATTCTAAATTGATTTTTTCTTTGATTACTTTTTTACTTTTCTCTTCAATGAAAGTTATCATACTACCAGTAGCAAACCCACCAATAAATGATAATAACATATTTAAGTATATGAATCCATTGTCAATGATTGCCTCTTTTACTGTTATGAAATTAACACTTGACTTTAAGCTAATGTGGATTAATAGAGAAAAGGCTATTGCGAAAAATGGCCTTGTAATAAAATAAAAAAAAATTCCTATTTCGCTAACTTTTTCATTGTAACCACAAGGGTTCTCAACGGCATTTCTTATACATGCTTTATATAATTTTCTTATGTAGTATATAGTATTACCCAATATTGCACTTCCAATGCCACCAATAATTGCTATTAAAGTTATTGGAGCATTTCCCAATAAACAGCTATTTTCAAAATTGAGTGTAACTATTGTCAAAATAGCACCTACAACAAATAGCAAAACAAAATAGCAAAATATTATCCACAGTTTTGTCTTAGATAGTTTGTAAATCAATCCACTCATTATATTTTATTAATTTTATGTCATCAGGATGCAACGCAATCCATATATCGGCGCTATTGATAATTCAAATTACGCAATACAAAAGAAAGCTCTTTCTTCATCTGCGAATTTACTAAATATTTGGAATACAGTTATAATTAGAATAAAAAAATCAATTCAATTACTCGAAAATATTAAAAAACATCAATCCTAAGTACAATCTTCTCCTTTTCTCTGATAAACATTTCACATATGGAGAGAAGAAATAGGGTGGCACTTTTGGGAGATTTACTCTTTTTTTCGGGACGAAAAAGGAAGGAATTTATCAAAACCAGTAGGGCTTGATGTTACCGTTTTATTCTTGAAATATACCTTGTGTTCAGAGAAAAAATAGTTTTTCTAATCTCGTGGTATCTACACTCTCACTCGCATTGAATCTATCCATGTTAAATGCTTTATAATTGCAAAGATACGAGAATGATAGCTATGTTGGATAATAATCAAGATAAAATGACTTCCTTTGTGGAAGAGTGATTTGAAGCAATGGAAAAACACAGCAGACTAAAATAGTTTGCTCGTTTCTTATCCGTTCTCTATTTTGATTTTCTGTTTTGCAAAGCACTACAAATCAATAATATACTTCAATATATTATAGTAGTGGCAAAAACCGTGTCGGGCAATCCCAAACAATTCTCTTAAATATCATTTCGCTTGATGCAAGCAAAAGAAACGCTTCATAAATAGAATATAGACCAAACTCAGCGCAATAATGGTACCCGACAAATACCCATATTCATTCCCCGGAAATAGAAAATACCCGACTATAACTACTGCCTGCACCAACATATACACCAACGAAACCACCATGTGAGGAATTTTCAGCTCATTTGCCATAATCTGGTACAAATGTTTCCGATGTGGCAAACCAATATTCTCATGCAACATCAACCGATGAATTATTGTCAGCACACTATCCACCCCATAGACTGCCAACAAGACAATCCAGCTAAAATTTTCCGTACGGATTATCAGCATACCGATCAGAAAGAGGATCACGAAAGCAATGCTAACCGAACCTACATCCCCCGCAAAACACTTTGCCTGTTTCCGGAAATTGAAGAAGTTAAAGACCAACACAGCACAAAGCATGGTATAAATCAAAGCCGGCTCTACAAATGGAACATATCCCCCGTTTATAAATGCTAATGCCGCCAGCACCACCAACGAGTATCCACCTGTAATGCCATTAATACCATCCATAAAATTATAGGCATTGATAATCCCTGTGCAAACAATCAAAGCAACCACAATGGTCCACCAAGGCAGGCTGAACAACCCCCATTGATAGAACATCAAAGCCATCGCCGTAAAATGAAACACCAAACGTAACCCCTGAGAAGTAGAACGAATGTCGTCTACAAAACTGATAAAAGTAATCAATGTCAGAGCCAGCATAAACCAAGGATACTCAAACTGATTCGTCAGAAAGTAAGCTAATGCACCAAAGAAGAAAATGATTCCTCCCCCTCTCAAAGTGATCCGGGTGTGCGAACTCCGCTCGTTCGGTTTATCGATGATATTGCATTTATCAGCAATACGGAAATAAAAAAGTTCTGCCAGAAATAGCAGAACTAAGATTATTAAATAGTACATAACTTATTTAGTTTCTTCAAATGAACGAATGGTTTTAATCAACCCCTCTTTAGCTGTCACAGGCATTTTATCAATCCCGAGAGCAGCTTTAATCTTAGCATTACTTACCACATAATTCTCCGTCAGTTTACGAAGCCTTTCCGTATTCAGTGGCAAATGGAGTAAAGTTCCCAGTCCGGCACATCCTTCCATAAAGCCCTTATTCATCTTCCAGATATGGGGCTGTTTTCCCATTGCCTCACACATGATGGCAATCAACTCATTTGTTGATAAAGCTTCATCATCCCCCATGTGATAAATGCCCGTAGGTACCTCTTTAGTCAATAATCCCTCAATCACATAGCATAGGTTATCAATTGAAGTAAACGAACGACGATTTTCGAAGTCACCCAATGGCCAGGGAATTCCTTTCTTCACCACATTATACAATAGATTCAGATTTCCTTTATTCCCCGGACCATGAATCATACAAGGTCTTAATATATAAACCTGTTTTTCTGTAACCGAAGTCATCTCCCGAAAAGGAGAACACTCGCAGGAGGAGACAGTGGGAAATGCAAAATGTTCCTTTATATACTCTTCAGCTCTTATTTTACTTTCCCCATAAGGACCAATAGGAGCCGGAATAACATCCTCAGTAAGCATATCTCCCACTACACTATCAGCCGCAGCTTTTACTGAACTAAAAAATATGAATTTCTTCGCAGAAGACTCCAAAAAGAAATCAAATATCTTTTGAGTCAGACCGGTATTAATATCAAAATAAGACTGAGCAGCTGATTGGTTTTTCGTATCATGAGCCTTTCCGGCAAGATGAATGATTGCATCAAATTGGGAGAGAGTTTGTAATGGGAATGACTCTGGATCAATATCTTTCCAACAAAATGTTTTCAGTACACCTTCTCTTGTCGGACACACAATATCAAGTCCGTAAAGGTTGTGTTTAATTTTTAAATTATTAATCAGATTAGTGCCTACAAATCCATAAGCCCCTGTAATAAGAATATTCATTTAATTCCATTATTAAAATAAATCACTCAGATTGAAAAACTTCTATTAAATTATCAATTATCTTTTTCTTTGCAAAAAATAATTGATAATATTCCTTCCCGGCTCTCCCTTTTTCATACAGCATATTTTTATCCATTCGAGATAATCTTTTCACATTGTTTGCCAACGATTCAAAATCTCCGGCATTAGCTGTAAAGCCGCAGTTTGCCTCCTTTATTATTTCATTACCAATACCATTTATCATAGAAATAATAGGTTTTCCAAAAGCCATATAAGATTGTATCTTTGATGGAATAGTTAAAGAGAAAATATTCTGGTCTTTTAAAGAGACAAGCATTACATCTGCATGAATAAATAGATCCGGCATGTCTTCCAAAGGATAGCGTCCTAATAAAAAAACAGTATCACATAAATTCAACTCTTTAACTTGCTGCTCTACAAACTCTTTTTTTCGTCCATCGCCAACAATTACCCACTTAATATCTTTATACTCTTTGGTCCGAATAGCAGCTTTCAATATTGAATCAAAATCTTGGGCCTCTCCTATATTACCAGCAAACATTACAACAAATCCATCAGGGATCAATGACTTAAAATGTTCCTTATTAATCAAAGAATCATCAGTGAACAAATCTTCAGCCCAGTTAGGAATATAACTAATTTTATGCTTATAATCTCCTTTTTGCAGTATGGACTGACTAAAGGCTTCCGACTGTATACAAATCCCATCGACTTTTTGATAGATACTTTGTACCATCTTAGTTAACATCCGATATACTAAACCAGAATTCATCTTACCCGCAGCGGACACACTTTCAGGCCACAAATCCTGAACCCAAAGATAAGCACGGCTACCAAACAGCTTTTTGTGAAGTAGAGCTGCATACACCTGAGTAATAGGAGAAATTGCAAATGTTAAAGAAACATCAAACTTTCGCTTATGAAAAAGTATATATAAACAAGAAAACAATACAAAAGACAAATAATTCAATGCCAAACGCAACCCTGAACCTTTACCACGAGGTATTAACGGAACACGAATCAGTTCAATACCTTTATAATATTCTTTTTTATAGCCCCAAAAGCTATATCCCTTATAAATAGCCCCTTGAGGATAATTAGGTTTTCCTGTTAAGACTGTCACTTCGTTACCCCGTAATACAAGCTCTTGCGCCAAATCATTAACACGAAATGTCTCTGGCCAGAAGTATTGGGAAACCAATAATATTTTCATAAATATAGAGTTCGGTATAGCTCCTGTTTATTCTGCATCCAATCATATTGTTCCCGAAGCATCTCTTCATATCTGGGTACAACATAACTAAATCTTGCGGACTTTGCGATCGACTTATCAATTCCATTTCCATCAAATGGCAGGATCTCAACATCTCGTTTGTGCCATATACGGGAAAACAGATGTAACAAATCATATTTACTTATACCAAGGCCATTACTCAGTTGTATTAAACCGGTTACTCCCTGATCGATGGCCACATCAATGGCTTTCGCCAATTCCAGAGTGGTCACACCTCCCCAAATAGCAGTCTGGAAACCATTCACACAACCATGCTGATGCATAAACCAATGAAACAAGCCTTCGCCATTCTCCTTCAATTCAGGACCTATGATAGAAGTACGGATTGTCAGATCTTTGTCATTGATTATCTCACCGAGTGCTTTGCTACGACCATAAACATCGTCAGCATCCCGGATATCAGTTTCTGAATAGTTACCTTTTTTACCGGAGAAAACACAATCCGTACTGATATGAATCAACTTTGCTCCCACTTCATCCGACAGTTTCTTGAGCAAATGAGGGAACCATGCATTTATCAGAATAGCATTGTCCGGATGTTCTCTGGAACCTCTTATCAATACGCCAATACAATTCAGGATAAAATCAGGACGGACTTCACGAACGAGCTGACTGACAGCATCCCCATCCGTCACATCCACAACAATACTATCATCAGTCAATTGGGTACGATAAACTACATTCACAAGATCGTATTTCCCCGTACATTGCAGATAATAATAAGCCATATGCCCGGCCATACCTGTGGCGCCGAACAACAGAATCTTCTTTTTAACCATAAAAAATAAAAAACAGGAACTAGATTTCTTTATGCCAAACCGTACGGTTGATATAATCTGTATAGGAAAGAATGATACGGACTACTTTTTTAGATACATTATCCGAAGCATAATCAGGAATAGAGTGAATTACGTCTGCACCTTCTGCATACTGGGAAGTTACAATTTCGATAGACTCCAGAATACGGTCACTATTCAATCCGGTCATGATCAGCGTCCCTTCATCCATACCTTCAGGTCGCTCGTGTGCCTGACGGATAGTTATAGCCGGAAAATGAAGAATAGAAGATTCCTCCGTGATCGTACCACTGTCAGAAATAACACAAAAAGCATTCTGTTGAAGTTTGATATACTCCATGAAGCCAAAAGGTTTCATAAACTCAATCATCGGATTGGAATTAATAAAGCCAATAGATTCCAACTTTTTGCGGGTACGGGGGTGGGTGGAAACAATCACCTTTTTATGATATTTGTCCACAATGGCGTTCAGAGAAGAAAGCAGGTCGGAAAAGTTCTTCTCGGAATCCACATTTTCCTCACGATGCGTACTTACAATAAAGTAATCACCTTTTTTCAACCCCTCTTTTTCTAAAACATCATTCTCTTCTATTTCCGCCTTATGATAGATCAAAACCTCTGTCATTGGCGATCCGGTTTTGATCACGGTCTCCGGACGTAACCCTTCAGCCAGCAAGTATTTACGTGCATGCTCTGAAAGAGGCATATTGATATCACTCAAATGATCCACAATCTTACGATTGATCTCTTCAGGAACACGCTGGTCAAAACAGCGGTTACCAGCCTCCATATGAAAAATAGGAATCTTACGCCGTTTTGCGGAAATCACGGAAATACAGCTATTAGTATCACCATACAACAATAAAGCATCCGGTTTCACTTGGTCCATCAATTCATCCGATTTACGGATTACATTGGCTATCGTCTCTGCGGCATTCTTTCCGGCAGCATCCAGAAAATAGTCTGGCTTACGGATGCGAAGTTCCTGAAAAAAGATTTCATTCAGTTCATAATCGAAATTCTGACCGGTATGGACCATAATATGTTCAGTGTATTTGTCCAACTCAGCCATCACACGACTCAACTTTATGATCTCAGGACGAGTTCCGACAATCGTCATTACTTTAAGCATACATCCTCCTTTATCATATCAAGTTTCAATAACAACTGTTTCATACCGTCCACATCCAAACGATGGGTATTATGTGAATGGTAGTCCTCGAATTTAGAGACCTTCTCTTGGCCTTCCACAAAATATTTATCATAATTAAGATCACGGGCATCACAAGGTATCCGATAATAATTACCCATATCTTCCGCCTTGGCCATTTCCTCACGAGTCACTAATGATTCATAAAGTTTCTCACCATGGCGTGTACCGATAACACGTACGGGGGTATCTATTTTGTAAAGTTCCTTTAAAGAACGGGCTAAGGTATCAAGAGTAGCTGCAGGTGCTTTTTGGACAAACAAGTCGCCATTATGCCCATGCTGAAAAGCATAAATCACCAGATCAACTGCATCATCCAGTGTCATCATAAAACGGGTCATGTTCGGATCGGTTATTGTGATATCCTTGCCGGCCTTCATTTGCTCCACCCACAAAGGGATCACTGATCCGCGGCTTGCCATCACATTGCCATAACGGGTACAGCAGATGGTAGTTTGACCACCCTCTCCCATTTGACGTCCTTTAGCAATAGCGACCTTTTCCATCATGGCCTTACTGATCCCCATGGCATTGATAGGATAACAAGCCTTATCCGTCGAGAGCACAACTACATTCTTGACTCCATGCTCGATGGCTGAATCAAGCACATTCTCAGTACCTAATACATTTGTCCGAACAGCTTGAACAGGGAAAAACTCACAAGAGGGAACCTGTTTCAGTGCAGCAGCATGGAAAATATAGTCCACCCCATTCATCACTCCATCCACAGAACGTTTATCACGTACATCACCAATGTAGAATTTCACCTTCTTATTTTGAAGGTGATGGCGCATATCGTCTTGCTTCTTTTCATCACGGGAAAAGATACGGATCTCTTTGATATCGGAATCCAAAAATCTTTTCAATACAGCATTACCGAAAGAACCTGTTCCACCGGTAATTAAAAGGGTCTTGTCTTTAAAAAGGGACATAGTTTAAATTAATAAATCTACTAAACCTGATAAATTATTAGTTATTGTCAATTGAGATTTTTGTCCACATCCACGTTCATAATCAATAATAGCATTAACGACATTATCTACTTCAAATGAACTAAAAACAACAGAAGGTATACAAACAGAATGTATGTAAGGTAAATCTGGACCAATCACATCACATCCTGCAGTTAAAGCCTCTATGATTCCAAGTCCAAAACTCTCATTTAATGACGGATATATTGTAGCTTTAGAACAATTATATAACTTTTGAATATTACTTTTTTCCAATGATCCATGATTAATAATCTTCACTCCATTTTTTAGAGCCTTTTCTAGTTCTTGTTCTAAATCAATTGGATAATTTGATAAAGTTAAGTGCAAAGTTAAATTGAAGCCTAATTCATGTAACTTCTCCCATACTTTTATCAGTAAAAAATGCTGCTTAGTAGGAGTATAATTGGCTACATATACATAATCTCTTCGACAGAATGCTTCATTAATAGAAGTGCCGTAACTTTGCCAAAAAGGATAGAGGAATATCTTTGTCAATGGTTTATCAAACATACATTGCATATTTTTTTGCATATTTATTGTTTGAACCAACCAATAATCAGTATTCACACTACATAATCGAATAATTATTTGCTTTAACTTAGTTATAACACCTTCTTTTTTAGATAAATGTTTAAAAGGAATATTCAATAAATTAATATTATGAAAATAAGTATAAACTATTGCATTTACTTTTATTGGTGGTGGAACATTTCCAAAACACAATATCTTACTAAAGGTGTTTCTATGATGAAGATAAAAAGCAAACCGTTGTATCATAGATGGATCAGAAAATGAATATCTTCCTCTAACTATCTTACTATACAATGTTTTTTCACAACGACTATCTAATAAATAATGAACATCAATGTCCAAACTTTCAAGTTTTGAGATTAAAGTAAATAGCAATTCTAATCCACCGCTATTATTAATGTAAACAGCATCAATTAACAACATTATTTACAAGTTCTTTTTCTTATAGAAGAATAAAACAAAAGAATAAACAAAGTAGGAATTATCACTTGAGATAATTGCAAAAAAATTTCCGAAACCCAGATTTTAGGATCATTATATCCCCATGGTTTAAAAACTACCATTAAAAAGCACGGGGCTAATAAAGCAAACTGACGAAATAATTTTATTGATAAAAAAACATATATAGCAGGAATAATACTGAATAAAATAAGTCCAAAAATATGAAGTTCCCAATATGCATGGGCTGCAGTTGAGAATTCAACCATATTAGTATCTATATGCGTTATTTCAGCTTGAGTTTTATACATTCCCATAGAATACAAATCACCATCTACACTACATGGAACTGGTTTATCTTCCATTAAACTTCTTGGAATTGGTGAATATAAAGAATTCAATATAGGATTCCAACCTGCCATATAGCCACGATCAACCATCCGATAGAAACCTGTACTATAATGAGTTAGTGCACCAAATCTAAAATCAATTTCATCTAATAAGCTTCTTTCCCCATCATTTTTTGAATTATTTATTGACTGTATGATTTCTATTATATCGAGGCTCTTATTACTTCGGATAAATGTCATTCCACCTTGAAAAAGTCCTAGCGCTCCCAGTAAAATCACAGAAATCAATAACATTCTCTTTAAATTAGAACGATTCAAACTATAAGCACAAAAAAGTACCCAAAACACTGGCCAAAACAATTTACCTCTGATGCCACTCGCAAATCCAATAAGCAAATATACCAACGTAACCAAACAAGCTATAACAAAAAGTGTATTACCCCAATAACGGCTTCCAATAGCCACAATAAAAAAACAAGCAACAGATCCAATAACAGAAATCAATGGTTCAAACATCCATAACGAGTCACAAAAAGACAAAGAAATTATTTGAGTATTATTTAATAAAAAGCAAACATACAATAATAAAATCCCCAACATAATTTTTTTTAGAGTCTTATCAACTCGTATAATCAAAGATAAATCCTTCTTATTCCTTTTACAAAGAATATAAAATGTAATATAATAAATAAAATGTGAAAACACCTCTACCATGTATACAGTTGAAATCTCTGAAGGTAGAACTCTATCTATATTTTGATTCTTCCAATTTAAAAGTAAATGAGTTATAGTAGGCAATACATAATATAATATAATACGTAAACAAAAAAGTGAAAACAATAAATCAGCAAAAAAGGTATTAGAAGATGTTTTCAACACTAATTTACTACATACATTCCAAAAAAAAACGTTCATAAAAATAAGAACGGTAGAAGATGCTATCAAAACTACAGCACTCAAAAAATCTTCCATAAATAAAACAATAGAATATCTGTCCTATTCCTTAATACATATTATCAATACTCAACACATCATTTTTTAGGATACAATGATTTATTAATTCTCATTAAAAGCTAGCTATATACTGCAGTCGAAATCTTAATTCTCTTGTTTATAATGCTAGTATAATCCCTATGGATACATTTTTGACAGCATAATTTCCTCACAACTTCTTAGAATTCTTTTATATATAAATTTTAAATTACACGACACACAAGTAACATTTTATAACATCAAATTAATTTGTCACACATTTATATAAAATCTTCTCAATCTAAAATATATTTTCTTTAATAACATTGGCAACCTGTAATTATTATATAAATATGAGGTTAATTTATGAATTCTAGATTTAGGAATCCAACTATTATTACAGAAGTGCATTGCGACCGATTGTTTAGTCCAATAAATAGGATGTCCTGCAAAAACAGACGCTGGATAAATTGCGATATTTGGTTCTAAAAGCTGGAATTGGTTTATCCTTTTAAGGCCATATTTATCAGCATACATTGCAATAATATCAGGAGCAATAGGTTTTATAGATAAAGATCCATCTTCTTTAATAAAGTGACGATTTTCATAATACGACAAACAATCTTTAACAAAAGGATTATGTACCTCGGCTCCCATTATTGCAGCCTGAATACCAAAATCTAAATGACCTTCCAACCCTTGCTGAATATCAATTGAAGATACAAATCCATGATTTAGAAATGCATCAAAACGTTTGAAAACTCTCACATCAGAATCTAAATAAAACCCGCCATAATTATATAATGCAAATAATCTAATATAATCAGCAGCAAAAGCCCATTTTCTTTTTTCATACGCCTCTTTAGCAAAAGGTGACAAATTAAGATCAAATCTATTTACATCCCAACAAATGATTTGATAATCTGGCATAATCTTTCGCCAAGAACGAATACAACCTTGAATAAATGGAGATTGTTTCTCCTTACTCAGCCAACAATAATGTATAATTTTAGGTATCATTAGTTTACTATTTTAAAATAAGCTTTTTCAAAATAAAAAATCCAACTCTATAATGATTCATATAATAAATGCCTCTTAGTCCCAATACAACACTAGCACTATTCTATAATCAAGCCTCTTGCCTTCCATTTCTTTCCATGAATGCACTCTCCAAAAGATATAAGACACCTTCCTAGGAATATTAATTGCTCATCAAGCTATTTCTTCCAAAAGTTCAAATCATACGATACATCCTAATACTAATATAGAAATCGTTTTTAGTAGAACGTAGTTAATTGATAAACATCAAGTGTTTTTTATTTAACATATAAAAAGCCAAACACATTTTTTATGGAAATAACAAATTTTACAACAAAAATATTCAACGGTAGAAATTTAAATATAATTTTCAGGAAAGAAAACAACCGAATTTTCCTTTTAGATGACATGTGAGAGATGATTCTATTTTTAGGTAAATTTGTACTTATAAAATCATTTATTTCAATTATATCAATTTCTGAAATAATAGGTTTTATAAAATATGACTCTAATTTCCTCCCCAATTTTTTATTAAAGTTATCATCTAATGTGTGTGACAAAGAATCTTGCAATAATCTATATTTAATAAGTGGTTCTTTAAATATATAAAACTCCCCCATTAGCCTCATTCTATTCCAAAGAAAATAGTCTTCAGCTCTAAGTAAAGGTTGATATCCGCCAGCTTTTACATACGCATCTTTCTTCATCATTACAGTAGGGTGAGCTATTAAATAAACCTTCTCTTGTATAATTCTCTTATTTGTATAGGGAAAACTATAACCAACTATAGAATCATCCTCATTTATATAAATCACAGGGCTCGCAACTAAAATAAGGTTAGGTATAGAATGGAATATCTTTAATTGCTTCTCAAAACGTGTATTAATAGCAATATCATCAGAATCCATTCTAGCAATGAACTTACCAGAAGCAATTTGACAGCCTAATTGTAAAGCCGCTCCAATCCCACGACCCTCATCTTGAATAACCTTTATTCTTCTATCTTGCTTTTTGTATTCATCCAAAATATCTAAAGTGCCATCAGTAGAATTACCATCTACAATAATTAGCTCGAAATTAGAATAAGTCTGTTCTAATACACTGTCAATAGCTTTCTTTATATACTTTTTACTGTTATAAGATGGCATTATAACAGAAACTAATGGAGCTATATTCATTGCTAACACTTATTATTACTTAATATTTTCATCATACAATGGTCTAGCACCATATGAATATCTTCTGTTATTTGCATATCATTAACGGGGACATGTACACTATATTGGACTATTTTTTTCAATATTCCTCCATCATACCCAGTCAGTCCAACTGTAATCCCTCTATTGATATTTGCATATTCAATAGCTCTCAAAACATTTTTAGAATTTCCAGAACCCGAAATTCCTATAACAACATCATTAGGCTGAAAAAAATTTTTCAATTGTTCAATAAAAATATCTTCAAAAGATAAATCATTTGCATAGGCCATAAGAGAAGGTATATTATCATTCAAACATACAAATTTGAACTTCTTATTATGTTCAAAAGAAACTCCTTTATTAAAATCACAAACATAATGAGAGGCTGTAGCAGATGACCCTCCATTTCCCATGATAAATACAGTTCGTCCTGCATCCTTGGCTTCGACCAAAATATTCATCAACGCATTTAACTCTTCAAGAGAAATATTATCAATAGTTTTTTTTAGCTTGTTGAAATAAACTATTATATCATTTTTGTAATCCATATTATCTATCTCCTACATATATAATTTTTGATCCATAATTATCAAACCTAAAATCAATTTCTGTAAATTGAGACATTTTTTTTCGGAAATTTTCCTGTATACCTTTTGGACAGTAAAATAGAATAAAACCACCACCGCCAGCTCCTAGTAATTTCCCACCTAAAGCTCCTGACTTTAGACCTAAATCATAAATATCATCTACAAAAGAGTTAGAGATAGAGCCGGTTAAAGTTTTCTTAAGTAACCATCCTTCATGAAGATACTGCCCAAAATCATCGATATTATTATCTTCAAGAGATCTCTTAAGATCAAAAGCTAACTTTACCATAGCCTTTTGATTATTAAATTTATCCTTCTCTAAAATTTCTCTATTTTGTTCTTTTAGTATTGAATTTGCAGAACGTGTCCCTCCCGTATAAATCATAATAAGATTATCTTCTAATTCCTGCTTTTTATGAGGATCCATTATTATTTTCTCTACATTAACAGTTTCATCCGGATAAAATGAAATCAGATTTAAACCACCACAAGCCGCAGCATACTGATCCTGCTTACCAATAGGACTTTTCAATCGCTCAATCTCCACTTCACAAGCCAGCTTTGCAAGCATTTCATTTCCTACTGCCTTATATTTATAAGCATAGATCGCATTCAACAAGCCAACTGTAAATGCACTACTAGATCCTAATCCAGTCCCAGCAGGAATATCCGCTATAGAATTCAGATCTATTCCTGTTAAATCACTCATCTTTAATACTTCTTTAAAAATAGGATGCTGAATTTCGTCAAATGATGATACCAACTCTGTCTTTGAATATTTCAACTGAATTTTCCGGGAATCAAAAAAAGGATGAATGGCTATATACACATATTTATTTATTGATGTACTAAGCACAGCGCCCATTTGCTGACTATAAAAAGATGAAAGATCTGATCCACCACCTGCAAATGAGATTCGAAAAGGGGTACGAGATATAATCATAAATTATTTAATAAAATTGCGAAGAGCATTGAGAAGGGCAAAAGGTTTATTACGTTCAATCAATATAGAGGCACTCACTCCCGCATTTTGCCCAGCTATAATATCACTGTCACGATCTCCAATCATATAGGATTTCTTAAGGTTAATATTTAGATCTTGTGCAGCTTGTAACAACATACCTGGATTAGGTTTACGACAAGTACATTTTATTTTATATTCTTTACGTTCTTCAGGAAAGCCTTTATCTGGATGATGCGGACAATAATAAATAGCATCCAAATAGGAGTGTTCAAATCCTAATAGTGTCTCCATTTTTTTATGAATAAATTCCAATTCTTCTATTGAACACAAATTCCTAGCTATAACAGGCTGATTTGTGACAACTACAGCAAGATATCCACTTTCATTAATATAACGAATAGCATCAGCAGCTCCCTCTAACAACTCTAATTGCTCAGGCTTACAGAGTAAGTCTACTTCTTTTACAAGGACTCCATCTCGATCCAGAAAAACAGCAGCTTGAGCATATTTTTTATTTAATCTAGCTACTTTACCTGTCAATACATCATTACATACTTTCTTATATCGCTCAGGAGTACCCATATCTTTTATATACTCAGAAGAAACATATCCAATCAATCTTAAATTTTCTGTAAGTACTTTTGGAAATATATCTTTCCCAAAATCAGACTTAATTCCCTGAGGAATATGGAGTAGTAAACGAGGAGATAGAATGTACAAGGCTGCATTGACAAGATTACGATATAAAAAATTCTTAGGATGCGGTTTGGAATGAAAACCTATAATCACTCCTTTCTTATCTATTTCAACCAAATCAGAATCATAAGGATGATCATTAGGATGCAGGAATAAAGTCGCATCAGCCTGCTGTATTGTATGAAAAGCATACATCTTATCTAATGCAACATCCATTACAGTATCTCCATAAAATAGAAAAAAATCCTCTGTCAAGACATTCCTCAATTCCGCCAAAGCACCAGCAGTACCCAAAGGAGAATGCTCCTCAAAATATTTAATCTGCACTCCAAAAGATTCTCCATTTCCAAAATAGGAACGGATTTTATCTCCCAAATACCCTATTACCAGAAAAATATCAGTATGTCCATATCGTTTAGCTAATTCAATCTGATATTCTAAAACAGGTTTACCATTTATAGGAATCATAGCTTTAGGAATTTCACTATTAAGTGAAGCAATCCTAGTTCCTTTACCACCCGCAATTATTACAACTTTCATTTTCCTAAAGCTTTTTGAATGGCTATTCGAACCGAATCATTAGAGTTATAAGTCGCACTCCATCCAAGAGTATTTATCTTCGTTAAATCATATCTAAATTCAGGTACATCTCCTATCCAACCGCGAGTTCCTCCTGTATACTCTATACTTGCACTAAGCCCCATTTCATCGATGACCATCTGGGCAATTTCCTTTACCTTAGTTCTTGTTGTAGACCCCAAATTAAAAATATTAATTTCTTCATGAGAATTTTTACAGATAAATAAAATACCACCAATAAGATCTTTGACATAGAGATAAGGTTTAATTTGCTCACCATCGCCCAAAACAGTAAGTACATTAGGATTTTTTTGTAATTTATGAATAAAATCATAAATCACCCCATGTGTAAAACGTTCACCCACCACATTAGGAAATCTAGCAATCCATGTCTGAATATTATACATAGAACTAAAAGCGGATATAAAAGCCTCACTAGCTAATTTGGCAGCACCATAATTTGACACAGGTAATAAAGGTCCATAATTTTCCTTTAGCCAATCACTTGTTTCTCCATAAATAGCAGAAGTTGAAGCAAAAAAGAATTTTTTCACCTTAAACTCCTTCATACATTGCAGAACGTTAAAAGTAGTATTAAAAGTAAGGTCATAATCAACAGTAGGATCTTGACTTCCCTTTTGGATATCAGAATTAGCAGCCAAATGATAAACCATATCAAAGTCCTCTTGGATAAAAATTTGGCGTAAACTAGATCTATTTAATAGATCTTCTTGAATAAAAGAAAAATGGCCATCATCTACAAGATGCATAATATTTTCTTTTCTACCACGTGACAAATTATCTAAAGCCACTACTTGATTGTCATTGCAAACTAATAAATCACATAAATGGGAGCCTATGAAGCCAGCTCCTCCTGTAACCAATATCTTCATATTAAATTAAATATTTGAAATTTTCACCCAATCATCAAAAATTATATCAATACATTCATCTTTTTTGAATATTGTTGGAGAAATAACTATTTTATCTTTATTCATATTCAAAACAGCTGCCCACCAGCTAAAGGTACTATTAGCTATTATATGATTTCTACATCTAGACATCAAATACATATCCCAATAGCTATATATAGGAGGAGTAACGATAATTTCCATATCAATATCGAACTTCTCCAAAAATAGCTTTGCCCATATACTATCATTTGAAAAAACATAAAATCTAGGGTTAAGAAAATGTTCTTTCATAAAAGAAATAGCTCTTTCATAATAAATTTCATTACATATCCCTTGATACGCTGGTATGCCCATATAATCTCCTCTACGAATATGAATAGAAACCGAATTTATTGAACTCAAAAAATCTCCTTTTTCAATAGTCATTTGAGGAATATTTCGAAATATGAATTGTGCGCGTAATTCCTCGATCACATAATTTACAATCTTTTTAGACTGCCAATAGCCCAAATAAAAACGCGCATAAGGAGGATCAAATTCATGATCACCGATTGGTATAACATCATCTTTACAACTTAATTTCCTTACAGGAGGTATCTTCATCAATAACTTTATAAAAATCAAATGTACTTTCAAAAAATAAGTTCTATAAATAGATTCTTTGATATCAAAAACTTTAATCAGTTCAAATCCATTATGCATTTTAAATTCACTATAAAGGCTATTATCAATAACAGCCTTTATTCCTTTCTTTTTTAAAAACAGATAAAATGCATATTGAAACATTTGATTTCCAAGACCTCCCGAAAAAATAACTTTTTTCATCTAAAACGCAAAATAAATTTAAAGCATGCTTGTCTAAAAGCCACTGATATTAAACATAGACATAATGTATAAAATAATGAAATAAAGAGGACTATCATCAAAAAGCTTATCCAATTAGTTGGAAAATAATCAATCACTAACAACACAATATACACAAAAGCACATACAAGTATTGTTTGAAAGATATTTTGATATATCTTTTTCACATCATCTTTACAATCAAAAATATTTATAATTTTTCTCCCATAATAAAAGTAAAATGCTAAGAATTCGATTCCAATTGACAATAATAAAATACCATTTATCTTAAAATATAAAGCTATTGGAATAATCAATGCAAAATACAATACAGCCTGAAAAAACAGCACTAAATTATTGATCTTAATATCACCCAAATTAAATATAATTAGAGAGATTGTTTTATTAACAGTAGATAACATCAACAAAACGATTATAAGAAAATTAGAAATTCCTCCACAATAATTATTAGCGCCAATCCATATCAATATAAATGATTCATTCAAAAAAAGAAAACCAACAAAAACTAATCCCAACAACCAAACCAATATTTGAGTTAGTAAAAAGATCATTGTTTTAAGCTGTTTCTTTTGATTAGCGCCATACAAATTACTGATAGAAGGAGCAAATGAAGACACAATTCTTAAAGCAACAGTTTTTCCCATATCTGGTACAGTTTGAGAAAACCTCAAATTAGCTGAGGCTATTGGGGAAATATACTTCGTACAAATAAAAGAATTCATATTTGACAATAGATTCTGCCCCAAACTTCCAAAGAAATTATAAAATGACAACTTAAAAAAGTCCTTCATTAACAAAAGATCAAATGAAAAACCAATTTTCTCATTAACGAAACGATAAGTTATATATAAAATACTTCCTAATATATAAATTATTGATCTTATCAAAGAAGCATAACCTATAGACAAAAGACCATATTCTAATCTAAAAAAAACAACAGTAAGAATTAAGCCTGATATATTTGCAAACAAATTGATAAATCCGATACATTTACTACTTAACATTCCATAAGCAATTGCACCAATAGAATAATAGATTATCATTAAAGAAGTACCTGTTAATGTATAATTAAATGCATTTATCAACTCCTCCTGATATTCATATGGAACATTCAAAAACAAACTTATTTTTTCACTTAATAATATACCTACAATAAAAACTAATAAAGCGATTATTACACTCAATAGAACTCCATTAAAACTATAACAACCAACAGAACGACAATCCATCTTACCATAATAATATGAAACTTTCTGAGTAACAACACCTCCTATCCCAGGATCAAGCAAACTTATTATTGTTAAGATATTCCCTGTAGCCAACCAATATCCATATAAATCTTTGGGAATATAAACTAGATATATAGGTACCAATATTATTCCGACCATCATAGTATAAATAAAATTCAAACTATAAAAGATTAAATTCCATTTTATGACTTTCCTATTTTCCCGCTTTTTACTCAATTTCTAAAGTTTCAAATTTAACAAATAAAAACAACCGTCATTTTTAGATATATAAATAATTTATTAAAGTTCGAAATATGGATATGGATTCTCTTCTAAAATCTTCAAACTCTCAAATACCTCTTTTTCATCATTTGAAAGCCTGCTATGGTCCCAGCCACTAATAATTAAATGCGCCTCTTTCGCCAACTCCTCTTCAAACACCTCACCATAACAATAAGTCAACAACTGGCATTTCAATAAAGTAGCAGGAAGTTGGTCAAGCACGTCCCAACAACGATTGAGAACAACTTGCTTTTTCTCCTCCTTGTCACCCTGATTATAGATGGTTGCATTGTAACCCATCAATAATGCCAGACAGATGTTTGCTTCCTCTTCGGGAGTAGCACCACGCTGAGGATACAACGCATCGGATTGTTCTAAAACTTTTTTGTTCAACTGACGGAAATGATCGGTATAAATAGGAGCACCATCCACACCTAAATAGAGTAACTCGTGCGCGAGACTCTGTAATTGTTCAATTTGAGAAGTGAGTGTATTCATAACTTAAATGACACGTAAATAACTTTTAGGAACTTTGACGCTGGCGCTCAATACACCGGCAATACGAATAACAACATAAGTTTTGTTGGCCTCGCTGGCAAGTTCGCCCTCGACACCACAGAAATCACCTTTAACTACCTGAACCCTGCTACCAACAGATAAATGGTCATTATCGAAACTGACGCCATTCGGATCTAAATCCATGACAAATATGAAGTCCTGCATCTGTTTATCAGGAACTATCAGCATAGCCCTGGTAAGCAGGTCTTTCATATAAAAAAGCTGGATATTGTATTTATTAGAAATATCACAAGCATCTTGCTTGGTAGCTTGGATGAAGATAAGATTCTTAATAACAGGGACTTCCACCCGTTTTCGACGATATTTCAACTGCCGGATGACAAACTGAGTGGGAAGATAGTAATTGAGATCAAGTTCAGTCTTCAATTTTTCAAGAGAGTCACGAATAGCAAACTCTTGTTTATCTCGGGTACGGGCGGCAAACCAATACTTCTGTTGTTCAGACATTTACGATTTATACTTGGGGAAATTTTCCTTTGTTTCGGGTGCGCTTCGCGGTTTGAACGAGACATCTTTTCTCTTTCAAACTGTCAAATTTTACGAAACATTTTTAGAAGTTGAGAACGAACGAATGTGTTTCAAAAAACGTTCGTTTGATTGAACAAAGGTAAGGAGTCTGTTTTAATGTACAAAATATTTAGTGGATAAAATTTTATCAAAGATTTTATATTGTTGATTTTCAAACACATATAGAGCAAAAAAAGTTCTCTGCTCAGCTACTTTACAATATTCATTTTTTCATCGAAAAAAAACTCAAAAATGCTGTTTCAAAAGACGAACGTTTTTTGAAACAACACCTACATCTTAAGATAAATAACTAATAACAAGATCCTTACACTTCAAGATTTTCCCTTTAAACTAAAAAAACTCCGGTATTCTTTTATATTTATATTTTTTTATACAAACTTTGTCCTTTCATAAATTCATTTAATAACTAACATTATGGAAGAAAAAAAGTAGTTATCTCATTGAATGATAACTTAGTAACCATCGAAGTAAATGGAAAAGTAATCTTTGCGGGTAAAGCCGACTTGCAATTCAGCCTCAATCAAAAGGTTAGAGAACCACTACGCATCACAAAAGGCAAAGGAAAGCTAATGGAGGCACTTACCGAAAGCTTTATCAAAGGCGGAATCAACAGCATGGAAAACAGACCCATTGAAGAACTACAGGAAACAATAAAAGAATATCTCACCTTTGAATATCAGCGCAAAGGCATTGCTACAGAGCCTAATAAACGTTCTTTTCTATCAGAGCTGAAAAAATATGCCAGAGCATTCCGGAAAAAGCGAGATGAAAGCGAATAACCGATTGTTAAAATCCTGCAAAAGTCCCTTTCTAAAGTACTTTTACAGGATTAGTCTATTCAAAACTTATTACCGTACTTTGCCACGGGTAAAAATAAAAGCCCGACAATAACTCATTAATAAACTTAAAAAAATCAATTATGAAAAAGAACAGGAAAGCAGTATCGAAAAACGAAATGATGAAAGGAAAATGGAAAAGACAAATCATGCTCGAAAAGGACTACACAGAACAGTGCTCCGAATGGATGGCAGAACGACTGGAAGCCCTCATAGAATATATGCAATATGGACATGCAGCCGTAGCTTATATGAAACAGGACGGAACATTCAAACTGGTGAAAGGAACATTGGTGGGATACGAAAAAAATTTCGGAAAGCAGTATGATCCGATGGAAATAAAAAACACAGTGGTCTACCGGGATGTGGAGCAACAAAGGTGGATGACCTTCAAAATAGAGAATTTCATGGAATGGAGAGCGATCGTATAGGAGAATCTTTCAGTGACCAATTAATCAGCAACATAACAACTTAACAATTATGGCAACAACATACGATGGAATAAATTACTTTCCGATAGCTGTGAATTTTATGGAAGAGAACGCAATGGAGGTAATAGAAGCAAAATATGGCATGAAAGGACTCGCGATTGTACTGAAACTCCTATGCAAGATATATAAAGAAGGATATTATATTCCGTGGGGTGAGGAACAATGCCTTATTTTCGCCAACAAGACGGGAAAAGAGGCAGACGCAGAAGAGGTGCAGGGGATTATCGAGATAATGATCGAGAAAGGAATGATAGACAGGGGAAGCTATGCGGAACATAAAGTACTGACCTCTGAAGCAATACAAAAAGTATGGATAGAGGCAACCAAGCGAAGAAAGAGGAACTGGACAGCCATGCCCTATCTACTGATAAAGCCGAAAGAGACATGTAATGAAGAAAAGACCGTCTGCACGCAAAATGTAGAGCAGGATACAGGCTCTGATGCAAAAAATGCATGCAATACCGAACAAAGTAAAGTAAAGCAAAGTAGAGAATTTCCCCCCTCAGCTCCCCCAAGGGGGAAGGAAGAGGAAGTCAATGCTACGCCGGTCAGTATGCCCGGATACGCATTTAATACAATGACACACAACTACGTGGGATTAATGGGAAACCTGGAACGATTCGGAATAACAGACGAAAAAGAGATCGAAGCAATCCTGCGACTGTCAGATTACGGGAGAAAAGGAACCCCTGTATGGAAACTGATTTGCAGCACGAACTGGAGTAACATCGGAGCAAAAGGAAAATACATGATCGCAGCGTTGAACCGGGCAAAGAAAAGAAGCGGAACCTAAAAAGAACTTTTCTGACAAACAGTACATTTTTATATTCTGGAAAATACTGTTTGCTTGCAGTCAATTAAAGAATGCAGCTGTTTTCCTCCGGAAACGGGCACTGATTCTCAAGGGATTGAAAAGCGATTCAAAAAGCACTAATACGAAGTTAAAATCGTGACTTCAGGAAGTTAACTTCCCGAAGATACGATTTTAACTTCGTAAAATTATGATATTAACTTCGTAAACAACAAGATGTTAACTTCGTAAACGGCATCATCCGGACATCAAAGCAATCAAAAAAGATTGTCAGACTATAGTATTTCAGTCAGTTGCCAGACTTGTATGTGACGAATCCCTTCTTTGGAGGGCAATGTGGTATCGTCCATAGAAACGACCCACTTTTCATAATTGTCTTGTATCATCTCCAGCGTGTTGTACATTTGCTCCACTTGAAAATCATCATTGAGCAGAGGTGCACATTGCAAATACACAATGCGGTCTTTCTTCCTGCCAACAAAATCGACCAGTTTGCCTCCTCGAAGCACACCTACAAAAACGGTATATCCGGCACGCCGCAGTTCCAGATAAACCTGGTTCTCAAAGCAGGATTTTCGGGAACCGGCAAAAAAAGGATACAGATGGCGCATGAATGACCAATCGTTAATATAGTATTTGCAGCTACCCAGAAGAATCTCTTTACTGCGGATCTGATAACGTTCCACGCGATGAATCAGAGAGGTGTCTTCCAGATAGCAGATATAATTGGCAACCGTATCATAACTCGTCTTCCGGTTCTGGGCAGCAAAGTGACTGACCAGCTGACCGATGGTAATCAACTCAGCGAGATGGGTGCACAAATAGACGAACACATCTTCGAGCAGGCGGGCATCCTTAATCCGATATCGACGGATGATATCACGAAACAGAATCGTATCGCGGAGAGCGGAAATGGCTTTCCATCCGGCCTCCGCATCCGGAAGATTGAAAAGAATGGGTAGTGCCCCCTTACCCATATATTCCGCGTAATTTTTGCCGGTAGCCTCTACCCTCTCCAATATCCTGTGCTCGGAAAAGCTAAAGGGAAATATCTCAAAACTGACGTAATGTCTGGCCAAAAGCTTCTCGGCTTCACCCGAAAGCATATCCTGATTGGAACCACTGATAAACAACTCGCAAGTATCTACAAAATCCTGTGAATGGGAATGGACAAAATGTTCCCAGCCCTCCACTTTTTGTATTTCTTCAATAAAAATATAGACTTTACCTACCGGATGGATTTTCTCACGATAGATAAAAAGCAAGTCGTCCAGATCACGATAGCCGGAAAGTACGCCCGAATCTGTGAACTTCTTACTTATATATAGAATGTTCCGTGATGAAACACCATCGGCAATCAACTGATAGATGATCTGCCGCAACAGGCATCCTTTACCTACCCCTCTCTGTCCGGTCAGGACCTTTACAAGGCGGTTACCTACATACCCGAATATACGGTTTGTGTAACTTTTACGGGCAAATTCCACTTTCGGAAGTTTTCCATTCCAGTAGTTAGATGATACCAATTCATCAAATATATCATTCATACACGAATTTATTTAAAATAAAATTCATTATATAAAATAGAATAGATATTTTGATATTAAAAAGCATAATATTCATTTCTATTTTAATAAATTACAGCAAAGATAGGTTTTTTCCGTTGAAAAAAGAAAATAATTCAGCAGATAGATTGCCCGTTCTTATGAAAATACCGAATATTGCATCGTCAAAAAGATTATAAACTCAAAACAATAGACATGAAAAAAGCTCTTATTTCAGGTATTACCGGACAGGATGGTTCATTCCTCGCCGAGTTTCTTCTTCAGAAAGGTTACGAAGTACACGGCATCCTGCGCCGTTCATCTTCTTTCAATACAGGCCGGATCGAACACTTGTACTTTGATGAATGGGTGCGCGATATGAAACAGAAACGTACAGTCAACCTGCACTACGGAGATATGACCGACTCAAGTTCACTGATCCGCATCATCCAGCAAGTACAACCCGACGAGATATACAACCTGGCGGCACAAAGCCACGTAAAAGTATCGTTCGACGTACCGGAATATACCGCCGAGGCGGATGCACTCGGTACATTGCGTATGCTTGAAGCTGTCCGCATCCTGGGACTGGAAAAACAGACACGCATCTACCAGGCTTCCACTTCCGAACTCTACGGAAAAGTACAGGAAGTGCCGCAAAGCGAAACGACTCCGTTCTATCCGCGTTCTCCGTATGGAGTAGCCAAGCAATACGGTTTCTGGATCACCAAGAACTATCGTGAAAGTTACGGAATGTTTGCCGTAAACGGTATCTTATTCAATCACGAGAGTGAACGCCGTGGCGAGACTTTCGTAACCCGTAAGATCACGCTGGCAGCAGCACGCATCGCACAAGGCGAACAGGATAAATTATATTTGGGTAACCTGGATGCCAAGCGTGACTGGGGCTATGCCAAAGATTATGTAGAATGTATGTGGCTGATCCTGCAACATGACGTACCCGAAGATTTCGTAATCGCTACCGGCGAAATGCATACCGTCCGCGAATTCTGTACACTGGCATTTGCCGAAATAGGCATCAACCTGCGTTGGGAAGGCGAAGGCGTCAATGAGAAAGGAATCGACACGGCCACCGGCAAAGTACTGGTAGAGGTCGACCCGAAATACTTCCGCCCTGCCGAAGTGGAACAATTGCTCGGTAACCCGACCAAAGCCAGAACCGTATTGGGATGGAATCCATGCAAAACACCATTCCCGGAACTGGTAAAAATCATGGTACGCCACGATATGGCCAAAGTGAAAAGAATGATTGCGACTAAACATGATTGACAGAATGGATAAAAACGCAAAAATTTATGTAGCCGGACACCACGGACTGGTGGGTTCGGCTATATGGAAAAACCTGCAGGAAAAGGGGTATACGAATCTGGTGGGACGCACACATAAGGAACTGGACTTATTGGACGGTGCGGCCGTAAAGCAGTTTTTTGATGAGGAAATGCCGGAGTACGTGTTTTTGGCTGCCGCTTTTGTCGGAGGGATCATGGCCAATAGTATCTACCGTGCGGACTTTATCTATAAGAACTTACAGATACAGCAGAACGTGATCGGAGAAAGTTTCCGGCATCAGGTGAAAAAACTGCTCTTTCTGGGCAGTACCTGCATCTATCCGAGGGATGCCGAACAGCCGATGAAAGAGGACGTCTTGCTCACTTCTCCACTGGAATATACCAATGAACCTTATGCCATAGCCAAAATAGCCGGACTGAAAATGTGCGAAAGCTTCAACCTGCAATATGGAACGAACTACATCGCCGTGATGCCGACCAACCTGTATGGGCCGAACGATAACTTTGACTTGGAACGCAGTCATGTGCTGCCTGCCATGATCCGTAAAGTTCACTTGGCACACTGCCTGAAAAAAGGAGATTGGGAGGCCGTGCGTAAAGATATGAACCTGCGTCCGGTAGAAGGCATCAGTGGTGCCAACTCCAACGAAGAGATCCTCCGGATTCTCCGGAAATACGGCATTACTGAAACGGAGGTGACACTTTGGGGAACAGGAACGCCTCTAAGGGAATTTCTTTGGAGTGAAGAAATGGCAGATGCCAGTGTCTTCGTAATGGAACATGTGGACTTCAAGGATACCTACAAAGCCGGTGCAAAAGACATCCGCAACTGCCACATCAATATAGGTACCGGCAAAGAAATTACAATCCGCGAACTGGCCGGACTGATTGTAAATACAGTCGGCTATCAGGGTAAACTGACTTTTGACAGCAGTAAACCGGACGGAACCATGCGAAAACTTACCGATCCGTCGAAATTGCACAACCTCGGATGGCATCATAAGATCGATATTGAAGAGGGGGTACAGAGAATGTACGAGTGGTATCTGGGATAATCATTCACCACAGAGGGCATAGGAGGATACAGAGTGATAAAATAGAAAAGAAAACAGAACTTCTATGTCCTCCGTGTACCCTGTAGTGAATACAGTGAAACCTGCAAAAGAAAAATTTAAATAGCTTCCAAGCTTTCAAATCTCAATTAAATAGCTATATTTGCACAATTTATCATCAAATGTGCAAAAAACAATGGAACAAAGTTTTATAGCTTACATTGAAAATAGTATTAAGAATAATTGGGATCTGGACGCCCTGACAGATTATAAAGGTGCCACCCTACAGTATAAAGACGTAGCCCGCAAAATAGAAAAGCTCCACATCATCTTTGAAGAAAGCGGAATCCGCAAAGGAGACAAAATAGCCGTTTGCGGAAGAAATAGTTCCCATTGGGGAGTTACTTTCCTCGCGACTCTCACTTATGGAGCGGTTATCGTCCCCATCTTACACGAATTCAAAGCTGATAACGTACACAACATCGTCAATCACTCGGAGGCCAAACTCCTGTTTGTAGGAGACGTGGTCTGGGAAAACCTCAATGAGTCTGCCATGCCGTTGCTTGAAGGTATCCTGATGATGAACGATTTTACGTTATTGGTATCACGTAGCGAACGACTGACTCACGCACGTGAACACCTCAACGAAATGTTCGGCAAGAAATTCCCCAAAAATTTCCGTAAGGAACATATCGAATATCATAAGGATCAGCCTGAAGAATTGGCTGTTATCAACTATACCTCGGGAACCACCAGCTATTCAAAAGGTGTAATGCTCCCCTATCGCAGCTTATGGTCGAATACAGCTTTCGCTTTCGAGGTACTTCCACTGAAAGCAGGTGATAAGATCGTATCCATGCTGCCGATGGCACACATGTACGGACTGGCCTTCGAGTTCCTGTATGAATTTGCGGTAGGTTGCCAGATTTACTTCCTCACCCGCATGCCGAGCCCGAAGATTATCTTCCAGGCGTTTGCCGACGTGAAACCCAATCTGATCGTGGCTGTTCCGCTGATTATTGAAAAGATCATCAAGAAGAGCGTACTTCCGAAGTTGGAGACTCCTACCATGAAGCTGTTGCTTAAAGTTCCGATTATCAATGATAAGATTAAAGCAACGGTACGCGAAGAGATGATAAAAGGCTTTGGCGGCAACTTTGAAGCTGTCATTGTAGGTGGAGCCGCCTTCAACCAGGAGGTGGAACAATTCCTGAGAATGATCGACTTCCCTTATACAGTGGGCTATGGTATGACCGAGTGCGGTCCTATCATTTGTTATGAAGACTGGAAACGCTTCAAACCGGGATCATGTGGAAAAGCAGCACTCAACATGGAAGTGAAAGTCCTTTCACCCGATCCGGAAAACGTAGTAGGCGAAATTGTCTGCAAAGGTCCGAACGTAATGTTAGGCTACTATAAGAATGAAGAGGCTACCGCCCAGGTGATCGATAAAGACGGATGGTTACATACCGGCGACCTTGCCCTAGAAGATGCTGAAGGCAACATCACAATTAAGGGACGCAGCAAGAATATGTTATTGAGTGCCAGCGGACAAAATATCTATCCGGAAGAAATAGAAGATAAGCTGAACAATCTGCCGTACGTGGCCGAAAGTATTATCGTACAGCAGAATGACAAACTGGTGGGACTGGTTTATCCGGATTTTGACGAAGCCTTTGCGCATGGTCTGAAAAATGAAGACATGGAACGGGTGATGGAAGAAAACCGGGTTACCTTGAACGAAATGCTTCCTGCCTACAGCCAGATCTCGAAAATGAAAATCTATCCGGAAGAGTTTGAAAAGACTCCGAAGAAGAGTATCAAACGCTTCTTATATCAAGAGGCAAAAGGATAAAAGCAGTCTCTATTTTTCTTAAAAAAACATCGATTACGCAGATTTGCATAGATTTTAATAGGATAATCCGTGCAAATCTGCGTAATTTGCGTTCTAAAAATTTAGCTTATGAAGAAAATAATTCTTGTAGCAGCTCTTCTTTCGGCTGCAGTCTGTCTGCCTGCACAGAATAAAGGCGGAAACAAAAGTGGGGGAATCAATCTTTCTTTATGGAAAAAAGCATGTACGCAACCACTTGACAGTACACAGACTACATATGTCAACCTGGGGCTTTTCTCGGCAATGCATAAGTTGCACGGTGTAGGCTTCAATGCCTTCGGAAGTATGGTACAGAACAATATGAACGGTGTGCAGATTTCCGGATTGGCCAACCTTGCGGGAGGAAGCATGCATGGAGTGCAGATTGGAGGTATCAGTAACGTAAACGGCAACAATCTGGCAGGATTGTCTGTTTCGGGACTTGTCAACATCACCGGAAACAAAGCAAAGGGTGTACTGATTACGGGTTTAAGCAACATTGCCGGAGACAATATGCGCGGACTGATGATGAGTGGTATCATGAATATCACAGGCGATAAAGCCGCAGGTGTACAATTGGCAGGCCTTGCCAACGTAACCGGTGAGGAATATGACGGACTTATGATGTCGGGATTGCTCAACGTGGTAGGAGAAGAAATGAACGGACTGCAACTTTCCGGACTTGCCAATGTAACCGGAGGACAAATGAACGGAGTGCAATTGGGACTGTTCAATTTTGCCTCTAAGGCAAAAGGTTTGCAGATCGGACTGTTCAACTATCATAAGGAGGATATGAAAGGACTTCAGCTGGGACTGGTCAATGCCAACCCACAGACCAAGGTACAGTTAATGGTATTCGGAGGAAACAGCACCAAAATCAATGTAGGTGCACGTTTCAAGAACAAACTCTTCTACACTATCCTCGGTGGAGGCACACACTATCTTGATTTTGACGATAAATTTTCTGCGGCATTATTCTATCGGGCAGGCCTTGAACTTCCACTCTACAAAAACTTGTTTGTAAGCGGTGATTTAGGCTATCAGCACATTGAAACTTTCCGGAATAAAAAGGTGGAAGGCATTCCGGCACGTCTTTATGCCTTGCAGGCACGCCTCAACCTGGAGTATCGGTTTACGGATAAATTCGGTTTGTTCGTCACAGGCGGATACGGTGGCAGCCGTTACTATAACAAAGCCAGGACCTACGACAAAGGCGTGATTGCGGAAGCAGGAGTGGTTCTGTTCTAATTGATTCACAGCCAAACGACACAGCGTCTCACAGAGTTTATATTAAAATTATTCCTCTGTGAGACGCTGTGTTATTCTGTGGTGAACCTGATCAGACCTTCTCCTTTATCAAACCGATCCGGTATGCTACCAACAACTTCTTTAAATCCAGAATTTGCGTTACGAGCTCTTTTCCCTTATCGGTATCTTTCACCATCATTCGTTGTGAATTGAACTCGATGACGAAGGTAGTCGACTTAATGTCCTGTCCCTCTTCGATGGCTTTCTGTGTAGACTGGAAAGGGTCATGCTGCACCAACTGCAAACCATGTGAATGATATACCAGCGTATATCCGGCAATGCCGGTCTCCGGCTGATAAGCTTTCGAAAAACCACCGTCGATGACCAACAATTTTCCACCGGCTTTCATCGGCTGCTCTCCTTTAATGGTCTTTACCGGCACATGACCGTTGATGATATGAGTATGCTGCCCTGTCACTCCGAATTCTTCAAGAATCCGGTCACAGATTTCTTCTTTGTTACGCAAAGCATAATAATATCCTTTCGTCTCTTTATGCAGGCTCTTATCCGCAATGAAATAACGTTCGAACGTAGCCATCTTGTCTTTGTCGAACGAAGGGGCATCCGGTCCGCACCACAGATACCAGATGTAATCCATGGCAAAGCGTTTCTCTTCTTCATCATCTTCATCAAAATAAGCCGTACGAATCAATTGGTCTATCTTGTCCAGCAAGTTCTTCCCCCAATACTCTTTACCGCAGATATTCACGTGCTTGAAACTTCCATCCTCGTTGAGAGGCACAGAGGCATGATAAAGCAAATTGGAATTGCACACCAGATACATACCTCCATAGGTAAAGAGGCAACGCATGTGTTTTTTGAGTTTCTCGCTGTTCATAAACGAGTAATGTATCTTTTCTATCAATTCCTGCTCTTCATCAGTCAGACGATAAGGTTCTGCAGGATCTACCGTAGGGAAGTTGGTATCGCGCAACGGATATTCTTTGCCTTCATAGACAAATACTCCCCGTTCAAAGTCGATTTTCTCAAGCAACTTGCGACCACCCATTCCGAACTCCGGACGACGATTAATAATGTTTGCCTCCAGCTTAAACTGAATGATGGTAATAGCTTTATGCATCTGGGTTATCAGCCTCAAGGTCTTCTCGTTATAAGTAGAATCGGCAAAGTTGGTCTTAGGTGCAAAGATGGTACAGGGATCATCCGCATAAGTATCCATCGCAAAAGTGGCAAGAGGCAAAAGATTGATGCCATACCCATCTTCCAATGTCCCCAGATTGCCGTAACGCATCGAGAGACGGATCACGTTGGCCATACAAGCTTCATTACCCGATGCTGCACCCATCCAGAGGATATCGTGATTTCCCCATTGGATATCGAAATTGTGATAATCACACAAAGTATCCATTATGATATGGGCACCCGGACCACGATCGTAGATATCGCCCACGATATGGAGTGAATCGATCGTAAGACGCTGTATCAGATTACACATGGCAATGATAAAGTCGTCAGCGCGGCGAGTGGAAATAATGGTACTGATAATCACATTGATATAAGCATGTTTATTGGGCTCGATGGTCGATTCGTGAAGTAACTCCTGGATGATATAGGAGAACTCGGCCGGCAATGATTTGCGAACCTTCGAACGGGTATATTTGGATGATACGTTCTGGCAGACCTTTACCAGCTGATTGAGAGTGATCAGGTACCAATCGTCAATATCGGTTTCGGTTGCTTTAATCAATTGGAGTTTCTCTTCCGGATAATAAATAAGCGTGCAGAGTTCTTTCTTCTCGATCTCACGGAGAGTATGGCCGAATATTTCGTTCACTTTCCGCTTCACCGCTCCCGAAGCATTTTTCAATACATGCTGAAAAGCTTCATACTCGCCATGTATATCGGTCAGAAAATGTTCGGTCCCTTTCGGAAGATTCAGGATGGCTTCAAGATTGATAATCTCTGTACTGGCAGCGGCAATGGTAGGGAAACTACGTGAAAGTAGTTGCAGATAACGCAGATCGGCAACGATACTTTCGGGGGTTATATTACTTTGAGCAGTCATATGATTTACGATTTTACGATTTACAATTTATAAATTTCGCCCGAATGGCTATAGAAGAAACATGAGCAGCACCTGGGCTATAATGACGCGAAGGAACATACTCAACGGATAGACCGTAGCATAAGCTACCGACGGATTATCTCCGGGGATGGTATCATTGGCGTAATTCAATGCCATCGGATTGGCCATACTGCCACACAACATACCGGAAACGCTGCCAAAATCGATCTTCATAATCTTAAAAGCAAAGAACCCCACAAGCACCGTAGGCACGAGGGTCAGCCCAAAGCCCAGGCCGATCCATAAAAGTCCTTCGGGACGAAATACCGTATCGAAGAAATGGGCACCTGCATCCAACCCAAGGCAGGCAAGATAAAGGGACAGCCCCAAGGCACGGAGCATCAGATTGGCACTGCGAGTGGTATAGGTGATCATGTGCAAACGGGGTCCAAAGGTCCCGATCAGGATGCCTACAATAATAGGGCCGCCTGCAAGTCCGAGCCGGACAGGAGTACTGATACCGGGAATTGAGAAAGGTACGGCTCCCAGGGCCAATCCCAGGATGATACCGACAAATACAGCCACAAGATTGGGTTCTTTCAAGCTTTTGATGGCATTTCCAAGTACCTTCTCCACATTCTGGATGGCAGCCGCTTCGCCGACCACTGTCAGACGGTCACCCAACTGCAAGGTAAGTTCGGGAGTAGCCAACAATTGCACCCCGGAACGATAGACACGGCTGATATTGATTCCGTAATGATTGCGCAGACGAAGAGCTCCCAACTTCTTCCCGTTCAATTCGGGACGGGTGACGACGATGCGTTGCGAAATCAATTGGCTGTCGATAGCATTCCAATCGATATCTTCCTTGTTCCAATCCGTATTCTCCTGTTCACCGAACAGTACGGTAAGGGCCAATGCGTCTTTTTCGGATGTAACAACCAATAAGCGGTCGCCTTCTTTTATAATCTTTTCGGAAGTGGGAATACTGACATTGCCGTCTCTCCACAAACGGGAAATGACGAATTTTGGATAACTCATATGAGCGATATCCTTAATGCTTTTATTAAAAATAGCAGGGTTGTGTACCTGAAAAGCGGCAATATAGGTTTTGTTGGCATCGTCTTTCTCCTGTACTTCAAGATCTTCCCGGCGTACCAGCAATTTACGGATCAACAGAACTGCCAGAATCACCCCGATCACTCCGAGAGGATAGGCCACGGCACATCCCAAAGCTGGTGTACTGCTTTCAAGCCCCATCTGTTTCAGCGTCTGCTGGGCTGCTCCCAAAGCCGGAGTGTTAGTGGTGGCACCACACAGAATGCCTACCATATTGGGTAACGAAACTCCGGTGGTATAGCTGCAAACAACCGCAAGAAACGTACCCAGAATCACTACTGCGATGGCAAGCATATTCAACGTAACCCCTCCCTTGCGAAATGAGCTGAAAAAGCCGGGACCAACCTGCAACCCCAAGGCATATACAAAGATAATGAGCCCGAAACTCTCGGCGTAATTCAGCATCTGCGGATCAATGGACAATCCGAAGTGCCCGGCCAGAATGCCGGCAAAAAAGACAAAGGTAACGCCAAGCGAAATGCCACAAACATGAATTTTGCCCAATCCGAGCCCAATGGCGGAAATCAGGGAAAGAACGACAACTGCCTGCAAAGCAGAATGTTCGATAAAGAGACTATATAACCACTCCATGTGAATAATTTACCAATGTATCCATAAGCCAATGTATCCGTTAAACGCATAAGGATGCATTAGCGTCGGCAAAGATAGCAACTATTTATGACCTCACAAAGCTTTTATTCACCCACTTCATCCCATACCAACGACGGACAAAGATAATTCCGCGAATGTTTTCATCGAGAGCAAAGGCAACCCACATGCCGCAAATGCCCCAAGCCCAATAAATTCCAAATAAATAACCTATGCCGACAGCCACACTCCACATCACAACCAATCCTACATAGAAAGGATAATTCACATCACCTGCCGCACGGAGGGCATTCGTCGCAAAAATATTAATGGGACGCCCTATCTCGAGCACCACATCGATCAGCAATACAATCACTCCCATACGGATGATCTCCGGATTGGAAGTCAGCCAACTCAGTATAGCATGCCCGGAAGCGGCAATAATACCGGAAAGAATCAGCGTAATCATTACGGATTTCTTCATGACGTACTTACCGAGCAGAAAAGCTGCATGAGGTTTCTTCTCCCCTATCAAATGTCCGATACAGATAGCTCCTCCCTGGGCCATGGAGATGCTGAATAAATAGACGAACATGATAATGTTGACACAATAAGTACGGGTAGCCAGCGCCTCGACTCCAAGCATATTGATAAAAAAAGTAATGACCACTTGCGATGAACTGTACGAGAGCTGCTCTCCGGCAGAAGGCAGACCGACCCGCATCAAATTCTTCAATTCGATAAAAGGAAACGGACGGAAGTAGGCCAACGGGAAACGATGAATGTGTTTGCGGAACAGAATGACAAACAGAATCACCATAGATACTCCACGGCTGAAGGCTGTAGAAATAGCCGCCCCTTCCACCCCGAGTTCGGGACAGCCGAACTTACCGAAAATCAGCGAATAATTACCGATAATATTAAGAATATTGACTACTACCGTCACCAACATCGGATATATGGCTTTATTGGCACTGCGCAATGAAGCGGAAAGAGTGAGAGAAATAGCCTGGAAAAAAGCGAATGCACCCACGATACGCATGTAATCCATACCGTCGGCCATCAGTTCCGGCCCCAAGCCCATCCATTGCAGAATGGTGCGAGCCATTGTAAACAGAATAAGGCTGATTATTCCACCAACCAACAAATTGACAAGCAACGACACCCCCACTACCTGAACCACCTTCTTTTCAAGCCTTGCGCCGAGGTACTGCGAGCAAAGTACGGATGTTCCCAGGTTGATCACCTCAAACACCAAAAAGGTCAGCATAATAATCTGGTTGACAACTCCGACAGCGGCTACACTATTGTCAGAGTGACGGCTCAACATAATGGTGTCCACCGCTCCCAGCATCATAATCAGTAATGTCTCAATAAAAATAGGAGCAGCCAGTTTTGCCAGACGTCTCTTTATGCTTTCCTGTTGAATTCTGTGTGTCATTTTACCTTATCCGTTTCGGGCTGCAAAGGTATCTAAAAACACTGAAAAGACGGATTGACATATATCAAGAATATATCAATCCGCCTGCAATTATCTATATAAAAGTTTAGGTTATCTCACTCCGGTAAAGTCAACATAATTATCGTGTCCATCCAGGTATCCGCTCAGCACATTCCCCCGAATCCAGACATCGTCGAGATAAGAGACATCACCGGGACCATATACCATCCGAAGGGAGTATTGCGAACGGTCCTCCCAATTCCAGGTAAAGGAGTACACCGATTCGGAATAACGTCCGTTGGGATATTCCACCCGGATATAATCTTCTCCATGGCGATCGAGATAAAAATTCAGTTCCTGATAGCAATAGTTCCCGTCGGCATCATAAAACGTATCTGCCCAGGGACGACTGCAAAGATCAAGGGATTTATTATAGTACGAACCACCGATATTGTCATCATCATAAAAGTCATCTATCTCAATCTCACAAGAAGTAAGATTTATCATTGCCACTGCCAGCAGAAACAATTTTAAGTATTTAAAAGTTAAAGTCTTCATATCGTATAGTTTTTAGTTATATCAGTTTGATGTGAACAAAAGTAGGGAAAGAAATGATTTGCATGAAAAGAAAAAACCTACATCTGCAGAGGGAATCGCCTAAATAAAAGAGGGAAACAGGACAAAGAAGGCAGAAAGCTCTAAAAAGGACATATCAAATGTTAACAAGAAAAACAGATTTACTAAATAAGGTTACAAAATTACGATTTATACCCGGATAATTTGCCGATATTCTCCAAATCCGTATATTTGCAATGTGTTTTTCATAGTATTAGATTTAAGGTTAACAAAGATTGGTTGCTCGTGAGAGTAGCCTTTTTTTATGCCCTTTCCTCCGGATCAGCTTCAGACTATCCTGACCACCCTCTCCCTCCTTCTGTACACTACTGTTTCATAAGAATTTAAGAACATCTTCCTGCTAAAAGGTGCTTGTAGAAAGAAATCCCCATTTATACTTCTCCGAATGACGACAACGGGTATGGATGGAAAAGCGACTGTCATCTTACATAATTATGAAGATAAAAAGTATCCGGCCGTATTGCATGGTAACAGGCTGTGGTTACGGCCTTATGAAGCCATTGCCTGGAAGCTTACTTAGTGTAAATCTACTCTTGACGCCTCCCCTTGTTGTATTACAGGATTTCGTCAGGAACGGACCGTCAATTTATTCATGATCCTTGGGAACTGAACCGCAAAGATGACCGTACAACAAATGGCTGCCGCAGCATCCGATATTGCTTCGGCAGCATATACCCCCATCACTCCCATCAGGTATGGAAGCATAAGGGCCAGGGGAATCAACAGGATCACCTTACGAAGTAATGCAATAAAGATAGAAACCTTGGCCTGCCCCAATGCGACAAACATATTCTGACAAGCACGCTGCAACCCGAAAATAGTCATCCCCGCCAAAAAGACAGGCATCACCTGTACTACGGTTTCTATCAACTTTTCGTCAGAAGTAAAGGCCGAAGCAATCACAGAGGGAAACAAAATCATCAGCAGGATCAAAACGAGATTGAACAGAAACATAAAGGTCATCACTATTTTGAAGCATTCCTTCACTCTTTCTCGGTTTCCATGACCATAATTATAACTTACGATGGGTACGAATCCCAATGCGAAGCCGGCAAGGGGAACACTGACAAAAAGCATGGCACTCTGCATGATTGTCAATGCACTCACATAGATATCACCGAATGTCTTCAATGAACCGTTCAGCACAAATCCTACCAAGCTTTCGGTACTTGCCATAATAAACGGTGAGGCTCCCAACGCCAATATAGCTCCAACAACCTTCCGGTCCAGCCTCATATAACGAGGCTCGAGCCGCAAAGAAGCACGCCGGGATGTCAGAAAGAACAATACCCAGCCAGCACTGCAAGCCTGTGAAATAATAGTGGCAAGCGCAGCTCCTTTCACTCCCCAATCAAAGACAAAAATAAACAGAGGATCGAGCAAGATATTAAGCAACGCTCCAATAACAATCGACAGCATAGCGATGCCGGGACGTCCCTGTGTATTAATAAAAGTATTCAGCCCGACAGAGACTTCGACAAAAAGGGTACCGATAAGATAAATCGAAAGATAAGCCGTTGCGTACCCGAGCGTCTCTTCCGAAGCACCGGTAAACAAAAGAATCGGTTCCATAAACAAATAAGATAAGCCGGACGTCAGAAGTGTAAAAAACAGCAATAACACGAAGCCATTACCCAATATTTTTCCGGCATGGGTACGGTTGCCCTGCCCTAACGCTATGGCTGCAAGAGGCGCACCTCCCCCGGCCACAATAGCCGAAAAAGCTGAAATCAAAATAATCAGAGAACCTGCCACCCCGATACCTGCAAGTGCTTGAGTACCGATTCCCGGGATATGCCCGATATAGATGCGGTCCACAATATTATAGAGCAAATTTACGATTTGTGCAATTACCGCAGGAAGTGCCATCCTGAACACAAGTGGCAACATACGGTCCGTACCAAGCCTCTCTTCATATTTATCATTCATAACCAAGATGCAATAAAAAAGCCTTTTACGCTACCGTAAAAGGCTAATTATCAGACAGTAGTGGGTACGAGAATCGAACTCGTATTACATGCGTGAGAGGCATGTGTCCTAACCGTTAGACGAACCCACCCGATTGAAAATTAGATTCAAAAAAGAGCTAAGCAATAAACTCAGCTCTTCTTTGTCATCTTAAAGTTGAGATTTGGTGCGGAAGCTGGGGGATTCGAACCCCCGGTACGGTTACCCGTACGTCAGTTTAGCAAACTGGTGGTTTCAGCCACTCACCCAAACTTCCTTTTTAACCGCATTTCCTCTCAAATGCGATGCAAAGATAGAGGGAACTTTTGAACTACGCAAATCTTTCTGCAACATTTTTTTCAAGGATTTTATGCGAAATAAGTTAACCAGCTAAGTTTCAAATGTTAAAGGAGAGAACTTTTTTTTCATACACTTCTTCCTCCGGCCGGACATCGGAGTAAAACGAATCTTTTTACTTTGAAAAATTGATTTATATCAACCGATTTTCGTACTTTTGCCCCGCAATCTATAATAACTTATCAATATATAACATAATGGAAAACCTGAAAGAGACAGTGGATATTGTTGTAAACTCCAGATATCCGGAGATGAACAGAGAGGGACGAGAACTACTGGCACAGGTCTTGATACGCAAAGAGCTGGAAAAGGGTGAAATGTTGTTGAACGAAGGACAAATAAGCCGCCACATGGTTTTTGTCGGTAAAGGGATGTTGCGGCAATTTTATTATAAAAACGGAAAAGATGTCACCGAGCACTTCTCATACGAAGGATGTATCCTGATGTGCATCGAAAGCCTGTTAAAACAAGAACCTACCCACCTGATGGCTGAAGCATTGGAACCGGCGGTAGTATATATGCTCCCTTATGACGTCCTGCAAAAGTTGCTGGAACAATCCAAAGAAATCAATGCTTTCTATCGTAAGGTACTGGAATACTCACTCATCGTATCGCAAATAAAGGCCGATTCATGGCGTTTCGAAACAGCACGCGAACGCTACAACCTACTCTTGCACCATCATCCGGAGATCATCAAACGAGCTCCATTATCACACATTGCATCCTACCTGCTGATGACCCCGGAAACACTCAGTCGTGTTCGTTCGGGAGTACTGTAAAAAACATTTTTTGATTTATATCAAAACGTAATTCAACTACATGCTGTATTTTTGCAGCAGTTAATAAATAGGTTGTTTTTTATAGGAATAAAGATTAGTTTTTAGGTAACAATTAAAAAAACAGGCAGCGTCAATTATTTGACGCTGCCTGTTTTTTATCAGACACTTTCCATCATTCATATAGATCATGCTGTGCCATTTCTTCAAAAAGTCCGGCAAGTTTCTCTACGATCGGTTTCACATAACGCTCTCCTTTTTCCGCTGTTGCTTTTTTCGGGTTTCCTACACCACTATCTACTGTTGCTTTATCCCAATGGCGAGGTACCCAAGCTACTTTTTCGTTCAGCGAAGCAATGGCAAACGGTTTCGATTCGCCATCACCGGCCTCAGCCAGATTCACCAGTTCCGGATGATAGTGCATCATCACGGAAGTTTCCGATTCTCCGGCATGGTCGTCAATCTCCGCTTCAAAATAGCCTTTGGGCGACACCACCTCAAACCAGTTTGCGGCAGCAATCAGAAAGTCGGGATATTCAAAAGCAAGGTCACGAATCATCCCTTTAAAATTATTCCCTCCGTGTCCACTCAAAATCAACAGCTTACGAAATCCTTGTACATGAAGGGACGATACGATGTCTTCCAGAATAGCCTGCTGGGTGGCATATCGGGTATGGATACAGAACGGCAATTCACGCTGCCCGGGATTATGCGCTCCGAAAGGTACGGGCGGCATCACCATGCAACGGACACCCGAACGGCTAAGTGCCAGTTCGGCTGCCTCCACGGCAATATCATGGGGGAGAATGCAATCGGTGAGATACGGCAAATGTAAATTATGGGGTTCCGTAGCTCCCCACGGCAAAATAATAACATCATATTTCAGCTCTTTCACCTTACCAAGGCAGGATACTGAAAGATCTACTTCTTTATTCATGGTCTTCTGTTTTTAGAATTCAAATGTGATATCACAAAGATATGAATAAAATCAGAAACTTAGTTCATAATCTTTATCCCCACAAAATAAGTCCTCGGCTGAGTCGGTCCGTAGAAGTAACCTGCATCCCGGAATTCTCCCTTGTCCAGATCCTTCTGGAAGCTATTAAATATATTCTGTACTCCTCCGTTTACCTGCATTTTGATATGATCTTTCAGCACAAAAGTATAATTCAGTTTCAGGTTGAGATCCATGAATTGCGGAGTGTGCTCCATGCGTGACTTCTCGATGTATCCGGCCATGTGCGGCACAATCATCTTACCGGTATAAGTACCCGAAAGCGAGAAATCGAAATTCTTTAATGGTGCCGACGTAAAAGTGAAATAACCGTAGTAGTCCGGCGTACGGGGCATGCGTTTCGTAGTCTGCTCTTCTTCTCCTTCACTGGTCCATACTTCCGCCCGGTTATATCTGCTGCGCTGCACCGTAAATCCCAACTGCAACTGCGCTTCGCGTCCATGGGCTACCTTTGCATCCAGATTGACACCATATACTTTGGCCCCGCTGCCGTTCCGGCGCTCTTTTATCTTATCTCCATTTTGGTCCTCACCGATATCTTCGAGCACAAATACATGATGTAAATCCGTATAAAACCCTTCGAGAAGAATGTTTGACTGCCAGTGCCCCATCGGGAACGACCAATCCACCGAACCGCTGAAACTGTTGGAGCGCTCTTCACGAAGTCCGTCGGCCAACCGGATCTGTACTCCTTCCCCCCCCACAGCCGTTACATGCAAGTCTTCATCGTATGCTTGTGGTGCCCGGAATCCGGTAGAGTATGTCAGACGTGCCTGCAAATTATCGCTCGGTTTATATAAGAAATTCACACGTGGGCTAAAAATCGGATGATCGATCAGGTTATGCTTGTCCAGACGTGCCCCTACAAGCATCGTCCAGCGATTCAACCGCCATTCGTTCTGTACAAAACCTCCGGCAATACGCACATCCTGCTGCATGTCGCGGTGATATCCCGTCATCACATCGTGTAGTGAGTTGCTCTGATACTCTACACCGCCGGTAAACGTAGCCGGAGCAAAAAGACAGCGGTCCATGTTGCCCACATACATACCTCCCACTACCCAAGTCAGATCGTTTGTCTTACCATAGGCATTCATGTCTTTCTGTGCACCGTAATAGCTGTTGCGATCCGTATGCTGGATAGAACCGTATACGGACATTTTATGCTTCTCGCCCCAGTAACGATCGTAACTCACTCCTCCACTATTGATGATATGTTTCGTTTGTTCAGTAATATCCGCCTCGTGGGGTTGCAAATTGAACTTATTTCCTCCCCGCCGGAATTCGTTTGTCGTGTGATACTCCACATTGATACGGCTAAAATAGTTAGGACGATAATAAGCACGCATCCCGAATGTATTCATATTTAGCTTACCGAGTTCCGAAAAACCGTCTCCGTCGGCATCATAAGGATTCCGGTTACGATAGGTCTCGTACAAGGCGATACCGTACGAATTGTCTTTTGCCACCAAAGAAACGTTTCCTCCCATATATTGCTCCCACGACTTGCCATTCATATTAGACATCGTGCTTGCCACTTGGAAAGAATTATTAATCGGGTCTTTCGTGATAATATTGATCGTTCCTCCTACGGCATTGGCACCGAACAGCGCCGAACCACCACCGCGTACCACTTCCACACGTTCGATCATGTTTACCGGAATCTGTTCCAGCCCGTACACTCCCGAGAGAGCGCTGATGATAGGACGGCTGTTAATCAGGATTTGCGAGTAAGGACCTTCCAACCCATTGATACGCACCTGTGGGAAACCGCAATTCTGGCAATTGTTCTCCACCCGAAGACCCGACTGGAAGTTCAACGATTTAGCCAGATCGGTAGAGTTCACCGTCTCAAACAGTTTAGCACTCATCACGTTTACGACCACCGGTGCCGCCTTTCGGCTCACCTCGTTCCGGTTGGCCGAAACCACCACTTCATCTGTCGTAAAACTTACTTCTTCCATTTGGAAATGAACCACGGACGTAGCCTCTGCACTGACCGTAATTGTTTTTTCCTGTGTTTTATACCCCATCACCTGTACACGGAGCGTATATTTACCGGCAGCCAGTTTACGGAATTCAAATTGTCCTTCCTCATTGGACACCGCACCGCGGTTGGTTCCCAAAATCATCACTGTTGCGAATGGGATACTTTCTTCAGTGCCCTTCACAATAACGTGTCCGGCAATCATATTACCTTCTTTAATCGGATTGACCGCATACGAACTCATGCTTACACAAGCAAGCACAAGCATAACTATATAATGTTTCATTCTTTTTTGTTAGCCATAAAAGACGAATCAGCAGTACCACATGAACACACTTACACACAGTGCCCGCCTTTTGGAAGCATTATGTTCACTCCCAAATACTGATTCGCAGTAGTATATTTAAATGTAAATGAGTAAAAGAAAAGAGGGGAGCATAGCCCACCACCGATTATGTGGTGAATGCGAATTTTGACATATCCCCATTTTTAAGCTAACTCTGCCGGAGGGGCCCGCAAAGAAATCACCTGCAGATGTGTTCCGGCCGTCACCGGTATACTCTCTGGTATCTCTACGGTGAACAGAATCGGGCGTTCGGGTGTAAAATCATAATGCACATCGACTTCCAAAGAATGGAATGCGGCAAAATGTGCAATAACAATAATGTTGGAAGCAGTATGCGAGTGGGTACCTTTGTAGGGATGAGAGTGAGCTATCATCACACCGTTCACGTAATGCACATGAGTAAACATTGTAATGCTTACCTGATACGTTACAAACAGCGTCAATAACAGAAACGATAATAGAATCTTTTTGATGTGTCCCACCTACTATACTCTTATTTTGAGGCGGCAAAGATAGTCATTATTTTGATAAATAGCCGCACATTTCTTCCAGATATTTCCGATCTGTTTCATCAAAGAAATTCAATAGATCGCTGTCTATGTCCAGCACTCCCCATACCTCACCGTCTTTTATCAGCGGAACCACTATTTCCGATCGGGATAACGAACTGCAAGCAATATGTCCCGGAAAAACTTCCACATCCGGCACCAACAGCGTAGCACTCTCCTGCCAGGCAGTACCGCAAACTCCTTTGCCTTTCCGGATACGTGTGCAAGCCACCGGACCTTGGAACGGGCCCAGTACCAACTGATCCTGCTTCACCAAATAAAAACCCACCCAGAAAAAGTCAAAAGCCTCCTTCAGGGCAGCAGCCACATTGGCCAAATTGGCCACTAAATCCACCTCGCCCTCTATCAGGGATCTCACCTGAGGTAGCAAAGAGAGGTATTGCTCCTCTTTGCTACCCGATATAAATGTCAGTTCTTCAGCCATATTATTTTATTTTCCACCAAACAGATATTCATAATCTCTCTCTGCGGCAGGTTTCACCCACTCTTCTGGTACAAATTTCCATTGGTTCAGCGCACGCGGATCAAGCGTACCTTTCTTCTCGATATACTGCATCAGATAGAAACGGAGGTCCTTGTCCGTAGAGAAGATAATACGCTCTTTCAGTTTCTCCTGCGGGATTCCCGATCCTTTTGTCAGCAGTTCTCCCCCGCCGTTGCCACGATAAGAGTTCAGCGCCACTTTGTAGATATGATCCATCTGGAACGGAGAACCGTCCGCCAGACTGACAATAGTCACTTTTTCTCCCTTCGGTCGGGTCACATCCACTGTGTAGATAATTCCCGCAGCCGAATCGAAATTAAAACTAAAATTCTGGAACGAAGCCCGGTCTTCGGCACCTGCCCTACGTTTTTCTTTCAGCCACAACAAGTGGTCTTCGGGAGATTTCATCTGGTTCGTCCACATATAATAGGACTCTTCCAGGAAGTCTTTAATCTCTTTGCCCGACAACTTCATCACATAAAGCATATTTTCGTACTTATACAGATTGAACATGTCGCTCACACGAATATCTCCTTTCTTTATCTCTGCATCGAAAGATAACGGAGCGGCAAACGAAATATCCGCTCCCGAAATATCGAGTTGCAACGAATGGATAAAATCAATAAATGCCGACGAACCGAAATAGGCGGGACGGGTAGACATATCTTCTGTAAATACCCCGATCTTCTTAGATACAAACTTCTCAACCGCCCCGTATTGCAATGCGAAATGTCTCATAAAGGACTCGCTGACTCCGTATTCTTTTGTATCCGTCAGCACACCGTCTATCTGTTTGCTCACCACTTTACCGTCTTTCAACTTTAAAGTCACGTCAATGTCCGACACTACTATTCCGTTGCTTGCCGGATCGATTACCAGTACGGAGTCGCCTGCCACATTCACCACCTTCTTGCACTCCCGCGCATGGTCGTGCCCCATCAGCACCATATCAAATCCCGGTACATTCTTCGCCACATTCAGCGAAGCATTCTCGTTATACTTGCCTGACATCACAAAAGCATCTTGTCCGGCATGAAACAACCCGATCACCAGATCCGGATTTTCTTTCTCACGAATAACTTTCATCCACTTCCGTGCTGTCTCTTCCATATCGTCAAACCGCAGTCCCTGCCACAGATTCTCTGACAACCACGCGGGAATAGCCGGCGTAATCATTCCCAGCACCACAATCTTCACTCCGTCGCGCTCCAACACCCGATAAGGAGGAAGATGAGTCTCTCCCGTAGCCGTTTCAACGATGTTTGCCCCCAGCACCGGGAAATTGCACTCACCAATCCAGCGGTCGAATACAGCGCGTCCTGTTTCCACATCATGATTTCCCATGTTCCCGGCGTCATATCCCATAAAATTCATCATCTCGGCACATACGTGAGGCGCCACTGTATCTATATAATTATAATAGTATGCCGAAGGCTGTCCTTGCAGAATATCTCCGTTATCCAGCAATATAAGGTTTCCTTTATACACCTCCCGGTTCTTTTGCACCAACGCATATACACGTGCAAGACTTCCGCCCCACTCCTTTTGTGTAATGAAGTTATATGGAAAGTAATTACCATGTACATCACTGGTCTGCACAATTTTCAGTTTCACCTCTCTCTCTTGTGCCGGCAACACACATACCAGGCAGAGCAAGAAAGCATACATACAAATCAATCTTTTCATCATAATCATGTTTTAAATTTGATTCACCACCAAATAACACTGAGTCCCACCGGGAGAATTTAAATAGGGAATGAACTCTGTAAGACTCTGTGTGACCCTGTGGTAGTCTCTTTTTCTTATAACGGGTGCGAAACCACAAATCTCGCCCCATCTTCATAATCCGGGTCGATCCAGATATCGCCACCCCATTTATCTACCGTGAGTTTACAGATTGAGAGTCCCAATCCGGTTCCCTGCGCATACTCGTTCAGCTTCTCGAACCGTTCGAATACCTGTTTTTGTTTCTCCTTCGGAATGCCGCATCCGGTATCCGCCACCGCAAACAACACCCGGTTCTTCTCCTTCTCAACCTCAAACTGCAATGTGATCGTACCATTCTTGGTGAACTTCGCCGCATTGGTCAGCAGATTGATAAGCACTTGCTGTAAGCGTTGAATATCTGTCTGCAGAACAAAGGAGTCGGTCTTTGTCTCAAAAACAAACCGGTTACCCGATTCCCTGCGGGACATCTCCACCGATGATAATGCCTGCCTGCACAGTTGAACCACATCGCAGGCTTCCGGTGTCAGTATCACCTTGTTCGCCTCCAGCCTCGACAGATCGAGTATATCATTAATCAGTCGTAACAGCAGGTCGGAGTTCGACTGGATAATTCTGAAATAATTCCGCTGATCCTCTTCCGAGCTCCCACCCGAAGCCAGCACATCCGAGAATCCTACAATCGCATTCAGGGGTGTTCGTATCTCATGACTCATATTGGCAAGAAAAGCACTCTTCAGCCGGTTCGACTCCTCCGCCCGGTCCTTCGCTTCATACAAAGCAACTTGCGAACGCTCCAGATCGTCTTTCAACCGCTTTGTCCGCAGATAGAAATAGATAGAAACCAGCAATCCTATCACCAGAATGCAGAGGACACCTACACCCACCCAAATCTGATACCGGTACTGTTTATAGAAAGAGGGTGATTCATTGACCAACTTTACCTTCATCGGCAAAGCAGCCACATCTATCTTCTGTTCCTTCACTTTCTTACTGTCCAGCAACGCTTCCGTACCCACTACTTCCACCCGCATATTCGGATCTTCAGGATTATCCAACAACTTGACCGCCTCCTCCGCCAATTCCTTAATAGTATAAATGGTATGTTCGCGCCCGTCCAGCAAAATCAGGTTCATATCCGGAAACTGTTTCATTTCCTTTCGCACATGAGCTTGCAAAGTGACGCCACCGTAAGTATTGTCGGATATAAAAGCAATGTTCTTCGTATCGGGATAGATTGCCCGGATCATGCGGATGTTCGACGCGATGTCGTATTCGTACAGAAAACCGCCGCATACCTGGTGCTTCAGACTGTCTTCATAAAAATCGGAGGATTCCGGCATCCAGTGTGCCAGATCTTTCCCGTCGTCCGGCAAAAGCACCACGTTCCTGCTGGTCAGTGCGCACATTACCGGCACTTCTCCTGTCACCGAGTCATTCAGCGACAGATAAGACGCCCACGCCTCCTGTCCGAACAGAATGATCAGCGCCGGTTCCTGGCTTCCCCGATATTTATCCAGAATATTCTCCATCACTCCCTTCCAGCGGGGAAAGTCTGAGAAACTCTTACAGTTCATGTTTTCAATGACCACTCCCCGTTTGCCCCCCAACCTCTGATATTCGTCCATAAAGTCGGATACATTGGCAGAAGTCGGATACGCTCCCGGATTGTACGAACAGATCATCAGTATGGGTTTCTCACCGGTAGCAGCATGTCCTGCCATGGGAGGACAGCAACCAATAACTAACAGAAGTAAATAAAGAATATATTTGAACGATACCGGCATATTCATCTGTTTTAGAGTGTGTGTATCCGCTTTTTTATGCCCGCAAAGATAGTAAAAGTTGATGGTTATAGCAGATTTATTGCGTACATTTGTCGCTCAATGTCCTAAAAATAGTTTATGGAAATTTTTCACAAAATGATTTCGGCAGCACTCAACCTGCCGGAAAAGCAGATCAGTAATACTCTCGGGCTGTTAGCCGAGGGAGCCACTATCCCTTTCATCAGCCGTTACCGTAAAGAAATCACCGGCGGGCTCGACGAAGTGCAGATAGAATCTATCAAAACGCAGTACGATAAACTCTCAGAACTCGCCAAACGCAAAGAGACCATTCTCGGGACCATCGGCGAGCAAGGCAAACTGACGCCTGAGTTGCGGCAACGCATCGATGCCACCTGGGATGCCACCGCTCTTGAAGATATCTACCTGCCCTACAAGCCTAAACGCAAGACCCGCGCCGAAGCCGCCCGCCAGAAAGGACTCGAACCTCTGGCTCTGCTACTGATGATGCAGCGCGAGAACAACCTGGGCTCCCGTATTCCTGCGTTCGTCAAAGGCGATGTCAAAGACGCAGAGGATGCTCTGAAAGGTGCCCGCGACATTATCGCCGAGCAGGTGAGCGAAGACGAACGTGCCCGTAATGCAGTGCGCAATCTCTTTGCCCGCCAGGCTGTCATCAGCGCTAAAGTAGTGAAGGGTAAAGACGAAGAGGCCGCCAAATACCGGGACTATTTCGACTTCTCTTCTCCCTTGAAACGCTGCACCTCCCATCGCCTGCTGGCCATCCGCCGTGCCGAGGCCGAAGGTTTGCTGAAGGTCAGCATTACCCCCGACGATGACGAATGCCTCGAACGGCTCGACCGCCAGTTTGTCCGTAGCAATAACGAATGTGGCCGCCAGGTGGCAGAGGCCGTACAGGATGCCTACCGCCGTCTGCTGAAACCTTCCATCGAAACCGAATTTGCCTCCCTCAGTAAAGAACAGGCCGATGACGAAGCGATCCGGGTCTTTGCCGAAAACCTGCGCCAACTGCTTCTTGCCCCACCCTTGGGACAAAAACGGGTAATGGGTATCGATCCCGGCTTTCGCACCGGTTGTAAGGTGGTCTGCCTCGATGCACAAGGCAATCTCGTACACAATGAAAACATCTATCCTCACCCGCCGGTAGACAAAAAAACTGAAGCGGCTTCGAAACTCCGCAAAATGATTGAAGCTTACAAGATAGAGGCCATCGCCATCGGTAACGGAACTGCCAGCCGCGAAACGGAAAACTTCGTCACGCACCAACAGTTCGACCGTCCCGTGCAGGTCTTTGTTGTCAGCGAACAGGGTGCTTCCATCTACTCGGCCTCCAAAACGGCCCGTGACGAGTTTCCCGATTATGATGTCACCGTCCGTGGGGCCGTCTCCATCGCTCGCCGGCTGATGGATCCGCTGGCGGAACTGGTCAAGATCGATCCTAAGTCCATCGGTGTCGGCCAATACCAGCATGATGTAGACCAGACCAAATTGAAAAAATCACTCGACCAGACAGTGGAGAACTGTGTCAACCAGGTAGGTGTCAATCTCAACACAGCCAGCAGTCATCTGCTCACCTACATTTCCGGTCTGGGTCCGCAACTGGCACAGAACATTGTAGCCTACCGCGCTGCCAACGGCGCCTTTGCCTCACGTAAAGAGTTGATGAAAGTGCCCCGCATGGGAGCTAAAGCTTTTGAACAATGCGCCGGATTCCTCCGTATCGCCGGAGGAGAAAATCCGTTGGACAACACCGCTGTGCATCCCGAAAGTTATGGGATCGTGCAACAGATGGCCAAAGATCTGTCATGTACTGTTCCTCAACTGATTGCCGACAAATCGTTGCGTACCCGTATCGAAATGGAAAAGTATATCACCCCCACCGTAGGACTCCCCACCTTGAAGGATATTCTGCAAGAACTCGACAAACCGGGACGCGACCCGCGCGATACCATCCAGGTATTTGAGTTCGACCGTAACGTGCGCACCATCAACGACCTCCGCGAAGGGATGACTCTACCCGGTATTGTCAGCAACATCACCAACTTCGGAGCTTTTGTCGATATAGGCATCAAGGAGAACGGGCTTGTCCATCTCTCCCAGCTTGCCAACCGATTCATCACCGATCCCACCGAAGTGGTCTCCATTCATCAGCACGTCACGGTGAAAGTACTGAGCATAGACCTCGAACGTAAACGGATACAGTTGACGATGAAGGAGGAGTAAACCGGTTTAAAATAATCAAAAGCCCCGGTCTCCCTTCCGGTGATTCCTGACAAGAATAAACGACAACCACTGTTGTACATACTTTTATCGGAAGAGAGTACCGGGGCAATCTGCAAACTTGTGTTATCTAATATCACTCTCCGGCCTGTGTCGCCAGATAGTCTATCAACTGTTCCATCGAAGTATCTTTGAGTATCACCCGTTTCCGCCCGTCAAGCAGATAGATAGTCGGCGTAGCACGGATATCGTAAAGTTGCCGGGTTCGGATATCACCTGCTTTGTTCCAGCCCACGATCCATCCCCGCGGCATATACACTGCCTTTGTCGCCCACTCTTCCCTGTTTTCGTCAGGATAGATAGCCAGCACCCGCAGTGTCCCGTTTTCCACCATCTCAACGAAAGCAGGTATTTCAGCAAATAACTTCTCAAACTTCCGGCAATTCGAACAGTCCGGATCGTAAAAGAACAACATCGTATATTGGGCTTTCAGCCTGCTCATCCGGCTATTGTCACCATGTACCGTGACATATGTAAAATCCGCCGCTTTCATTCCCGGGCGATTCTTGTGTGCCTGCTTCAATCGGTCTGCCGGACGGATCTTCTCCCATTCCTGCAATCTGTCCGATTGCAGCATCTGTTCCAGTACCGCGATGTAAAAGTCTTCGTTGCGCATCGGTGAATTCGGCTCGTTGAGATACTTTTCTCCCAGCAGGCAAAAGCGCCGGTATGCCGTACTGTCTGCCTCCATCCGTACCATCATGGTATGCAATGCCTTTCGCCCGGTCTCAGGTTCGACATACTTCAGCGCATCGATAAAGTCAACATACAACTGCTCCGTGTCTCCACTATTCACCCATGCCGTATCACCTGTCAGATAACCATCCCAATAATGTTTCACGTAGTAGACCGCACGTTCCGCAGGATCGGTCATTATCTGTGGTAAATCCGGCCGTGTATAATGCACCACATGCAGCGTGTCTGCCGCCACCTTCTCTTTCCATTCGCTCCCGTCTCCTCCCGCACAGGCTTTCACCATCCCCAGGCCCAGACAAATCACCATCAACGCTATTGAGGATACCGTCAATATAAATGCCATTAAATTCTTCTTCGCATTCATTTTGCTTATGTTTATTTCTGCACCGCAGAATTACTCGTTCCTTATCTTCTCCACCTTCCTCGTACCACCCACCGCATAGGCAGTACATACACCTTTTTTTCATCTCCTTTCAGTATCACCGCAGGACGATACTCACCCGGCTTCAACTCCGGTAAAGCCACAACCACCTTCCCCTCAGAGTACCTATACACAAGCCTGATATCGATCACCTGTTCCGGTTTGGCATGTGTCACCAGGCACAATCTGATATTCTCCAACGCATAACGGTTCAGATTGTAACCCGAAACTACAATCGGTGCCTGCGATGTAATAGTCCCGTCTCTCAGCCCGCTCAGCGGATCGTATACTCCGGTTATCTCCGGAATGTCGACACCTCCCCACACCTCCTCGATCTTTCTTATCTCTACCATATCTTTCAAAGTTTATCGTTAACCATTTGTCGTTCATCGTTGAAAATGCTTCTCACCGGAAACCCATATTTTTTCATATCGTGCATCAGATACATCTGCCGGCTGGGTTCCACGCAGAGCGAATAACCATATACCGGGCTTTGGCTGCTCCCCGTCCAGTAGCGATGCCCATGCGGAATCACAATCCGGCAGCCGTTGATGTGACTCCGGTGTCCGCACAGCGGCAAATACACCGGTACTCCGTCGTCACTCAGAAGGCAGATATTCGTCCGGTCCTCCTCCCGTTGAAGCTCCATCGGAGCAGCGGGACTGTTCATCAGTGCCTCCATTTCGATACGCGATGGTAGCCGCCACCCCTCCGGCGAAGGGTCCAACTCATTAATCCGTGCAGGACTCTCTGCCGTGCCATCGTACCAACTGCCGCGACAGGGCGTAAAGTTCTCCTCCCATCGATCAGTAGGACAGCCAAACTGAAAATACGTACCCTGATTAAGCGTGGTATCCACTTCCAACCCCAACGGGATGGCTACCTGTGCTAATTTCCCGCCTGCCGCCAGATTACGGTCCAGCCAATATTTACCCCGGATACGTACGTAACCACCTTGATAAATAAGGATATCGCGTACCACGCCCGTATCATTCACCAACGAGAGTACCGTGTGACGCGCTGCCGGAAATCCACCACGCACCCGGTATCCGGCATTAGAATGCACCTTCACCGTGAACCGTCCGTCATAATGTCCTTGCAACAGTTCGGGTTCACTCACCTCCACCCAGTCCGCCGCCTTGTCACTCACGATGCGCCATGACTGATTACTGTCCACACACACGATGTACGTCCTCACTCCCTCCTCCTCCCGATAGTCCGGTGGTGTCTCTATCACCCTGCTATGGCGTGCGCAAGGATCCTCCGGCGGATATTCTATATAATAGTCAAAGCAGACACCCTGCATCAATAGCAGATCAGTTGTCTGGCTGAAAGGATATGTCCCCGTCTCGAGTGTCAGTACCAGCGAGCGCGAGCGCACACTGGCAGGTTTCGCTTCAAGGTGCACTTTCAAGTTCTGGCTTCCTTTTTGTTGCAGGCCTACGGGCGGATAGACCGAATACCAACATCCGCCGTCGTTAGCGTTGGCGCTCCTCACACACCAGCATGCCTGTTCGTTGTCGGGGATAACGGTTAGCGTCACCGCCTCGTTCTTCCGCCCGGTACTGACGTAGAGCCGGCGACTGACCGTCAACGTGGGATGAATGCCCATCACTTGCTGACGCACCTTGAGCAAATGTACTCCCTCACCGTTCCCTATTTCAATGGTTGCCTCCCGTTCCACGGCAGAAAAATTGGTACGAAACTGCATCAACAACCGGTCCCCCTCACGGCGCACGGCAAGCCAGTTGTCCGGTTCACCTTCTGCATAATGCACGCTTCCCGTATTCCATTGTTCGCTACACCCCTTCAACTCCACCGGAAGCTCCTTTGCCATTGCGTCCGTAATCACTTCTGTCGGAAGCAATGCATTCAGTGTGGCAGAATCGACCTTTTCATTTTCCTCGTCTGTTTCCGTACCGACCACTATCAACTCCAACGATGTGCCATGAATAATCTCCTGCAGTCCCGTTTCAGCAATACAGATGCCGGCATGACCGGCAAACAGGCGGGACACATCATCACGATGATGTATCCCGCTCAGGCAGAGCGCATGGGGTGTAAACAGCACACAGAAGTTCAACATTCCTTCTTGTACGGTACAACGCAACCGCCACCTTTTTCTCCGTTTCAGTACATCCGCCTCAGGGTACTTGCGCACCAGATATCCTCGTCGGTCAAAAACCAACAAGACCGCTCTCCGGCACTCTTCCGACAAATCATCCGTTCGCTTCAGAATCAGATGCACCGGCCATTCACGGGCGAGATGCACTTTTCGGTTCACCCGCCAATACTTCACGGCATTGTATGTCATCCCCGAAGCGATAAACGCCATTGTTGCTATTTCCGCTATATCCATAACTTTCGTCAGTTTGTGTTTTCCATTTTTATTTTCACCACAGGTTACACCGATTCTTTATTATCCTTTATTTAGCGAAACCACACGGAGAGAAAAAAACGAATCCATGTGAATCTGTGTATTCTGCGGTGAACCTTTACTTACTTTGCAGGAAGCGCAGTGCCCTTCCTGCCGGCACACTTCCTCCCGCCTGTGCCAGGCTCAGGTAGACTTCCGCCTTTCCCCGGTCACCTTCAAGCAGGCAAAGAATACCCATGTTACACCCGGCTTCAGGCAGGGTGGCAAAGCGTTGCAGATATTTCCGGGCACGCTCCGTATCGCGGCGCAACAAGGCTACTCCGGCAGCGTTGATGCACGCCACCGGACTATCCGGATAAAGACGTCCCGCCAAGTCCATCAAGTCATTGAATTCAGCCGAACCTACGGCATGTGCTTCTGCCAAGCAGCAGAAGTCCGCCACCGAGAATGCTTCCGGTTTGCCCGAAGTACCAACCGACACCCCTTCTGTCATGCCTGTCGACGGCTGTGTCGCGATGCTTCCGTCCACGTAGGTTACCTCGTACTCAATGCGACGTAACCTCCCGAAAAAAGCCGACGACAAATAGTGGTAGGCAGTCCCACCGGCCAAATCCATCAGCATTCGTTCACGACCATCCACCACATCCACTGTACGGATAATATCGAGTACGGACTCTTTGAATGCCATCTCCGACCCAACTATCAGATCGGTCAATCCTTTCCAATCCTCCGCTATCCAGTTCACCTCAAAAGGTACTGTGCCGAAGCTTTTTTCCCGCCGAATATAATCTTTCAATGCCAGTGCGCGTTGTAAACCCAGACGTTCGTTCGCCCGATAGTCACCGTCCGGAGCCGTATAACCTGTCAAACGAATACCTTCCAGACTCACACCCGGTGTTTCTTTAAGCGGACGTGTCACAGCCAAAAGTTTGTAAACAGCTTCTACAAAGTTACGCTCATCATACTTCGTCTTCTGCCCACGACTGTAATCCAGCACGATGCTGCCACTCACTGTCTGCCGCACCTCCTCAACCTTCGGTGCCTCCGTAGCCGAAGGCGACAAAAAGCCTACCCACGAGAGCAGCATGCTGTCCGTAGGCAGGTCAACTTTCACCTCGCATACGGACAAAGGGCGTACCGAGGTAGACTTTCGAGTACCCACCGGGGTTATTTTCTGTCGTACGTTTCGTTTGTTGTTCACTGCCGACGCCGCTTTTTTTTCCGGCGAGTCGGCACCGGTCCCCGCTCCTGCCATGCCCGGAAGCAGCAGCAGACACAAGACCATGCTCAGTTCTCTTTTCATTTTATCTATCTAAAATCAATTTATTAAAAGGTGTGGATAGCCCGTATAAACCTCACACTTAGCGAGCCTCTCCTATCATTTATTATCAGTCATTTTAAACCACACTTGGAGTATTATTCTGAATGGGATTCTTCGGATCATCCCCCGACGTATACCCGTTGTCGGTTACACCCGCGCTCGGAACAATCTGCACATCATTGATTGTCAATGTAACATGATAGTATCCTCCTGCATTCAATGTACCGACAAACGCAGTAACCGTGACCGTACGGACTTCACCATCTACCGTTACCGAAATGGTCAATTTATTATCAGTCAAAGGTTGCGGAGGAAGTAAATATTCATAAACTTGGCTCCCGGATGCAATTTCTACATTCGGATTGTGTACATATCCCTCTGCCGCAGGGGTCCCTTCGGTAATCGTGCCGGTAGTTATATCGACTTGCCGCTGAAGATAAAAATTGGTTGAATTATTCTTCAACACTATGTTTTCGATTTTACATTTACGGCCTGACATCACATTCGTCCCCCGGACAAATGTAAGTTTCAATCGGGCATACGCATGTTTCATATCAATAAATTGCACTCCTTTATGATCATTATTTATCATGCCTGATCCATCTGCAGACGTAGCGGTACCGTAACACATATCTTTAGCTGCATCATAAATTTGGGCAACCAAAATCGCCTTCGTAGTGTTATCGGCAAATGATACAGACTGATAAGGATAATATGCGTACAGGCTCGCCGAACGGTGATCCACCAGTATTTCTGTAGTAGCCGTCCAACCGGCTACACCGTCGTAACTATAGGGAGCATCATACTGAGGTGGATATCCCTGAGCGTCCGTACGGAAAATACCCAATTTATAAGTAGCAGTATTGATGACTCCGCGTGTGGACACTCTCGTACTCAAAGAAGCTTCCATAACCCCGATAGGCACTTGTCTATCGGTTGGGATAGGTCCTTCTTCCTCCTTCCCGCAAGAGAAAAAGAGGAATAGACTTAATGAAAGCAAACAACATTCTAATACCTGTTTCATAGAATATACCATTTATCGTTTAACACATCTTATCGTTCTGCCATCAGGCCGCGCCCAACTGTTGTCTATACCGGCACTATTATTACCTTGCATAGCATTAAGCCCTTTGGCTGTTTTTCCGGAAGGAGTCCGGGACCAATAAAAAGCCCAAGCTCCGTTTTTCGATATAGTATTGTTTATTGTAGTAGAGGACTGATCCCGGCTTCCCAAAGCAAGCAGGAATACCCCATTGTTCCCTCCGAACCAAAAACCTTTAGGAGAGCCGCTATAGGTAACTCCCGCATTAATCAGATCTTGTAGTTGTCCATCAGAAGGTGTTTCCCAAGTACCGGGAGGGACTACTTGATAACAGGGGTCATTGGCCGTAGAGTAATTCCCACTATTATATTTACCTACACCGATATCAAGAGTATTCCATCCGATGAATCCTCCTTCTGTCGCACCACCATGATAATTTGACTGAGCAGCCTCAAAGTAAAAATTAGATCCGCTTTTATAAAGATTTCCCCTTGCCCATTTATAGCTCCTCACTGAAATATAATTTGGCACAATGCTAACCGTTATCTTATAATTACCGGCTGCACTGAATATACGGTTTGTAGCACTAACCGTAATAGTGTTATTCATTTGTCCGTTACCGATTTTTAAAGTAGTAAACTTAATCGTAAGCGTACGGCTGGTTTGAGGAAGTACCTTATACACATTACTATTCACCGTGGTAGCATTCGGATTAGTCCATGCCACGTTCAATGTCCCGCTTGTCCCCGTTACAGGAAGAGTTGTCTGGCTCGCATTCCAGGTCACAGGGCTGTTGCTAAGTCCCGAGATAGTTGCCGCACACTGCTGAACCGTATTATTATTAAACTCTTTAGCCACTACACACAACTGAAGTTGGGCACACTGCCTTGAAAAACTAATGCCGCTCAACAGGCATTGCCCGCTTGCATCGGCCTTCACATCTACCCCGGTCTTCTGACACAACATGAAATCCTGGTTATGCGTCACTGTCGTCGACCAATTACCGGACAAAGCAGCCGGAGCAGAATTGGTTCCGTATGAATAGAAGACAAACGCATACGTCCCGGGCCTTAACACCCACTGTCCGGAAACAGCTGCGGGAGTGGCTGTATTCGCTACAATCGAGGCAATACCGGAAGCATTGGTACTATAAACCGCTGTACCCGCATAATTAGCAGCCGTTATGGAATTGTTTTTATAGGCTACAACCCGAAACTGCATATTGGCCATATTGCCGCGCGTCTGTACCGGATTAACGGGAAGTAAAGATTCAATTGTCGTTTCTACATCATAGCCCGAATCATAAGTACTGTCCAAAGGCTGCACTATCTTTGTCAAAATCTCTCCGGAACGGGTAACCGCACCACCCAGAAACTCATCTACCCCATCCACTTTTACGTTGATAGGCACCATCTCCCCATCTCCTTCTATCGGATCATGATGTCCCGAAGGAAATCTTTCATCTTCCTCCCTGTCACACCCTGTCACTGTAAGCAAAATCAAGAACAAAGAACATGAACAAGCCATTAGGCGAATCATACTTTTAAGTATTCCCGTTTGCGTCCTGTCAATTGTGCATCTCATATTTATAATCAAAATTAGTATTCCCTTGAGTCCCGTAATCATTCACTGTCAAAGCATCCGTAAGTACCATCTGTATATCTGTAATCGTCAGAGATACATTGTAGTACGCCCCGGCATCCAACGAACTGCCCAATCCCGCAATATTCAAAAAACGCACTTCGTCGTCCACCGTCACAAGAACTGTTAATGTATTGCCGGCAAGTGGCTGCGGAGGCAACAAGAAGTCATAGCTCGATTGCTCCCCAATCGCTATATTCACATTCGGATTATAAACATAACCTGTTGTCACGGCAGTTCCTTCGGTTGCACCGGCTGCCGTGGTGATATCCAAATGACGTTGCGGATAAAAATCGGTATTATTAGATTTTAAAGTAATATTCTTTATATTACATGCCTTACTCTTATCATAATTCGCTCCACGCAGCAATGTCAGTTTGAGCCGGGCATAAGCGTGTTTCATAGCTGTAAACTCCACTTCCGGAGCATCATTATTAATCATGCTTGCACTCCCCACAGGTAGCCCCTTCCCATAGCACATATCTTTGTCCGCACTGTAAAGTTGCGCATTCAGGACGGCTGTTGTCGTATTGTCTACAAAGGAAACGGATTGATAAGGATAATAAGCATACAAACTCACCTCTCGATGATCCACCTTCACTTCTGTAGAAGCCGTCCATCCGGTTGCTGTATACGTATAAGGCGCATCATACTGAGGAGGGTAACCTTTGTCACCGGTACGAAACAGTCCCAATTGATAAGTGGCGTTAGCAATCAGCCCACGTGTAGTCTCCGCACCGTATTCAGGAACGGCAACAGTCGATATTCCTATAGGAATCTGCCTGTCGGATAATATTTCGGATGAAGTGTCCGTTGTAATCTCTGCCCCGCATGATATACACAATCCGCACATGGCAATAAAAAACATACTATTAATTTTCATGACCAAAAACAGTTTAAAACAGAATTTGTATGTATAGTAGCCTCACCTATCAAGTCTCCCGAAGCAGTGGTTGGCGCAGGCCAGTCAATAGTAGAAACCCCATCCGGAGCAATGACGATTCCATGCGCTCCTTGTACGGTGATCTCAATCAAGTATTTTTTCCCGGCTTCCAATTGAGGTAATTTAGAACGCGGAATCCCCAATGTATATACGTCACCATCCACTGTAAGGTCTACTTTCATGCCACAGTCAGCTACTCCCAAAATGGTTCCGATCGATTCTAATGTGCAAGGTACGATAAGAAAGCCCACCTCTACATAATCAGTTTCCAGTTCCGGAATCGTTTCGTCCACTTTCTCAGCGATTCCCGGCTCCGGGGTGGATGCATTGCCGGCATAAGTTCCGTTTGTAATATCCAGTGTTGTATATGTCAATACATTAGACACTTTTACTTTAGACAACCTAGCCTCTTTGGTATACAAATGCCTGTTTATCCGAAAAACGACCCAGCTATAAGCATGATCCATATTTAAGAAAGAAATATCTACAGGAACTTTACTTCCTGCAGGCTGAGCAAAACTGGTCTCATCGGTTGCCCCGGTTCCCTTCCCATAGCACAAATCCTTTGCAGCCGAATACAGTCTTGACTTTAGAGGGATGGCTGTCCGATCCGTATAATCCAATCCGTTTTCCTTATCGGCATGATAAGGATAGATTGCCCAAAGGTTTGCATAAACTCCTTCGGCCAGTGACACTGTGTTTTCATCGTCAATCGGCGTCCACTTCCCTGTCACCTTGGTATATTTACAGTTATTCCTGTCCGAGTATTTTCGGGTACTACCAGCTCCATTCACCGCCACATCATCCGTCAAAAAGACACCGATGGAATCCCCGTCTATCGTATTAGCACGAGTATTGACCTTATGCGGTTCGATTACACTCACGCTATTGATGACACAAGGTACGGTGGCATCATCGGGTATACCATCCATATTGTCATCTTGGTTGCAGGCGACCAAAATCAGTAGCAAACACCAAATCCTGATCAGATCATTTAGATTATTCATTATTCTTTTTTTACGATATTAGACTTCACCATTTTCAAAATTTTCATCTTTTGACGCATCTTATCGGGAATGCATCCCAATGCCAATAATAGTTATTCTTAACAGCATAGCTCTGATTAAACTCCAGATAATAGCAACGCTGCCCACTGGCGCCCGTACAGCTTCTGTAATACCCCGTTTCAGGCCAATAGTTTACATTATTCTTACCTCTGTTTCCCATTGCGGGCAGAAAAACCTTATTACCGCCAAAATATCCTCCCCTCTTACCATTCAGATATCCAGACTTATATCCACTATTTCCCAGATTTTGTAACTGGTTGGCAGTCGGAGTACACCATGTGTGTTGGGGAGCAACTCTATCGCAAGGATCATTATCGGAAGAAAAGGAGCTTCCTCCATACGTGTTATTAGTGGAAGAGAGAGTATTCCAGCCGAAAAAAGATCCACCTTGTGTACCACTGTGATAACCACTTTGTGAGGACTCAAAATAAAAATTACTCCCACTCTTGTAAACATTCCCTTTTGCCCACGTAGCTCCCCCCACAGTAATACCGTTTCCTGTTATCTTAACAGTTATCTTATAATTCCCCCCTGCCGCAAATTGACGCCCGGAGGCATTCACCGTCACACGGTTATTATATTGTATATTACCAATTCGCAAAGTCGTGAGCTTAATGGTTAACGTACGGCTGCTCTGTGGCAGCACCTTATATACATTACTATTAACCGTAGCCGCATTCAAGCTGCTCCAGGAAAAGTTTACAGCTCCTCCTGTGCCGCCTGTTGAAAGGGCTGTCTGACCGGCATTCCAGGTTATGCTGTTACTATTCAGGTTGGATACAGTGGCTGCACATTGTTGAACCGTATTATTAGTAAAATCATTGGCCGTGACAGCCAGTTGGAGCAAAGCGCACTGACGCGTAAAGCTGATTCCTCCCAATGTAAACTCTCCTCTATCATCGGGAGCCACTACAACTCCTTCTTTCCGGCAAAGCATAAAATCCTGATTGTGCGAAACGGTTGCAGACCAATTACCGGATAACATAGCCGGTGCGCTATTCAGTCCATAAGAATAGCACACAAAAGTATATGTGCCCGGCCCCAATATCCATTGTCCGGCACTATTGACAGGAGTAGCTGTCTTGGCTACAATAGCTGCGACTCCCGAACCATTTGTCTTATAAACAGCTGTCCCCGCATAATGATCGGCAGACGAAGCATCTGTTCTGTAAGCCACCACACGAAACTGTACATTGCCCAAGTTGGCACGGGTCGACACAATATTCTCTAATGGAATTGATTCCACTGTTGTCTCTACATCATATCCGGTATCATAAGTAGAATCCAAAGGCTGTACCAGGCGGGCAACAGTTTCTCCTGAACGCGTCACTGCCCCTCCGTAAAATTGATCAACCCCGTCCACACTCAACTGTATCGGAATCATCCGGCTTTCATCCACGGAGGGATGTTCCTCCTCCGGAGACGATGGATAAAACGTATCACTGTCCTGAGTGCAACTCACTGCGAAAAGAGAAAATGCCAGGCTTAAACCAATCATTTCCATGTACCGTCTCGTTCCGCCATTTACTTTTAGTTTATCTTTCAGTTGTATCATCTTTATCCTCCGTTTATGTTATAATTCCGTATCTACCTGAGTATTTCCTTGTCCGTCAAAATTATTGACAGTAACAACCGCCGATGACAGGATGATTCCCACATCCGTAAATGTCAGTGATACTCCATAATATTTCCCCGAATCCAAAGAACTGCCTAACGTTGAAATGTCACAACTCCGAGTTACCCCGTCGACAGTGACAAGAATAGTCAGTTTACTACCGGCCAGTGGTTGCGGAGGAAACATATACTCGTATGTCACACTTTTACCGGTGGCAATATTAACGTTAGGATTATGAACATATCCGGCAGCCACAGCGCTTCCTCCGGTAGCTCCGGCAGTGGAAGCGATATCGAGGCTACGTGTCAGATAAAAATTGGCATTATTCGATTTGAAAGTAATATTCTGTATATTACATTTTTTAGTCTTATCAAATTTTTCCCCGCGGGTCAGTGTCAACCTCAACCGGGCATACGCATGTTTCATATTCAGAAACTCAACAAACGGATTGTATACACTAACCGGACCTCCACCCGAGGCTTCACCTGCTCCATAGCAAATATCCTCTCCGGCATTGAATAGCTGTGCTTGCAGGGTCAAGGTAGTGCCACCTGCCAGTCCGGCATAATTTCCGGTCGCTGTATGATAAGGATAATAGGCAAAAAAAGAAGCATTCCGATAATCTACCTTGATTACATCATCGGCTCCCCACTCTCCTCCCGAATAAATATGCTTCACATTGTATAAAGGCGCATAAGTATTGGCAGTAGTCCGAAAGACCCCTAAAGCGTATGTATTATCGTTTATTATTCCACGTGTTGAGGGCCTATCGTCAGAAGAAGCGGACACTACAGCCAGTGTCTTTTCTCCGGATACCTTATCTTCTTGTTCACAAGAGACTAATGCAAATAGGATGCAAATAAAAAATAATAGGTTTGTCTTCATACGTTTAATATTAAATTATAGTGCTCCTGATCCATTTTCTGTAGGACCCGACGCCCAATCTTCTGTTCCCACTTTACCACCATCAATAATGATCTCTGTTGTATCTTTAATAGTAGTGGCATCACCACCGTCAAGGCTTGTTGATTGCCACTCTTTCGTGGTAACCTCCACTATATTAATCGGTATTCCCCCTCTGATATCCAATCGGACTACGTGGCGTTTTCCTGCTATCAACTCGCCAAGATCCGTCTGTGGCACAATCACACTGAACTCACGTTCATCGATGGTCAAAGTCAGTTTCAACCCGGACGCGAGAGTCTGAGGAACAAACAGATAATTACAAGTGGTATCTCTCGCCGCTTCTCCTACCCCCAATCCCGTGTCATGCATAGGTCCGGAGGTTGGATATGAATAAGAAGTAACATCCGTTGTGTTTTGCAGGCTCCCGTCTTTTATATCGAATGTCCCCTGGTCAACCATCGATCCCCCGTTGTCCAATTCTATACGTACATTGGTTATTTTACATTGCAACGGATACCTTCCGTTACGAATCATCTCCAAAGAGAGCTGAGAATAAGGTTTCTCTAATAAAAATTCTATCTCAGGTGACAGATTAGTGACTGTGACAGCCGCATTGTCTTTAGCATACCACCAATCCGCATCCTCCGTGTAAGCTTGGTTTTTTAATGTAGTCCGTGTATCTGCAGAAAAAGTAACTTTACCAAACGGATAATACGCACACAGACCGGCTCTTGCCCCGCCCACCCAAACAGAGGTCTCTGACGTCCATTCGTCATCGGGCTGACAAGTGTATTTCACATTACTCTGAGGGGTATAGTTAGCATCCGCTATCAAAAAAACTCCGATACTGCTCCCCTCAGGCAATGGTTGAGCAGTAGCTCTTGTAGTCACATCCGCCTTGAACGAAGTGAATACGCTTAAAGGCACCCTGTCCGTTTTTTCTGTCGGAAATAAAGTCCTTTCCTGCGAACAGGCAACCAATAATAACATCATTGCATATATGGCAGCCACAGAAGTATTTATATTCATATTGAGTTTCATAATCATGCTGTTCATTTTTGTATAATCATTAAGATTGGGGAAGCGGTTCATAATCTACACCTTCATTCAGTATTTTCTCATCCCAGTCAGTAGTGGTTACGGTCACCGATTTAATTGCGATTCCTCTCAATTTCAAAGAGACAACGTATTTTTTACCACTCTCGAAATCAGAGAGATCGTCTATCGGAATGATCACCGTTGCCGGAAATCCACTTACATTCACTATGACGCTAAGCCCTTTAGTGGGTTCAAAAGGGTCAGGCAATAATTTTGTAGGAATCATAAGCAGATCAGCCTGGTATTTTTTATCAGGACTGTCTAAAAGATAAGGAAGGTCTTTTGTAATGTTATATCCACCCCTGAATTGTTTCTCCGTATCATCCGGATGGATGCCAACAGTACCACTCGTAATATCTATCACCGCTTTTCGAAACAATGAGTCGTTTGCCAAAGCCACTGAATTAATACTACACGTAGCCGGATAAGCATCTTCGACCCCTATATTCAATACTAAACGTGAATAAGCATGCTTAAAATGCATTTCTACAAAATATCTCTTAGCATCGACTTCCTGGTTAGCCACATAATACAGTTCTTTTGAAGGATCATAATCTTGCGTATCCATAGGAATGGTAGTACGGACATTATAAAGAGTATCAGCAGTCCCAACTGTCCCTTCCACATAGGGATAATACCCGCACACATCCGCCTTCTCGCTACCTAAATAAATGGTAGTCGCCTCCGACTCGGCTGTCCACTTACTATCACCGGAATTTAGCGTATATTTTCTGTTATTCACAGGCGTATAGCTCGTTTCGGCTGCCTGCCCGTGGCAAAACAAAGCAATGGAACTTCCGGGCGTAAAAGGTACATCTGCACGAGTCTGTGTATTGCCTTCCACAATGGAAGCAGACACTATTTCCAGCTCAGTACGGGCTGTTTTGTCTTTTTCCCCGTCCGGCAAGCCATCACTATCGCTGCACCCCAGCAATATGCAAACTAAAAAACTTATGTATAGTACTCCTTTCATAGCAGCTCAGTTTTAAATATGATTTTATTCAACAGGATATTTTCCCCCGCTATTAACCTTATCCTCTTCCCATTCCAATGCTTTGACGGTAGGCACGATTTCTGTCCCTTTGATCTTTAATCCGATAACATACTTTTCTCCCTGCCTGAACTCCCCAAGTTCGGAATACGGGATCTCCACGAGCATCTGTTGACCATCTATCACAAGGCTGACAGACAGCCCGAATTCTCCTCCTTCCGCATCTGTCCGCTCAATTTTAAGCGGAACTGGAATCATCAGTACACGGCATACATAAGATTCGCCAACAGACAATGTATGAGGTGAAGCATCAGTTACTGTTGTCAAATCATAATTCCCTGTTTCCGAGGAGTGTATACTTCCGTCAACAGCAATGTTAATAGTGCCTTTTTTTATTAGATTGGAATTCTTCAAGGTTATTTTACTAATTTCACAAGGCATAAAGTAGTGATCACGGCTGATCTTCAGCTCCACCAAAGAATAAGCATGCACCATCTCAAAAGTAATCGCAGGAGTAAAACCATTTATCATCGTATTCAATGCATAATAGATATCTTCAGTTTCCACATAATCCTGTGATTGTAATGGAATGGCCGTCTTGTCCGTATACGAATCTTTATAAGGGTAGTAAGCGCAGACATCAGCATCGTTACCCACTAAATAAATTGTATCATTAGCCGTCGGAGGTCCCCAATGACCTTCGCTGTAAACGTATTTACGGTTGTCAATAACTTTATATCCGCTATCCTCTTGTCCGCTTTCAGGTTCTGTACCCGACAGAAAAATCCCTATGGCCCCTTCCGTCAAAGGTACCGGATCGGGAGCTAAACGTGTAACCACCTCCTGCTTAATGACTGCCGAAGATACCTCGAGCGGTACTCGAAGTGCAGATGCTTTCCATCTCCCGTCATCCATCTCACGGTCATCAGAACAGGCATTCAATAAAATACCTCCCACCAGGATCAATAATAAATGTTTCATAATCTTCATATTCTAATTAAAACTGGTATCATAATCACTGCCACTGCCTCCGGTCCCTGTCTGCACCTCTGTCCAATCCCTGTCAATCAGGATTTTGTCACTCATCAAAGTTAACTTTCCACCTTTGACAACCAATGACACAGTATATTTAGTACCTCTTACAAATGTGCTCAGTTTATCGACCGGAATAGTGACGGAATAATCCATGCCATCCACCGTAAGTGTCAGAACTACGCCTCCGGAAAAAGTTTGTTGGGGCAGCAGCCAGTCAAAACTCGTATCATCTGTGACCCCGATCTCAAATCCGTCTTTTAAACCGGTCGTCACAGTATGAGTATATTGAGGTGTTTGTGTTCCACTTCCTTCGGTTCCGGTACTGATGTCAACCGTATTGGCTGTGATTATATTTCCGGTAGAAGCCTTTATTTTTGCCTGCGTTATCTTACATGTGTTCGGATACGTGGCATCCCGTACCACAGACAATACCAAACGGGCATAAGCACGCTTCAATTCAAAATTTGCAGTAGGAGTCTTTTTCCAGACTTCATCTCCCCCACTGACAGCAAAACGCATATCTTTCTCCACCGCATAAGTCTGCATGGTCAGGCCGGCTTCTGTTTTCAACGAACTATTTTTAAACTCCACAGAGTTATAGGGAGCATAAGCACACAGCCTGGCATAGGTACCGCCCACATAGATCACCGTGGAAACCGGATGCCAATTTCCCCCCGGCACACGGTCATAACGAATATTATCCAATGCCGTATAATCCGCTTCGGCTAAACGGAAAATTCCTAATGTCCCTTCGGTCATCTCTACAGCAGCGGGTGCACGGGTGTCAACCTCCGCGCCGGTTACAGCCCGTACTTCAAGAGGTGCCTCTCCATTCCCGCCTTCAATGGAGTCTGCAACCTCCGCTTGCGAACAGGAGCTCCAGGCTACCATTAAAAGGCACATCAGCCACAGACATCCTGCCAAACGAAAACCCGGATTATGCGTATAAATTCGTTTCATGATTCTTCCATTTTATGGTTCGGGATTATATTCACCATCCACCGGTTGATTATCCCACGGAGTATCTTTCACACTGATTTCAAGTGCAGTTCCTTTTAACTTCAAGCTGATCTGATGAATAACACCCGCAGTCAATGCCCCTAATTTATCATGCGCAATCGGAACTGTCATCAGCTTACCGTCCACCGTCAATTCAAGTGTTACCCCCGTACCTCCGGCATTCGCCAATGTGCAGGGAATCATCAATACATTACTTTTTACAGTCCCCGATTCAGGAACCGCAATACCATCTTCGTGTTTTGCCACATTTGTCCAGTAACTGACCTTCTCCACTGTTACCGGTGTATAGCCTCCCGTTGCCAGATTCAACGTAGCAGTCTTAATAATATTTGCATTCTTTACAGTAATCTCAGTCACCTTGCATGTATTAGGATAATCCTCTCTGCTAAAGACAAATTCGATCTGCGAATAAGCATGCCCCATAGTAAATTCAACGCTCTTACGGACAGAAGTACCGTTCACTGTTTGATTGGTTGCATATACCAAATCGATTTCAGCATCGTAAATCTGAGAGACCAGGGGAACAGCCTCTTTAGCGGATAAATCTAATTTCGTTGTTTTCTTATAAGCACATACATCGGCATCCTCCCCACCCAGGTAAATCGTTTCCGTTTTGGGTTTCCAGCCTACATTATAATCATACTGTATATTGTCTTTTTTGTCATAACCGGTTCCGGACCGGCCTTCCAAAAAAACTCCTATCGAACCTGATGTAAGCAATTCCGGCGTAACAGCACGCGTCTGCACATCCCCCGTTACAAACGCAGAAGTAATCTCCAGAGGAACTTTCGGTTCTTCTGCCGGAAAATCATCATTACCACAACCCACCAGCAAAGTCAGCGATAAAGCAGCTATTATAAATGGTTTCATATCAGACTTGGTTTTCATTACTATCCTTTTGTTACAATCAGTTATTAATCTAAAGTCGCATCGTTGTCACCTCCGGGTACAACAGAAGTATCCCACGGATATACTTTTACTCCCGAGACATCTACTCCCGTACCTTTGATCTCCAGAGAAATGGTAGATAAATATCCGGCTTTCAGAGCCTTCAAAACTTTATAGGGAATCGTCACGGAATATTCACTACCGTCAATGGTCAATATCAGCCGGGTATCATCCTCAAAATCTTGTGGAGGAAACAATTTGCTGATACTCTCGTCCGTACTTCCTTGGGCGATACCCGTTGTCCCCACAGCAAGCGCAGATGTATCCAGACTCCAACCGGAAGCGGTACTCCCTCCCAACTGCCCCGCATCCGCAGCGGATTTACTGATATCCATGCTACGTTCCACATAAAATGTTTTCCCACTCGTTACAGGTTGCATCACTATTCTGGTCAACTTGCACTTCTTCAATGGATAAGTGGAATGGCAAGCAATACTGAACTTCAAACCGGCATAAGCATGCTTTAGCAAGAAGGAGGCAACCGGCGTACGGTTATTGACTGCCGTAAGAGGAGCGTCAGCATAACAAAAATCATTATCCGCTGTATGATCTTTCACTGTCAGAGCAGTCACCGTACTATTAGCGCCGAAAGTGACCTTACCATAGGGATAATAGGCATGCAAAGAAGCATCCGTGCTCCCGACATATATCTTGCTTGCCAGGCTCCATGAAGTTCCGTCGTGAATGCACTTCACATCGTATTGTTGCGGAAACGTAGCGCTATAAGGTGCCGTACGGAATATTCCGATAGCGGTATTCGACAAAGTGACAGCACGTGTACCAATGCCGTTGTCCGTAACGGTTTCTACCCTGACGGGAACATACTCATCTTCCCCGCCGGTATCCACCGGGTCCATCCCTCCGTTGCCACAGGCTGTCAGCAATATTCCCATCCCGATATTTGTCAGCATCTGTTTCATCTTTATCTGCTTTCTTAAAAACATAATTATTCCTTTCTGTCTTTTTATTGCGGCACAAACGGATCACCGGAGGGGTCTTTGACCACCTCCCCTATCCATTCTTCCACCTCCACAGTCCCTATCTCTACTTCAGTAGGACGAATAATGGCATTTATCTCATATTTTGTCCCTTCCGCCAATTTTCCACTCGTACCGCAAAGGTCCGAAGCGCTGATTTTACCTTTCATCTCCTTTCCGTCTACCATCAATGTAAAAGAAAGCTCTCCGGTAAAGTCAGAAGGTACCACCATATAATCCAGAACGGCAGGAGCCGCAGTGGTCCCGATACTGATCGGAACGTTATAATTGAACGTCACTTCCCGCGCTTCTCCTTCAACAGTTCCGGTAAACAGATCCAGAATTCCGGCAATCCGTAAGGTTGCCTTGAAGGTAAATGAGCTAATCTTCCCGTCCCCGGTATACTCTCCTTTGGCAGAAGTCGGAGTCCCATCTCCTATCCCCCTGATAAAATTGAATCTCAGCAGCGCATAGGCCCTGCGTAAATTCAGTGTAATGGGCCCGGTTGAATTTGAGGCCTTAAAAGGACAATAATAAATCTCTTTCGAAGCCACATAGAGCTCACTGCTCAGCCCTACGCTACTCGCCCCATCTTCTCTATAAGGATAATAAGCCGTCAGTTCCGCCGGTTCATCGATCAACACCACCTCTTCCCCGTCTGTCTCCCAAAGTGGAGTTCCATACGTATACTTTCTGTTATGAACGGGCTCATAACCCTTTCCGGTATCTTCTTTTCGAAATATACCGATAGCATCAGTCGCAGCAGTCAGTTCGGCAGTCACCGAACGCGTAAGTACCTCTAACCGCCCCGTTGAAACACCGCCTATACCTAAAGAAGCGCGCTCCCCTTCTCCTGTTTTTCCGTTATCCGGAACAACGCAATCATATTGCGAACAGGAGAAGAGCGCCATACACAGAAGAATGCAGGATTTCTGAAAACAATCTATTTTACACTTCTTTATTTTCATCGTTCTGATTATTTTTTATGAAACCATTCAATTCACTTCTACATCCGGTGGAGTCACTATCCCGTCAGGAACTTTCCAATCCGTAGGAACAGTAACAGTTTGTATGCCTCCAAAGCTGCCGGCTCCGTAAGCATCATCGGGAGTATCAGCCCCCTGGCTCAAAATATCCTTAATAATTACTGTATAAACATTGTTACGCCGCAAATACTGGACATCATCTGTATCGATATTAATATTCACCCGATACCATCCACTGCAAGAAGAAGAAGATTTTTCACATTCCAAGAGCAAACATACTGCCTGTGTCTGTTTCAGATAAGGAGTATGCAGGGTGCGCAATACTTCGGTAGCATACAAACCGCCTATGATGCTGAATTGCTCCTGTGCACTTTTCGTATTCGCGTATGTCAACGGAGTAAAAGCCGCATCCTGCGGATCATTAAACATAGGTATGTCCGGTGAAACGTTACGAAGTACAGCCGATTTCAGGAGAACCGTCCCCTTTTTATCCTCAACCACCCGTACATCTATGCGTACAGCGGCACGCAGCAATTGAACGCTCATATCTTTTCCCGCTTCTTTGAATGCGATTCCACTCATGGGCAAACAGTCGTCCGTAACCTTATAGGTCCTGTCCGTTGGTGAATACAACGGCATCTCTCCCCGGAGTCGTACCCGTACCGCATTTTCAGTCTGTCCGGCACAATAGGCATCCCAATCCATTCCGGAAAAATAGACCGAAGCATTGGCAAGTACCAATACATCGTAATCCGTGTGATTGTCAATGCTTCCGCTTCCCGGTATAGTCACCGATATTTTTCCTGTTTTAGCCAGGTGATTGCCATCTACGGTTCCGTCTAACGAGCCGGCATACAAACCGTTACCATGCTCGTCATAAATGAAGAATAAAAGTTTCACATCCTTTATCGCACTTTCTTCCGGACGGGCCACAGATATTTTCCCTCCCGTATCGGACGCTCTGGTATCCGGTATTTCAGCATCGGGAATGGTATAGTTCAGCGTACAAATGACAGGATCAGGAATTTGTATATCATGTCCCTCTTCACCTGAACAGGCTATGATCCCTATCAAGCAAAATACGCTTAAAAGCATACATCCTTGCCGCATATTTTTTTTCAATCGTTTCATGAGTCAACTAATCTATGTTTATTTTTACAGTTCATCTTCCTGAGTCCCGCCGTTTCCCCAATCATCGGGTGAACGATCCACTTGAGTCAGTTTAAAATGCACCGTCAAATTCTTTACTTTTATATAGAAATCGTCATCATAAGCCTGCCCGGCAGGAAGATCTCCGTAAGACTTTTTGGCCTTTACGGTAAGAGTATTCCCAGTAACGGTTATTTCATAACGGTCATTGGAGATCATAGCCGATGCAGCACCTTCAGCCACCGTTACAGGCACAACCGAAGCATTACCGTTAACCGTACTCGACGTGTTAAAACTCAATTGCCAGAAAGGACCGAATGTGACATCACTGTCTATGGAAACCGACTTTTGTGAATCTGCATAGCCGGACAAAACAATCTTCTTTGTAGCCGAAGAGAACCAGTTCTCACGGTCAAAATCAATTTCGGTATTTACATCGATCCAGTCAATCACTTTTACATAGATATTCATCGGAACCCCTACAGCCGCATCGTCAGGATTGTCATAGCCCGATCCCGAGACATTCATGATTTGAAAGGTATACTTATGATTACGTAGTATTTCAACCAATTTTTTCGGGTCGTCCGGATCTGTCAGGTCAATCCGGTAATAACTGACCTCCGTATCCTCTCCATACACTCCGCCTACCACCAGACGGGTAGTAGCCACTTGGGTATTGCCGGCAACAGATCCGGGCTGATCAAAACCGTTATCCGAATAATAAGTGTTTTCGTATAGATAGAGCGGTCCCGCAAGTGCCACGGGAGCCTCACTTTTCAGGAAAAGCTTATCCCCTATCGGACGGACACCCAATTTATCGGGTAAAGTTGTTTTAACGACGTTACGGGTCTTTTTCTCCTCTTCCGAACCGGCGACTGCCGTTTCATAAACCTCCTTCAACGGTGCCAGCCTACCGCTATCTGCCGGGAAATAAGCATAAAACTCACGCAACTTAAAAATCACTTTACCCTCGCTATCCAACAACTCACCCGGATTTCCCGTATGCGCTTCATCCACTTTCGCCTGGACAGCAGCTACGGAACGCAACACCGGTACGCTAAGCGTTTTACCCACCGATTCTTTCGCTACAGTGACACCTGACAAAAAGCCGTGCATCGGCAAACAGTCAATTCCTGTCGAATTATTTTCTACCTTAGATATCATCTTTTCCAGTAAAGCGTCCATCTTCATGCCCAGTCCTTTATAGGCACCGCTACGCACCAACTCTTCATGGCAATTCGTAAATACATGTACCTCCAATCCTTCCCCCACAGGCATAGTTACCTGAAACGTATTCTTACCGGTAACCGGTGTTCCTTCGGATACCGATTTCAGAAACAATCCGCTCTGGGAGGCTGTTCCCGGAGCAAATACCAATACGTCAATGCCATTGATCACCGTCTCTTTACTATCTGTCTCATCAGCTCCGGAAGCATAAGTGCGGGGAACATTCACACGAAGGTACATATCCTTATCCGGGTTCTGAGGGATACTTTCGGAAGTATCATCCGAACACGAAACCAAAGCCACGGTCAGAAACACCATCAATCGACATATCAGAATTCTTTTCATGCTATACTCTCCTTTTATCAACTTGCCTACATATTACTTTCTATTGTCGCCACTTTCCAGCCATTGACACGAACTTGCATAACGGGCTTCACATAATGTCCGTCAATCACCAGATCAATGAAGTTGCCCGGAACAGAAGTCAACTCGATAGGTGCGCAATCGAATGAAGCGACCTGTTCATCACGAATAAACACATTCACTTTCAGATACTTTCCTTCTGAAGAAAAAGAACCGAACCAGGGTGTGAGCACATTTCCGGTACTTTCTTCGTAATAGCACTGGGGCTCAAGTACTACCTCATCCGCATTTGCTTTATTATTATAATCGACACCGCTACGCGTACCGTAAAGGTGGAATTTAAAATCTTCGGGTGAAGGAATAATGCTGCTTGCAGCACGCGTCGTTCCTCCTTCTTCAACGACCTGATCCTCTACTGTCTGAGGAATCATCGTTATACGTGTACGGCACACAGCACGTACAAACGGAATGGTTACAATATTGCGATTTTCGCGCAAACCGGCATCTATGGCAATGCGTCCGTACAACAGGTCGTCTACAGGTCGGCAGATTCCGCTGCCATCGGTAATTTCTTTTAATTTCACATACCCCTCTCCTATGGGAGTATCAGGAGTATCCACATAATCAATCGCCTCATCCTGTGTCCAAGCTATCAGTTCCAGGCTATCCGTATCATCAAAGTTTTTCAGGAAGCGATAAGGTTCGGTCAGTCCTATTTCATCCACGGCTATTTCCAACTCCCGATATTTATGCTTTTGTTTATAAAAATGAAGTTGCGTAGGAGTAGAAACCGTCTCAAAAAAGCGGTTGGCTCCACCATAAATATAGCTGAAATAGATGTGCATATATCCGGCACAAGCATCCATATCATCTTTAATACATGAATTCAGCAGTAGGGTAACCCCCAAAAGTATCGGTAGCAATTTCTTCATTTTAGTTTCGTATTCTTCTCTTTCCGACAAGAAAAAGATATCAACCGGAGCGGACTTTCCATCCGCCCCGGATTATATAAAAAAGAGGTTCTGATTACATATTTATATTGTTAACAACATATTTCCATGGCTTAACAACTACCTGTACAAGCATGTCGATATTATCCGAATTGATAGCATCTTCAATGCTCTTGGCACCCAGTGTAGTGATGGTACCTGTTATATGATAGAATGTGTTGCGTTCGGTAATCTTCATTGAAGTTGTTTCGTCATCGCTATAGTTGGCAACATCAGCACGATAGTAACGTTTATCGTTAGGTTTAATCGTAATAGCAGCTTCTTTCTTGGCTTGTTCTGTTTCACCTCTCAACGCAAGTTTATATGTCGCATCCTTTTCCAGGAACGTAACCAATGCTGTTACATTCGCAGGAGTATCCCAAAAATCAGCAGCCAATTTATCATAGGTGACACTTCCGTCAGTAGAAGTAGCTGTTTGGAAATCAGAATCATCCAAAGCATCTTTCAACATCTGTTCTGTAATAGTCGGTTCAAGCAGAGTATGGACACCGATATAAGTAGCCTGAGTAACTACAACAGTAGCACAACCGGCATTGTCGGCATAGTTAGGAGTTACATAAAAATAAGGAGAATATAACTTGTCACTCTTAACGTATACCATCGAAGTAGCTGCAGGAGTAGCTCCATCAGCCAATGCTTTTTCACCTACAACCCATGTCAGACGATATTCTTTCGCGTCTGCATTGTATTCTCCCTTATTCAATGCAGAAGTCGTTCCAGCAACTTCTGCAACAGTAGGTGCAGATTCTTTCTCACCTGCAAATGCTTTCAACCAATCTTCCACATTCCAGTCTTTAGCAGTTGCATCCGCACTCTGCGGGAAATACCAGTCACGAGCCTGTGCTGTAAACGGAGAAACACGTCTCGGAATACGCACTACGACAATACCATCAGGGTCTTTAGTACTTGTCGGATTTTCCCATTCTGCATCTTTGATTGCCATCTTACCATAAGCCTCGTATACGGGGTTGGTAGTAACAGAGGCATTAAAGAATACTTTGGCTAATTCACGGTTCAGAGGAATCGAAACTTTCACGGTAGATCCGTTCGGGATATTCGGGTTGGTAGGAATAGCCGATACACCTGCCATGATATACTTCTTACCCTGCGTCCCGTCTTTAGTAACGGTCAGCTCATTCAGATAACTTTTAGAGAGATTAGAGATATAAGCACGGATAGCGGCTTCCGACTTGTCACCCTGATGCGCCAATGTCTGAGCGGTAGCAAGGGTCATCTGAGGATCATTCACAACCACATAAACACTATCTCCCTGGCGTACACCGTTGAACGTACACATATTTTTCTTCGTCCCGGGAGTTGCCACATCGCCCTCACCGATTGCAGCTGTAACATCCTTATCGTCCGTATTACTATCACCAGCTACACGCTTTACAGTCCAGTCACCCACTTTTGCACCTTCATGTTGGGGATCATTCTCTTTAGCAAAGAGATAGGCTACATATACATTATTTTCAGTGCCCACTCCTTCTATCTCACCTTTGTCTGCACGGGTAGCAGGAGCTGAAGAACTGGTAAAAGCAATGCTGATAGCATCAATCAATTCACCTTTCTGACCACCTTTATCAATACCCGGTTCGTCATCATTACTACATGCAGCCATCGCAAGGGCTGCCAATGTAAACGTAAACAATTTGTTTAATTTCATGTTACTAAAAAATTTAATTATAGATATAAGTTCGAATTGTTTATACTTTTATCCGCTTTGGATATTCCTTTTTTCTCTTTCGAACTGTGAAAGGAAAAAAGCAGAGAGAAAAATGCGGATACTCCCTGTTCCATCGATCTGTCAACCGTCACTGTCTGTTTCGTTAATCAAATATTCCTTTCCATCAGTTTTTTTAATTTTATTATTACCATTCACTAATTAATTTGAACTATGTATACTATTGCATTAACTTCAGTTTCTTTCTTTCGGTCAATAATGTGGGAACAGTAGCATCGGGTATATACAACGTCATGCCACAATGTTCGTCAATGGTAAATCCCCCTACACTCTCCGGCATAAAGTTCTCCGTGGCTGCTTTATAAATGATAACTTGCTCCAGAGCCTCGTCAAAAGCAGCAGATTCTTCAACACTTCCAATCCGTTTTATATAGGCCGAAGCATCATAAAAGAGGTGCCGCCCGTCCGATAAGCGGTCAAAAGCCTGCAATCCGCTACGATCTATCCATTCCCAACGCTCCACACGACTCTCGGCCGCCCGAAGTTGAACTTTCAACATTTCCAGGCCGGACGTCTGAATCACACTGATGGTAGCCGAACGATTGTCGCCTTCCATACTGTTGTAATAATCGTAATAGGCAGCAGCCACTGCCGGAAGATCCGCTTCTTTTTTATAAAGCAACGGAAACATTTGTTGATAGACGGGAGTAAAACCCGGTGAAAGCATTTCGGCTGATGAACCCACAATATATTGCGTTTTATCTTTCAGTTCGTATGCCACCTCGAGTCCGGCCATAAAACACCCTTCAAAAAGGATAAAACTAAATTGCCCGTCCGGAATGGCTGAAGCAAAATCCTGTAAACTCATCTCGTAATGATTGTCCTTGATAACCGAGCGGGTAATACCGGCCGGAACCACTGCCATCCCCGACGGTAACCATCCGCTGGTATGGGAGAATACGATCAATCCCGGATCAACGGAAGGATACCAGGCCATAGCCTCATTGACAACCCGTGCAAACACGGAGGCACCGGCTGAATTCTCCTGTTTATACTTAGCCAATATTTTTGTTACCTTTTCTCCCTGTTCATCCAAACAAACCTCTAACAAGCGGGTACTATCCGCTCCTTTTTTATCCTGATAAATCAATAGATGCCCCGGAAACCTGTCCCACGCCTCTGTTAACGCTGACAATTTTTCGTCGGTCTCGTCGGCTAAATCATTATCCCCTCCCATATAGACCAAAAGGGTACGATCAGACAGACGTTGCTCCAACAGGCCGTCCGCTTCCTCACCGACTACACAACCGGCAAGCAACAAGCAGAGCATATATCCTATGTAATACATTCTTTTCATATTCTTATTTTACGTATCTAATACGGCATGACACCCGACGGAGTTTCGGAAAATACTCCCGAAGCAGAATTTCGAATGTTTTCCCCTTATTCAGTGCCTTCAGCCTACTCTTCCGTTGATTGCTATCACTCACAGTACGCAGGATTGAAAGAATTTCATTACGTTCCGGAAGGTCAGAAACCTCTATATCTTTCTCAAACTGTTTCCAATCCTCACCGACCCACTCGACTGCCACCTCCATACGTTCGCCATATTTATTTTCCAGGAACGCTTGAAGGGCCTTGGCACGTTTTTCAGCCAGACGTTCATTATTAGAAGTATATCCTTCGGGAGAAGAGTAACCGGTAACGGTAACTCCCGATATGGAATTCCGGTTATCCTGTTCAATAGAATCCACTTGGTTAACGAAATGCATCCATGAAGCACGGTTCAACTCATGATCGGGAAGAATACGCATTTCATTCGTAGGAAAATAAATATCAGCCTCATAACCGGCCTGAATACGGGTCACCTTCTTACGAAGGGGAATATCCGAAGCTACGGTCGACTGTCCGGATGCAACAGAAGCCAGGCGGATGGTGTCATGTATCACAATCGTATCCACCCGTTCCACAACCAACGGCGGTATATGCTCCGTATGCATGGCAAAAGGTACCAGACGGGCATCACAATTGCAATTCGTGTCGCGCATCCATACTTTAACATCGTCCATCCATGCCGCATAAGGCACCTCGGTCCGATAATGGATGCGAGGCAATGCATGGTCTCCCTCACGCAGCACGGTGTAGGGAGTAATCTTCTCCAATCCCGAAGTTGTACCCAAAGCCCGACGCCGGCGATACATCAGATCGCTTTGGGGGCCGTTGAGCACAATGGGAGGAAGAGACAACGAATCACCGGTATTCTCCGAAGCGAGTAGCGGAAACAGATAGACCGTACAGTCCGGCGCCAGGTGCACCCCTGTCAGGTCGACAGCCAGATCGACCAGCAGAACGGAGTCAAGACGCTCCAAGCGATACACCTCAGTACGGACAGGCTGTGTAGACCTATCTGCTGCTAACACTGTTAGAGAGATGAAAAATGAGATATTTATGAAAATTACCTGTTTGATATTCATAGCCTGTCCTCCCCTACTTTAACAGATAAATAATGGATACACCTACCTTGGTAGGCCCCAGATAATTGGTCCGGTAGTGATCGACACGTTCCCCACAAGTGGGACAATAGAATTTATCGTAATCAACATAGAGATATCCTAATCCGATATCGACACCAATGTTGACCCGGTTGCTGATGATCCACTGGTAACCGTAGGTGAGTCCGCCACCATACAATTGCCCCTCGAGACGATAGTCTTTGAGGATACCCAAAGGGAGATTACCAAAATTAAAGATACCGCCCGTGGCATGCACACCCAGATAATGCCCCTTGAACACATCACTCAGCCAATAACGATACTCCAACTGCCCGGCAAGATGTTTCATTTTCCGGTTTTTAGCGTAAGTAAACGGATTATATTGAACAAGTCCTGCTATGCTCATCTTTGAATGGAAGGCATATTCCACACCTATATTCGGAGTAGCTGTCGCCCAATAAAGACCATTGGCAGTCAATCCCCATTGCTGGGCGTCGGCCAAAGCAGGAAATGCCCCAAGGAAAGTAACGGTTAAGACCCATATGCATAGTATTTTTTTCATATTTGCCGTTTGTTTGATAATTATGCGGCTCTTTCTTATAATGAAAGGGAGAATGACTTCATAAATATTATAAGCATTTATAATACAGCAAGTTACTTCATATCCCATCTGAAAATGTTTCTGAGTTTTTTTATTTTCAGAAACAAAGAAAAAGTGTATGAATGTAACACATTGATTAATAATACATTACTTAATATTGACTCAGAAACGCTTTCAGAAACATAAAAGAAAAAGGTTGTTAAAGAGCATCACAAAACGAAATATGCAATCTGTTATTAATTGATTATTAACAGATTATCATTATTGTGAATAGGTGACGGCATGTGTTTGCAGCAGTGGAGGCAGACAGATGAAAAACCGTTGAAAAAGAAACAGTAGACATACATCGTATGCTTTCTTGAAGAGGTCGGGAGACAGAAAGAAGGTGTACCGGGGAGTTTTTTATCCAAGTGAAAGAAGAAAAATAAATATTTTACATTAGAAATAAAAAAATTAAAATAATACTTGTTTAATTAATAATTTAATGCGTATCTTTGCGACATGTATCTGAGATAAGAAGAATCTCTTGAGTAGCTCTTTCATTATAAGAAAGAGTTTTTTTTATCCCTCTTTTCCACCTCTTTACCGCAGACTATTAATCACCAACCGGTTGGCCCGGTCAAGCCGCTTAGTGTCTATGCGATCCAGATAAATGCGGGTAGTCTTCTCCGATGTGTGCCCCATACAATCGCTGATCACCGAGACGGGCACATCATTTTCGTGAGCGAGTGTCGCCCATGAGTGGCGCGCCACATAAAATGTGAGTGGCATATCCAACTGTAACCGGTCGCCCAATTCACGAATCAGTTTATTAAGCCTCCGCTGCCTGCGCCGATAATCCTGATAACGGTCACCGTTTCGAAGCATTGGAAGCAGATAGTCCGACAAAGGGCTGGTGTATCTGTCGATTAACACACGCAAATCTTTTTCAATGCGTATCTGTAACTCCTGCCCTGTCTTCTGCCGTTTGTACCGAAGATAATTTCCCTGCAGGTTCTCCTTATTTAAATAGCACATATCTACAAAGGACATTCCGCGCGTATAGAAGCTAAACAGGAACAGGTCACGGGCAAGCTGCATATCAGCATGACAAGCAGTAAGGTCGACACATTCGATCTGCGCAATCTTCTCCCGGGAGATGGCGCGTTTGGATGTCACCTCCTCTTTGAGGTTCAGCCGTCGGAAAGGCTTTTGATCGGAAAAAACCACATGATCGGCGCAGGCACGATTGTAGATGGCACGCCACTGACGGAGATAGAACGAAACCGTATTGGGCCGGTTGCCCCGCTCACGGAGAAAGGTGACAAAGCGGTCCAGCACTTCGGGAGTCAACTCCTCAAACGAAAAAGGACTGCCATCCAAAAACATCTCAAACGCACGGCGGGCGCTACGATAATTGGCAGCCGTACCCTGACGTCCCTTATTCTCCAGCCCGGCAATCACCGAGTCGGCATATACCAACACCTGGCTCAGATCATTGTGGTAGTTATAAACGTTCACAATGTCGTCCACCGTATAAGCACTCCCCTTATCCGCTTCGAGCGATCCGCAAATAGCCTCCAACTCCTTCTTTATATATATAAGGTATTCATTGGCTTCGCGGACAATGAGCAGACGACGGCGATTGCCTCCGACGTTCTCCACCATTTCCAAACGGGTGTTAAACTCTGCCTCCCAGAAACGGTAAGGCGTATAAATCTCTCTCTTCTTTCGATGGCGAATAATTTGTATCACAAGCGGATAACTGCCATCACGCCCCTCGCGCGAGCGATTGAGCCGCGGTGTAATTGATGTCATCTTCTTCTTTACTTTTAACTGGTTTACAAAAGTAAAACAACACCTGCTATCAATATGTTGGCAGCTTCCCAATTTCACTATCTTAAATAATCTTATACATTTTGTTTGCATCTCCCTCCATAAAGGGTAGGACAAATGTAGCCTCCGCCCTGAAGATAACCTAAAAATCAGCGTTGCATTTTTGCAGCACCTCCCCTTTTCGGGGTGCTGCAAATGTGCAATACCGGTTTTTCACCGATGGAATGGACGATTCCTGAAGTATCACCTCTCTTTCTTTTTCTCCCGCCAAAGGTAAAAAACACCTTATCCGGCTTCCCCAGGAGGGCATGGAAACCACGGAATATCGCATAACCGGGTCTCTGAACAGCCCGGACAACGTGACAAACGACATCTCACGCCCCATGTGACAGATAAGAAAAGTATATACATTATAGAAAAACATGAAACGAATGCGGACTTGTGCTTGCTTAGGAATATAAGGCAAGAATCTGACAATTGTCAAATTGTATATCTTACCTGCGATAGAATTTGTTTTTCCTGCCCGACTGACTGGGAAGCTGGAAAAAAGCCCGTAAATCAGCATTAGAAGAATACAGAAAGAAACAAAAACAAAGTACATATTACAATAAAGACAGCAAAAAGCACATAACACAGAGACAACATTAAAGAGATCGGCACAAAAGAGAAACATTTTCACAGATTTGCGCCAATCAAAATTGAGAAGTAACCAGAGAAAATCCGGTACTTTCAGCCGCTTTTCAAGGAGAAAAAAAGCCTACTGTCGATCATCTGCCGACTTGCCGCCGACAAGAAGTTAACTTTGTATAAACAAAGAATTAACTTTCTGCCGGCAAAGAACGAACTCTTTGCAACTACGTTATTCACTTCCTATGGGCAAAAAAGTGAATAACATATTATTCAGACTCTCAAAAACATTTTCCTTTTGCATATATATACAATAAGCAACTTCTATCACAAAAGAAAAAAATAGGGTATGCGTCACAAAAAAGAAAGATTTTTGAGCAAATAGAAAGCAATATTAAGTAAAGACTATCCATCCAGACCAGACACACTTATCATCAAAAATAAGGTGTATTGCTATTTAATCTTAATATCTATAGTTGCAGTACTACTTTGATATATGAAAACATAGAGATTTGCAGATTTTCATGAATAGTAGAAACCGCATTCATAGTTTATTTTTATCTTTGCAGAGGATAAGAAAATTACTTGTATCTATCTGAATGATAGATTGTAATTGAGAAGTAATAAGTTGTCGGTAACGATTTGGCAAAAGTCGGACTGCAGTAATTTTCTGCGCTTTGCATACCTTAAACAACTCTCAGGCAAATATAGTGGATTTTTTCGGTAACAAAAATAATTAGAAAGCTTTTATTTCACATTCTAACTAATATAAAAGACCTTATTTTCATCTGAATACCATTCATGTATTTGCATTTCGATTGTACGGCATAGCTACAGAATAATCCCAGCCCATCAGCCGGGTATTGTACCGACCAAGAATTAAGTATATCACCATAAGTGCTATATAATTTATCGGCATGAAACCGTAATCAAGGAATCCCAGCAGAACAGGGAGCCTCAGGATGGCGATTGCACCGATGCTGTAGCCTACCAGCCGTTTGTTGTTCAGCAAAGCGTTTTTCTTTGCTATGAAAATGCCTAAGCCTACCAGTAACAATCCCAATATCGGGTAGAGCAGGTAAGTGAAGGCGAGGGTTTGGAAAAATGAGTTCATATTTTAGTGTTTTTATGTATTGTCAAAATGGGATATAACGTAGCCGCTTAAATTCTAATTCAATCTTTCCAATATTTTTCTCTTTCTTTCTGTTGTTCCGGTGTTGCCTCAGGTGTTGGGATACTACTCGGATAAAGTGGCGGAGGAAATCCTTCCGCTTTTCTTCGTTCAAAGTCCTTTTGCCTGTATGGATCAAATAATTCTCCGGGTGGAAGTGGTCTGTTTCTATCCATATACCATACAAGAAAAGCAAACGTATCTGCTGCTTCCATCCCTACTACTGTTCTGTTTTGTCCGTTGGGATATAATATAGCAAGTCTCAGCCCTGTAAGAAAATGTGCTGTTCCTCGAAAACCAAAGCCTAATTTAACATCAGAAAAGGGTATTATTATGGTTTTTCCCAACCAACTGATTGGGAAACGCTCCGGAAAAGTTATTATTCCATTTTTTCGATCCAAGATAAATTGTTCTTTTGTAGGATCAATTGCCATTACTGTTGGATATAAACATGCTAAAAAAGCGATGATATATAAGCATGTTTCAAATATGCTTACATTATTTGATTCTCCGGTATCAAAGATAAAAATGAAATAAATCAAACCACATGAAAGAATTAAAAGTGGTACTCTTAACCACCACGGAAAAGTATGATCCATTATTAATATTTCATCCGATGCATTCTTGGAGTTTCGTACAAAATTCCGATTTTTATTCTCCGGTTTTATGTCGATTCTTAATTCCAAACCAGAATATTCTACTTTTTTCCTATTGCTCATATTATATTAATTATTATTTAACGGTAAAGAAGCACCTATTTTTAAAAAGCTTTTATGTCTGAACATAGGCTATTGTTTACCGGATTTCCAATCAATAAGTTTATAGCAGACCACTAAGGAGTCTTTACCGAATTTTATACATAGGTCTTTTCCTTTGTAGGAGTCAATGTCGAGGAATTGATACTCAACGTCTATTTCGTAACGGATGCCGGGCATTGAATCCTCTTCATTCACAAAATAGGATTCTCCCAATAGGTTCAGTATTTCCCAGTAGGTCATTCCTGTCTTCAGACGGTTATTTATCAAATCGTCAATCATAAACCTCCGGGAATAATAATGGCAGTCCCATTCATCCCATCCTTTTCTGTTGAATGGAATGGAACGGTTATTTGTACAGCTTATTTGCACACCGACAAATATGAATAATGTCAATATATCAACTGCCATCTTTACTTTGTTATGCATAATTGTCTTCATCAAATATCTCATTCCTTGTCATGCCATAATCAATAAAAGAACTTGGTTTTTCTCACTTCTTTTGTTAAATTGCCATACCGGTCATAGTCGTATGTTATCAGACATTTCGCCTCATCATCGACTCGGACTACTCTCATGTCTTTTCCATTTTTAGTGTATGTGCTGTCTGTACTATTACCCATGAGAGGAAAGCTTGTCACGGTTACATCCATATCTTTCTCTTTATACCGAACATGAAGAATTTCAAAGCCATCGGTAGCGTAGGTGTGCTCTACCTCTTTACCGTTATCGTTGTATTTCTTAATAACCATATCCACCTTCCCGTTGGTGAAGTGCTTTTCTACTAAAGTATCATTTATGGTATTGCACGTATGGTATTTAATGAATTGCTTATTGTTTGATTTTGGTATGGATTGCAAATTTTCTTTATTAGGAATGGCATCAAAAAAGTAAGTTTCTTCAGTCTGAGAACTGTTGAAGTCATGTCTTACTTTATTGGACAGGTGTCCTTTATGATAAAAATACCATTCTTCGTAATTGTCATTAATGTCAATATCGATAATCGGTTTACCGTTAAGCCGGCGTATTATCCGCATATACTCAAGCTGTGTTTTATCATCATCCCGATATTGGTATAAAGAATAGTCAATTGTATCTTTGTTGTTCCGAAGTTCAATAGTCTCTTCAGACTTATCTTTATAATAGGTGGTTCTTACTATATTTCTTTTCGGTTCACTTGTCTCAGTGATGGAATAGAGACTGTTATTCTGATAAGTGTATGTATGCAAACCGGTATATATATTTACCGAAGTCAGTACGTTCGACTCGTACATCAATTGTTTTTGGGTAATTTTCACTGAGTCTAACTTTCCTTTGGAGTTGTATATATTTATATATTCGTTCGTTTCAACAATGTCAAAATCTTTACTTTGTTTCACCGTTTTGGTACAACTGCAAACGATGACAAGCAATATGCAATATAGCAACACTCTTGATTTCATGATATTTAATGCGTTATTCATTGATTTTATAGTTCAAAATAGCTTTTATATTGATTACTTATTCCGCTTCTATTCACTTTCTCCATCTATTGGTTGCTTTTCCTCCCATTGATAGTCTATTAAAGGAAACGTGTTATATCTACTATCTACATATAAATAATTACTTATTATTTTTTTCTTTTGAATATCAGATATTGTCCAACGGGCAATATGTTTCTCTTTGTCAACCCACGTGAATGAAAAGTAATATTCCGTCACAAAGGAATACTGTTCATTGTTGCCATTCTCTATTTTTGCATATTTCAAACTGAATTTTTCAGGATAATCATGCCAAGTTGCATAAATTAAAGAATCGTTCCGAATAGCTACATATTCCGGTGCAATCATTTTTTCATCTTGAAAATTAGGATAATTATATACTACATATCCACTGTCGGTATCTGTAATTGCTAACCAAATAGCCTCATAAGGATTTGATTCGGTCTTTGTGCAACTTGTAAATAGGAACGGCACAAGTAATAGTATAACGATTTTCGTAATTTTAGTTAGTAACAATGCACTTATCATAATCCATATTTTATTTCTCATATTACAAACACTCCTTTATTTCTGCCATCACTTACTCACCCTTTATATGTCGTTTTCGTTCCTGCAACTCATGGTAATATCGTACGATTTCATCATACTTATGCTTCTCATAAAAATTAGAATCTCTTTCATCATATAAAATGTAGTACTTTAATTTTGGCCCGATATAATCGGCGTCGGGTTCTGTCCCCAGATTATAACTTATCTCAATCTTCCATTTATCAGGACTTTCTTCCATGCGAGTAATGCAAATAGCTCCTATATAAGTTTCATTACTGTTGCATTTTACATTCATTTGTTTCTCCAAATGAAATTTCCGGGTAGCACAGGTGTTTTTTACAAATCCCATATAATAGAATGTAATATCTCCTCGTTTCTTTAAATCTGCTAAAGATAAGCCTGTTGTATCGTGATAGTTTATCATCATCTTCATGCGCTCCAAAGTATCCTTAGGAGGGTGTGCCACTAATATATCCTCGATATACCAATAGGTGCTGTCTGTTCGGTGTGTATCCAAACCTTTACCCGTAGTTATGTGGATAAATGGAGGTTGCGATACGTTGGAATAAAAGAATCCAATACTTCCAACAATGATTACGGATATCCCAGTAACGATATTTTTTTTAAGTTTCATAACTGATATGTCAAATTAAAAAATAAAACTATTTTTACAATCTGTTTTTTTTGTAATTGCTACGTTAAAATCCAATTGACAAGATACTTATATTCATTTTATCTCTTCAAATTGTCCCGTTAGTGTGATGCGAAATTCCTTTTTATTAAAAACCTTTTGCCCGTCAGTTTTATCAGTATATATCACATTTTCGCCATTTATGTAGTCCACAGCATACTCTGAAAGAATACCTTTTTTTTCAAAATCCTCACCTATTGGTAGTTTGTCAATAATTTTATTCTCATTGGAAAGTGTGTAAAAAATAACTGTGCTATTATCAGGGGAGATCTCTACATATAATAGACACACTTTAATTTTGTTTTTCGGACGTAATTTCCATAAATACAATTTCGTTGCTGTTATATTAAAAAAGCTGCACATGTCAAGTGGAATCTCCATCATTTCAATCTCCTCTTCTTCGGAGTTTTCACCTGATGTTTTATACATAGGTGCATGTTGATAATACATTTCAAATTTTTCTATTAATTTAGAATCCACTTCTTTTTCTTCTGTTTTAGCCTCTATGGCTTTTAACCCAAAACAAGACACAGCAGAGTTGTAAAAAACATCTTCATATTTTAAAACCTTTTCATTGTATTTGTCTGTATAGTCTATTAGTGTTTTGTTTTCAATATTTAGTTTTATTAACGAGATGTCTTTCGTTGTAAACTTATTGTACAATCTTACGTAATACTCATTTTTGTCTTGCCTGTCAATAACTGCTTTTAAGTCATTCAGGTTTTGATCTGTGACGTAATTCAGACTCGATGTGATTAATAAGGACAATTTGTCATTACAATCCATGTTGTCTTCGTGTTGTAAAGGAGGTCTTTTTAACATTGCTTCTTCAGGCAGATAAAAGTCTCCTTTGCTTTTGCCAAGTATCCATACAAGACATGAATCATTTTCCTTGTATAATTTGGCTTCCCCGTATGCACTTTCGTCATAGAACCCGGTAAATTTTAAATAGAGAGTATCGTTTTTTAAAACACCGGCTATATTTTTTTCATCATCCGGAGAACAGTCTATTCTATTACCATTATACGCTATATTGCAATATTTACCTATTATCCCGTTATTCTTTGTTGATTCTAAATTCAAAGTTAAGGTTTCATCATTTGCTGAATAATACCATTTACCAACAAAGTCGCTTATTTTTATATCTTTTGTTTTGGGCGGTGTTTTGCATGATACATTAATGTTAATGCAGAATACAATTAAAAATAATATATTTTTCATTTTAACCTATATTTTGATTTAAACAGTCATTCAATATTATCAATAAGCCAGCCTGTTTCTTGATTGTACGACAGTGAGAACGTGAGAATAGAGGGCATAATATCAACTTTCACTTTCTGATGCGTACTATCGATAATTGCACATTCCAGTATTTTAATATGTTCAATCGCTTGCATAGTATCGTCAACCTCTTGTGTAAGCAGAACAAGATCGTAATCAAAACCATCAGGAGGACCATCTGTGTATAATGCTGTTTTGTATTTCTCGAAATATGTTTCAAAATATGATCGCATTTGTTCAATATATCTAAAAGATACATATCCGCTACTTTGGAGTAAATTTAAATACGCCTCGCACTCAGATAAATCAACAGAGTAATACTCTTCAGAGGTATTAACCAGAGAAAGTGTCGATATCTCATGATACTTTTCTTTGTACCATTTCAGAAAATCGATAACTATTGGCACTTGCGTTGCTTCCATCTGTGTCACAGTGGATGCATCAACATCACTATCATTGCCTTCTATAGCGGCATTTGATGTGTAGTTAATACTTTCCTTTCTGATTTTGCCGTCAGATCCGATTTGATAGCTACCTAATTTCTCTTTATAGACCTCTTCATAAGTATTGTCCGTTTCATTGTATACTATTTCTGCGCTGAATTTCGCAATATTGAACTCTTTATCTATACGGAATGAAATTATACCGTTATCGGTTGATTCGCCTACCTTTAAATGGTCAATTATTTCACCTCGCTCGGCATCAACGGTCACGACCAGATAGCTGTCGTTGTCCCCTAAGGATAGACAAAGTAATACCGGAAGAATATTCTTATTTCTGAACGGAAGCGTATGACACGTATGAAATTCCGCACCCTCGAATCCGAGTGCTTTTAAGAAAGAGATCAAACTATCGGCAGGTTGATATCCCGGATTTTCGCTATTTTGTATATCTTTATAATAGCTGTAGAATGAAACAGGCAAGGGTATCGCCACGGTCTTCGCATCATCTGGTAATACCAACAACTTATTCAGTGCAAGATACGGTGTACCGTCAATCTCTATCACGTTCGGTTTGTCTTGTGATGTCTTCTGACATGAAGGCAAGTTGGTTTCCGAACTGGTATTCTCGGTTCTTTGTTTGGACGCATTGTTGCATCCCGTAAATGCGCAAAGTGCCGATAAGACTGCAATCATTATAATCTTGTTCATATTCTTTAGTTAAATTGTTATATCGAAATCTCTATTCAGTCTTTGTATATCGTTTTCGTTTCTGCAACTCATGGTAATATCGTACTATTTCATCATCCTTATGCTTCTCATAAAAATCAGAATCTCTTTCATCATATAAAATGTACTCCTTTATTTTTGGTCCGATATAATCGGCATCAGGTTCTGTCCCCAGATTATACAATATCCCAATCTTCCATTTATCAGGACTTTCTTCCATGCGGACAATGCAAATATCTCCTATATAGGTTTCATTACTGTTGCATTCTACATTCCTTTGTTTCTCTAAATGAACTTTCCGGGTAGCACAGGTGTTTTTCGAAAATCCCATAAAATAGTATGTTATATCTCCTTGCTTCTTTAAATCAGCTAAAGATACGCCTGCTGTATCATAATAGTTTATCATCATTTTCATGCGCTCCAAAGTATCCTTAGGAGGATGTGCCACCAATATTTCCTCGGTATAGATATAGGTACTGTCTCTTCCTCTTCGGTTTATATCCAAATCTTTACCATCAGTTATATGAATAAACGGAGGTTGCAATACGTTGGAATAAAAGAGTCCAATACTTCCAACAATGATTACGGATATCAGTATCAATCTAACTGTCTTTTTATATCTCATTATTTTCTGTTTTTTAATTACCATAATTCTCCCGGTTTATAGGGGTTAGAATTCATTATATTTTCATGCCATGCTTCTGTAAAGAAAGGATATACCACACACTCTTCCGTATCGTCGTAATCCTCGTCATCACACAGAGCTTTAGCAATATAGATACTAACGGTTTCCTTATCGTCCGCTTGCAATTTCAGACAATAAAAGTCTCCTTCAAGAATTCTTTTGTAAGATAGCATGGTAAACGCATATTTCATGTGATTACTAATGCTTTCTGCCGTGAGGTTTTGCAAAGCGAGCCGGAATGTCTTTTGAGGATAAGAGGAGTTCAGCCACCCGCTTAATTTTCCGGCGATAAACCGAGCATCGGCAGATGTTATCGGGCGGGGATGCGGATTGTACAATTTGTAGCGACCGATTATTTTATAACCTTTTGCTAACAAATCGTCCACTTCGACGGGTCCTCTTTGGGTTACAATGTAATGTATATCCAATATGTTCTCTGCTTCCGGTATGTAACCGGATTTCCATTCAATAAGTTTATAACTGGCCACTAAGGAGTCTTTACCGAATTTTATGAATAAGTCTTTTCCCTTGTAGGTGTCAATGTCGAGGAGTTGATACTCAACGTCTATTTCATAACGGATGCCGGGCATCGAATCCTCTTCATTCACAAAATAGGATTCTCCCAATAGGTTCAGTATTTCCCGGTAAGTCATTCCTACCTTCAGACGGTTATTTACCAAATCGTCAACCATGAACTTTCTGGAATAATAATGTCCGTCCCATTCGTCCCAACCTTTCCGGTTGAATGGGACATAACGATGATGTGTACATCCCATTTGCACGCAAACAAACAGGGATAACACAAATACAAAAACTGCTTTGCTTATCTTTTTCATTTGACATTAACCCCTCACTTCATATAATGTGATTCCATGATTAATCACCAATTTATCAGATAATCATAAAGCCGGTAAACTTTGCCTGCTTTCCATTCATGGCCATTAGGAGTATAGATACTGTAACCTTGTTTGTCGATATTCATAAACATATCCTTTTTCCCGTCAGTGAAAAAAGCCAAAGGAATTGCCGGCATTCTCACCAGACGTGCTGTTGTATGCTCCAAATCCAAACCGCTTTTCCGCAGTTCTTCTTGTATTTCCATCATGTACGCTGTTTTATACTCCATATCATATCCCCTTCCGTACAGTCGTTCTTGTACATTGTCATCAATAATGAGGCACATATCGCATATGTCATATTCATATGTATCAGGACTTCTCAACGCCATATTCCCTTTTTCATTCCGTTCAAACTCCACAATACCGGATAGTCTTTTTGTTCTCCGCAATCTCGTTTCACCGGCAACAAGGGGGAGCTGTTCTTCATCTTCCGTCAGGTATCTCTCCTCACATCCTATATTCCCATTCGAATGAAACGTCACAATAACGGATTTTGTCACTTTTTCCCTCCATCTCGCTTCACCATAATACGTAATATTGGGGCACAGCTCTTTGTCCTCCATCAGTTCCGTAAACTTCACGCCTTTTTCCATTTGGCGAGCCATATATGCTGTGGTGCTAAGTCCGTCTTTGAAATTGCTTTTAAACTCTTCAAACTCCCAGCAAGGAAGGCAAGCCTCACGGTTGATTTCTACAGAATCTGTTATACCGGTTTCATCGATTACTTTACCGTTCGGAATACGGTAATAGAAACTGGCTTCGATTTTTCCCCATACATCACCCGATTTTTCCAAAGCATCCAGATTATGTGCAGTAATGAAGAACGGTTTCACCCATGCCGGTGTATAATTCTCTGCACTCTGAATATTAGACAAGCTGGATAGTTTTTGCGCTTCCTCTCCAAGCACGCAATAGTCCAGTTCGAAGACGAGCCAATCGTGATATTCTTTTTTCCATCGCCATAGAGTCACATCCAGACACGGCTTGTCGTTTTCCATATTGACAAGCCCGTTTTCATTGCCTGCCGTCGCAATGACAAGTGTGTCTTTACTGCTGTTACTTTTAGCATATAACTGGATATATTCTTTCTTTGTTTCCCAGCGGTACAGTTGCCCGGGTCGTCCTTCAAAATCGGTTCCCTCCTCAAAATGTGGTTTTCCGTATTTCTTTGTGGCTGCTTTCACCAACTTGGCGAAACCTTCTTCGTCTGTATTCTTCTTGCCTTTGACTTGCACTAATGTGCCTTGTTCTGTTGTTACCATGCCGAGTTCTGTAAAGTTAAATCCCCGGAAAGTGGCTTCCGTTCTTTTACTGCCTCCCTTGTTTCTGTAAGCCACCAAAGGCGGAAACAGTTCATCCGTTTCCGTGTTGTAAAATTTAAGGGTATCTACTTTGTACCGCGCTTCAATCTTCTGCTGTGTGGTATCTAAGAGGGAAGACATTATAGCGGCTACGTTTAGGCCGTAGTCCGGATTGTCTAAGTTGAAAACCAGTTTCCCTATCTGTGCCTTTGCGCAACCAACCAAGCCGAAAAGACTTGTTACTCCCATGATTATAACTGTTTTTAGTCTCATAACTGACATGTCAAATTAAAATTCCGTATTAATATTCATCTCCCTGATAATGTTTGCACTTAATTAAAATTTCCATCTCCAATTATTGTATCCTTGATAATAATCTAATCTAATAATGGTCAGAACTCTGCATTCACGTGTAATAGTTCGCATTTTATATATATTTTAAAAGTGATTATTCAGATCGTTCTTTTCCCTCATTTATAACCGATAGTTATTCAGGATAAATAATTTCCGGCTTATCTCCGCCCAGATGATAACGAACTTTAATAAGAGGTTTATCACTCGTCGTTTCGTCCGGTTTATAAATATACATGGCATCTGCATCTGTATTGGTTTTATACCAGCAATACATGATTGGACTTTCATCTTCAACTATATCTTTTGAAAGATATTCTATATCTTTATCAGTCAAGAATGATAATGTCTCTCTTCGTGATACGACAAGGTTTATATATTCTTCTCTATGCTTTACAACAATACTGTATAATGAATCCTCGTCGGCACTGTTGTATTTATTTAGAAAATCAATAGCACAGCTATTTATAATATTCCAATCGGGTTTCAGGCTAGCTTTCACATACGAACAACCGATGTCTACACCACGTAAAAAAGCAATATACGGTTCACTGTCATTTCCATAACGCTCATAGAAACATCCCATTGCATCATCGTAATTCCCCTTGAACTCTATGGCAGCCTCATAGCCTTTTTCTATCCATTGTTGATAAAACTCCTTGTAGCTTTTCGGATTAATATCGTTTAGTATATCCGTTAGCTGACATCCCACTATCTCACCTGACGTTTCATGAAAGTGACGGATTTCTTCCGGTGATGGCTGATAGTGGTTTTCTGTTGCAAGTTTCAACGCTTCCGGTGTTGTTCCAAGCGAATCATAGTTTACTTCCATGAAGGTGATACACCACTCTCCAAAACCCATGTCAGGATGTTTATAAAGTTGCAATATTTCTTTGCCGCCACTCGTCATTTGATTGCCACGGTCTATTAACTTTTGCCCCTTGATCAGAATAAGTTTACAGTTATCCATTTGTTCAGCATACTTCACGTCATATTCAAGTATCACATCGCCGGGATTGGATTTGAACACATTGAATCTTACACCGTCAAATTCATATGCTTTTCCTTCGTCTTCCGGCAAAAGAGAGATGCGTACATGTTTCCAGCGCAGAGGGGGAAGAAGTTCTACCTCGATACCTCCCTCGAAGTCGGCAGCGTCTCCATAGATGGGGCGGAACAACATAGACAGTTCTTTTTTGTCGTCGGAAATATCCAACCGAGAGAATGTGGATAATTTCAGTGTATCTCCATCCGTACTCCGCAAGCGAGATATGAGGTTGATTCTCATGTTTCCAAGCATGTTTATGTTAGCAAGTTTATTCTCATAAGGATTATCGGAGGGTGTCACTTGCGGGTATTCTTTTGTCTCCCTCTGGTCTTTGCACGCCCCATATGTACCATGTAGCAACAATCTACCGTCTACCATATAAAATTCTCCAAACCCTAATTGGGCATTTCTAAGCCACTCCTTCACATGAAATGAATCAACCTTCCTCTCCGTTTCCACCCACGGTAAAGGTTCGGACCTTTCTTCCACAGTCACATTTTCGGAAATGCCCGGTTTCATCTGAAAATACCGGTACATCTCATACATTTCTTTCAACTTCTCTTTTTGTTTTTTAGTAAGTTCCTTAACATTCGAGTTCCCTTGCTTATTTTGCGCATTAGCGCATCCGCCAAGTCCCAAACTTAGTAATCCCATAATCAAAAGTGTCTTAATATCCATAATCCTATTCTTATTTCAAGCATTTTCTACTTTCTTTCCTTTTCTCATTTTTCTCTCTCCCTAATAATGTTTGCACTTAATTAAAATTCCCATTTCCAATTATTATATCAATCTAACGCTATTGTAAATATATCAGGCTATTTGATATATTTTACCTCTGCTGTGTTACTATCACAAAGAAAACAGTCGGTCAATACAGTGTCGTCGGGAAGTACGATATATTCCACATTTTCAGGAGCAAACAACTTAAATACAAATTGTTTTTTCCAGATGCCGATTAAGACCAAATCGTTATCATTCGGTATTTCTATTTCATGCTTCTGACAATACCATGACACTCTGTCATAATAATATACTATTCTGTGTTTTATTTTAGATAATCTCTGCTTAAACTCATCCGTACCATATATATAACCCATATAAGCATCTGTAACAAGTATGGTATTAGGATATATCGGTTTAGGGAATCCTTCTGCCTTCCGGCGTAAAAAGTCTTTCTCCCTGTAAGGATCGAAAGTGTCCCCTTGAGGTAACGGACGATTTTTATCCATATAGAGGACATAAAATGACCACCAGCCGGAATCATACGCACCAAGGACAGGAATGACAATTCCACTGTAAGGATGTGCAAAACCTAAGTTTCCGTTAGAATACCCCGGAATTACTTTTGAAAAGGGAATGGTACAACGTGGAAAAAACAAATGGCGGGGAAAAGTCACAGTACCCTTCATTCTGTCTAGTACAAAACGACGGGAAGGAGCAAGTAATCCGTTTAAAAGCAGAAAAAAAGAGGCTACTATTCCTCCACTTATGGGAGGTGAATAAAGATCACTAGATGGATCATTTATTTCTCGATAAATGACGATTATTCCTACGCATGAAAGAATCCCCCCGATGACTATCAAAGTACTCCGGATTAAGGAACTCGGATTGAAGACGAAAAATTTATCATCAGCTCTTTCTACATTCATGCTATCGGCAAGCTCAGCCGTTAATACAGTTGGAAAGGGATATATAATATGCTCCATCATTCTGCTTTTCCCCATCCATATCTTTGTTGCGATTAATACACCTACCAAAATCAGTCCTATCGACATCAAAAATATCATTCCGGATACGAAGAGTATTAATAGCTTACCCCATACATACTCAAAAATCCATAGCTCCTCATAAGACCAATTTGTAAAGCGCCACATTCCATAACAACAAACCCCAAATACCGGAAATCCGCATAACAATACAATGATTCCGGCTATAATTCTGATTGTAGAGGGGCGGTTTCTATCTGTTTCCATTTCCATAACTGTTTCTATTTTTAAAAATTCCACACATCTTTACTATTTGGAGATATAAATACTTGTTCTAATACAGTCTTTGCTTCGTGATAAAGAAGCCTTCTTACATCTAAAGGTACATTCATCTCTTCCATATAGGGATTTCTTTCTCAATTTCAGTATGTTCCTGCTCCTTCTTATTCCTGTATTTCTCAAATTCCGGTATATCCGGCAATTCCTCTTCCTCCATGTATAGTTGTATGAAGCGGGCAAAACGTCTGGCTTTATCCATATCACCGTCCATCAAGGAAACTCCACTTAACAGACTGGGTGAATTGGAATTGGAAATTATTATACTTGACACACACCCCAGCGAACCACGCCCCATGTAATAACGAATCGTGAGTTCAGCCTGACTATAAGGTATCGTTTCTTTTTTATGCAGCAGAAGTCGTCCTGGTATAGTTACGGTCCTGGAAACACGATCAAAAACAATCCGCCGCCAAGGCTGTAGAATGGCACTTATTCCTGGTGTCAGAATAAGCAAGTACAACTCAAGAAGCAGTAATGTACTTCCATAATCTTCAGTTGTAAGTTTTGAAGGAGTGGCATCTGCAAAATAGACCAGGGCTAAAAAGATAATAAAAAGGAGCAAAAATAGAAAAATCCTCGCCAATACGTAATCATTATCAATGACAATCTGTTTGTCATCACACCGGCTTAAATATTCAGGCTCTACCAAAGTTTCCGAAAAATCCGGCAACCATTGCGTATTTCCCGTACTTTCGCCATTTTTCAGAGGTATCCGGATAGTCAGATTCCGGGCTTCTTTAGACAGGATGTACATAAACAGGTAAATCCCACCGTTAATGGCTATCAATCCAAGCATGACGTTGGTGAAGGTATTACGTATATCTGACAGCATGACGAATATAAGTAATGAGAAGAAAGATATAAATGTGCCCCACAACATGATATGGGATTTGCATATACGCCACCTTTCCTTTCTCTTTTTCTTTCTCCACTCAGCCTCTCTACGCTTGACATCGGCTATGATTTCACGCCTCGATTGCTTGTTGCTCTTTTTTTTCCGTTGCTTCATTTCATCTGTTTTCTTGTCATATATATACAGCTAAAGCCAACCAATTATTCAATTTGATATTTATCAAAAATGGTAAAATTGCCAAAACATTACCTGCTTGGAATAGGGATATTATAATATTTACTCTTTGTTACCCTCCGAATCATATCTTTCAATGGTATTCCAGCCTCCGCCCTTGCGCTCGGCAACCGATTTGAGCTTGCCGTTAGCGTAATACTCCTTGCGATAGACCTCGCTGTCAGCTTCACAACAACCCTCTTCCCGCAACTTTCCGGTATCAAAGTAACGTTTATATGCTCCTTCACGCTTACCGTTCTTGAAAGTATATTCCGATTTACATTTGCCTGATTCAAAATAGAATTCCTTTGTTACTCCGTTCAATTTGCCATTGAGGTAGTTTGACGACTTTTCAGGAGTGCCGTCAGTGAAATAAGTAATCTCTTCTCCGTTCTTTTCATCGTTTTTGTAAGTGGTAGACTTTTCGGGTTTGCCGCCTTTACCATATCTAATCCAGACACCCTCTTTTTTGCCGTCTTTATAGCTGCTTTTGCTACGGGGCTTGCCGTCTTTCCACGTTTCGCTCCACTGACCGTCGGGCAAGCCGTTCTTGTAGAAGCTGATGCGAACCATGTCACCGAGGTTACTCGACAGGTGTTGAGTCCATTTGCCATCGCGTTTACCGTCTTTATAACATTCGTCGAGCGTCAGAGTGCCGTCGCTGCCGTATCGCCGGTCATAACCATCTTCAATTCCTAACTTATATACTTTTTCGGTTTCAACTTTGCCGTTCGAGTGATACGTCCTGCTCACGCCGTCCACTTTGCCGTCTATAAACGTTCGCTCACTTTGCACGGTCTGTCCGTCACCATAATAGCGCTTGTATAGTCCATCCCTGTTTCCCTCTTTGTAACGGCACTCTTCAAGTAGTTTGTTCTCTTTGAAATGTCGGTAATTACCATGATACATGCCATCCTTAAAGTCAGCGAGAATGTACTCCGAGTGATAGCCGTCAATCAGGCGGTGAGAGCCGTTGAGCGGGGTCTTTTCTTCATTGCTCAAGCGAAAGAGCAACCGGCCATCCCCATAGTTGATAACGGTGATTTCTTCTATCTGGTAAACTTTTTCCTGTGCCGTACTCGTAAGTACCATTACTCCGAAAAGGAGCAGTAACATAATTTTCTTCATGCTTTTTTGTTTTATTACTCAATCGACAAAAGTAGCATAAATAAATTATAAGAAAAGTATTTTGCTTATAAATATGATGTGTATTTTAATTATTATAGGATTCGAACTAAATAAATTTATCTGTGTTTCGGATGATTACATAATTGAACAGCTATAAATCAATAGATTTATAGTTGAATATCATTCATCTGAATCCTTTTGAAAATGGAAATACGATTATCCCAATCGCATTGTACGAAAAAGGAATATGACCATATAAAATATGGCTATATAAAAAGTTGTGCCGTGGTTACTTTGAGAGCAACATTTTCAAATCATTTTTGCTAATACCCATGTATTTGCATATCTTTAACTCGCTTATGCCGTCAGCCAGCATTTGCCGGACTGCGTTTCGGTCTCTTTCATGCGCTTCCAATCTATTGAAAATGGTATCAGTCAAGAAGTCTATTCCATCTGAAAAGGCTTTTTCGCCTTCCGGGGTATTAAAGTCTATCGTGCAGATTTTGGCGCACTCCTTATGAAGTATCAAATAGTAAATACCTCCGATTAGGATTGCGGCGATGCTTTTGATATTGACTTTTGCAGGTTTAAACAGCGTTTCGTAATATGTAATCAAATTAAGGTTCATGATGTCTCGCGTTTCCGCCGTTCTTTTTGTGGTATCATTGACGGCTGACATTTCGTAAAGCAACAGCTTTTGCATAACGGGATTATCGGACAAGTTCCTGAAGAGTGTCTTGAATGTTTCAGCGAAGAACTTTTTAGGCCCCAATGCATTCAAGTTGGAAATATCGATGGCATTGTTCATCCAGAAGTCATATTGCTTGGCAAGTCTGTCATAGAGATTATCCATCGAACCGTACCTTCTATAGAATACGTTGGCTTCCATTCCTGCGGCTTTCGTCAAGGTGCTTAGGTTGACATTGCTGAAGCCCTGTTCCGCCACAAGTTTTTCGAGTTCGGACATCACATCCCTGTCTAATTGTTCATTGGTCCGTCTGTTTCGAGTTTTTTTCTCTTCCTGCTTCATTCTTATATCGTATTTATACCGGCTATATCCGCTTTTCTATAGATGGTTTTGTTGCAAATATAGGTGTTTTACACTTTACGAGCAATATATTGGTGATAAAGATAACGCCAATGATGTCTTGATATTTAGATAATAGACTAATTAATTTGTTTATTTATCCTTTCAATCATACTTGTATTATGGTATTTTGATATATACCTTTATGACATAAGGTGATGACCATTTTTTATCATAGCCCGATGATGACAAGAAGTCATTATTATCATTCATAATAAAAAATCACTCGACTTCGGAGGGTGATTGCCTCCTGCAAGGGCAAGGTTTGGAGAGTAGCTTTAGCGTTACTCTCCGACTTTTGAGTAACTCAAAAGACACCTTGCTCTATTCTGGTGAATAGAAAAATCCGTCCGAAGACGGATTGAAAAGTTAGCTTTATTTTCAGTGTATTCAGTATAGTATGTCCATTGGGTAAACATACTATACTGACTATACACACTATACATTATTAATAAGCTGTGAAACTATAATTTTCTCCAAAGTTCAATGTCCTCTCCATAAAGTTCCAGATGATGCAGTGCCAGATTCTCAATCAATCCCGACACGCTCATCTTTCTGCCTCCCAGCCTGCGCACAATCTCATCGAGCCTGTCCCGTGTATGGCAACTCACAAACACGGGTTTGCGGTCATTAATCTTGGGAACTTGCAAGAAGGTTTGGCGGTATTGTTCTAATGCTTCTTCCTTTTTCTTTTCGCCAGTACGTTTTTGAATGGGTGGTTTAACCGGATTAGTGAGTTTTGTTAGTTCATCCGGTGTACTTACTTCACTTTGTATAGTTAGTTCACTTGCCATATTTTGCGCTTCTGTCTTCTTTCGTTTGGTTTCCAACTGTTTAGAAATTGGATTCTCTTTGATATATGCCAGACATCGTACTTCGTCTATATCCAGAGCGGTTCTGCGATTATTACTTTCGTTTGTCTCTGTCGTGTTTTCCACTCTTGGAATTTCTTTTAACGGTTCACTCACGGGGCGGATGGAGTTCAAAATACCCACCGCATCAATACCTTCAATTTTCAGTTTCTTACTGTCTCTGCTTTTATTCGTTACTGTTATTTTTTCTTTTTCGGATTGGAATGTCGGGGCGGTCGTTGCCATTTCAGAGGCTTCTCCTGTGAAGGGTTTAGCAGGTACAAGGTTTATCGGAAGAAATCTGCGTTTAAACGAGTGTAATCATGCTTGCATGAATTACCGAGTGTGAGCAGATTATGCAATACAACCCGAAGCGTAGCGAAGGTGTGGAGATTGTTCCGATAACCGCTTGCGGCTTGACCTTGTACCTGCGTGAAGAACCCGTAACGACTTTTGCCTCTGTAATGGTAATGACTGTTCCGGCTTTAATTGAAAATTACTTTCTCTTTATTGAATCTCTTGTCAGCGTTCACTTGAATAATTACATTCGGTGCACTCTGTGTGTTTACTGCATAGAGTTTACCGAGTATGTACTCTCTGAATAATTTAGCTTTCAGCGAGTTTATCCGAAAAGCAAGTGCTGTTATCATATCCAGCCCGAAATAGTCAGGTAAAATGTGTTTTCCGTAAACTACTCCATCATGCTGTAAATCGGCTTTTACTACTCCCGATTTCAGAATTGCCCGAATATTGGATTTGATGGTGGGTAGCATTACCCCCAACAACTCTGCTATCTCAAAATCACGCATCCAAACCGTTTCAACCGGATTATCCGGTAGAGTGATTATACCGCTTTTACTGATAGTTATCTTTTCTCTTTTCATTGTTTATGATTTTAAGGGATGTAATTAAATAGCCTGACAGATAAATGATTCCATCTGCTCAATCTGTTTCGATAGCTTCTCCATATCACGGCTGACCTTCTCCGCTGTAATTTTCGCATAAATTTGCGTCGTGCGGATGCTGCGGTGTCCGAGCATCTTCGACAGCGTTTCAATGGGTACATCGTTCGACAGACACACGGTTGTAGCATACGAGTGCCGACTTTGATGCCATGTGACATTTTTCTCTATGCCACAGTATTTTGCGATTACTTTGATTCCGTTTTTGCAGTTGGAATAACAAGGGACGGGCAGCAGCTTGCCGTCTTTCGCCATACCCTCGTATTTCTCAATGATATGTCTGGCAACTTCCAACAGACGAATGTTACTTTCTGTACCCGTTTTCTGGCGTTTGGTCTTAATCCACAGATGACCATCAAAAGAGATTTCCAGATTCTCTTTCGTCAAGTGATACATGTCCGTCCAGCTCAACCCTGTGAATGTGCAGAAAATAAACAGGTCACGTATCAGTTCGTAGCTTTTCTTCTTGAACGTGCCATTAATGAGCTGTGTAATTTCTTCTTTTGTCAGGAAACCCCGTTTGGTTTCTTCCTTTGTGATGCTGTACCCGTAGAATGGATCGCGTTGTAACCAGCCGTTATTGATAGCCATGTAGATAATTCTCCGCAATGGCATCATGTATGACCAAACGGTATTTGTGCAATGGTCTTTTTCCGTTCTTAGGAATAGTTCAAAGTCGGTAATGAAAGCAGGGGTAAGTTCTTTGAGGGCTATATCACTGACCTTATAGCGTTGCTTGATAAACTCGGATAAGTGGTTATACACGGTGCAGTATTTCCAATAGCTGCGCTCGCTCTTGATTTTACCAACTTGTTTGGCATAATCCTCGTTGTGCTGAGTGAACACGGCAAGCAGGGTTTCATGTTTCATGCCCAGTCCTAAGAAAGCATTACGGACTTTCTCCGCTGTTACATAGTTATCACGGTCACAGATTTCTTGATAGGCTTTGTTGATACCCACACGGATTTTATCCAGCATCCGGTTGCCTTCCTGTGCAACGAGGCTTCTGCCGGACAATCTGCCCAATTCGACATTCCACGATTTTTCCTCTACATCCAGCTTGCAACTGAATTGGGATACTTTGCCGTTCACGGTCACACGGCACATGACCGGCACAAGCCCGTTCTTCTTGGGGGCATTGCGCTTGAGATAAAATAAGACTTTGAATGTTGATCTCATACTCTACATTTTTTTGATTGCAAAATTATTACCTGTAGAGTTGTTTCTTGATACGCAAATCACTGCAAATCAGTGCAAAAGAATCGGATTTACTTCTTTTTTCATGCTATCACTGCCATTTTCCGAAAATTCGGTTACATTTGCAAGTAAATAGTGTCTGAAATTCATGTAAATCAGCTCTTTAAAAACCATCTTAAAATCATCTACCAGCCAAAAGAAAGTAACGAGATAGTAATGTAGCTCTGTCCTCACTTGGCCTTTTGTTGGTTTCAGATGGCTTACTGCTTTTTCCTTTTTATTATCTAAACCGCTATTCATCAGTCTTATTACTGCGTTCTGCCCTAAGTCTCAATTTTATTTTTTATCTTTGCATAAAGATACGAAGCATTTATATCGAAATTCTAAAATAAATTTCGATTTGATTGATAGAAAATAAGTGAACAGGACGAATCATTGTTTGCGGATGCTTTTAGAATTTTTACTGAATTGTCGTGGGCTGATATTTATAATTCTGAAGGATTAGACTATAAGGAATATACTAATAAACAGAAAGATTCATTCGCCATCTTTCGGTCTAAAAAGATATTTAAGTTCAGGATTACTCAGAAATATCGTTGTTCTGGAAAAGTTGTAAATGGAGTATTTCATGTCTTGATGTTTGATTTAACACATAAGTTAAGTGATTGATCATCCGATAAAGCAGGTATATGGTGAGCCTTGATGACACGTATGACGAACTCAGTACATTTTTTCAAGATCTTCACCCTCCCCCCTTCTATTTTCATTCTTTTTTGTATTTATTATGGGATAAAAAAGCCATTTCGAAAGTCTGTCCGTCAGAATATATACGCCTACGTAGGCTCGTTATAAACATTACATATTGAACCTAAAAAAACATGAATTCAAAATACCTGTCTTTGCCAAAAACAAAAAAGTACATCCAAAAGAAATATCTACAGTTCAAAGAAATAAGAAATCCGAAGCGACAAACAATTTATTTCGTCTATTACGGTACAGTGGGCTGCTTTAGTATCGGAATCATCGCCGACCTTTGTGTCTACCTGATCAGAAAAGACCTGTTACTGGCTTTATGTAACATATTATCCCTGGGGTTATTCTTACTGTTCACTTACCTGCTGATTCGGAAAAAGAAACAGATAACTTTCTTGTTGAAATGCACCTTTTATACCATACAAAGCAATATCCTAATATCAATGTACTGCCGTATCTACCTCCCACCGGAAGAGACCGGCTTCTTTTTGTCGCAAGATCTGATGATCGGTATGGTTACTTGTGGTCTGGCTTCCATCTCTGTGAGTCGACACACCGTAATGATATTATCTTTCGCCCCGATTCTTTTGTATATGTTCATCGGGGTCTATACATCATCCGAACTTTATTTGATGAGTCTGCCCAGCCTGGCAGTGGCATATATCTTTCCTCCCATCATGTTGGCAAGATTACAGGAAATACTACGAACCATGCAACGACAAAAGGCAAGAATGACATCCGAGCTAAAACTATGGGCTGCTTTCAATGCTTTGCACCTGCAACCGAGTAGCAAAGAAATACAACTTTGCTGCTTGATACTGGAAAACAAAACAACCGAAGAAATAGCAGCACTCCAATACATAGCCACTTCAACCGTGAGAAGCAACCGGAGCCGGCTCCGGCAGAAATTACAACTGAACCAGGAAACCGACCTGCAAACCTTTTTATCAGAACTGATAAAAAAAGATTTTGATTATTTGGAAAGTCCCGATTAAAACCTCTATATTTGTCGGTGACAAGAATAAACGACAGCACGCTTTAGACAGAAGTGAGCGCGTTTATGAATACATTTAATTTAAAACTAGATTTCCCCAACTTGTTGTGGGAGATAGCCGGATATAATTTCCCGTCTCTATTCGGGAAATGGGCTATATTCTTTATTTTCATAGCAATATCTTTTCAAGTATCCGCCCAACGTATGGCCATCAAGACTAATACGCTGGAATGGTTGGCGGCATCCCCCAATCTGGGAGTGGAATTCCCATTAAACGATTGGATGACAGCTGAAATTTCGGCATCGGCTAATCCCTGGAAGATTACAGATAAACTTTTCTACCGCCATGGACGCGTACAAGCTGAAGCTAAATATTGGCTTCGGAACCTGCTGGCACGCCATTACATCGGTATCACAGGATTCTATTCCATGTTCGATGTGGGAATAAACCGCAGGGCATATTATGGAGATGCCGCGGCCGCGGGTGTCACGTATGGATACAACTGGATTCTGTCACGTCGCTGGAACCTTGAGGTATCAGGCGGTGTGGGTGTGGCACGCTACAGGTTGGTGCGCTACCAACCGGGAAGCACTCATGGTGAACCGAATGAATCGGGATGGGCCCCCATACCGGTTAAACTAAGTGTATCTTTTATTTATATAGCCAAATAAATATAACCCTAATGAATATCAAAAGATTTTTGCTATTGGGGATAGTGGCCCTATACGCCATTATTCCGGCATGGGGACAAGCCCAGAAAGTAGAAATACGCGGAAGCGTAATCGATGACGAGGGAGAGCCTGCCATCTCTATCGTAATCAGAGATCAGAATGAAAAGGGAGATGTATACGGCATCACAGACCTCGACGGAAAGTTCAAGATCATGGCAGATCCCAATACAACCCTGCATTTCTCGGGCTTTGCCTACGCATCAAAAACAGTAAAACTAAAAGGAAAGACAACGATAAACGTAGTGATCTCGTACGAAGCATCGATGATTGACGAAGTGGTGATCACCGCCAAAAAAGTGGTGGACAAACTGCTACCGGAACCAACCGACATCGAAATCGTCGGAAATCAATACATCATCCACCCTAAAGTAAAAATTCCCAAAGAAATGTATAAGCCGAATACACGTATCGTAGTGCAACCGATGTTGGTGAATATTACCCGTAAAACACAGAGCCTGTTCCGCCCGGCAGTGGTGACCGGAAAGGAGTATGCCATCACATTGGAACGAATGATGGAATTCGACCTGAGCAGAGACCCGTTAGCAGCTTTTCAGGAGAAAACGCAAAAGATTGATAAGAATGAAGTGATTGCCTACGTAGACTCCCTCTATATGGATAACCCGGACGATGAATGCCGGTGTGACATCTACATGTATCTGGTAGAATATAAAAAACTGGCATACAAAGATACGGTAGTGATAGCCAAAGGTACGGTAAATCCGATGCGTTTCTTTACGTACCAAGCAGATGGCATGAAAATCAGAGATGAAAAATACATCCCTAAACCTCAAAAACAACAAAGAGGCGACAGAGGAGAAGTGAAGCTGAACTTCCTGATCAACTCGGCAACGATAGACGAAAAAGATCCGAACAACCAAAGAGAATTGGAGAAAATGCGCTTGCGCCTGCAGGAAATAGAAACCGATCCGAACTCGGAATTCCTGTCGTTTTCGGTCAAAGGGGTATCTTCGCCTGAAGGTCCGTATCAATCGAATCTGAAACTGGCACAAAAACGCACGGACAGTACGCTGAAACGTATCTTTGGTTTTCTGAACGGAGGTACTATAAACGCAATAAAAGACAGTACATATACAGAAGGAGTGGTGGCCTCATGGGAAGAGGTAGCAGAATTGATGGAACGCGACTCACTGCCTACAGACAAGTTACGGGAAATCATCAATTGCTATCCGGACAACATGGCCTCACAGTACAGCCGGATCCTACGACTACCGGAATATCGGAATGTCATTCTAACGACTTACTTACCACGGCTGCGCCGGGTGGAATATAGTTTCAACTATTCGGTGATGAGATTGCTGAACGATGAAGAAATACGCATAATGTATAAACAGGACTATAAAAAATTGGTACCCTATGAATTTTGGCGGATATACCTGAATGCCGATAATGACTCTACACGCGAAGTGATCTGCCGACAGGCACTGGAACAATATCCTAAATTTATGATTATGGCTAACGAATTGGCTGCGTTGCTGATAGAACAAAAGAAAGCAGACAGCAAATTGCTGGAACCGTTTGTCAGCAGATCGGCTCCCACAGAACTACTCTGTAATCAGGTAATCGCCTTAATGGACGAAAGAGCTTATAACCGGGCGGACTCGATTATAGACTTTCTGCCGGACAACGACATGACACAAGACGTAAGAGCCATCGTTGGAGCTTATAACGGGCATTTTGAGGATGCTTATGAACGGTTCGGAACGCAAGGCGGCATAAATGAAGTGGTATTATTAATGGCCATGAAGCAAAATGAAGAAGCATGGGAAAAGGCACAAGAACTACCGGATGAACCACTCAGCTATTATCTAAGGGCGGCATGTGCCAACAGGTTGGACAAAGTGAGCGAAGCATACGCTTTCATTAAACGGGCCCTGAACGAAGATCCGTCACTGAAAGAGATTGCGCAGATAGACGGAGACGTAACCGACCTACTGCAACAGTTGGAAGATGAAAAGAAAGAACTGAAGGAAAAAGCGGAGAAAACAAAAGAAAAAAACGAAACGGAAGACACCGAAACGGAAGAGAGCGGCTTGAATGAAGAAAAAACGATAAAGCAATGAAGAATATGGAAAAGAGCTATAAAAGAATCCTGCTGCTAGGAATCGGTTTCATCTTATGCGGAACTCTGGCAGCACAAGAGCAAAAGCAAGATTCAACAGAAGGAAAAAACAATATAAAGGCCTCAGAATATTTGATGCCCAAACGAAAGGGAGCAGAAAAGTTCCATTCGAAGAGAGGATCGGAACATCTGTTTTTCTCTGTCGGATCGGGTATCGGTTATCTGTTTAACGTAGGAGGCGGACAAACCGCCCACGGGCCACGGGCATCATTCATGGCAGGTAATTGGCTGACCCCCGTCATAGGACTACGGGCCGGAGGGGAATATACACAATGGAAACAGGGAAATACGAATATGCATCTGGCAGGAGCCAATGTAGACTATTTGATCAATATCAGTGCATTTGCCGCCAGATACAACCCGAAGCGAGTATTCGAAGTGATCGGCGCTCTCGGACTCAGTTATCAGGCCACTATCGTAAAAGACCAAAAAACAATCCATTCATACGGATTGAGGGCAGGACTACAAGGGAAACTGAATGTATCGTCTGCTTTTAACCTGTTTATCGAGCCACAACTGGCACTTTATCCGGACCGGGTGGACAACCAGTCATCGTGGAAAAGATATAACCTGGCAGGATCACTAATGGCAGGTATTACTTACAAACCGGCAGGATACGCTACCCTGACTTTCCTTAAAGGAGGTTTTGCCTCGCTGGCAGCCGGTACCGGAAACACCGGAAATGTATTGTTCGACACGGAATTCGCTTTAGGTAAATGGTTCGACAAATTTAACGGGATGCGGATCAGTGCCGGTAGTAGTACCGCCTTTTTGGATAATGAAGACAGCGGTAGCAACCGCGATTTTAATATCAGCCTCAACATTGACTATCTGTGCAGCCTCACAAGGCTTTTTTCCGATCGGGACAGCCACGTGTTCAACCTGATCGTGGCAGGCGGCATCGGGAGCTATTTTCCCGGAGCGGAATCATCGTCTTCAATTATCTTGAACGGACGCATCGGACTACAGGGAGAAATCAGGCTATCGGCACATAGCGGACTCTGGCTGGAACCCCGGATCAATATATTCAAAGACAGAAGTTATCGGGCAGACCTTCAGGAACCCATACGGGGAACAGTAGGGTTAATGGTGGGAACGACGTATAAATTTTAGAATAAGATTCACCCCCACATACTTTATGCCCTCTGTTATGGAAAAATCAATATAAACATACATTGATGCAAGTGTTATAATGGCTGTTGTACAGCTTTTATTTTGTTTTGTTTGTGTTTAATAGTGCGCAACGAACTTACTGTGAAGTAAATGCGCTCTTGCTTTTCCACTCTAACTTACTGTGAAGTAAATGTGGTGTTTGTTTTATCAATGTCCCAAAGTTCAGCGGAACATGGGACATTTTTTTATTGTTCGAACCACCAGATAATGAATAGTGTAAAGAGTGTTGCCAATACGGTACAAACCAACGAACCTTCAAAACCAAATGCCCCTCCATTAATCAGATTATTTGCAGGCAGGCGAAGTGAAAACAAGGTTTCACAGAAACGATTGCCACTGACTTCATAGCCAAGTACGGGCCCTTGAATCCAGTTCCAAAAGAAATGAAGCGAAACAGGAAACCAAAGATTACGGGTGTAAAGATAGGAAGCTCCCAGTAACAACCCTCCCAACACCAGATTGAGCATGGGTAAAAAAGCCACATTGGGATTCATCAGATGAAGCAACGCAAACAAAAGGGAAGAGATGAGAAGAGAAATGAATTTATTGAGACGCGTACGCAACAAACGTCCCAGAACATATCCGCGCATCATAGTTTCTTCGACAATGGCAACCATGGCGAAAAACAACCCGCTTAAGAGCAAATCGCTCCAATGCAAATGGACACCGAGGTGAGCGAAGACGAACGTGCCCGTAATGCAGTGCGTAATCTCTTTGCCCGCCAGGCTGTCATCAGCGCGGATGCCTACCGCCGTCTGCTGAAACCTTCCATCGAAACCGAATTTGCCTCCCTCAGTAAAGAACAGGCCGATGACGAAGCGATCCGGGTCTTTGCCGAAAACCTGCGCCAACTGCTTCTTGCCCCACCCTTGGGACAAAAACGGGTAATGGGTATCGATCCCGGCTTTCGCACCGGTTGTAAGGTGGTCTGCCTCGATGCACAAGGCAATCTCGTACACAATGAAAACATCTATCCTCACCCGCCGGTAGACAAAAAAACTGAAGCGGCTTCGAAACTCCGCAAAATGATTGAAGCTTACAAGATAGAGGCCATCGCCATCGGTAACGGAACTGCCAGCCGCGAAACGGAAAACTTCGTCACGCACCAACAGTTCGACCGTCCCGTGCAGGTCTTTGTTGTCAGCGAACAGGGTGCTTCCATCTACTCGGCCTCCAAAACGGCCCGTGACGAGTTTCCCGATTATGATGTCACCGTCCGTGGGGCCGTCTCCATCGCTCGCCGGCTGATGGATCCGCTGGCGGAACTGGTCAAGATCGATCCTAAGTCCATCGGTGTCGGCCAATACCAGCATGATGTAGACCAGACCAAATTGAAAAAATCACTCGACCAGACAGTGGAGAACTGTGGAATGTCAGAAACAACAAAGGGATCTGTTATCAAAAAGCGGATACTCGCTATCTTTTTGCGCCATTATTCTGCAAACGGATGACATTTGGCTGGTTCCCAAGGGGCAACTCCTTAGGAAGCATACACCATTGCTTCCGGTCTTTGCCAAGTAAACAATGCCATTAAAAGTGGAACGGAGAGAATATTTACGCTTGCCCCTTTGTCATCTAAAAGATTTTCTATAACTTGCCACTGTTTATCAGTCAGGTCGATATGCAAGATCCCATTTTATTACTCTTTAAGTACGATTTCATCGTTATATTCAAAGACAAAAGGAGATAAGAAACGACCAACTGATAGGCTTCTAAACCAAATTAAAGCAATTTCTTTCATTTATTTTGATTTTACCAGATACCATGATTCGACTGATACTATTGACTGACTTTACAGAATCCTTTTCATACAATTTATTGAAAGGGGTTTTGGCATACTCAAAAAAACATGAACCATGGGTTGTATGCCGGATGCCACCTTCCTATAAACTTACTTATGGGATAGAAGGGGTTCTGAAATGGGCAAAAGCGTGGCAAGCAGACGCCATTATCGGTAGATTTGATAATGATGATAATGTAGAGTTGTTCCGTAAAAACGGAATTATCGCAATTGCGCAAGACTACAAATCAAGATTCAGCAATATTCCCAACATCACCGGCGACTACCACAAAACCGGCAGGATGGCAGCAGAGTTTTTTTTAAGCAAAGGATTCCGGTACTTCGCTTTCTATGGTTACCGTGATACCGTTTGGTCGCAGGAACGTTGCGAAGGCTTCTACGAGTGTATAGCCGAACATGGTTTCGGCAATAATTTCTATTCCTATCAAGAGCAGTCACTTGATGATTTATGGTTTTATGAAGCTCCTCCTCTGCTTACATGGTTAAAATCATTGCCACAGCCCACGGCGCTTATGGCTTGTGATGACAACCAAGGTAACCGCATCACTGAAATCTGTAAGGTTAACAATATCAGAGTACCCGACAAAATAGCCATATTAGGTGTTGATAATGACGAAATAATATGCAATCTGTCTGATCCTCCCCTATCCAGTATCAGTCAAAATATTGTGAGAGGTGGATTCGAAGCTGCCGAACTTATAGAACATTTACTGAACGACGAAGAATGTTCTTACCAAGACGTGGTACTCCAACCGGTAAATATAGTAAATAGGCTTTCAACAGACTTTTACTCTACCACCAACACACATATTCACACAGCTTTGAAATATATCCACCGAAACTTAGCCAATGACATCACTGTATCGGACATTGTCAAGCAAGTGCCTTTATCACGCCGTCTGTTGGAGATACGTTTCAAAGAGGTCACCAAGCAATCCATTCACAAATATATCTTAAATCTCAGGATCGAGCGTTTTGCACAATTACTTCTGGCAAGCGACGCCCCGATTGCAGATGTGGCGGAACAAGTAGGAATAAATAATCTCAAAAACCTGTCCCGCCAATTTAAAACTTTAAAGAACGTCTCTCCCTATGAATACAGGAAAGAACACCGGATGATGTCCAATGATAACTATTGAAAGAATCGCTCTCTTAATTCGGTAAGAACAGCATTTCATCCTGCAGAGGAACTTCCGGAAAATCCAGTCCGGAGAATCCTACTTCCAATTCCTGCCCCATGTAATCCTCAAAATACAATAAATGCAACTCATGAAAACCTTTTTCAAGAGCAATTTTTCCTTCGGCGCGGCGGGCACTATGTCCACCGTCGTTATCAACAACCAATTTACCGTCAATATAAAGCATTGAACCGTCATCCGAGAATGTATAGAAACGGTATATTCCTTTTTCGGGAATCTGTATCAACGTATGGAAATCATAGGCAAAGTGATCTGCAACGGCAGCCTCTTTGATCGAAATATTCTTCATAACCCCTTCTTTTACTTTAAGACAAGAAGCGATGCCGGCAACCCGCTTGCACTTTCCTTCATAATAGGTATATGCCACCCCTTGTTTGGGTGAAGATACATTCTTTACTGCCGGCAGGTAGTCCGCGGTCCGTTCTTCCTCTGAATTCAAGCCGGAAGGATAATAATAGGTCGCTTCACGTCCCGAAGGTGTAGTGATCCATGTATCAAACCTGAATTTGCCTTCGTACAGTTCGATGATGCGTGCTCCCCTCGTCAGTTCACCATAAGCATCCGCACCGGTTACACGTCCGTACCCAAGTACAATGCCTTTGTTAATTCCAAGGTAATCATTATCATGATCGTGACCCGCAAATACACCCATCACATCCTTCATATCAATAAATGAAGCGAACATGCCGGAATTGATATTCGCAGAAGCGACTTCACCTTCCCTGTTATTACCGAAAGTCTTTCCATCACCTGCTATCTCGTTGTATTCAAGCAAAGGGATATGGAAGAAAGCCAATGCGGGCACAGGGTTTCCATTGTTTTCTTTGGTAAAACGGGCACTTTGCTTGCGATACCATGCTATCTGGTCAAAGTGAATCCAGTCGTAAGGACCGTAAAGCTTGTCCGGCTGATAGTCATTAGAGTCCATACAATACAGCAATGCTTCTACTTTCTCTCTGTTTCTCGAGCCATAAACCGGTATCACACAATTGCCACATCCCATGATGCCTTCCGGTCCTTTTGCTCCCGCATAATAAGGAGACTCCAGAAGAAGATCATAGATATCGTCCTTTGCCATGTGTTCCGCATCGTGGTTTCCCATAGTAACGACAAAAGGAACCTTAGCTTCATCGAAGATACGAATCACAGACTTCCAACCATCAATGGCAGGATCTTCAGTTACTACATCTCCACTCAATATGGCAATATCAGGATGTTCCGCTTTCAAGACGGCGCAGATGGTCGCTTCTGTTTCAGTACACGCCAGAGATCGGGGTGTCCAATGCAAATCCGTAAATTGGGCAATTTTAAACTTCCCATCTTTAAAAGAGAATTGTTGCTGCGCAAAAACCACAGCCGGGACACAACCCGACAACACGAATAAAAAAATAATTAATTTTTTCATGATTCTTTGATATTAGTATATTTCTACTTCATCTCCATACTGAAAAAGGGCAAATGATACAGTAAGCAACCAATAAGCCATTTTCATAATGCTTGGGATAAAAGGCCGGGATACTCCCGGATTATCTTAAGGATAAGTTCACCGAACAATGTATTCGTCCAGGCAAACCAAGAGCGCGTGAAATCAGCGGCATTCTCCGAGTTGAAGGATTCGTGCATAAAACCTGTTCCGCCATCCGTATCACGCAATTGTTTCAGGCAACTGCGTATTTCCTCAGGGACATCCGTCGTAAAAGCTTTCATAATGATACTCATCGGCCAAATGTAGTTCAACCCCACATGGGGGCCTCCCACACCCTCACCAGCTTTGCCTTTAAAAAAATAAGGATTGTTTTCACTCCATATCATTTTACGGGTATTCCGGTAGACGGCATCCTTAAACGAACAGTAGCCCAAATAAGGAGCCGCCAGTAAACAAGGAACATTGGCATCGTCCATACAAAGGGCATTACCGAAACCATCCACTTCGAAAGCATATATCCGCCCGCATACAGGATGATTGAATGTTCCATATCTACGGATAGCGGCATCCACTTCATCCGCCAATGCAGTACATTCTTCCGCAAAGGGAAGATTATCATAAACCTCACGTTCTATCTCTGCCAACTGCCGTAATGACACCACTGCAAACATATTGGAAGGAATAAGGAAGCCGTATTGAGTAGCATCGTCCGAAGGGCGGAAAGAGGAAACGATCAAACCCACCGGTTTTACCGGCGCACCCCATCCGTTATTAATTTGTGAATCAGTCGGGCGGTCACAATCACGCGTAAAACTGTATGGCCCCAAACCTTGTTTGCGTTGTTGCTCTTTAAAGGTCTGCACTACCAGCTTCATAGTCTCGTGCCAATCTGCATCAAATGCGGAAATATCTTTCGTCAACAACCAGTAGTGATAAGCCAGACGTATGGGGTAACATAAAGAATCTATTTCCCATTTGCGCTCATGCAGTTCTTTCACCATATGCTGTGTATGGTCAGTCTCCCAATAACTGCCCAACGGACCGTCATTGAATGCATTGGCATAAGGATCAATCCGAATACATTCCGCCTGCCTGTTAATAAGCCCCGCTATTAAAAGTTGCAGTTCCTTATCATCTTTCATCAATGGCAAATAAGGCCATACCTGCGCAGATGAATCACGGAGCCACATAGCGTCAATATCACCTGTTATGACGAATGTATCCGGCCGGCCGGCCTTCATTTTATACCTGACGGTGGTATCGAGCGTATTAGGGAAACAGTTCTCAAACATCCAACGCAACTTCTCATCTTTTATTTTTGGCCTGGTCTGCTCAATAGTTGCCTCTACCGCCTTCGATACAAAATGTCTTTTGCCCACAGGAGGACGCAGAGAAATGTACTTCTGCACCGGCATTTCGGAGGAGGCAAACGACAAAGGTGGGCACATAGCCATAGCAGCCAAAGCGAGTCCTCCTGTTTTCAAGAAATGACGCCGCGACATATTTCTTTTCATAGACAATCTTTTTTAATAGGTATGCTTACCGGGAGTTACATTCACCTTCTTTTCCTTACCACCATAAAGCACCAGCAACTCAAAACCGATATTCGTATCAACAGCGATACGTGGTTCATCATTTGCAGAACGACGTGCCTCAGCTTTCAGGTTTATGATTCCTTCCGAACCGAAAGGATAACGCTCTATTCCATTAGTTTCAGTCAAATTCATATCCCAGATTATCTGTTGATTGACATAATCTCCCCTAATGCCGATAATAAACTCTATCAGTTCGGCAATAGGAGGAAGCCCAGTCCAGCCCACAAATTCTTTTCTCGCCATAAATCCAGGCTCCGCTTTCTCCGGAGAATAGTATTCCCAAAATGTCCCTGTATTTTTATATACCTCCAGAACCTCGGCATAATGATTCAAAGCAATCTCCCGGGCCAATTTATGATATCCCTTCTTTACAAGTCCCTGCATCACCATATAGTTGGTACCCGGCCATATGCCACCTTGCCAATAACGCCCGTTCTCTTTATACTTAGGATGATCTGCCGACAAAGAGGGAATACGAAATTTCCGGTTAAACGTTGCCGGATTATCTAATTCTTTCACCATACGGTCAAGCTGTTTATCATCCAACACATCAGTGAGCAATGTCCAATAGGCACCTATTCCTTTTGTTTTGCAGAGTGTACCATCAGCATATTGGTCATACAGAAAACCGGTCTTTTCATCCCAAAGATTATCATGGATATACTTCCCTAACATCTTAGCCTCATCTTCGAATTCCTCTATTTCCTGCCAACGTTCGAGATAGAATCCCATCTCAAGTAACAAGTTGGCCGTAAACAGTTGTTGGAGATTGGTGTCCAGCCAAATCATATGTCCATGACTGTAAATAGGACTATAACCTTCGGGCACACGGGGCATATTATCCATACCGGTTCCCCATCCGCTTGACCAATAAGTTCCGTTACGCCACGTACGGTTGAGTTTCAACCACTTGTAATACGCACAAAGTACCGGGAATATCTTATGCAGGCGTTCCGTATCACCGAACTGGTAATAATAAACCATTTCACACCAAGGCATCAAGTTAGGACCAGTGCTGACCGGATCGTAACGCTCGAAGCAATCGGCTCCGTCGGCCTTTATTTCACGGCAGATAAAACCATCGGGATGCTGCTTGGCATAGAAATTGTCCAATGTACGCTGGAAAGGGAAGAAGCGTGTACCATATCGTGCAAACATTAGGATGAAAGAAGAATCCCACATAAAGATATTACCGTTGTAAGCCGTATCCAGATAACTTGATACGAAACCTGACCCCTGTTGAGGAGCACGGATATTGCCAACAGCTATTTCCCATGCTCTCCAATACATTTCAAGTTCCTTTTCGTGTCCGGCCCAAATAGGATTAGGAAGAATCTGCCGGGCTTCTTCGAAACTCTTCGGTTCAACGGTTTCGGGTTTGGCTATGCGGTACTCGTTCTCGGCTACCAAAGGTTCTTTTACATACGTGTTTTTATAAGGCAAATGATATTTTTCATCATTGCCACAGCCCTGAGCTTTCAGCAACGGAATTGCCGTAAAGAAAAAGAAGCATGTAAACAAAATGTGTTTCAGCATGGGAAATATTGTTTTAGTTTAAAGATCGAGTAATTTCTTTATCTTGTCAAAGATAGCAGTATTCTCATAAATTCCGGTAAATTCCTGTGCTCCGGGACCAAAAGCATATACCGGCACCATCACACCACTATGCCCGCCTGTAGAGAATTTACATACGATTTTACCCTCCTTTAAATCACCATCTACTAATGTAAGGCCACCAGTTTCATGGTCTGCAGTAACAACAACCAGTGTTTCACCATCCTTGGCTGCCCACTCATAAATAGCGCCAATAGTGCGGTCAAAGTCATGTGTCTCCTGCATCAGCAGATCAAGATCATTAAAATGCCCGTAATCATCCAATTGAGAACCTTCAATCATCATAAAGAAACCATTTTTGTTCTGATTCAGCAAATCAATTCCTTTCAATGAAGCACGTGCAAGGAGGTCACCACGTTCAGCAGGAAGCGGGGTGTCTACCGGATAAGGAACTGCGAATACTTTACCGCTCTTTATACCTGCCAGTTCATCCCAACTACGGGGAGTCCGGAAACCTTTTTCACGTAACTCCTTGAACAGATCACGTCCATCCTCGCGATTTTCAAAGAGTTTGGCACCCCCACCAAATACATAGTCCGCATTACAATTCACATAATCTGTCACAATCTCACTCTCAGCATCGCGGTCTTTATTATGGCAACAGAAATCAGCAGGAGTAGCATCCCAAAGACGGCAGGTTACTGCAATTCCCGTAGATTTGCCTTTGGCAGCAGCAAAATCAACCAATGATTTCAAAGGATGTCCCAAAGTATCTACACCTACATAGTGATAGTTTGTTTTCTGTCCGCTAGCAATAGCTGTCCCCCCCGCTCCTGAATCAGTAATCAGTTTATCTGCACAGTAAGTTTTCGACAAACCTACAGCCTGACAGTTGTCTAAGAAGAGTTTACCACGGTTGGCTGTCCATGCAGAATATACATGCATAAGACTCATGCCGTCTCCGATCATCAGAATGACATTTTTTATCTTCTTTCCTTGAGAAGGAGTTATCTTGGTTACTTCATACGGTTGTTCCAATACATACGTTTGCTCCTTGTCTCTACGATTTTGCGCCGACACATTGACGGGCAATAATGCAACTGCCCAAACTATGAATACGAAGTTTCTCAATATATTTTTCATTGTTATCATTACTTTAACTAAGTTGTCTCTTTCTTAAGTTTATACACTATTCAACCGTTACCAGTACAGGCGTATGGTCTGACAAAAAACCGTTGTTTTCCGTTTCAGCCAAAATACCATATCTCAAGACTTTAAGACCGTTGCGTACGAATACATAGTCAATCAACGGACGTTTGTTATAGGGAATCTTTCCGAAATCATGAAAGCTCCAGGAAGGCCCATAAACAATGGAAGATGCCTGGCGAGCATCCGTCAGATGTTCCGGATTGGCAGAATCTGTGACGTGTTTGATCACATCTGATTCCGGTTCTGAATTGAAATCTCCGGTCACAATTACCGGTAATCCATCACTTAACTCATTCACTCTATCCAGCATAAGGCTTATACCTTCACGACGTGCCATCCCCCCCACATGATCCAGATGGGTATTCAAGGCAAAATATTCTTTATCGGAAACCTTATCTTGCAGTTTGACCCATGAAGCGATACGCTCACAAGCACCGTCCCAACCTTTTGAACCGGCTACTTCGGGTGTTTCGCTCAACCAGAAATATCCTGAATCAAGCACGTTGAAACGATCCTTCTTATACCAAAGTGCACTGTATTCTCCTTTCTCTTTACCGTCTTCACGGCCTACTCCAACCACGCCGTATTCCGGCAAACGCAGCTTCAAGTCTTCCAACTGGTTATGAAGCACTTCTTGTGTACCCAATATATCCACGTCGTAGAAATGAATAGCATTTGCCACACGATCCTTTCTGTATCTCCAATTGTCCAGACTGTCTTCCGGATTATCATAGCGAATATTGAAAGACATGACGTTGACAGGCTCCGGTGCAGATGCCTGTTGTTTCACTAGGCCGCATGATGCAGCGAAAAATGGCAAAACTAATAAAATTATTTTTTCCATGGCATTATGTCATTAATTATTTTACAAACAAGGCTGAAGTAGGAATCGGTGCTAATTCCTTTGCAGAAGGAAGTTTCCAGAACCAGCTTAAATGCTCCCCTTCATAATCCTCAAAATAATAAAGTATATACGGATGGAATCCCTTTTCCAACGCAATATATCCTGTAGCAGGAATAGCGGCATGTGACCCATCGTTGTTCACCACCAATTCATTGCCTATATACAAAACGCTACCATCATCCGAACGAGTCTGGAAAATATAAACTCCATCTTCGGGAACATTAATCAGACCAGAGAATATATAACCGAAATGATCTTTCTGTTTTGCTTCCTTTATAGAGGGTTCCGGCAATACACCTACCTCTAACAATGGAGTTTTTTCAATATCAGCCACTTTTTGATAAGTTCCTTCAAAATATTTATAGGATGTACCGTTCCGTGAAGGATGTACCGGAAGCGACGCTTTCAATTCAGCTTTAGTAGCTGTAATAGACAAAGTTCTACTCGGGCGGAACCCCTCTTTAAATCCTTTTGCTTTAATCTGTGTAGTCATATCTACTTTAAATGGTTTATCGTAGAGCAAAGACTTTTCTGTAGGTTCGGTCCCATCCAGAGTGTATCTAAGCTCCGCGCCCTCGGTCGTTGTGGCAAGAGCTACTGTCACCTTATCCATAAACAAGTTCAGATCTCTATCTACATAAGGAATGGAAACCACTTTTTCTTTGGTATAAGAATAAGGAGAAGCCTCTTCCGAAATACCTCTGCTTTTGTCCGGCTTGTCTGATAGAGTAAAGCGAAGCTCTCCTCCTTCCATCAATTGAGCGTAAGTAATAAAGTTAGTATCTATCTGTTTTCCATTCAACTCTACTTTATGGATATAGATATTCTTCTTCGGATCATTGGCAAGCAAAGTCAGTCTCTTTCCATTTGCCAACTTAAGCACCGCTTTCTCGAACAGAGGGGTGGTCAATGCAAATTCATTGCTTCCCGGACAAACGGAATAAATGCCCAGACCGGACAAGATATACCATGCGGACATCTGTCCACAATCTTCATTGCCGCTGATACCTCCCGGAGTAGGTTGGTACATCTCATCAAGTAAGTGGCGTGTCATTTCCTGTGTCTTCCAGGGCTGCCCTACATAATCATACAAATAGGCGATATGATGACTGGGTTCATTACCATGAGCATACTGTCCTATCAACCCTGTAATATCCGCAAGATCACCATGCACATTTGGGTCTGCGATAAATATAGAATCGAGTGCAGTGATAAATTTTTCCTTGCCCCCAAACAATTGCACCATTCCGTTCACATCATAGGGTACGGAAAAGCGATACTGCCAGGCAGTAGCTTCCGTATAGGAACGTCCTACCTCGAATGGATTGAAAGAAGTCTCCCAATTGCCATCCATCCGCTTTCCACGGAAGAATTTGGTAGAACCGTCAAACACATTGATATAGTTCTGGGAACGTTCAATATATTTCCGATAAACATCTTCTTTTCCCATTTCTTGAGCCATACGCGCTATGCACCAATCATCATAAGCAAATTCCAGCAAGCAAGATATAGATTCTTTCTTTATGTTCGAAGGGATAAATCCATATTTTATATAGTAATCCGCTCCTTTTTTATTCTTTTCAGAGGAAACCTTCATTGCATCCAATGCCTTTTCCGCATCAAATCCTCTAATCCCCTTCAAATAAGCGTCAGCAATAACAGACACCGAATGGTATCCTATCATTGTTCCCGTCTCTGCGGCAGAAAGCGGCCAAATAGGAAGTTCTCCGGAAGCATCGTAAATATCCAGATAAGAGTTCACCATATTATTGACTAATGCAGTATCAATCAACGTCATCAAAGGATTCCATGCACGGAAAGTGTCCCAAAGAGAGAAAGTGGAGTATTGCATTTTCCCTTTTGGCAATTGTCCTATCTGCATATTATGCCGCCGATATTCACCGTTGACATCACTCACTACATTAGGAACAACCATAGCATGATAAATGGCAGTATAGAAATTTTTCAAATCGTCTGTACCGCCTCCCTCGACAGTAATAGATGAAAGCGCTTGTTCCCAGTCATTCCGGGCGGCAGCACACACAGCATCAAAATTGAAGTCTTTCACTTCCTCCGCCAAATTTTTACGCGCATTGTCCACGCTTACCAATGACAATCCTACTTTGGCGATTATAGGTTCTCCATCTTTGTCAGCGAATGTCAGAATCGCTTGCAAGTCAGTACCCACCTGTTTGGTTTCGGCGGAAACTATCTTCTTATCCTGTACAAACTCAACAGTTTGAAAAGGTTCTGAGAACTGGGCTGCAAAATAAACATATTGATTATCTGTCCAACCTCTGGTTCTACGCATTCCCACAATCTCATTAGATGTTGTCCGTTCCAATTCCGCTTCATAGATATATTCATTGTCAAGTAAATGAGCCAAATCGACAATAATAGTAACGGGTTTTCCGGAAGGGAATGTATAACGGTGCATGCCGGTATGAGTTGTTGCGGTCAATTCCGCTTTTATCCCTTCATCTTTCAATATCACCGAATAATACCCCGCCGACGCCCTTTCATCTTTATGTGAGAAATTAGCCGGTCGGCAAATGCTTTCGGCGGTCAGATCCGGTTTTAGAGTTGTAGGACGAAACAAAATGTCACCCAAATCAATACATCCGGTTCCGCTTAGATGTGTATGCGAAAAGCCTTTTAGAGTTGTATCATCATAGTGATATCCCGCACAGGCATCCCAATTTCCCGCACGGGTATCAGGACTCAATTGTACCGCACCGAAAGGAACAGTTGCCCCCGGATACGTATGACCGTGAAAACCTGTACCAATAAAGGGATCTACATAGTCAACAGGAGAATATTTACCGGATGTACAAGAGCTACAAACAAAAAACGCAATAGCTGCATATATAAAAGTATTCTGTTTCATCAAGTTAGATGTTTCAAATTAGCTAATAACCGTCATTTTGTATCAACTTACCGTTTGATTTAGTAATTTGTTCAGCCGGATAAGGAAATACCATCATATAATCTTGATAAGGAGTCTTATTCAGATAGTCGGCATATGGCTCTATTGTAAAAGTTGACTCCGGATTAGAACGGTCCGCATACTTACGGATACGAGGATGGGCATTCAATTCTTTTGCAGCCAATTCTTTGATTACAACATTTGACGAGCGATGCCAACGTTTCAAATCAAACAGATGGTCAGTATATTCAAAAGCCAACTCACAACGTCGTTCATGATATAAATCCGCCATAGTAGGCATATCTATTAACTCTTTCAAATTAGAGCGTCTGCGGATACGATTCAAATCTTCTTTCGCTTTACCAGGTTGATCTGTCATTAAATAGGCTTCGGCACGGAACAGCAGCATTTCCGCAAAACGAATCAATGGGAAATTTACACGAGCAGTGGGCCAGTTGCCATTTGTGTTAACGTATCCTTTAGTATCGGCATCCTTATGTTTGAACGGGTCCATATATTTATTAATCTGGAAACCTACATCCAAGTTTGTATCAGTATAGAATTTACGTTTCTCACCAAAAAATTCGAACTCTTGATTATATTCCAAAATAGAACGCACCAGACGATCATTACCAGCACCGTCTTTTGCCATTTCTTCATAAATATCGTAAGAAGGCTTTATGTGGCCCCAGCCATTATACACACCCCAAGCTTTATCTTCCAAAATCACTCCGGGGAATTCAACACCGCCGCCTGTAGAGCCACCATTGGAAGGAATAGACCAAATATATTCCTTATTCCAAAAATCCGTAAACTCCGAAGAGAACACTTCGGCAAAAGTATCAGCCAAACCACGTCCATAATCAGTTTCCAGAGAATTAACCATAGCAATTACATTGTTCCATTGAGTTTCATCCCATGTAGCCCAATAGGCATATACCTTAGCTTTATAGGCTACAGCGGCAGCTTTGTGAGCACGTCCCTTATCATCATCTGAATATTCTTCGAATTTCGGCAAATAAGAAATGGCATTATCCATATCCTCTATAATAAACTTATAATTGTCTATTACAGAAGCCTGCTGTGGAGGTATGGAATTATCATAATCGCCCTCAAAATCTTCATAGCGCACAAAAGGTACACCTTGGGCTTTCGTTCCATAACGGTAAGCAATCCAAAAATGAGCCATGCCACGCATAAAGAAAGCTTCACCCAAACTCCGATGTTCTACATCGCTTAATCCACCTTTTTTTTCTTTGGCAAGCAACTGCTTGATAATCCAGTTGGAACGAGCCATATTCTGATAGAATAAATCAAATCCACCACTGATAGGACTTTCATCACCGTTATAGTTAAAGGTGGCCAATGAGTTGAAGCCACGTGATTTAGCCCATACTATATCACAAGCAGCACCTTGTTCCCAAAACAACTCACGTCCAAAGCCTTTTTCCTGATGAATAGGAGCATAAAGTCCGTCAATGGCATCAATCGCTTGTTCATCATTCAAAAAATAGGATGTAGTGGCAGGATTACCTTCCGGCTGCACATTTAAAAAGCCAGAGCAAGAGCAAAAGGTTAGTGCCGATAACGCCAATAATGGTATATATTTTTTCATAACTGTTTTTATTAATAAGTTAGTTTAACACCAAAAGAAAATACTCTGGATACAGGATACTTCATAGCATCCCATCCTCCGCACTCCGGATCCATACCGGAATAATCAGTAATCGTAAAAAGGTTCTCACCACTGAAATAAACAGACATACGACTGTTACGTTCCCTTAGATGTGACCATTTTTGAAGAACATCGGTCAAATCATAAGATAAAGTCAAATTCTTAAGACGCAAGTAAGAAGCACTTTCCAGATACCAGTCAGAAGCCGTAGAGAAATTGGAGTTCGGGTCATTCATCGAAAGTCTGGGAATATTAGAAGATGTATTAGTAGGACTCCACGCATTCAAAATATCTTTTACGCGGTTGAAATTACCATCCGCATCACTCAGAATTACAGATTTAGCAGCATAAAATGCCTGAGCCCCCCCTACTCCCTGGAACATAGCACTAAAAGAGAATTTCTTGTAAGTAGCGCCAAATGAAAATGAATACGTTATTTTTGGAGTAGCGCTTCCACAATATTGGCGGTCCTTATCGTCAATCTTACCATCGTTATTATAATCAATAAACTTCAAATCACCGGCTACGGCATTCGGTTGGATACGTTTTCCATTCTTATCCACATAAGCGGCCGCTTCCGCATCACTTTGAAAAATACCGTCAGTCTTAATCAGATAGTAAGAGTTCAAAGGCTCTCCCTCGGCAGTCTGGCGAGTATAAGGTATGTTACGGAATTTAGAATCACTATCTGTCCATACGCCGGGGCTACCATCAGCATTCTTTACGCCAATATCTGACACACAATTCTTCAGATATGAAAAATTACCCGACACGAAGTAGGAAAAATCCTTATTAACGCGATCGTTCCAGTTAGCCTGTATTTCAATACCACGATTACGAATCTCACCTTGATTAATCAACAACGGGTCCAATCCGATAGAACTTGGCCAATTCATTGTTTGCTTCTGAATCAAGTTAAAGGTACGTTTATCAAAGTAATCAAAAGACAATGCCAAACGATTTTTGAACAGTTCAACATCTAAACCTAAATCCCACTGTTCAGAAGTCTCCCATGTCAAGTTCCTATTCATTGCAGTGGAATTATATACAAAATTATTCCAGGTTGCATTATTTATCACACCATATTGAGCTTGTTCTTGCCAGTATGATGTTCCTAATAAGAGTGACTTGTAATTATAGTCAATAGAACCCAAATTACCTACACGCCCCCAAGAAGCGCGCAACTTCAACATACCGATGAAATCACTCTTTTTAAAGAACTTTTCATTAGAAATCTTCCAAGCTAAGGTAGCTGCGGGGAAATCACCAAAGTTATTCTCTTTCGGTAAACGACCGGCATAGTCACGACGCCAAGATGCCGTCACAAAATAACGATCATCATAAGAGTAAGCGAGACGAGCTACTAATGAAACGTTGGCATCAGGCCCTGTCAAATAATCTGTAGCAGAAGTAGTTCCTGCATATGCCAGATACTGCAGATACGGACTTTCATCAGCAAAATTCTTACCATTTACTTTCAGTCCGCGTACATTATAATGGTCGGCTGTAGTAGAGAATAAGGCACCAACTGTATGGTTTCCGAAACTATTATCATAAGTTAGAGTATTCTCCGTTTTCCAAGCATCTGTACGGTAGTTGGTTACATCCAGGCTATTTGAATTATTAGGTTTACCCGGTTCATCTTGAATGGGACGGAAGTTCTTATAATTATTGGTTTTCAGATTATAAGTAAAACGGCTGGTAAACTTCAAGCCCTGTATTATATTGGCTATCTGCAAACTGGTAGTGCTCCACACATCGCTGGTTCTATTAAAACGGTTTTCAGCTCTCAGTAAACGTACCGGATTGACCGCATCACCATGAGCACCGGCGAAATTGCTTCCATATTTAGCTATGTATTCAGGATCCTCCGTAGTAGTACCTCCCCAAGTACCATCCAACGGATTATAGACAGTAGCACTTGCTGGCATATAAATTGCAGATAAAACAGGACCTGTATAAGCGTCGTTTGTATCTTTTGAACGATTCTCAGTATTCTTCCATACCAAATCCTCACTAATAGATACCCACTTATTCAAATCAAACTTGCCATTATAACGAATTGCATAATTCTTATTATAAGTATTAATCAATACACCTTCATCGTTATCAAATGAAAAAGATAAGCGACTGGAATAGTTGTCGGTACCTACATTTAAAGCAATATTATGACGCTGATAGAAAGCTGTACGAAAAATCTCATCCATCCAGTTTGTACGGGTAGTACCGATCCATGGATTCTTTTCTATATTCCAACCGTCAGGTAAAGTCACATTCGCGTTGGCATAAGAGCGTTTACGCATCTCCAACTCTTCCTCGGCATTTAACGGTTCCGGCAAATTTGTAGCCTGGCGAATGCCGTAAGTACCTTCATAGCTAAGAGTAGGAATACCCGCTTTAGCTTTTTTGGTAGTAACCAGGATAACGCCGCCCGCACCTGATTGCGCACCATAAATAGCAGCAGACGCGGCATCTTTCAATACGACAATAGATTCAATATCACTCATTGAAGCAATAGGAGCACCCGGAACGCCGTCAACTACCCAAAGTACGTTGTCACCATTTTGAGAACCTTGTCCACGAATAACAATAGAAGGAGTGGATGTAGGATCACCGCCATTAGATTGTACCGTAACACCCGCTAACTGACCTTGCAATAAACTTTCCGTAGAGCTAACCGGACGCACCGTCAAGTCATCCGTGTTACTCAATACACCCCCAGCCGCTGACAAGTCTTGTTTCCGGGCATTCGCGCCATATCCCAAAACAACCACCTCGTCCAGAAGTCCGGTATCTTCTTTCAAAGTTACCATCAAATCTTTTCCCGTTACCGGGATTTCCTGACTCATAAAACCGACAAAACTGATAATCAAGATATCATTTTTGGCAGCCGACAATGCAAACTTACCATCTATGTCTGTAATAACTCCATTAGAAGTTCCTTTCACGAGAACATTGGCACCGATCACAGGTTCCCCCATCTGATCTTTTACTATTCCCCTCACAGAGATCTGCTGTGCGTAAGCACCTGCCGAAAGAAACAGTCCTACTAATAAAGTCAGAATAGTTCGATAGATTCTAAGATTTACTTGTTTCATGCATTCAAAATTTAAAGTTTATAATATAAAAAATTATAATTCTGTTGCAAAGGTCTCAAAACAGAATTACGCAGGTATTGCAAAGAGGTTATTTTTCTTACATTCTTATATATAAGTAAATATAATAAGCCTATAACTTATGATATTTTTAATTGTTTATAATAGATATTGGTAAATATTGTTTCTCAAACAAAGCGGAAGCTCCTAATAAGCTAGCATCCTTCAAATATGAAGTAATTATTTTCACATTGTCCAATAGTATTTTATAAGGGAAATCTTGCATAGCGTCCTTCATAGTATCCTTAAAAAAGTGAAAAGCCGATACTATACTTCCGCCCAAAATAATAGCTTGAGGAGCATAAGAAAAGAGAATTACTTTCATCAAATTACCCAGATGCGTCCCAAATTCCCTCCAGATTTCCAGCGCAGCCCCATCTCCCCGTTCTGCTTTTTCGGCTACCACTACACCTGTCGTGTCATGTCGCTTAAAGAAAGAACTACTGCAATAATGTTCAAAATCAGAATCCAGATAAGGAAGCGAGCCTATTTCACCGGCCCCCATATATTGACCACAATACAACCGATGATTAATGATAACACCCGCACCTATACCTGTCCCAATAGTAACTCCCACCATATGGGCATAAGGCTTCCCCTCGCCGAACATACTTTCGCCTAAAGTGAAACAATTAGAGTCATTGTTAATAGCAACCGGCACCATAAATCGCTTTTCCAATATATCTTTCAAATGTATTTTTTTCCAAGAAGATATATTCGCCACATTATACACGATACCTTTTTCCACATCTACAATTGAAGGGACACCGATACCAATACCATCCACCTGGACGTTCATCATACCCGTAATAAGTTGAAAAAGCTGATCAAGTACCGCTGAAGCATCTTGTTGCGCAAGACAAGGTACAGACATCTTGTTCAAACAGATACCATTCTCCACTTGGGCAATTCGAACATTTGTTCCTCCTAAATCAATTGACAGTTTCATAGCATATCCATTTAAAGGTTTTTAATATATACAAACTACAAATAGCAATTTTCTATCATGTTACTATTCGCGCATTTTAATCTTCATTTTACGCAAATATGCATAGTAACTAATAAAAGAAAACTTATTATCTGATTCTAACTGATAATGTCAGGAGAATAGCATCAATAGATATTACCTCCAATGAGATATTCCACTAATTTTTGTCCTCCCGAACTTTCTATAAAATCAATGAATACAATGCCACAATTTCGTTTACGGTTCTCCTTCAGATAATCCGCCACTGGTTTATTAACCTTATTCGCGAAAACCAGCGGTATTCCCGAATGCAGTCCGGTAGCACTCACAAAAGAGATCCCCCACCGGCGTGAAAAAGTTTGTTCTTCACATATTCTATCAAAATTACGAATACAAGCCGCAATCTTTTTACCCGCTTCTTTGCCCGAGTTGTATTGGTATTCATCCTGAAGAAAAACAGTAGCTTCTTTACCATCTTTATTACGAAGGGTCAACAGGCAAGTAGTATTATCATCCCAACCGATGCAGGCGGCTCCCGGGTAATTATCCATCGCATGATCTCTATGCAAAAAAAGTATCTTACCACGGCAACTTTTCAATGTCAGTTCCGGATGGAAATCCGCAATAAAATAACGCTGATATGCAGGCGTATTCAAAGACGCAGATAATAAAGAGGCATAATCCTTTATCTCCCCTCCCTCTTTTTTCAGTGACACAATTAAAGTCTCAGAAGGATGCGCTTGCAAGAAACTGATGAAAGCCAACAATACATCTTCTTCCCAATATATATCCTGAAAAGCATGACTATGGAATACTCCTAATTTACCATTCTTCTCCTTCAAACGGATGTCAAATGCCCGAATCCCTTTCTGTAACTGAGCGGGAATATCCGCAGTTTGCGTCTTCAGCATACATCCTCCCTTGGTAGAACCACTATCATGCGTGCCGGGAATAGATATCTTACAGACAGGAAGCGTATCTTGAAGTACCTTCATCCACTCAACTTTTTCTACACCGGAAACAAGATTTGCAGATTTATGTCCTGTCTGCATTACAAGTCTATTGCCATAGCTCATATTGGCACCGGCAGTTTTAATATTATTATCTCCAGAAAAAGCAGGAAAGAACAATGCCGATATAATCAAGGCCAATACATAAAAGGATTGCAAATACTTCCGTCCCATAGTAGATTATTCTAAAAGTTTGATATGGCAAAAATAAAGGATTCAAATTCCTTTTTTATCCTTAATTACGCATTTAGTTCTTCATTTTGCGCAAATATGCAATAACTCTTTCAAAATATCATTTGCCGATGCCAATCCGTACAAGACAGAGAGCTGAAATTTAACAATTGTCATTTCGTATTTCCAAATGCGGAAAAAGAAAAGTATCCAAGCAATAACCTTAATACCTCCGCATCCCCTGTGATGAATGTTCGAACCACCAGATAATGAATAGTGTAAAGAGTGTTGCCAATACGGTACAAACCAACGAACCTTCAAAACCAAATGCCCCTCCATTAATCAGATTATTTGCAGGCAGGCGAAGTGAAAACAAGGTTTCACAGAAACGATTGCCACTGACTTCATAGCCAAGTACGGGCCCTTGAATCCAGTTCCAAAAGAAATGAAGCGAAACAGGAAACCAAAGATTACGGGTGTAAAGATAGGAAGCTCCCAGTAACAACCCTCCCAACACCAGATTGAGCATGGGTAAAAAAGCCACATTGGGATTCATCAGATGAAGCAACGCAAACAAAAGGGAAGAGATGAGAAGAGAAATGAATTTATTGAGACGCGTACGCAACAAACGTCCCAGAACATATCCGCGCATCATAGTTTCTTCGACAATGGCAACCATGGCGAAAAACAACCCGCTTAAGAGCAAATCGCTCCAATGCAAATGGACACCGACAACCTCAATCTGCCCGGTCAGCAGGCAAACACCAAAACCAATGGCATAAATGAGCACTGCCATCAAGAAACCGTAGAGAATATCTTTGCCACGCCCTTTCAGGCTGAATCCTAAATCGGAGAAGGGACGGCGATCCAGAAATCGCATCATCAGAAAGGTTACAATAAATACGCTCAACAACATAATCCCCTCTCCAATAAAAAAATAACCCATTCCGTACCCTCTTACTACCGAAAAAAGATTCAGAACGGAATGGAATAGGGACATGACGATAAAGAAGCTTACCAAAAAGATAATAATGCTTGCAAATGCCGGAATCCCTTTCGGAGAAAAGAATGATTCGTGATCCTGTTGTTCCATTTTGTTAATTTACTGGTTGAAGGACAAAAATAACTATATTTTTCTAAAACTCTGGACGAGATAAAGTATGATTCGCTATATTTGTCTAAACATTTATCATAAATATGAAAATAAAACATCTGTTTATAGGAATAGCCCTTACTGCCAATCTATTTGCAGCTACGGCACAAGAAGTTAAGAAAACGTATTTCGTCAGCAAACCGGGAACATTGATTTCGATGATGACGGAAGAGGAAGCGAACCAGGTCACCCACCTGACCCTGACCGGAAAGATCAATGCAGTGGACTTCAGACATCTGCGCGATGAATTTAAAAACTTACAAGTGCTCGACATAGCTAATGCGAGCATCAGCATGTACTCGGGTAAAGAAGGTACCTATCCGGATAAGTTCTATATTTATATGCCGAATTTTGTTCCGGCATACGCTTTCTGTAAGATGGAAAACGGCACTGCCAAAGGAAAATCAACTCTGAAAAAGATCATTCTTTCGGAAAAGATCAAAAACATTGAAGATGCGGCTTTTATGGGCTGCGAAAATCTGAATATATGCCAGATTAAAAAGAAAACTCCTCCTAACCTACTGCCGGAAGCATTGGCAGACAGCATCACTGCTATCTTTGTACCACTGGGAGCAAGTGATGAATACCGGCTGAAAAACCGTTGGGATAACTTTGCATTCATCGAAGGCGAACCACTGGAAGCTAAAATAGAGGTAGGAGCACTGAGCACGCTGGAAAATGAAATTCAGAAAGCAGGACTACAGCCGAAAGAAATCAACTTCCTGACCATCGAAGGCAAGCTGGATGCAGCCGACTTCAAGCTGATACGGGATTATATGCCGAATCTGGTAGCTGTAGACATTGAAAAAACCAATGCAACGGCCATCCCCGACTTTACTTTCTCACAAAAAAAATATCTGCTCCGCATCCGTCTGCCACATGGACTAAAAAGCATCGGACAACGGGCTTTCAGCAATTGCGGCCGTCTCTGTGGAACGGTAGAACTACCGGAAAGCATTACTGCTATCGAATATGGAGCTTTCATGGGATGCGACAGGTTGCGGTACGTAGTTGCTCATGGAGACAAAATCACAACGATAGGAGATAACCTTTTTGGAGAAGGAAAAAATAAGTTGATTTATAAACGATAAAAAACAAGAGCTGTCAGAACTCACCACAGAGCACACAGAGTAACACAGAGTGAATTTAAATCATGGATGACCACATGAATAATCTGTGAAGAACTGCGTAATCTGTAGTGAGTTCTGACATTATCTCACTCCTCTCCTGTTCATCGCTTTTTTATCCAAAAGCCTATTCCCAAAAGAATCAGTACACCGGTAAGGATAAAAGCCCAGACATTGGGTACCCGTGATTGGGCCGTCAAGGAATATTCACCCGCCAAAAGACGGTAAGCATCCACTTTCCAAACCAGATGTTCGCGATCTCTGAAAGTTGTATTGGCTGAGATCATTTGTCCGGGCATTTTAAGTTCATATTGAATCACGGCTCCGAACAATTCGATCGGACGTGTCTCTTCGTCAAAGCGTTTATCTACTTCCTGTTGCTTTTCCTTATAAAGCAGAGAAAAACAGTCGGTATGATAATGCGTATCGAGCAATTGGCAAATGAGTTCCGGATCAGGATCCGGATCATCATCTTTAGGTTGATAGCCGAGATACAATGAATCCTTAACTTCATCCAGACGGGACATATACTTCCCCCGATCTATCTCAGCGATAAAAGGCCGGATAACTTCGAAACTTAATTCATAAAGACTTCGGTTGTACCAGTCGTAAAATTTCTTTTCCAACCGATCGAGCAATTCTTTCATCTCCAATCCGTTCATTCCGCAATAGGCTGTGTCGTCACCCTGGAACCAAAGCTTCTGTTCCGATTCATTCAGGTAGTTCTTTAGAGGTACGGGGCCTTTATCTGCCAATTCCGGATAGATGCCGGTATAGGTATAATAGGTGTAGAACCAACGAAAATGTTTGGTCAGTGTCTCCTGAGGAGTCACTAAGGGACGGTACATCGGATCTTTAGGATGAACCTGCTCCGCAAACATGCTGACAGAAGGCTCTTCCCTGCCGGCACATACGTTAATCTTTCCCTCTTCTCCAAAATAATTGTGAGTACGGACAGAATCGAAACGTGTCACTACCCAACCGGAATCCAAAGAAAACATAAAGGGGTTTTTCATCGGATCTCCGGCCATGAATGCAGAATCGGCAAAAGCATATACTTCCCTATGGGCCGAACCGTCAGGATGAATCCGGGTTTTCACCTGATAATAAGTGGTGCAAGACACCATTGAAACCGCCAGCAGCAATATCGATAAAAGTTTATTCGTTTTCATATGCATCTGTTTTTATAGGTTATTCATTCTTCATTATCTGTTCGTACCGGGTATAAAGCCGTTCCCGTTTAAGCATCTCCTTTTTCCGACTTCGGGACGCGGAAAAGAAGATCTCCCGCTTCTCTCCTGTCATCAATCTCTCATAGCTTCGCTCATCGGTGAGTGTTTGCTCTTGATAGGGTTTCGGTATACGAGTCACCTCTGAGGATAGAATCGGATCGACAGCAACTGCCTCTGCCACCCATAAACCGAGAAGCAGGGTTGCAGCAATAGCAGAACACCAGGCAGCAAAGTTCAATCTGCGGACGGGCCTGTTCCTGAAAGGCGCTGCTTTGACAGCACGCATAATATCCTCGGTCAGTGCGTCCGGATTTTCTAAAACAGGTGGAGTCTTCTTTAATTGCTCCAACCATTTTTCGTAATTCATTTCTTCCTTTTTCATCTTTCTTTATTTATTTCGTTCAACTTCTTACGGATACTTTTTCGTGCAAGATAGAGATTGGCCTTGATCTGGACAGATGTAAATCCGGTGATCTTCTCAATTTCCTTGATTTCCAACTCCTCGATATCCCGCAATGTAAATACAAGCTTTTGCTTAGGGGTCAGTTGTTGCATGAAGTACAGGATATGGGCTTTCAGCTCCCGGTTGACTAACGTGGCTTCAATATTATCATCGGAACAAACAGGTAGTTCGGCAAATGTAATATCAGAGAGCGCACCGGCCGGAGAATGCTGCAAAGCCCGCAGACGATCATAACAGATATTACATGCTACCCTGTAAAGCCAGGTGGAGAAACGGAATTCCGGCCGGTACTTATCCAATGAAAGCCAGACACGTAAAAAAGTCTCCTGCACCATATCCCGGGCTTCTTCTTCATCACACAACAGACGGAAAGCCAAGCGAAAAACGAAAGTCTGATATTCCGCCACAAGCAAAGCAAATGCACTTGCATCTTGCCTTCTGCTCTTTTCTACCAATACCTGTATCTCATTCTGTTCCATAGCTCACACTGTATATGTTGTTTATATATGATACGCAATAAATGGAAAAAGGTAAAATAACGATGGATGATAAACTACAGTAAATGCAAACAAAAAAACGATGAACAGGCACCCATTTATGTGCAGCCTGTTCATCGTTTATCGTTCAAAAAACGTTCATCGTTACTTATACATCTTGGCTCTCAGCTCTTTGATGTGGTCGGAAGTAATGTATTCGTCATATTCCATCATCTTGTCGATGATACCATTCGGAGTCAATTCAATCACACGATTAGCAACGGTCTGAATAAATTCGTGGTCATGCGAAGAGAAGAGGATATTACCTTTGTAAGTCTTCAGATTGTTATTGAATGCCTGAATAGACTCCAAGTCGAGATGATTGGTCGGAGTATCGAGAATCAGACAGTTGGCATTGCGCAACTGCATACGGGCAATCATACAACGCATCTTCTCTCCTCCCGAAAGAACACTAACTTTTTTCAGTACTTCCTCACCGGAGAAAAGCATACGCCCCAGAAAACCTTTCATGTACACCTCGTTGCCTTCGCCATATTGGCTCAGCCAGTCGACCAGATTCAGATCGGTATTGAAATATTCGGTATTGTCCAAAGGAAGATAAGCGGTAGTAATCGTCACTCCCCAGTTGAAATGCCCGGCATCGGGTTTCATATGCCCGTTGATGATCTCAAAGAAAGCGGTCATCGCACGCGGATTACGTGAAATAAATACAATCTTATCTCCTTTCTCCACGTTGAAGTTCACGTCGTTGAACAGCACAACTCCATCTTCGGTCTTCTTACTCAAACCGGAAACTTCCAGAATCTGATTGCCCGGCTCACGTTCCGGAGTAAAGATGATACCCGGATATTTGCGGGATGACGGTTTGATTTCCTCGACATTCAACTTTTCGAGCATCTTCTTACGGCTGGTAGTCTGCTTACTCTTGGCAACATTGGCACTGAAACGACGGATGAACTCTTCCAACTCTTTCTTTTTCTCTTCAGCTTTGGCCTTCTGGTTCTGCTGTTGACGAAGAGCCAACTGGCTGGATTCGTACCAGAAACTGTAATTACCGGCAAAAAGATTGATTTTTCCGTAATCTATATCGACGGTATGTGTACATACAGAATCGAGGAAGTGACGGTCGTGGCTCACAACTAACACGGTATGTTCGAAGTTGGAGAGATACTCCTCCAACCAGGTAACGGTCTCCATATCCAAGTCATTGGTAGGCTCGTCGAGCAGCAGGTTATCGGGATTTCCGTATAATGCCTGTGCCAACATCACACGCACTTTCTCTTTACCGCTCAATTCACCCATCAATGTATAATGTTTGTCTTCTTTCACACCTAAACCGCTCAGCAACATCGCCGCATCGCTTTCGGCATTCCATCCGTCGAGTTCGGCAAACTTCTCTTCCAGTTCGGAAACTTTCAAACCGTCTTCGTCCGTAAAATCTTCTTTAGCATAAAGGGCTTCGCGCTGTTTCATGATGTCCCACAACACTGTGTGCCCCATCATTACGGTATCCATAACCGTAAAAGCGTCCCATTTAAAGTGGTCCTGACTCAACACTGAAAGGCGTTCGCCCGGACCTAATGTAATGTTTCCGGTTGTAGGATCGAGGTCACCGTAAATCGTGCGCAGAAAAGTAGATTTACCGGCACCGTTAGCACCGATGATACCATAACAATTTCCACTTGTAAACTTCAGATTTACATCATTAAACAAAACTCTTTTACCAAACTGTACCGAAACGTTAGAAACTGTAATCATTCTATTATTATTCCTTAATTTATTTATTATCAAAATAACGCGGTGACAAAGGTAGACATTTTTAGTGAATAACGAACTATCAGGAATGTGTCAATCTGACATAAAAGTATTACCTTTGCTGCGTTTTTTGGCAAAACAGACAAACTGGCAAAGTTTTTGCTGCAAAGCCAGTACATCAAAATGCCGTATTGACATGAAACTAAATCCGTTTAACAAGAATAAAAACAGAATAGATATGGATCCGAAAGAAAAGAAAACCAAGCAAGAAGAAGAATTGAAAGTAGACGATATTCAGGATACCGTTGAAGGACAGTCGCAAAACGAAGAAGCAACTGAAGCAACCGAACCGCTGACCGCAGAGGAAAAGTTGGAAAAAGAGCTAGAAGAAGCTCAGGCTCAAATCGAAGATCAAAAAGACAAATACCTCCGGCTCTCGGCTGAATTTGACAACTACCGCAAACGTACCGTCAAAGAAAAAGCCGAATTGATTCTGAATGGTGGTGAGAAAAGTATCAAAAGCATTCTGCCGGTAATCGACGATATGGAACGTGCACTGACAACTATGGAAACAGCCACAGACGTAAATGCCGTGAAAGAGGGTGTTGAGCTGATATACAATAAATTCCTGTCTATCCTGTCACAGGATGGAGTGAAGGTGATTGAAACCAAAGACCAGCCGTTGGATACAGACTATCACGAAGCCATTGCTGTGATTCCTGCCCCGACAGAAGAACAGAAAGGTAAAATATTGGATTGTGTACAGACCGGATATACACTGAACGGTAAAGTAATCCGCCATGCAAAAGTAGTTGTGGGAGAATAACCGGAACATGAACGAACTTGCTAACATAACTAAAATCAACGAAACTAAAATATGGCAGAAAAAAGAGATTATTACGAAGTGCTGGAAGTCACGAAAGAGTCAACAGTCGAAGAAATAAAGAAAGCATACCGGAAAAAAGCCATCCAATATCATCCGGACAAAAATCCGGGTGACAAGGAAGCGGAAGAAAAGTTTAAAGAAGCAGCCGAAGCTTACGACGTACTGAGCAACCCGGATAAACGTGCCCGCTACGACCAGTTTGGTCATGCAGGAATGAGCGGAGCAGCCGGAAACGGTGGACCATTCGGCGGATTCAGCGGCGGAATGTCTATGGATGACATTTTCTCTATGTTCGGTGATATTTTTGGCGGCCATAGCGGCGGCGGATTCGGTGGTGGTTTCGGAGGCTTTGGCGGATTTGGAGGCGGAGGTTCTCAACAGAGAAAATTCCGTGGCTCGGACCTCAGAGTGAAAGTAAAGCTGAATTTGAAAGAAATCTCTACAGGAGTTGAAAAGAAATTTAAGCTGAAAAAATATGTGCCTTGTTCGCATTGCCATGGAACCGGGGCGGAAGGAAACAGCGGTTCTGAGACTTGCCCGACCTGCAAAGGAAGCGGATCGGTCATCCGCAACCAACAGACGATCTTGGGAACTATGCAGACGCGTACCACATGTCCGACTTGTAATGGTGAAGGTAAGATCATTAAAGACAAGTGTAAGGTTTGTGGAGGAGAAGGCATCGAATATGGCGAAGAAGTAGTAACCGTAAAGATTCCTGCCGGAGTAGCAGAAGGTATGCAACTCTCTATGGGGGGTAAAGGAAATGCCGGAAAGCACAACGGTATACCGGGTGATCTGCTGATTCTGGTAGAAGAAGAACCACATCCGGAACTGATCCGTGATGAAAATGACCTGGTGTACAACCTATTGCTAAGCTTCCCCACAGCAGCTATCGGAGGTGCGGTAGAAATACCGACCATTGACGGCAAAGTAAAAGTGAAAATAGAAGCAGGTACACAACCGGGTAAAGTGCTCCGCCTGCGTGGCAAAGGTCTGCCAAGCGTAAACGGCTACGGTACAGGAGATTTATTGGTCAACGTTAGTGTATATGTGCCCGAAACGTTGAGTAAAGAGGAAAAAAGCACTCTGGAGAAACTGGAGGAATCAAAGAACTTTAAACCGAGTACTTCAATCAAAGAAAAGATATTCAAGAAGTTCAGAAGCCTCTTTGACTAATCGGCTCCGTTGCCAATTACTCTGATTTATACAGAGAGTACCCTATAAAATGTTGCCCGGACTTACATCTCCTGATGTTGCCCGGGCAATTTTATATCTGAACAAAAGAACTATTTACCTGATAAATAGACTTTTCTGCTATAATGATGGATTATCTTACGATTTAGAGACAGCCGCTTCCAACTTCCCGTCCTTGTTAGCTCAATACCCCGGATTCTGTGTCAGATGGGGGTTCATTAACCGAACCTTTTCCGGAATGGGAAATACCGTAGTATAACCATTCTTCTCACCCGAAAGTTGAGGTCTGCCCGTATAAGTGCGGGTATATTGACGAAACCGGATCAAATCTTGCCTGCGCCACCCTTCCCATGCAAACTCCAACTGACGTTCGGCCAATAGATTAGCTAATGTAGCCGTCCGGAAAGGAGCATTCACACGAGAGCGGACAAGGTTCAATTCTTCATCTCCATTTTCTCCATTACGCACCTTGGCTTCGCTTTTCATGAGTAATACATCGGCATAACGATAGAGTACAATATCATTTTCCATCAGTTTACCGTCTTTGGTGGCAGTTTCATCAATCGCATACTTTTTCATCCGCGCTCCGGCAGTCTTTTCATAAGGAGTATTAGATATATCGACATCCACCTTCCAGGGGAAATATTCCAGCTGGGTACCGTCATCGAGTGTGACGACTTTTCCTTTGAGGTCATATACAATACCGGCAAAATAACATTTGTCAAAACGAGGATCGACTGCCTCTGTATCGTATCCAAACGTACGAAGGACTTCCACAGTAGCACTTGAACCATTCTCTCCTCCCAACCCATAGGCCTTGGCATGATTGTAGTGACGGGAGCGAAAAAGATATTGCATCTGATTGGTATACAGAGTCTTGCTCATCGGGATGGTGAAGATATTCTCAACAGAGGATTCATTGTAAACAGCAAAGTTCGCTTCATAATTATCTTCCAGCCGATATCCCATTGCAGTGATGGCATCACAATAAGCCTCTACCGTCTGCCAGGCATTGAGCCGCTCGCCATCTACTTCAAAATAAATATCTTTTCCATCGGGAAATTGACCGTCGGTCCAATTATTATCCGTATATATTTCAGCATTCAAGGCAAGTTTAGCAAGTAAAAAACAGGCTACGGGACGTGTAATGCGTCCGTAATAATTGCCGGAACGATTGCTATATGCCGTTTCCAGCAAGGGTTCAGACTCCTGCAGCTCTTTCACTACAAAATCGAAAACTTCTTTGCGACTGTTCTGCTTCACTTCTTTCAAAGGAGTGGATGATGAAAGAACCAAAGGGACACGGGCAAACAAATCCATTAAATGATAATAATACAAAGCACGGAAAGCGCGGACCTCCGCCCGATAGACAGGCAGTTCTTCATCGTTATGGGTCTGCTGGTACGTATCGATCCGTTCGAGTGACTGATTGCAAAGACTGACCACCTTATATAAATATTCCCACGTGGCTTGAATGGCATCATTATCCACTCCCCACCGATGCAGGAAAAGTCCTTGCCAGAACCCGCCATCGTACCAGTCACCGCCACGTGTAGGCATAATAGCCTCATCAGTGGTAAAAGTATTCAGATCGTAAATTCCTCTGCCAGTCCCCTGCAAACCCTGGCTATCACTGTAACCTCCGATGTTATTGTACAAAGAGGCCACTGCATTATAATATAAATCTGTTAGATTCTTATAAGCATCTTCCTCAGGAATCTTATCTTTAGGATTCTCATTCAGAAAACCATCACATGAAAACAGAAAACCGAGTCCCCAAAGACAGGCGAACATACATATATAACGACTTTTCATAACTCATCCTCACATTAAAAATTAATACTTAAACCGAGAGTATAGGTACGCGCCAAAGGATAAGCCCGTTTATCATCCACACCCAAGGTAGAATTGACTGTAGAACTGTTGATCATGGGTGACAGACCGGAGTAGCCTGTGATAGTAGCCAGATTGTTGACAGTGAACGCGAGACGGAAAGATTGCACATACTTTTTCCACTTCGTTACCGGAACATTCCATCCGACAGTAACGTAATCAAAATTGATGTAGTCTCCCTTTTCCAGCCAGTAGTCTGTAGCAGTCTGATCTTTGATATTGCGTCCGGGAGCTTTCTTCATCACATTGTAATCGGGAAAAATATTCATATTCATATAGGTCAGTGAAGTGCCGTTATAGATTTTATGACCGAATGCGCCGTTCACCTGTACCGACAGATCGAAACGCTTATAGCGGAAACTGATATTGGAACCGAGTAAAGTTTTAGGGACAGCCTGTCCTGCTACATAACGATCCTCACCATCTTCAAGACTTACCCCTCCCCCATTCAGGTCGGCAATGTCATAGGTATATCCGCCATTTCCATCGGCAATAAGTCCCTTGCAATGGGGCAGATAGAAAACACCTAAAGGTTGACCTACCATTTGATAGACAATATGGTTGTATCCACCATGAAATCCGGCTCCGTCGAGACTTGCCAAACTTTTGTATTCAGGCGCCGAGATATTTTCTCCACCGTACATCCCACTTAAAGAGAGTAACTTGTTTTGCTGAAAAGTAACATTGACATTAACATTCAGTTCCATATCCTGAGTCTTCAAGGGGGTGAGGCCGACAGCTATCTCCGTACCGCTATTACGCATGGAACCAATATTGGCCAAAAGAGTGTTATAGGTGAAAGGCGGTACACTGACGTTGTACAGATAGAGCATATCAGAGGTTTTGGAATTATAATAATTAAGAGAGAAAAGAAGCCGGTTGCCAAACATACCAAGATCTACTCCCGCATTGAAAGTGCGTTTTACTTCCCACTTCAAATCGGGATTGGTATTACGCATATTACCCAAAGTCACCACTTGTGAACTACCGACAGGTACCACTCCATTAGGTTTCACCAAATTAAGTGTCGTATAGGAGTCAATGCCACTCTGATTGCCGGCTAAACCGTAGCCAATGCGAAGTTTCAAATTATCGACCAACGGAATACGCTTCATGAACTTTTCCTCACTGACAACCCAAGCGCCCGATACGGATGGAAAAAATCCCCATTTATGATTGGCACCAAATTTAGAAGAAGCATCGGTACGTGCATTCACCGTGAAGATATACCGGTCGGCAAACGTATAGTTGAAACGTCCGAGAAAAGATGCCAGTCGAGGCTGTTCAAAATAAGAATTTGTTCCTTCCCAAAGTCGTATGGCACCTGCCTGAAGATTATTGTAACCAAACTGATCGGTATTGAAATTGGTCACAGTAGTATAAAAGCCGCTATAAGTTTCTTTTTGCAGTTCGGCCAGTGCCAGTACATCAAAATAATGCTTGTTCCATTTCTTTTTGTAAGTCAGCATCAGATTGCCAAGCAGTGACTCCATTTTCTTGGTCCCCTTGTATGCCTGTCCATGAGCCCACACAGCCGTAGGCAGATATTGGGAGTTTTCTACAATATTATAGGTATAAGAACCGAAAAGAATCAGTTTCAGTTCACGAAATAAATTAAAAGTCAGCCGGGCATGGGTACTGATATGTGATGTAGCATCATGATCTTTCACTTCCATCCAAGCCAGTGGATTAGTGATCTGGCTGGCATTGGTAATCTGATCCCAGGAATCAGTCTCCGGATTTCGGTGATTGGGATAAGTAGGATTAAAAGTAGCAGCCGAATAGAACGTTTTTTGAAGGTCAAACAAATTATGATTCTTTTGAATAGAGCCAAACATACCCAGTTCACAGACTAAAAAATCGTCAAACACATGTTGGGTCATATTCATATTCGAAGTGAAGTTTTTCATATCTTCATTCAGAATGATACCTTGACGATCCATAAAGCCCAACGAAACACGATAACTGGAAGCATCCGTCCCGCCATAAAATGCAACATGATGATTCTGCTGCAAACCAGTCTGTTCTATCTCTTTCAGAAAATCCGTTTCATTTCCTTTGTCGAGTATGGCAACACCTTGCTGCCGGGCCAGATTACGAAATTCATTTCCGGAGAGCATTTCCAGATTTTTGTAGACAGAAGAGATACCAAAACTCCCATTGTAGCTAACCCTGGTTTTACCCCGGATTCCTTTCTTTGTCGTGATTTCAATAACCCCGGAAGCCCCGCGGGAGCCATATTGAGCTGTCTCGGAAGCATCTTTGAGAATGGTGAAACTCTCTATATCGGTAGGATAAATAGAAGTGAGCATACTGAGGTCACCAAATACACCATCGACAATGATCAAAGGGTCGTTACCACTGGTCAATGAAGTAGTTCCCCGCAAACGTACGGCATCCAAAGCTGCCGGTCCGTTGGTTCCTTTTTGTATGGTAAGTCCGGGAACACGTCCGCGAATCGCCTCCAGCGGATTGGTTATCTGATCTTTATTCATGCCCAACTCCGTAATTTTTTCTACTGAACCGGAAATATTTTTCTTATTTCCGGTAGCATATCCTACTGTAATAAGTGAATCAATGGGAAAAACAGGCTTATCCTGCGCCTGCAAGATAGAGGGAGTAAACATCAGAAGCAGGGCAAAAGTCAATGTCGGTATACAGATGATCCGGTGTTGTTTCATACTATTAACATTTGAAGGGTTCGCATATAAAATATAACAAAAAAAGAGAGCATCTGGTTGCCCGGATGCCCTCCTTTCTTACTCTATCTGAACAGATTATTTGCTTTCGATCAGCAATGTACCTTTTTTCAGACCTTTTCCTGTTGCTTCAAGTGTGATCTTTCCTGCTTTTTCAGTAGACTGCACAATCGCTGTCATCATACCGCTGAATACTTTCATTTTCGGGGTCTGGAATGACTCAAGAGAAGCCGGATTACCATTGGCTCCTGCACGATAAGTACCTGCTCCCTTCACCTTGAAACTGATCTCATTGTCTGCCAGCGGACAAAGATTACCCTCTTTATCGACTACCTTCACTGTCACAAATGAGAGATCTTTACCATTGGCGTCAATCACGCTACGGTCTGCCACCAACTCAATGTGATCGGGCTTTCCGGCTGTATGAATTTCCTTTTCAGCAACGGCTTTGCCATCTTTATCGTAAGCAACCACTTTTACAGTACCCGGCTCGTATTTCGTATCCATCCACATCAGGCGATAACGTTGCTGACGTTTGAAGTTGGCCACAGAAGTAGAGTCACCGCTATTGTTTACCGTAACGGAGAGATCCTTTGTACGCTTACCCTGACTTTTGCCGTTAATAAACAGTTCAGCCGAAGGATAATTGGTATATACAAATACCGGGGTAACTTCACCCTCACGTCCTTCCCAATTCCAGTGAGGCAAGATATGCAGCGTTTCCTTATCTTTATTCCAATGACTGCGATAGAGATAATAACGGTCTTTCGGAAGTCCGGCAAGGTCTATAATTCCAAACAACGAAGAGTGGCTGGGCCAATCGGTATAGTACGGAGTCGGTTCGCCTAAATAATCGAATCCGGTCCATACGAACTCACCAATGCAATAAGGCAAATCCTCATGCTGGATAAAATCGTCTTCAGGAAGATTGGACCAACCGCAATGCTCTACATCATATGATGAAGACTGATGATCGTCATACTTCTGCATCGCACGACGGACAACAGGGAATTTATAAACGCCACGTGAACTAACGGTAGAAGCTGTCTCGCTACCCAGGATGATCTGTTGCGGAAGTTTTTTGTAGTTTTCCTGATATTTGTGAGGACGGTAATTAAAACCGGCTACGTCCATCACAGCCGCCATATTATTATTGACTACTGCATCGGGAGCATCCATACCCTGAGTAACAGGACGTGTAGGATCTTCACGATGGCAGATATCCTGCAAGAAGCGTGACAGTTTCGGTCCACGGTCACCGTTCCACTGGTCGGGCACCTCATTACCGATACACCACATAACCACGCTCGGATTATTGCGATACTGATGAATCAGATTCACCAGATCTTTCTCTACCCATTCATCAAACACTTTGTGATAACCATTCTGTACTTTGGCTGCTTTCCACTCGTCAAATGACTCGGCCATTATCATCATGCCCATTTCATCACAAGCTTTAATCAATTCGGGAGCAGGCATATTATGTGAAGTACGGATGGCATTGCAGCCCATGTCTTTCAGGATACGAATCTGACGGCGAATACCGGCATCATTGGCAATACCTCCCAACGGTCCGAGATCATGGTGATTGCACACACCTTTGAACATGGTTTTCTTTCCATTCAGGAAGAAACCTTTATTCGGAATAATCTCAATGGAACGAATACCGAATGAAGTAGTATATTCATCCTTCAGAGTATTCCCCTCATATACTTTAGAAACGGCACTATAAAGATGCGGAGTATCCGGAGTCCACAAAGCCGGAGAAGTCACTACGAAATCTTGTTCGAAAACATTGTCATCGAACGGACCTCCCTTCTTTTCGTTGGCTGCCACCACTTTACCATCCTTATCCTTCAGTTCGGTAACAATACGATATCCTTCGAATGCTTTTCCGGCTGGTACATCGAGTTTGGTTTTCAGGTTTACCTTTGCAAATTCATCTTTCACTACAGGAGTAGTCAACTGAGTACCCCAAGTAGGAATATGGGCATCTTCGTTCACTACCAGATGTACATTGCGATATAATCCGGCACCCGGATACCAACGTGAAGATTCGTTCTCGTTTTCAAGCCGAACCGCCAATGTGTTCTTTTCACCCGGTTTCAAATAAGGAGTGGCATCCACATAAAAACTATTGTAACCGTAAGGCCAATAACCGGCCTCTTGTCCGTTGATATAGACATGTGCGTGGCTCATGGCTCCATCGAAAACCAGAGTAGCCTTTTTGCCCTTACTGAATGAAGGAGCATCAAAATTGAGCCTATACCATCCCACACCGACAAAAGGAAGTCCCCCGGTACGTCCGGCATGCTCCATCGCCTCTTTCTGTCCATCCTGAGAAATGGCTACGTTCTGTTTATCATTATTAATACTGAATGGTCCGTAAATAGCCCAATCATGCGGAACGGTCACAGATTGCCACTTCGCATCATCATACGTAGAGTTACTAAAGTCTTTACTATCCTCACGAGTGAACTTCCATCCCTTCTCAAAGGTTTGTTCCGTACGGACTTGCGCACACGCCAACAGCGGCACAGCGAGCATCGAAGCAAATGCAATTTTGATTTTCTTGTTCATGATTGATTTGTTTTTATTTTAATATAAATTCTATCTTCCCGGCATGTACCAACTCCTCATGACTGATACGATAACCTGCATGTTTCTTTCCATTCAATTTTACCTCCTTAATCAGATCGGCATTATCTCCCGGACGGACAGCAGTAATGACCAGCTCTTTTTCTTTATAATATTTCGGATCCAACTGAATGGTTACTTTGTCAAACGTAGGTGTAGTCAGCGTATAATCAGGCATTCCCGGACAATCAGGATACAAACCGATCATACTGAAAATAGCCCATGCTGACATCGTACCGGTATCATCATTACCGGGAATACCGTCAGGCCGGTCAGTGAAATATTCGGCAAGCAAACGCTTCACCTGTTTCTGGGTACGCCATTCTTCTCCTTTGAAGTAACTGAATAAATAAGGATAGGCAATATCCGGTTCGTTGGCAGGATCATACAAGCCTTCATCAAATACTTTCTGCAGTTTATCCACAAACTTCTTCTTACCTCCCATCAATCGGGTCAAGCCTGCAATATCATGGGGAACATAAAATGTATAATTCCAGGAGTTCCCCTCATGAAAACCGGGACTCGGAGCAAAATTGGCTCCTTCCATCGGATCGAATGGAGAGTAGAATGTTCCGTCGGGTAAAATGGGACGTAATGTACCGAACTCCTTGCAGTAGTAATGTTTATATCCCAGCGAACGGTCGTAGAATAACTTCGCATCTTCTTTCTTTCCCAGCGCCTGGGCAAAACGTGAGAGCGCATAATCGGCTATATAATATTCCAGTGCATGCGATACAGAATTATCATACTGCTCTGTCAGGGGCACATATCCTTTCGCAATGTAATCATCTATGTCGGGACGCATTAAATTATCTTTGCCAGGTGTCGTAGCAGACTTATACATAGCTTCATAGGCTGCTTGTACATCAAAGTCACGCAACCCTTTCATCCAGGTATCCACGATAACGGGAATACTCGGATCACCCTCCATGGTAAGTGTCTCACGCCCGTAAAGCTCCCATTTGGGCAACCATCCGTGCTCCTTGTACATATCTACCATTGTACGAACCATATCCAACTGCCGATCGGGGAAAAGCAGTGTCATCAACTGATGTACATTACGATAGGTATCCCAAAGTGAGAATACAGTATAACGGTTGCCTTTTGTGGTAAGAATCTCGCTACCTTCCATAGCCGGGTATTGTCCGTTCACGTCCTGCAAAATATTCGGATGAATCAACAAATGATACATGGCGGTATAGAATACTCTTTTCTGCTCTTCGGTACCACCTTCTACAAGAATCCGTGAAAGATCATTCTGCCACATGGCACGCGCTTCGGCACGAATCTGATCAAATCCCTTTCCGGCCTGCTCTTTCTCTAAATTCAGACGGGCATTGGCTATGCTGACAAACGACACTCCCATACTGACTTCGATCGTTTCACCTTCGTCGGTATCAAACGTAAACCAAGTACCGATATCATCGCCACTCATCTCTTTGGTATAAGCAGTATACAGCTTATTTTTACCGGAAGTATTATCCCACTGCGCTTCCACCGTCATCGGACGCATCTTCTTCCAATAGCCACGTGCACGAGGAGTTTTGTTAATACGCATCACAAAATAAATGGGAAATACGGCCTGCGGATTATAACAGAATGTACCGAGCAGCTTACTCCCCTCTATTTCGGTGTCACTGACAAAACGAACGGTAGCCCCGGTTTCATTGGTCAATCCTTCACCCAGATTCAAAAGGATATTACTTTCTCCTTTGGGAAAAGTAAAACGGCTGATTCCGGTACGCAAAGTAGCCGAAACCTCATTCTTAATCCCATATTTAGTCAGAACATTTGAGTAATAACCCGGAGTGGCTTTCTCGTCTTTATAGGCACTTCCGTATTGTAAATAATCAACGTTCAATTTTCCGGTTGTGGGCATCAAAAGTAAGGAGCCCAGCTCCGGACATCCTACTCCACTCAGATTAACATGTGAGAATCCGGTGAAATAGGTATTGGTATGTTCATAAGGTGTAGACCACCACTGGCTGTCTTTATCTATTTTATTACCAACGGATTTGTCCCCCATCACATTAAAAGGAACAACCGACATCATTCCCTGCGGACAGATAGCTCCGGGATTCGTTGTTCCGTAATTCGTCGTTCCGACGAACGGATTTACATAATCTACCGGATTCTCTTGCGCAGAAGCCACTGCTATAAATAGCCAGGCAGCTGCAAATGATACAAAATAAGGTAGTTTCTTCATTCTTTCAATACTATAATTTATTAATATATACGTTTGGTTTCACCCGCTCTGTGAGGAAGGTTATTCTACAACGATTTCGTCGGTAAACACCCACCCTCCAAACTCTTCTCCGGCACGGGCCTGATAGCGGATGTATCGTCCTTTGGCTTCCCCATTCCATGCGTAGTTTTTAAAGACCACAGCATCCGACTTCACTACTTTATGTGTCTGACGACTCAATTCGGTGAAGTTCTTGCCATCCTCCGAAACAGAAATTATCACTTCGGTAGGCAAAAAGACTTCCGGACCTACTACCTGCATAAAATCTGCGCCAATCGAATGCAAAGCAGTCGACTCACCCATATCGATAGTTACATCCAAACGATCACGGGAAATAAAGCCCTGCCATACCCCATCACTGTAAGTCCAGCTACCCCGGATTCCGTCAGTCAGGGTTTTATCGCCTTGCGCCGGATAAGACGCATTGTAAGGAGCATTATATTTAACCGTTTTGCCCAAGGCAAGATGCTGAACCGGTTTTGACGCTTCAGGCCGATTACCGATCTCCTTTTTCAAATCAAACGGATGATATCCCTTGGATTGTAGATATGCTACGGCTTTTAGAGCACGCGGGCGAAAATCAGTCCATGATTTTCGTTCGGGAGCAGACCAAGCCACTTCGGCCAACGCAAGAATACGAGGATAAATCATGTATTCACAATGCTCGTCAGTCTGGATGTATTCCGCCCAAAGATTGGCTTGGACACCATAAATCAGCTTCGCTTCATCAGGTGTAAGTGAGGCAGGGATCGGATTATAAGAGTATACCTTTTCCAAGGGCAGATATCCGCCAATAGCCTCAGGTTGGGAATAAGGTGCATCTTGATAACCATCTATATAACAATGTGACCCGGGAGTCATAATCGCCTGATGACCGGATTTTACGGCATCGATACCTCCTTGTTCACCACGCCATGACATCACAGTAGCATTGGGCGCCAGTCCTCCTTGCAAAATCTCATCCCATCCTAACAGTTTACGTCCATGAGCATTGAGAAATACTTCTACGCGATGGATCAGGTAACTCTGTAATTCATCCACATTAGCCAAATGCTCATCCTGCATGCGCTTTTGGCATTTAGGACAGGTTTTCCAAGCTACCTTACCGGCTTCGTCGCCTCCAACATGAATATATTGAGAAGGGAAAAGCTCCATGACCTCCGTCAACACATCCTCAAGAAACGTAAAGGTTTTCTCGTTTCCGACACAAAAGTCGGCATCCTTGTAAGGCTCTCCCGAACAGGACAGTTCCGGATAAGCGGTCAGAACCTCTTCTGAATGAGCCGGCATTTCGATCTCAGGAATAATGGTAACATGGCGCTCGCGTGCATAATTGACCAATTCACGAATATCATCCTGTGTATAATAGCCGCCTGAAGCCCCCGGAGCATCGAAACGACAATATTTACGTCCACCTTCATTCCACCATTTTTTCCAGTTAGCTTCCGGACGCCAGGCGGCAAATTCTGTCAATAAAGGATATTTCTTAATCTCGATACGCCACCCCGCAGCATCTGTTAGGTGTAAATGTAAACGATTGAGTTTATAATAAGCTAATGCATCTATCTGCTTTTTTACAAACTCCTTGGAGCGAAAATGCCTTGAAACATCGAGCATCAGCCCCCGGTATTCAAATCGTGGTGAATCTTGAATCGTCGTAGCCTGAACTGACCAAGTATCTCCCATTGCAGGCTGTGCCATTTGCAAAAGGGTCTGTACGCCATAGAATAATCCGGCTCCGGAAGTAGCCTGCACTGTTATTTTACGGGGAGTAACTTCTAAGGTATAGCTCTCGGGAGAGGGTAACTGAGAGTTATCCTTTGTTATCAGCAATGAGACTACATTCTCTTTGGCTTGTTTTTTGGAACTTTTAAAGTGAATGGGTAATGTCTCCAGATAATCCATCATCATTTTCTTCTCCTTACCCTTCAGATTGGTATACAACAGGGTTTCACCGGAAAACTGAAAAGTTCCGCTTCCTTGTTCCATCCGGAGAGGTATGGGAATGACAGACTGCGCTTTCATACCAGCTGTTGCTATCATCAAACCGGCTGCAAGCAAGAAAGTACAAATTCTCATTGTAGGTTTTATCATGATATGATTGGTTTTAGTTTTTTGTTTTCAATGCACAAATATAAGTAAAATGTCAGATTATCTGCAATTAGTCAATCATTATCTTAGCTATTTCCGGAGTACGGATCCCCGGCTTCAACTCACCATTGATGTTAAAGAAGGTCTGTCCCTGTCCTGTCAATGCAGCACCGGCACGAGCGACATCTTGGCTCCGAACAGCCTCTTCCCATTTATCCCGACGTGTGTTGTAAATCAGGATACGGTCATTGAAACGATACCATTCAGCCGGATGCAACATATATGTTTTTGCTTCAGATTTCAAACTGTCTACAGCTGCCTGATTACCGCCGGTCACTGCTGCTTTCATCATCTCCTCGCGTTGCAGGGCAGACAAGAAAATATCTTTATTAATCCCACCGGTGCAAAGTATCAGACTGTCTGTCAGAGCTATACCTGCACCTCCACCTAAAGCTACAGGCACAGAATCACTCCCTATGGGAGTAGAGACGGGTTGCCATTGTTGCAAAGAGGGGGAATAACAGTATCCGTCAGTAGAAAGAGTTGCAGACCGCCCATCGAATGCCCCGGAAAAACCTCCCCACAGATATAAAAGTGTCTCATTCTCTTTACGCTGCCCCACACATACAGGCTGTACACGGGGAGCACCCGGAAAATCGGGAAGTTGTTGCCAGCCGGTCTCAGGGTTGCCCAGATTGAGGCAATAAAGCCCATTCGAAGGCTTGCCATTCACATTGCCTCCGGCTACAAAAAGGGTATAATCAACAACCGAACCACTCATGTTATCCATCGTACAAGGTAAAGATGGCAGCGTATCTACAATCACAGCTTGTTTATCATCACTCAAAGAAAGGCGGTAAACGGCAGATAAGGATCCATTTTCATTCGATCCACCCACACACACTATCCCTCGAGGAGTCGATACTGAGACTCCATAAGCAGCAGCAACGGGCAGCTGACCTACTTTTCGCCACACGAAAACTGAATCTGCAGAAGCGTCAGTAGCATAAATACCTTGGTAGAATTTCTTCTTTCCTCCTTCAGCTGCCGGAGTTTCCGGAAAATTACATCCGCCGGCAATCAATAATTCTCCCTGATAGATGCCGGCATAACATGCCGATACACCCAAAGAAAAACCGGGTTCTCCTTCGGGGAATCCGGTCATTTTCTGCACGCTAATCCCTTCTTCATTAGGCGCAACTTGCCGGGAACTGCACGAAGCAGCCATCCCGGCAAGTAAACATCCAATGATAGAAAGAAAACGAATCGTTTTAGTTTCTGTCATTTCTATTTTTTCAATTCAACGTAATTTCATCTACAAATAAGAAGCCCGGATTACCTTTACCACCATGCCATGCCGGAATTGAGTGTTCCGATGTTGCAATCACTTTCACATAACGGGTTTTTACCGGATCAAAAGTCAATTTGTGCTCGTAAAGGCCATTACGATCTGTCTCTTTCATTTCAGGATATGCTTCAGAAGCTACCTTTGTAAAAGTCTTATCGTCATCTGATACTTCAATTGAGAAAGAACGTGCATCAAATACCCAGTCGCCCTTTTCAACACAAGTAGTGATAGCTACACTGGAGATCTCGGTAGGTTGTTGCAAGTCAATCGTTACATCCATATCATTTTTATAAAAAGCGATCCAACGACCTGTTTTATAATTGCCATTTCCTTTCAGTCCGTCTACTAATGTAGAAACACCACCAAATTCATATTGCTTGTTTACAGGCTGATTGGCCTTAATAGGTTTTGAAGTAGATTTACTGAAAGCAATCTGTTCAGTCAGCATTTTGCTGTTTCCGGTAGGACGGACAGCAACCGCTTTCAGAGTACAACTTTCCTTGATTGTAAGAATACTATCACACACAGGAGAAGCTGCCGTAGGCTCAGTTCCATCTAATGTATAATGAATGGGAGCACCGTCAATAGTAGTCATCACTACGTCTACTGCTCCTGTGGCCGAATTAGCTACAAACTCAGATTTCACATCAAATACATGTTTGGCATAATTATATCCTTCAGCATCATAAATATTAATCAACTGCGGCAAACGGCTCAGGAAGTTATCATAATTCTTCTTTTCAGGATTAGACCATTGAACTTCTGCTAAAGCAGCCCAACGCGGCAACACCATATACTGAGCCTGAGAGAAAGTAGGAATGTATTCCGTCCAAAGATTAGCCTGTACGCCAATAATATGTTTTTGTTCTTCCGGTGTCAATGAAGAAGGCATCGGTTCGTAACCATAAACTCTTTCCAAAGGCACATAACCACCGATAGCCAAAGGTTCATTCTCTGTATCCTTGGTCTGATAGTAGTCAAAGTAAAGATAAGTGTTCGGGGTCATGATAACATCATGTTTCTGCTTGGCAGCTTCGATACCGCCACCTTCGCCGCGCCATGACATCACTGTAGCATTCGGAGCCAGTCCACCTTCCAGGATTTCATCCCAGCCAATAATCTGACGTCCATGTTCGTTCAGGAATTTTTCTGCATGATTGATAACAAAACTCTGCAAATACTCTTCTTTTGAATGTTTAGCGTCACTCTTGATTCCCAAGGCCTTGATACGAGCCTGGCACTTCGGACATTTCGCCCATTCAGTCTTCGGACATTCGTCACCTCCGACATGGATATATTCAGAAGGGAAGATATCCATTACTTCCGTCAGGACATCATCAATAAAAGTCAGCACACTGTCGTTTCCGGCACAAAGCACCTGATCAGATACTCCCCATATTTTCCAAACCTCATACGGTCCACCTGTACATCCCAAATGCGGATAAGCGGCCAATGCTCCCTGCATATGTCCCGGAAGGTCAATTTCAGGAATAACAGTGATATAACGATCTGCAGCATACGCTACGATTTCTCTGGCTTCTTCCTGAGTATAGAAACCACCGTAAGGTTTTCCGTCATATTCACCGGAATTACGTCCGATTACAGTTTCCGATCTTTTTGAACCGATCTCAGTCAGTTTAGGATACTTCTTGATTTCAAGTCTCCATCCCTGATCTTCGGTTAAGTGCCAGTGTAAACGGTTCATGTTATGCAAAGCCATCATATCGATGTATGTCTTTACTTCGTCTACTGTGAAGAAATGACGGCCTACATCAAAATGGGCACCACGATAACTAAAACGAGGATAGTCGCTAATCTCGACAGCCGGCAATGAAGGAGTTGTGCCGATAGCTACCGGAATAGACTTACGTAAAGTCTGGATACCATAGAATACACCAGCTTCAGTAGGAGCAGCAATAGTTACACCATCTGCGTTCACACTCAATTGATAAGCTTCGGGGTTTTCTGATTCCATACCCAACTTAAGCAGAATAGCACCTTTGCCCTCAGTACCTGCTTCAACGGCATAATCCTTACCTGTGGCTTTCTTCAGATAATCAGCCAGGAATTGGGCATTGCGTTGCATCTTTTCATTTCCTTCCGGATAGATGATTTTTACACTACCATTTAATGTAAATGGTTGGCTTTGAGCAGTCGTAATTTCCTGAGGTAAAGGAATTACCTGGTAATTAGCTGTAGTTTCTTTGTCGTTACACGAAGAAATAAATCCCGTGAGCGCCAGTAAACCGGCAATTTTAAAAAGATTTCTCATACAAATTATTTAATAGGTGTTAGTTATAGGTATCTCGTACATGTTTCACTGTGATATTCAAGCTTTCTCCCTTCTTAATCGCCGGAGACGTTATCGTTATTTTTTTGTTTTCACCCGGCAACAGATCGAAGAAATTATCAGTGAAACGGGCTCCTTGAACAGGAATCTGGACAAAGACATCTTTTGCCAGTTTAGGAGATGACAAGGTCAGTTCACACTTCCCATCGAGTTGTTTCACTTTCATGGAAATAGCTGTCTGAGGCAGCTCCAAATTCTTGGTTTTATCAAAGAAATAAACTTCTTCAGCCACTTTCCTACCCGATTTATCTTTCAGGCTAAGTAGTAGAAAACTGCTCTTTCGCTGTTCCGGATTCACCCAAGTGTCCAACGGTTTACGCACGATACAAGAAGAAGTATTCATCGGTACCTCAACTGTCTTGATGACTTCTTTGTCTAATGTCTTGCCATTAAAATCAATGACTTTCATTTCAAGTGTAAGCTGACTCTGCTTTTCCAACATATCGGATATCAGATAAATATTCAAGCTATCGCCTTCCTGTATTGCATTGACCAGTAACGGCGCAAAAGCACGCTTTGCCTGATAATGCAACGCTTTCCAATTGCCATAATAGTCTATACTGGACCAGGAAACTACCGGCCAGCTATCATTAAGCTGCCAATATAATGTCCCCATACAATAAGGGCGGTTACGACGATGTGCTTCCATCCCATGACGCATGCCGTGTCCCTGAAGCACAAGTCCGATATACACAAAGTCTTCAAATTTCTCAGGAACGATATAATCACGTTCCATATAGGTACGTATCAAGTCATTACCAATACTGCTTTTCTGATGCCCATTCATCACTTCCGACTCAATCTGATAGTCTTCCGGAGCAGCAAATGTAGCAATCGTCTTCATTTCCGGGAACGACTGGAAACCAAATTCACTCATAAATCGCGGTAAATCCGTGTCTAATGATTCGAATGTTTTTTTGCCGTACCACACTCCCCAATTATGACTGTCACCTATGCCCCACGACTCCGGACGTCCCCAATTTGCAAAATAAGGAGAAGAATGCTTGTAAAAACGGCCTTCATCGAGTTCCTGTACTTTGGCAGGAAGTAATCCCCGGAACAACTTATCATACCCCCGGAACATATTTTCATACACTTCCGGAGTATAGTTTTTCTGCCATCCCCAATATTTCAATCCTTCCAGAATCTCATTATTTCCACACCACATGGCCAATGAAGCATGGTTGCGCAGACGTTTGATATTATATTCAGCCTCTTCTTCTACCCGCTTCAAGAAAGTAGGATCGCTGGGATAAGCAGTACAGGCAAACATAAAATCCTGCCAAACAAGAATACCATTTTCATCTGCCAGATCATAGAAACGATCATCCTCATAAGTTCCTCCCCCCCATATACGTACCATATTCATATTGGCCTCTTTCATGTCCCGGAACAGGGTCTTATAACGCTCAGTGGTTATACAGGGAAGCAATGCATCATCAGGGATATAATTGGCTCCTTTGGCAAACATCGGGATACCATTCACTTCAAAATAAAAAGATTCTCCCTCTTTATCTTTTTCGTTTACCACCCGTATCGTACGAAGTCCGATGCGATGCTGGCGCGCGGCAATTGTTTTACCGTCACATATCACTTGTGCTGAGAAATCATATAAATGAGGTTCTCCCCATCCATTGGGCATCCAACGTACAGGGTTCTGAATATCCAACGGAATATGAATCTTATTTAAACCCGGTTTTAACGTCACGTTCTTCTTTACTGTTACTTCTTTCCCTCCTTGCAATGAATAAGAGATCAAAACCTCAGCAGATTTTTCCTTCTCTGAAATGCTATTAATTTCCAATTCATTAGAAAGTTTTGCGACTTGATCTGTCAGGCTCAACTGTTTCACATGATAATCGGCAATAGTGGCAACATCATAAAAACGAAGAGTCACAGGACGCCAGATACCGCTTGTAACCATGCGGATTCCCCAGTCCCATCCATAACTATAAGGTGCTTTTCTAGTAAATACACTAAGACGCTTTTCGTGATGATCGTTATCAGCCGGATAATTAAATCCATTGGATGACCATTGTGGAAGAGTTTGTTTTATAGGAGAATGAAAATAGACATGCAGCAAATTCTCACCTTTACGTAACACCTGTTTAACAGGAACCGCATAACCCACAAACATATTATCTGATTTCAAAACCAAAGAACCGTTCAGATAAACGTCAGCATAGGTATCCAATCCCTCAAAGAAAAGCTGGGCGGCATCCCTCTTTAATTGTTCCTCTGTAACGACAAAACAAGTTTTATATTCCCAATCTTCGTCCTCCACCCACTGAATCTTTTTTTCATTGGTCCCATAGAACGGATCAGGTAGCAGTTTATGATGAATCAAATCCTGATGAACTGTGCCCGGAACAGTAGCTGGCAGCCATTTTTCTGTTCCTACCTGTGAAAACGACCAATCGTCATTCAGCATTAACACATCCGAAGTGTCTTGGTTTTGCCCATAGGCTAAACTGCAACAACATACAAGTCCATACAATAACTTTTTCATCATAAACTGCTCACTTTTTCAAGTTTATTTTCCCCAGTCCGTACGGAACGTAGACGCCGGTAAACCGTCACCGTTGACTAGGTTGGCACGGGTAAAAGGTTGCCAACCGTAACGCACGTGAAGAGGATTTTTCACTTCTTTACTATATACTTTAATTTGATTTCCTACGATTTCGGCTGTGGCCGGATAATAAATATCCTCTGTTTCTGCCACTTCGAATGTCTGTAACGGCTTTCCGTCCGATGCATGCATACCCTCGGCACAATCGAATGATACATAAGCAACGCCGTCACGAAACTCTACATTACGGAACATTGGTCCCGAAGGTGTAACATTCTTCTTTCCATAAGTTTGATTCAAAGCCCAATGAGCCAAACGCTCGCCTACCGGCTGCTTATGTTTGGGATGCACATCAAGTGAATCGCCCAGGTCACTCGATACCGCCATACCCGTATGTGATATTTCATACATCATTCTACGCTGGCTATCACGGAACCAAGGCCATGACGGACGGTTGATACTTGACAACTGTACATAATAAAAAGGTAAATTCTCATTTTCCCAGTTTTTACGCCAGCTCTCAACCAAGAGCTTAAACAATTTCTCGTGTGCCTCACGATTATGTGCATTCGATTCACCCTGATACCAGATGATGCCTTTAATAGGATATTGCTCCAAAGGACGAATACCTGCCTCATATAAATAACAAGGTTCGTAAGGATGACGTTGCTGCTTATTAACAGCCTTTTTCACATTAAGAGCAGCGCGACCGCGTACCCAATCCTGAATAAAGTCATTTTGAGTCCAGTTACGTAATATAGCAGGGAACTTATACTCCAATGTACTGCGATCAACCCATGCTTCAGTAGGCGAACCACCAATCGCATTACAAATCAATCCTACAGGCACTTTCAGGCTATCCTGCAGCATTTTGCCAAAATAATAGGCCACAGCAGAAAATGAACCTGCTGTTGCAGGTGAACAAACCGTCCATTCGGTATCTTTATAATACTGCAAATGATTCAACGAATCCAATACGGATGCATCCCACTCCACTGCGTCCGTACGCCAGCGTGCCTTCATATCGAACAAACGAATCTGATCATTAGCAGCCTGCGGAATATCTCTTTTAGCCGTTTTACTCCAACTCAAATAAAATTCCATGTTAGATTGTCCGGAACAAAGCCACACTTCTCCAGCCAAAACATTATTGAATGTTTGTTTCTGTTTTCCGGCAGAGACAGTCAGTGTATATGGGCCACCGGCCTTTAACGGCTGAATGGTGACAGTCCAGTCTCCATTGGAAGCAGCCTTTGCAGTCAACTTCTGTTTAGCTATTGAAACAGTCACTTTTTCACCCGCATTTGCTTTGCCCCGGATAGCCAACGGTTCTCCGTGTTGAAGTACCATGTTATCAGTATACAACTCAGATAGATGTAACCCTCCAAAATCTCCTGTAATCGCCGAATATACCGTTTTTGCAAGAATACCGGCTCCCTCTACGTTAGGATGTACAGCATCCGGAAGAAGATAGGGGTAAGGATAAAGCGGTTCATGGAAATCCATTAACTGAACTCCTGCATATTTAGCTATCGTCTCAATACTTTGTTGAATTTCTCCATGCCAATCACGGGTACCTGACTCAAAACGAGGATGACGATCAGCGATCGGTGTCAAACGGGCAATAATAATATGACATTTAGGATTAGCAACTCTGAAAGAATCAATCAACGCCAGATAATCTTTCACGAAACTGTCACGATAGTTCGGCCAATCACGTGGATCCGTATCATTAATACCCAAATGGATAACAACAATATCACCGGCAAAAGCAATTGCCTTTTTAAATTCTTCTTGCTGCATGTAAGGACGATGTCCCTTATTCAATAAGGTAGCTCCTGATTTCCCGAAATTTCCAACTTCATAAGTCTCCCCTAGGAGTTGTTGCAACTGTGATGGGTAAGAGTCCGTTGCAGGATTCGGAAGAGTATATCCGTATGTAATACTATTCCCTACACAAGCCACTTTCACCCGCTTCTGTGCGGATAAAATGGTGCATACCATCAAGAACAGAGATAAGAATAGTATCTTTTTCATTTCTTATTTATATAAGGTTTAACAATATCAACCCATTTTAAGTAGCCTTTTCCCAGTAAATGTAAACCATCATTAGTATACTCAATATTCATTTTCCCGGTCTTCTCATCAACAAAATGAGAATAAAGATCGATATAGGTCACATTCTCTTTATCAGCAAGATACATCAGTCCTTCATTGATCTTTTTCACTTCCTGCCAGCGTGACGTATGTCCGCCAAACATCTTATAATGATCGGTTACCGGAAGTACACTTTGCAAATATAGCTTTGTTTTTGGAGAATCTTGTTTAATTTTTTGAGTAATCATACCAATACGGTTCACAATTGTATCTGCAGAGGTGCCCCGGCTTACATCATTTATGCCGATCAACAAGAATATTTTGGCGGGTTTTCCTTTCAAAATCGCATCCAGCCGATCATAAACACCCATACAGATATCACCACTGATTCCTCGGTTCTTGACATGCTTATTATTCAATAATTCACTCCATTCTCCCCCGTTGGTAATGCTATTACCCAGAAAAATGATATCTTTTGAAGTCACAGGCAACTCCTCAAACAGAGTTGCACGTTGATAATAGAACGTAGAATATTTGCGTTCCTGTGCGTTGCTCGCCATTGAGGCGAGCAACAACATCATTAATAAAATTTTCTTCATTCGTTTTTATTTTTTCTCAATCACTTCGTTTTGTCGGGCGAATAGATAAGTCCGTCCACTGCATTTTCTCCGTCAGGAGTTACAAAAACTGTAGTAAACATCCACTTCACCAACCGCACCTCGGGCATATTGAATTTGCCAACCGGCAATTTCAGGAAAACTTTATTCCAGCCTTTATTCAGATGGACGGCGATAGGTGGACGTGCCACACAATTTTCATTTCCCAACGCTATTTCATTACTCTTTGTACGATGAGTAGCTGTCCATACAGGTGGCTGTATTTCTTCATTATTGATCCAGATACGGCTGCCTTTATAGTCCCATTTACCTTGCAATGGAGCCAGGTCCATTTCCGAACGACCATAATTCTGGAATTCAGCCCACAGCCCTACTTCCTGATCTTTCGGAGAATAAACCCATGTATAGGCATAAGCCGTATGATTCTCTTGCGGATCTTTATAGAAAGTAGGTACCATTTTCCCCCATACATGACGAAGATAGATACCCGCACCAATGGCAGGGTGTACCCCATACTCTTTTCCTTCATATAAATAAGAATCCTTCAATTCCTGTTCCGGAGGAAAGACTTTATTCAAATCTCCACCATTAGGAAATGCATCAGTAATATTCCATTTTACATTCGTCTGTTTTACATAGGCGAACGGATATCCCTTAAATGTATGCTCTTTATGCCAAAGCATACGATTCTCAAAATCAGCAAATTCTTTAAACTCCGGAGAGTCTTCAGAAGGTAAGATAGTACCATTCTTATCAAAATATTCTGTACCTCCGCCTTTCCATGCACGTTCAGCAATAGCCAGCATATTAGGATAGAAATTATTCTCAAGTATAATATTGCGTTCGTTAGCTACGTAACGGTCATTCCAGATGGCAAGAATTGTCCCTGCAATATCGTCACTTCCTTGCTCAACATTATAAATACGGCTGTTATACAATGCAATGATATCGCCAAAAGTATCAAAATGATTGAGATAATGAAACTTAGAATCAATTGCGGGAATACCTTTTTGGGCTTTTCCACGATAACTCCACAAATGCGTCATATCAATCTCGCCAGGTTTATAATGCCATCCCGGATTCCACGAAATGACTTTCTTTCCTTTGGCACGGACATATTCGACCATTTCCGGAACAAACTTTGGATTGGTAAACCGAACTTCATCCGTACCAATATGAAGATAAGGTACATCAAAAGTCTCGCAAACTTCATCTACCAGCAATTTAAGAATTTTCATTCCTTCCGGGCTCTGCATATCATGACGGAATGTACGGACAAAAGCCTCACTATGCCCCGGCATATCAAATTCCGGAATTAAAAGTATATTATGCGCTTTACAAAAAGCGACTAAATCTTTCGCTTCTTCCAATGTATAGTATTTACCCGGCATACGAGTCGTGTTCACACTGTCATTCAACATCGGAAAAATTTTACTTTGCAATCTCCATGATTGATTTTCAGTCAGATGCCAATGAAAAACATTAATTTTAAATCGTGAAAGAACAGCAATTTCACGTTTCAATTCTTCAATCGACATATACGTACGCCCTACATCCTGCATAAAGCCGCGTATTCGGAAAGCAGGCCAGTCAACAATTGAACAACCGTTGAATGTTGCCTTTTTCTTTTGTACATCCTGTAGCTGGGCCAAAGTCTGCATAGCCCAATACACACCATGCTCCGTCACAGCCTCAACCGTAACTTTGCCATTATTTACCACCAGGCGATAAGCTTCGTCTGCGTTCAAAGGTACCTCTTCTAACGAAGGTACCAGTTTCACTTCAATACTTGCACGAGCTTTGTCATCAATCACTCCACCCCTATCAACAACAAAAGCTTCCCACTCTTGCCGAAGCACCGGAGTAGAAAGCTTTGTTCTGCCCAGCACAAAACTGGAACCTAAAGGGGTAAACTTTTGCGGTTCCGGGAGCAGGTGATATTCACCTGCCCGAACCGAAGAAATTGTGCATAAGTAAATAATGAAACTGATTAAGAAAATTTGTTTGTTTCTCATCGGTATTTATTTAGTTTATGGGGGAAATCTCTCATTTAATAATGTCTTTCAACTTCACAGCCTGGAATGTCATGTGCGCCACACTACTTTCATAAAGAATACCAATCGTCTCTTTATCAATCATAGAGAGGCAAGAATAACCCCAGTTATTGCCTTCATCCAACAACAGCTGATGTTCGGGTGACCAAGTCACACCGCCATCCAAACTTATTTTAATAGTAGTATTATAGCGTCCTTTTGTCGTATTAGGATTAGAGAAAATCAATAAATCCTTGCCCAACACATTATCTTTTGCTTTCACACTGATCAAACTAGCCATACAAACAGATTCCGGCAATGCCTTACGAGAAGATTCATGTTCCGTCCATGTTTTACCCAAATCTTTTGTAATAGCCACAGCGCGGCTTCCTCCGCGATTATCACGCATATTCAACATCAACACTCCGGGTTCGACCTCAGCTACCTGGGCTTCTGTGGTGTTCGTACGTGCATAATTGTGCATCTTCCAGTTCTTGCCACCATCTTTACTGTACATAATACCGGCATTGGGCACACGTGTCGAATCGATAAACTGAGTTGGGAATACCAAAGTACCGTCACTCATAGTGATACCCCTACCCGGTCCCTGCAACAAGAAATACCAAGAAGGATCTTTCACCTGCTCTGTAATATTAATAGGTGCAGACCATGTTTTACCATCATCTGTACTTTTAGCTAAAACAAGTTGTGCTGTATGGTTCATATCCATACCCGGATGTGAACTCCACCATGCCCGCTGATTACCCATACCATGTGTCCAGGCAGCAACCACCCAAACATTATTTGTTTTTGTATCAACAAGAATAGAAGGGTCTCCTACCCCATTCTGACCGGCAGGCAAACCACCGAATTCTCCAAAAGCCAAAGGCAAACGCATTTTTTCCCAAGTTTTTCCACCATCTGTACTGCGGCTTAAACCAACATCAACATGCTCCTGCAAGTCAACACTACTGTTATAACGTACATCATAAACTCCCAGTAACGTACCTTTATTAGTAGTCACCAATCCCGGAATACGGAATGCGGCAGAATTATCGTCTCCGGCATGGCGCACTCCTACTCCCATACGGTGTTCTATCCCATTTTCTGAAACTACATCCAACAGGGCTTTTTTGCCATCCAAAGTAATTGAAGCGATATCCGCGGTCACCTTGCTGGTAAGCGAAGTGCCCGGCTTCATTTGCAAACTAATCCAGAAATAATTGATTCCGGGAAACAGTTTCTGATCTCCTTTCAGAACAACCTGATTACCGGGATTAGTCACCTCCGATTTTTTGATTGAATAAGACGGATTGGCGGCAAGTGTTTTCCCCGGAGTGTTACTGGAAATATATCCAACAGGAGCAAAACGTTTTTTACCACTATCCTGCAATGCTTCAGTACCTCCATAATAAAGCTTTATGGACTGAATTTCAGAAAGATTCACTCCTTCACCCAAGTTTAACACTACATCGTTCAGGGTCTGGCTCTCTTTAGCATCCAAACGGAGATAGAATAAGACATTATCCTGCCTTTCTATCAAAATAGGAATACGTGTTTCACGAACAAAAATGGTATCTGCTGCTTGAACTACCGGTATAGCACACAGAAAACAGAAAAGCGAAAATAGAATTACGGCTTTTTTCATGGTATCGACTAATTAATATTTATGTTATCGGGAGCAAAGATAGTATTTTTTATTATATAACGGTTATGTTAATTAAATATTTTATTATATACGGTCGATTTAATAAACAAGACACTATTCGACGCAAAGCACTAAACCATCGGAAATAAACATATTCAAAGCGGTCATTGAAGACTATCCCATCAATCAGGATTTGGATTGTGTTTAAAAACAAAGAGAGGGATGTTATCTCGAGCAACATCCCTCTCCTTTATCTTATTTCGGTGATCTATTGAAAACTCAATTATTCTTCAGCCACTTCCCCAATCTTAGTTGACCAATAAGGATTCTGATACAATACAGATGTCTCTGCTTTTTCATCCGGAGACAGCAATTCCATCTCACGAACCGGCACAGGATTGAGATAATGTGCCTTCTGCCAGGTATACCCATCGTATACATCATTATTGGTTTTCAAAATAGCATACGGACGCAGGTATTTAAAGGAGCGTGAAGAGATATTAGAACCTTCTTCACCAGAATCTTTAAATGTAACCTCAGCACCATTCTCATCTTTATTAGCCGATTTGTACATTTCATCCCAGAAATTACATCCTTCAGGGATATAATTTTTTGTCAGCAGATGATCCATTGAACGCCAACGTACCAAATCATCCCAACGCATCCCTTCACCAATAAATTCGCAACGACGTTCACGGCGAATATTTAATAAGGTGGCGTCTACAACTTGTCCGCCCGAATATTTACCCCAATCTGTTTCCTGACTCAAATCGGTCGCATTGATTGTTTTTGTAAAATCAGGATCTACGCCTGCACGTTCACGAACGGCTCTCCAATATTGAGATGCTTTACCTGTAACGTTACCATTCTTCATATAATAAGCTTCCAGATAATTCAGATAAGCCTCTACGCCACGATAAATAATACATCCGGTAGTCGACTCAGCTTTTCCCCATACATTCTGTGCCATATCAAAGCTGGCATATTTACGAATACGATATCCTGTCTGGTCTCTCATCTCTTCACGGTTAGATACAGGATGCGGAGCAAACATTTTCACAGTGCCCGGTTCCTCGGTCGAATATACTGGTACAAAATTGCTTTCACCAAACATAAACAACTGAAGACGGTTATCGCGATTGGCCTTCACATCATCCAATGTAGCATCCCCCTTATAAGGTGCTGCGCTACTGGCCGCATACCAAGGCAGACCATCCTGCATCAAGAAGCTTTCAACATAGCTTTTCAACAAGCCATGATTAGAACCGGACGCAATCCATGCCGGAGTACCATGCATGATAGAGAAACTACCGGTTTTTGCATACTGACGCCAGAACAACACTTCGTCATAGCCGCTTAAATCAACATTGGCATACATTTCAAAATAAGGATTCCATCCGGATGTAATAGAAGGACTAGCAGGATCTTCAACCTTTGTATTAGGGGTCAAAGTTATTTTATCTGCAACTTCTTCCGCTGCCTTCATGGCTTCTGTCAAGAAGAAGTCAACCTCAGCTTCTACATCCAATGAGAAATTAGAATGTACTTTCTTTCCCGGCCAGTTATCATCTCCCGGTACACGCCCTGTACCCTTGTGGTATCTTTCAAAAGAAGCTTCATACAGTGCCACCCGGGATTTAATCAGCAAAGCTGTCTCACGATTCAAACGGGTATTATTTTTAAATCCCTTACTGTACATCATATTGGCAGCATCATCCAAATCTTTCAGGATAAAGCGGGCAACCAGATTACGAGGTTGGCGGACACCTTTTTCCATCAGCACCGTTTTGTCATCGGGCAAAACCTCTGTTACGATCGGAAAGTCACCGTAAGTACGCAATAAATTATAGTACACAAGAGCACGCATCAGATGCATTTCGCCAATATAATGACGAATATCGGCATCTGCTCCGGCAACCTCACCCGCTTCATATTTAGGCACAGCATTCTCAAAGAAGTAGTTGCAATAACGGATATTGCTGAAACTCCAGTTACCATCACTGGAAGGAACTTTCCAAAGCCCTTTTACATAGCGACTACTACGCCCTCCGGCCACCATATTATCCGTTCCACCATCGTTATTCGCTATACCTGCTCCATAACCACCATGCGAAGGAAAATAGTTTTGATACCTCGCTATGGAATAAGCGGCAAAGTGATCCACCGTTTGAAAGTAGACTTCCGGTGTGACAGAAGAAAGAGGTTCTCTATCAAGAAAGTCATTACAGGACGTGAGCGCCATTACCCCTCCCGCAACAAAACATGCTTGTACAAACAGATTTTTTATTTTAAGCTTCATAATACTTCAATTTAAAAATTAACGTTAACACCAACAGATATCACTCTTTGCAAAGGATACAACTTACCGGATCCTGTTCCGGCCAAACTTCCGGTAGCTTCCGGATCGAAAATCTTAGAAAGACTGGTTATAGTTGCCAGGTTATCACCCGAAACATATACACGTACAGAAGATATTCCGGCTTTCTCTGTCCATACCCGAGGCAATGTATAACCCAACTGAACATTCTTCAAACGCAGATATGCCCCATTCTGTAAATAACGCGTCTGAACCTTGGTATTACGATCCCCACTAAAGTTGACGCGCGGATAATATGAATTCAAATTAGCACCTAACGGGTCACCCTCCGGACGGAAGAAATCCCAATGTTCGGCAAAGCCGGTAGACTGCCACTCATTTCCTTGTCCGTTGGCTCCCCAGAAATAACATCCGTCCAGCCATAGGTCACGTTTTCCGATCCCCTGCATAAAAATGCTGAAATCGAATCCTTTCCAGGCAGCATCCAGTGTAATACCATATTTAAAACGAGGAGTCGAATTACCGATAATACGATAATCGCCCGTATCTCCTAATTTATTGGTTCCGTTACTGATTTTTCCGTCACCATCCAAATCGGCATACATAATATCACCGACACCCCAATTGGTTCCAACAGAAGATTGATCGACTTTTGCCAAATGAGCATCCATCTCTTCCTGTGATTTAGCAATACCGATTGTTGTCAATCCCCAAATATCGTTCAAATGTTCACCTTTATAATATGAACCTACATCATACGAGTCATTCGGATAGCGCAGAATCTTCTGTTGGTCATCAGAAAGTACAAATTTTGCTCCATAAGAAACTTCACCGATCCGATCTCTCCAATTTACCTCCAACTCAAAACCATACGATTTCATGTCCGAGTTATTAATCTTCGGAACTGAAGTTCCCAACAAACTTGAAAGTTCGGGAGCCGGGCCGATCATATCATAAGTATAACGTACGAAATAGTCGAATGAACCGGATAAACGGTTATTGAAGAAAGACCAATCCAAACCGACATCCCAAGTCTCTACTGTCTCCCAAGTTTTCTTAGAGCTGACAATACCCGGATTTGTAGCATAGTTAGGACGTTCGCCATTTACTAGCCAGCCGTAATTAGACCCTACAGGCATCGTTTGATAAAATGGATACCACGCATCATTGGTATTCGTATTACCCAGCTGCCCCCAAGAAGCTCTCAACTTTAAACTTCCCATATTGATCTTTTCAGCAAAACTTTCCATAAATGGTTCGCGAGCAATATTCCAACCGGCAGAGAATGATGGGAAGAATCCCCAACGTTCTTTTCCTACGAAGCGGGAAGAACCATCATATCGACCATTAGCCTCAAACATATAACGGTCTTTATAACTCCAGTTAACACGCGCAAAGAAACCGGCTACTGAGTTGTCAGCATAACCACCATAAGCCTGCGGATCATCAGTTGCCGTATTAATAGTAGGTACCCCCGGGGTAATCAAAGTATTTTTTTCAGCCGTAATGTTTCTGGTTTTATATAACTCTGCATTAAAACCGGCCATCACTTTAAAATAATGTCCGTTATCGAACTGCTTGAAATAATCCGAATAAATATTTGTAGTATAATAATTTTCCTTCCAACTATATTCATTCACTCGAGAAGAACCTGCCGCATAAGAACCATATCCCATATCCCACACTGTATAATAAGGATCTCCGGCTACATTATAAGCATAAACAGGCAATACTTCCCAATGCTGATATTGAGTAGTGGTACGTACACTACCGTCAAGATTGATTTTCCAGTTTTTAATAGGTTCGAAAACCAGTTGCAACTGATTCGTATAAAAATCTTTCTGACTGTTTTGCTTTCCACCATTTTCCATCTGCTCCACTTCGCCCTCATCCATAGGGAATCCATTCGGATCATAAGCCGGATGTACAGGCCATTTACGAGCTAAGTTATGGAAAAAGTTTCCGGTCAGATAAGAAGGACGCTCAAAATCCTCACGGGTCCATTTAGTAGAATATGTCACCTTAAACCAATCAGTGACAGCCGTTGTAATCTTACCGTTCAGCGTGTAGCGTTGAAATTTGTCTTTTCCATGACGCATCAAACCTTTCTGATCCAGGAAACTTCCGCTGATCAGGTATTGAGTCTTATCCGTACCACCATTAATACTAAGATTATGCTCCTGAGATGGTGCCCAATGATCATAGAATTCTTCAAACCAATCCGTATCTCCATTCGCGTTAGCCCATTTTTGCCAAATGCCTGCTCCATTATCAACAGTAGTAGCTTTCAGCGTTCCCTCTTGATAAGCTTTGATACGCTCCATTACAGCAGGGGCAAAAATGTCACCACCACCCTTATTGGCAGAAGCACGATTGAAGTACTGAGCAAAAGTGTAAGAATCCATAATATCCGGTACACCAATAGCGTCTGAGAAACGAGCACTACCGCTATATGACACATTGGTCTTACCGCTCTTACCACTCTTCGTTGTTACAAGAATTACACCGAATGAAGCTCTTGCACCATAAATAGAAGCCGATGCAGCATCCTTCAATACCGAAACAGATTCGATATCATTGGGATTGACAGTATTCAGATCACCCTCAATGCCATCAATCAAAACCAATGGAGAAGAACCCGATCCATCACCAATCGTTCCGGCTCCACGAATATTCATGTTTAACGTTCCATCAAGGGCACCACCGTTATTACCAACAGTAAGGTTCAAGCCGGGAACAACACCCTGCAATGCTTGTGAAGCATTTGCTACCGGACGCGCTTCCAACGCTTCAGCACCAACCATTCCTACAGCCCCTGTAACGTTCACCTTCTTTTGCGAACCATAACCGACTACAACAACTTCATCCAAAACCTCCGCATCCTCTTTCAGCACAATATTATAAGTGCTTTCAGAGCCAACTTTAATTGTTTGTTGCTTGTAGCCAATATAGCTCACCAAGAATTGTGAATTAGGTGCCACCTTTAACGAGAACTTACCGTTTAAATCAGTAATTACTCCATTAGTGGTTCCCACTTCTACAACACTTGCCCCAATAACGGGCTCCCCAGTAACATCTGTTACCAGTCCCGAAATCGCCTTTACCTGTGCCATCACATTAAACGATAGCAAACAGCCCAACAAAATAAAAAGGACTTTTTTCATAAATTGATTTTTAGTTAATAAAAAAGGAAAATTATCTCTTCTAAACTCCATAAATATAAATACCTGAAAATGAGTACAGTCCTATCGGGACTTATCCTTTTAAATAGTAATCCCAGAATCAGATAAAAACATAATTGTTTATAATACAAACTATTACGTCTTAATAGTGAATCAAAACAACAGGGTATTTTTAGTAAAAAAACACTTATGAATTAATAATGGTGAAAAGTAGTGAAGCAATAAATATTTTTTTCTCGTCCCAATTCCTCTAAAATCTACTTTTCAATAAGCCAAAAAGAGTTATCTATATTTCAACACAAAGAAACACCTTATAACATATAATAAGGTTTTTGAATATATCCTTTCGCCCTTTTCAAGTCAGTCCAATAGTATTTTAAAACAATAATATATTACATATACCTATTCTAAGGTGAATCGCTATATATATAATATAAGAAATCAATATTATATGAGAGAGGATACCCCATAAACAATCTTTTGTGAAATTCCCAAGTGTATTATCTTAGTTTTTCAATATTATTTCGTCTATATAAAAAATATATTTAAAATATGCTTGTGAGTTTTTAATATAATATATATATTTGCAACGGTTTGATAGTATATAAATGAAAAGAAATAATAAATTTAACCTTTTTCATTTATTATTTAGGTAATGAAAATACCAAGTACCGATAGAACTTAGTAAAAACAATTATAATTTTCTTTATTATTAACTAAAAAGCAATACTTATGAAGAAAACCATCTTCTTGATTTTGTGCATTTTATGTTCTCTTGGGGCCATGGCGCAAAAGAAATCTATCACGGGTGTGATTACAGATGGTGCCGGTGAGTCAATCATTGGTGCAAGTGTCGTTGAAGTTGGTACAACTAATGGTACCATAACTAACTTTGACGGCGAGTTCTCTTTAACGATAGCTACTGGTGCTAAATTTACAGTTAGCTATATTGGGTATAAATCTCAGACGATTACTGTTGGTGCTGAAAATACCTATAATATAGTACTGAAGGAAGACACAGAAGTGTTGGATGAAGTAGTGATAACAGGATATGGAGGTTCACAAAAGCGTGCTACTTTGACTACTGCTATCTCTAAATTGGATAACTCGGTACTTAAAAATGCGGCTTTCAGCAACGCAGGACAATCCTTGCAAGGCTCTGTAACAGGACTCCGTGTTGTTAACAAAACAGGTCAACCCGGTAGTGAACCGGATATTACATTACGTGGTGGTGCCACTATTACAGGTGATAATAGTAAAGCACTTATCGTAGTCGATGGTATTGTCCGCAATAGCATGAGCGATATCAATCCTTCCGATATTGAGTCGATTCAAGTCCTTAAAGATGCTGCTTCAACCGCTATTTATGGAGCGCGTGCCAATGGCGGTGTTATTTTGGTTGAGACTAAAAGTGGTAAAGAAGGTAAAGCATCTGTTAACTATAAATTCAAAATGGGTGTGAATTTCGCTCGTAAAGGTTATGACTTTTGCGATGCGCACGACTACATCTACTACAATCGTTTAGGTTACAAAAGAACCGGACGTACCAATGTAGATACACAAATGGGATATGGTATTGGTAACAATCTATTTGACATCCGTTATTTGACAGATGAAAACGCTAACTTAAAGAATGAAGGTTGGGCTTCTATGGCAGACCCATTTTATGATGGAAAAACAATTCTATATAAAGACTACTCAGGTGAGTTGGATGATGTTGTTTTCAATAATAGCGCTTTGACACAAGACCATTATGTAAACATTACAGGCGGTAACGATAAAGGAACCTTCTCTGCCAGCCTAGGCTATTACAAAGAAGATGGTCAGATTAGAGGTACCGGATACGAACGTTTCAATGGAGCATTGAACGGTTCGTATAAAGTATTCCCTTTTTTGACGGTAAAGGCAAATGCGACTTACTCTTGGTCAACTCAACCGGAACTCTGGATCGGTCAATATGAATTTTTCTACCGTACACGCTCTCAACGTCCGACATGGAACCCTTGGAATGAAGATGGAACTCCGGCCTCCGGTTTCGGTACAGGAGACGGTAATCCCGATTATTACAGAGATAAGTTGACGAGCGAGAACAGCACTAATAAATCAACCTACAGTGTTGGATTTGCCCTTGACATTTTACCTAAAAAATTAGTGTTAAATGGCAATGCTTCACTTTATCGTTATGACTGGCAGAGAGAGAAGTTTAATAAATCTTATCAAGCTCAATCTTCCGCAACTCCTGACAATACACGCCAGGCTGAGGCTTATGTTCAGAAATACAATCAAATTCAGTTGAACGGAACACTGACATACACAGATACTTTTGCAGAAAAGCATAATCTGGAAGCAATGTTAGGAACCGAATATTTCACTTATGATCAGTTCGATTTTGAAGCTAAAACTCAAAATTCTCCGACTGATGATATTCCTACCTTAAACGCAGGCTCTACAAGAACCTATACTTCAACAACCAAAACAGCATATCGTATTCTTTCCGGATTCGGACGTATTAACTATAACTACGATATGAGATATTTAATTTCGTTTGTTGCTCGTTATGACGGTATTTCGAAACTGAAAGATAATCGTTGGGGATTCTTCCCGGGTGTGTCTGTCGGTTGGAATATTATGGAAGAAAGATTCTGGAAAGACTCTAAGATATCAGGAGTTATTTCTAACTTGAAACCCCGTTTGAGCTATGGTGTCAATGGAAATGTGAATGGAATCGGAAATTTTGATGTATATGGCGCATATTCACAAGTAGGCGCAAAAACATACGGAGGTTCAACCGCATTCTACAATTCAGGTTTGGTAAATACTGGATTACGTTGGGAACAAAGTCAGTCATTTGAAGCAGGACTTGACATCGGATTCTTAAATAATCGTTTGAGCTTTATCCTCGACTATTATAACCGTACTACAAAGGATTTGTTAACCAAACAAGCTCTTCCGGGATATACCGGTTTCACGGAAATCATGACCAATATGGGAACTCTGCGTAATTATGGTTTTGAAATGGAAGTCAGAGCTAATATTCTGAATAATCCGAAAGGGTTAACATGGGATGTAACAGCCAACCTGTCTTCTGTTGCAAATAAGATCGTAAAATTGCCCTACAATGGTAATCCCAATAATCGTGTTGGTGGTTATGAAGTAGCAACCGGACGTAAAAAAGCCGATGGAACAGATGAAACCAAATGGATCGCCGGTCGTCAGGAAGGTGGTAAACTGGGAGAACTAGTTGCCTATAAACAAAACCACATATTCAAAGATTGGGATGATGTGAAAAAATATGCCAATAATCGTATCGATGAGGTAGCCAACTTATATGGTCCGGGACTTGCAGCCCAATATGCCGGAAAAGAGGGATGGCAACCTATCGAACCGGGTGATGTTTGCTGGGAAGACATTAATGGCGATGGTGTTATTAATGGATACGACCGTCAAGTAGTAGGAAATATATTCCCAAAAGTTACCGGTGGATTCTCTACTACATTGGGTTATAAAAACCTCTCTTTATATGCCCGTTTCGATTATGCTTTAGGACATACGATTTATAATGACCTTGCAGCACGTTCATTGGGGCAATATCAAGGTTCGTTCAACATCATTAAAGAAGTTAAAAAAACATGGAGTGAAACAAATACCGATACTGATCTGCCTGCATTCTATTATGCCGACCAGTTAAGTAAGAAGAATATAACACGTTCAAATAATGGTCTTACGGCTATTGACAATAACAGTTCACGTTTCTATGAAAAAGGTGACTATTTGGCCCTTCGTGAACTGACATTGAACTATAATCTGCCTAAAACATGGATTAGTAAAGTAGGCATGACAGATGCCTCAGTTTATGTAACAGGTCAGAATCTATTCTATATCACCGGATACACAGGCGTTTCACCTGAACCGGCTGTAGATACGACTTATGGCCGTGGAATAGATAACGGCCGTTATCCTACTCCGAGAACAGTTTTATTCGGTTTGTCAGTGACATTCTAATTATATATGACTAATACAAATAGCATTATGAAGAAAATATTTACATATATGTTAGCAGGGCTTTCTCTCCTGCTGTTTTCAAGATGTGATGCGCTGGATATTGATCCTACCAGTTCTATTGCAGATAGTAATTACTGGAAGACAGAGGCCCAGTTCAGCACTTTTAATGTGGGGTTGCACGCATTGCTTAGAGAATGCAGCTTTAACTTTTTCTTGTTAGGTGAGCCTCGTGCAGATATTTACGGAGATGTTCCTTTCGGAGGAGAAGCAACTCAAGGTATGGAGCGTCTGCCTTTCAATACAATCAATAAAGAGAATACAGGAATAAGCAACTTCGCAGGAATGTACAAAGTGATCAATCAGATCAATCTGATGATAGCCAAAACAAAGGAAACGACAGTACTCTCCGAAGCTGGTAAAAACTATTACTTAGGCGAAGCTTATGGAATGCGTGCTTATCTTTATTTCCATTTGCTACGCTCTTGGGGAGATGTTATCCTCTATCTTGACTATACGAATGGGGCTTCTTTGGATTTAAGCAATCTATCAAAAGCAGCTTCTCCTGCGGAGGAGGTGATGAAACAAATCAAAGAAGACATTACAGCGTCCGAAAAAGGATTTGGCAGCGATTATTCTTTCAAATATGGCAGATATTACTGGTCGATGGCTGCTACACAGATGTTAAAAGGTGAGGTTTATTTATGGAGTGGTCGCCAAATGGGTGGCGGTACAGCCGACTATACTACAGCCAAAACTGCTTTGCAATCAATTGTCAGCAATGCAAATGTTAGTTTGCAAGATGATTTCTCAAAAGTATTTGCTTATAACAATAAAGACAACTCTGAAATCATTTTCTCAATACGTAACGCTAAAGACGAGTATAATATGTGGGACGATAAATTCAGACAGAACCTGGTGCCCCAACAAGCATATATGACCTCTACTTATTGCAATAAAGAGGGAGCGTCATTTAAAGATTTGCCCGAAGGACAATTGAACGGTTTGATTCGTCTACAGATAAGATATGATTTGTACAATAAAGCATTCCGCGATGGAGACACCCGTAAAGATGCTTCTATGACGGCAGTCTACCAGAAACAGCAGGATGGTACAGTTAAATATATTGCTCCATTTTGTAATAAATACCAGGGAGTTCTACTTGATGGAGCTTCACAACGTAGCTTCTTGAATGATTATCCAATCTACCGATATGCCGACTGCCTGTTATTGCTTGCTGAAGCTAAAGCATTGTTGGGTGAGGATCCGACTGCCGAAATTAATCAGGTCCGTGAACGTGCTTATGGAAAAGAATTCTTTGAAACCAACAAAGCTACATTGGCTTATCCCAATGATAAAGGAGACTTCTATACAGATAATAAATATATGTCCGGCGACGAAGATCCTTTGGAAGCTATTTTGAAAGAACGTATGCGTGAGTTTATGTTTGAGGGAAAACGTTGGTATGACTTAAGATTGCTTGGTGCAGACTATGTGACTAAACGTACTTCAGCCGTTGCTACCCGCTTATTATGGCCGATCAACGAAAGTGTATTGACAGATAATCCGGCATTAAAACAAACTCCGGGATATCAGAATTGATTATCAAGCATATCAACTTATCAGATATGACTGAAAAAAGAAGCTGCCTCCAAGAGTATTGGGGCAGCTTCTACATGTAATAAATAATCGTATTTAAAACCTATTGACTAAGTTTTATTTTTCATATCCGGGGGTCTGTTTCAGCAAGGGATTGACACTCATGACATCTACATCAATAGGCCATAACAGCTTGTATTCTTCACTCGGATCCAAAATCGATTTGTCTGCCGGATAATTAGCCGTAGCAGAAAATGCCAGAGACTTACCGTTGGCATCATGCATACGAACCACATCAAACCAACGTTTACCTTCCCAAACAAACTCTTTATCACGTTCATGGAGAATGGCTAATTCGTTTTCCGCATAATTTCCTTCAGTATATTTATTAGCTTCATAATCGGAGCCATATGCACGTTTACGTACTTCGTTGATATAGCCGGCACATGGATTTCCAAGACCATTTTCGACTTCAGCCATCATTAACAGAGCATCAGCATAACGATAGACAATGAAATCGGTATCGTAAATACGGTTATTATTTGAATTGATAGAACCGATAGCTTTCTGCATGACGCAGCCAAAACCTTCCTTGTTCTTTTTAGTATAATACTCTAAGAATGTCGCATCACGGCGAGTATCTTTTTCATCGTAACTTTTCCAGAAATCTTCTGTGTATTCATGGCGGAAAACGCCACCTGTGCCTTTCAGATTTAATGTATCTGTTTCGATTTTCTTGTCATCGCGACCGTAAACCTGTCCAATGAACACTGCATCCTGATAAAGAAACATACCTCCCCAATTGGTTGCCTCACCATCTGCAAAATGTAAAGTGAAAATAACCTCAGCATTGTTTCTATTGGAAGTACTGAACACATCACTAAACTTATTCAATAGCTGGAATTTACCAATTATCCCATTTAAGGCGTTTTTGGCGATCTCCAAATCAGATTTTCCGGAAGCAGTATAACCATTAATGGAAACTTTTGCAGCCCACATATAGATTTCGGCTTTTAACATTAAGGTTGCAGCTTTGGACCACATTGTTTTATCATGCTTGTTATTTATTTCCGTTGTGCCAAAATAACTTTCTGATTTTCCGATATCTTCTTTTATGAAAGATAAAGTAGCTTCCGGGGTAGCACGTTCAACGTAGAATTTGTCTGCGGTAACTTTACCATCCAACAACTCCACAGTTGTGACTATAGGTACACCACCATAAGTTTTATAAAGCATAAAATAATAAAGTGCTCTCAAACCGTATGCCTGTCCTAAGTAGGTTTTTCTATCTGCTTCACTTAGGAAAGCACACTCATTTTCAACTTTTTGAATAAAGTGATTTACTTGCATAATAGGACTGTATAGTCCAAACCAGTTAGTGAATCCCGGATTATCTTGACTTAAGGTATTGGTACGCAGTATAGCGTAGTCCAAACTCGTATTTTGAGAAGAGCTACCAACGCGTTGTGTACCACCACGCAGTTCTCCCAAGCAATAAAACATGTTATAGTTTCCTCTCAATTGAGAGTGCATTCCGTACATGAATCCTTCTACCTGGGCTTCATTATTCCAGTAATTACCACTTCCGAAATAATCTTCGGGAGCAAGGTCCAACGCATCACATGACGTATAAAGAACAGATGATACAAATAAGGAAATGATATATATTATTTTTTTCATAATTTATATTTTTATATTTAGAAAGAAACATTAATACCAAAAATCACTGTGCGAGGCAATGGATATCCTCCATTATTATCAGCTTTTTCGGGTGAGAATAAGTGCTTTGCTTCTGTCAAATAACCTAAATTCTGACCTGTTATTGAAAGTTCTACATTAGATAACTTAGCTTTCTGAACCAATATTGAAGGCAATTTATATGACAGTGATAATTCGCGTAATGCTATATAGTTTCCATTATAGGCAAACATGGATGAACTACGGCAATAATTACGTTTACCCAATTGATCGGCCCATACATAAGTCGGATATTTAGCATTCGGATTTTCCGGAGTCCATGTGTTTTTGGTCTCCTCAATAGTATTGTATGTACCTTGAGCACATGACATGATCCACATCGTTTTCCAGTCTACAGCAGTGAATCCCAATGCATAGTCGAAACGTGCCGACAAGGTAAGGTCCTTCCAACTTACAGTTGTATTGATACCACCGGTCCATTTAGGCACAGTATTTCCAACCTTTACCATGTCATAATTGTCAATGACTCCATCGTTATTAACATCTTTCCATTTTACGTCACCCGGCTGAATGGGAAGAGCATTCGACTTCTGAGAATCTGTCAGTTTATTGTAACCTTCAGTGCCACCATACAGAGGACGGCCGCTAGAACCATTGTTACCTGTTGTCAAATCAATCAGATTAGCGGGTATTTCATCTTGAGATTTGTACAGTCCTTCTGCAACAAACATGTAGAGATCACCCGGACGTTGGCCCTCCTGGTATCCTCCGACCCATTTCTTTTCATCTCCGTTTCCTGTATAAACTTGATAAGCACTCTGACGATTTCTTTCAAGTCCGTTATCCGGCAAAGAAACAACCTTGTTTTTGTTCAAAGCACCATTCCAGTTTAAATTCCATTTCCAGTCCTTAGCATCAATAATCCGGAAACCTAATTCAAACTCAAAACCTTGATTCTGGAACTCACCATTGTTTGAAGTAACCGAACTTACACCTGAAGTGGAAGGAACTGTGATATTAGCATATTTATCACTGGTCAGACGATTGTAATAAGTTAAATTGGCATTGATTCGATTTTCTAAGAAGCCCATATCCAGACCTACTTCAAAAGTTCTCGATTTTTCCCACATCAAATAGGGATTAGGAATACTACTCAACAAGAAACCGGTTGAACCATTATAACGATTACTTCCATAAGCACCTTGCACTGTATAGTTACCAACAAAGTTCTTGTTTACATTACCATTTAAACCAAAGCTGGCGCGTAATTTACCAAATGAAAGAATAGATGCTGTATTCTTCATAAACTCTTCTTTACTGAATACCCAACCGGCTGATACCCCCGGGAACACTCCCCAGCGGTTCTCTTCGGCCAGTTTTGAATATCCGTCACGTCTCAAAACCAAAGAAAGTAGGTACTTGGATTGGTAGTCATAATTAACGCGTCCAAAGAATGACATAATGCGTTGACGAGAATGTGAAGAGTCTATGGAACGCTTACCTTCCTCTTTGGAAGTGTATTCCAAATCCATAAAGTCATCAGTGGGAGCCCCGGAACCAGAAGCGCTAAATCCTTTACTGTATGAATCATAGTACTCAAAACCAACCATTGCATCCAAGAAGTTATCTTTGTTGATCTGATAATTATAGTTCAACACTGCATTATATGTTTGGTCAAGAGTGCGTGCGTATGAAGCAGAAGTAGAATGAGATGTAATCAAATTACCGGGAGAACTCAAATAATCTTTATTGAAAGCTTCTGTTTTTTCTTCAGAATAATACCAAATAGCCCCTAATTTCAATGATAGACCTTTCATGAAATCGATTGTGAAAGACTGATTCATTGTAAACTTATCCGTATTATTATCACGGACAAACTGCTTGAAATTGTATTGCTGATTACCATCACCGGAGTTCGGGCCTAACAACATATCACCATCTGCATTGTAGCCTCGGAACGTAGGAGGTAATGAAAGACAGCGTGAAAAATAGTTTGCTTCAGCTGTTTGTGATGCAGGAAGTCCATTCCAAGTCGCATCCGCAAAATTGAAACTTGAATTAGAAGTCAACCATTCTTTAAGTTTATAATCTGCGTTAAAAGTAAAGGTGATTCGTTGGTACCAGTTTCCCACTGCCGTACCTTCACTTTTATTGTAACCTAAACCTGCATAATAGTTACCTTTATCATTACCACCACTGACACTCAAGTTATAATCTTGAGAGAATGATGGGGTATTGATATTGAAGTCGGCAATATTGGTGTTTTTATAGATAATTTTATCACCATATATCGGATCTATCATGGTTTGCCATCCCTGATCAAGCAGGAATGATAAATTATCCGAATATAGCATCGGACTCCATATAGCGGAGCTTGTCTTATTTCCGTCTAATGGCGTTACACCATCTTTGTCAAAATACAGGTTACCTGTTCCGTAAGGAGTTGCAGTCGTTAGTCCACTTAAAGAAGACCATCCTTTTATGCCGGCACCGTCCGGATGTTTCATATCTCCAACGTAAGCATTCATATAACCTGTACGCATCCAATAAAGATAATCGCCGGCATTCATAAAGTTATAGGAATCTTTGAAATAGTTTAAACCAAACTTAGCTTTCAGATTCACCTCTGCTCTACCAGATTTACCACGTTTGGTTGTTACAAGTACTACACCGTCATTTGCACGTGCACCGTAGATAGCTGTTGCACCGGCATCTTTCAAAACTTCCATAGATTCAATGTCATCAGGATTAATATCGCTTAAAGAAGAACGTACCTGACCATCAATTAAAATAAGTGGAGAACCAGAACCATCAAAGTTTGTACCACCACGAAGTACTAAGGTTGGAGCACTGCCCGGATTACCGGAAGTTTGGCTTACTGACAAACCCGCTACGGCACCCGAAAGAGCTTGAGCCGGATTAGTAAACATACCTTGTTTCAAGGTCTCTTCTTTTACTTTAGCGATAGAGTTTGTCACTTTCGTACGCAGCTGTTTGCCACCATACCCCGTTACAACAACTTCCTCCAACATTTCAGAATCTTCTTTCAGCTGAATATTGAAAGAACCTTTACCTTTCACATCGATTGTCTGAGGTTGATACCCAACAAAAGAAACTTTGATCTTTCCGTTAGGATCGACCATTAATGTAAACTTACCGTCAATGTCAGTAATCACACCATTGGTGGTACCGACCTCGACAACACTCGCTCCGATGACTGATTCACCGCTAGCATCCGTAACCACACCTGTGATTGATTTCTTTTGTGCCATGGCTCCAAGAGAACATAAAATGCACAAAATCAAGAAGATGGTTTTCTTCATAAGTATTGCTTTTTGAGTTAATAATAAAGATGTTTATATGTGTTTTTGGTTATTTAAACTAAGTTCTATCGGGACGGTAGGCGAAAAATGGAGAAAAAAGGCATAATAGCCATATCACATAAAGGACTTATATACAAAAGATTAAATATCAAATAGTATTATAAAAAAGAAAAATTCAGACTTATTATTTATAAAATCCAATGGTAGCATAAGGGTATAAAAGACAAACAAATAATGCTATATTATAAATATAATCTTCATAATTAACTTATAGAATAATAAATAACTCATTAGTTTAAAATAGTTGACATGTATAAAATGACATATCGAGAAGCACACAATTAGCCATTAACATTATTATACAAACTGTAAGAAGAATCTTATAAAATATTGTAATTGAAATAATAAAAATAGGATTATCTTTGTAACCGTGGTTACAGTAACCATCGTTACAGAATCAAGACTTAATAAACAAAGGATATGAAGTTTTACAATAGGGAGAATGAATTAGCTGAATTACAAAGGATACAAGAATTATCTTTTGAAGAGAACTCTCATCTGACAGTAGTTACCGGAAGGAGAAGAATAGGTAAAACAAGTCTTATTATGAGAGCTTTTGAAAAAACTCCTACTATCTATTTATTTGTGGGGAGAAAAAATGAAGCATCTTTATGTAGGGAATTCATAACTTTAGTTTCCCAAGCACTTGATATTTATGTGCCAGAAGAAATATCGACTTTCAAATCTCTCTTTCGGTATATTATGGAAGTTGCTACCAGACAGTCATTCAATTTGGTTATAGATGAGTTTCAAGAATTCTATAATATCAATAAGTCGATTTATAGTGATATACAAGATATCTGGGATCAGTATAGACAAAAAACTCACATGAATTTCGTTGTGAGTGGTTCTATTTATTCTTTAATGGAAAAGATTTTCCATAATGAAAAGGAACCTCTTTTTGGCCGTGCTGACAATATTATAAAACTTTCAGCTTTCAGTCTGAATGTTTTAAAGAAAATCATAAAAGACTATCATCCCCAATATACAAATGATGATTTATTGGCACTATACTCATTTTCCGGTGGGGTTCCTAAATACGTTGAATTATTTTGTGATAACAGAGTATTAACCGTTGATGGAATGATTGATTTCATGGTCAGAGACAACTCCCCTTTTACAGATGAAGGAAAAAATCTGTTAATAGAAGAATTCGGCAAGAATTATGGTACCTATTTCTCAATCCTAAGTGCTATCTCAGGTGGATATAATACTCAGACAGAAATAGAAGCGTTGCTTGGCGAAAAGAGTTTGGGCGGTTATCTAAAGCGATTAATTGAAGATTATAACATAGTAGTGCGCCAACGTCCTGTCTTTTCAAAAGAGGGTTCTCAAACTGTCAGATATGGGATATGCGATAACTTTATTCATTTCTGGTTTAATTATTTCGATAGAAATCGTTCACTCATTGAAATAAAAAATTTCGTTGGCTTACGAAAATTAATAAAAGCTGACTATCCGACATATTCAGGAAAAATCCTGGAACAGTATTTCAAACAAAAATATGCTGAAAGTTACGAATTCCGTCTTATTGGTTCGTGGTGGGAGCCTAAAGGCAATCAAAATGAAATTGACATTGTAGCTATTTATTTAGATAACAAAAGTGCAATTGTAGCAGAAGTCAAACGTCAAAAAAAGAATTTCAAGCCAGAACTTTTCCAAAAGAAAGTGGAACACTTAGAGAATAAAGTCCTGGCTAAATATCAAATAAACACAGTCTGCTTATCATTAGAGGATATGTAGTAGATTGAATCTCCCTTTTATCAATTTGCTATATTGGTACAGAGCTGACATTTTGTATATCTTGATGTCCCTGTATCGTGCTAATCAAAGGAGTGACCGAAACCGTAATAGAAAAAACAAAATCTGAACCATTTCACAAAATCAAAGGGAAAGTAAAATTATCATTCTACTACCAAATAGAATGTTTTTACCTATTTACGACTTATTCTTATTTGGGAAAATTTCAAAAAAGGAATATTATCACATATTTCTTCTTTCTTAATTTCATTGTCAGATAGAACATATAAAAAATTCTTTTCACACTCTTAACAGTGATTTAGAGCGTCTGTTGACAGAGAACTAACAATTTGTTTTCAAGAAATTAATTTCGTATCTGCACGAAGTTAACTTCTTGAAAACACAAAGTTAACATTCTGATTTTAATCAGTTAATATCTTCCGGTAGTTATAACGAATTTATATACACTACTTTCGCCAATACAGTATATTATTCCCCAATTTATTCATATTATCTTCTATCTGTAGGATAAGTGATAAAATTACAGGATTCCCAAACAAATAAAATGCTATCTTTTTGTATCATATTTTATCTTGTCACTTACTATATGTCTAATTGTATATTTCGACAATTAAAAAGGAGTATATCAAAAAAATAAAACTATATTTGTAATATCTATAAAATTTAAATCAAATGAAAAATATTTTTTTAATAATTGGAATATCACTGTTTTTTAATGGCAGCCTATATGCTCAGTCCGATGACTGGTCTCCTAAAGATCATAATTTAATTAAGTCTGTACGTGAGGACGGACGATTCTTAAGTTCTTATGGTGTAGTGCATGCCATGCTCAGAAATACTGAGCCACGCTATGCTTTTCATAGTGACTTTTCTCCCAAAGAATTTCGAAAATGGCAAAAGGGACTTCGCCATGCGATGGAAGAAATAATGAAATTTCCTCAAATAAAAAACTCTCCAGCTCCTGTCTGTATAAAAAGAGAACAGCGGGAAGGGTATCGATTAGAAAAATGGGAATTTTATCCGCTTCCTGAATGCGTTTCTACTTTTCTTGTTTTAATACCTGATAATATAAACAAGCCCGTACCTGCCATTTTGTGTATTCCCGGTTCCGGAGGAAATAAGGAGGGACTTGCAGGTGAACCGGGGATAGCTCCCAAATTGAATGACCGGTACAAAGATCCGAAACTGACCCAAGCCCTCAACTTTGTAAAAGAAGGGTATATAGCAGTGGCAGTAGATAACCCGGCTGCCGGAGAAGCCTCAGACCTTGAGAGATATACATTGGGCTCTAATTATGATTACGATGTTGTATCTCGCTATCTTTTAGAGTTGGGATGGAGTTATTTGGGATATGCTTCATATTTGGATATGCAGGTTTTAAATTGGATGAAGACCCAGAAGCATATTCGTAAAGATCGCATTGTAGTAAGTGGATTTTCTCTGGGAACCGAACCTATGATGGTATTGGGTACGCTTGATACTTCAATTTATGCTTTTGTTTACAATGATTTCTTATGTCAAACTCAAGAACGGGCGGAAGTAATGACTATGCCTGACAAAAACGGACGTCGTCCATTCCCTAATTCTATACGCCATTTAATACCTGATTTCTGGAAAAATTTTAATTTTCCGGACATCGTAGCGGCTTTGGCACCCCGTCCTATCATACTGACCGAAGGAGGATTAGATCGAGACTTGGACCTTGTGAGAAAAGCGTATGCTATAGCAGGCACTCCCGATAACGTGAAAATATATCATTATAAGAAGTTCTCAGATCCGGATACACGAAAAAATGTAGAATATTTACCTGAAGGACTAGATCGTAATGAATATTTTCGGATGGTAAATGTAGATGGTCCCAATCATTATTTTAAATCAGAACTGGTTGTACCTTGGTTGAGAAAATTATTGGAAGAAAGATGAAATGTAGTAATTGAAACTTAAATAAACAATCAATTTTAATTGAGTAGACGGAAAACAAAAACAGGAAGAAAAGAATTTTGTTATCCGCCCTCTCATATCACCACGTATACTGTTCGGTACATGGCGATTCTTTATCTATGATACAATTTACTGTAATACTTCACCAAAGTGGGATATTTCGCCTGTCTCAGTTTGTCATGATTCAAATCAGAGGACGGATAAACGGGATCTACCTTTATGCAAATAGATAGTTATCGAGCTCTTTCTCGTCTTAATGGACGGACAAAGGACATGCCGTATACTAAACAAAGTACACGGCATGTTGGCAATCAAGATTAATCGTATTTAATAATACCTATTCTTGTTTTTTATAAGTAGCATACCCCGGAGTTTGATAAATCAAAGGATCATTACCCAATAAGGTTTTGTCAACCGGCCAAAGCACTTTATGAGCCTCAGTTGTTTCGTCTAAAGTAGGCGTATCTGTTCCAATGCTTCCCTCTTTACAAAAAACGAGATGTTTTCCTCCTTTAGTCAATGTCATGCGACGAATATCCCACCAACGCTGTCCCTCTTGAATGAACTCTTTATCTTTTTCATGAAGAATCGCTAATTCATTTGTCGTATAATCAGAGTTTTTATATCCGTATATTGCCTCATTCCAATTAGTGCCATAAGCACGTTTACGAACAATATTAATATATTGAGCAACATTTCCTCCTTGCATATTCTCAATTTCGGCAAGCATTAAATAGACAAGTGGCAAGCGATAAATAATATAATCACCACAATAGATACGGCTTCCCTGAGCATTCACATAACCAATGTTTTTACGAACATGCGTTCCTCTTAAGGTCAGCTCATTTGTCTCAACATTTTTATTATATGAAGCAATAAATGTAGCTTCACGTCGCGTATCTGTTACATCAAAACTATTATAAATCTCATGTTTATATTCCAACTGCTGACTACCAGTATTGGCAATATTCAATGCATCAAGAAATTTTTCACCATTAGCTAAATAATTATCTTTAGTACTTCCAGTAGCCATTGCATAGGTGAACAAATTATTGTTATTAGTGGCCTCACCTTCTGCATATCTAACTGCAAATATGATTTCAGAATTTCCTTTTCCATTTTTGGCATCAAATACTGATGAAAAGTCATCTAACATTTTCAGTCCATAATTGCTCAAGACGTTTTGCAAATGTGTTTTTGCTATTTCCAGATTCGATTCATTCGCAGAATCATCCCCAGTAGATACCTTGGAAATCCAAAGATAAACCTCACCCATCAAGCACTCAGTAGCGGCTTTGGACCAATATCCCTTTTTATTTCCACGATTATTTGGATCAAATGAGTTATTATCACCAAAATACTCCATGGATTTATCCAAGTCTTTTTTTATTTGATCCATGACTTCTTTGGGAGTAGCACGCGCCATGTATAGTTTATTGGGGTCAATAACTCCTTCTACTACATCTGCAGTGAGACGTAAAGGTACACCACCATAAGTACGATACAAGTCGAAATAGTAAAAGGCTCTTAAACCATAAGCTTGTCCAAGGTAATATCCTTTTTTGGTATCGTCCATATAGGTGGCATCCGTTACTCTGGCGATAAAAAGGTTTATATTGGTCAACCGCCCAAAAATATCACCAAATTTATTAATGCCTCCAGTATGGTCTTCGTCAAAATTCTGTAATTTTATGTCACCATATAACATACCCATGCCATCGGCACTGGTACCGGAAGGTATTAAAGCGCCGCCACGGGCTTCTCCCCAAATAAAAGTATGTTGAAAGGCCGCATCACGTAAATGCTTATGTATACCATCCATATATCCTATTACGTGTGCTTCTGTTTTCCAATATGAACCACTCCCGTAGTAATCAATCGGGGAAAGATCTAATTTATCGGCACAAGAAGTACAAAGTACTCCGGAAGACGCTGCCAATAAGCCATATAATATTGTAGATTTTATTCTTTTCATATATTTTTCTTTTTTTAATCAGTTAACCATTAGAACGTTACATTCAATCCAAATAAGAGAGTTCTTGGCAATGCATATCCTGATCCCGCATTAGAAACTTCAGGTGTCGCTACATTGGCAGAAGTAATATATCCCAAATTCTGACCGGTGATTGACACATCTACTTTTTGACAATATGCTTTGTTTGCCCATGCTTTGGGAAGTGAATAACTCAAAGAAATCTCCCTGATAGCCAAATAGTTTCCTTTGTAAGCAAACATAGTTGAGTTTCGTGCATAATTGGCGTTCGTTAAGACATCTGCATATGCATAACGGGGATATTTTGCATTGGGATTCTCTTCTGACCAAGTATTGAATACCTCTTTAGTTGTATTATAAGTACCTTGAGCGCAAGCTAAGAATATCTCAGGTAAAGTGTGGTCATAGATCCAATAATCCAAAGCAAAGTCAAAACGACCATAAAGTTGAAAATTCTTCCAGCGCAAAGTAGTGTTGAAACCACCGATCCAGTGAGGAGTTGTATTACCTGCTACGATTTGATCATAAGAATCAATAATTCCATCTTCATTGATATCTTTCCATTTCATGTCACCCGGCATAATAGGCAACGCATTCTTTTGCTGTTCTTTAGTCAATTTTTTCCATGCTTCAGGACCGTACATTTTCTTACCATAATAATTACCGGAAGTAATAACCAAGTCCCCGGGAATCTCATTCCAATTACGATAAATTCCTTCTGACTTATAAACAACCATTACTCCCGGCTCTTTTCCTTCCTGATAGCCACCAACCCATTTTTTCGCATATTCTATTTCACCTTTTTCATTGGTGAACTTCTCTCCTGTATAGATTTGTTGTCCACCCTGGCGGTTAAGTTCCAGTCCGTTATCAGGTAACGCAACTACTTTATTCTTATTAAATGAAATATTTGCGGACGCTTCCCAACTCCAATCTTTTGTTTTTAGAATTTTTCCAGACAGTTCAATTTCAACACCACTATTACGGAATTTTCCATTGTTATTAGTAATAGAAGAAAAACCGGTCGTTGACGGTAAACTAAAAGCGGCATACTTATCAGATGTCAAACGATTATAATAGGTAAAGTTTGCATTCAAGCGGTTTTCAAAGAAACTCAAATCCATACCAACTTCAGCCGTTTTCGTTTTTTCCCATCTCAATCCCGGATTAGGTAAAGTCCCAATTAGGAAACCTGTATTTCCATTATATACGGCTGTGTTATAAGAGCCTTGTAAAGTGTAGGCGCCAATACCAGAAGCATTACCGTTAACACCATAACTAGCACGCAATTTACCAAATGACAAGAATGGAATAGCTTCTTTTATGAAATTCTCCTGACCGAAAATCCAACCAGCAGATACACCTGGGAAGAATCCCCAACGGTTATCACCTAATAATGACGAATAGCCATCTTGACGGAATACTGCAGATAGAAGATATTTACTCTTATAGTCATAATTTAGGCGGCCGAAATATGAAAGAATACGATATTGTTCATGCCAAGAATTAATAGTACGTTTCCCTTCTCCGTTATCTGTTAAGCTCAGATCTGAGAAATCATCTGTCGGCGCACCACTTCCTTTTGCTTCAAATCCACGTTTGTAGTTATCATAATATTCCATACCTAACATTAAATTAACATTGTGGTCTTTGGCAAAAGTATGAGTAAAGTTCAGGACCGCATTATACGTTTGTGCAAAGTTACGTTCAAACTTGGCAGTACTTGTGCGTGTTTTAGTATAATGCTCAGTCAACATATTATCCATATAATCTTTAGTGAAAGATTCATATAAGCCTTCAGAATAATACCAGTTTGCTGTACCTTTGATAAACAGCCCTTTCATGATATCAATCTGAAATCCTTGAATCATGGTAAACTTATCTGTTTGATTAAAGGTTTGCCATTTTTCAGGTTGAAAAGCCTGATTTCCATCAGCAACGTTGGGACCTAAAGTCGGATTTCCATCTTCGTCTTCAAAACGAGCCGTAGGAGGAGTTGACATGATACGACCAAAATAGTTTCCTTCACTTCCATTTGACCCCGGCATGTTTTTCCAGTTGGCGCGATTATAGTTAAAATTGGAAGTACTTGTCAGCCAATCTGTTATTTTATAGCTGGCATTTAATACAAAGCTATAACGCTCATAAAAAGTACTAACAGGAAGACCTTCCTGACGGTTATACCCCAGACCGGCATAATAACTCCCCCGATCATTACCTCCTGACATATTAATGTTATAATCTTGTGAGAAAGAAGGATTATTTAAATTATAATCGGCAGGATTAATATCTTTGTAAATAATCATGTTTGAAGGATCCAATGGATCAACCATTTCCTTCCAGCCTTTCTGCAACAAGTAAGCATTATCTGCTGTTTTTCCCATAATATTCCAAGCAGATTTACCTAATACATTCCCTGTACCAAAAGGAGAGGCTCCCGTTAGATTACTCAATGGAGCAATTGACACGTATTCACCATCAGAACACTTATAGCCAGATTTAGCATAGGTGGTACGCAAAACGTTGATATAATCCTCACCTCCTAAGAATTCATATGGATTATTCACATAGTTAAGACCTAATTTTGCTTTAAAGTTTATTTCACGGTGACCCGCTTTACCATTTTTAGTTGTGACTAAGATAACACCATTACTAGCACGTGCACCATACAAAGCGGTAGCACCTGCATCCTTCAAGACTTCCATTGATTCAATATCTTCAGGATTAATATCACTCAAACCATCGCGAAGCTGACCATCAATCATAACCAATGGAGATCCTGTTCCGTCAAGATTGGTACCCCCACGCAATACAATTGTTGGAGTTGCTCCCGGACTACCTGAAGCTTGTGTTACCTTCAAACCTGCAACAGCCCCAGATAATGCCTGTGCAGGATTAGAGAACAAACCGACTTTTAACGATTCTTCTTTTACTTTTGAAATAGAGTTCGTAACCTTCGTACGTAGCTGTTTACCACCATAACCGGTAACTACCACTTCATCCAGCATTTCAGAATCTTCCTTCAACTTAATATTAAAAGAATTTTTGCCCTTTACATCGAGTACCTGAGGCTGATACCCAACATAAGAAACTTTGATCTTTCCATTAGGATCGACCATTAATGTAAACTTACCGTCAATGTCAGTAATCACACCATTGGTGGTACCGACCTCGACAACACTCGCTCCGATGACTGATTCACCGCTAGCATCCGTAACCACACCTGTGATTGATTTCTTTTGTGCCATGGCTCCAAGAGAACATAAAATGCACAAAATCAAGAAGATGGTTTTCTTCATAAGTATTGCTTTTTGAGTTAATAATAAAGATGTTTATATGTGTTTTTGGTTATTTAAACTAAGTTCTATCGGGACGGTAGGCGAAAAATGGAGAAAAAATACGTAATAGAATTACCGCATAACGCATTTATAATCAATAGATTGAATCTGTAAAAACCAAAAACAAATGAAGATTTCAATACTTATTTCAGCTAAAAAGCGATGGTATCATAACAGTATAAAATAATAAAGAAATACTCCATGAAAAAGGAAAAAGGTATAAATCCATTCCATGAAATAATAAAAATGCTTTTCTTGATCGAGTGCGAAAAAGAAAGACAAGGAAAGAAGCAAGTATAGCAATAATCACAATAATGTATTTAACATTATTATACAATCTTCAGCTATAAAGCTATAAAGTAATATCGAAAGTAGAATTATATGATTAAGCATAGTTAGTATGTAAGCTTACTAATTTAAAATCGTAATTATTGTCCCAATGATTAAAACAAGTACCAGCAACATGAAGATCTACCTCAATCGGGTATTATTCCAAAGTATCTCAAAGATTCTTGAAACTCAATAAAAAAACGCTATTTTAAACATATACCAAACAACACTTTTGTATATTTGAAAATCTTTATAAATTTGTGTGAACAAGACATATTTGGAGAGTATGGATTACACAGATACAAGATATTGCATATTTTTACCAATTTAAAGTTTTATGATTATTCTTATTGCAGGAGATACACATACGGGGAAAACCATATTAGCACAAAAGCTATTGGAAAAATATAAATATCCCTACTTATCGATAGATCATTTAAAGATGGGGCTTATCAGAAGTGGACAATGTAAATTGTCTGCTGATAGTAATGATATGGAACTGACAAACTATCTGTGGCCAATTGTCAGGGAGATAATAAAAACCTGTATTGAAAATTCTCAGAATATGATTATTGAAGGATGCTATATTCCTTTTGATTGGGAAAAAGATTTCACAAATGAACATATGAAACAAATACAATACATCTGTCTCATATTCAGCCAAGAATATATAAAGCATAATTTTCAAAACATATTGAAATATGAAAATATTATAGAGAAAAGACAGTCAACAGACTTAATTTTTGAAGATATAAGTAAAACCAACAAATATAATTTGGAACAATGCATATCAAGAAAGTATAATTACATTTTGATAGACAAAGACTATCTAATAGATACAGATGATATATAAACCTTTGACGAGAAGCACCAAGAAACCATCAAAAAACTAACTATCAAAACAGGCCGTATATACTCTCCATATACAGCCTGTAAAAATCAATACTCTTACCTTTCATAACCCGACATATCCAGGCAGTGTATGAAAGAACATAAAAGAACTTACTCTGAAATCTTTTCCAGTTTAAGTACCCAAGCATAATCGCAAGGTAGTTCATCAACATATAGAAGAGGCATGATTACTTCAATATCATTACCTTTTTGTTTCCATTGCACTTTTTTGTCCGATCCTAATAGGGTTATTTTAGTCCTACCTGTTGTCTGTATGTCTTTCAACACAATTTTATTTTTGGGGTATCGTGGCAGGATAGCATATACATTATTCCCTTTTTTCGTAAAAAACACCTCTTTCACTGCATATCCCGGATCGGGATCAACAGTTTGTTTCAAGATTGCATCTCCACTGACGTAGTGTTTTTCTTTTGATTTCCACTCTTTGCTTCCTTTGGACCACTGACAAGAATTGCCCCAAGCACGTGTGCCATAAATCGCTTCTCCATTTACTTTCAGCCATTTTCCAATTTGCAACAAACGTTCCTGCATGATAGGAGGTATTTTACCATTGGCATTCGGCCCTATATCCAGTAATAAGTTCCCTCCTTGACTTACAATATTGACAAGTGTCAATATTAAAGCCTTCGGCGAAGTATAATCTCCCAAATCTTCATTTTGATTATAACCAAACGATAAGCCTATACCACGACATTCCTCCCATGGCTTATTGTAAGAACTATTGGTATTACTATATTCTCGCGTGTAATAATCACCGTGTTTTTTACCGGTATTGTTAGCCCAACGATCATTGACAACGATGCTGTCCTTTACCGGAGATTCTGAATATAACCAAGCTAATGTTCTTTCGGCCTGCCACTGTTTATCATTTATCTGATCGGGACCGTCAGCCCATATCAGATCCGGTTTATAACGATTTACCAGATCTTGTAATTGCGGAAACCAATGGCGTTCATAAAACAAATCCATTGTTTCTTTATTATATAGTGGGTTATCCCACTCTCTCAAAGAGAAATAACATCCAACTTTTATATCAGTTTTACGTAATGCATTTACATATTCCCCAACTAAATCACGATGTGCTCCAATTTCCATACTATTCCATGGTCTGCCATAACTGATTGATGCCTCTCTACTGGGCCACAAGGCAAATCCATCGTGATGCTTCGTTGTCAGCACTACATATTTCGCACCTGAGTGCTCAAATAAATCAGCCCATTCTTCGGGATCATAACTAAGAGCTTTGAACATGGGGGCAAAATCTGCATAAGTGAAATCTTCTCCATACATTTTTCGATGGTAATCATATATTTCGGTTCCTGTAAAATTTCCATTACCCATCAATGTTTTTTTATCAAGCCAATATTTATACCATTCCGAATAAGTTCCTTTGGGCGACCATGCCGGTACAGAATATAATCCCCAATGTATAAAAATGCCAAATTTCGCATTTTCAAACCATGCAGGAACCGGCCTTTTATCTATAGACTCCCAATCTGGCTTATAAGTAGACTGCCCCATTAAGGGAATACATATTAGACAGAATAGAAGTAAGCAATGTTTTTTCATATCATATAATTATGTTAAATAAGTTATTTCACACTCACTCACAATGTTAGCAAAAAAGATTCATTTATGCAACCTAATAAATAAGATTCTTAGTAATAGCATGTAGAAACATGCTATTACTAAGAAATACTATCCAACAGAAGTCGAAATTACATTTAATATAGTCGATATATCAAGCATAAAGGTAGATCTCCTGTTATTTATCATACCCCGGAGTTTGTTTTATCGAGGGGTCTTTATCAAGCATATTCTGTTCGATTGGCCAAAGAACTTTGTGGCTTTCTGTTGCTTCATTCAAGATTGGTACTCCATCATTTTTCAAATTAGCTTCTTTACAGAATACTAAATGCTTACCGCCTTTTGTCAGAGTCATGCGTAACACGTCCCACCAACGTTGCCCTTCTTGAACAAATTCTTTATCTTTTTCATGTAGTATAGCCAACTCATTTTGAGTAAAATCTCCTGATTTATATCCATGCTTATTTTCATCCCAATTGGAAGCATAAGCACGTTTACGAACCAGATTGATATATTTCTCAATACCAGAATGATCACTTTCCATATTAGCGATCTCAGCTAATGAAAGATAAACCCAGGGCAGACGATAAAAAGCATAATCCCCACAAAAAACACGATTGCCTTCAGAATTTATGTAACCTATATTCTTTTGGACATGAGTTCCCCAAAGACTTAAATTACCATCTTTATCTTTTTTATAAGAAGCCAGGAAAGTCGCATCACGACGAGTGTCTTCCACGTCAAATAATTGAAAGAGTTCAGGAATATACTCACACCATTGAGCACCACTTTTCTTTAATCCTAAAGGATCGTTCCATGGAGTTCCATCTTCACGAAAACCTCCTTTATCTATCTCTCCCTGATTCATGTATGTATAGTTGACATTTCTATTGGTCGCTTCTCCTTCAAGATAACGAATCGCAAATATTATTTCATTGTTGCCTTTATGGGATTTGGCTTCGAAAACATCTGAAAAATTATCCATCATGCTCAGACCGTAATTATCAATGACGCTTTGTAAATGTTGTTTCGCTATTGCCAAGTCAGCGATATTGGCCTCATTGTCACCGGTAGTAACTTTAGAAGTCCATAGATAGACTTCTCCCATCAAACACTCAGTAGCTGCTTTGGACCAATATACTTTTTTACCGCGATTATATGGATCAAAAGCTGTTACATTACCAAAATGCTCCATTGAAAGGTCCAAATCTTTCTTGATTTGCGTCATTACTTCTTTGGGGGTCGCACGAGCCATATACAGTTTATTGGGATCAAGTACTCCATCAATTACTTCTACATCCAGTCTCAAAGGTACACCGCCATAAATACGATAAAGTTCAAAATAGATAAAAGCACGTAAACCATATGCCTGTCCTAAATAGAATTTCTTCTTGGCATCATCTATATAATCTGCTTTCGACACACGGTCAATAAACAAATTGATATTAGCCAAGCGTCCATAATGCCCTCCAAAACCGGTTACACCAGTATTGTTCCTATCAAAATTCTGCAATATAATACTGCCGTAATTCAGTGCGTTACCATCAGATGCATTACCACTTCTATAGATTCCGCCCCTTAGTTCTCCAAAGGTGAAGATGTGCTGTTCGGCTACATCACGCAGATGTTTATGAAGACCATCCATATAACCGGTAACTTGCGCTTCAGTAGTCCAATAAGAACCACTTCCGTAAAAATCAATTGGAGATAAATCCAATAAATCACTGCATGAAGTCATTATGCCACCAGATACTACCAGTAACATGCCTGATATAATTATTGATTTTATTGTTTTCATATTTCTTGTATTTCAAATTATTAAAATGTAACATTAACGCCGAAGAGTAAAGTGCGTGGTAAGGCATATCCAGAACCGGCAGTTGAAACTTCAGGACTTGCTACATTGGCTGAAGTGATATATCCTAAGTTTTGGCCTGTTACAGATACATCTAATTTCTGGCAATAAAATTTCCGTGCAATATTCTGAGGTAAAGAATAAGACAATGAAATTTCGCGGATTGCCAGATAATTACCTTTATAAGCAAACATGGTAGACGTACGATAATAATTGGCAGTACCTAATTGATCGGCCCAAACATATCTCGGATATTTAGCGTTAGGATTTTCTTCGCTCCAAGTATTGAATACATCGGTTGTTGTATTATATCCACCCTGCATACATCCCAAGAACCAGGGAGTCGTATTATCATAAATCCAATAGTCCAGTGCGAAGTCAAAACGTCCATACAGTGTCAGACCTTTCCAAGTCAATGTAGTATTGAAACCACCAAACCAGTGAGGAGTGGTATTTCCCATTACTACCTGGTCAAAGGCATCGATCGTACCATCATTATTAATGTCTTTCCATTTTACATCACCGGGGGCAATTTGGAGAGCTTTCGCTTTTTCTGCATCTGACAATGCTGCATACGCTTTCGGACCATATTGATATTTTCCTTGATAATTTCCCGTTTTTACAATTAGATTCTCTGGAATATCATCCCAACTTTTATATAATCCTTCCGCTTTATATCCGACTAAAATACCCGGTTCCTGCCTTTCTTGTTTACCGCCTACAAAGATTACTTCATCCACTTGATTCCCTGCTTCATCTAAAACTTTGCGTCCGGTATAAATTTGTTGGCCACCAATACGATTCTTTGGCTGACCATTATCGGGTAAGGTAACAACTTTATTTTTATTATATGAAATATTACCTCCCATTTTCCAGGTCCAATCCTTTATTTTGAGTATTGTACCAGATAGCTCCATCTCAATCCCACTATTACGGAAATCTCCATTATTATTCTTTACCGATGAGAAACCGGTAGTAGTAGGTAAACTCAAATCAGCATATTTATCCATCGTTAAACGGTTATAATAAGTAAAGTTTGCGTTTAAGCGGTTATCAAAGAAGCTTAAGTCTAAACCAACTTCAGTTGTACGGGTCTTCTCCCATTTTAACCCTGGATTAGGGAGAGCACCAATCAAATATCCCACATTACCATTGTATTTCTGAGAGTTATAGGAACCCTGTAAAGTATAAGCTCCAATACCGGTTGCATTACCATTCACACCATAGCTGAAACGTAACTTACCAAATGACAGGTCAGGCACAGCATTTTTTATAAAGTCCTCTTTGCCAAAAATCCATCCGGCAGATACTCCCGGAAAAAATCCCCAACGGTTATCTCCCAATAAGGAAGAATATCCATCATAACGGAATACCCCTGATAACAGATATTTCCCCTGATAATCATAATTCAAACGACCAAAATAAGAAAGAATACGGTACTGGCTATGCCATGAATCAATTGTGCGTTTCCCTTCCCCATTATCTGTCAGGTTGAGATCTGCAAAATCGTCAGTGGGAGCACCGGAACCTGACGCACTAAATCCTTTTGTCTTTTTATCGTAGTATTCAGAACCCAACATAACATCTATATTATGATTTTGAGCAAATGTATTATTGTAATTTAATACTACGTTATAAGTTTGAGAGAAGTCACGCTCAAATTTGGCTGAGGAAGCTCGAGTTGTGTTGAATTTACCTGGAGCTGTCTCAAAATCTTTGGTAAAACTTTCATAGACACCTTCCGAGTAATACCAGTTAGCGGTACCTTTAATTACGAGATTCTTCATTGGCCTGATTTCCAACGACTGGATCATTGTAAATTTATCCGTTTGGTTATCTACAAGCCATTTTTCGGGTTGATACGACTGGTTTCCATCGCTATGATTAGGGCCGAGGACAGGATTTCCATCTTCATCTTCATATCGAACAGTGGGGGGCAAGGACATTATACGTCCAAAATAGTTCCCTTCATTATCTTGCGAACCGGGCATAGAACGCCAATTAGCACGATTATAATTAAAATTAGAATTTGCGGTAATCCAATCAGCCAACTTATAACTGCCATTGAAAATAAAGCTATAACGCTCATAAAAAGAAGAAATGGGAAGTCCTTCTGACTTATTATACCCTAAACCAGCATAATAAGTTCCTTTATCATTACCGCCTGACATATTTACATTATAATCCTGAGTTAAAGAAGGGTTATTCAAATTATAATCGGAAGGTTTGATATCTTTATAAAGAAGGGTTATTGAAGAATTAAGCGGATCCTGCATTTGTTGCCAACCTTTGTTCAACAGGAATTCGTTTCCGCTATCCTTTACCAATAAGTTCCAAACCAAATCGCTGCCATATTTATTTCCTGTTCCATAAGCGGAGGCACCATCCAATGATGATTTACTAGCCCATGGTGTTGTGTCATAAGCTGTACGTATGGCAGTGATAAAATCCTTAGCTCCTAGAAAATCATAGGGATTATTAATATAGTTCATACCTACTTTAGCCTTAAGATTAATTTCTGCCTTACCGACTTTACCCGTTTTGGTTGTAATCAATATTACACCATTACTGGCGCGCGCACCATACAATGCAGTAGCACCTGCATCTTTCAAAACTTCCATAGATTCGATATCTTCCGGATTGATATCATTTAAACCATCACGCAGCTGTCCATCGACCATTACTAAAGGAGAACCTGATCCATCCCATTCTGTACCGCCACGGAGTACAATGGTCGGCGTACTTCCTGGATTACCGGAACTCTGCGTCACTTTTAACCCGGAAACTGCACCGGATAATGCTTGTGCCGGATTAGAAAAGACACCAACCTTTAATGATTCCTCACTAACTTTGGAAATAGAATTCGTCACTTTGGTACGCAACTGTTTTCCTCCATAGCCTGTAACTACTACTTCATCCAACATTTCAGAGTCTTCTTTCAATTTAATATTGAAAGAATTTTTGCCCTTTACATCGAGTACCTGAGGCTGATACCCAACATAAGAAACTTTGATCTTTCCATTAGGATCGACCATTAATGTAAACTTACCGTCAATGTCAGTAATCACACCATTGGTGGTACCGACCTCGACAACACTCGCTCCGATGACTGATTCACCGCTAGCATCCGTAACCACACCTGTGATTGATTTCTTTTGTGCCATGGCTCCAAGAGAACATAAAATGCACAAAATCAAGAAGATGGTTTTCTTCATAAGTATTGCTTTTTTGAGTTAATAATAAAGATGTTTATATGTGTTTAAAAATACTAACTAAGTTCTATCGGGACGGTAGGCGAAAATGGAGAAAAAATACGTAATAAAATTATCGCATAACGCATTTATAATCAATAGATTGAATCTGTAAAAATCAAAAACAAATGAAGATTTCAATACTTATTTCAGCTAAAAAGCGATGGTATCATAACAGTATAAAATAATAAAGAAATACTCCATGAAAAAGGAAAAAGGTATAAATCCATTCCATGAAATAATAAAAATGCTTTTCTTGATCGAGTGCGAAAAAGAAAGACAAGGAAAGAAGCAAGTATAGCAATAATCACAATAATGTATTTAACATTATTATACAATCTTCAGCTATAAAGCTATAAAGTAATATCGAAAGTAGAATTATATGGCCAACCGTAGTTAGTATATGGCCGATATTGTGAAAAAGTAATTGAATTTATAAACACAAATAGACTGTTTCCAATCTTAAGAAGAAGTTTCGTATGTGACTTGAAAAGAATAAATAGCCTCCTCTTTATAATAAGTGTTTTTAATTACTTTTAAGGTATATAGAGTTGAAAATACCCTAATAATATTATCAGAATAATTTCCTAAAGTCTATAAAATGTGTGTGCTCTGCTTTCAGCAGGAGAATAGATTAACAATAAAAAGCCAACTGATTTATTGTCAGTTGGCTTATATTGATGGTATTTAAAGAATATTTCTAAGTGATGTCTTCAATTTCTCACTTATCATACCCTGGTGTTTGTTCCAATTTTGGGTCATTATTTAATGTATTGACGTCTATCGGCCACAACAACTTATGGGCTTCACTTTCTTTAATTAATGGAACTCTTTCATCAGGAGTCTCATTGTTGGGATAATTAGCTGCTACTGAAAAAGCTAATGATTTTCCGTTTGCATCGTGCATACGTACTACATCAAACCAACGTTTACCTTCCCAAACAAATTCTTTATCACGTTCATGTAAAATAGTTAACTCATTGTCAGCATAACTTCCATCAGTGTATGCGAATTGTGGATGCCAGTTCTTACCATAAGCCCGCTTACGTACTTCATTAACGTAATTTGCACATTTTCCTGAAAGGGCATTTTCTATTTCTGCCATCATCAATAGTACATCGGCATAACGATATACAATAATATCTGTATCAAATATACGCTGGTTGTTAGAATTGACAGAACCGATACCCTTTTTCATAGCAATGCCAAATCCTTCCTTTTGGGCACTACCATAATGATCCATGAAAGTAGCGTCGCGTCGCATATCTTCATCATCATATGAATCCCAAAGGCCTTCTTATATTCATGAAGGAATTGCCCTACTGTCCCTTTCAAATCTAAAGTATCCTGCATTAATTTGCCATCACGGCCATAGCGTTGCCCTTCGAATATATTACCATAATAAATAAAAGGACCGGCCCAATTAGTTGCTTCTCCATCTTTAAAACGAATGGCAAAAATAATTTCATCATTTGCTTTTTTAGAGAAGACCTCTGAAAAATTATCTAATAACGAGAATTGGTTGATTAAAGGCTGGAGAGCTGTCTGAGCAATTGCCAAATCACTATTTCCTGTGGCTTGATGATCGCCTGTAGTCACTTTTGCTGACCACATGTAAACTTCAGCTTTTAACATTAAGGTTGCATATTTTGTCCACATTGCTCTATCTATAGTAACATTATTTCCAAAATTTAATTCAGAAGCCTCAAGATCACTTTTAATAAATTTGAGTATTGTTTCAGGAGTAGAACGTTCCGTATAAAGGGCATCTGCAGATATCTTTCCTCCTTCAAGCACTTTGACATCAGTAATCAAAGGTACGCCACCATAAGTTTTATATAACATAAAATAATACAATGCTCTCAAACCGTATGCCTGTCCCAAGTAAAATCCTTTTTTACTTTCACTTAAAAAGGAACATCCGTTTGACACCTCCGATATAAAATGGTTTACCTGCATAATTCTACCATATAAATCATACCAATTACTAATACCGGTATTGTCTTTAGTCAACATATTGTTTTTAATAGGATCACTATAAGACATAGATGTACCCAACGAAGATGTGCCATAACGAGATGTACCTCCACGAGCTTCCCCAAGTACATAAAACATGGTATAGGAACTTCGTAAATTATTGTGTAAGCCATTCATATATCCTTCTACTTGAGCTTCTTTAGTCCAAAAGTTACCACTGCCGTAATAATCTTCTGGCGAAAGATCTAAAGCGTCACATGAAACATACAGCAACGCTGATAAGAATAATAAAATAGATGTTATCTTTTTCATATTTGTTACAATGTTAATTTTTTAAAAGGAAACATTTACTCCAAAAATAATAGTTCGTGGTAATGGATATCCTCCATTATTACTACTGCTCTCAGGAGAGTGCATATGCTCAGCTTCTGTCAGATAGCCAAGATTTTGTCCAGTAATAGAGAAGGAAACATCGTTCATTCCAGCTTTTTTAATTAATTGTGAGGGTAATCTATATGCTAAGCTAAGTTCACGAAGAGCTAGATAATTACCATTGAAAGTGAACATAGAACTACTACGTGCATAATTACGTTTTCCTAACTGATCAGCCCACGTGTAAGTTGGATATTTGGCGTTTGGATTTTCAGGTGACCATGTATTTTTGGTATCTGAGATTGTATTATAAGTTCCCTGCATATTACCCATGATCCAAGGAGTCTTCCAATCAATTACAGTAAAGCCTAAAGCATAATCAAAACGTGCTGATAATGTCAGATCTTTCCATGATACAGTCGTATTGAAGCCACCAGTCCATTTGGGCGTTGTATTACCGACTTTCACTTGATCATATACGTCAATGACGCCATCATTATTCACATCTTTCCACTTTACATCTCCAGGTTGTATAGGTAAACCTTTACTTTTTTCCTGATCTGTTAATTTAGCCCATGCTTCCGGACCATACAAAATCTTATTGTTTGAGCTGTTATTTCCTGTAGACTTATCGATCAAATTTCCAGGAATTTCGGATTCGCTTCTGTATAATCCTTCTGCTTTGTATGCATAGATGTCACCTGGGCGCTGTCCTTCCTGATAACCTCCTACCCACATCTTCTCATAGCTGCCATCATCCAATTTGCGACCTGTATACACCTCCATGGCATTCTGACGATTTCTCTCCAGTCCATTGTATGGCAATTCCAGAATTTTGTTTATGTTATAGGCAGCGTTCAGATTGATATTCCACTTCCAATCACGTTTCTCAAGCACTTTAAAACCAAATTCCAGCTCAAGTCCTTGATTCTGTAATTTACCGTTATTTGAGGTTATACCAGAAACCCCTGATGAAGATGGCAAAGGAATAGTGGCATATTTATCTTCCGTTCTACGATTGTAATACGTCATGTTAGTATTGATTCTGTTTTCAAGAAAACTTAAATCCATACCTACTTCAAAAGTTTGTGAACGTTCCCATTGTAAATAAGGAATAGGGAGAGAACCTAATAGATACCCAGTATTGCCGTTATATTTATTACTTCCGTAAGATCCCTGCACTGTGTAATTACCGACCCAATCTTTATTTACATTTCCATTCAATCCATAACTTGCGCGCAATTTGGCAAAGGAAACTACTTGTTGGAGGGATTCCATAAATTTCTCTTTTCCGAAAACCCATCCTGCTGAAATTCCGGGAAATACTCCCCAACGGTTGTCTTTTGCTAATTTAGAGTAGCCATCCTTTCTTAATACGAATGATACCAAATATTTGCTTTGGAAGTCATAATTCACACGCCCAAAGAAAGACATAATGCGTTGGCGACTATGCCATGAATCAATATTACGTTTTCCTTCTTCATTACTTGTAAATTGAAGATCACCAAAATCGTCAGTCGGAGCACCCGATCCAGAAGCGTTAAATCCTTTTTGATAAGCATCGTAGTATTCAAAACCTAACATTGCAGCCAGATAATGATCTTTCGTAATTTGATAATCATAATTTAAAACCGCATTGTAGGTCTGATTGAGCGTTCTATCAAATTCTGCTGATGTAGAACGAGATGTATTCATGTTATTGGGACTTGACAAGTAGTCTTGATTGAATGCTTCATATTTAGCTTCATCAAAGTACCAGTTCGCTGTCAACTTTAAATTCAGTCCTTTCATTAATTTTATATCGAAGGATTGTACCATGGTAAATTTGTCGGTGTTGTTATCACGCTTAAACTTACTTAAATTGAATGACTGGTTCCCATCAGAAGAATTAGGACCTAATAACATTTCACCATCAGCGTTGTAACCACGGAATGTAGGAGGTAATGAAAGCATTCGATTGAAATATTCCACTTCACCTCTGGAACCAGGAGAAAGTCCATACCAAGTAGCATCTGCAAAATTAAACGATGAACTGGATGTAAGCCAAGGTTTGATTTTATAATCAGCATTAAACGTAAATGTTAGACGTTTATACCAATTCCCTGTAGCTGTACCATCTGTATTATTATATCCGATTCCAGCATAATAATTTCCTTTATCGTTACCTCCAGAAATACTGATATTGTAGTCTTGAGAAAGTGATGGAGTATGTAGGTTGAACGAGGCAGGATCTGTATTCTTATAAATTATCTGATCACCATATACAGGATCTGTCATGGTTTGCCAACCTTGCTTCAATAAAAAAGCCAGATCATCCGTATATTTCATTGTACTCCATACGGCACGCACGTCTTTATTTCCATCAAGTACGGCCCCGGTACTAGGATCAAAATAGAGATTACCCGTACCATAGGGAGTTGCATTATTTAGACTATTCATATCTGCTGTACCAACCCAATTACCTTTGGAATCTTTATAGATTTGCCCAGAACGTTGATATGCCGTACGCATCCAATAGATATAATCGCCGGCATTCATAAATTCATAAGGATTATTGTAATAGTTGATACCGACTTTAGCCTTTACACTGACCTCACCTTTACCTTCTTTACCACGTTTAGTAGTAACTAAGATTACACCATTATTAGCGCGAGCACCATAAATAGCAGTGGCACCGGCGTCTTTTAGGACTTCCATTGACTCAATATCCTCAGGATTGATATCACTCAGACTTCCACGGACTTGTCCGTCTACTAACACTAATGGAGATCCCGTTCCGTTATAATCGGTACCACCACGTAGGATTATAGTAGGAGTAGCTCCTGGATCACCTGAGGTCTGAAGAACACGTACACCCGATACCGCCCCAGACAAAGCTTGTGCCGGATTGGAAAAGAGTCCTTTTTGTAGAACATCTTCCTTTACTTTGCCAATTGAATTGGTCACTTTGGTACGCAACTGTTTGCCACCATATCCTGTGACTACTACTTCATCCAACATTTCAGAGTCTTCTTTCAATTTAATATTGAAAGAATTTTTGCCCTTTACATCGAGTACCTGAGGCTGATACCCAACATAAGAAACTTTGATCTTTCCATTAGGATCGACCATTAATGTAAACTTACCGTCAATGTCAGTAATCACACCATTGGTGGTACCGACCTCGACAACACTCGCTCCGATGACTGATTCACCGCTAGCATCCGTAACCACACCTGTGATTGATTTCTTTTGTGCCATGGCTCCAAGAGAACATAAAATGCACAAAATCAAGAAGATGGTTTTCTTCATAAGTATTGCTTTTTTGAGTTAATAATAAAGATGTTTATATGTGTTTAAAAATACTAACTAAGTTCTATCGGAACCACATCAAATTATCACCCTCAAATTACTAAATAAGCAATAGCATTATATACCTATAAATCATCTACTTAACCCCATATCAACACATTAATTATCAATGTATGATGTACGAATTTAATTCATTTAGAACAGTATCATAATAGTCATTCCCCCACTTAAAACATAAACACTGTAAAAGCAGAATAATGCTGATTATAAGTCATATATAACATCAAAGTAGTATTTTGCAACACCAAAACATTTCCTCCTCCCCTCCCCCTTATACAGATATCAGATTACAACTCCAGTAATGATGATATAAGTTTACAACATGAGTGACAATAAAAAACCACCCTAATTATTAATATTTAATAATTAGGGTGGTAATTATATAACTCAACTATATGTTTTAACTAACTACAATTTAACTTTTGCTATCAATTTACGAATCTTACCTTGTCCTATAAGAGGAGCATGAGGATCCTCCGGATATACTATCATGAATTGCCCAGGAAGCAAATCAACAAAGGTGGTAGGTGCATCAGAGTAAAGAGCACAATCACCGTTCGCCTCATAAGGTTTCACTTCATCTTTCAGATCTTCGATAGCCTTCCAACCAATAGTCTCAGTACCTTCCAACAAAATATGTACATCAATATAATCGCGATGTAGTTCCAAAACTTGCTTGTCACGTGCAACACACTCAGGATTCACGTTATTGATAAATAAATTATCACCATCTATCTCAATTCGTCCTAATTCGGCATGAAATAAATCATGTGTTTTTACGTAATCAAACAGAGTTTTAAACAGTGGGTGGAGTCCTTCCACCCGTTGACTGTTTTGCAAATTAGATACAATCATTTCCTTTTATTTTTTTATTCCATATTATCTGTCTTCGGACGCAGGAAGTAGAGTTGCACTGCCAAAGCAATAAATACAATGATAGCTAACATGGCAAAACCTAAACCTAAATTTCCTCCATCGGTCCACTTACCCAACAAATCCGTGATAAACGCTCCTGCAAATACTCCGGTCATATTCATGATACCATATGCTGTCGCACGGTACTTTGAAGAGACAAACTGACAAAGAATAGGCATATTATTAGCATCAAAAATACCATAACCGATACCGAATAATAATCCGGCTCCCACAACAGCAACAAAACTATGCCCGAATCCCAATAACAATAAAGAAGGAATAGTCAATCCCAAGCCTATTGCACCGGTATATACACGCCCACGGATGTTCTTTTGTACCCATTTGTCAGAAAGGGTACCACCTAGAATCACGCCAATAAATGAAGATAATGCAATCGTGATAGTCGACATAGGTCCGGCCTGTGACATTGGAATATCAAGATTTTCAGCGAACAGAGTAGGCAACCAATTCTTAGTAGCCCAACCCGGCAAACTAGGTGCTGCAAAATAAAGTAATATCACCCAGAAAGCTATGTTACTGAACAGCAAGGACAAACCTTTAAACAAGCCAGCTTTTTCACCATTCTTTGATGAAGGTTTCAAACGTTCTGTTTTAACGTGTTCTTTCTTATCTTTCAGAAATAATACCAAAACCAAAGCATAGGCAATACCAATAATACCAAACCAATGGAATGTGGTATGCCATGAGAAAGCAGCGGCAACAGTAGCTCCAAATCCACCAATAGCTTGTCCGGTATAAAGACCAGTCATGTGGATACCGACCGCTAAAGAACGTGACTTTTCAGTATGATAATCGGCAATAAGAGAAAGACCGGCCGGAATATAAAGAGCTTCGCTCACTCCCATTAATGCACGCAGCCAAAAAACCTGATTAAATGTTTCTGCAATACCCATCAAATAGGTTACAAAAGACCAGACAAAAAGACTGCCGACAATCAGCCACTTGCGATTCAATCTATCGGCAATCATACCGGAAATCGGGCTCATAAGGCCATAAATCCAAAGGAAAACAGCCATTAAACGGCCAAAATTGGTTGCCGACTGAAGTTCCACAATATCTACCTGCATAGCATCTTTCATTGTGCTAAGCATTTGTCGGTCCATATAATTGAGTAGGGCTACCCCCCAAAGGAGGGCAACCACTATCCAAGGATAAATTTTTGAGTTTTTCATGATAAAAATAAGAGGTTATTTTTCTGACAGTAATTCCTGACAAAGTGCGTAGCCTTTCGTCATCATTCTAGGAATGTGGAATGGTCCCTTAAACAGATTTCCTTTCGCAGGCTGAGAAATCGTTCCGTCACGATGGAGATACCCATACCATTCACCAAACTCTGCATCAGGAAAATGGGCATAAGTCCAGTCACTGATCTGTTTATGCATAGCCAGATATTTTTCATTTTTAGTAGCTTGATACGCATATAGAGTTGCGATAATCGCTTCGGTCTGTGGCCACCAGAACTTCATGTCATGGGCATAATCCTGTGAAGGCAGGTTTCGACAATCACGGAAATTTATAATACCCCCGTATTCTTTGTCCCAGCCCCACTCCCACGACCAATCCAGAATCGTAAGTGCTGTATCAACCATTTCCTTATCCCAATTGCGGTTCTTGGCTTCTTCCAGAATAAACCATGAGGTCTCGATACAATGGCCGGGATTAATGGTACGAGTGGCATTCGTATCTATAAACTCTCCATTGGGACCTACAGTCTCAAGCAGAGCTTTAAACTCCGGATGCATAAAGTCTTTGCGCAGAATCGCTATAGACTCCTCTATTTGCCGATCCAAAACCGGATCGTTAATAGCGGCGCGAATGCGGGAAGCTACATTGATAAGAATCATAATAATAGAATGTCCCTTCATCTGTACACGTTCACAATATTTGGGCTCCAGGATTCCCGGAGTCGAAAGGAAGTGACGGATATCATTGAACAATTTCAAAGCTTTTACAGCATAACTATGATCTCCTGATGCAATGGCATATTCGGACATTGCAATAGCAGCAAATGTTTCAGAAAAGACATAACGACGTTTACGAATAGGTAATCCGGTCTCGGTTACTTCAAAAAACATACGTCCATCCGTATCAAAACAATGTGCTTCTATGAAATCGAGAGTGCTTTTCGCAGCTGCCAACCATTCAGTATTACGCTCAATGTGATTATATGCATATGAACATGTAAAAGCAAATCTCCCTTGGAACCAAACAGATTTGGTGGTATCCATCAACTGACCATCACGGTCGACGCAGGTATAAACACCTCCGTTCTTGCGATCCCAACCATATTTCATCCAAAAGGGCATGATATTGCTTATCATGTCATTTTTATAAGAGTCAGACCAAGTCTGTAAATATTCTGTAGTATTCATAACAATCGCAGTATTAGTTTATCTTAAAACTTATTGCAACGATCGAAGAAATGAATAGCTTCCAGTTCAGCCTTCATACGTACTTCTTCATCGTCCGTCATATTCTGGAAAGGAGTACGATTTTTACCCAAATCCAATCCTATCAACTTCATGATTCGTTTTCCACCTACGATATTTCCGCGGAAATGACAAATGACATTAATAACTTCCTGAGAGAAATTCTGTAATTCACGTGCTTTCTCAAGATCACCTGCTTTCCATGCTTCTATAATACCAACCAGATTTACACCATTGTAGTTGGTAGTTCCGCCAATACCTCCCTGGGCACCTCCCATAGCTAGGCATGGAAGGATCGTTTCATCTTGTCCGTGAAGCATATCAAACTTACCCCCTTTATACAAACGACACTGATTGTATTCATACATACTTTCAAAAGTATATTTTATTCCGGCAAAGTTAGGAATACGACCGTCTACTGCTTCCAAGAAAGCAACCATTGACAAGAATGCTCCATTAAATGCAGGAATATGATAATAATAGAAAGGAAGATCGGGAGCACCGCAAGCGATTTCTTCACAATACTTCACCAGCTCTTCGACACGACCTACTTTAGGAAAAGGAGGAGCCATGGCACCAATTCCCCATGCACCGATTTTTTGAGCGTGTTCGGCAAGCTTGCGACTTGATTTTACACAGCAACTACCTACATGTACAATCACCTTAAATCCTTTAGGTGAAACTTCTACCCAACGTTCAGCAAGCTTCATACGTTCTTCATCGGTCAACATATATCCTTCACCGGAAGATCCATTAATAAATACTCCTTGCAGTCCGTTCTTTACTAACATCTTAGCATACGCTTCAATTGGTTCATAATTAACCTCTCCATTTTCATAAAACGGAGTAAAAGGGGCATTGATCAATCCAATAATCTTTTCCATGATAATTTCGTTTTTATATTAATGATATAGATTTTTAATATAGATTGGGAACAGTTTTTCATAATACACTCTTGATATCCTTAGTATATCGCTACAAATATACGCATATTTATTAAACAATCATCATATAATAAAATATTTTATTAATAAAAAGAGATTCCAAAGATCTACTTAATAAAATTCATTCACTATTATTATTAATTAAAAACAATAGAGAAACATCTTTTCACCTTATAAACCCTAAATTAATAAACAAATTAACTATCTTTGTAGATATTACCAAAATTATTAATCTATATGAAACAACATCTTTTAAAAGAAATAGAACTAGGTACCAAAAGCGCTCTTCTCAAAAAGAAAATTATTACACATTATATATATAATGGCAGTTCAACAATTACCGACCTGTCTAAAGAATTGGATCTTAGTGTCCCTACAGTCACTAAGTTTATCAGTGAAATGTGCGAAGAAGGTTATATCAACGACTATGGTAAATTGGAAACAAGTGGAGGACGGCACCCTAACCTATATGGCTTAAATCCTGAATCCGGCTACTTTATAGGGGTCGATATCAAAAGATTTGCCATTAATATCGGCTTGATCAACTTCAAAGGTGACATGATGGAACTTAAAATGAATATTCCTTATAAATTTGAAAATTCAATAGAAGGATTGAATGAGTTATGCAAACTCATTTCAAATTTTATCAAGAAGTTGACAATAGCTAAAGACAAAATATTAAATATCAATGTAAATGTTTCCGGACGCGTTAATCCGGAATCCGGATATAGTTTTAGTCAATTCAATTTTGAAGAACGCCCATTATCTGAAGTTTTAGCTGAAAAATTAGGGTATAAGGTAACAATAGATAATGATACGCGCGCCATGACCTATGGAGAATACCTAAAGGGGTGTGTAAATGGCGAAAAAGATATTATCTTCGTAAATATCAGTTGGGGGCTAGGTGTTGGAATCATCATCGATGGCAAAATTTATACAGGAAAATCCGGATTTTCCGGAGAATTCGGCCATACCAGTACCTTTGACAATGAAATTATTTGCCACTGCGGCAAAAAAGGCTGTCTCGAAACAGAAGCTTCCGGATCTGCGCTACACCGCATCTTGCTGGAACGTATACAAAATGGTGAAAACTCAATCTTATCCAATCGTATAGGAGACATTAATAATCCTATAACCTTGGATGAAATCATTGCTTCTGTAAACAAGGAAGATCTTTTATGTATTGAAATAGTGGAAGAAATCGGGCAGAAATTAGGCAAACAAATTGCCGGACTTATCAATCTTTTTAATCCGGAACTTGTCATTATCGGAGGAACAATTTCGCTGACAGGAGACTACATTACTCAACCAATAAAAACAGCTGTCCGCAAGTACTCACTTAATCTGGTCAATAAAGACTCGGCAATCGTCACTTCAAAACTAAAAGACAGAGCCGGTATTGTCGGAGCTTGCATGCTTGCAAGGAGCAGAATGTTTGAGTGTTAAAGCTCAAGCATTCGCTGCATAAATACTCGGGCCGCCTCCTCATCAGTTGCAGGAGGTGCCCAAGATGCTAAATTTTCAGGAATAAGAGGAGCAAAAGGCCCTTGCTTTATTTCATAAATAACGGTTCCAGATTCTAAGACAACGATAGTATGCCATACACAGGGAGGAATCTCAATTCCATAATGTCCCTCAGCTGGATTCAAATGAACCTTTTCCGTTACATTACCCTCATCATCAAACAGGATAGCCAACAAACTACCTCTCAATACAAGATAAACTTCTTCCTTATCCGGATTCTTATGACGATGTGGCGGCAAGTAAGTTCCCGGCTCCAGAGCATTCAACATCCTGTGAATAGGAGCATCCATGGAGTCATGAAAATTGTAATTCATCCGCAGGCGTGAATTCTCTTTTGCCTGATCAGTCACTTTATCAAGAAGCCCTTCGGTAATCAGTTTCATCATTCCTCTTTTGAAGCCACACAATCCGTTGAGACTGTAACCAGAGCGCATCCCAACCCTTCAACTCGCAGTAACAACTTATTATTTCCTTGGCAATCAACTAGCTCAGCCTCCAATCCTTGTAACTGTCCACTTATTACTCGCACTATGGTTCCAGGAACAAACTCATTTGGCGCAAACTCGACCAGTTCGCAAGAGTGCTCTATCATAGTCTTGAAAGTCTCCATTTGAACTTCCGGTATAGAAACATATTGTCCCTTTTCCTTCAGTAAAAAAGCTACTCCATGAATACCGGCTACATGAGCAATCTCCTCAGAGGAGATGTGCACAAATAGACATCCCGGAACAACAGGAATGAAAATCTTTTTCTTGCGATTGTTCCACAAACGAACTACCGGTTGAAGAGGCAAATAGTTTTCAACGCCTATCTTATCCAGCTGTTCCTTCACTTTCTTCTCTGCTCTCGGTGCTGTATATACAGCATACCAGCAAGAAGCATTTTCTTTTATTTTTCTGGCTGTTTCTTCCATCCGTTCAATAAATCTTTAACAAAGAGAATCCATCCTATACTACCTACACCCGCTAAGAATACAAAACCAATTAAAATCATGATTTTATTAGGTTTAGCCGGTCTCAAAGGGACTGTAGCAGGTTGTACTACAGTATAAACAGGAGTTATTTCCTGTACTTTAGCTTTCGCCAATTGCAATTGTTGCGACACTTGAGTGAATACTCCATAAGCTAAATTCATCTCATTCTGCAAACGCTCTTGCTCTGTACGAAAACTTTGCATAATGATATTTTGATTACCATCCATAAAACGAGCATATTTCTGCTGCGCTTCATAGTAGTTCTCCTGAGCTTCATTAAATAGTTTCTCAGTAAAAGCCAAATCATGACGCGCTTTATTGGTACGATAATCTGTGATATAATTTTGCAAACAATGCATTACCGTATCTGTTAATGCTGCAGAAATTAATGGATCCTGCATTGTCACAGTAAGTGTAGTCACTCCTGTTTTCTTATCTACCGAAACAGATATACGATGACTCAAAGCATCCGCTATTCCAGCTTGATCTGCAGTCAAATAGAAAGGATCTATCTTTGCATCTCCCTGTTCCTCCGGTACATCTTTAAACAAAGATACAACCCAACCTAATGCTTTGAAAGGAGCTGATGCAACCGCTCCCCACCAAGGAGCCCGTTGATATTTATCCAAGTACTCATACAGAGTTGTATTAATCTTGCCTTTCTGATCAGCAACCTTCACATCGAACATTTCCAATAGAAAAGGTGTGGAACTAACAATATCAGGATACAATTCGGGAGAAAGTGCATCTTCTCCGGTTGAACTGCCAAGATTAATACCGGCCATAGCGGCTAATGCCCCCATGCCTCCAGTAGAAGACTTGCTACCTGTTTCCGGTGCCAGTGTTACACTTGTAGAATACTCTTTAGGAATACTAAAAGCCACTACAAGTCCTACTAACACGGCAACACCACAAACCTTTAATACTAATTTACGACCGGCCCAAACTTTCTGAGCCAACTCTATCAGATCAATTTCTTGTTCTTCAGATTGCGGAGTCGTTTTATTTATATTCTTATCTTCAGTCATAGTTATTACTTAAAGAGGTTAACCATCGTTGCAATCATAGTTGCTAATGAAGCAGCAGAAGTACCCATTCCTATAATTTCGGCTGCCGACATTCTCTTCTTCGGATCTTTACTTGGCACGATAATCTCACAGCCCGGTTCTATCGCTTTAGAATTTCCCGTACGTAAACGAGACACTGTTCCATTCATATAAACCACAAAAGCTCTTTTTTTCTTTGCAAGACTTGCAAAACCACCGGCCTGATTAATATAGTATTTCAAACTTTCGCCTTTCTTATATAATACTGTATTGGGATACATCACAGCACCATTGATTTTGACAGTACTTACATACTCCGGCACAAACAAAATATCGCCTTCGCGTAATACCATATCAAAGTCTGACCCCGGATTAGCCAAAGCCTTTTCCAACTCAATACCGACAGAATAAGTATCAGAGACATCAAGGGTCTTAACAGAAATGGAATCAGCTCCACCCTTATTAGCCATACGAAGTGCATCCTCCTTGCGGCGCAACTCTTCTTCTGTCATTTTACGAATCAAACGAGCACCTTTCACATAAGCATCTTGAGTAATACCGCCCGCTTTAGAAATCAAATCACTAAGACGTTCGTTCTTCTTTGATAGCGCATAACGTCCACCAAATAAGACCTCGCCTCCAACTGTAACATTTTGTTGTTGATGATAAGCAGGGCTACGACGAATATATACTTCGTCAAAAGGTTCCAAATGGAAATCCTGATCACCTCCTACAAGAAAACCATCTTTCAATTCAAAAGAGAAAGTCTTACCAACTACATTACTCAATTCAGTACTTTTTGAATTTTTTATTCGTCGGGACACATCCACACGGGCTGTCGAAGCTGCCTCCAATAATCCTCCGGCTTGTAGAACAAGGTCTTCAACCGACATATTGGATGAATACAAATAAGTACCCGGATTGGCTACTTCACCATGAATCGTAAGGGTTGCTTCCTCCTTCAAATCTTCAATACTCGGAATATAAAGGATATCATTTTTCTGAAGAGGAATATCAGCTACAGTACCATTCAACAATCCCTTTAAATCAATTTGAATCATCTCATGAGTAAGATCATCATTCTCACGATCGATGATAGCACGGTTTAAGAAAGCATCCCCTCTCACTCCTTCAGCTTTCTTTATTAATTGTTTTACTGTGTTTACAGTTCCATCGATTTGGTACATACCGGCACGATAAACAGCACCACGGACTTCAACACGGTTTTCAAAACGCTCCAATACCGAATCCACAGCCAGCACATCTCCATCATCCAGTTTAAATACCGAATAATCCATTTCATCTACATTATAAACCTGATGCTCACGACCTGTTTTACGAATTAAGCGTATAGCTTTTTTATAAGCATCCCCGGTGAAACCACCTGAATATTTTAAAATAGTAGCCATTGTCTCAGAAGGCTTCATCTCATAAAACATCGGACGTTTTACCTTACCGGTAATCTGCACTAAAGATTCATATGGATCAACAATGACCACATCACCGTCTTGCAAACGAACATCGTCATTCAGTTTCCCCTTCATTATGAAATCGTAAACATCCAGATCTGCTATTTTTTTGCCGTTACGCACAACTTTAATACTACGTAAACTACCTATCTTATTAACACCACCGGCACGATAGAGAGCATGGAATACAGAAGAGAATGCCGAGAGCGCATAAGTACCCGGAACAGCAACTTCTCCCATAATACTAATTTGAATAGTACGGATATTGCCTAACGTCAGATCAACTGAAGTATTAGGATTCGGACCGGATATACCTGCGTAGATTTTCGCAAATTCACGACGTACCGCATTATTAGCCTCACGAACAGTCATTCCACTTAGGTAAATAGGACCAAGATTATCGACTAAAATACTACCCTCCGGAGAAATGGTTTGTCTGATTGTAGTCTGAGAAGCTCCCCACACATCTATAATCACCTCGTCTCCAGGTCCCAAACGATAGCTTACAGGAGTTGCTATATTCAGATTGGGTTCAAATGTAAGGTTCTCGTTCGTAAAAATATTATGTCCGAAAATTTGTTGAGTCGGATCCTCTTCCGGCTTCACGGTGTACTCGTCAGACCAGTCTTCCTCATTCATCATGTCTTCATCTGTCATTTCCAGATTCTCATCTCCCATTCCACGCTTGTTTTTCTGGTTGTTCGACTGACGAAGCCCTTTTATATTCTTCTGGTTCTTTTGATTTTTCTGATCTTTCAGATTTTTTTGAGAGCGATTAGAGTAATCACTTTCATCATTTTGCTGAGTACGCGTACGCGACCTTGTTGAGTTCTGGTTGTTCTGTGTACCGGTACTGCCACTTCCATTTTCATATTTTTCCTGAATGCGTTCGACTTGTTCTTTCGTAACGCCCCTTCTCATCAACTCTGTTGTAATCTGCTTCTGAGTTTTACCCATCTTTTGAGCATCTTTTACATACTGCACGACCTGATCATCGGACATTTGCTGAGCTACAGCCACTCCGGACAAGGTAAAAATCAAGAAGAATAGTGTAATAAATCTACGCATAAGATATTCTGATTAATCTTTAGTGTTCCTCTAATAAATTATAAATCGGCCACAAAGGTAATATATTATTTTCATAATATACATTTATTTCATTCCTAAGTTTTCGAAAATAGATTAAAAAGAGGCTTTATCTAATATCTCAAACTCCGAATTCTTGCTTACAAATTCAGGAACTATCTTTTTCATAGAAGCGACAATTCCCATGGTGTCAGAAGTATAGCTCAAATCTATTAACTTTTGAATTTCTTGCTTAACCTCTTCATAATCATATTCACGAACTTTGGCTATCATTATTTTTTCATGGTAGGTAGGACAAGTGAACTCTTTCACATTCAATAACTCTTCGTATAGCTTCTCACCATGCCGCAAGCCGGTAAACTCTATTTTTATATTTTTCTGCCCACTCAAATAGATCATTCTTCTGGCTAGATCAACAATCTTCACAGGATTGCCCATATCAAAAATATAGATTTCACCCCCATTACCCATACTTCCCGCTTCCAATACCAATTGGCACGCTTCCGGAATAGTCATAAAATAACGTATAACCTGAGGATGCGTTACAGTAACCGGCCCTCCTTTCTCTATCTGTTGTTTAAATCTAGGTATCACAGATCCGTTCGAGCCAAGCACATTCCCAAAACGAGTTGTGATAAATTTCACTAATGCCCCATCATTGGCATATTTAGATAATTGATGTGCGAGAGACTGAACATAAATCTCAGCAAGTCTTTTACTACATCCCATTACGTTAGTCGGATTGACAGCCTTATCCGTAGAGACCATCACAAATTTTTCCACACCATATTTTACAGCTAAGTCAGCCATAATACGAGTACCCAACACATTCACCTGTATGGCTTCAGATACATTATCTTCCATCATGGGCACATGTTTATAGGCAGCAGCATGGAAAACATACTGCGGACGATACTCTTTAAAGATTGATTCCATTCGCGTTTGGTTAGTCACATCGGCAACCAGCATTTTAGCATCAATATCCCGCCAATTATCCAACAGTTCCAATTGTACATTATGCAAAGGTGACTCTGCCTGATCAACCAAAATTAATTTATATGGATTCAATCCGGCTATCTGCCTCACCATTTCACGCCCAATTGAACCGGCAGCTCCCGTAATCATTATTCTCTTTCCTTCTATATGGGAAGATATTTTTCGAATATCTACATGAATAGGGTCTCTCTGTAACAAATCTTCTATCTGAATATCCTTTATTTGCATACCTTCCTTTCCCAGATCATTGAATGGAGGAACTGTAAGAATACGAATATCCTCGGCTATCAACCGGTCAATCATACCGGAGGTTTCAAGTCGGTGCACTTTCTCAGAAGAAACAATAATAGCTTCAATTCTCTCTTCTTCTAAAATATCAAACAGAGATTCATTATTCGCATATACCCTACACCCCATCGTCTGCTTCCCTATAAAGCCTGTATCGTCTGAAATAAATCCTTTTAATCTAAAATGATTACTTCTACTAACTCGTAATGATTTAGCAATATTAATACCAGATCCCTTCGAACCATAAACAAACACCCGAATACTATGTCTACGATCGAAAGTCATCAACTCATGGATCATTTTCACCAAAATACGCAAACAGACCATCAAGGAGAAATTGACGATATAAGCTGTAAGAATAACACTAATCGGCAATACTTCTCGTCCACTCCACCCCATCCAAAGCAAATTGCCTACACAGGTAACCAAATATCCCAAGGTTAAGGAAATGAAAATACGAGAAATATCAATAAAGGAAGAATATCGAATGACCCCTACATAAGTACGATTCAGATGAAAGAAGCACACATTGAATATTACACAAAACAGTGTTGTCCACACCCACAACGAAAACTCAAAGACTAATGCCGACAGACCTATTTGCAAAAGGCTTGCCAGAAACATTGAAAAGATCACTAAAAGAACATCGACAGCAAGTATCAGCCATTTTGAAGCAACTCGCGATGAAAGATACTTATAATAAAATCGTATATTCATAGTAATATAAAAGTAGATTTATCAGTAAATATGCAAATATGAGTTTAAATATTTGAATCTACAACTATTTTCTAATTTAATCCCTAACCTTTTTATTTTATAAACATTTCAGAGAAATTATCACGAAAAAAGTATAGATTCATTTTGTTTTTAAAAATAAAGCTGTAATTTTGCACGCCGTAAACGGTAAAGTGTCACGCCGCTATAGCTCAGTCGGTAGAGCAACGCATTCGTAACGCGTAGGTCGCCAGTTCAAGTCTGGCTAGCGGCTCTTTTATAAGAGATATAAAAGGGTCATCATATATAGGGCAGTTTACAAAGCTATAAAAAAGTGAAACCGAACTACATCTAAATCATTGGAAGTGTCTGATGGAGTGTCACAAAAGTATAGCTTATGGCAATATTATCCTTTACTATTCTAAAGGCAAAACCAACAGCAGGAAATATTTTCCTATCTTGTTGTGTATCTCAACAAAAAAACATCCATCCTATGTATTCTTTTTTAATAACTTTATATGCAATCGTATAGAGTAACTTCCAGTAGAAGAAAAATTCACTGGTAACCAAAACATTACCAATATTACTATTACATAAAAAACATTTTGTGCTCAATGGCATCAAGAATATTTCCTCCCTTGTTCTTGTTCTTTAGTTTAAGGATAATTATGTCCGCATTAAAAAAAATAGAAAAAGATGAAGCAAAAGCAGTTTTACTTTATTTATGTTTTCCTTCTGTCAATGAGTTTCTTGGGTGCATGTTCCAAAGACTCTCCAAACGAATTAATTCCTAATACAATAGTAAAAATCGAGATTGATGAACTACCTGGAAAAAGAATATATTTCATAGGAGAAGAATTGGATGTATCCGATATGACATTGAAAGTATTTTATTCAAACGAAACGTCTGAAATAGTTCCTGTAAAAAAAGACGAAGTCACTGGATTCAACAGTACGGTACCCGAAAACGATCAGATTTTAGAGGTACACAAAGGCAGTTTTACCGTTACTTTTAAAATACAAGTGCTGATTAATGATATTCAAGCGATTTCAATTAAGACTTTACCTTCAAAAACCGTATATACATTGGGAGAGCCTCTCTCCCTCAGTAATATGGTACTTGAAATAAACTATGCCGATGGTACGATAAAAGAAAATTCATCTCCATCTGCTGATTGGGTACAAGGTTTCAATTCTTCCGTACCGGCACAACTTCAAATAGTGACACTTGAATTGGATGGTAAACAAGTATCTTTTGATGTGCAAATATTACCTGTAAAAGTAGACGGAGATAAAGTTGTAAGTGTCATTGATTCCGACTTTACATCAATAACCTTCCCGGATGGTATTCGCACAATAGGATCAAAGGCCTTTGAAAATAAGAATATCAAAGCGAGTGAACTTCTGTTCCCTGCCTCTTTGAGTACGATTGAGCAGGCAGCATTTGCTTATTGCAGAAATCTGAAAATCGTCGATTTAAGCCACACATCGATTAAGGAATTGCCGGAAGAGGCATTTTTATTTTCCGGAATAAAAAAAATAGCACTGCCTGCTTCTTTGGAAGTTGTTGGAAAGGAGGCATTTTACGGGTGTACTGATCTGAATGTTATCGACATAAGCCATACTTCCGTCAAAGAACTACAGAACGGAGCTTTCGGGAAATCCGGTATATCTTCTATATCTTTGCCTTCCACTTTTAGGATTGTAGGTGCATCGGCTTTCATAGAGACAAAGAACTTGAAAGAATTGACTCTGCCCGAAGGAAGTGAAGTGATTGACCTGGAGGCTTTTTCCGGCAGTTCCATTCAGAAAGTAACCCTTCCGAATACTATTTACCACATTGACCGCTCTTTCTACAACTGTCCCGAACTTACTACCATCGAAACTTACGGAACCCGAACAACACCTTCGCCTGTTGACAGGACGGCAGCAATAGTGAGCGAATGTTTTAACCATTCTCCTAAACTCACTGTTCTTAAAATTCCCGCAAGCATAGCTAAAATAGGAATAAGTGCTCTGAACAAGTGTCAAGTAAAAACTCTTATTTTACCCGCAAGTGTGAAGGCATTAGACTTCAATGCTTTCGGAAATGCTGTTTCGCTGGACGAAATTTCATTAATGTCGCCTACGATGGTTACTGCCGACTATTACCCCGTACCGCCAGGAATTCAAAAGATAAGAGTTCCCCAAAACCTTGTCGAAACATACAAGCAGAACAAAGCCTGGAAGCCATTCGCTGAAAAAATCGTTGCCCTTTGAGGTCTGTTTAAATTTCGCTCGAAGCTGTTTTGAGATTTGTTTTCGAAGATATTTTCCCGTTTTGTGAGCTGCATAGCGGGTTATGTGACGAATAAAAAACGAGGGAATAAATCGAAAAGGAACTCAAGACAGATCGATAAAACCTATATAAAAGTTTATTCAAAAAAGTTCAAACAGAGTCTTAATATCCGCTAATGCATAAACCGTCTGCGTAAAAGTTTTACAAAGGCGGTATCATTTGCAGGCATATTCTATTAGTTCCTCGTTTTATGCTATACTTCCATATAATCAAATTCATTCATATATCTTCCCGCTCCTTTCATGAGCTTGAATATTCTTATTTGAAATAACTGTCGCTACAATATAACCCAATATACCCTCGAATGTGTCAACGCCGGTTAGTTCACTATTTGCTTTTTTGTAATCAATGGCCGCTTTCATAATTCTACCTGTTTAATTTGTTACTTCTTGATCGATTGATTAATTTTGATGCGACAAAAATCATCCCCAATAGTTATTCTGAGAGTGTCAACAATGACTCGCTCAATATATTATTCGAAACGCCCGGCTTTAAATTTTCAATATCATGAAAAATAAGCGAAAAAGACCATCTAAAAAACAACACCACAATTCGTTTAAGAGCTTTTGGATAATAGCTCTATTTGCGATTTTACCATTAATCTACGGAGTCTATCTCTGCACACCGGAAATTCAAGCTGTATTCTTTCAGGCAACCAAAGTATCAAGACCGAATGTTGCACGTCCCAATTATTCTCACGATGAAAATCTGAAGATTCCGGTTTCCCAATTCCCATTAACAGAGCAGATAATTCATCACAAAGGTTATACTGTGTCTTATAATAAGGATAAAAAGATCCCCAATTGGGTAGCTTACGAACTCACCAAGCAAAAGACACAAGGGAATATAAAAAGAAACGAACGATTCATCGCCGATCCTGTCGTGAAAGGAGGTATGGCAAACAATTCTGATTATTCCCGTTCCGGATTTGACAAAGGTCATATGGCACCTGCTGCCGACATGAAATGGAGTAATGAAGCCATGAAAGAATCCTTTTATTTCAGCAATGTATGTCCGCAACATCCCGAACTTAACCGTCGGAAATGGAAAACACTGGAGGACAAGGTCCGCGAATGGGCTGTAGCCGATAGTGCAATCCTTATTATTTGCGGCCCGGTCACGAATAAAAAATCTCCGGTAATCGGCAAAAGCCGGGTGACTGTTCCATCAAAGTTCTTTAAGGTCATCCTCTCTCTTCACGGCTCCACTCCCAAAGCTATCGGATTTATTTTTAAGAATGAACGCGCAATAGCACCTTTACGAAATTATGCCGTCTCTATTGACAGCATTGAACAACTCACCGGACTGGATTTCTTTTCTTCACTCCCCGATTCTTTAGAAAATGAAATAGAAAGTCGGATAGATACCACCTTATGGAGCATCTAAACCCAAACACATCAATTGAAAGATAAGAATTGAAAAAACCAACAGTCCCCAAAAGCAAATAATAACTAAACAGATAGAAAACATTTATTATCCGAGAGCAATCATCATTGAAATCTTCTTAACTTTGGCACGATTTTATAACCATTAGATATTCTATATGAATAAGAAAAGAAAGAAAATATTTCTCAGCATACTGGCTACTTTTTTCTTCATTTGTATCGCCGGTGCAGGAACAGTCTATTACTACCTATTTTACCCCCAGTTTCATCCAAGTAAGACAACTTATATCTATATAGACCGCGATGATACTACAGACTCCATCTTCAATAAAATAAGAAAGCAAGGAAACCCTCATAGCTTTAATGGCTTCAAATGGATGTCCCATTTCCGTGAATATAGTAAAAATATCCATACCGGACGTTACGCCATCAAACCCGGAGATAACACTTATCAATTATACAGTAGATTATCAAGAGGCTATCAAACTCCTGTCAACCTGACAATTGGAAGTGTCCGAACACTTGACAGATTAGTCCGCAGCGTAGGGAAACAGTTAATGATAGATTCCGCTGAAATTGCCATGGCACTATACGACTCTATTTTTCTGGAAAAAATGGGATACACAGAAGCCACCATCCCCTGCTTATTTATTCCCGAAACATATCAGGTATATTGGGATGTCAGTGCAGCAGACTTTTTAGCCCGAATGAAGAAAGAGCATGATAAATTTTGGAACAAAGACCGACTCTCAAAGGCCCAAGCAATAGGGATGACTCCTGAAGAAATTTGCACGCTGGCCTCCATCGTAGAAGAAGAAACCAACAACAATGCAGAAAAGCCTATGGTTGCAGGATTGTACATCAACCGATTACATGCCGGCATGCCCCTGCAAGCCGACCCGACTATCAAATTCGCACTACAAGATTTCGGGTTACGCAGAATCACCAATCAACACTTAGACGTACAGTCTCCCTATAACACTTACCTGAATGCGGGACTGCCTCCGGGTCCTATCCGGATACCATCACCCAAGGGGCTGGACAGTGTCTTGAATTATGTAAAGCATAACTATATCTATATGTGCGCAAAAGAAGATTTCTCCGGTACGCATAATTTTGCCTCCAACTATGCAGATCACATGGTTAATGCAAGAAAATACTGGAAAGCGCTGAATGAAAGAAAGATTTTTAAGTAATCCCGTGATAAAATGATCTTAAAAATGTATCTTTGCCCGATATTATAACAAAATACGTGATTAACACCAAAAGAAAATAAGATATGAGCAAACAACTCTTACTTGGCGACGAAGCCATTGCGCAAGCAGCATTGGATGCCGGACTTTCAGGCGTTTACGCTTATCCCGGCACTCCATCTACTGAAATTACCGAATATATTCAAATGGCTCCTATTACGAGCGAGCGTAACATACACAACCGTTGGTGTGCCAACGAAAAGACGGCAATGGAAGCTGCCTTAGGTATGTCTTTTGTTGGCAAACGTGCATTAGTCTGCATGAAACATGTAGGAATGAACGTAGCCGCCGACTGTTTTATCAATTCAGCCATCACAGGTGTAAAAGGCGGACTAATTGTAGTAGCAGCAGATGACCCCAGCATGCATTCATCGCAAAACGAACAGGATAGCCGTTTTTATGGCGATTTCTCTTTGATTCCGATGTACGAACCGAGCAACCAGCAGGAAGCTTATGACATGGTGTACAACGGTTTTGAGTTTTCTGAAAAGATAGGTGAACCGATACTAATGCGTATGGTGACACGTCTGGCTCACTCTCGTTCAGGTGTAGAAAACAAAGCACAAAAGCCACAAAACGAAATTTCGTTCAGCGAAGACCCGCGCCAATTTATCCTGCTCCCGGGCAACGCACGCAAACGTTATAAAGTACTACTCACACGCCAGGAAGAATTCATCAAAGCATCAGAAGAGTCACCATATAACAGATATATCGATGGCCCCAACAAGAAAACTGGTATTGTAGCTTGTGGAATCGGTTACAACTATCTAATGGAGAATTATCCGGAAGGTTGCGAATATCCGGTATTAAAAGTTGGACAATATCCGCTTCCCAAGAAACAATTGATGCAATTAATCGACGCTTGCGACGAAATCCTTGTTTTAGAAGACGGACAACCATTTGTTGAAAAACAATTGAAAGGATATCTGGGTATCGGATTAAAAGTAAAAGGCCGTCTTGACGGTACATTATCACAAGACGGTGAATTGAATCCGGACACGGTTGCACGTGCGCTCGGCAAAGAGAACAGCTCGGAATTCAATGTTCCGAATATTGTAGAAATGCGTCCGCCGGCATTGTGTGAAGGGTGCGGCCACAGAGACATGTATATTACACTGACTCAAGTGCTAAAAGAAGAATACCCCACTCACAAAGTTTTCAGCGATATCGGTTGCTATACTTTAGGAGCAAACGCCCCATTCAACGCAATCAATTCATGTGTGGACATGGGAGCCTCTATTACCATGGCCAAGGGTGCCTCCGATGGAGGACTCCATCCTGCTGTTGCCGTAATCGGAGACTCAACTTTTACTCATTCGGGCATGACCGGACTATTGGACTGTGTCAACGAAAATGCCAATGTTACCATCGTCATTTCTGACAACGAAACAACAGCAATGACCGGTGGACAAGATTCTGCCGGCACAGGTCGCCTTGAAGCCATTTGCGCCGGATTAGGTGTAGATCCGGCTCACATTCGCGTAGTAGTTCCATTGAAAAAGAACTATGAAGAGATGAAGCAAATCATACGCGAAGAAATTAATTATAAAGGAGTATCCGTTATCATCCCGCGCAGAGAGTGTATACAAACATTAGCACGTAAAAAAAGAAGTAAGTAAGCCATGAAAAAAGATATCATATTATCAGGTGTAGGCGGACAAGGCATCCTGTCTATCGCCACAGTAATCGGAAAGGCCGCTCTTAAAGATGGTCTGTATATGAAACAGGCAGAAGTACACGGCATGAGCCAGAGAGGTGGAGATGTACAGTCAAATCTCCGAATAAGCGATCAGCCCATTGCTTCCGACTTGATTCCTTCGGGTAAATGCGATTTAATCATTTCACTCGAACCCATGGAAGGACTCAGATATCTGCCCTACCTCGGTCATGAGGGTTGGTTGGTCACGAATGAAACTCCGTTCGTTAATATCCCCAATTATCCGGCTGAATCAGATGTTATGGCAGAAATTAATAAACTGCCACACAAAGTCGTATTGAACGTAGATAAAGTAGCTAAAGAATTAGGGTCTACACGAGTTGCCAACATCGTTCTATTGGGTGCCACTATCCCGTTTTTAGGCATTGATTATGAAAAGATACAAGATAGTATCCGTGAAATATTCCAGCGGAAAGGCGATGCAATAGTCGAATTGAATTTAAAAGCTTTGGCCGCCGGAAAAGAGATCGCAGAAAAAACGATGAAATAACCAGAGATAATTGAATATGGGAAAAGGTGATAATGTGATTGAAACAATCGTCGCATTATCACCTTGATATATTATCCCCCCTATCTAAATAAATATCAGAAGCCATGAATACAAAATATTGGGAAGAAGAGATAGAGACCATGAGTCGCAAGAAGCTACAGGAATTACAACTCCAACGGCTTAAAAAAACAATAAATATAGCAGCCAATGCCCCTTATTATAAGAAAGTATTTCAAGAGCATGGCATTACTCCGGAGAGTATCCAGTCTCTAGACGACATCCGTAAATTGCCTTTTACCACAAAGGCGGATATGCGGGCAAATTATCCTTTCGGACTTGTTGCAGGAAATATGAAAGAAGACGGAGTACGCATCCACTCTTCAAGCGGCACAACGGGAACACCGACAGTCATTGTCCATTCACAGCATGACTTAGATTCATGGGCCAATCTGGTTGCGCGATGCTTATATTGTGTAGGTATACGTAATACGGATGTTTTTCAAAACAGTTCAGGTTATGGTATGTTTACCGGCGGACTGGGATTCCAATACGGAGCCGAACGACTGGGAGCATTGACCGTACCCGCTGCTGCCGGCAACAGTAAGCGTCAGATCAAGTTTATCACCGACTTTAAGACAACAGCTCTGCATGCGATCCCCAGCTACGCCATCCGCCTGGCCGAAGTTTTTCAGGAGGAAGGTATCGATCCGCACAGTACCACCCTTAAAACGCTCGTAATCGGTGCTGAACCGCATACAGACGAACAGCGGAAAAAGATCGAACGCATGCTTGGCGTGAAAGCATACAATAGCTTTGGCATGACTGAGATGAATGGTCCGGGTGTTGCATTTGAATGTACCGAGCAGAATGGCATGCATTTTTGGGAAGATTGCTATTATGTGGAAATCATTAATCCCGAGACAGGTGAACCTGTACCCGAAGGAGAAATCGGTGAACTTGTACTCACTACTCTTGATCGTGAAATGATGCCACTGATACGCTATCGCACACGTGACCTTACCCGCATTTTACCGGGAAACTGTCCTTGTGGCCGTACCCATATCCGGATAGACCGTATTAAAGGCCGTAGTGATGATATGTTCATTATCAAGGGAGTAAATATATTCCCCATGCAAGTAGAAAAGATATTGGTACAATTCCCCGAACTAGGAAGCAATTATCTCATTACGCTTGAAACTGTGAACAATCAAGACGAGATGATTGTAGAAGTAGAACTGAGTGATCTTTCTACCGACAATTATATCGAACTGGAAAAGATACGCAAAGACATTACCCGCCAGCTAAAAGACGAGATACTTGTTACGCCTAAACTCAAGTTGGTAAAAAAAGGCTCTTTACCTCAGAGCGAAGGCAAAGCTGTCAGAGTAAAAGATCTGAGAAACAATAAATAATCATTCAATGAACCTAAATATACCAATGTACACCATTCATAAATACATTGGTATATTGGGCACATTAAATTTATCATTATAAATCATGCAATTATTAAAAAAAAGAATCCTACAGGACGGAAAATGTTATGAGGGGGGAATTCTCAAAGTAGACAGTTTCATCAACCACCAGATGGACCCAGTGCTAATGAAGTCAATTGGCGTAGAATTCGTACGTCTCTTTGCAGGGACAAACGTCAATAAGATCATGACCATTGAAGCCAGCGGAATAGCTCCGGCCATAATGACGGGATATTTAATGGACTTGCCGGTCGTTTTTGCCAAAAAAAAATCGCCCAGAACAATTCAGAATGCGCTAAGTACCACAGTACACTCTTTCACCAAAGACCGTGATTATGAAGTAGTCATCAGTTCCGACTTCCTCACTCCGAAAGATAACGTATTATTCGTCGATGATTTTTTAGCTTATGGAAACGCCGCTTTAGGTGTCATTGATTTGATCAAACAGTCCGGTGCAAATTTGGTTGGAATGGGATTCATCATTGAAAAAGCATTTCAAAATGGGCGTAAAACACTTGAAGAAAGAGGAGTAAGAGTAGAGTCTCTTGCTATCATCGAAGATTTATCCAATTGCCGGATTACAATAAAAGATTAACTATCCAAAGAAACCTTTGTATTTTCTCTAAACAGATCATACAAAGGTTTTTTCACTTATCAATATGCTTATTACTATTGGGCGGCCGCCTCATGTGAAATACTCACATTGGGATTTAAATACTGTCCTTTACGTTTAGTCCTCCTTCCGTACTGCACAGCATGCTTCGGACAAACATGATAGCAAGCCAGGCAGGATGTACAATCCATTCCCCACACAGGCCTCCACCCTATCATCACCACGTTCCCAACCGGACATATCCTTTCACAACGTTTACACCCGATACAATCATCAGTGGCGTAAAATGGTTTTGCCGAGGTCATAAAACGATTAAAGAGCGGATTGAGTACTTTGGTTTTAAACCATGGAAAACTTCCCTCATTACAATGAAAACCTATTTTCTTTCCGGTTATCGAATCATTAATCTCTTCTACCCTGCCAACTGCTTCATCCAACTTCTTTTTCTCCAGTTCCTTCTTATCCACATCAAATCCGGGAAGCAAAACATAATTATTAGGCATAGCCACTGAAAAACCGGCATTACACTCCATTCCTTTACGAGACAATGCCCGGCGAAAGAGTTCTTCCGTCAGCCCTGTATCATCTCCGCAGGAACAGACAAAAAAGACGTATTGGGAATGAAAATTAGATAAAGTAACCCAATCCAAGAACCGCAACACGCTCAACGGAGGTCCCCATGAATAAACAGGGAAAACAAAACCTACTTTTTCATCATCCGCCAACACAAACTCTTCTATTCCGTCTCTGATGGCATTCGGCATAAAAACAAGCACTTCGTTTTGTGCCTTAGCGATCTGCTCCGCAATCCATTTAGAATTTCCAGTTCCTGAAAAATAGAATATCATAACTATAATGTATATGTATTAAAGAAAACAGCATAAAAAAAGGACGGTAGTCTTTAGATGATTACCGCCCTCTTCCTTTTATTTAAAAAGCCGCACCGATGATGTGATGAAACTCCGAATGACATGATTTGAGTGCCCGTCCTCTTTGTAATCCACCGACTATAAAGTTATCCCGAAGGATGTGGCCCGCCATTGAGAAGCGAAGCTTGTCTCGGTTTTCAGTTTAATTGATGAGTTTCCCGATCCAATCAATGCGGCTAATATTTTACTACAACAAATATAGATAGTTTTTGTGAGATAAACAAGGAAAAGCGAAATTTTGTTTCTTTCTTAGACTATTTTTTGAAATGTAAACTTAGTCTTTAAGACGAAAAATGCCGGATACATTATTGTACCCGGCATTTTCTAAATCTTAAAACTGTTGAAACTTAAGCAACTTTAGCCTTAGCAACCACAGCCTTGAAAGCCTCCGGATGGTTAACAGCTAAGTCAGCCAAAACCTTACGGTTAATTTCAATACCGGCTTTGTGCAGACCACCCATCAGTTTAGAATATGACATTCCTTCCAGACGTGCAGCAGCGTTGATACGCTGTATCCAAAGAGCACGGAAGTTTCTCTTCTTGTTTCTACGGTCACGGAACGCATAAGTCAAACCCTTTTCCCAAGTGTTTTTAGCTACGGTCCATACATTTTTTCTTGCACCAAAGTAACCTCTGGTCAATTTCAAAATTTTCTTTCTTCTTGCTTTTGAAGCAACATGATTTACTGATCTTGGCATAGTTTTCTCTTTTTTGAATGTTAGCGCCGTTACTTCACGTAACGAACTTAAAGCTAAAGCATTCGGTTAATAACTTTAATAATACTTTGTACGCTTTTGATTACTTCATAGCTAAGAGTTCCTTAACCTGGCTTACATTTGTTGTATCAACAGTTGTAGAGTAGCACAGGTTTCTTTTTCTTTTCTTAGACTTTTTAGTCAAAATGTGACTGTGAAAAGCGTGCTTTCTTTTGATTTTACCTGTTCCGGTAAGGGCAAACCTTTTTTTAGAACCGGAGTTAGTCTTCATCTTTGGCATCTTAATTGTTTTTAAATTATTAAATGATATGGCAACGCACTATACCTGCGCGTTACGCATTTTTCTTACTCTTCATTATCTCTAGCCGGTTTTTCAGCTTTTACTGCAGCCGGAGTAGCTGGTTTGGGAGTTGCAGGCTTTTTCGTTGCACTTTCTTTCTTTTTCGGAGAAAGTTGAATGGTCATACGTTTGCCTTCCAACACCGGCAACTGGTCTACTTTTGCATAATCTTCCAGATCATTGGCAAAGCGTAACAAAAGCACCTCACCCTGTTCTTTAAAAAGAATGGAACGACCTTTAAAGAAAACATAAGCTTTCACCTTGTCACCATCTTCCAAAAATCCTTTGGCATGTTTCAACTTAAAGTTATAGTCATGGTCATCTGTTTGCGGACCAAAACGTATCTCTTTTACGTTTACTTTTACCTGCTTAGCCTTTTGTTCTTTTTGACGCTTCTTTAACTGATACAGAAACTTAGAGTAGTCAATAATACGACAAACAGGTGGTTGGGCATTGGGAGAAATCTCCACGAGATCCAGTTCTTTTTCTTCAGCCAATTTTAAAGCCTGAAAAATGGGATATACTTTAGGTTCTACATCATCACCTACAATGCGGACTTCTTTCGCACGGATCTGTTCATTGATCCGGTATTGCGATTTCATGCTGTCATTCTTCATTAAATAACGTTTACTTCCAGTTTGTTTTTTATTGTCTACCAAATTTAATTATGTATTAAAGTAAAAGCTGTCTTTAGAACATTACCAAAATGCTGTGCTTTTACAATTGGGCGCAAAGTTACCATTTATTTATCATATTCTGAACTTCTTCGTTCAAAATTTCACCAAATTCTTCAAATTTCATGGTTCCTTTGTCCCCTTCGCCCTGTCGACGAACAGAAACTTCCCCATTTTCGGCTTCTTTCTCACCGACAATCAGCATATACGGAATACGTTTCATCTCATTGTCGCGTATCTTACGCCCGATTTTTTCATTACGATCATCTACAATAGCACGAATTTCCTTCATCTTCAGATAAGTTTTCACTTTCTCTGCATATTCGTTGAATTTTTCACTAATCGGGAGAATAACTACCTGTTCCGGAGTCAACCACAACGGGAATTTACCGGCAGTATGCTCAATCAATACAGCGACAAAGCGTTCCATAGATCCAAACGGAGCACGGTGAATCATTACCGGACGGTGTTTCTGATTATCCGATCCCATATATTCCAGTTCGAAGCGCTCCGGCAAATTATAGTCAACCTGGATAGTACCTAACTGCCAGCGGCGACCGATGGCATCTTTCACCATAAAATCCAATTTAGGGCCATAGAAAGCAGCTTCACCATATTCTATCTTTGCCTTCAATCCTTTTTCCTCACATGCTTCAATAATGGCCTGCTCGGCTTTTTCCCAGTTTTCATCACTACCGATATATTTTTCACGATTCACTTTATCGCGTAAAGAAATCTGTGCTTCGAAGTTATCGAAATCCATAGAACGGAACACAATCGAAATAATGTCCATTACACGGAGGAATTCTCCCTTCACCTGATCCGGACGACAGAAAATATGTGCATCATCCTGAGTAAAACTACGCACACGAGTCAACCCGTGAAGCTCACCACTCTGCTCGTACCGACAAACAGTTCCGAATTCGGCAATACGTAAAGGCAAATCCTTATACGAACGCGGGAAATTCTTATAAATTTCACAATGATGAGGACAGTTCATCGGCTTCAGGAAGTATTCTTCACCCTCTTCCGGTGTATGAATGGGCTGGAATGCATCTTTACCATATTTCGCATAATGTCCCGAAGTCACATACAGCAGCTTGTTACCGATAGGCGGAGTAATCACCTCCTGATAGTCATAACGAGTCTGTATACGGCGCAAGAAGTCCTGTAAGCGCAAACGCAAAGCAGTACCTTTCGGCAACCACATAGGCAATCCTTTACCCACCGTATCAGAGAACATGAACAACTGCATCTCCTTACCAATTTTACGATGGTCGCGTTTTTTAGCTTCTTCCATTAAAGCCAGATACTCATCCAGCATCTTCTTTTTCGGGAAAGTGATACCATATATACGGGTCAGCATCTTACGATCTTCATGGCCACGCCAGTAAGCTCCTGCCACAGAAGTCAGCTTTATCGCCTTAATAGGAGCAGTTGTCATCAAGTGAGGACCACGGCAAAGATCCGTAAAATCACCTTGTGTATATGTAGTTATATGTCCGTCTTCCAATTCGGAAATCAGCTCACATTTATATGTTTCTCCACGGTCGCCAAACATCTTTAAAGCATCGCCTTTTGCAATATCCCGACGCACGACAGCCTCTTTCTTTGCAACCAACTCAGCCATCTTCGCTTCAATGGCAGGCAGATCAGCCTCTTTGATGACAGCCTCTCCCGGATCAACATCATAGTAGAAACCGTTTTCAATAGCCGGACCGATACCAAACTGAATGCCCGGATACAGTTCCTGTAAAGCTTCAGCCAGCAAGTGGGCACTCGTGTGCCAGAAAGCATGCTTTCCCTGTTCATCTTCCCACTTATAGAGTACTACCGAAGCATCTTCATTGATGGGACGTCCTAAATCATAAATCTCACCGTTCACTCCGCACGCCAGTACGTCTTGCGCCAAACGCGAACTGATACTTTCTGCAATTTGCAGTCCGTTTACTCCTTCGTTATACTCACGAACAGAGCCATCAGGAAATGTTATTTTTATCATAATGTTATGTTATATTTTTCGTTATTGCACGCAAAAATAAGGATTTCTTTTTGAGTTTACTATTTTTTGTCTAAAAAATGTTATTCCGGCACCTCTGTAAATCGTTTCAGAATATTATATGCTGAAACAATACCTAACTCTCCGGCCTTACTTAAGTCAGCTATTCCGTTTTTATTGTTACCCAAGAAAATATGTGTCAATCCACGATTAAAATAAGCTTCCGCAAACTCCTTGTTCAATTCAATAGCTTTATCATAGTCGGCAATCGCCGCACGATAATCTTTCAGCATAGCCAACACATTTGCCCGATTATAATAAGCATAAACAAAATCAGGAGCCAAAGTGATCACATGATCCAAGTCACTTTTCACAATGTCGTAATCCAATGCACTGACTTCCGATTTTTGCGGAGCGGAAATACCCGGCAATGTGGCCGGTGTTGCCGAAGCGGCATTAGCTTCTTCCGCTTTTTGATATTCCAATTGCTTGCAACGCACCAAAGAACGCATAAAATAAGCGGGGAAGAAACTGTCATCCAATAAAATGGCTTGAGTCAAGTCCTCAATAGAGCTGGCAAAGTCCTGCACCAGATAAAAGTCGAGAGCACGAGAAAACCGTGTGCGCGCATCTTTGGGATTTTCAACAATAGCCGATGTATGTGTATCGATCAGTGCAAAATGGAACTTTACCTGTTCTTCGGTAAGTGGCGATTCCATATTAGTGATATACAGACGTTTGGGTAAAACACCGGCACGATTTAAATCATCAATGTATTTATAATAATGCACGGCCCGCTTCACATCACTCATCTTTTCGTAGTAAGTGAGAGCGTACATCGGTTCCATTTTAATATTCACATTACGATCCTGTACCCGGCCCCGAATGTCACTCTTATATTTTTGTTCCACCTCAGAATTATCTGCAATAACGATTTTCCGATAATTATTCATATCCTTATCAGACTTTTTACGAGTTTTATTCTCGTCTTTGTTATTACCGTTTTTATTGTCTGCCACCGATTTATCAGCATTGCTTACGCCATTCTGTTTATCGAGTTGCGCTTTCATAACTTTAAATTCATCCATTTCAGCACCTTTGCGGTCGCCAATCTTTCTCCGTGCCTCGGCACGCTGATAATACCCTGCCAGGAAGTTTGGATATACATCGATCACTTTTGTATAATCCTTGATGGCGCCCCGGTAGTCACCTGTCTGAGCACGAAGCAATCCGCGATTAAATGTAGCCATCATATTGTCCGGTTCAATCTGAAGTACAAAATCAAAGTCCTCGATAGCACGGTTGTCGTCCCCTACCTGCGCCCGGAGCAAGCCCCGGTTATAGTGTCCGATAAAGTTGTTCGGATCAATATCGAGAGCCAGGTCATAGTCACTCATAGCACCGCGCAGATTGTTCTGGTGGAAGCGTGCCAAAGCACGGTTAATATAGTTTCCGGCATTTTTAGCATTCAAATGTGTCGCGTGATTTAAATCCGATTCAGCCTCGGCATACTTCCCTTGCTGCAACCTGACGATGGCCCGGGAAGCCCAGGCATCAGGATCATATTTATCCATCTCAATGGCCGTATTAAAGTCATTCAGGGCACGCAACGTATCCTGCTGTTTCAAAGCGACTTCTCCACGCATCAAATAAGCCCTTGTATACTTCGGAGCGACTGCAAGCAATTTGCCTAAATCATCTTCAGCAGCTTTGTAATCCTCTTTTTGTATATGGCATAAGGTCAGATTGTGCCAAAGAGTAATATTCTCCGGATCAAAGTGGAGCGCTTTTTTATAATCCTCAATTGCACCATCGTATTTATTCTGCTTAATTCTTGCCAACCCACGAATCTGATAAGCCCCCACTACAAAAGGATTTCTGTCGATAGCCGCATCGCAGTCGGCTTCAGCCCCCTGGTAATCATCCAGATTGATTTTGGCAAGTCCCCTGAAAAAATAGGGTTCATACAAATAGGGTTTCGCATTAATCACCTGATTAAAATACTGAATGGAAAGGACATAGTCCTCAAAGTATAACGCGTTTCGGGCAATCATCATCACCCTGTCTGTGTTTATCTGAGCATATGCAAATGTAGGAAACAACAATAATGCTGCTAATATCTTTTTAATCATCGGCTTTTGATTACTTTTTAAGTAGAGCAAAAGTAATGCTTTTCATCTATTAAACCGGTATTACGGGCAACTTTTTATATTTTTTGATTTTTTTATAAGTCCGTTTGATAAAAAAAATTCAGTACCTCCCAACCATCCTTAACATGAATTAACGACCTATTCCTTATTTAATTACGATTATTACGTACGTTTGTAACATAGCCATAAATTGAGAAACGAATCAGATCATACGAAGATGGAAAACACTGAATAAAAAAGACTAATTGCGAATTATACTTTTATACACCTAATTATAATCAACATGAGACAAAAATCACTTCTTTTACTGCTACCCTTTCTGCTACTATCTTGCGGAGGAAAAAAGAACAGCGGACAGTTGTCTGACACCGCAGTCCAAATCGTTAAACCCGAATTTCCACAAATTGTACCTTTTGAAACAGGCATCGAAACAGAACAAGAGATACTATTGAGTGAGATTGCCGATTCGATTCGGTACATCCCGTTGGAAACGAACAATAAATGCCTGATAAGAGGGTTAAAGGGAAGCAATATCATCCGGACAAAAGAATATTTCTTCCTTCCATGGATCGATAAATTATTTCAGTACACAAAAGATGGTAAATTCATACGGACACTGGGGCGCAAAGGCGGCGGACCGGGTGAGTTTAACTGGATCATGCAGATCGATGTGGATGAAAAAAAAGGATTGGTCTACATGTTAACAACTACGGGGAAAATCAATATCTATTCTATGGAAACAGGTAAATTCATCCGTGCAATGAAAGTTCCTAATATAGAAGTAAGTGAGTTTGCGATGTTACGTGTTCAGGATACAATTGCTGCAACATTCATGCGCAATAATAACGGAAAACGTAAAGAACGTATTTACCTTTCTAATCTGAAAGGTGACACATTGAAAATTTTCAATCGTTGGGACCTATTTGACTTAAACAGTAAATATCGCTGGATGATCAGCAGTGACATAGATCGTTATATGTTCCATTACAAAAGCCATACCTGTTATAAAGAATATTATAACGATACTCTATTTACTATTACCCAAGAAACTTTGGAGCCCCGATATATATTCCAAATGGGTAAGTACTCTTTACCGATAGAGTGCAGATTTGAATATCTGAACGGCGATGGGAAGCGCTTTCAGGAAGTAGCTGCTCCTTACATCCAATACAATACCATAGAGACTGACTCTTACATATTCATGCCTTACTCTAATTGGGCAGGAGAGAAAGAGCAAGAAAGACAAATGGCTATTTACGATAAAAAGGCCAAAAACTGTTTTAAAGTATCCACAGGCCATATAAAGAATGACTTAACTCCAGGTTTGCCATTACGCCCGATAACAGCACTTGACAGCCATACGCTATTATATGTATGGGAAGCTCCTGAACTTCTTGAAAAGGCTGAAAAAACTCCTTCCATCCTCCAAATCGAACCATTAAAAGGATTGAATGAAGACGATAACCCGGTAATGATGATAGTATATTTAAAACAACCATAACACTTCCGAGCAGGACAGATACTCAGGATATTTCCTAAAAAAGTAACGGGTAAAATTGATCGATACGATCAACTTTACCCGTTACTTTTATTTCAAAGAGTCAGGCATATCACTTCACCTGCTTCATTTTATAAGAACTGCGTGCTTTACCTTTCAGCATCGTGTTCAATTTTCCTTTTATCATTTGCTTACGCAGAGGAGAGATATGGTCTATGAACATTTTTCCATCCAAATGGTCAAACTCGTGTTGCATAACCCGTGCCAGAAATCCTTCTACCACCTCATTATGTTCTACAAAATTCTCATCCATATATCTTACGTGTATCTTGCTGCCTCTCTTCACAGACTCGTGAATACCCGGCAAACTGAGACAACCTTCCTCCATAGATACTTCCTCACCCTCTACCACATCAATATGGGCATTTATATAAGCCTTGCGAAAATCTTTATATTCGGGATAATCCTCAGAAAGCACATCCAGATTAATAACAACGACACGAATAGGCAAACCGATCTGAGGAGCGGCAAGTCCTACCCCGTCAGCATGATCCATCGTTTCAAACATATTTTCAATCAGTTCCTTCAGATTCGGATAGTCCACAGTTATATCTTCCGCTACCTGTCTGAGAACCGGTTGACCATATACATAAATAGGTAAAATCATATCTTAAAATTATTCTTTTTAATTATTCTCTCTTTTTACAAACGCTTAGTTTCCAAATAAGATTGCAAAATAATAGTTGCACTAATCTCATCAACCAATGCCTTGTTTTGCCTGTCTTTTTTCTTCAGTCCGGCTTCAAGCATCGTGCGATGTGCGAGGACAGAAGTGAAACGTTCATCTACATACTCCACAGGCATATCGGGCAAACGTTTTTTTAGCGAACGCACAAAAGGCTCTATATTCTTCATATTCTCAGAGACCTCATTATTCATCTGCTTGGGCAGACCTATAATAATACGTTCCACCGATTCCTGTTTCACATAATTAGTAATGAAATCCAGAAGCTCGTGTGTAGGCACAGTTGTCAAACCGTTAGCGATGATCTGCATCGTATCACTCACAGCTATCCCTGTACGTTTCCGTCCGTAATCTATTGCTACTATTCTACTCATATTTGGATTGCAAAAATACGATTAAAATTTGGATTATCGCCTATTTAAGCAACAAAAAGGGTATCCGTTGTTCGGATACCCTTTCTAAAATTTATCGGACTATCGTCCTTATAAAGTTGTATTATTCCAGAATCACAACGCGGTTCAGGAAGTTCTTGCCAAACATATTGGCAGTACCACCGAAGCCGACGAGTTCAAGCTGATCCTTGCTTACACCTTCTTTGATAAGTGCATCATAAACAGCCTGTGCACGAGCTTCAGACAGTTTCTGGTTCCACTTAGCGCTACCGGTAGCCTTATCTGCATAACCTGCCACCTTGTATTTCTTATCCGGATTAGCCTTCAAGATCTTGGCAGCCAGCTGGATGTTAACCATACCATAGTCATCGATCTTAGATTTACCAATCTGGAAGAAGATAGCGCGAGGTCCGGCTACTTCGATTTCCTTCACCACTTCTTTGGTTACAGGTTTCACGTTAGCCAATGCGTTCTTAGCATCAGCCAGGTCAGACTGAGCTTTAGCCAACTCGCTTCTGTAACGATTCAACTCTTCGTTGATAGCGTTCTGATCTACCTGAGAGCCACAAGAAACAAATCTCTTGCCACCGAAAGTGTAAGTCACACCGGCAGTCAGAGAAACAGCACCGTCGGTATGGGCAGAGCTGATATTACCAAACGGAGACGGAGAAACTTCTCCTCTTGCTTCAATGTTGATATCCAAGTATTTGTTGATATTGAACTGTCCAGCCAAACCAACAGAACCGTTAATCAACGCATTTACTTTATCCTGATCGCCATAAGCTTTGGCAAACGTCAAACCGGGACCAGCAAAAACAGAAACGGTGAACAAACGATCCGGGTTGTAACCGCCAATAGCATTGGACAAGTTAAACATACCGTCTGCACGCATAGTGAAGTAATGTTTATTCTTGCTCTTAATATAAGTATCGGCAGGCTGTCCATAGTTAGAATACAAAGTAGTCCATGCACCGGCTACCTGACCACGGATACCCCAAACCGGATTGAACAGTTTACCAACTGACACATTGATCAGCGGAGTTATGGCTTTACCAAAGCCATAATCAAAGTTGTCCGGGTTTACACAACCCTGAGCGCCAACACCTACACTCACAAAGATATTGTCCTTGAAGCTTTCGCTGTAGAACGTCTCTTTAGTCTGAGCAGTAGCTGCAGTAGCACCGGCCAACAATAAAGATAATATTACTAATTTACTTTTCATTGTTTTTTGTTTTTAAATATTTTCAACTCTTTTAGTTTCTTATTTGCTCCGACCCACTCGCTTACTTCAAATAGATTTTATAAGTAAGTCCGCCGGTAAAATACTTCATTCTTTGCAATTCTACCTGCGCATGCAAATGGTTGAAAAGCAAATAGGTAGCACCAAACGCAAAGTCTTTCGCATCATATTCCGCGATTACTGTCAGATCGGGGGCAAAAGATGGAGCGTAAGTAAGACCTCCGGCTAATCCATTCAAGTGGTAATCCACTCTTCGATTGTACAGATATGACAGATGTACACCTATCTTCTCCTTTCCAATCGGGATATGCTTGGTGGCTGCGACATAAAAACGGCAGAAATAGCCATTACCATCGGCAGAACCTACTTGGCCATCGCCAGACTCGGTATAGGGATCCGAAGTTCCCACTACAACAGCCGGCATGTACTTCCACAATTGTCCTTCTTTCAAAACTCGCAAACGGGCAGAAAAATACCTGTCCTGATTCGTAAACTTCTTCTTTCCGACCTTCCAATCAATCCCTATCGTCTGCGACTGAAACAACGTACATGTATAAGCTATTTCCAGCCAGGGAAAGATAGTTACGTTCAAAAAGTAATTATACGTATGGTAATCCCATGTAGGAGGAGTTATCTCCTTATTTAAAAAATTTCCACCGATCATTACCGTCTTATCCCGTTGCATCTCTGCTGACGGGGCATGAAGCAGACCGGTAGTTCCGTACGTCAACTGAGCCGAAAGTGCCAAATGACAGCAAAGGAACAAGCCTATAAGAAATATCTTTTTCATCATTATCTGCAATTTCTATACTTTCGGTTCAACTCGTACTTTTCAATTCTCAACAATTACTTTACTCTGATTAGTCGTTAGATCCACCACCGGCATTCGGGTTGAAACCGTGAGAATCATGAGAATCATGAGAATCGTGGCTGTAATAGTTAGGATAGATCATTACGCTCTTCTGATAAGAAACGATACCTTCATAATATTTGCCAGAGATCAAGAATGTCAGTTTCTTAGAAACCAATTGTCCTTTAATTGTATAACCCAAGATGCTATAACCATTCAATACACTAATCCGAGTATAACCGATCTTCTGAACAAACCCTGCATTCATGTTCAGAGCCTTAGCAGCGTTTGATAAGAATGCTTTCTGAATATCAGCTGCAACAGCACCATCAGCTCTTGTTACAGGAGCAGCAACTTCTTTTACATCACCTGTTAGTTCACAACCTTCATTATAGAAATAAGGAACCATAGCCGGAGCATCCTGAATAGGATTCGTAAATTTCACCGGAGTAATAGCAAGAATAGAACCATCAGCAAGAACTTCAGGAGTAGTTTCACCAACTTTCATTCCTCCTGCCATTTCAAGAGTCTCATCCAATGCTTTTTTCTCTTCGGGTGTAGCTGTAGTACCAGCAAGCATATCGGTTACAGTTGATTCAGAAGGTTTAGCTACTTCTACCGCCTTGTCCGCAACCTTAGTTGCTTCTCCTTCATTGATGTCAGTCTCAGGATCTGTCGGAGGAACTACCGGAGGAATAACTGCGGCTTCAACTGAAACCAATGCAACATTAACAGTAGCAACACTTGTCTGACCATCACTTACCTGATTCAGATAAACTTGTCTTTTAACAGGATAGTATCCGTCTGCTGAAACGACTAAAGCATAACCTTCTGCCTTGTAATTAACTTGCTCGTTAAAAGAGCTAGTGACAGATTTATCACCCAATGTAACTTTAGCAGTAGTCAATTCCTGGCCTGTAGTCGCATCAGTAATCGTACCAGCAATATAATACTTTGCTTCAGCTGGTTTTGTTGCTTGATCAACTTCTGCTTTCTCATAGCAGCTTGTAAACAGTGTACCGCAAACTGCCAAAACGGCTAACGCTAACTTAGCGCCATTACCGAAAAATTTACTTTTCATTTTCATCTCAATAAAATTAAAAATTTAATAATTCTGATTTTATAAAATATGGATTAAAACTATTATTTTCCATCACGTTATCACTTGCCTGAGGACTATATCCTTTACCATATATACGCTCATTACCCGCATTATATTGGAATCCGAAATTATTGGGTATCACTCTTGGGATATAACCTTTTCTCTTATATTTATATGGAGGCAATGCTATCTGGAACAAGAAGCCGCCATTCAGTCCTTTGTTACCCGCATGTTGCACCTTCATTCCATAAAAGCCAATAGAAGCGTATCGAAAATGACGAATCATATCAAAACGTGCACCATACTCTCCTTCTAAATATCTTTCCCCCTTTAAACTAAACTGCGTATTATACTTTGGCCAATAGAAATTCGCCCCAATAGAACCTGTCAAGGTCCATTTGGTTCCATGATAAAAAGCCCAATCTTCAAAGTATCCTCTTCCGGTATATCCGATACGCGCATCTACCGAAAAACGTTCATCTTTAAAGAAGTGCTTTGCTTTCAAATCTCCTCCCCAACGAAATTTATTAAAAAAACCGACCGAAGCAGTCAGGAATGTACGCTGTGGTAAACGTACTGTCTGCGACAAAGTCACAAAACCTGGACGGATTTGCTTATACCTTTGTCCATAATCATTATAGATAGGAAAAATTACTTGTCCAGTCAGTTTCATTCCTTTCCACAAAGAAACTTCTATGGCAGGAGAAACATTAACCACTATTTCATAGACCTTAGATAAAATATAGTTTCTAAACAACAACTCCGGATACACCACTATATCTACTTTAAACAAAGAGCTATTTTGCTTCTTAATCCGTCTCGCTTGTTTCCATCCTTCTCCCAAATCATAACTTACACTCCAATCAGCCCGACTGACTTCAGCAATACTATCTCCTTTCATCGGCTGATAATAGAGGGATATCTGAGGAACATTATTGTCCAAAACTATTAACCTACATGGCTTATTTTCGGGTAAACCCATCTTCTGGATCAAATCAACCGCTTTACCTATTCCAACTCCCTCAAGGCGATAGGCTGAGTTTTGTATCACAAAAACCCGTTCTTCAGTATCTTCTGTCCACCCTACATTTTCAAATCCCATCTTAACAAGTGCGTCAACAGTGGCCTCTCCTGTTTGACAAATCCCCTTCAAAGGAAGTAAACAGAATAATATGAGTGAAATTCTGCGCAAAGTAGTGCCAATTGTTATGTTTTTCCTCATGTAAGGGCCTTTGTGATTCATTTGTTTGCTTTATAACTTAAGCATCTAAATTTATGGATGCAAAATATGGTGCAAAAATAGACACAATTTTAATAATACCAAAGAATTTTACATGTTTTTTTCGCACATTTGTATCAGTTTTTTTTCATCCAAATACCTGTTTGCTTAAAAATGGACCAGAAAACCCACTTGTAATCTTAAATAATATCCACCTCCTATTTTAGAATCACTAATAGAGAGAGTTATAAGGCTAACAAATTAATAAAATCAAATCGTATTATATAGTAAGATCAAATTTTCAATAGTATATCTACTATATTACAAATTTACTAAATTCCGGTAAAATCAGGCAGTAGCTAATCTAACCAAATATATATTTATTAACCACCCAAATAAAAAATAGATAAAAAACATCAATACATATAATAATGTATTTCTTATATATAATAACACAAAGATTGAAATTATTGCATTAACAATGTTAATCATCCAAAGAGATAATCATATTTCTCGATTTACGAAGTTAACTTGATACATCTACGAAGTTAATATCCTGCATTTACAAAGTTAACTTTAACACAGGTTTAAAGTTAACTTTGTAAATGCAGGATATTAATATATAGAACATTCATTTTCAACACATTACAAAACAAAAATTCTTTTGTAGCATTTTCTTAGCCTCTTGTATCTTTTTGAGATTCGTTTTTTAGCAACTATCTAACCTTGCTATACATCATCCTCTCAAGTTATATCCGGAATTAAATCGATAGCCTTCTCTTTACTTTCATCCACTATCTTGGCATAAATCTGAGTTGTTTGAATATTGGTATGTCCCAAGAGTTTAGATACCGTATAAAGATCGGCACCAAGAGTAATCATCATTGTGGCATGGGTATGTCGTGCCGAATAAGTAAAATTTAGAAATGCAATAAAAAACAGAATGACGAGAATTAAACGTAAATCGTTTATAATTAAGCATTTTGCGAAAATTGCATAATAAACAGACCTGCAAAAGAAAACAAAATATTGCAGCGTTTCAGTTACCAGACTGTTAGCCGCCTGTTTCGGAAACAACGGCAGGTAACCAAGTTTTTACCGATAGGAACAAAGCGGATTTGTATTCACTGTTTATCAATGTTTTGCATGCCAAAGGACGCTTTTCAAAGGAGTATTTTTACAACCTAAAAAGAGCGTTATGAAAGTGGAAAAATTCAAGGTGCTGCTCTACCTGAAAAAGAGCGAGCCGGACAAGACCGGCAAGGCCCCGATCATGGGACGGATCACCCTCAACCGCACGATGGCGCAGTTCAGCTGCAAGCTCTCCTGTACCCCCGGACTATGGAACGCACGTGAGAGCCGGCTGAACGGCAAGAGCCGTGAAGCGGTGGAGACCAATGAAAAAATAGAGAGACTGCTGCTTGCCGTACACTCGGCCTTCAATTCCCTCATGGAAAGGAAAAAGGATTTCGATGCCGCCGCGGTCAGGGACATGTTCCAGGGTAACGCGGGCATGCAGATGACCCTGCTCAAACTTCTCGACCGGCACAATGAAGAGATGAAGGCCCGTGTAGGCGTGGACCGTGCGCCGACAACAATGTCGACCTACGTGTACACCCGGCGCACCCTTGCCGAATTCATCAAAACGGAATTCAAGGTCTCGGACCTTGCTTTCGGACAGCTCAACGAGCAGTTCATCCGTGACTACCAGGACTTCTGCCTGGAAAAGAAGAGACTGGCGATGGAGACGGTGCGCCATTACCTGTCTATCTTGAAAAAGATCTGCCGCATCGCCTACAAGGAAGGGCACTCGGAGAAATATCATTTCTGCCACTTCAAGCTGCCCAAGCAGAAGGAGACAACACCGAAAGCACTCAGCCGTGAGAATTTCGAGAAGCTGCGTGATCTGGAGATACCAGAAAAACGCAGGTCACATGTCATCACCCGGGATCTCTTCCTCTTCGCCTGTTACACCGGTACCGCCTATGCCGATGCGGTAAGCATCACCCGGGAGAACCTCTTTTGGGATGACGAGGGCAGCCTCTGGCTGAAATACCGGCGGAAGAAGACCGACTACCTCGGACGCGTCAAGCTGCTGCCGGAGGCCCTCGCACTGATCGAAAAGTACCGTGACGATACCCGCGCCACCCTCTTCCCGCCGCAGGACTACCACACGCTCAGGGCCAACATGAAATCCCTGCGCCTGATGGCGGGGCTCAGCCAGGACCTCGTCTACCACATGGGAAGACATTCTTTCGCCTCCCTGGTCACGCTCGAGGAGGGGGTTCCGATCGAGACCATCAGCAAAATGCTGGGACACTCCAACATAAAGACCACCCAAGTCTACGCGCGCGTGACCCCTAAGAGACTGTTCGAGGACATGGACAGGTTCATCGAGACGACCCGTGATTTGAAACTCATTCTTTAATCCTAAAAAATATCATTATCATGCGCAGTACATTCAAACTCTTATTCTACATCAACCGTAACAAGGTGAAATCGGACGGTACGACCGCCGTCCTCTGCCGCATCAGCATTGACGGCAAGAAGTCAGCCGTTACCACCGGCATCTATTGCAGGCCCGGTGACTGGGACAGCAAGAAGTATGAAACCAAAACAGTCAGGGAGAACAACCGCCTTGCCGCCTTCCGCAGCCGGCTGGAGAAGGCGTACGGGAACCTGCTGAGGAACCAGGGGGTGGTCACGGCCGAGCTGCTCAAGACCACCGTGTCAGGTGCCAATTCCGTGCCGGAATATCTCCTGCAGGCCGGAGAGGTGGAACGCGAACGTCTCAGGGTCCGCTCCAAGGAGATCAACTCCACCTCGACCTACCGCCAGTCGAAGACCACACAGCTCAATCTCAGGCAGTTCGTCGAATCCCGCGGGATGAAGGACATCGCCTTTTCGGACATCACCGGGGAGTTCGCCGAATCGTTCAAGGTCTTTCTCAAGAAGGAGCTGGGACACAGGAACGGGCATGTGAACCACTGCCTGTGCTGGCTCAACCGGCTCATCTACATCGCCGTGGACCGGGAAGTATTGCGGACCAACCCGATAGAAGATGTGGCATACGAGAAGAAAGATGCACCTAAACTAAGGCATATCAGCCGCAATGAACTGAAGCGGATGATGGAGACCCCGATGCCCGACCCGATGATGGAGCTGGCGCGCAGGACATTCATCTTCTCCTGTATGACCGGGCTTGCCTACGCGGACACGAGGGCTCTCCATCCCCGGCACATCGGGAAGACCTCGGAAGGGAGAAGGTATATCCGCATCCGCCGGGCCAAGACGGACGTGGAGGCGTTCATCCCGCTGCACCCCGTGGCCGAACAGATACTGGAGCTTTACAACACCACGGATGAGGGCAAGCCGGTATTCCCGCTGCCTGTCCGCGACGTCCTCTGGTACGAGGTGCACGGGATGGGCGTGGCACTGGGGATGAGGGAGAACCTGTCCTACCATATGGCCCGGCATTCGTTCGGGACCCTGACGCTGACCGCGGGTATTCCGATAGAGAGCATCGCCAGGATGATGGGCCATACAAACATCGACAGCACGCAGGTCTACGCCCAGGTCACCGACCGGAAGATATCCTCGGACATGGACCGGCTGATGGAAAGAAGAAAGTCCGCGGATGCGGCCGGCAAGGAAGCCGCCGACTAAATAAGGATTGCCGCCGGAATCGTAAATGCAATTCCGGCGGCAATCCTTAAACTTGAATACGATATTATACCAATGCAGGGTGATAATTCTCCTCCAGCAGCTTCTCGATGTCCGACTGCCTGTACAGGATCTTCCCACCGAGCTGGATATAGGGAATCCGTCCTTGGTCCCTGTAATCCTGCAGGCACCTGCGGCTGATCTTCAATGTCTCGGAAAGCTCCCTGTCGGTCAGGAACTGTTCCCCGTTGAAGGGAGGACGGTTGTCACAGGCAAGACGTTCCACTTTTTTCTCTATATTGTCCAGCAGGGCGAAGAACCTGCGGATGCGCCCGTCTTCCTTATCGATAATTCCTTCCATTTCTTCCGTTCTTTAAAGGTATCCGTTCTTTCTTCTTTCCCTCACCGCCTTCTCCTTGCGTCTGATGCCAACGTAGGTCATCAGCTTCTCCACATCCTCGGGTTTGTAATAGAACTTCCGCTGGAGGCGGGTGAACGCCAGCCGTCCAGTATCGCGGAGGGTCTGCAGGGTACGCGGCGAGATGTCAAGGCGCAGGCAGACATCCTGGCCGTCCAGTCACTCGCCGGGTTCCTTACAGCGGTTTCTCTCATACAATCTGTCCACATGTGTGGACAGGCTCTCGACACGTGCTAGCATCCTCTCAAGGACACCGGCCTCGATGTAGCATATTTCCATATTTTCAACTCATTTAAATGTCGGAGCGAATATAAGGGAAAAAAACATGAGAGGCAAGCACGACCGGCACACTGGCAGGAATAGTCATGGATAGTCGGCTATTGTCATGCGAAAGAGGTAAAGAAAAAATCCCCACCGTACAAAATAAGTATCAAAAAAATGAGTATAAAACCTCTGGAGTGCTCCATATAGGCTAAGAACTTTATCATTGCGATTTCAACAAGTGGTTCCAAACGAGGAATTGCTCCTGAACCTTATGTGTCCTTCGTAGTCTTTTCAATAAAAAGAGACTGGAACATTTAATTATTTGGAATTTAAATCTTATTTTTGTAACTATGATTATAAAATCACTGGTCAATAAACACTTTTTAAGGATATAAACAAACTTCTTGTTGACATTCAGAGAAAATTTGCCGTTTTCAAAAAGATGTGGAACAGCTGGTTTCCAAAGGCAACAATGTGGCAGGTATGAAAGCACGTAAAGCTACGTTGGAATTAAGGAGTTTGCTTAAGGAATTCCGTAAGATGTCGGTTGAAGTGGCCAAGTGATCTTTTATCGTCAAGTAGAATATATGTTGAGTTTATTTTATATGAAATAAATAGCCTTCAAAAAATTGTAGTATCATCATGGAACAGAAATCAAACGTTCAATACAGGGCAGAGAAAGAATATAAGAATAGCCGTGAAAAATTCTTTCTTTTATTAAGAGAGATAATTTCCAATTCCATACATGCCGTTTTAATTCGGCAAAATAAAGAAACGAATTTTATCCCTCAGCTAGACCTGAATATTACTTTTGATGAAAATCAATGTAAAATCGAATTAAGGGATAATGGTGAAGGCTTTACAGAAAAAAATCGTCTCTATTTTGAAGAACTTGATAAAAAAAACCTGGAAAAGGAGCAGTTTAATTTCCATCCTTTGGGCCAAGGGAGATTGGCTATTGTATACTTTACCGACTCATCTGAATATGAAACGGTGTATAAGGATAAAGATGGTACATATCAAAAGCGAACCATTCCATATCCAAATACATCTGATGGACTTTTTAATTTTGATGAGTTTGTAGAAGAGATGCCAGAAATAAAAGATACCTATACCAAGCTGACAGCATACTTAAACAAACAAAACACATTAGGACGAGCAAAAACTTTTTTTTATAAATACCCAAACTCAAAAGCATTTAAACAATGGTTTATAGAAACTTTTTTTCCATTCATTGTAACCAATGAACAGCTTGTAGTAAATATTATTTTCAATGGAGAGGATGTTACTGTAAAAAAAGGAAATATTGAATCTGAAACAGAAAGAAAACCTTTTGAAATCAATCTCGCAGAGGGTAATAAATCTTTTATGCTATGGTTGATAAAAAAAGGAACACAAATGCATGGAGAGAATCCGGTAACCTGTTTTGCAAGGAACTTGAAAGCAGATTTATCCAATGGAAAATTAAGTTATTCAATTGATAATAATGACGGTTATTTATTGTATTTAACATCGGAATATTTCGATGAACATGTCGACACAAAAGGCGAAAAAATAGAAATCCCAGTTGATGATATATTAAAAATAAATAAGAAAATAAATGAGATCTTGGATATTGAATTTAGCTCTATTATAGAGAACAACCAAAAGGAGACAAAGCGTAATTTAAAGAATTTCAAAAAGAAGTACCCCTCGCTTGAGACATTTATTGAAGATAGTAATATTATCGATGATAAAAAGATAGTAAATGAGAAAGATATTGTACAATCTGCTATTGACGAGAAGAGTAGGATAGAGAAAAAGTTCTGGAATCAAATAGATAGAGAGTTCGAAAATGAAGAAGATAAACTTTTTAGTGATTCTGAAGAATGTTATAAGCTTTTAAACTCAAGTTTGCATATATATGTCAAACATCGAGAAAGTGTATTGAAACGTTTGCATATGTTAATTCAAAAATTTGATGAAGACGGAAATGATAAATCAGAATTAGAAAGCTCTGTACATGAACTCTTTATTAAAAGAGGAACAACTTTAAGTGATTCTTCAAATATCAATCATTTACATAATCTTTGGATTCTTGATGACAAGTTCACAACATTCTCAAACGATTTCAAAGTTAAAAGCACCAAGTCAGGGCAACCTTTGTCAGATGTTTACATTTGGGCTGATGACCCAGAAAAAACAAAACAAATTCTGATCCTTGAGTTAAAATCAACAACAAACGCACATAATGCAGGAAATACCAAAGAAGGAATGATAGCACAGGTTAAAAGATACGCTCACGATTTTTATAAGCATCCACATAAAACATTGAATTGGACTGTGAATACGGAGCAAGTACAATATACAGGTATCATTCTTGCTAGAAAATCCGATATAGACAAGGAGTTGACATCCAATAGTTTTAGTGGCGGATATAAACCTATCCCATTCCTGGCAAATTCATATTACTTTGAGGACAATTTTTCTAAGGATGATAATCCGAGAAATAAAATGGATATTAGGATAGAATTATATTCCTTTGAAGACATTTATGAACTTGCATCGAATAGAAACAATGTATTCTTTAAGTTATTAAAGAAAGAATTTGATATTGAATAAGTTAAGGAGAAGAAAGAAGGGAATAAAACTTTTTTTAGGATAGGGATAAACGGAATTCATAGGTTTGAATCATTCATTACCTATCAAAAGAAAGCAAGATACGGTGAGATGTTAAGGAGCAGGCAGACATCCTGACCGCCCAGTCATTCTCCGAGTTCCTTACAACGTTTTCTCTCATACAATCTGTCACATGTGTGGACAGATTCTCGAAGCATGTCAGCATCCTCTCAAGGACACCGGCTTCAATGTAGTATATTTCCATACGCTCAATTTTTAATGTTCGTTGATACGAATGTAAAGAAAAAAAGATACCTGCTAAACAGAACCAGTCCACTGGCAGGAATAGTCATGGATAGTTAGTTTTTGTCATATGGGAAAGAAAAAGAAAGCCGAAGCAGGGCTGGATTCACTCCCCCCCTTGGGTATGTGAAAGGAACGTTGCGATGAAAAAAACTCCTCTTCACACATGGACGAAACAACGCCGAGAATTCGGTAATAAAAGATGTGGCTTCTCTGCCCGGGTAAATGCCATGATTACAGAGTTCTTCATGTTCCTATACCATCAGGCTGGTTACCTTCAGATTAAAAACTTATCCAACCTGTGACAGACCCGGATGGGAAAGGCGATGATACCGCCGGATACGCACATAGCCATATGTTTAGATATAGAGATACGACGATAACGATACGCCCTTCTATCGGAATAAGGATATAGCGATATACACGGATAACCATATATAATTATCGGAATAGAGGTATGGCAGGGTGTGGGGGTATGACAGCGTCCATATACCTGATTTCGTTTTTATTATCGGTATTTCAAATGTTCCAAAAAACTCTTTAACAGATTACCATCTGGGATGATCTCCTAAATTCACATGTACCGGACTTTCTATTTACCTGATTACCAAACAGCCGGAATACCAACAAACAGGATACCTTGAAATCCTTTTTCCCTAATGACAATCGGAGAAAACTACCATAACAAACATTCTTGTACCTGATGGCATAATATACCTGAACAGCCCTTTGACGGCTGATTGACCGGAACTTCAGATCCGAGCTTGTCTCCAAAAACAGCCGGCTATTTGTTGAAATCTGTCATTCTGTAACCGTCCCTTCCATCCGTTTTTTCTCTGTGGGCGTCGTCTTTTTTTCTCGTGGTATTATGGTCATGTTACCGGATGGGAAGAGCCATCTCCATCACAACCATGAATTATAGTGTAGCCATATTTGTATGTATAATACGCTAGCCGGATAATGCTATCACAGAATTGCAATATAGCTGGATATTAAAATAAGGATAGCCGGAAGCGAAGGGAGCACGCACCTTTCCAGATACAGATATCTTAAAATCTCCATTTACAGAAGTGTATAAATATCAATTCACTAATGGAGAACTATAAAGAAAAACATAAGTCACACATGGCTACCTGTCATTCTCCATTTGCAGATGTGTATAAGTAGCAATCTATTAATGGAGACGATGAAGAAAAACAATAAGGTGTATACGGCTACCTGTCATTCTTCATTTGCAGATGTGTAGAAGTGGCAATCCATTAATGGAGACGATGAAAAAACAATCAGGCATATACGGCTACATGTTATTCTCCATTTGCAGATGTGTATAAGTAGCAATCCATTAATGGAGACGATGAAGAAAAACAATCAGGCATATACGGCTACATGCCATTCTCCATTTGCAGATGTGTATAAGTATCAATCCGTTAATGGAGACGATGAAGAAAAACAATAAGGCATATACGGCTACATGTCCATTTCTCCATTTGCAGAAGTGTAGAAGTAGCAATCTATTAATGGAGACGATGAAGAAAAAACAATAAGGCGTATACGGCTACATGCCATTCTCCATTTGCAGAAGTGTATAAGTAGTAATTCGTTAATGGAGAATAAGGTATGTAAAGGGCAGATTTTCCGTATATTCGCCTCCTTATCCCCGAATTATGGGCGTAAGTCACATGGTTATGGAGATATATCTATCTTTTAATGGGGAGAACAGCCGGCAAATATCTGATGGAAAAGCCACACAAAATACAGGAAAATAGCCACACAACACTCTGATACACAATAATTATTGGATAAACGTGGTCCGCTCCTGCGGACAGCAAGTTGTGTTTTCGTTTAACGAAAACAGGACGGTTTAACGGAGAATACACCGATAAACCGTTACTTATTTCAAGCTCCAGCGTCGCTTTTTACATATCTAACTATAATTCATTTGAAATCACAAAACAGATTGAACCGAATGTGGTTAGTTTGTCTGTTTATTTCATGTCCGAATCATTAGTATGCTATGTTGCAAAGTTCGTATTCATTATGAAAAAATCCGCTTACGAGAACAAGATATTCAGGTAATTTGCCATCCTTTCCCCAAAGAAGTTCGATGTTAAAAAGTTCAGAAAGCGTTTTGGCTATGTCAAATCCGAAGGCTTCGAGTGACGGACGCACTTTTTCCGGGTGTCGGCATGGTGTGCCGCAGTTACGCGTACACTCGTTATCTGAGCAGTGAAGACATTTACCTATATAGGCAAATGAACGCCCTCCATATTTCCGTTCCATATCCAATAATTCGCTCTCGATTCGTATCCGTTCCGGTAAAATGAGTTTTTGTGTATATTCAATCGGAATATCTTTGTCTTCAGGGATTATCTTCGTTGCCATAAGATGTGCATACTTGTATTGTCGGAGAAACGATTCCGTATCAAAATCAAATGGAGGACACCCCCAACTTTTACCGTAATTGGTACATTGTTTGCAAAGTTCAAGAAAATGTGGTTCGTCACGGAATTCGGCGATGTATCCTTCAACAGTGATGTCTGAAGTAAAATTTTCTACAGTGTATATACTCATTGTTTCAAAATCATTGTACCGCATAAGGAGTCGAAACGGATGTTTTCATTTTGGAAAAGTCTGTCAATGTATCCGCTTTTCTGCATTTCAGACGCGGTCAAGCAACTTAAATTCGGGGTATCTAACAATGCTATCGAATCGCACATGGACAACGCGATGTCAAGTTCATGTGTCGAGAACATGATACATTTTTTCTCGTCGTGGACAAGCCTACGAAGCAACGCCACAAGTTCGTAGCGATTAGGCATGTCAAGAAAGGAAGTCGGTTCATCAAGGAGAATGATAGGAGTATCCTGTGCCAATGCACGAGCAATCATCACACGCTGGCATTCGCCATCCGACATTTTATCCATCGTGCGGTTTGCATAAGCCTCCATTCCCACCGAAATGAGCGATTGCATGACTATCTCCTTATCTGTTTCTTGCATCCTACCTATCCAGTTGGTATAAGGAGCACGGCCTATGGCTACGACATCCTTGCACCGCAGGTTGGCGATGCGCGTGCGCTCGGTCGTGACGACAGCCAGCGTTTTTGCCATATCTTCGGTTTTCATGCAGGCGATGTCGTGCCCGTCGAGAATGATTTTTCCGGAATAACACCGGTTCAGACCGGCTATGGCGCGGAGCAACGTCGATTTTCCTGTCCCGTTTCTTCCGATAAGGGCTGTCAGTTGACCTTTTTTTATCGTGGCATTTACCTCGTGGAGCAACGAGTTTTCTTTGTAACCTATGGAAAAATGCTGTAATTCTATCATGCGGTGATGGATTTGTTGCGTAAAACCACCCATACGACGATTGGGATTCCCAATAGAGCTGTAATGGCGTTGATCGGCAAGGTGAATATTTTAGAAATGATGTCGCAAAGAAGCAATATCGATGCTCCCGAAAGAATTGTTCCGGGCAGAAGGACATGATGATCGCTATTTTGGAAAAGCATTCTTGTGACATGAGGCATAGCGAGACCTATGAAACCTATCGGACCGCAAAAAGCGGTTATCGTTCCGGCGAGCAGCGTTGTCGAGAGAAACAACAGGCTGCGTGAACGCCGAATATTCAGTCCCATTGTTACGGCATATTCCTCTCCGAACAGCAGGAGGTTAAGCGGTTTGATGGTCAGTACAGCCAACAGCAGTCCGGCAAACACCGATGGAACAAGAATCAGAAGTTGTCCGGAGGTGACGTCACCCAAAGCCCCCATCGTCCAAATGACAAAGGCTTTCAGCGATTCCTCTTTGCTGAGGTACTGCAATATCTGCACGACAGCACCTACGCCCGATGAGAACATCATGCCCAGAATCAGGATTACCATGATGTCTTTTATTCGCTGTCCGACGGCAGTTATCACGAGCAACACGACAGCCGCACCCACCCACGCTGCTCCGGCAATGCCTATTGATGAACCGATCCCGGCAAGTACCACAAGTGCCACACCGAGACTTGCACCGGAACTGATGCCAAGGACATAGGGACCGGCAAGAGGATTACGGAAGAGGGTCTGCATCTGAAGACCGCTGACCGATAAGGCAGCCCCGGCCAACAGTGCCACTATAGCTTTTATGAGGCGTATGTTGAGTACGATTTTTTCCGTGGCACGGGAACAATTTCCCCCGGTCAGTGCTGCCCATACATCGCGGATCGGAATGTTGACAACTCCCACGGCCAAGTCCAGTAAAAAAAGACCGACCGTGAGCGTAATCAATATGGAGAATAATATAGTCGAACGGGAACGCATCTATTTCAGTTGCTTGTAATACACACACTCTTCCTGCACCAGTTCAGGATGGAATATCTTCACGAGGTCGCGGAGCACGATGTCAGGATTCACGACGGCAGACTCGTAATAGTCGTTACCCCCGGCTGTGTTGGTACGGGCGTTGTTGTTATACACCTCTCCATTTTTGAAACATCGGGTATCGGTGAATTTCGGACATGATGCCTTCAAGTCGTCAAGGGAGTTCGCCATTCCCACGTTCAACCACATGTCCGCATCCGACGCGAGCAGATATGCTTCTTCTAAGTCAATGGGGATAGAAGCGTTTCCCGTGTTCTTCTGGTAGATATAGCGGCCTCCCGCATCAGTAATCAAGCGGGCTACATAACTTTGGGTTGAAGGCATGAACCACGAGTCGCCATAGGGAACATTAAGCATAACCGAAGGAGTGCCGAGGGTACTGTCGGCCACTTTCTTTTTCAAGGCGTTGTATCTGACCGGGATTGCGGCAAAGGCTTTTTCACCCTTCTCACGTTTTCCTGTGACTTCTGAAAGCACTACCATCCATTCGGCCTTGCCGAGAGGCGACTCTTCAAGATAATCGCCGACATACATGAACGGTATGTCGAGTTCTTCGAGTTTGCTTTCCATTGCGCTTGCGCCGTTCACCCCATAGAGCAGAACGAGGTCGGGATCGAGCGAGAGCAGCAACTCGTAGTTGATGTTCCCTTCATAGCCGACATCGCCAATACTGTCGCGGCGGGCTTGGATGTCTGGGTTGGAAATGTAGTCGATTCCCGAAACGCCGGTTATACACCGGACTTCACCGATTGCGTCAAGCATGGCGATATGAGTGGAAGACATCGCCACGATACGTTTGGCGTCTCCTTTGAGTACCTGTCCTGCAAACCCTTCGGGAACCTCTTCACCGTTGCGGACGATAAACAGCCATGTGGTTACACTGTCCGCTCCCTGCCAGGGATTCCTGACGGTTATCAGTACGCTTTCCTTCCCGCCCGCCCCTTTGATGTCGAAGCCGGAGGCATATTCGGGAGCATAAAGCAGCAGGTTGAAATCATTGATTTTTGAGCTTTTGTTGTGGCAGCCTGTAAATGCCAGAGAAAGCAACAAAATCAGGCTTAAATTCTTTAATGCGTTCATATTGATGCAGATTATCGTTTACTATTTTTGTTTTTTCCGAACTTGGGTGTTATGCCGATGAATATCTCGAAATTGATGCCCGGCATGGGACGGGACAATACGGAAAGGTATTCTTCATCGAACAGGTTGTTGATGCTGCCCTTTAGCGACAGATCGGCCCATCGGAAAGAGAGCTGTTTTTCCAGTGTCACGTTATTCATGAAGTAAGGGGGCAGATAGCCCGTCAGGGTATAGTCATTACTCGACATGGTATAACGCTGGCTGTAATAACACCATTTGTAAAGCAGGCTCCATGTCCGCCATGACAGACGTCCGGTCACCGTTGCGGAAAACTCCGGCACGTATGGCAACTGTTTGCCGACGGATTGGTCTGCCGGACTCATCGGTTCGCTCTCGTTGATCGAGGGAGTCCACGAGAAAGTTCCGTTCATATCCAGTTTCCAGTCCTTTCCGAGCATTATATCAAGGTGGGCGTTGGTCTCTGCCCCGTAAGCATGTACCTTTTTGAGGTTTCTGGGGGAGAAGAATCCCTTGGTTGTGGGTAGCCAGATGATCCAGTCGTCGATGTGCGAATCGAACCAGTTGATACCACCGCTCAAAGCATATACATTTTCTTTCCCCACCGAGAACGACAACCCCACGTCGTATGTGAAGCCGTGCTCGCTTTTCAGGTCGGGATTACCGCCCGGCAGAAAATAGAGGTCGTTCAGCGTGGGAAAACGGTAGTTCCGGGAGATGGATGCTTTCGCCACGATATTGCCTTTTTTCGACAGTACCCCGTCGATGAAGAAAGCCGGGATAACCGGGGCCCATTCCGTACCGAACATATCCTCGCGAAGGACAAGCGAGGCGGCAAAATGATCGACAGGCCGCCATTTCGCAGAAACGGAACCGGAAAACTCGACACGTCCCTTGTCATACCCGACAACAGCCTTGTTACCTTCCTGCGAGATGATATTTTTGTCCGCGCTTTCCACCAAATGCTGGTGTACGGAAACACCGGCCGTGAACAGCCATTTCTCTGAAGGAGCATAATCCCCGTCCGCACTTCCGTAGAACGTGTTAATCTTACTGCGTGAGCGGGTCATCGAAGCCATTTCGCCGTTTCCCTTGTCCCGCTTGTAATCATAGGCCATCCATGTGTGTATATAGCCGCCTTTTACACCGACCTTCCATTTCTCCCGCACGCGATCCCACGAGAGGACGCCGCGAAACGTCTGCTCCCTTTGGCGGTTCTCGAAGTCCATGTCGTTCCCGTAATCCGTGCTGAGCATCGCCAGTTCCCGGTTGGAATTGATATACCAGGCGTTTAGCCCGAACTTGTCGCCTTCGCCCGTGTTATAATAAATTTCCTGCAAGACGTGCAGATCCTTATAAGCCCCGCTGCGGTTGCGTTCCGTCGGGTAATAGGAACCGATGATGTTCTTGTCCTCGTCATAGATGTTTTCCTTCTTGTCTCGGTTTCGGTATTTGTAGTCGTTGGGGGAAGAGGAATACACCACACGGGTGGAGGACTGCCAGTGTTTGTCACCGTAGGTCAGGCGGAGAAACTCGTCGAACGTGCTGAACGACCCCACTCCCTGCACGTACTGCAACCCGAACCCTTCATGGTTGGCCGGAGAAGTGGAGAGCCTGACCAGACCACCCAAGCCGCCGCCCGTTTCGTTTACCGATGACGTTCCGTGCAGCAGCGAGGCATCATCGATAAAGTAAGAAGGGATGGTGGAAAAATCCGTCATGCCCAGCATCGGGTTGTTAATGCGCATACCATTCCACGTCACTTGGGTATGCGAGGGAGAGGTACCCCGGAAAGCCACGGTGGATAACGTGGCGCGTCCGTAGTTCTTGACAAAAACGGATGAGTTGAATGTCAGCACATCGGCCATAGACAAGGCGATGTTCTCTTTCATGGCGATGGAATCGAAACGGGTTCGTTGCACGCCTATATCCTTCATAGGTCGTTTGCCCACCACCGTAACCTCCGGAATACGTAGTACCCTTTTGGTAATGCTGACGGAATTTTTCTGCTGGGCGGCAAGCAGAAAGGGCAGGCTTACCCCCACGAACAATAGAATAAGATGTCTTTTCATTTTTGTCCTCCTTCCTCGTTATTTCCAGCAGAAAGCTCCCGGAATGATTCCCACGTAAAATTCATCGATCAGCTTGCCTTGCGGCGAATAGCGATACACGATACCTTGTTGCTGGTAATCAATAGCGTCGGCCACATATACCTCCCCGTTGTTGGGATTGACCGTAAGGCCGTAGTATTTGGTGTCCCGAAACTCCAGAAAAGGCCGGACGGGAACACGGTCGGCTTCCACCGGCATTCGCCAAATATCGTTGTTGATCCAGTAAAGTGTATCCCGTGTACCGTTGAGCTGGACTTCCGAAGGCCAGTCGCCCAGCTTAAACTTGAACTGTTTCTCTACGGTGAAAGTCTCGGCGTCTATACGATAGAGAGACGGTGCCTCGTAACCGTATGGGCTGCCCTCGTAACCGCCATCCGTGATGGTCCACATCTTGTTGTATTTGTCCATGACCAGCGAAGTAGGTTGTATGCCGATGGTCAGTTCGTCCACGACCTTGTCCGTCTCCGTGTCGATTTTCAGGATGCGGTTCTGGTACGACCAGCAGTTCACATAGACGTACTTGCCGTATTGTACCATTTGTTCGGTGGAACCCGATTCCATGTCCATGTCTGGACATTCGATATAGCCGGTAATCTCGTATGTCTTGGGGTTGATGATGAAGATACGGTAGTCCCATATCTGCGTCACATAGGCTTTCTCATCCGACAGAAAATGGATATACCGGGGTGAGGTGAAACCTGTGATACGGCCCACTTCCTTGAAAGTATTGATGTCGATGGCGAAAATCACATGCGAGTTGTTCACCACGATCCAGCCTATACCGTCCCGGATAACCATAGACTGGGCCACATCGCCCAACTTGAACCCGTTGGCACGGTAAAACACTTCATTCTCCACTTCGCACGTGGCGGGATCGTAGTAGGAAAGCGTGGCATTGCTGTACTGGAAATTCCCCTCGTTGGTAATGAAAAGACCAGAGGCCGATACAGAGAAATCTTCCATCTCTCCGTAATCCCATTTCATGCAACTGCCGAAAACTGGCAGGCAGAAAAGAAAAAGGCAAATCCGTTGTATTGTTCTGCTCATTGTCATTCGGATAAAAAAGAGTACCCGAATCATTACGGGTACTCTGGTTAAGGTATAAGGTTTAATCCTGCTGCGTATATTGTTTGTCCTTCATATTTTGGAAGGTTGGGTTATACCCACATTTCGTCACGCTCCAACTTTCCCCCGTAATCATTCCGTTTTCTATAAACTTGCCGAAGAAAGTGTAGTCGGTAAATTTCGTCAAACCGTCAAAAACAACCCCATGCAAGGTCTCCAACTTCTCCATGGAAAGTGTTTCCTGAGAAAGAGAAGTCGCACTTTTTATCTGTAGCGTACCATCTATAGTCTGTAATTTATCACAAGTAATGCCTGTTGCTTTATTAACGAACAACCCTTCACCTCCTACGTGAAGCAATTCCGGAATATCCAGCGATTTACTTTGTAAAGATATTGCTAACGAACCCTCTCCCTCTTTATAATATACAGGAGAAGCTGAACAACAAACTTTGGATAGTAAGGGCAAGTTACAACTGGTAAAATTTCCAGATAAATAGAACTGTCCTCCCACTTCTTTCAAGACTGGCATTGTGATTGAAGCAAACATGGGTATTTGGATATATCCATATCCATCTATGATTTCCAAGTCGGGAAATTTGGCATTGCTTCGCATTTGGCCTGTCACATTTAGATTTCCATATACATGTTGAATTGTCGATATGGTATAATCGGTATTGTTGGTGGTTGGCTTACAAGTGAAGTCTTTGATATTCTTGAACGTGATTTCAGGGAACTTATTATTCGTGAGACTGGTGATGACAAAATTTACATTTGACAAATCTTCGGCTGTTTCAATTTTGGAGAGCTGCACCTTGTTTATAATTTCAATCTGGGGCGCTGTTTCTCCGAAGGTTTCAAATCGGGCGTTCGGCAACAGCAGTGTTCCGCTCACATCTTCAAGATAATCCAGCGTGATGCTTCCAAGTGTGGTGATCTTGCTCCAGTCGGGAAGTTGTTTGAGTGCCGTGAAATTCTTTATCTTTATCTGTCCCTTTATCGTTGTCAGTTTGTCCATTCCACCGAAAGCCTGAAGCACGTCATTTCGTTGGGGAACAAAACTACCGGTAGGAGGAGCTTCCATATTGGCTTCCATAATAATACTTCCGTTTACTGTTTCGATTTCCGGAAGGTTGATGGTTTCCAACATCACGGGGACGGTATGGAAATCAAGGCCACCGGTCTCTTTCAGCTTAAGGAAGCTCATGGAAGTCAGCTTGGCAAGATTGTTTACGGACAAGACCCCTCCGACACTTGTCAGTTCCGGTATTTCCAAAGACGCAATCGAACCGGCTGCTGTGTTCTCTTCATTGAGTCCTTGAAGATTCAGATCCTGACCTACAGTAGTCAGAACCGGAAACTCAAAACTCTGTAACGACGACGCATTGAACATCACGCTTCCTTCAATAGTTGCCAGTTTCTCGAATAGGACATACGTCACTTGGTCGTTATATACCGATATGTCTCCGGAGAGCGTTTCCAATGCTTTCATGGAAATCATGTGAAGTTCCGTAGCTTTCGAGGCGACATCGGTCGAACCTACCTGTAAACCTCCGGCAGAAACGATATTATCCAACCCTGTCAAGTCTGCACCGTTGTAACTGTTACGAATGACAATGTTGCCAGTAACCTCTTTCAAAGATGCCAATGCAGATATGTCAGTGATTTTTTCTGCCTCTTCCGCATCAGAGCCGATAATCAGGTTCCCTTTGACAACGGTTGTTTTGGTTGCGGCAAAAGAAGCTACCTCCTCGGTGGTCTTCAACTCCACATCTCCGTCAGATTCTATCTCGCTTTTCACGACCTTATAGGTATATTCGCGGGCATCTCCGTTATAGGATGTCACCCGGAAGGTTCGTTCGTTATCCCAGTCCGTTACCGTTTCAGGATCAGGTATGATTGTTGCAGAAGTTGTGTACTTGAATTCCACTTCGGCGTTGTTCAGCGATACCGTATAGGGAACGGTTATTGTTACTGTATTGTCCGTAATGTCGGCCGTGTACGATTTCCCGTCCACGGTCATCACGACCGATGTGATGAAATTTTCATCTGCATCTTCAGGTATAATTTCATCGTTTTTGTCACACGCTCCCAAAAAGAACAAGGATAGGAGCATGGGAAGAAAATAAATTTTCATACTTGTAATTTTTATTATTTGGTTAGATCCTCAAAAGAAAATACCTCCGTAGAAACTTCGCCCAGCCAGCCGCTTTTGGCCAGAACACCGCATTGTATTTTGATAAAGTCAATATATTGCAGATTGGCTTCCGTTCCATCGGCATGGATGGCATTGGAAATTTTGAAACCGTTCCTTTGTCCGCTTCCATCCACCGTACTGCCGCCTTCTATCTGGTCGTTTCCGAAATTATCCACGTACCCCCAGTCATAACTCTGATTATCCCAATAACCGGTTTGAGAATCTTGGGTGTTGCGGGCGGCCAGACAAGTGCCTGTCAGGGTATAACTGTTTTCCGAAATCCAAGCCGGATAATAATAGTCTTGTGTATGATAAGCGGACAGATAGTCTACCCAGCCGTTTCTACCGTCGGAACTGATCCATTGGACATCCATTTTTTTGCCTTCCGGACGGTAATAGGTCACTTCAAAATTCTGTATTGTTTCTTCCTTGCCTGCTTCAGATCCTTTCAGTTCGTACCACTCGTCATCCGGCAATCCGTTTCCGTTTATATCTTGCATGACCCATACGATACCCGGTTCGGAACTGCCGTCAAAGGCGTTCCCCTGAACACAGAAATCATATTGGTTACCCGAATTGGGAATACTGTGGTCGAAGCCGACGATGATATAACCCCCGAAAGAACCTAAAGAGACGTGCAGTTTGTCTTTCAAACGCTGTGTTGCCCATGCGACAGCCGCTTCAGGGGATGTTTCGTTGCCGGTCATACCGCCTATCGTGCTCGTCTCGTTGATAAATTGGCCGGGAGCTGGGGTATATTCATAGACTTTATTCCAGAGCTTGGAACTTCCCGAAGCCCGGAAGCCGTCTTGTTCCTTTTTGTCCACACAAACGACTTTTACGGTGGCAGTGACAGCCGTTTTCCCTTTGTCGATATTCCTGCTTATTTTTTCCGTCGGTGTGTCTTCCGACACAGTACAGGAGACGGTGTATTCTCCGGGTGCGGACGGCGTGAACTTGAACATGCGTTCCACTTCTCCTTCCATGACCTGACCGTCCACACTCCACTCAAAACGGGGATTGTCGAAATACTCCAACAACGGACGCAGGAAAACAGGACGGTCGGCAAAAGTGTACCTGTCCGTGGATGTTTGCAGGTAAGACGGGGTCGGGAATTTGACAACGTAGGGCATCGTTTCCACGACCTCTACGCTTACGTCTTTCGTTGTTGTCCCATCTATATTGGAAGCGTTGATTGTCACCGTATAAACACCGAGTTCTTTTTCATTGAAAGTATAAGTATTCTCGGTGGAAACGATTTTTCCTTCCCGTACCCATTCGATTTTGAACCCTTCGACATCCGAATGCTGAATATCGGGAGTAAATGTGTAATCGGTATTCCGGACGACTTTTAGCCCCTGCGAAGGTAGTGCCAGTGAGATGACCGGAGGGGTGAGTTCTTTCACTTCTACTTTCAGTTCCTCTTCGGCATAGCCTTCCGCATTGTCTACTCTTAGTTTGACATAAAAATCCCCGCATTCATTCCATGTACGTTGAAGAGACGGACCCGAAGAAACCAGCGTACCGTCTATCGTCCAAGCAAAAAGAGCATCTTCAACATTCTGGTATGTCGGGGCGATAGTCAATTCGTGATCGACCTTGACCGTGTAAATACCGGTCTCGCTGTCAAGTTCTATTATAGGTTGTCCTCCTACTTCTTCGGTAATGACTTCATCCTTGTTGCAGGAGGTGAACAGCATACAGGCAGAAATAATAAAATAGTGAAAACGATGCATGATGTGTGGATTTTAGAAAAATAACAGGGATACCCCCGACAGAAGGGATATCCTTGTATTCTTTTTATTGTATGGTGATATCATCAATACAGATATAAGCCGGAGTATTCAAACCGTATGCTCCCGAATCCGAACCCTCGAAGTTGAATTTCACACTTTGCACCCCTTCGGCATTGATTTCCCAATAATCCCATGTCGTGATAGGATCAACCTGTTGTTGGCCGTTACGATAATCGGCTAAAAGACGTTTGTAAGTGCGGATCAGACCGCCATTCGCATCATAACATTCCAGATTCACTTGGAAATACCCTTTCATCTCTTTCAGAGGAGTCGCTACCCCCGTAGAACCGAACTGATTACCATAAGTAATGACACCATAAGTGTATGAGGTGTTGCAGATCCACAGGCCGACCAATTTCCGGGGAACATTGAAATAAAATTCTGGTTTAGCCATCCATGCCTGATTGTAAGCATCCACATATCCGTAAACGACACCGAAATTGGAACCGCTGTGCCCGGCTTCCTTATTCTGTCCTTCCGCTTCCACCGCAGTGTTATAGACAGAACATTGGTTTAGATAAGAATACCACCAGTCTCCGGTATTTCCCGACTGATTGGAGCGGATGTTCCAGTTGGAAAGTGCGATGCCGCCGCTGGAATACTCTGTGCTTCCACCTACAGTATTAAACATTGAAAGGAAGAGATATTCTTCCGGAGTATTGTCGTAAATGGTGGTTACTTGAGGATACCCTTGGTACGAATAAAGATTTTCTCCGGCCGAGGTAGGTCCTGCTAACATGCCGGGATCGAAATCATCGAAAGTGATAGTTAAAGTACCGTCCGAATTTGTCACAGCACGGGTTTGCGAAGTTCCGGAATCAACCGGGTCCATCAAAAAGTCATCGTCCGAGCTACAGCCAGAGAACAAGGCGGTTGCGGTAAATAGACAGGCACCTGCCAGAAAGCGTAATTTTCTTTTCATAGGTCACTCATTTTAATGTAAAACATATTATTAACAAACACAAAAAATTCCCGTTCGTGCGGACTTACACGAACGGGAATATGTCTGTCTTCAAATATTGAATGGCCGATGAGCTATTCCTTATTTGATTACGACCCGTATATCCCGCAGGTGTAAATCTCATTCCGGTCATGGCAGGTCTTCTGACTCGTCCCGGTCATCGTGCCTTCCCGGTATTACACCAGTGGCAAAAGTTCGATGTCCGTTTTTGTGGACTCACAGCAGCGGGTACTGTCCCGGATTTTCACCGGGTTCCCTTTTCATTCGGAAGGCGTAAACCTCCCGAAACCATTTCCCGACTGCAAAATTATCTATATTACATATCAATTCCAAATAATTCATAATATTTATAATAAAACACACAAAGCATGACAACCGTACTGTTTTAATTAGAGCATTCAAGTTTACGACAAACGAAGACGGTAATTATCATACACAATATCCATAAACCAACAAAACAGCTTGCCATTTTCCATAACAATGCGTTCTGGAATAGATAACTGTTAGCTGCAATTATGCAAGCAAAAAAAGCAGACAGAATAATGACTATTAATATCATGCACCAGAAATTAATCCTATAAATTTATGGAAAACAAGTAAGGGAATGGAAGTTCCGTTGCCGCATGGATGCAGGTGAAGGACCTTCTCTTTTAACGTTGGATACGCCAATGCACGCCAACGGAAGACTCTGATATTATCTGTTTGGAAAGGATATAGGATGTGCGTTACTTTGTCGCATATTCAGAATCTTAAAAAGAATTTTAGTATGGAACTGACAATTATTGAAACAAGCGCGTATTAGGAGTTGAGAAAGCTGGTCAGCACGCTGGTCGTACAGATGGGCGACTTCCAGAAAAAGATTGCCCCGCCTGCGCCGGACAAGTGAATGGATGCGCAGGACGTATGTGATGGACTTATGCCCAAACACTTTCTGAAGAGTTTCCAGCAGCATCCCCTTGAGTATGGCCAGAACGGCAAATGCGTGGCGTCCGATGTGCGGGGTGACCTCGCCCCGGAGTTGCATTTCCTGCCTATGATTCCAAGACTGAGCCGCATGGCATTGTATTCACCTACCGGAAAGACACATTCGGGGAGTCTTTCTTTTCATCCGTACCCCTATATTTTTCAATCAGTTCGATAGCAATGGGCAATAATTTTACGACATACGCCACTCCCGTTTTTATACGGTTGCCCATCAGCCATGTACCGCCGTCGGAGTCGGTATGGATATTATCGTATGTTATGGCTTTCAAGTCCACATAGGAAAGACCGGTGAAGCACATGAACAGGAACATGTCGCGCATGGCACGCTGGCGTTTGTATCTCGGTTCTATATGGATTATCCTTTGCAGTTCCTCTTCGGAAAGGAAAGAACGCCTCTTGTATTCGGGCATACACTCGAATGATGCGAACGGATGAACCCGTATCCAGCCTTTTTCCTGCGCGATATACATCAGCCACTTCAAGGTATTGACACGCCCGAAGACAGTGGAGTTTGCCAAAGCGCATGTACCGAGCATCCAGTTGTAGTAATCCTCGATGAATGATTTCTCAAGTTCTTCGATGATAATATCCTCTGCATTCTTCTTGCTTTTCATGAAAAGCAGGAGACTCTTGTAATCGGCAACCAGACCGCAGTAGGTGCTTTCGGCTTTCTCTATGCCGATTTTCTTTTTATACGGTTCCAGCTGTTCCCTGAAAAGGTTCATAAGGGTGTGGCATTCCTCTGAGAAGCCGACATAGCGGTTATAGACTTTCTTGGCTGTAACAAAACTGTCGTGGTCGCAGATGTACTGGTAGTGCCTGGTGATTTGCGCCTTGATATTGTCAAGCTCCTGATTGAGTGTACGGGCCTCCTCGGACTTGCCTTTGGCCCGGTTGGTTTTGACGTCCCACAAAGCGAGGGACACTTCTTTCTTACAACTGAAACCGGCTTGGGTTCCATTGATGGTGATACGGCCCATAATCGGTGTCTTTCCGTTTTTTACAGACTGTTTATTCTCAAAACACTTAGCTATACATGGTCTGCGATAAGCTAAGAGAGATTCCCCTTACACAAAAGCATGGCATCTCCTTGTCGTATCTCGCCTTTATACTTTTATGTATAGTAGTCTACCGGATCGAATGAACAAGACCTATCCCATACATAAACCAATTTAGACTGCTATGTTATTTTTGAGGAAGAAGATGGAATGAGACCAGATACCCTCTTTAAGGCTGACTGTAAGTCGATTAAATGTAGAAAAAGATTGCTTTTGTCACAAGTAAAGTGTATATTTGCATTGAAAGAATCGTTCTTTGACAGAGGCAAAAGAAAACAGAATATTGTAATTCGCTCGTTTCTAAATCGTTACCTGATATTAATTAAACAGAAATAACTGTTTAATTTTCAATTAGATAGAGATTGTATGATGTTTCGCCGTGTGAAAAGTAATATGCTTTTGAATACCGGCTTTAGCAGCCCATTTGGGTAATATTTCATTGGTTCTTCCTAAACTGATAAGCCCTTTGAACACTTTCTCTGTATCAGGTACTTTTCCGCGGACAGGAAGTTGTTTCAAAGCCTCCTTGCTCAGAGGAAGAGAGAGGATTTCCTGAGTTTTCTGTTGCGTCATATGCAGCTCCATTTTACCGACTTTTCCCTTTTTCAGATTTCCCCATGTAAGTGCCACTATATCACTATGTCTCAGTCCACAAAAACAACTGAATAGAAAAGCCTTTTTTAAAGTCGCATTATGAAAATCTGTTTGTGACAATATTTTCAATTCATCAATAGTCAGAAATGCCCGTTCAGTCCTTCTCCGCTTAGGCTTTTCCTCATTTTTTATCTTATCCATTGGATTTGAAGTTATAATTTCATCAATTACAGCACTATTCAGGCAATGATGAAAAACCTTATAATAATGAACTTGAGTATTGGCACTTATATTCTTCACACTTTTACAGTGTTTCTGAGTTGCCGTCTTCAAGTATTCAACAAAGCCAAGTATATACTTTTTATCTACCTGTCTGAGCCTGATACCCATCTTATCATAATGCTGAAGATGGTATATCAGTGTATACATAGACACTTTCCTTGAAGTTTTTTCTATATCTTTGTCTGCCAAATACTTGATATAATCTATCAGCATTATATCTTTCTTTTCCTGTTGATGGTTAAAGCCGTATACTCCATTCTGCAATTCTATAATCCTTTGTGCCTTCACTGCACTGGCCAGTTTCATGGTACTCTGATTTAAATCTTTATCCGTCCGTGTATGCTCGGGTATTATATATAGCTTTAAAAATTCATATCGTCTTCTTCCATCCATATAAATATCTAAATATATAGACTCACAACCGTTCGACAGACGTTTAGTCCTGATCCTGACCGGTTCTTTAATCCTTACTTCTTTTTTCATATTATTTGTTTGTATGTTTTTAGTTATAAATATAGACATTATTCTGTTATAAGTAACAAACAGGTAACAAAAGTCCATGAAAAAAGATTTCTAATAAAAAGCGATCAGACAAAAACCGGTTTTCAAAATCCACTATAATTCTGATAACCAAAATATTATAAATAAAACAAAGATTCTTTATGAATCTTAATTAAAGTAGCAGCTCAGTAACAGAGATACTTCCATATAGAAGCAACCAGCCAAAGTCCTAATAGAACCGAAAAATCTACTAAAACATCAATCCAATGTATATCAATACATTAGAAAACGAAGTAAGTGATGTGATATTCTACAAATCAAACTACTGATTACCCGAAAGAAAGCCATGCCGTATTATCGTTTTGAATAACAATGTGCCGCAAATATCTCTTTATTATCAGCCATCTTTCAAAGATAGTACAGTAAATATTAGCAGACAAGACTGGGAAGTTAGTTATAATCTGGGAAATAGCTGGAACAAAGTAAAAAGGAATAAAAAAGCAAATAGCTCTTTGTATAAAGTAGATATCACAATATATCCGGAATTATCACTAAAAAACTTGGTAATCACACAGATTTATCAAGTGCTTTTCAATTTATCACCCGCCATAGAAGTCTCTTTCTGGAAAGGGATGAAATTCACGGCTCAAATGGTGATTCCGGTATATAATGACGGATATGCCAGCAGATACGATAAACTACATCCGGGTTTCCTTGAACTATCGCAAACAGTCCGTCTGCCCTATAATTTTTGGGCAACATTGGCTATCGGTAGCTTTAATAATAGCCGATATGGCATCGACTTCAACCTGATCCACCACTTTAAAGATGAACGTTTCAGTATAGAAGGCCGCATCGGGTATACCGGTACAGGATATTGGGAAGGTTTTACTATGCATTATGGAACAAAGATGCGGGCTACATGGTCATTGGGAGGAAGCTTTTATTGGCCACGCTATAATGTAGAATTAAATGCAAGAGTTGAACAATATCTATTAAAGGAGAAAGCAGTTAGAGTAGAAGCAATCCGGCATTTTCGCTATGCTTCCATTGGATTCTATGCAATGAAAGCCAAAGACGTGAAAGCCAATGGAGGATTCCGTTTCCAAATAGCTTTACCCCCTTACCGATATAAACGCAAAGGATATATTCCTCGGATCACTCCTTCCAATAATATGGGAATGTCTTATAATGCGGGAAATGAACAATATTACTATAAGACTTATCGCTCAGCACCTGACGATAACATAATGAAGAACAATAGTTTTAATCCATATTTTATAAAATCTGAATTATTAAATTTTTAATTTTATTGAGATGAAAATGAAAAGTAAACTTTTCGGTAATGGCGCTAAGTTAGCGCTAACCCTGTTGGCAATGTGCGGTATGTTCGCAAGTTGCTACGAAAAAGACGAGATTGATGTTCCCAAAGTGACCGACCCTACAGCTACGACGTACCAAGTAGCAGGTATTGTTACAGATGCTGAAAGCAATGCTGTAATGGACGGTGTCACAGTAACCAATGTCACAAACTCAAAGTCAATGACTACCGCAGCAGACGGTAAGTATGTTCTGGAAGCTAAAGTGGGAGAAACCAACGTAGTAACTTTTGCAAAGAGCGGTTATAAAACAGTGACAAGCTCGGTATTCGTTACTAAACAGGAAAACGGTTCTATCGTAGCCTATACCATCGACGCTAAAATGGAAAAAGGCAAAGAAACAAAACCGACAAAAGATGTAGAATATCAAATTGAAGGTTCTGTATTTGATGCGGAAAGCGGTGAGCCTGTAGCTATCAAAACCGCAACTATGCCAGGCATATTGACAGCAACCATTCAGAATGGTAACGAATTCACTATGTCCAATGTAGGTCTGGGTCAGCACACTATATATATCACTGCTGACGGATACAAACCGGCTACTGCCGACGTTGTGATCAGTGAAGTAGCCGGGCCGGAAGGTGAAGGTATTTTCATTGCAAAAACTTCGGTAACTGTTGCTATGCAGAAAAAAGAAGTAGAGGTTGCCCCTAAATACTATTTGGCAGGAAATATCTACAATCAGGATGGTGGCATGGTTACTAAGGCTGAAGTAACACTGAACATGTCAGGATACGAAGTAACAACTACTGCTTCCAACGGTTTCTACAAATTCGAGATTCCTGCCGACAAAGTAAAAGGTCTGACTAAAGCAACTGTAACAATCCGTCATAACAGCTATAAGATCTATGTATATACTGCATTTATAGCACCGGTAGACAATGGCCAAGTATCTAACACCACAGTCAATGTAACTCTGATACTGAAACCGGATACAGAAAAACCGAATGATGACGATAATGTATTTATCGGTGGCAATGTAGAGATTGAAGTTCCAACAGAGAATGCTGTTGAAGCCGCACCGGAAAAAGCAGAAGGTGAAAAAGTTCCAAGTAAATCTGCTGTAGAAGAATCAATTAACAAGGTTTTGGAAGCTGCTGGATCGGACATCAAGATTACTCCGGCACAAGCAGAACAGGTGGTTAACACTATGGAAAAATATGTAGCCAACGGTACTTTGACAGAAATCGATAAGGTAGCAGTTCTTCCGATCGAGAAAGAAACGACCTTCAAACTGGAATCTAAAGTAATTGATACTAATAATGATAAAGAAGAAACCGTTATTGACGAAATCGTTCTTCCGGCTAACACTATAATCATTTTTACAAGTGGCGTAGCAAGCACCCTGAACATCAGCCGTACTGACGAAGGTAAAGAAGGTGCTTCTGTCCGTGAATACGACGGTACTCCAACCGGAACTATTTTCGTAACTCCGATGGAAGTGAAATTTACTCCTGCAGTTGTCGTAGCTCAAGGAGAAACTCCTGAAGTTGCATTGGCTACTCTTTACTTCAATGAAAAGACTAATACTTGGGAAGCTGAAGAAAACTATGCTACTTACCAGAACGGAGTATTTGTTGGCAATGTTCACCACTTCTCTAAATTCAAATTCGGTTTCGAAGAAGCCGACAGCAAAGCTACGGCTGAAGCAGCCTTGGATTCTATGAAATTCGACAAAGCATGCTACACTGAAGGTGAAACTGCCAAAGTAAAAATGGAAATCAACTGGAAGGGTGGTATCAAGTGCGAAGGTGGTGCTTCTGTAGAAGAAATTATCAAGAAAGCACATTCCACACTAACTACAACTACTATCAAGATGGTCAGCGCAGCTTTGGAAGAAGCTATCAAAGACGATAATGCCAATGTTACTCCGGGAGCTGCATTTACAGACAAAAAGTTCACATATGAACTTGAAGTACCAGCTTATACTCAGTTGACAGGATTCGACGTAACAAGAAACGTTATCAAGACTACCTATGTATTGCCGTTTGCTGTTTATAATAAAGCAACGAAAGCAATCGAAAAGAAAACAGCTGAAGTTACAATCAGCAAGATTTCTTCAGTAGTTGTTAGAACGATTGAAGCGATCGGTCATGGACATGGTCATGGTCACGGCGATGACCTGAATGCCGGTGGTGGTATTATCATCTCTGAATAACCGAGAGAATAAAATGTAGTAATTGAAATCATTGAACCGAAAGCGTAGAGAATGTATACAGTAAATTTAAAACGAATCTTCATAGTATCGCTATTTATAGCTATACCCTTTATGCTTTCGGCTCAATTGACCTACGGTACTACAGGATTGCTGCATGCTCCCTCGGCAGAAATGCAGAAGGACAAAACAGTCATGCTGGGTGCAAACTTTATGAATAAGGAGATAACTCCTCCAACGTGGTACTACCACACGTACAATTACTACCTGAATGTAACCATTTTACCTTGGATGGAAGTAGCATATACCTGTACTTTATTTAAGGCGGAAGCTCTTGGATTAAAACCTTATGGTTACTCAGGCTTTACGAATCAGGACCGGTATTTTTCTCTCAGATTACGGGCACTGAAAGAAGGGCAATTCTGGAAATACATGCCCGCTGTTGTAGTAGGCACTTCCGATCCTTTTACCTCGTCCGGCAATGGAGTTGTGGCTCCGACGGAAGGTAACGGATACTTCAGTCGTTTCTACATCGCAGCCACCAGGCATGTCCAATTAGGAAGAGAGACAGTGGGAGTACACCTCTCCTATCTTTATAACAAAAGGATAGAGTACAAACTGAATGGGATCGCGGCAGGTATCAGTTATAACCCGTCTTTCCATCCGCAATTGAGATTAATTGCCGAATATGATTCGAAAGATTTTGCGTTAGGTGCCACCTATTTGTTTTTCAACCATTTGCATGCACAAGTGGAACTCCAAAGAATGAAATATTTCACAGGTGGATTGACTTTCCAGTTCCGCTTGTCCGGAAAAGATGGAATGAAAAAGCAAAAACGAAACAAAGAGTTAAAACAAAAAATGAAATAACATGAAAAGTAAAATAGCAATATTGTCTTTACTGTTGACAGGCGCAGCCGTCTCAGCCTCAGCGCAGACAAAAGAGCATTATTATAGCGAAAAAGCTAAAGATAATATCTTTATCAGCGTGGGTGTAGGAGCACAGGGATGTGTCAACCCCGACAACTTTGATTATGGCTTTGGACATGCCATAACTCCACTGATACACGCATCAGTCGGTAAACTGTTCAACCCTATTTGGGGGATCCGTGGCCAGGTAGCCGGATGTTGGAGTACATTATACTCCGAATATGGAATGCCGGAAGGCGAATACAATAAGATGAAGAATAAAAAATACTTCACTCTACGTGCCGACGGATTGTTCAACTTGTCAAACGCTATCGGAGGCTATAATCCCGATCGCTTGTTCACTGTATCCGTATTTGCAGGTCCGGGACTTACGTTTGCCAAGGCCTATGGCAATCAGGATAAACTGAATGCGCTGATTAATGGTTCTGTCGGTTTGATGGGACAATTCAACATCAACAAATATTTGGATATCAATGTAGAAGCAAGAGGTGAAGTCTCTCCTTCTGTCTTCGGACATTATAGTTCTGCCCGTACCGACGGTGCTGTTTCTCTGACAGCAGGTGTGACTTACACATTCGGTGGCAAGAGATTCGTTTCTTGCGGTGCGCAGGTAGACCAAAACGCTATCAACGAAGAGCTGAATCGTTACAGAAGTGAACTGTCAAAAGCGCAATCGGACTTAGCCGATGCCAAAAACGCACTGGCTAACGTAAAACCTGTAACGAAAGAAGTGGTGAAAGAAATCGAAGTAGCCGGTCCTCGCGCAGTCTTCTTCCAGATTGGTAAATCTAAGATCGACGACTATGGTATGGTTAACATCCAACTGGCCGCTAAGATCTTGAAAGCCAACCCGGATAAGAAATACAAAATAGCCGGTTATGCAGATAAGGCTACAGGTAGTGCCAAGTGGAACCAGAAACTGTCTGAGGCCCGTGCTCAAGCCGTTTATGACGCTCTTATCAAAGAAGGCGTAAGCAAAGATCAACTGGAACTCGTCGGTTTTGGTGGAACAGCCAACATGTTTGGCAAGAACTTCCTGAACCGTGTTGTAATTTTAGAATAATAGGGTTTCGATTCCCAATAGGGCGGGAAAGTTTTTGGCTCTATACTTTAAAGAGTGCGTCGCTGAGACGCACTCTTTTTTATTCTTCCGCCATCACTGTTATACGTTCTTTCTGAATTTGAAAGAAGAAAATTATCCCCCCCCAATTTATCCATCATTTGTTTTTATTATAAAAAGTAGAGATTGTAAATCTATATCCGGTATATAAACCTTAAAGCAATAACATGGACAATCGGACAGAGCAGTATTCACTTCGGGAACTGTTAGAAAGCATCACAGAAAATCTTAAAACCAAGCGCCTGGCTGACGTTTTTCGCTTCATTTCATTCCATCCCGGTGAGATGTATGGACCACATCAGCATTTACGTATCGAAATAAATTATGTGAAAAAGGGAAGCTGCATTCTCCATCCGGATCATGAGAGTATCACTTTTCGTGAAGGAGAAATTATGATTATCACTTCGGACATCAGTCATCTGTTTGAAGCCGGAGCAGATGGTACGACCTTGATGCAATTGGAATTCCTACCCGAAATCTTTTCCCACTTCAACTTGAATGCCACAGCCGATTCGAACGGCTCTGCCCTGCTATGGACAAATCGATTTAAGATTAAAATAGAATAAGTCGACATAACAGTAGTTATAGTAGTTATTGACGCACTGCACAGACAGGCAAAACCGCAGCAGCCAGATTCGGATTTATAGAAAAGTATATTAAACTCTTAATTCCTAAGGCTGAAAGTCCGGTTGCCACATAAAGCTACCATAACTACTGTTAGCTTGAACTCAACTTAAAACCTGTTTAAATTTTACCCGGAAAGAGACCGGAAAGAAACTCTAAACGGGTCAATAAACCCATATAAAATTTATTGTCAAAAAATTTAAGCAGGGACTTAATAGATCAGTTTTACATTGTCAATGTAGAGCGAATTTCCCGGTGAACCGATATAAGCACCACCATGACTGGATGTAAACTGAAGTATCATATGCGTCGGCACATCATCAGCTTCCCCCCACGCCACTTCATGAATCGGCACACTTTCGCCCTTACTGTTTACCGTAAAATATTCAGAGGCCTGAAGTCGCATCATGTGTGCTTTATACGCCGGATCTTTCGTGATATCACCATACATGATATCGTATTTTGAACTATTTTTCCAATCAGTCGAATGATAGTAATAGTTCACCATTGTCCCGATGCGTTTAGCATACACATTGCCTTTGGCATCTTCCCAACGTTTCTGTAGCAATAAAATAACAGCCGGAAAATCCTTACCCGGCACATCCGTTATCTTACTGAATCCCGTTGCACGTATACGGTTTTCACGATCGGACATTTTCACTTTATAGTCGAACTGAATAGCCGACGGACGCTCAGTGAACGGTATTCCCATCTGCAACATCTTATTCGGATTCTTGGTACTCTTAATCGGTTCATGAACCGTTCCCAAAAACATAGATCCGGCAGCAAGTACGGTGATATCTACAATACCAAGTACTTTTACACTCTCCATACGAGTATCCAGACGAGCACAGAAACCGTCTCCTCTGGTTTCGGGAAATACCGAAGTATTGGTTTTGGTAATACCCGACACACGTGCCATTACGTTAGAAGTTCCCCAGGGTGAACCACCTTTATTTGTATAAGGCTTCGCACCCACAATGGTTTCGGTAGGGCCAATCGCATATACTTTTTTGGTATTTCCGCCAATAATGCCCGACTCTTTTATTTCCCGCGTCACCCATTGATCCATATTCCCAAAAGGGAGTATCTCTACTTTCTGCTGCGCTGCAGCAGAAGCTGAACACAAAGTTAGCAGACTTGCCACCCACAGGCGATATGTCTTCTGAATCATCTTTCCTCCTTTTTTTTATAAACTATAATCCCATTGCTTCAATGCAAAGTCCCAATGATCTTGCACTAACTGCACAGTACGGTCATCGTACTTATATTTGTTCTTTTTATATCCTTTTTTACCTCCCACATATTTCTCTATCGAGCCGCGCGCTTCGGCAAATCCCGGAATATCCAAAGCATGATAAATATTCTCAGTCATTCCCATAGCGTCTGCCTCAAAGTCTTCAAACTTCACCTCCATCAGGTTTCCTTCAGGAATGAATTGCTTATCGGCCTCGTATTTATGATACAATTTGGCATAAATAGAGAGTATATTGTTCTCCAACTCAGCCGGAGTGATATCCTGCAGCTTCAAGGGTTGAATCGTATTAGTAAAGAAACTACGGGTAGACTCAAATACAGTATACGGATTACGCATCAGATAAATAAATTTCGCATTGGGGAACATTTTTACCAGTTCCTTCACGCGTCCCGTGTGAGGGGGATTCTTGCTAAGAAACTGAGTACCCTGCGTATTCCACAAAGAGATCTTAATCAATTTGGTAAAAGTCTCCTCAAAAATCTTCAATTCCGCTTCACTGATAGTATCGAAAAGCAAGTATTTATCTGCATATTCCTGCTGATATCTTGGCAAGAACCAGAAATTATAATAGGTATAAGGCATCATGTTGGCAAGGGCAAACTCTTCCTCCTGCGGCAAATCGACAGCCAGCTCCATATTATCCGTCGGCCGCTTATCCGGCATCAGCCAACTCATGTTCTTTTTAAAGAATGGCTGTCCCCACATCATTAAATGCGGAAATACAGTCTGATAAGTGGTGTTATAGCCAAAATGTGAATCGCACGAAAAAACATTGTGTACAAAAGTAGTTCCGCTACGCCAGTGACCAAGGATAAAGACCGGATCGTGTTCCAACGGTTTATTTGCCAACAGCTTCTCATAACGTTTATCCTGAAGTGGAGCCAAAGTAGACAGTAAGCGACAAACTGCCTTTGTCAGACGATATTTACCTGTATAAGCCGCATCGATCTCCCTTCCTCCGGTAATAGCTTTAAATGTCCGCCAGTCTGCCCCTACTAAAGTATTTATCGGAAGTTTGTTAAATTCAAGTAATCCCATAATAATGTGTTCATTGTTAATGTGCCGACAAACTGCATGCAGCAGGCATATCGGCACACCGAATAATCATTTACTTCTCTATTCTGACTTCGAAACCTTGTTCACTTAATGATTTTACCGCCTTCTCAATAGCTTCATAATGTTCAGGAGCTATGCCCAGTTCAGGCAGATTCAAAACCGGAAAATCATCGGCAATATTCATGTCTTTCTTTTCCACACGATCGATAATCATTCCCACAGCACTGGTATTATTGGTTATCGGATCGATCAGGATAAACGAACCGCACGATTTATTCTTCCGGTACGGATCAAAGAACAGTTCTTTAGCTGTAGTAAACACCACACGTGCTATTTCGTTCAAAGACAAAAAGGGAACAGACGAATGTTCCATCGTATTGACATCCACTTTATATTTTATGCTGTCGATACGCGTGCGGCTGACATTCGTTGTCTGCTTAATAAAGAACGATTTGTTGATATCCATCGGTTCTTCATCCATCCACACCAACATTGCTTCAAAATTACGATCCACAATAGGCAAATTATCCGGATGAACCAACATTTCCCCTCTTGAGACATCTATCTCGTCTTCAAGTGTCAGTGTGACCGACTGTGGGGGAAAAGCATAATCCAGCTCACCATCAAAAGTAACGATACTCTTCACATGAGATACTTTACCGGAAGGCAAAGCCATTACTTTGTCTCCCTTGCGTATGATGCCGGATGCCACCTTACCACAGAATCCCCTGAAGTCGAGGTTCGGACGAAGTACATACTGTACCGGAAAGCGGAAATCACTAAAGTTATTATCGCTGTCGATATGGACTGTTTCCAGAAAATCGAGCAAGGAAAGTCCTTCATACCACGGAGTTCTTTCCGACTTATCCACCACATTGTCTCCATCGAGTGCGGACAGTGGAATACAAGTCACATCGGGAATCCCCAAGGGAGCTACAAACTTCTTATACTCTGCTACAATCTCATTGAAACGCTCTTCCGAAAAATCTACCAGGTCCATCTTGTTGACAGCCAACACTACATGCTTGATTCCCAACAGAGATACCAGAAATGTATGACGTCTTGTCTGAGTAATTACTCCCATACGGGCATCTACCAGAATAATAGCCAGATTGGCGGTCGAACCGCCGGTTATCATATTACGGGTATACTGTTCGTGCCCCGGAGTATCAGCAATGATAAATTTACGGTTATTGGTAGAAAAGTAGCGATAAGCCACATCAATCGTAATGCCCTGTTCACGCTCTGCTTTCAAGCCATCCAGCAACAAGGCATAATCAATGTGTTCGCCGGCATTGCCCAACCGCTTGCTATCACGCTCCAATGCATCAAGCTGATCCTCATACAATTTTTTGCTATCGAACAGCAAACGTCCGATCAATGTAGACTTTCCGTCATCTACCGAACCTGCTGTCAACAGACGAAGCAAATCCTTCTGTTCGTCCTTATCCAGAAATGCTTTTATATCTAATTTATCTGCCATAGTTGTAATGTTTAAAAATATCCTTCGCGTTTCTTCTGTTCCATGCTACCTTCCTGGTCGAAATCGATAACACGGGTCGTACGTTCGCTCTTAGTGGTAGTCATCATCTCTTCAACAATCTTCTCAATGGTGTCGGCCTCGCTTTCGACAGCACCGGTCAACGGCCAACATCCCAATGTACGGAAACGTACCATTTTCATTTCGATCTGATCACGATATTTTTCCGGCAGACGTTCATCATCAGCCATAATCAAGTTACCGTCCATCTGCACCACAGGACGCTCTTTGGCATAATACAACGGTACAATCGGAATATTCTCCAAACGAATGTACTGCCAGATATCCAGTTCGGTCCAGTTACTCAACGGGAATACACGTATACTTTCACCCTTATGTACACGGGCATTGTAGATATCCCACAATTCGGGACGCTGGTTTTTGGGATCCCATTGATGGAACTTATCACGGAAAGAGAATATACGCTCTTTAGCACGCGATTTCTCTTCATCGCGGCGAGCACCTCCGAAGGCAGCATCAAATTTATATTTATCCAACGCATGCAGCAAAGCCTGTGTTTTCATCAAGTCCGTATGCACCTTACTGCCATGCGTAAAAGGCCCTACCCCTGCATGAAAAGCTTCCATATTGCTTTCCACAATCAGATTCCAGCCATACTTTTTGGCATATTCGTCACGGAACTGAATCATTTCCTTAAATTTCCACTTTGAATCGATATGCATCAAAGGAAACGGTACTTTGCCCGGATAAAAAGCTTTTTCGGCAAGGCGTACCATAACCGAAGAATCCTTCCCGATGCTATACAGCATGACCGGATTCTCAAACTCCGCCGCCACTTCGCGGATAATATGGATGGACTCGGCTTCGAGTTCTTTCAAGTGGCTTAACTTATATTCTTCTTTCATTTTTATGATTATTTCTTCATCTATATTTTATTTATGTCTGCTTACCCGAGGCAACACAATTTCCAGCAATCGATTGACAGACTCCTCAAGTGACAATACGGAAGTGTCAAGTGACAAAGCCGGATGTTCGGGAGCTTCGAAAGGGGCGGATATTCCGGTAAAGTTTTTTATTTCTCCCCGACGAGCTTTGGCATACAATCCCTTTACGTCCCGCTTTTCACATTCGGCGAGCGGAGTGCTGACAAATATTTCCAGAAAGTCATCCGGTCCGACAATGCGGGCAGCCATCTCACGGATATCGTTGTTAGGGCTGATGAAAGCAGCAATTGTAATAATGCCTGTATCAATAAAAAGTTTCGAAACCTCGGCTATACGGCGTATGTTTTCTACCCGGTCAGTTTCGGAAAAGCCCAGATTATTGTTGATGCCTGTACGGATGTTATCTCCATCCAAGATACGACACAACAATCCGCGTTTATGCAGTTCGCGTTCCAAAGCGATGGCAATGGTACTCTTACCCGATCCGCTCAACCCGGTAAACCAGATCATCACACCACGCTGTTTCAAGAGTTCTTCTTTATCCTGCCGGGTCAGCATCCGGTCGAATATCGGATATATATTATTATTTTCTTCCATTATAATATGTTAGATGTTGTTTCAATTACTAAAACGGCCAGATTAAAGGGATCAGAAATATGGAAATCAGGAATGTTATAAGATTTAATGGCAATCCGATCCTGACAAAATCCATAAACTTATAGTTGCCGATACCCTGTACTATTAAATTTGTCTGATAACCGATCGGTGTAGAAAAACTGGCAGATGCAGCCATACAAATGACCACAAAGAACGGTGTAGGGTCGACACCCAACTGGACCGAAAGCGACAGAGCCAACGGAAAAGCCAATGCAGCAGCGGCATTGTTTGTTATCAGCTCCGTAAACAAATTGGTGATAATAAATAAAACTGCCAGTAATACATGCGGGCCATAGTCATGGCTCATGCCGATTATAAATCCTGCAACCTTATCGGCCACACCCGAATTTACCATTGCTTTACTGATAGCAAAAGCACAAGCGATCGTAATCAAGATATCCCAGGAAATATATTTAGTGTATTTACGTGCCGGAAAAATTTTAGTCCAAGCCATGATAATGGTAGTGACAGAAACAAAAAAGAACATATCCAACTTCATGTCCGGAAACATTTCTTTCACTACCGGAAGCTCACCGATAGTAGCACCGGCAATCATCAGGATCAGCAGAATCAATGCAAACCAACGTTTTCCTTTTCCCGGTATCGGTTCATTATCATTTCCGTTAGCCAACAGCACAAACACGGAAGATTCTCCCCAAGTGGGTATGAACGTGTCATCCGCCATTACCACCAACGTATCTCCTTCACGCAAGATCACTTCTTCAAGGTTGTTGATGAACCGCTGTCCGTTACGTTTCTTTATTTCTTTAACTTCGGCACCATAGTGACGTTTAAAATTAAACTCTCCCAAAGTTTTGTTGATACCCGGGAAACGGGCACCAAGTACTGCCTCCACGCGGTGAAGCTTATCGCCTTCTTCTACTTCTTCATCGGGCACAGCTGTATCGGGGCGTGCATCCGGAAGCAGTTTCTTAGAAAAAGCAAACAGATAAATAATACCGGCTATTGCAATAAAGATACCCACTTTGCCCAATTCGAACATGGTAAATCCTTCATGACCGGATTCCAATATCATTCCATGCACAACTAGGTTGGTAGATGTACCGATCAAAGTGCAGATACCTCCCAATATAGTTACGTACGAAAGAGGAATTAGAAATTTAGTGGCAGGTAAATGGACTGTCCGTGCCCATCGTTTAATAATCGGGGCAAAAATGACAACTACCGGAGTATTGTTCAGAAAAGCGGAAATAAAAGCGACCGCAGGCAATAAGCGTAATTGTGCCCGGAAGACCGTCGTCCGTTTCTGAGGAAGCAACTTCTTGACAACCTGCCCCAACGCTCCCGACTGCCTGATACCTTCACTGACCAAAAAAAGCAGGGCCACGGTTATCATCCCTTTATTACTGAATCCTTCGAGCATTTCCTTCGGAGTCAAAATACCCGCACAGAGAAACAACACCACTACAGAGAAAAGTATCATGCCGGGACGCATTTTGTCCAAGATCAAAGCAATTACCATCCCTAATAAGGATAACAGCACAAATGCAATTTCAAATGTCATAAACGCAAACAATTAGTGGTTTACCTTCTCTTCTCAACAATAAACCAGGGATTCAGCAAATCTTCTTTATTATACTGCAAAGGAACATCTTTTTTATCCGCCTGATAAATTTCCATTCCCGCAGCACGCGCAATGGCATGCCCGGCAGCAGTATCCCACTCCATCGTAGGAGCAAAACGGGGATAAACATCCGCTTTACCTTCGGCAACCAAACATATTTTAATAGAACTGCCGCTGGAAATCAACTCGACATGTTTGTGTTTTTGCTTCACCGCATCAATGTACGCTTCGGTCTCCGGAGTCAGGTGTGAACGGGAAGCCACTACTACAAATCGGTCCCGCTGCAGGTCTTGCGGCAACCGTACGGAAGCAGCTACCAGCTTATCAAGTGTTGCATCGTCTTCTAAAGTCGTAATGCCCGACAGCTTGTAGGCACCGATTTCCTGACCGGCAAAGTAAAGTTCTTTTTTGACCGGTAAATAAATCACTCCGATAATGGGAACTCCGGCTTTCACTAACGCAATATTTACCGTAAACTCACCGTTTCGCTTGATAAACTCTTTCGTACCATCCAATGGATCGACAATCCACATCACATCCCAATTGCGACGGGTATCATACTCTAAATGTTTCCCCTCTTCGCTCAGTACGGGAAAAGGAGTTTCGTCCAGAATGGTGGCAATTGTTACGTGTGCTTTCCGGTCAGCAATAGTCAAAGGAGAGTGATCCGCTTTCCGCTCTATTTCGAAGTCCGAAGCCGGATCGGTATAAATAGACAATATTTCCTCCCCCGCCTTCAGGGCTGCATCAACAGCGACAAATAAGTATTTATGTTCCATTTTATTACGCTTTAACGACCTTGTTTCCTACAAGGCATAATATCCCCCATTTAATAGAGGTACAAAAGTAAAAACTTTATCTCTTTAAAAAGTTTTTAAACAGCTAATTATAACTTCTTTTAGTAGAAAAGGGCAAAACTCTAAAAAACCTTTCATCGCTGATGCCGGTTGAGTACATCACTAATTAACATTGTTAAGTCTTTGCTCCCTATTATTGGTTCTCTATACACAAATAACACCTCTTTTACATTCAAACAACAAGTCTTTTGAATGTAAAGAAGCAGATTTAACACAATGTTAAACCTAAGCTTTCCAAAGCTTCAAACAAACAATTGTAAATATCTGGTTCCAAAACAAATAGAATATCAAATCATTCTCCGTTCGAGTTTTTTCTTCCTCAGGTTCCCAAAGAGACAGTTGTTATTTAAGTAACCATATACTCTTTCAATATTTTTCCAATAGTATAAAATTATCTCAAGTCATGCCGTTTTTATATTAATCTTTCAGATTATGCATACAAAGCATTCACATATCCTTGCGAATATATTTTTTTTTCATAACTTTACATCATTCTATCAAAAAGGACTATAAAATTATTCAAAACCATCAATAATAACTAATCATAATCCCTACCACAATGAAGAAAAGTATTATTCTGTTATTCATCAGTTTACTTTTATCCCCGCTATGCATAAAGGCACATCAACCCGAATTCTCCACTGCCGGATTTTTCCGGCTGGCAGACTCCGGACGAGACGTCTATTCCATGAATCCTGCATGGCGTTTTTATAAAGGAAATTGCCCCGGAGCTGAAACCGGAAATTTCGACGACCGGTCATGGACAGTAGTTTCTCTGCCTCATGGTATCGAATATCTGCCTACAGAAGCAAGCGGCTGTATCAATTACCAAGGCGAAGTCTGGTATCGCAAACACTTTACACCGGATGCGGCATTGAAAGGTAAAAAACTTTTTTTACATTTTGAGGCAATTATGGGCAAAAGCAAAATATACGTAAACGGTAAATTGCTAGCCGAACATTTCGGTGGTTATCTGCCGATGGTCGTCGATGTAACTGATGCATTGGAATTTGGAAAGGAAAACCTGATCGCCGTATGGGCTGACAATAGCAATGACCCCAACTATCCTCCCGGAAAACAACAGGAAGTGCTGGACTTCACTTATTTCGGAGGAATATATCGGGATTGCTGGTTGATAGCACACAATCAGGTATTCATCACCGATCCGAATTATGAGAACGAAGAAGCAGGCGGAGGACTATTTGTCGCTTATAACAATGTATCGGACCACTCTGCCGAAGTATTACTGAAAATACAGATTCGCAACTCCGGGAGAAAAGCTTTCAAAGGTGTAGTCGAATACGAACTTCAGCAACCGGACGGACAACAAGTGGCTTCTCTAAACTCCGTCATCCGGATCAAGCCCGGAAAATCAACCTATTCATCAGATAAGCTGACCGTAAAGAGTCCGATGCTATGGAGTCCGGAAAATCCGGCATTATATAACCTGATCGTTCGTATCCGTGACGAAAAGGGCAATCCGATAGATGGTTACCGGCGCCGGATCGGAATACGCAGTATCGAATTCAAAGGAGAAGATGGATTCTGGCTGAACGGTAAACCTTATGAAGCTCCGTTAATCGGAGCCAACCGGCACCAGGATTTCGCAATTGTGGGCAATGCGGTACCTAACAGTATTCACTGGCGGGATGCCAAAAAGCTGAGAGATGCCGGAATGAAAGTAATTCGTAATGCTCACTGCCCGCAAGATCCGGCCTTCATGGATGCTTGTGATGAATTGGGATTATTTGTAATCGTTAATACCCCAGGCTGGCAATTCTGGAATGATGCCCCGGTCTTTGCACAGCGGGTATACAGCGATATCCGTAACCTGGTTCGTCGAGACCGCAATCATCCTTGCGTATGGATGTGGGAACCGATCTTGAACGAGACATGGTATCCGGCAAATTTCGCCCGGAACGCACATGACATTGTAGAGGCAGAATATCCATATCCCTATTGTTATAGCGGATGCGATAGCGAAGCCAAAGGGAAAGAACATTTCCAGATACTTTTTACCCATCCGCTCAATGGAGACGGAGGAGCCTATTCGACTAACGATATCAAGAAACAGCTGACTTACTTCACACGTGAATGGGGTGACAATGTGGATGACTGGAACTCGCACAATTCTCCCAGTCGCGTAGCACGCAACTGGGGAGAGCAGGCCATGCTTATACAAGCACAGCACTATGCCCGCCCATCCTACAAATACACCAGCTATGATGCTCTTTACCGCACTCCGCGGCAACATGTAGGAGGCTGCCTCTGGCACTCGTTCGATCATCAGCGCGGCTATCATCCCGATCCCTTCTACGGAGGTGTCATGGACGTATTCCGCCAACCGAAGTATTCTTATTACATGTTTATGGCACAACGGTCGCCCATAAAAGAAGAGCGCCTTTTCCAAACCGGTCCAATGGTTTATATCGCCCATGAAATGACACCGTTCTCCGGCAAAGATGTCACCGTCTATTCGAACTGTGACGAAGTAAGACTCACTTATCTCAAAGGCGGACAAACGCAAACCTATGTACATAAACAGGAAAAAGAAGGAATGCCCCACCCCGTCATCACATTCGAGAATGTATACGACTTCATGAAAGATAAAGCACTTTCACGCCAAGGTAAACAAGCTGACGTTTACTTATTGGCAGAAGGATTGATTGACGGTAAAGTAGTCGCTACCCACAAAGTGGCTCCGGCACGACGTCCCGAAAAGCTGCTCCTTTGGGTAGACAATGAAGGAACAGACCTGAAAGCCGACGGTTCTGACTTCGTCACAGTCATAGCTGCCGTTGCCGACAAAGATGGAAATATCAAACGCTTAAACAACTATACCATCAAATTTCAAATAGAAGGTGAAGGACGTATTTTAGGCGGAGCAGGCAATTTGGCTAACCCGGCCCCTATCCGTTGGGGAACAGCCCCGATATTAGTTCAGTCTACTTTGAAACCCGGAAAAATAAAAATCACAGCCAGTGTCTTGTTCGAAGGCTCGCAGATGCCAAGCAGTGCCGTGCTGGAATTGGAAAGTAAACCGGGAGACTTCCCCCAGATATACGACCGGGAAGAGTCAGCACTTATTCCGAACTTCACCGGACAAGAGGCAGCAAACGCCCTGGCTCCAAAATCAGAGGCGGCATTGGAAAAAGAAAGACTACAGAAAGCTGAAAATGCTGCCAAGCTAAAAGAAGTAGAGCAACAGCAGGAAGAGTTCGGTGAGAAAAAGTAATCATATTCCTATTTACTAAAGGAGAAATGTGTCAAAACTCACCACAGGAGACACAGAGTAACACAGAGCCGATTTTAAGTTATTGATTATTAATAAAAAGACTCTGTGATACTCTGTGTTACTCCGTGGTGAAAAGAGTTATGACTTCACCTTTGCACCGACAGATATGCTTGATGCCTTATAGGGCGATATCCTTTAGATCAGATTCCCCTGCCCTACTTAGAACAACTGTTTATATAGGCATGAAAAGAATTACAGCCTTATCTTTTTTGCAATAAAAAATGTATAGCCATAATACTCTTTATACTTATGGTACAGTTCTTCTTCAATGGATTGAAGCATACTAAATTCCTCAGCAATTTTATTTCCGGCATATTTAGTTAAAAAAATCTTCTGAGCTGCAACTTTGGGGGTAAAGTAATGATCTGTCCAACAATTTTCAGGCAGAATAAATGTAGCGACAGGAAGATAGCCTGCCTTGTGAATTTTGGCTACTTGATTAGGAATCGTATCGATTTCGGGATATGCATCCATCCAGAAGTCATTGATTTCCGCCGGACGTTCGTCCGTAAACCATGAACATTCAGAAACTGCAAGATACCCTCCTTTCTTCAAATACTTACGCCATTCATTCAATCCCCGTTCAAAACCAATATTATAGATAGCCCCTTCCGACCAAATCAAGTCTAACTCTTCATTTCGGAAAGGAAGATCATCCATGGAACCGACAATGCCTGTCACCCTGTTTTGCAAGCCCGACTGTCTTGCATTACGATTGAAAATATCAATAAAGCCGGAAAGAAAATCGAGTCCTGTAACCTGCCCCGTCACATGACCGGCCAATACCATGGTCTGACCTCCGGTTCCACAGCCGATATCGGCGATAAGGGATTTTTCAGTGAGATTATCTATAAAACTCAATGCTTTCAATGTTACCTCAGGACTTCCGGGACCCTGTCGTTCCATATTGGAAAAAAAATCGCAGATTAAATTAAGTTCGAAATCGTGAATTGTTTTATTTTCGTTACTCATTATCTTAATATATTTCGCATACACGAAAAGCATAGTAATACTTTCAGCATTGCATGCAGATTAAACTTGAATTATAATAATAAAGAATTGCTCCCGAAAAGAGTTTTCCGAGAGAAGACGAAAGGACAATCTGTTGCAAAAAAACAGATTGTTTACAAAACCAAATCCGATCTAAGAGTATTTGTCATGCCGCAAAGATACATAATATTTTGAGAACCTGTTTTAATGTTATCAATAAAAAGTGTATCTACCCAAGTGGTGAAGCAAAAAAGAAGGCATCCTTCACAGGATACCTTCTTTACCGGGAGACAACATCCGTCACTCCCGAAATTACCAAAAAGATTTTTTTATTAATAGATTCTATATAACAACCAGGCGCCCTGGAAGTCTTTTCTACTAGGATATTTAGCCTTGAAAGCATCACGTGCCTGCGCAGCAGAAGCCCTATCGGCAAATGTATTTACAATCACACGATACATAGCTGTCTCAGCATTAAAAGCAATAGTTGCATTATAACCTTCTTTGTCCAGAAAATCTTTCAGACCTTCTGCATTTGCTTTCAAACCGAAGCTACCGCATACTACGCTATAATCTTTCAATCCATCAGCACCTGAAACAACTGTTACCTTTTCCTGACGAACGCCTGCAGCATTATCAACAGCCTTTTTAGTTTCTACCGGAGCAGCAACTACCGGAGTAACTTCTACGGGAGCTTCTACCTGAGGCTCAGCCAATTCCTGTTGTTTAGCTTTCTCGTATGCCTTTTTATAAGCGCTTTCGCTGGATTTACATGAAGCAAATGCCAAGGCAACGCATACGCCCATCCCTAATACTACTAATTTTTTCATAATCTATACACATTTAGTTAATAATCTTGTATCCATTCTTTTGAAGGGGACAAAATAATAGAATTTTTATCACCCCACAAAACAATCTTCCTAAAAAACACTTTTTTAGATACCTCAGCAGTCTTTTTTCTTATAAGAAATCGTACCGGTTGCCTGATAAGTGGGCATCACCAGCACTTCTGCTATCTGTATATGTTCGGGAGCAGAGGCAGCATAATAAACTGTTTCAGCTATGTCGTCTCCAGTCAACGGACGAATACCCTTATAAAAAGCATCGGCAGCATCCTTATCTCCACGATAACGGACAACCGTAAAATTAGTTTCCACCATTCCCGGTTTTATGTTTGTCACACGAAGCGGAGTATCTACCAAATCAATACGCAAACCGTCCGAAAGTGCTTTGACAGCGGCTTTAGTGGCGCAATATACGCTTCCGCCGGGATAAGCCGCATCACCAGCTATCGAACCGATATTAATGATATGCCCGTGTCCGCGTTCCACCATTCCGGGAACCACTATACGCGTCATAGCCAACAAGGCTTTTATATTAGTATCAATCACAATATCCCATTCGTCCAGGTTTCCCTCAAATTCTTTATCCACACCAATCACAAGACCGGCATTGTTCACCAATACATCAATACGTTTCCACTCTTCTGGTAAAGAAGCCAGCGCCATGGTCGCTGCATTCCGATCACGTACATCAAACGGCAACAGGCAGATACGTACTCCGTATTTAGCTTCCAGTTCTACTTTCAACTCTTCAAGTTTTGCCACGTTACGGGCATTCAGAATCAAATCCGAACCTTGCGAAGCAAACTTACGCGCACATCCTTCACCAATGCCACTGCTTGCTCCCGTTATAAAAACGATTTTACCTTTCATTTCTTCTTATACAAATTTAGATTACTTATATAATGAAAGGCAAAAGTACGCTTAAACCTCCGATGATATGCCCTTCACCTTAGTTAAATAAGATTAAAGCATTACAGAAAAAAGGATTTACGTCTTACGATTACCCTATCTTTGTGCTATATAACATAACAGAGCCGAGAGGCTCATTCAATTATTGTACATGACATTTGAAAATTTGAATTTGATAGAGCCTATCTTAAAGGCTTTAAGACAAGAGGGTTACACCTCTCCCACCCCAATACAAGAACAGTCAATCCCCATTTTACTTCAAGGAAAAGATTTATTAGGTTGTGCTCAAACAGGTACCGGTAAAACAGCTGCTTTTTCTATCCCTATCTTGCAAAAATTGTATAAAACCGACCATCGTAAAGGTATCAAGGCACTTGTGCTGACGCCAACCCGGGAACTTGCAATTCAGATAGGTGAAAGTTTCGAAGCATACGGACGGTATACCGGTCTGAAACATGCCGTAATCTTTGGAGGAGTAGGACAGAAACCACAGACTGACGCTCTACGGAGCGGTATTCAGATACTGGTTGCCACTCCCGGCAGATTATTGGATTTGATATCACAGGGATTTATCTCCCTGAGTTCACTTGATTTTTTTGTATTGGACGAAGCAGACCGTATGCTGGACATGGGATTTATCCATGACATCAAACGCATCCTGAAACTGCTACCGGCCCGAAGACAAACTTTGTTTTTTTCGGCGACCATGCCACCGGAAATAGAAACGTTGGCAAATTCGATGTTGACTAAACCGGAGAAAGTGGAAGTGACCCCGGCCTCTTCGACTGTGGACATCATCTCACAGCAGGTCTATTTCGTCGAGAAAAAAGAAAAAAAGGACTTGCTGATCCATCTGTTGAAAGATACATCAATCGAATCGGTACTTATCTTTACGCGTACAAAATACGGAGCCGACAAATTGGCACGTGTACTGACTAAAGCCGGTATCGGAGCTGAAGCAATACATGGTAACAAAACTCAAAATGCACGCCAGCGTGCTTTGACCAATTTTAAGAACCATACCCTTCGCGCCTTGATAGCAACCGACATTGCTGCACGCGGCATCGATGTAGACCAATTATCACACGTAATCAATTACGAGTTGCCCAATGTTCCGGAAACTTACGTGCACCGCATCGGTCGTACCGGACGTGCCGGACATGAAGGAGTGGCCATCTCTTTCTGCGAATCAGAAGAACTGCCCTACTTAAAAGATATCCAAAAGTTGATAGGGAAAAACATCCCGGTGGTAAAAGACCACCCGTTTGTCACGACCGAAGGTATCAAGGCCCAGGAAGAAAAGCAGGAAGAAATCAAGGTTAAAGCCAAAGCCAACAAAACATACCGCGGGAGCCGGGCTAATGGCGACTTCTGGAGACGGAAAAAGCAAAAAACAAATCAACCGTCTTCCACCAAACAGGAAAAAAGGAAATAGATACTCTCGGATTCAGACAAAAACAATCCTGCCCGAAGGGTATGCCATCATTCACCACAGAGTAGTACAGATCAAGCTTAATCTATTGATAACTAATAACATTTATCTGCATAGGCCTGTATAATCTGTGGTGAATGAGAGTTTCGGCACATCCTCCCAAACGCCGCCCGGCATTTACATTAAGATTACTTCTGATTTTAAGCTGAGTATTTTTTTTTTCTAAAAAAATTAAGGCAAACAGAACAAGTTTTCAATAAAAATGTTAGCTTTGTAATATGATCATTTAAAAACAAAAGATTATGAAAGGACTTAATGTATTAGCAGCTTTTCTGGGTGGTGCAGCCGTTGGTGCAGCCCTGGGTATTTTATTCGCTCCTGAAAAAGGAGAAGATACTCGTCACAAAATCGCAGAGATTCTTCGCAAAAAAGGTATCAAGCTGAATCGTAACGAAATGGAAAACCTCGTTGATGAAATTGCAGCTGAAATCAAAGGCGAAGTAATTGACTAAATGAACAAGATCAAAACAGAGCTATCATGTTTACAGACGATAAAAGCATTGAAAATATCCAGCAGCTGTTTGCTGAGTTCAAGAAGTTCCTTGTACTCCAGAAAGAATATACCAAACTGGAATTAACGGAAAAGTTAACTATACTCTTATCCACGTTAATAATGATTTTAGTGCTCACTATCTTAGGTATGGTAGCCCTGTTTTATCTGCTTTTTGCCCTGGCTTATATTCTTGAGCCGTTAGTAGGCGGTTTGATGGTAAGTTTCGGCATCATAGCAGGCATCAATGTTTTATTGATTGCCATCATTTATTTTTTCCGCAGGCAACTTATCATTTCGCCGATGGTAAATTTCCTTGCAAACCTATTTCTCAACGACTCCAATAAAAAATGAAGCAATGAACAACAGCACACCTACTCCAAAGAAAATTACGCTGGAAGACATTGCTCAGCGTAAACAAGAAGTGTTGCAGGAAATCTGTGACCAGAAACAAGCCATGGCGGATACCACCCGCCGAATTTTCGCCCCCCTTGCACCTGCCGCCTCCGGTGGTAATGCGTTAATGCGCTCTTTCAGTACCGGTATGGCCATTTTTGACGGTGTCATGCTGGGTATGAAAATGATCCGTAAAGTTCGCGGACTCTTCCGAAAAAGATATTAAAAAAACACCCGGACATACATCATTGCATATCCGGGCGTCTAATATAAATACGTTGAAGAATGTCCTTACACGTATGTTTCCAATAACTTCACATTCCCTTCTTGAGGCACAATGGTCAATTCCTGAGTAGTGGCAGGAAGCAAAACAGTTTCTCCTGCACCCAGTCGCACTTCGTTGCCTTCATTATCTGTCATCAGGCAAGAGCCTTCTATACAAATAAAGATTACGAATGAATCCAGCTCCGAATAATCACAGCTGATCTGTTCACTCATATCATAAACCGAAGTCGTGAAATAAGGACATGCCACCAACTCAACCGGTTCATCTTTCAAAGGTTCATATTTGGTACGATAGTCATCGAGCACTTCATAATTGATCGCATCAAGTGCCTGGCTGGTATGCAATTCACGTGTTTTTCCATTGGCGTCTTTACGATTAAAATCATAAATACGGTAAGTGATATCCGACGTCTGCTGAATTTCGGCAATAAATGCCCCGGCACCAATACTGTGAATACGCCCTGCAGGCAGGAAGAAAACATCTCCCGGATGAATTTCATATTCCTGAAGAACATCTGTAATTGTATTATTATGCACGCGGTCTTTATATTCTTTCGGTGTAATCTGTTCAGAAAATCCCGAACGCAGTTTGGCTCCTTCGTCAGCACCCACTACATACCACATTTCAGTTTTACCTTTTGAGTTGTGGCGTTTTTTAGCCAGTTCATCAGTGGGATGCACCTGTATAGACAAGTCTTGCTTCGCATCAATGAACTTTATCAGCAAAGGAAACTCATTGCCAAAACGGGCATAGTTTGCTTCGCCTACCAGTTCCTCACGGTATTTTTTCACCATATCGGTCAGTGTAAGGCCTTTATCCGGGCCGTTAGCTACGACAGATTCGTTGTTCTCTACGCCGGATATTTCCCAGCTTTCCCCAACTCCCTTCAAATCATCATTCAAATGCTTGAACGGGATAATTTTGTCGCCCCCCCAAAGCGTCTGCTTCAGAATGGGTTCGAATTTTAACGGATACATTTTTGTTTTTCTTGTTATAAACTTAGATTAAAAACTCATGATTTTAACAATCAAGGGACAAACATACGAAAAATATCAAATAATACACAAAATCCGGGCTTTTAATTAAAACTAACATGAATTTTTTATCTTCGCATTACAACTTAGGATGCTTTCACGGAAAACGCTAAACTTTCCTAAATCGCCGAACAGATTTACAAAGAATAATTTGGGAGAACGAAAGAATTTCCCTTTATTTGCAAGAAATTTTAATAATACCAGACATGATTAACACATTCCCAACTGAAGGAAATCGGTCAGGGCTCAGCCGGAAAGATTTTCAAAAGGATATAAACGATAAGAAAACCGATTTGTTTATCCTCAAAAACAAGAAAGGAATGGAAGTTGCCGTAACAAACTACGGATGCGCCATTCTATCTATCATGGTTCCGGATAAAGACGGAAAATATGCCAATGTTGTACTCAGCTATGGTACACTGGATGCACTGATGCACGGACCGGAACCTTTCTTAAGTACCACTATCGGACGTTATGGCAATCGCATCGCCAAAGGTAAATTCACCCTGTATGGCGAAGAACATAGTCTCACGATCAACAACGGTCCCAACTCACTTCATGGTGGCCCCACCGGATTTCACGCCAGAGTATGGGATGCCGAGCAACTTGAAGAAGGGGTGATCCGATTCAACTATACTTCCGCTGACGGAGAAGAGGGCTTCCCCGGTAATCTGGAAGTTGAAATGACTTATCGCCTTGAAGAAGAAGAGAATGCTATTGTCATCGAATACCGTGCCACTACAGACAAAGCAACAGTCGTAAACCTGACCAATCACGGTTTCTTCAACCTGGCAGGAACAGCCAATCCTACTCCGACTGTAGAAAATAACATCGTCACAATCAACGCAGATTTTTATACTCCGATCGATGAAGTATCCATCCCGACAGGAGAAATAGCCAAAGTGGAAGGAACTCCGATGGATTTCCGTACCCCACATACTGTTGGCGAACGAATCAATGACAAATTCCAGCAACTTATATACGGTGCCGGCTATGACCATTGCTATGTATTGAACAAGGCAGAAACAGGTTCTCTCGACCTGGCAGCTACCTGCAAAGAGCCCAACAGCGGACGCACCATGGAGGTATATACCACAGAAGCCGGCGTACAATTATACACAGGCAACTGGCTGGGCGGCTTCGAAGGAACAAACGGAGCTACTTTCCCCGCACGAAGCGCTATCTGCTTCGAAGCTCAATGCTTCCCCGACACACCGAATAAAGCACACTTCCCGTCAGCTACTTTACTGCCGGGCGATGAATACCAGCAGGTAACCATCTATAAATTCGGAGTTGAAAAATAAATAAGGAAATAACTAACCTCATTTTTATAACTAACAACTTTTTAAAAACCATGACACAACAAAAAAAGAATTATGTGTTGCCTATTGCAATGATGTTTGCGCTTTTTGCAATGATTTCATTCGTAACAGGACTTACTAACCCGCTCGGACTTATTGTAAAAGAGCAATTCCAGGCTGCCAACTGGATGACGCAGCTGGGTAATGCAGCCAACTTCATAGCTTATGCCTTTATGGGACTCCCGGCAGGTATGATGCTCAAAAGAATCGGTTACAAAAAGACAGCCCTTACTGCCGTAGCAGTAGGATTTATCGGAGTCGGCATTCAGGTGCTTTCGGGACAGATGGACTACCAGCCCGGTGAACTGACTGTATTTTGGATCTATCTGACAGGTGCTTTTGTTTCAGGTTTCTCTATGTGTATGTTGAATGCAGTAGTAAACCCATTGCTGAATACACTTGCAGGTGGCGGTAAGAAAGGTAATCAATTAATTCAGTTCGGTGGTTCTCTGAACTCTATTTCAGCTACAATCGTTCCGGTATTGGGTGGTTACCTGATCGGTACTATCAGCCAGGACACACGTATCAGTGACGCTAATCCGGCATTGTTCATTGCTATGGGTATCTTTGCTGTCGTATTCATCGTGTTGGCTATCATGGACATCCCCGAACCTCACAAAGAAAGCGCCAGTGATCATAAAGTAAAAGACACTCACAGTCCGCTTTCATTCCGTCACTTCGTTTTGGGAACAGTTGCCATTTTCGTATACGTAGGTGTGGAAGTAGGTATTCCTAACTTTATCAACCTGTTCCTGACTACTTCACCTGATGCAGCCGGTGCCAAAGGTTTCGGTATGGATACAGCTATGGCAGGTTCAATCGTAGGTACTTACTGGTTCCTGATGATGATCGGTCGTCTGTGCGGTGGTGCTTTGGGAGCTAAATTCTCAAGTAAAACTCAGTTGACAGTCGTTTCTTCACTGGCTTTGATCTTCTTGCTGATCGGTATGTTTGCCCCCAGCGCAACAACAGTAGCTATGCCTGTATTTAAAGGAGGTGCCAGCATCGGTTTCGGTATGGAAACAGTACCTGTAGGAATCATGTTCTTCGCACTTTGCGGACTCTGTACATCTATCATGTGGGGTGGTATCTTCAACCTTGCAGTAGAAGGACTGGGTAAATATACGGCAATGGCTTCCGGTATCTTCATGGTAATGGTTTGCGGTGGTGGTATCCTGCCGTTGATTCAGGGTGCAGTAGCCGACGTGACCAGCAGCTACATTGCAAGTTACTGGGTAATCTTCGCTGCCGTAGCATACATGCTGTACTATGCACTTGTAGGTTGCAAGAATGTAAATAAGGATATTCCTGTTGAATAAAACTTAAATAATAACTTTTTAATACCAAAACGATCATGGATATAGAACACGTAAGAAGTCGCTTCATCAAACATTTTGATGGAACTACAGGATTTGTATATGCCTCTCCGGGCCGTATCAACCTAATTGGTGAGCACACCGACTACAATGGTGGATTTGTTTTCCCGGGAGCTATCGATAAAGGTATGATCGCCGAAATCAAGCCTAACGGCACAGATAAAGTAAACGCTTACTCTATCGACCTGAAAGATTATGTAACTTTCGGATTGAACGAAGAAGATGCTCCACGCGCCAGCTGGGCAAGATATATATTCGGTGTGTGCCGCGAAATGATCAAACGTGGCGTTGACGTGAAAGGATTCAATACCGCTTTCTCCGGAGATGTGCCATTGGGTGCCGGAATGTCTTCATCGGCTGCTTTGGAAAGTACTTATGCCTTTGCGCTGAATGACCTGTTTGGTGAAAACAAAATAGACAAATTCGAATTAGCTAAAATCGGTCAGGCTACAGAACACAACTATTGCGGTGTGAACTGTGGTATTATGGACCAGTTCGCTTCTGTATTCGGTAAAGAAGGTAGCCTGATTCGTTTGGATTGCCGCTCTTTGGAATACCAGTACTTCCCGTTCAAACCGGAAGGTTATCGTCTGGTATTGCTGGATTCGGTCGTTAAACACGAATTGGCTTCATCGGCATACAACAAACGTCGTCAGAGCTGCGAGGCTGCTGTGGCTGCCATCCAGAAAAAACATCCACATGTAGAATTCCTGCGTGACTGTACAATGGATATGCTGGCAGAGGCAAAAGCTGATATCAGTGAAGAAGATTACATGCGTGCCGAATACGTAATCGAAGAAATTCAGCGTGTACTCGATGTATGTGATGCCCTGGAAAGAGGAGATTACGAAACGGTAGGTCAGAAAATGTACGAAACTCATCATGGCATGAGCAAACTTTACGAAGTAAGCTGCGAAGAACTCGACTTCCTGAACGACTGCGCTAAAGAGTGTGGCGTAACCGGTTCACGCGTTATGGGCGGCGGCTTCGGCGGTTGTACTATCAACCTGGTGAAAGACGAATTGTATGACAACTTCATCGAGAAAGCTAAAGAATCATTCAAAGCTAAATTCGGCAGAAGCCCGAAAGTATATGATGTAGTTATCAGTGACGGTTCAAGAAGACTGGTATAAAGATTCAAAAACTAATATTCAGAAGACAAGGCACATCCTAAACAGATGTGCCTTTCTTTTTGTTATGTAAAAAAGCTATCTTTTTATGGTAGATAAGTCCCACTAAAAGGTTATCTTTGCGAAAAATCTGAAAAAACTAAATTAATCAATAGATATGAACGATAGTAAACTTATGAATCGTGCGGCTGATAATATCCGCATATTAGCTGCGTCGATGGTGGAAAAAGCCAATTCGGGACACCCCGGAGGCGCCATGGGCGGTGCTGATTTTGTGAACGTACTCTTCTCTGAGTTTTTGGTATACGATCCGCAAAACCCACGCTGGGAAGGTCGCGACCGCTTTTTCCTCGACCCGGGACACATGTCACCGATGCTTTATTCCGTATTGGCTTTCACCGGAAAATATACATTGGACGAATTAAAGCAATTCCGTCAGTGGGGCAGCCCTACTCCGGGACACCCTGAAGTGAATGTAGACCGTGGCGTTGAAAATACTTCCGGCCCGCTGGGACAGGGACACACTTATGCAGTAGGCGCAGCCATTGCAGCCAAATTCCTGAAAGCCCGCTTTGGCGAAGTAATGAACCAGACTATTTACGCATATATATCCGATGGAGGTATCCAGGAAGAAATCTCTCAGGGTGCCGGCCGCATTGCCGGTACACTCGGACTGGACAACCTGATCATGTTCTACGATTCAAACGACGTACAGCTTTCTACCAACACAGAAGATGTAACAACGGAAAACGTAGCCATGAAATATGAAGCATGGGACTGGAAAGTAATCACAATCAACGGTAACGATCCTGACGAGATACGCAAAGCTCTGACTGAAGCCAAAGCTGAAAAGAACCGTCCGACCCTGATCATCGGTAAAACGACCATGGGTAAAGGAGCACGCCGGGCCGATGGAAGCAGCTATGAAGCCGACTGCGCGACACACGGCGCACCATTGGGCGGAGACGCATATGTGAATACAATCAAGAACCTGGGTGGAAATCCGGAGAATCCATTCACCATTTTCCCCGAAGTAGCCGAACTGTATGCCAAACGTGCGGAAGAACTGAAGAAGATTGTTGCTGACAAATATGCAGCAAAAGCAGAATGGGCAAAAGCAAACCCTGAAAAGGCAGCTAAACTGGCCGAATTCTTCTCTGGAAAAGCCCCGAAAGTAAACTGGGATGCCATTGAACAGAAAGCCGGCGGCGCAACCCGTGCCGGATCTGCAACCGTATTAGGAGCATTGGCCACTCAGGTAGAAAATATGATCGTTTCATCAGCCGACCTGTCTAACTCAGACAAGACAGACGGATTCCTGAAAAAGACGCACGCATTCAAAAAAGGAGATTTCAGCGGCGCTTTCCTTCAAGCAGGAGTTTCAGAGTTAAGTATGGCTTGTATTTGTATCGGTATGTCTCTGCACGGAGGTATCATTGCTGCATGCGGCACATTCTTTGTGTTCTCAGACTACATGAAACCGGCCCTGCGTATGGCTGCCCTGATGGAGCAACCGGTAAAATTCATCTGGACTCATGATGCGTTCCGTGTAGGAGAAGACGGACCTACTCACGAACCGGTAGAACAAGAAGCACAAGTACGCCTGCTTGAAAAACTGAAGAACCACAAAGGACACAACTCTATGTTGGTACTTCGCCCGGCGGATGTGGAAGAGACAACCATTGCGTGGAAACTTGCAATGGAAAACATGTCGACTCCTACAGCACTGATCCTTTCACGTCAGAATATCGTTAACCTGCCCGCAGGAACCGATTATTCACAAGCTGCAAAAGGTGCTTATATCATTGCCGACGCCGATGAAAACCCGGATGTGATCCTAGTAGCTTCGGGTTCGGAAGTTTCAACGCTGGTGGCCGGTGCCGAACTTCTGCGCAAAGAAGGTGTGAAAGTACGTATTGTTTCCGCTCCGTCCGAAGGGTTATTCCGTAATCAAAGCAAAGAGTATCAAGAATCCATACTTCCTGCAGGAGCCAAAATCTTTGGTCTGACAGCCGGACTTCCGGTGAATCTTGAAGGTTTGGTAGGTTCCAACGGTAAAGTGTTCGGTCTTGAATCATTTGGTTTCTCGGCACCCTACAAAGTGCTGGATGAGAAACTGGGATTCACCGCAGAAAACGTATACAATCAGGTAAAAGCAATGCTCTGATCAATCATTAAATGTGCTAATGCGCTAATCCGGCAGGATCAGTGCATTAGCACATTCATTATATTAGCACATTAAAAAGGACATGAAGAAAATTGGAATTTGTTGCGACCACGCCGGTTTCGAATTGAAAGAATACGTAAGGGGCTGGCTGGAAGCAAAAGGTTGGGAATACAAAGACTTCGGAACTTACTCGACAGACAGCTGTGACTATCCCGATTTTGCCCATCCATTGGCACTGGCTGTTGAAGCCGGCGAATGCTATCCGGGAATTGCCATCTGTGGTAGCGGTAATGGTATCAGCATGACATTAAACAAACATCAGGGTATTCGTGCCGCACTCTGCTGGACAGCAGAAATCGCACACATGGCACGCCTGCACAACGATGCCAACGTATTGGTTATGCCCGGCCGTTATATCAGCACGGAAGAGGCGGATATGATTATGACGGAATTTTTCTCGACAGAGTTTGAAGGCGGACGCCACCAGAAACGCATTGATAAAATTCCTGTAAAGTGAGAGTCTCCCCTATCGACCTCCATATCAAATCGATAGAAGACTGACTTTAATAACAACATGGGAGTGTATCAAGGGTTCACTGCAGATTAGCGAACTTTTGATACACTCCCCTTTTTATAGCCCCCTCGCAAATGCCCGGGAAGGATACAATAGCCTCTATTCATCCTCAGAACAGTACCAGATTGACAAATACCTATTTTATTTCCACCCTCTATTTTTTTCTGTTTTCCTATTTTTCACAGTAGAGATGAACAGGTTAAAAGATAAAAAGCTATCTTTGTGACTCAATAATCCGGAAAATCAAAAGATATGGATCAACTGAAAACCATCAAAGAGCTTATCAATCAAGGAGATATAGAAAATGCGCTTCAAGCACTTGAAGAATTTCTCCAGACTGAACCCGTCGGTAAAGACGAAGCTTACTATCTGATGGGAAATGCTTACCGCAAGTTAGGAGACTGGCAAAAAGCCCTCAATAATTATCAATCCGCCATTGAACTCAATCCCGACAGCCCGGCTCTCCAGGCACGCAAAATGGTGATGGATATATTGAACTTCTACAATAAAGATATGTATAATCAATAAACGTAATAAAAATAGATTATGGCAAAAATCAAAGGAGCAATCGTAGTCGACACAGAGCGTTGCAAAGGGTGCAACCTGTGTGTGGTAGCTTGTCCGCTCAACGTAATATCCCTCGCCAAAGAGGTGAATGTGAAAGGGTATAATTATGCCCAGCAGATTCTTGAAGATACCTGTAACGGATGCAGTTCATGCGCAACCGTATGTCCGGACGGATGTATCTCTGTTTATAAAGTAAAAGTAGAATAAAAGAAAAGAATATGGCAGAAGAAGTTGTATTAATGAAAGGAAACGAAGCCATCGCCCATGCGGCCATCCGCTGTGGTGCCGACGGATACTTCGGATATCCTATTACTCCGCAATCGGAGGTGTTGGAAACTCTTGCCGAACTGAGACCTTGGGAAACTACCGGCATGGTAGTCCTCCAGGCGGAAAGTGAAGTGGCAGCTATCAATATGGTTTATGGCGGTGCCGGAAGCGGCAAAATGGTGATGACCTCATCATCAAGTCCCGGTGTCAGCCTGAAACAGGAAGGTATTTCTTATCTGGCAGGTGCCGAGCTTCCATGTCTGATCGTAAACGTGATGCGCGGCGGCCCCGGTTTGGGTACTATCCAACCAAGCCAGGCCGACTATTTCCAGACTGTAAAAGGTGGAGGACACGGTGACTATAAACTCATCGCATTGGCTCCGGCTTCTGTTCAGGAAATGGCAGACTTTGTCGGACTCGCTTTCGAACTTGCGTTCAAATACCGTAATCCGGCCATCATCCTTGCAGACGGTGTTATCGGACAAATGATGGAGAAAGTGGTTCTTCCTCCCGCAAAAGCCCGCCGTACGGATGCGGAAGTCATAGCACAATGTCCATGGGCTTCTACCGGAAAGACAAAAGACCGTAAGCCCAACATCATCACTTCGTTGGAACTGCGTCCGGAAGAGATGGAGAAAAACAACCTCCGCTTCCAGGCAAAGTACAGAGTAATTGAAGAAAACGAAGTACGTTTTGAAGAAATTGACTGCGAAGATGCAGAATATCTGATTGTAGCTTTCGGTTCAATGGCACGTATCGGCCAGAAAGCAATGGAACTGGCCCGTGAAGAGGGGATTAAAGTCGGTATGCTTCGCCCCATCACTCTATGGCCGTTCCCGACGAAAGCGATTGCCGAGTATGCCAATAAGGTAAAAGGTATGCTGGTAACCGAGCTGAATGCCGGACAGATGGTAGAAGACGTTCGTTTAGCAGTGAACGGAAGAGTGAAAGTTGAACATTTCGGCCGCCTGGGAGGAATTGTTCCCGATCCGGACGAAATAGTAACTGCATTGAAAGAACAATTAATCAAATAACTACAGTACGATGAATCCCGATAAAATAAGAAACGTATTGAACATACTGTTTATGATATTGGCTCTGGCAGCTATTATCACCTACTTCGTTGCGAAGGACGACTTTAAGGTGTTTATCTACGTATGCGGCGCGGCAATTTTTGTCAAGCTGATGGAGTTTTTTATACGGTTCACCAACAGATAAGTATCCGGGCCTTGAAGCATTTTAAGTCTGCGTAGTTTAAGACACCCGAACTTAGAACAAGCAAACCCGGCCACTTAAAGATAAAAAAAAGAAGTTATGACGAAAGAAGAAATAATCAAGCCCGAGAATCTGGTTTATAAGAAACCGACTCTGATGAACGACAATGGCATGCACTATTGTCCGGGTTGCAGCCACGGCGTTGTACATAAACTGATTGCCGAAGTAATCGAGGAGATGGGACTGGAAGACAAAGCAGTCGGTATCTCACCCGTAGGTTGCGCTGTATTTATCTACAATTACCTTGACATTGACTGGCAGGAAGCTGCACACGGACGTGCGCCGGCACTTGCCACTGCCATCAAACGTCTTTGGCCGGATCGCCTGGTGTTCACCTATCAGGGAGATGGCGACCTTGCCTGCATTGGTACGGCAGAGACTATCCACGCATTGAATCGTGGTGAAAATATTACGATTATCTTTATCAACAATGCCATTTACGGTATGACCGGAGGCCAGATGGCTCCTACTACCCTGATGGGAATGAAAACCGCCACTTGTCCTTATGGACGTGATCCGGAACTCCACGGATATCCGTTGAAGATAACTGAGATTGCTGCCCAACTGGAAGGTACAGCTTACGTAACCCGTCAGTCGGTACAATCCGTTCCGGCTATCCGGAAAGCTAAAAAAGCAATCCGTAAAGCTTTTGAAAATTCAATGAACGGAAAAGGCTCCAACCTGGTAGAAATCGTTTCGACCTGTAGTTCCGGCTGGAAAATGACTCCGGAGAAAGCCAACAAATGGATGGAAGAACACATGTTCCCCTTCTATCCTCTTGGCGACTTGAAAGATAAATAATAAGTTAATATTATTAAGATGAAAGAAGAAATAATTATAGCAGGATTCGGTGGACAGGGTGTACTGTCTATGGGAAAGATTTTAGCCTATTCCGGACTGATGGAGGGCAAAGAAGTGACCTGGATGCCGGCTTATGGTCCTGAGCAACGTGGCGGAACAGCCAACGTTACAGTCATTGTAAGTGACGACAAGATCTCTTCACCGATCTTGAGCAAATATGATACAGCTATCATTCTGAATCAGCCTTCACTGGAAAAGTTCGAAAGCCGTGTGAAACCCGGAGGTATCCTGATCTACGACGGATACGGCATTATCAACCCGCCTACCCGCAAGGATATCAAGGTGTACCGCATCGATGCAATGGATGCGGCCAATGAAATGAACAATGCTAAAGCATTCAACATGATCGTGCTGGGAGGATTGCTGAAACTTCGCCCCATTGTCACTTTAGAAAATGTAGTGAAAGGTTTGAAGAAAACTTTGCCCGAGCGCCACCATCACCTGATCCCGATGAACGAAGAGGCCATCAAAAAAGGGATGGAACTGATCAGAGAAGCTTAAACTGACTGAGAATTGAGAATCGGAATTTAAAAATTATTAGCTATGCCACAGGCAGAGATAGCGGATAATTTTTAAATTTCAATTCTCAATTCTCATTTTAATAAGTATCTTTGCGGCTAATTATGAGACGAATCCTACTTACATATATACTCCTTGTTGTAGGTTTGCTGACCGCACAGGCACAGTTCAACCCTACACAACAAGTTGATCCCCGTACCGGCAGAGATGCCAACGGCAACCAGATAGACCCGGCCATGCGGGTTCAGGAAGATAGTACAGACGTTGAGATACAGGGACTTCCTCCGACACTTTATATGTGGCACGTCAGCGAAAGCCTGGGGACGATTCAAAGAATCCCGGCTGATACCGCAACCCACATGTTTCAGAACACCAACCTGGTAGAAGGTCTGACAGGACATTATAATTATCTGGGCAATTTAGGTTCTCCCCGTCTGTCCCGCCTCTTCTTTGAACGTCGGGACGCGGAACCGACCATCTTTATGGAACCTTTTTCAAGCTTCTTCATACGTCCCGACGAATTCAACTTCACCAACAGTAACGTACCCTTCACCAATCTTACCTACTATAAAGCCGGTAATAAGATCAATGGAGAAGAACGGTTTAAGTCTTACTTTTCTGTTAATGTGAATAAACGGCTGGCATTTGGTTTCAACTTCGATTACCTGTACGGACGGGGATATTATAACAACCAGAATACCTCTTACTTTAATGCCGCACTTTTCGGAAGTTACATTGGCGACCGCTATGAAGCCACTTTACTGTACAGCAACAATTATCTGAAGATGAACGAGAATGGCGGTATCACCGACGACCGTTACATCACCCGTCCGGAAGAGATGGCGGAGGGAAAAAAGGAATACGAATCGCAGAATATCCCTACCCTGTTGAGCAAAAGCGCCAATCGTAACAAAGACTTTTACATATTCCTCACCCAACGCTATAAACTGGGATTCACGCGTGAAGTGGAGAAAGCCAAAGATGACACAACCAACACTCAAAAGACAGAGTTCGTTCCGGTCACCAGTTTCATCCACACGATGAAAGTGGAACGCAGCCGCCACCAGTTTACTTCGGAGGACGAACTGTACAAAATTTATCCGGAGGCTTATATCCAACCCGGAAACAAATTGGTGAATGACTCTACCAGTTATATCGGAGTCAAAAACACATTGGGAATCGCACTGCTCGAGGGTTTCAATAAATATGCCAAAGCCGGGCTGACAGCTTTCATCTCGCATAAGTTAAGCAATTACCGGCTTATGGACCGGGACTCTGTAAGCGTGGATAAATACAGCGAACATGAAGTCTTTGTCGGAGGTGAACTGGCCAAACGCCAGGGAAAAACACTCCACTACCGCGCCATGGGTGAAGTGGGAATCCTGGATAAAGCGATCGGGCAATTCCGTGTCAACGCCGACCTCGACCTGAACTTCCGCTTATGGAAAGACACGGTCAGCTTTATTGCCCGCGGATCCATCAGTAACACTCTTCCCGCATTCTATATGCGTCATTATCACTCCAAGTACTTCTATTGGGACAATGACAATATGGAAAAAGAATTCCGTACCCGACTGGAAGGTGAGCTGAACATAGAACATTGGCAAACCAACCTGAAAGCCGGAGTGGAAAACATCAAGAACTATACGTATTTCAATCAAAAAGCATTGCCCCAACAGAATGGAGGTAATATCCAAGTGCTTTCCGCCACTCTGTCACAAAACTTCCGCCTGGGCATTCTTCATCTGGACAATGAAGTGACCTGGCAAAAGTCGAGCAACAACACCGTGTTACCCCTGCCCGAACTTTCACTATACCATAACCTCTATATCCAGACAACACTGGCTAAGAAAGTGCTTCACGTACAATTGGGAGCCGACGTACGCTATTTCACCAAATATTATGCTCCGGCATATACTCCCGCCATCCAGCAGTTCCACTTGCAACCGGAAGACGACCAGGTAAAGATTGGCGGTTATCCGATCATCAATGTATATGCCAACCTGCAATTGAAACGTACGCGCCTTTTCGCGATGATGTACCACGTCAATCAGGGAATGGGTAACTCGAATTATTTCTTGTCACCCCATTACCCCATCAACCCGCGCCTGTTTAAGATTGGTGTTTCCTGGAACTTCTATGACTAACTGCCGCCATGAATCTACTGAGACCTAAGTATCTGAAATACGTTGTATTGGGACTGATATCAGCCCTCGTTGTCACCTGTTGGCCCCGCAAAGAGAAGCCCAAAGGACATCCGCGGGATTATGCCGAGATCAAAGAAAGCGGCATTCTTCATGCTGCAACAGAATACAACTCCATCAGCTTCTATGTGGATGGAGATACGGTTTCGGGATTCCATTACGAACTGATAGAGGCGTTTGCGCGCGACAAAGGTTTACAGGTACAGGTCTCTCCGGTGATGAGCTTCAATCAACGGCTGGAAGGGCTGGCCGACGGAACGTATGATGTAGTGGCTTATGGCATACCGGCTACGAGTGAACTGAAAGACTCGCTGCTCCTCACCTCCCCTATCATTTTAAGCAAACAAGTCCTGGTGCAACGCAAAGTCGGAGAAAACGATTCACTTGCCATCAGAAGCCAACTCGACCTGGCAGGCAAAACATTGAATGTCGTCAAAGGATCTCCCTCCATCCTGCGTATCCGCAACCTGAGCAATGAAATAGGCGATACGATCTATGTTAACGAAATAGAGAAATATGGTTCCGAGCAACTGATCGCAATGGTTGCTCACGGAGACATCGATTATGCCGTATGTGACGAGGGCATCGCCCGGATGGCTGTGGACTCGCTACCCCAACTCGATATCAATACCGCCATCAGCTTCACGCAATTCTATTCATGGGGAGTCAGCAAGCAATCTCCCGCCCTACTCGACAGCCTGAATACATGGCTATCCGACTTCCGGAAAAAAGGAGAATACCAGTCCGTTTATCGCAAATATTACGGGAAACAATAACCGGCTTTCTTCCCTCCTCCCGTCTCTTTTAAAGATAACAGTTACCAGTTGTACAACTGGTACAGTACGAGTTGAGCAACTGGTCGTGTACGAGTTGTGCAACCGATACCATCGTACTAAGGAACGAACGCGAACGATCTCTATCAGGATAACTGTAAATCATTCTTTGCTTTCGGCAGAATTGAGTATATTTGCGGAACGATAAATAAAAAGATATGAGCAATAAGATTATAAAATGGGGATTCATTGGTTGCGGAGAGGTGACCAAATACAAAAGCGGACCTGCTTTTCAGAAAGTAGAAGGCTCCAAAGTAGTGGCAGTCATGAGCCGTGACGGTAAAAAAGCCAAAGCCTATGCTAAAGAGCGGAACATACCGAAGTGGTATGACGACGCACAAGAGTTAATAGACGATCCGGAAGTAAATGCCGTATACATAGCCACTCCACCCTCTTCACACGCCACTTATGCCATCATGTCCATGAAAGCCGGAAAACCGGTTTATATCGAAAAGCCAATGGCACAGACTTACGAAGAGTGTGCCCGCATCAACCGCATCTCACAAGAGACGGGAGTCCCTTGTTTTGTAGCCTACTACCGGCGTTACCTGCCTTACTTTATGAAAGTGAAGGAACTGGTGGACAAAGGTACGATCGGCAATGTAATCAACGTACAGATCCGTTTTGCACAGCCCCCTCGCGATCTGGACTATAACAGAGAGAATCTGCCCTGGCGTGTACAGGCCGATATTGCCGGAGGAGGATACTTCTATGACCTCGCACCACACCAGATCGACCTTCTGCAGGAGATGTTCGGCTGCATACTCGAAGCCAGTGGCTATAAAAGCAACCGTGGCGGACTCTATCCGGCAGAAGATACACTGAGCGCATGTTTCCAGTTCGACAACGGATTGGTAGGGAGCGGTTCGTGGTGCTTCGTAGCCCATGATTCGGCCCGCGAAGACCGTATCGAAATTATCGGCGATAAAGGCATGATCTGCTTCTCCGTATTTACCTATGACCCGATTGCCCTCCATACTGAAAGAGGACGTGAAGAAATAGTGGTAGAAAACCCTGAACACGTACAGCAGCCCTTGATTCAGGCCGTAGTAGACCATCTTCTTGGAAAATCCACCTGTTCGTGTGATGGCGAAAGTGCCACAACGACTAACTGGGTGATGGATAAAATATTGGGAAAGATCTGATAATGAACGATGAACGATCAACCATAAACGATAGAGATCGTCTTACCTCACACTACATTCCACCTGTCAGGACACTACTTATTGTTGATCGTTCATCATTTTTTTATCTTTTCCATGTCACGTTTTCCTTCCTTCTCCGTCTTGCTTATGTAAATGGAACTAAAACAATTCAAAATAGCCGTTCTTCCACTCCGCGACAAACTGCTTAGTTATGCGCGGAAGTTGACAGATGACCACTCGGATGCCGAAGATGCCGTGCAGGAAGTGATGCTGAAGTTATGGAACCTTCGTCCGAAACTGGACGAATACCATAGCATTGAGGCCCTTGCCATGACTATGACCCATCATACCTGCATGGATATCCTCAGAGGGAAACATCCCGACAACCTATCGCTCGACAGCGTACAGGCTGCCAGTCCGGTCGCCACCCCCGAACGCTTGCTTGAAGAGAAAGACGAATTCAGCCTGATGCGACATATCATCAGTACACTTCCACCTCTGCAACAGACCATCCTCCGGATGAAAGATGTAGAAGAGTACGAAACCGAAGAAATCGCCGAGATAACAGGATGCAGCTCCGAAGCCATCCGCAGCAATTTATCCAGGGCACGGAAAAAAGTAAGAGACATTTACCTGCAAACCATACAACAAAGAAAAAGGAGAAACGAAGCATGAATATAGAAGAATTATTGAACAAGTATTTTGAAGGGGAAACCACCTGCGAAGAAGAACGTGAGCTCCGCTGTTTTTTCACCCGGGGCATCATACCGGAACATCTGCAGATGTACCGCCCGATGTTTGCTTTCCTCAACGAAGAGAACCGGCAGAGCAAGACTGCCGTCCCCGAAGTTCCGAAAACTTCTGTCCCTCTGCGCCGCCGTCTACTTTACATATTCAGCGGAATGGCTGCCGGAATATTGCTTATATTGGGTATTGCCGGTCTCAACCGACATTTCAACACCTCAACCGCTAATTATGTAATCATTGACGGGAAATGCTATACCGATGCCAAGCTGGTACGCGAACAAGCCATGATCGCGTTTCGTGATGTCAGTATCAGCGAAGAGGAAGTATTCGCTACGCTGTTCTCCGAATAAAAAAAGAAAATAATAAAAGAAACGAAGTATGAATAAAGTCATTCGCACCACATGGATTATCCTGCTACTTACTGTCGCCTCCGGCATGGCAAGAGCACAACAGGGACTACAAATAGCTTCCGTATTCCAGAAATACGGTAAACAAAAAGGAGTGACTATGGTAGAGCTGTCCAACGAAATGCTGGAAACCTACCAGATGACTCTCTATAAAAGCCTTGTCTTTAAAGACGTTGAAGAAGCACTGCCCACCATTCTCAACTGTCTGGATGCTGACAAAAAGAAGGCAAAGAAAGTGAAGGAAGTGGTGGCAGGCGGACAAATCCAGTCCGGCTATTATCAATTGCCCCAGCTAAAAGAAGATGTCAACCGGTTCATCCTGTTCAAAACCGGTAAAAAAGGCTCGGCTACCCTGATTTACATCGAGGGCGAGTTGGATGCAGACGATCTGGTAACCATGTTATTTATGAAAAAAAACTAAACATTATAAGAATATGAAACACATTTATTTATTACTGTTTATGCTGATCCCGATGGCGGGAATGGCTCAAGAAGGCATTTCGCAGGACACGACTCTTTACGTCAACGGACGCAAAATCCTGATTAAAGAAAACGAAGGGAAAATAAAGGTAAAACTTTACGAACAGTCTTCGCACGGCGATACGATAGAGAACGATCAGATTTTTGAGGGAATCTATACGGACGGACAAACTACCGAACGCCGCACGGCATTCACTGTCCCCTTCGTCAAAAGAAAGAACCATTATCGGTTCGACCCGCATATTGCCGGATTCTATATGGGATACACACGGCTCTCTGACGGCATCAACTTCAATACTCCGGACGGACTGAATATAAACGCCAACAAGTCCTGGGAAATCGGTTTCAATCTGTTTCAAGGCTCCCTGACACTCTCACGTGATCGCCAATGGGGCATAACAACCGGTTTAGGCTGGGGATACCGCTCTTTCCGCCTGGGCAACAACTATGCCTTCAGACAAATAGAGGGAGTCACCGGCATTGTTCCGGGTGTTCCCGACGAGGAAGTGTATACCAAAAGCCGGTTACGCTATTTCTACTTCCGCATTCCGGTAGCCCTGGAATGGCAAAAAAGATTCAGCCACAGCAATGCTCACGGTCCTCTATTCTTTTCAGCCGGACTTGAAGCGGAAATCCGTCATGGAGCCAAGTCGAAAGCAAAGGTCAACGGACATAAAAAGAATCTGGACAGCGGCCTGAATGTCCACCCGGTAGGCATTAACCTCCTGGCACAAGCAGGTTACGGTGACATCGGAGTGTATTTGCGCTACTCTACCTACAGCCTCTTCGAACACAAAAAAGGTCCCGAACTTTATCCCTACTCTTTCGGTCTGTGCTGGTATTGGTAACAGGAAGTCCGACGGATGGCAACCATATACCCGCCCGACGGCATCAACAGTCCGACTATTCAAAAAGAATAAGCTGATTTCTCTGCCGGAAGAAACAATCTATCGTTCATATTGTTTATATTTGCAAAAAACGTATAACAATATTAACGATAGATTTTTTATATCACATGACCAAAGAAGAACTAATGAGGAAAGCCATCGAACTTTCCAGAGAAAATGTAGCAAACGGAGGAGGCCCCTTCGGAGCTGTCATTGCAAAAGATGGAGAAATAGTGGCCACAGGCGTCAATCGCGTAACAGCCTCATGCGACCCCACTGCCCATGCAGAAGTAAGCGCTATCCGCACGGCTGCCTCAAAACTGGGAACTTTTAATCTGAGCGGTTACGAAATTTACACCTCTTGCGAACCCTGTCCCATGTGCCTGGGTGCCATCTATTGGGCCCGATTAGATAAGATGTACTATGGCAATAACAAGACAGATGCCAAAAACATCGGATTCGACGACTCGTTTATCTACGATGAATTGGAACTGAAACCGGAGAACCGCAAGCTGCCATCCGAAGTATTACTCCACGACGAAGCAATCAAAGCTTTTGAGGAGTGGATGGAAAAAGAAGATAAGATAGAATACTGATAAAAATGAACTTTATACAGGGCTATTTCTACCTCAAAAAATAGAAAAGCCCTGTATAAAAGTATAATTTCAAGAGGTTATGGTCTCCTATAAGTACTTCTATTTCCATTAGCCCCAATAACTCGAGTTGAATTACCATACGAACTGGTATTATGCCCCCGGGAATTATTACGTACAGCTCCTCCTTTACTAGAATCATCAATGTCTACATAACTATGCTCCTTCAAATAATTTTCCACCGCAAGTTTCAACTGCTCTTTCTTACCCATATCAGATACCAAATCATAAATTGGAATAAGACTTCCAGGTTCTGCATCAACTAAAGTCATATTATTATCATCACAACTCTGTTGCCATGATGATATATCAATTACGGATGGATTTTTAGAATCATAATTAAGTTGCCCTATTAAAGCTCTACTCGGATCTCCTCCCTCTGTTCTATAAACAATTTCCTGCTCCGAATTATCCTTAACCAAAGTTTGATCATAATGCCCATCAACACTCAAATTAAACATATTTTTTATACCCGATGCACATCCAGCTTCTACGGTTGCTGTTTTCTTTGATGTATTAATAGAACTTCTATATAGAACTGTTATTCTTCCTCCCAAAGTAATATCAGTTAATACATGTGTCCCATAATGTTGAATAATAAAAGACGGAGATTGTTTAGATAAATCATCAACAAACATTTTTGTCAGATATTTAGATAGTAACTCAGTCGAAGCAGTAAGAAAAAGTCTACGTCTCCTAATAAAAGACGTATAATCAGCTATAGAGTATTTCGATGTATAATGTTGAGTGCTACTAAAAGAACTACTCAAAGAACCCGAGAATAAAGATAATGCTCCTCCGAGTTTTACTTTAGAAGTTACATTACGAGTATAGTCTTGTGCCGTAGTACCCGAAGTCATTCTAGCATAATTGGAAGGCACAGCGCCAATATCGACCCTTTCCTCATAATCCTTTCTCAGTGCAACTATATCAATTATTTTACTTTTAGCAGAAGCAGAAGTAAAGTATAATCCTGTCACATCATATCCATAACCTAATAAATCATATAGTTTATCTCCAGAGGCCCTAGTTACAGCAGTGGGTAAGGTAATTTCTTCATTTTCCTGTAATACAGAAAAATCATCATTAGTACAAGCGGCAAATGTGAATAGCATTAGTAAAAGTCCAAGTTTTTTCATACTCCAAAACAATTAAATTATACATTATAAAAAGTGTAAAAGACTATTCAAATGAAATACCAAGCAAAACCGGTTTTCATAAAATCATCTCTCCATATTTTTCCAAATTAAAATTTAAATATTCCAATAACACTACTCAAAAGAGAAAGACTTATTTAAATTAAGGAATAAACTCACTTGCATTCATAATTACATAAATCACAATATCTTCGTTAGAATGAAGACAAATTCTAATTGGATATCAGTGAGTTCATATATTAACATAAAACAAATTTTCTAATAATAAGTTCATTATGCTCACTTAAATCTTTATAAACAAGAATCCCCGAAGAACACTGCATCGTCCTTCAGGGATTTCTATACACACAAAAGTTATAATTTAAATTGCTTGGAAATCTTATTTAGAAACGCATACCTAAAGTAAATAATACTTGGCTACGGGTATTAGTTATCTTAGTTACATTAGGAGTTACAATGCCTCTATCATTAAACTCATTATAGAAAGGATAGAAGTCTTCTTTATAAGAAGAGAATTTATAGGCTAGATCTGCATAAATCATAGTCCCACGATATCCAATACCTAAAGTATAATTGCTAAGTGATTTAGAATTAGCAAAATCAGTGTCTGTATTAACAGAATTATATGGTAAGTACTTTATAGCACCATTCTTGAATATAGATGAACTATAATTGTATCCTAAACGAAAAGCAAATTGAGGGATTACTTTATATTCGGCACCAATGCGAAATGTATTAACTCCCTTCATAACCATCTTTGCTGCATTCGTCTCAAATTCCATCTTATCACCTTCTGGATAACGAAACTTCACAGAAGAATAATCTTCATATTCATATTCAGCACCGATGGCTAAATTTTGTCCAACAGTATATCCAAGGCTGACATTATATTTCCAGGGAGTTTTTAAACGAAATTCCCGATTCATATCTTTATTATTCAACTCCTTATAAGTATCAAAATAACTATTAAGAAGTTCATCTTTCCCTGTATCATTATTATGCATCCAGATATTAGATTCCAAATAAGCACTTGTTGTATACGTCAATCTGTAAAAAGTAGGTGTATGTACTGCAAGACCGATCCGAAAAGGAGAATCTTCAAACGGACGAATAATAGCTCCCATCTTAAAGTCAAAACCGGAACCACTAATGCGATTCATACTTCCTATATTATAGTTCTGTTTATCACCATAATCTTCTGAATAGTAATATGATTTAGTATAGTCTACATCATAAGCTCCAATTGTCAGTCCCAGATAAACTCTGTCACTAATATTAAAGGCTATATTAAAATCATACTGATCAATTCCCCCTTTTTCTCTTGAACGAAAAGTAGAATATGGAGTTTGTGGCAAGACACCAATATACTCACCATTCTTAAAATCGAACAAAAGCCCATCCCAGCCTAAAGCACCTAACCAGCCAACGCCATTATCACTATAAGGATTCAATTTATTATCTGACAGTTCCTTAAGACTCACGCCATTGGCCAACATCCCATTAGCTTGTCCAGTCATATAATCGATTTGCGAATAATTCAAAGCGCCCTCCATAAACATATTTTTATAGAAAGATTTTGCACGATGTATAATTAAACCCAAAATTCACATAACGTAATGGAGTGTGATTACCTATTTTAGAAGCAAAGACAATTCCAATGTTATCATAAGACCATCGATTATTATTATTATCAAATGTCTTTCCACCATATTTACTTTCCGTCCCATAAGTAGAAAAACTAAAAGAAGTCATAACATCATTACTTCGATAAATACCTATGCCAGCCGGATTTGTCCCCATAGTAGATATATCTCCTCCTAATGCTCCCATTGCACCTCCCATACCAACAAAACGAGCTGTTCCATTTAAATCTTTGCTAACCAATTTTGCAGCATCATATGCAGTTTGAGCATTTGCTCCTGCAGTCCATAAAAGAACTAATGCAGAAACTATTATTATCTTTTTCATATCCTAATTCTTTTAAAATCTCAATTCACAATTTTCTTATCTTCGACCACCGCTACTTCTGCTGTAGCTACCTCCACCACTTGTCGAACGAGAACTGCTACCACTACTTCTGCTGCCGGAAGAATAACTACTACTAGAGCGAGTAGAACTACCTGAGGAATAGCTTCGAGAAGATGAAGAAGAGCCATAAGAACGACGGGTACCTTCATTTGAATAAGAACGAGAAGGTGTTGTTGTCGAACTTCCACGAGTATAAGTAGAAGAAGACCTACTAGTACTTCTTGAATATGTTCCAGAGTTTGTAGAACGATTCGGATGAACGTTACTATTATAACTAGAGCTACTACGTGTACTACTTGGACGAGTATAAGTAGATCTTCTTGATGAAGAAGCATCCGTGCGGGTTGTTGCATCAGGACGTTCTGTATCTCGAACACTTATTACTCTACGTGAGCCATAATTCATACGGCTATCACCACCACGCGAAGGAGAGATATTATTACCTGAACGAGTATAAGAATCTGTACGCCGTATAGAAGAGGCGTTTACTCTGGAAGAGGTGCTAACACGAGAAGGACCATAAGAACGGCGGTTGGTATAAGTATTATGACTCGCCCAATAATGTCCTCCGCCACCCCATCCGGGATGATAGTGATGATGGTGTCCCCAGTAGCCGCCACCATACCAGCCGCCCCAGTAACCACCCCAATAGCCACCCCAATAACCGGGATAATAGCCACCCCAAGCATAATAAGGTGAAGACCAGCCCCATCCCCAGCCCCATCCGGAACCATAAGAGTTGTAACGCCAATCCCACCATAAGCGGTTGGTAAATGTCGGGAATGCATAAGCATAGAAACCGTCTGTATAAACATTCCAATCCCAGGAATTGGTTCCATAAACAATGTCCCAGTAAAGCGGGCTGCTAATGCTTACCGCAAAACGGGGATTACGGAAACGAATGATGCGTTCAGCGTACTCGTAGTCATCCTGTGAGCCATTGAACCCGTTCACCCATTCACCATCCGGATCGGAGACAGCTTTTTCTTTTACGTATAATGTATCGTCCTCCATTGCGAACTCGTTATCTTTGACATCGTAACGGCGGTTATACTCATCCACATCACGCATATCGCGTTTGTTTCCTTTACGGTCCTGAACTACTACCGTAGTACCCGGAGACGTATAAATGTTCGTGGTGACAACTTTTTTTTCCGGTTCCTTCTTCACAGGAGTCTTTTTGGCTTCCTGCTTTTTTTCCTTAGAAGGTACGAAATAAAGGTCGTCATTATTGCTTTGCGCCATCACAAGTAGTGGGAGGCACAGGGCAAACAGCGATAATAACACAATCTTTTTCATATTTCCGTGGTTTATTGGTTTCTTAATCTTTTTATTCACGTTACAAAGATAAGCAAGGTATTCACGCTGCCGGATAGATTTTCCCCAAACAATAATAGGGATTTCCCTATTTATCTTATATTAAACAAAAACAGCACTAATACTCAGCAAACTATTTCATTATCAATTAGTAATAGTCAGTAAAGAGCTGTTACTTCTGAGGCTATTTAATTGCCGAAGACACATTTACATTATCAATTTATTGTAGAACAAATTATGGCAAATCTATTTCCGACAATTGTCCCTGGAAAAATATTAAGAGACAATACACATAAAATATGAATAGCTCTTTCGCACAATTATGAAACTCGCTATATAGTGACTGATCTAACAGTGAATTCCATACAAGAGTTCAAGAATGGATATATCATTAAAAGAGCAGACACTTCTTATCTCAATAGCAAATTAAGAAACGAGAAAATACGCTCTGATACAATAAGAATAAGGCTATCCTTTGTAAGAGCAATCATGAGATTTACTCTACAATGCCGATTTATCACCTACGTCACATACCCTTTTGCATCATATAAATAGATGAAATTAAAGCAACACGAGATACTGATTTGAAAAAAATCTAATTCGGATACGAGACATTTTTATGCTATCATATTATCTTGGCGGCATTAATATAGCTGACTTAATAAATTACAATTTCTAAAATGCAACGGAAAACTAATATATCAATAGGTATTTTATTTTTATCGGCATTTTCTTTATCTTCTTTAGATGGACCTGCCTTTCTTTTCTTACCTTTTATTTCAGTCATTGGAGTGTGTGTATGAAAAGAAGCAACCACTTTTGCTGTGGCAGGCACACCATTTATAGAAGGAGATTTGTCTCCAAGGCTTATATTTCCTCTTGCTTTTCCGTCATTCTTCACTGCCATACCATATCGTTTCTTACCTATGTAATATTGCTTTTTCACCGGATCATAATAAATCCAGAAACCGACCTCTTGTCTTTGGACCTTTGTGGAACGCTTAAGCATATCACTCCAGGCTTCTTCCAAAGCCTTTTTTACAGTTGCATCCTTAATGACTTCTTCAGGTTTAGGCAAAGAGCCTGATTGCTGTGGCGAAGATAACGAAGATGAACCGCCTCCTTGAGGAGAAAAAAAGTCATCAAGTCCGGGAAGGGCTTTCGGAGATTCAGAAGGCATATCCCCAAAAGGCCATTTAAACGGGTTTTCAGAAGATGTAGGACGTCTACCGATTACTGTCACTTCGGGTAACGAAAAAACGGCACCAAAAAGATCGTCTTTAACATATTAGACACGTCATACATGGGAAGCTATAGTGTTAAAGGCGACTAATTCAGTCGCCTTATTCTTTATAAGACCTTGTTTACTCTTTTTTTTCGGCTGTGTTGATAGAGAATACAATAATAGGAGCATTATTCTCTCCCTGATTCTCTATTTCTCCTGCATATGAATCTAATGTAAAAGATTCTAAATTATATAAATACTTCCCTTTAACAATCGAATAAACGATATTTATTGTGTGGTATTTATCGTCTTTAAAAATTTCTGGACAATAAAATTCAATTTTCACATTATATCTATCTTTCTCTTCATTAAAAGTTATTGGTAAAGACAAATATCTATGTCCTTCTCTTCCCAGCATAACGATTGGACGTTCAAGCCAACTCTCTTGTAAGTCATTAGAACTGATCAAGGTCTTTATTCGATAACTTGACGAAGCGAGTTCTAATCTAGAGTTAATAATAACTGTTTCTAAGTTATCAAGAGGATAGGTAGTCTCCAAAGAAGAGATGATTTGCATATCTATATTCATACTGTATGAATATGGTGGAGTATCTGGTTGGTGGCAGGCAATCATAAAAATTGATAATACAGATAATAATAATAATTTTTTCATAATGTTGTTATTTATTAGGTGACACTTTAATAATTTCTCTATTTAAATGATAGCTGACATCATGAGTTCTATTATATATGTTGTCAAAAATATACCATCCATTTCCCCCATTTTCACCCCATCCCCAATTCATATGAAGAAATTCAGAGGTATCATAGGTACCATTGGTGAAAAAATAATCAGGTTCTTCCATATCGGGTATATTGAATTTACTTCCCCAAACTAATGATGCATATTGTGTCTGGCGTACTTCATAACCATCGCATACCCATGCATGACCTTTAGTGATTATATCAAAAAAAATTGCTTTTCTGTCTCCTCCCATAAAAACAGGTCTGTTGTTTTGTATTTCTTGAATTGTCTCACTTCTTTTGTAGTCCATTAGTGTTGCAGAATAATTCAATTTTTTGAATGCTTTTACAGCGTTGCCCATCGTAGCTCCCGTGGCTTTATCTTTGTAGGTTACTTTTGAGAAACTACGAATGTCTTTGATAAACTTTTTGAAAAATTCATCATCTTCCATATTCGTATTACATCTCAATGGAATATGTGTCCAACTATATGTAACGGGCCATTCATAATATTTGGCTATCTGCGCAATTGCAATTGGTACGCAACCAGCCAACTTATTGGGGGCATCTACATTAAAGGGAGAGCGTTGATGCCAACTCGTTTTTAGTAATGGTCCAATCGTTTTTATTGGATATTTTTTTATTAACAGTAGGTTTACTTTCTCACAGTTATAGTTTTGATCCGTATGATTACAGATGTCTCTGATGTATCCATCAGCCCTTTCCTTAGAAAGAAAATTTCGGATTGCGCCCAAGTCATGGCATTCATAACCCTTGTTAGTCCAGATCTTTTTTTGCTCCTCTTTTTTAATGGACATTGCATAATCACTTAAGGATCTTGTAGAGACATCACTTAGCTTTTCTGTTTTTAAATTTTCAAACTCAACCCATTTTTTCCTATATTTATCTATGATACTATCTGGCTGTATTTCGTTATATTGCATAATTTTCTTATACTCATCTAATAGAATGGAGGAACCATCGTTATAAGACTCTTGCAGAGAAAAAGAGCCCACATCGGAGTATGCGATTACAGGATAGTATTTTTTAGTTGCACTAATAATGGTGTAACCTTTTTGATCTTGATAATTGATAATATACATCATCGGTTTTCCATTATTATATAAAGTAAAGATTTCTTTTATCCGTTTGGTAGGTTCATTTAACGAATTCCTTGTTAAATGATGATTTTTTCTATTGAATATTTCTGCGACTATACTAGCATCTTCTGTATTAATATTGATTTTTTCTCTGTCAATACCCAGTTGAGTACTCTGTCTTTTATAGGCATCCAGAGGTGTCGGGTCTGGCAGAATCAACTCTTCTTGGGAGCAAGAAAATAACATAAAGTACAGTATTGCCAATATTGCATATAGAATAGTATTTTTGTTCATTCTAATGATTTATGTAAGTTATAGTTTAGATTTTTATTTTCGTCTCTATATTGTAAGATATAGATAATATAGATTTTTTATGGTGGTTTGATAGATGAATAGAAATAACAAAATCTAAATGAAAAATAAAATAAATGTCGATTAGACTTCATAGTATCAATTATTGAAAATTTATTTTAAATAACAAAAACTTGGATCAAAAAGTTCATTTATGATTTGTTTTTCAGCAAATGATAAAAGTCAAATACATTATTAGACAACAGATTATCAGTTTACTGCTTTTACAAAAAGCCCTAAAAATCAGTAAGTTTAAAGAAAACCAGCAGATCTTCATATGAGGAATACTGAATCCAAAAACTTAGCCAAAAACAACCAGTCACCGACAATATCATTACAACATGAAAAGTTTTTTCCATTGGAGAGCTTATCTGCAAAGACTTTTGTTGGACTCCCCTATATCATCAGAACATCCGAAAAAAAAGAAAGAGATTAAATTCATTAATAAAAAAGACTTAAATCATATATTTTATAAAGACAAGTAAAGGATGGTAAATCGCCAATACCTACTCTTAGGTATTTATACATAAAACAGAGATCTAAAGCTAAATACTATATAATAAAGAGCAAGGAGTAAAAATACATTCTCTAAAATCTTCCAGATGAAACAAATCCCCACTTCTTAGTGATAAGAAGCGGGGAAACGTCAACAAATTACAATTAAACCTTATATCCGGGAGAACTGACAAAAGAAGACATAACAACACATATATTGTCCTCCCCCTAAAGAGGCCTGTGATTACCTCTTACTACGTTCAAGATTAAAAAGAGATTGAACCTCCGTTTCACAACGTATAGGCTTATCATAAGACTACTGATTCGTGGAAATGTAAAACAATCCCGGAAGATTCTTCTGATTAAAAAAAACTTTGATTATAATTGCGAGAATAATCAGCCCTGATCTTTAAAAATCAGGGCTATAGAAAGTAGAGTGTAAATGAAAGCCTCTCATTTAATCGCTTTATTCTTTCACTATCTCACCTTTCTCATTCAAAAGAACAGTTACATCTTCCGTAGATTGATCTTCCTTGATTACAGTCACAATCACTTTATATACCTTACCGGTTTCTCTTTCCGAAACGAAAGCCTCCTTTATCGAAGCACCTTCATAATCTTTGGCCAATGCATTGATAACAGCAGCAGGAAGTTCCTTTGCGGCTATTTGTGTAAATTCGTCCTGAGGAGTTTGCAGAGTTTGTTCTACTGCTAAAGTGTCACCCGATACACTGGCAAACGCTACTGATGTTCCTAATCCCATAATCATTGCTAATGCTACTAATACCTTTTTCATAATCGTAATTTTTTTGGTGTGAATAATTAAAACAACTTTTATGCTAAATAAAAAGCAAAGGGCATGCCAAAATGTCCAAAGAGTATAAATCAACTATAAAACAACAAGTTATGATCAAGACAATAAAAAAGTTTGGGGAATAAACACACACTTTGGGGAATAAATACACAAAAAAACTCCGAGACTTTCGACCCAGAGACTTACACTTCAGTTAAATAACAAAGTTTGCTTCTACATGACCAAAGATAGTATTTCTTTCTGAACCAGTTATTGCCATTATTAGAAATTACGACATATTGGACGCGCCACACATACATGGGAAGCTATAGTGTTAAAGACGACTTATTCAGTCGCCTTATTCATTTCTTCTGTTATCGTTCTAATCTAATACAGCCGATTAATCGCTAGGTTGTAAAATGGGCCAGAATAATGCTGCCTGATATCGCAAATATTGGCAGAACGTACAGAGAAGTATCGTATATATGTTCTGACTCGCTAAGAACTACTTCTTGAGGCAATTGGACTATCTGCGCTCACTGCATAATAGCCTGTTCTTTAACTTAACAAATCTCAACCCGATAAAAACAATGTTTACTTTGTTTCTATCCCTTTAAATCGTACTTTTGCAAATAAAAACACCTATGAAGTACTTTGAGTTCACTTTTGATACACATCCTTGCACCGAAACGGTGAATGATGTGCTTGCTGCCGTGTTGGGCGAAGCCGGATTCGAGAGTTTTGTCGAACGGGAAGGCGGACTGACCGCTTATATTCAGCAATCACTTTACAACGAAGAGACATTGAAAACAGAGCTGGCAAATTTTCCTGTGCCGGATACGGAAATTTCTTATACGTTTGCCGAGGCCGAAGACAAGGACTGGAACGAAGAATGGGAAAAAAATTTCTTCCAACCGATTGTGATCGGAGACCGTTGTGTGATTCATAGCACATTTCATCAGGACGTGCCTAAGGCAGAATATGATATCCTGATCAATCCGCAGATGGCATTCGGAACAGGACACCATGAAACGACAAGCCTGATTATCGGAGAATTGTTGGATAGCGAACTGACCGGCAAGTCGCTGCTGGATATGGGCTGCGGAACTTCAATACTGGCTATTCTCGCACGGATGCGGGGAGCTAAGCCTTGCACAGCCATCGATATCGACGAATGGTGTGTACGCAACTCGATAGAGAACATCGAACTAAACGGAGTGACAGATATTGCCGTCTCGCAGGGGGATGCTTCGGCATTGCAAGGGAAAGGGCCATTCGACGTAGTAATAGCCAATATCAACCGCAATATCTTACTGAACGATATGAAGCAGTATGTAGCATGCATGCATCCGGGATCGGAGTTATTTATGAGCGGATTCTATATCGATGATATTCCGGCTATCCGCCGGGAAGCAGAAAAGCACGGACTCACCTTCGTACACCATCAAGAGAAAAACCGATGGGCAGCAGTAAAGTTCGTACTTTAACACACACAGGCCTACCATAGAGTAACACACGAACGACATAACAGTCAGTCCTGTGCTACTCTGCGGTATGACCGGATCAAACTTCAAATTCCTTTTTCACCTGCCTACACCAGTCTTTTATTCGCTTATCAGTCATTTCCGACTGATTTTCGATGTCAATGACCAATCCACACCATTTATCACCTTTCAGAGCCCGGGAACGCTCGAAACTATATCCGTCTATAGAAGTAAAACCGACAAGCGTAGCTCCATCATTCTCAAAGACTTCGGCAAGCAGTCCGACACCATCGGCAAAGTTTTCGGGATACTTCACCTGATCGCCAAGCCCGAAGATAGCCACTTTCTTCCCTTTCAACTGCAAGGTGCGGAGTTCGGGCAGAAGCTCGTCCCAATAAGTAGGCAGTTCGCCATCGAACCAGGTGGAAGCACCGACTATGAAATTATCATAGGCTTCAAAATCATTCTGCCAGGCATTTTCGATAGCTACAGACTCGGCAGAAGTACCAAATTCTTTTTGAATCTTTTCAGCCACCCAAGAGGTTTTATCGGCTTTGGCAGCATAGAATATTCCTATCTTTTTCATGATTGATCGTTTTTTTAATTAGAACTCCAGCAACTCTTTGGCTGCTTTATATATCTTTTCATCATTCGGCAGGATAGCCCGTTCCAATATCGGATTGAAACCTACCGGAGTAAAGGTGGAGCCCACACGTTGTACCGGGGCATCCAGGTAACGGAACATTTCCCCGGCAATCTGCGCTGCAATTTCGGCACCGAATCCGGAGAAGACTTTGTCTTCATGCACCACCATCACTTTACCGGTTTTCCGTACGGAAGCAAAAATCGCTTCTTTATCCAACGGAATCAGCGAACGGAGATCGATAACTTCGACACTCCCCACCCCTTCCCGGGCAAGACGTTCGGCAACATCCAGACAAAAATGGGTAGTATTGCCATAAGTAATTATAGTCAGATCGGTTCCTTCGCGGCGGATACGGGCCTTACCAAAGGGAACTTCAAACTCTTCGGGCACAACGGCAGCAGCCTCTACTGAGTTGTAAAGCGCTTTGGGCTCCAGATAAAGAGTGAATCCCTTGGAACGCATACTGGTGCGGAGCAGCCCGGCAGCATCGTCGGCAAACGACGGACAAACAATACGGGCACCGGGTAAAGTCGTAAGAGCCCCTTCAAGGTTCTGCGAATGATACAATCCACCGCCAATGTATCCACCCGAAGCAAGGCGAAGTGTAATATTGGGAGTAAACTTACCGTTGCTACGCCAATACTCGTGTGTACACTCAACGTACTGTTCGACAGCAGGCCAGAAGTAATCGGCAAACTCAGCGCCTTCAATAACCACATGTATTTTAGGATCGAAACGGCACATTCCGTTGGCCGTTCCCACAATATAATCTTCGGCTATCGGAGCACTGAACACACGGGCATCACCGAACTCCTGTTGCATCCCCTTGGTAACATTGAATACGCCTCCTTTATCTTTATTGGCCACGTCTTGTCCCCAGATAAAGGTATCAGGATTGCGGCGAAACTCCTCTTTGAGCGTTTCATTAATGGCGTTCACCATGAAACTCTTCTCACCTTCGACAGGCCCCGGAAGTCCGTCTTTATACTTTTGAGGAATATACGGTTCGGGAAGGACAAAGTCGTAAATGCTCTCCGGAATCGGATCGGGTGCAGCCAACGCTTTACGATTGGCGGCAGCCAGTTCTTTCTTGGCGGCAGCTTCTATCTGTTGGAGGTCCTCTTCGGTCAGGCGCTTGTAGCGCAACAGCATCCGGCGGAACTTCATCAGCGGATCGGCTTCCTTCACGTATGCCAACTCATTCTCGTCGCGATAGAGAGTATGCTTATCAGAGTTGGAGTGCGAACCGATACGTACGCAATTGGCATGTACTATAACCGGAGTACGGTTGGCTATAGCAAATTCACGGGCTTCGGTCATGGCATTCATCGAGTCAAATACATCCTTTCCATTGCAATGAATGATGCGGAGGTTCTTAAAACCGGAGAAGTTATCGGCCACTTTACGATTGGCAGTCTGATCCTTTTTAGGGACGGAAATGCCATAACCGTTGTCCTGGAATACAAAAATAACCGGAAGACGTTCGTTGCTGGCCCCGTTGATAGCTTCATAGACAAATCCCTCGGATGTGGCAGACTCACCATGTGAAGTAATGGCAACCCCCTTATGCCCATAATAAACCATGGCACGCCCTACGCCTGCCGCATGAAGATCGTGCGTACCGGTAGCAGAAGAGATATTCTCGATGTGCCATTCCGGTTTGGCAAAGTGATTGGACATGTGACGTCCGGCACTACCCGGGTCTGTAGCTTTTGAAATACCGTTCAGAATCAGTTCCTCCGGAGTCATTCCGGCAGAAAGCACAGTGAGCATATCCCGGTAATAAGGAAAAAGATAGTCCTCACCAAGAGTAAAAACCTGCCCGATAGCAAGCTGGATGCCGTCATGCCCGGCATAAGGAGCATGATAGGACCAGCCAAGAGATTGCAGCAAATAGGCGGGTGCCTTCTCGTCGAGCGCACGCCCCAAAGTCATTAAATGATACCACTTGCGGAGAGTCTGTTCGTCAGTGGTTTTTATATCGTATTTCTTCATATTTAAAGTGGGTTTAGGATTTTCACCACAAATCACACAGATGATCACAGTTTAAGGATAAAGATCCCCAAACAAGTTCCGCAACGATCCGGGAGATCTGTGGTGAGACTGATTTATTATTCTGTAAATCTCCGATATGGCAACTATTCTTTCCAGTTCTCCAGATAATCGGCAATGAAGTGCAGGAAGTTACCTCCCAGCGAACCATCCACCACACGGTGATCATAAGAGAGTGACAAGTACATCTTATGGCGAATGGCTATCACATCTCCTTCGGGAGTCTCCACCACAGCCGGCTTTTTCTCAATGACACCCACTCCGAGAATAGCCACCTGTGGCTGATTGATGATCGGAGTGCCGAACAACATCTTAAACGTACCGAAATTGGTGATTGTGAATGTTCCTCCGTCGATATCATCAGGCATCAGCTTATTAACCCGTGCCTTTTTCGCCAACGAATCGATAGCTACGGCAAGTCCGTTAAGATTCAAACGATCGGCATCATGCACTACGGGAACAATCAAGTTTCCATCATCTTGCGAAACAGCAATGCCCACATTGATATGTTTCTTATACAGGATGTTGTATCCGTCCACCGAGACATTTACCTGAGGATAGGCAGCCAACGCCTGGGCAGTGGCCTCAGCAATGGCAGGCATATAAGTCAGCTTCACACCTTCACGACGGAAGAAATCATCTTTGGTCTTTTCGCGCCAACGCACCAGCCGGGTGACATCTACTTCGACCACATTAGTCACATGCGGAGAAACCTTTTTCGACATCACCATATGGTCGGCAATGATGCGACGTACTCGATCCATCTCTTTGACTTCTACCGATGCATCTGAAGAAACGGCAGAAGCAGATTGTCCATGCTGAGCCTGAGGAGCCGCAGCGGCAGCCTTCTTTTGTACTTCTGCAGAAGGAACAGGAGAAGAGCCCGAATTATTTGCCGAAACCGTCGAAACCACCGTAGTAGAGACGTCGGCTGCCGGAGCACCTTTCTTCGTCTCGATGTAAGTGCGGATATCTTTTTTACTCAGCCGACCTTCATAACCTGTCCCGGGAATCGAATCCAGTTCTTCCTGAGAAATCTTCGCCTCCCGTGCCAATTGAAGTACTGCCGGCGAATACCAACGTTCCACTTTGGGAGCGGTTACTTCCGCCTGAACTTTCGGAACAGACGCAGTGCCCGACACCTCGGCAGCCTTTGGAGCAGACGCCGTTTCTACAGAGCCTGCGGTTTCCGATGCTTCTCCGGAACCTTCTCCATCCATATCTACAATGGCAACTACCGTACCTACCGGTACCGTATCGCCTTCTTTAAACAATATTTCCACCACTTTTCCGGCAACGGGAGAAGGGATCTCCGCACTGACCTTAGCAGTATTCACCTCGAAAAGTACGTCGTCCTCATTGACCACGTCACCTACCTGCACCGACCATGATAAAATGGTTCCTTCGGTAATACTTTCGCCCAACTTGGGCATTTTTATTTCGAATCTTGCCATATACACAATTATTTATTCTTTCACTTGTACAAGTAGAACAAGATTGTGAAAAAGAAAGTTTTAAGTTAATGTTTTTTTAAGTAATCGCCTGGATAAGAAAGCCGTTTAGTGGCTAAAAACATAAATCAATCTCGCGCATCCTTTAAATATCCGTTCTCACGCATTAGCAAGAAAGCAAGCAGATTCCATAGCAAGCATAACGCATTATCAATAATTACTTTACTTCTTTCTAAAGTATCTTTATCTCAACCCGGGTATGCGGGACGAGATAAGAACCTAACCATTTTCACTAAAGATACTAAGAAAAACAAACTGCTTTAAATGGTATGAACAGATAGGGAAACAGATACATCTATCTGTATATCAAACACAAACGATGAATCGAGCTTGCCCAATCGAGGGTGGAAGATGGAAGTACACTTTTCGTATGAGAAGGCTGAATTTTGAAAGGAAAATAGTTCTCCTCCACCGGATACTGAATAATCAGACTGCTTGGTGATATTCACGTCAGTTACAGATAGTGTTGTATTTATTTTCCCGTAACCCCTCGATAATAGCTAGTTCCTCCTTACTGAACGCTTCGGCAACCGAAGGACCTGCAAAATAACGAAAAACCCACTCCCGGAATTTATCTGTAGATAGAGCCGGATGCATATACTCTTTCAGATTCGTCACTTCGCTACGTACCGAACGGACAGCAGGATGTACGGCAACCTTTTCCTCAAGTCCTTCTACCTCAAGCAACTTATTCAACAACACCAGATTTGTATCATACAGCAGTGTGCAATGATACATTGCACGATTGCGATGTACGCATTGCGCACTGCCCGAGACTTTTCGCCCGTCGACATAAATACCCAATCGTTCGTCGCCTCTCACTGCAACTCCGGCGGCAGTCAACATTTCAACCGTTCGCTCCAGATAAGTTTCGAAACGCGCCAGACAGGTAGTTTCAATGAACGTAAGATTGATGTTGCCCAAATCGTGATATACGGCACCGCCACCGGAAAACCGCCGGAATACAGGAATCTTGTTTTGTTCCGCCATCGTCCGGTTCACTTCCGTTTCCACCCGCTGATGCTTGCCTATAATTACGGACGGAGCACTTTGCCAAAGCATGAATACATCTTCTGTACCCTGCTTCAACAAATACTCTTCAGCCGCCAGATTGAAACCGGCATCCGTAAAAGAGCTATTTATAAACCGCATCAGGCAAACAGTGTCTCGTGATAAATTTCACCGACTGTCGGGTGCGGGAAAACACTCTTTCTGAATTCATCGACCGTATATCCTCTCTGGATAGCAATGCCTGCCACAACAATAATTTCCGAAGCCGGATTGCCCAACATGTGGCAGCCGACAATCCGATCATTATGATCGATAATCAGTTTACACAGTCCGTTCCCCAACTCGTTTTCGGCAACAAAACGCCCCGAATAAACCATCGGTAGTTTTTGTATCCGGTAATAAATACCCTTAGCTATCAGCTCCTCCTCCGTTTTACCCACACCGGCCAGTTCGGGATTGGTATAGACTACGCCCGGAACACAATCATAATCCATCCGGTCATCTATTCCCAAAATATGATTAATGGCAACTTCTGCTTCACGAATAGCCGTATGTGCCAATAAAGAAAAGCCGGTAATATCACCGCAAGCATATACACGTGGATGAGAGGTCAACATGTGTTCATCTACAACGACCCCATTCCGGTGCAACTCAATATTCAGTTTATCCAATCCTACTTGGGTGATATTCGCTTTACGGCCTACGCTCACTAAAATCCGGTCGGCATCGATAAACGAACTCTTTCCATCCTTTTCCACTGTTACTCCTTTATCACTCACCTCGGTTACTTTCGTGTTCAGATAGAAATTAACCCCTTTCTTGGTATAGTCAGCACGCAACATCGCACTGGTTTCTTTATCCATTGCTCCAAGAATCTCCGGCATCATCTCGATCACTTTCACCCTAACGCCCATGCTGTTAAAGAATGAAGCAAACTCCATTCCGATCACTCCGCCTCCAATAATGGCGAGCGATGATGGAAGAACAGTGCTATCCAGCGCCTCTCGTGAGGTCCAGTAATCCACGTCCGAAAGCCCCTTTATCGGAGGGATCACGGTATCCGATCCGGTACAAACCAACAGATAGGTTGCCTCGTATACCTCTCCATCACAGCGGATATGGAATCCTTCTTCACCTTCGCCCTCTATCACCGCTTCCTTATCTACAATAGTCACTCCGTAAGAGTTTACCGTCATTCTCACTCCACCCGTCAACTTCTGCACCGTTTTGTTTTTCCGGCCGATGATTTTTTCCATATCAAATGCAGGAGCACCCTCTACCGAGACACCGTATTTCGGCGCACTCTTGATACCGTCCAACACCTTAGCAGAATAAAGCAGGGCTTTGGTAGGAATACATCCTTCATTAAGACACACACCGCCCATTGCTTTTTTCTCGAACAAAACAGCACGCAAACCATTAGCTCCTGCTCTCTCGGCAGCAGTATACCCGGCAGGTCCACCACCGATAATAGCTATATCATATCTCATAATCGTATATTTTTTTTAGTTATTCATATGATTAACAACAAAAAAAGATAGAGCTTAGTTTTAAAAAGCCGTTTTTTTACAATGGCCCTCATAAGGTAAAACAGTTACTTTTGCTACACAAAGTATAAATCATGATAAAACTGTTCACTAATAAAGAAATACCTACCGCCACAGGGAAAGAGCAAAGAGCCGGTTACGAAGATCGATGACATTCCAAACAAAAAGATTATCTACAGGCAAATTCTATTATAGAATGAATAAGCAGTCACACCTCATTCATCTTTATCAATATGATCGTTTCCTTTTACTCTGTCCCCCTTTACCCGTATAGAAAGCAGGACTTATTAATCAATTTTAGATAAGGGAAGATATTTTTCTGATAAATTATTTGTCTATTAAGCGACAAGCCTGCATATTTGCGCACTTTTGAAACCTACTATCTGTATTTACGGAAAGTCGGGATACAAAAAGCTTTCAGGATATCATCCGTCTGATATGAACGGATAATATCAAGATAGAGCTAACTATAAAAATAAAACAGTATAAAGAATCCATTTTAGTAATATGAAGAAATTGCTTTGTCCCCAGTGTAAAATAGCCGGTATGTATGTAAAAAACGATCAGGGTGAACGTCTGTTAGTATATATTGCCCAAGATGGAACAGTCGTACCCAAATATCCGGAAATCCCAATCGAAGGATTCGATTTTACGGAAGTATATTGTCTGGGCTGTTCCTGGCATGGATCGCCCAAACAACTGACAAGATTCTAAGCGATACGCCACCATCCTGTGCTAATAAGCCAAAACTTCACCACAGATTAACAGATTACACAGAGAAACACTATTATCACTTATCTCTTGCTATATAGTTGTGTAATCTCTCAATCTGTAATGAAGCAGGCTTTAGGCATGGATAAAAACCTCATATAGCCGTAGAGTTAAGGGTGCAGGTCAATTGTCCCACTGCCTGAAATCAATCCACACCATCTTCGACATTTTGAGATCCGTCCTAGCCGAATCGTGCCCATAGCGAATGCCGCAGTTATAGTGTACATACGTCTTTTGTAAATCGATGGCGTCTGTGATAGCCACAGAAACGACTCCGGGCTGTGCGTCCGACTCTAGAGAGTAAATGCACTGCTGTTGATGCAACTTCATACTGTTGTTGATGTGATTTAAATAATTCTGGCGAAGGGTCCAGCCTCCCCATGTCACATAATTGGGTGTCATCGCTTGTGCAGCGTCTATCCAACGCAATCCCTGACTCGTTTCGTAAACAAAGGCTTCCGCCCTGTCGTAGAACTCTCCGGGAATAAACTGCCAAAGTTTGCTGTACAGCCCGTTACCAAACTGCCCCTTGCAGGAATAGTCCATCGATTTAGTCTTGTAAGACACTTCGGTAGACGATTCTTTACCAAACGACACTTTGAACGCCTCCCAAGGTTTGTCTTCCAGTTTGGTGGGCGATACGGAAACAGACACTTTCCAGAAAGAGTTCTCGGTATAGCTGGCACCGTGATTCACCGTCTGCGGCTGATAACTGATCTCCCTGAAAATTCCTCCGTCCGAATGAACGGTTATCTCACTGGAAGCCTCCCGCATCAAATTCCAGATGTAAGCATAGACATTGGCACCTTTGGGAGTGGTATAGTCTTTGATATTGGCAGTGAAGCCATTTCCGGCATTATTCGTGATACTCAATATACAGTTGTTGTTCTTACTGTATATCTGGAAGTTATAGGCATCTATCGCCCAGGAGTTATCTATAATCACATCGGGTGCGGCACCCGGTTTCATCTTATAAGGGACCGCCTGCATGGAGTAGTTCATGTCTCCCTGAGCATAGCCATAGATACGGTTGTAAATCTCAATCCTCTTCAAAGCCTCCTTATCCGCCATTTGTGCATTATATCCGGGATCCGGATCGTTACCTTCGGGTAAGGTATCGGCAGAGCGGGTCAACAGTTTTTGATTGAAGGAAGCCACTCCCTTACCAATCATATTATCTTTGGCATACGGATCGGCAGAAGGAAAAATACGGTAATGCTGTACGTTATCATAGTTGATCGCGTAATAACCTGCTTCCATATAGACTCCTATCAGTGAAAGCATCTCCTCCTTCTGTTCCGGAGTGGACTGAGTGGCAATCACATAAAAATCCCTTTTATAGAACTTCAACATACGGAACAGAGATATCGGATATTTACCGGAGATAACATCATCGACATTCAAAATGACCGTCATATAAATCTTCGGATTCTTGATGTCAGCATTAAGTTCCGTCTCAGGATCTTTCATCTTGTCATAGTCCACAATGGTCTTCTTCCCTATTTCCCAGGAAGAAGGAATGTTGTTGAACAAGCGGGATGTAATATCTTTCACTTCCGCATCGTTAGTTCCCATACGTATCAGGACCACGTCCTTCTTATCTGCCGCATAGTCCTCATCCGTCCCCGGAACATCATCAATGACATCCCTAACGCATCCCCCGAAAAGAATACTTGAGAACAGAAGTATCATATATATCATTTTTGTTTTCATCATAATCTTTTTTTAATGGTTCGTTTTACCAGTTATTATAGTCTATCCACACTGTAGTGGTTTTGTGTACATCCACAGTGGTATTGTAAGCTGTTCCGGCACTGCTCGGCAAAGAATGAATCACCGCCGCTCCCCAACTCGTAAACCAAGCTCCTCCACGCTGTAAGACCATTCCATCGGTTATCTCGATGGCTACAACACCGGCCGACGCACCGGTTGTCCGGGCAGTAATGGCGCATTGCTGCTCGTAATTGAGCAGATTCTGGTTAAACTGCAAGTCGTTGTCATAGTCACAGAAAGGATTATCCGTACCCGGAGTTCCCGCCACATGATCATAGAGAATATCATACCATGCAGGCGAAATCATAGTAACAGCATCGATCATCCCCTCTGCATTCATAGCCTTGCTACCCCGGAAAAGCGTTTCAGGATACCACTTCCAGCAATAACTCATCTCGGCATCGGTAATGGTACGAGTCACCTCACGGGTCATTTCCGCCAACTGATATGTAATGGACTTGCCCCAACGATACTCACCCTTTAAAACCGGAGTCGCTCCCAAATCAAATCCTACGCTCTTTTCGTATGCATGCTCAATGGTACTCTCTGTCTCCGGCAAACCCGGCGCAAAGTCAATCAGTTTGAGATTCAACTGTGAACTTTGGTCGTCACGGATATTAATCTTTGTATAAGCATTGTTTCGCAATCCCCATATCAACGCCCAAAGTTCATACATCGGTGCATTATTCAAAGATACCAATGAATGGTCGAGCCTGTTGGAAAAACCATTTCCGCCCGAACTATAAACAGCAAGCATATTATCTCCATTGGTCGGTGCGTAAATACGCAGATTATAAGCATCAATGGTCCATTCGCGATCAACCATCCCATCATACCTTTTATCATCCCGCGGGAGATACTCCCTGATATCAGCCGTATAGGGTAATAGCGTCTCATATCCGGTCATGTGATATTTATAATCACTGGTATATACATAATACCGATTGCTGATATAGATCTTCTTCATAGCATGCAAAGCCCGTTCGGTAACTTCCGGAGCCGAAGGATCATCCGTCGGTCCGGGAGAGCCCAACATGCTACGGGTGTGAGGATTGAGACCACCCGTTCCGCAAAGCTTCTTCAAAGCATCCGGATCGTTTGCGTCATAATAGGCATAGCGCTGTTCACGCGGAAAGCTGACTTTATAATATCCCTTATCTACATAAAGCCCGAAAAGTTTAAGCATTTGCGCCTTCAAATCTTCTCCCTTACCGTCTTTGGCAATTAAGATGACTCCCTGACGATTGTGACGGATGTCCTGTATCATCTCAGGACTGTAAGTACCTGCTATGAAATCGGCAACACTGCCTACAATTGTCAGATCGTTCAAAGAATCTTTTGCCATGGTTTCCAAGGTTTCCACCTTGTCTGTCCCCGGTAAATCATTAAAAGCCACCATCTTGTCATAGTGGTTCACGGTTTGCAGTTGATCTGCAACTTTCTTTGTTTCCGCACTCATTCCATTAAGCCAGATCAGATAGCTGCCCGACCTGGAAGCTACATCGACCTCATCCGTATTAGTACCGGTTGCAGCCGATAAGTCTTCTGCGCTGATCGGTTCATCCGTATCGCAGGAGTAAAATGCAAGCAAAACAAATAGAAAAATGAATAAAGTTTTCATATTCATATATGTTTAAAAGTGAGACAATATGCCACATTTACCGGCTGAAATGTGACGGGTTTAGTTACTTCGTCTATAAAAAGAGAACGTATAGCAAAAAGAATAGGTTCAACCCGATATCATTCGAGCTTAAAATACAGTCTATCAAATGGAAGCAATCTATGCCCGGAATCCCTATAAACACTGCAATGTAGAAAGTTATTAGAACTTTCTAATTATTTCATTTTAATAATCCTGACCGGACGGAAGATTTCTGTTGATTAACGATACGAAATAAAACGCCCAATACATTGATAGAAATCATCAGACAGAAAGTCATCCCATATTGAGTAAAGTTTTTTAGGAAGAGACCGGAATAAATCTCTCACTTAACGAAGTTTATCAGTCCTGCAGCTAAACTAATAATCCTCAGACGGGTTATACCAACAGTACTCACCTATTAATAATGTATCATGGACAATAGTATTTTAATCAATAACGTTCAAATTTTCGATGGAAGCAGCGAACAGACCGGCCGGGGAAATGTGCTGGTGGTAAACAGCCGGATTAAAACCGTTTCAGAAAGTCCGATCCCTACGGACGGAATTCCCAATGTTACCATTCTTGACGGAAAGGGAAAATTCCTGATGCCCGGACTAATCGACGCACACTGGCATGCTTATATGTCATGCAATACGATGATGGATCTGCTTACTGCAGACACCGCTTATACGCAGTTCAAAGCCGGACAAGAAGCTCGAGCTACCCTACTACGCGGCTTCACAACCATCCGGGATGCAGGTGGTCCGGTCTTCGGGCTTAAACGGGCCATCGACGAAGGAATCCTTTCCGGACCACGCATTTATCCCAGTGGCTCTCTTATCTCCCAGACAGGAGGGCATGGAGATTTCCGGGCGGTATATGACGAACCCCGTCCCTTTGACTGTTGCGGACTGACGCATACCGAAGAGATGGGAGCTGCCATTATCGCCGACGGAATAGACGCCGTGACCGTCGCCGCACGCAATAATCTCCGCCTGGGAGCCAGCCAGAATAAATTGATGACAGGCGGCGGGGTAGCTTCCTTGTATGATCGGTTGGAAGATACACAGTTCTTCGAGGAAGAGATTCATGCTGCCGTTAAAGCGGCGGAAGATGCAGGAACATACGTAATGGTGCATGTCTATGTGCCCAGAGCTATTCAACGAGCTATCCATGCAGGTGTAAAAAGCATCGAGCACGGCCATCTGATTGACGAACCCACCATGCAGCTGATCGCAGAGAAAGAGATATGGCTCAGTATGCAACCCTTCACTTTAGGAGATAATCAATTCCCGACAAAAGAACAACAGGAGAAGCATGCCTTGGTAGTTCAAGGTACGGACCAAACCTATCAACTGGCAAAGAAATACAACGTCAAGCTGGCATGGGGAACAGATTTACTGTTCAATCCTGCCAACACGAAGAATCAGAATCAGGGAATCCTTAAATTAAGACAATGGTTCAGTAACTTTGAAATTCTCAAGATGGTAACACATGATAATGCGGAATTGCTGGCTCTGTCCGGTGCACGAAATCCCTATCCCGGGAAATTGGGTGTTATAGAAGAAGATGCCTGGGCAGACTTAATTCTGGTAGATGGAGACGTACTGAAAGACATTACCCTATTGGGAGATCCGGAAAAGAATTTCATAATGATCATGAAAGGAGGAGAAATATACAAGAATAGAGTCTGACAACCCTGCTCTTCGCAAATGTCACTTTATAGAGACAGTTGATACATCATACGATAAGGGCCCTGAAAGATCATACTTCCAGAGCCCTTGCGGTTTCTACTCTTACTACTCAACCACCATGATACGGTCGTTCAGCCCCACTTTCGTATTCTCCTCCACAAAAATCTCTTTCACCACCCCATCGGCCACCGAACGAATTTCGTTTTCCATCTTCATGGCAACCAGTACGCACAGCGGATCACCCTTCTTCACTTCATCTCCCTTCCTGACGTAAGTTTTCAGGATAACGCCCGGCATGGGAGCTACAACTACCTGACGCCCTACGGCATCTGCTCCGCTACGGGCATTATGTATCTTCTCGAGTTCTCCTTTCAGCTCGATCTGATAAAGTTCCCCCTTATTCATAATGGTATAAGAGGAATGGGAAGTCGGAGATATCTGTACTCCGTGCGAATGATGATTGATGATAATGGAATAGATAGAGTCACCCCCTACGTTGTAGTCCACATCATACACTTTCCCGTTAACAGCCACTTTCTTCACCGGCCCGTCTTCCAGAATCTCCACTTTATACTCGCTGTCGGGCACATCCTGTATTTTGGCATAATAAGTTGCTAATATTGTTGTCATAAGCATTCTGAGTTTAATAGTTATTGGCAGTCATTTGCAACTTGCCGTAATATTTCCAAAGCGAATCTCCTACTACCGGAAGCGTAGTGGCGCGTGAAGCAGCCTCTTTCTCTTCTTCGTAATGTTTCAGCGCAGCAGCAATCACCGCTACTGTCGGATCGGTATTCTGCCTGCGTTTCAGGTCTTCCTTATCGAAGCGCGTATCGATAAAGGTAGTATCGTACTCTCCTTTCAGGAAAGCCGCATTCTTCAACACACGCTGATGGAAAGGAATCGTAGTCTTGATACCCAGAATCTTATATTCGCGCAACGCACGGGCCATGTTCGAAATAGCCGAATCACGATTACGTCCCCAACAACAGAGCTTTGCAATCATCGGATCATAATGCAGCGAAACCTCAAATCCCGCATAAGCCGCACTGTCCAAACGGACATTACGTCCTTCGGGAGCTTCACGAACGGTTATCACCCCGGGCGAAGGCATGAAGTTATTCTCGGGATCTTCGGCATAAATGCGACATTCAATGGCAGCTCCCCGGAACTCGACATCTTCTTGCCTGTAAGGCAGACGATTGCCGGCAGCTACCAGTATCATGTCGCGTACCAGATCGACCCCGGTACACTCTTCCGTCACCGGATGTTCCACCTGCAGGCGAGTATTCATTTCCAGAAAATAAAAATTCTGGTCTTTATCCATCATGAACTCCAGCGTTCCGGCACTGTAATAATTAATCCGCTTACAGGCCTCCACTGCAACCTTCAGCATCTTGGCACGTGTTTCGGGCTTCACAAAAGGAGAAGGCGATTCTTCAATTACTTTCTGATTGCGTCGCTGAATGGAACATTCCCGTTCATAAAGATGAATTACATTTCCATATTTATCTCCCAGTATCTGCACTTCAATGTGATGGGGATTCTCGATATATTTTTCAATATAAACAGCATCGTTGCCAAACGACGTTCCGGCTTCAGACTGTGAAAGGCGCAATGCCGTCTCCATTTCTTCTTCACTGCGTACCAGACGCATACCTTTTCCACCACCCCCAGCCAGTGCTTTCAGCATGATGGGATAGCCTACTTCGGCAGCCACCTTTTTGGCTTCGGCAATGCCTTTCACCGGATCTTCCGTGCCCGGTACGATCGGTAAACCGGCTTCACGCATAATCCGACGGGCCTCAGTCTTGATACCCATTCGGGCAATAATATCGGCACTCGGACCAATAAAGATTACCCCTTCTTCCTCACAACGACGGGCGAAGTCCGCATTCTCAGACAGAAAGCCATATCCCGGATGGATGGCAGCTCCTGTCTTTTTGGCTATTTGCAGAATCTTTTCCGGTTTCAGATAAGACGTATCTTCCGGAGAATCGGAAATACAATAAGCCTCTTCGGCATAACGCACATGCAAGGCACCCCGATCTACCCGGGTGTAGATAGCCACTGTGGCAATATTCATTACCCGGCAGGTACGGAAAATACGCATGGCTATTTCGCCACGATTCGCAACTAATATCTTTTTTATCATACGATGTTCTCCTCTGCTTTAAAGTGGAAGATTTGAATGTTTCTTAGGCGGATTAGACTGCCGCTTGTTGGCAAGCATCTCAAAACTGCGTATCAGGCGCATACGGGTTATGGCCGGATCGATCACCTCGTCCACGTAGCCCAACTCGGCAGCCCGGTAGGGGTTGGCAAACTTGCTGCGATAGTCATCCTGCAACTCTTTACGCCTGGCTTCAGTGTCGGCAGCTTTGTCAATCTCTTTGCGGAAAAGAATGTTCACCGCTCCATCGGGGCCCATCACGGCTATTTCGGCAGTGGGATAAGCCAGATTCACATCTCCCCTGATGTGCTTGGAACTCATTACATCATAAGCTCCGCCATAAGCTTTACGGGCAATCACCGTGACCTTCGGCACCGTAGCTTCACAATAGGCATAAAGCAACTTGGCACCGTTGCGGATGATGCCGCCATACTCCTGATCTACCCCCGGAAGGAATCCCGGTACATCTACCAGTGTGAGCAATGGAATATTGAACGCATCGCAGAAACGGACAAAACGGGCTGCCTTAACAGAGGCATTGATATCGAGCGTTCCGGCCAATGCCAACGGCTGATTGGCCACCACCCCTATCGTCTTCCCGTTCAGGCGAATATAACCGATAACGATGTTACGGGCAAACTCTTCCTGCAATTCAAAGAAACTGTTATCGTCCGCCACTGCACGGATCATCTCTTTCATATCATACGGCTGATTAGGATTGGTAGGCACCAGATCCGACAGTTCGGGCGTAAGCCTCGTCGGAGAATCGGTAGTAGCAACAAACGGAGGCTCTTCCATATTATTTCCGGGCAGATAAGAAATCAGTTCACGAATGTAATTGATGCATTCAATATCATTTTCGGCAGAAAGGTGTGCCACCCCCGACTTCATGGTATGGACATCCGCCCCTCCCAGATCTTCTTTGCTGACTTCTTCCTGTGTCACGCTCTTCACCACATCGGGACCGGTGATAAACATATAACCGGAATTTTTCACCATCAGGATAAAATCGGTCAATGCAGGCGAATAGACCGCCCCACCCGCACACGGACCCATGATGGCACTGATCTGAGGGATGACACCGGAAGCCAAAGAATTACGCAGGAATATCTCCGCATAACCGGCCAGCGAACGGACTCCCTCCTGAATACGGGCTCCTCCCGAATCGTTCAGCCCGATGATGGGTGCTCCCATCTGCATAGCCATATCCATCACTTTACAAATCTTCCTGGCATACGTTTCGGACAATGCACCGCCAAAAACGGTGAAGTCCTGAGCAAAAACATACACAAGCCGTTTGCCGATCATACCATATCCGGTTACAACTCCATCACCGGATATTTTCTGTTTCTCCATACCGAAATCCGTACAACGATGGGTCACCAGTTTATCGAGTTCAATAAACGATCCTTTCTCCAGAAGCAGGTCGATACGTTCACGTGCCGTCAATTTTCCGACAGAATGTTGTTTCTCGATACGGGCGTCTCCACCACCTTTTTCGGCTTGCCTGTTCAACTCTTCCAGGCGATTGATAAGCTCTTTCATAGGCTATTATTTTAAAGTATATGTAAAATTAGCATGTAAAAAAGAGAACAGATGTAATCCAAGTTACAATTGCTTGTTTATTTTCACCCTCTTTCCCGGAGAAAATGAAAAGTTTGGAATCCTGACTTTATTAAGATAACAATTATTTGCTTAAAAATGTTAGCGTGCATGTCCTATAACATTATTTTGAGTATGAGTCAACAAAGTCCCCCTCTCAGACGTTTAATCTCGCAAATAGTTTATGTAAAAACCTAGACCAAAATGAAAATGAGAACAATCAAACATTTTTTAGCAGCATGCTTCCTGCTTGTATTTGCCACAAGCATACATGCACAAGAGCAGGGAACAAAAACTTATCTTCCCAAGTTCGCCATCAAAACCAATGCCCTCTACTGGGCCACCAGTACTCCGAACCTGGGATTTGAAGTAGCCTTGGCGAAAAAACTCACTCTTGATGTATCGGGCAACTACAATCCCTGGAAATTTTCCAAAGACAGACAGATCAAGCACTGGCTGGTACAACCTGAACTCCGCTACTGGCTTTGCGAACGTTTCAACGGTAGTTTTTTCGGTCTCCATGGCCATTATGCCGATGTTAACATGAGCAATCTCGACATCTTCGGGTTGGGCAACTACCGCTATGACGGCAAGATCTATGGTGCAGGTATCTCTTACGGCTACCATTGGATACTGAAAAACCGCTGGAGTATGGAAGCCACTATCGGTGCAGGATATGCCCGCCTGGACTATGACAAATACGCATGTGGCAAGTGTGGTGAAAAGCTGGGGCACAACAACAAGAATTATTTCGGACCGACCAAAGTCGGACTCAGCATCATTTATACCATCAAGTAAACGTCCCGCATTCACCGGAACCAATTATAAAAAACTAAACCAACAGTAACAATGAAAAGAAAAATCATATACTTCCTCTTGGCCCTCGCAGTAGTAATGCCGGCCAGTGCCCAGAATTTTTTTAAAGATGCCATCAGTCTATCCGATGTTTCATTATGGCAACAGGGCAATTCGCTTTATGTAGACATGAAGATCGATATGAAAAATCTGACAGTCAGTCCCGAACGTATGCTCACACTTACTCCGCTCCTGACAGACGGACAGCACAACGTAGCGCTGGAAGAGATCATCATCAACGGCAAACGCCGTCAGAAGGCTTATTTGCGCGGATTAGCCATCAGCCGCGAACTACCTGCAGGAATCGTAATTCCTTATAATAAAAGAGAAGTGCTCAACTATGCCCAGGTGATCCCTTACGAACCTTGGATGGCAAATGCTTCATTGAATCTGGTAGAAAATCTATGCGGCTGCGGCAACAACGAAGAGATGCTTGCTCAGGAGCTGATAACAAACGACGTTTCTACCGAAGCGAAACGCCTGAGTGCCATGATACCGGTGGTTGCTTATATTCAGCCGACTGTGGAGGTGGTGAAAAACCGTAGCGAACAGTATGAAGCTCACCTCGACTTTCCTGTCAGCAAAGCTGTGATCCAGCCGGAATTCATGAATAACCACAAAGAGCTGATGAACATTCATGCTATGTTCGACAAGATTCAGAATGACAAGAACCTGACAGTAACAGGAATCAGTATCGAAGGATTCGCTTCACCGGAGGGTCCGTTGAAATTCAACGAACAACTGTCGCAGAAACGTGCCGAAGCTCTGAAGAATTATCTGACTACCAACGAAAAAGTTCCCGGCAAACTTTACAAAGTAACTTTTGGTGGTGAAAATTGGGACGGATTGGTACAAGCATTGGAAAAATCGTCCATGAAGGATAAAGATAAATTTATCGGTATCATCAAGAATACGACTGACGATGCGCGCCGCAAACAGGAAATCATGCGCGTGGACGGCGGTGCTCCTTATCGCACAATGCTGAAAGAGATTTATCCGGGACTCCGCAAAGTGAACTGCAAGATAGACTACACCGTAGCCAACTTCGATGTAGAACAAGGACGGGTGGTGATAAAAGTCAACCCGAAATATCTGAGTCTGAACGAGATGTATCAGGTAGCCAACAGTTATCCGAAAGGAAGCAACGATTTTGTGAATGTATTCGACATTGCCGTACGCATGTATCCGAACGATGAAGTAGCCAACCTGAATGCCGCAGCCGTATCACTGACCAAAAAAGATCTGGAAAACGCAATCAAATATATGGATAAAGCCAACCATCAAACAGCAGAATTCATCAACAACGTAGGTGTATACAACTTCCTCAATGGAGATGTACAACGCGCCATCGCTGCCTTCAACCAAGCTGCCCAGATGGGTAACGAGGCCGCTAAAGCCAACCTACAGCAACTGCAACAGATCTTGAATATGAAGAAAAAATAAATCCCCGGTATTGGGGTGTAGCCATCCGATAAAAAGGGTGTAGCTATCCGGACCAAAGGGTGTAGCCTTTCCATGCGGAGGGCTACACCTTTTTTTATTTAACGCTATACAGCAAAAAAATAATTATTTCATCCGTCAAAACAGGTTCCGGTTTTGTTATATCAATATCTTAACTTAAACATCAACTATTAAAAACAGACAATTATGACACTGATCCTTGCCATCGTTCCGGTATTGCTCTTGATTGTATTAATGGCATTTTTTAAAATGCCGGGTGACAAAAGTAGCGTCATCTCCCTGATAGTAACTATACTGATAGCTCTTTTCGGATTCCATTATGCGGTAGATAACTTGGTATTTTCATTCGTATACGGTGCACTGAAAGCGGTTTCTCCCATCCTGATTATCATCCTGATGGCTATCTTCAGCTACAATGTATTGCTGAAAACAGAGAAGATGGAGATTATCAAACAACAATTCTCTTCCATCTCTACCGATAAAAGTATCCAGGTACTGCTCCTTACCTGGGGTTTCGGAGGGTTACTTGAAGCCATGGCAGGTTTTGGTACAGCTGTTGCCATCCCCGCCGCTATCCTGATCAGCCTGGGATTCAAACCCATCTTTTCAGCCACCGTCAGCTTGATAGCCAATAGTGTGGCTACGGCTTTCGGTGCCATAGGTACACCGGTACTGGTACTTGCCAAAGAAACCAATCTGGATGTACAGGTGCTGAGTACGAACGTCGTACTGCAACTTTCCGTACTAATGTTCCTGATACCGTTGGTACTACTCTTCCTGACCGACCCAAAAATAAAATCATTACCCAAAAACCTATTTCTGGCACTGCTGGTAGGCGCTGTATCTTTAGGTAGCCAGTACGTTGCGGCCCGATATATGGGAGCCGAATCACCGGCTATCATCGGCAGCATCTTGTCTATCGCCGTTATCGTCATTTATGGCAAACTGACTGCCCCCAAAAAAGAGAAAGCGCAGCAGAACGCACTGAAAGGGAAAGATATCCTGAATGCCTGGAGCATCTATCTGCTGATTTTGTTACTGATCATACTGACCAGTCCGCTTTTTCCGGGCCTCCGAAGTACGCTCGAAAACAATTGGGTGACACGCATCAGCCTCCCCATCAATGACTCCACCGTGAATTATACCATCGCCTGGCTGACACATGCCGGAGTTCTGCTTTTTGTAGGCACATTTGTAGGCGGTCTGATACAGGGAGCTAAAGTGAAAGAACTGTTTGTCGTTTTATGGAACACGGTGAAACAATTAAAGAAAACGTTCGTCACCGTTATCTGCCTGGTGGGTTTATCCACTATCATGGATACGGCAGGCATGATTTCCGTGATTGCCACTGCACTCGCCACAGCTACCGGAAGCCTCTACCCTCTCTTTGCTCCGGTTATCGGTTGTTTGGGTACCTTCATCACCGGAAGTGATACCTCCTCGAACATCCTTTTCGGAAAGCTGCAAGCCAGCGTAGCAGGGCATATCAATGTCAGTCCCGACTGGCTATCGGCCGCCAATACGGTAGGTGCGACAGGAGGTAAAATCATCTCTCCTCAAAGTATTGCTATCGCCACATCAGCAGGCAACCAGCAAGGTAAGGAGGGAGAGATCCTGAAAGCAGCCATTCCTTATGCACTGGCTTATGTAGTCATAACGGGAATCATTGTGTATATATTCAGTTAACCATTAACGATATTGATAAAAAAGGTGTGTCGCAACTCTTATTCACCGTAGAGTTATGACACACCTTTCGTCTATTATATTAATCTATCTGATTTTTCAGAAACAGTTCATATAAAATCAGTTGACTATGATTTCTTATTTCAGATTCGTATTTGCATTCGTTTCTTTTTCAGGAATAGAATACAAATAATATATACTATTGGGCACAAACTTCGTTCCATCGGGGAAGCTGGTGAACCAATGACCTTCCGGATGATATTTTTTATAAGTACCGTTCTGTTGCCAGCAATCATATTCTTTGGCAGCTTCATCTTCGGTCAAAGCGACACGTACCACAGGACGTTGCGTACGGAGAACATCAGTAATGCCAAATCCTTCACCCCAAAGTTCACGGCGACGTTCCATCAGAATTTCATCAATCACCTGCTCCTGTTTTTTTCCGGTAAGATCATAATCGGCCAGTCCGCGGGCGTTTCTCAAAGTATTGAGCGGTTTTACGGCTTCGCCCAATTGACCTTTACGCGCCAAGGCTTCGGCAGCTATCAAATACATTTCGGCAGAACGCATGATGACAATATCGCCCGTCTGGTCGGAACGGATGCGGAACTTGCGGTATCCCAGATAACCTTCACGCATCCACTGGAACAATTCCAGACGGATATCACCTTCGGTAAAGGTGTCCTTGAAATGCGGATCGGCCATAAAACTATTGTATGAATCGGGTTCTACCACATCCAGATAATAGAAGTTATAGCTGGCATCGGACTGGCTGACAGATTGCGGATGTCCCCAGATCCACTCGGTATTCGATATATCGTTGAAGCCCATATAGTTTTTGGCATCCGTCATCAGAGTGTAACCTTTGGCAGCTTCCAATGCGGCTTTGGCGGCTTCGTCCCACTGTCCGGTAAGCAGATAAGTACGGGCCAGAAGTCCGTTTACCACATCGGTGTTAGGTTTGTATTTCGACTTGTCATTCGGACGCACATAACCGTCAAGAAGTCCTTTGGCACGGTTGAGGTCATTGATGATCTGTGTATAGATCTCTTCGAGCGTTGCCTTTCCTTTAGGTTTGGTATTCGGATTGGTCGGTTCAGTATACAACGGTACACAAAGAGCATTCTTATCTTTCAGATAGGTGAACTGATAATGCTGTGCCAAATGAAGATAACAGAAAGCACGTACGGCAAGTGCCTGTCCCTGGGCATGCCGGAACTCAGGTGTATCATCGTCTCCGGTAGCTTGAATAGAAATGGCCGTATTACAGTTGTCAATGGTCTTATACATCAGATACCAGGCGAAAGTGGTACGTCCGTCGGAAGGCATCACCACGTCATTGAACTGATAAGAAGAATTAAACCCATACATAGGGCGCGAAACCACGTCGTCGGCCATCATGTGGTCCAGGCACATCAAAGCACGATAGCCGATGTTGGCATAAGTGGTACCATATTCGAATAGATTGTACCACGCACCGTTAAAGATGCGTTCGGCATTCGAAGGTACAGGTACGAGGCCGGAATCTACGGCATCTGTCGGCTTATTGTCGAGGAAGTCGCTGCTGCAACTCCCCAGGAACAAAAGGAAGAAGAGAAGGAGAAAGGAAAACTTACCTTTAGGGATCTTATCTCCGGAGGTATTACTCACGGAAACCTCTCTCCCACCCTCTGTCCGAAGAAGAGGAGAAGAAGAGATATGTCTGTTATTGTTAAATCGTATTGTTCTCATATCATCTGTTATTTTATACTTTACTATATCTGTTATATGTGATTTATGCATGATTAAACCAGGGCGGAGCATACGATTGCAACAGCCCTTTTCCGGGGATTAAAGCCTTAGAACGAAACATTGATTCCTCCGGAAATGGAACGCATGGCCGGATAACGGTAATACGTCAGTCCACTGATATCCTGTTCGGGGTCGAGTCCCTGATTCTTCGAAACGGTAAGCAGATTATCGGCCTGCACAAACAATTGCAGACTGTTCAGGCTGATTTTCTTTATCATCGGTTGCGGGAAGTTATATGATAATGTGATATTCTTCATCCGCAGGAACGAGTTATTGAACAGGTTACGGGTGGAATTTGCATTCCAACTGTTCGATACGGTTTTCAGAGCCGGCACATCAGTATATCGATTCTCCGGTGTCCAACGGTTCAGAATCTCTGTCGACCAGGCACGTCCGGTAGAACTTCCGTTATGCCACAGCATAGTTACGTCACGGTCCACAATATAATTACCGATACTATAGGCAAAAATGGTGGACAGTTCAAAGCCTTTATACGAGAAAGCGGTATTAAATCCTCCGTACACTTTGGGTAAGGATGATTTGCCGGTATAGTAATAATCCGCTTGGGCATAGTCATTGGTAGTCGTACGTCCGGTGATCTTGTCATTGGCATCTTTCACATTTTTGTACCACAACGGATCGCCGTTCTCCGGATCAACACCCGCCCATTGCTTCATGTAAAAATCATAGACAGAACGTCCCACAGCCAGTTTATGAACTCCGCTTACAGGCATATCTTTCAATGGAAGGTCGGTCACGACATTCTTATAATGTGTCAGGTTAAGCCCCAATCGCCACATAAAGTCCCGGGTATGGATTAAGGTACCTTTCAGATCGATTTCCACACCGGTATTCTTCAGTTCGCCTACATTCTCGTCTACTGAATTATAACCGAGCGAGGGAGCCAGCGGACGGGAATAGAGCAAATCTTTCGAACGCCGCTGGAAGAAATCGAACGAACCGGAGAATCGGTTGTTGAACAACGAGAAGTCTATGCCGGCATTGAAGTTCAGGTTGGTTTCCCATTTCAGTTTTGGTGTAGCCAGACGATCGGATACCAACGCATTCTCCCCATTATTGCTTACCACCGAATAAAGTCCGCTGCTGGCATAATACGTTCCCAGGTTATCGTTACCCTGCGCACCATAACTGACCTTCAAAGTCAGGGCAGAAAGCCAGTCGCTCGCAGCTACCATGAAATCTTCACGGTCGATACGCCAGGAAGCACCGACGGACCAGAAATTACCCCAACGGGTTTCGGGAGCAAAACGGGAAGACCCGTCCCGCCGATACGAACCCGAGAAGAAATATTTGCTTTGATAGTCATATTGGGCATTTAGGAAATATCCCACCAACGAGTAATCTACGCGGTATCCTGTCCCTCCGGTTACCAACGAACCGACAGCCAGTTCGGGAAAATCAGGCAATGCCATGTTCGAACGGGATGCTCGCAGCACATCGTAACGGTAGGAATAGGCTTCTTGTCCGGCCAGCAGATTGAAATGATGCTCTCCGAGGGTTTTGTCATAAGTCAGGATATTATTCCAGGTCCACGAGAAAGTACGGTCGTTTTCACGGCTCGATGAACCTCCGGTGTTAACAGCCGGCCCTATTTTAGGATTGGTATAGTCGAGTGAATTATAGTTGATCAGGTCAAAGTTGAAACTGGTCTTAAACTTCAGCCCTTCGATAAAGGTAACTTCAAGGAAAGTACGTCCTGAAAATTCATCTTTCATACGTTCCGACTTATCATTGGGCAATGTGGCCGGAAGGTTCCAGTTAGCCATCGAACCGGAAGGACGGTAAGAACCGAAATCATATATCCGCTGTCCCTCGGAATCCAGTTTATAGGTTCCATCTTCGTTCATTTGATAGATAGGATAGAATCCGTTCATCAAACGGCCGGCATTGATGACGTTACTTGTTTTCGTATCCGATGATACGGGATAATTCTGCAAAGAGTGGGCAAAACTCATGTTCACTCCTCCCCGAAGCCACTTGGTCATCTGGCTTGTCACGTTCGATCGGAGATTAAAGCGTTCATAACCGGACTCCAACGCAATACCTTTATCATTCAGGTATCCGGCAGAGAAGTAGTATTGATTGGTTTTGCCGCCTCCTGAAACATTCAGTCCCAGTTCCGTACGAAGTGCCTGCTGCTCCATGGCATCCTGCCAGTCGAAGTTCCAGAGCGGAACGGCCCCATCCGCCAATTTTCCATCCGTACCTACCGGCTGAGGATATTTAGAGCCATAAGGATTGGGGCCGGCCCCCATCAGCTTTCCTACCAAGTCTTTAGAAGCTTTGATAGCTGCTGTCTGAGGAGTATAGTTCTTTGTATCCAGTGCATATTGGTTACGCAAAGCCTCCCAATAAAGTTCGAAATACTGATCGGTGCCGATCCGGTCGTAATCACGTACCGCACGATTGGAACCACCGAAGCTGGCTTTCACGTTTACTGTAGTCTTCGAATCGCTTTGTCCCTGCTTGGTGGTGATAATAATCACACCGTTGGCTCCACGCGAACCGTACAAAGCAGCTGAGGCCGCATCTTTCAGAACGGTCATCGATGCGATATCTTCGGGGTTGATAGAGTTCACACTACCGTCATAGGGCACACCGTCCACTACATAGAGAGGTGCACTGGATGCATTGATGGATCCGATACCGCGAATACGGATTGTGGCATCGGTACCCGGCTGACCGCTTGCGGCACTTGCCTGCAGACCGGCTACGGTTCCTTCAAGGGCACGTGATACGCTCGAGGTTTGTAACTTCGCTATCTCGTCACCTTTAACGGTAGAGGCGGCACCGGTGAAACTATATTTCTTGGCAGTGGCATAGGCTACTACCATTACTTCTTCCAATTGCTTACTGTCGGGCACCAGCTCGACATTGATCACTGAGCGTCCTTCCACTTTATGTTCCACAGATTTCAGTCCGATAAAACTGAATACCAGCGTACCATCGGACGGAACATTGATGGAATACTTGCCGTCAATACCGGTAATAGTACCGACGCCGGTTCCTTTCACTAATACCGACACACCGGGCAACGGGTCTCCTTCGGACACAACAGTGCCCGAAACACGTATGTCATTCATTGTTCCGGCACGTAATGCAACAACCGAAACGACAAAGAGCAACGTAAATAATAGACGTAAATTGGTCTTCATACCTTAAGTTTAGTTATGTTTAAATTAGAATCTTTTGTTTAACACACAATCCGGCAGATTGTTGTTAAAAGGCTTGAAATTGTTATCTTATTCTTGAAGGTGTGTCAAAAGCCACCTACATTTTTTAATTAATTTTCACGGATCATTTCCTGCTGCAAAAGTAGAGTATGGGGATTGTTCTTGAAATCCCCTTTATAAGGGATTCTTATACCGTCTTTGTGGTAGAGGAGAGGTCCCTGCTTACAAACCGATGCTATCCCTTGGTCATTCCGTAGATTCTTTGTAGCTTTGCCGCCGTCCGATGACCCGATATCACCATACGGCTTATGAAAAAAGAAAGGTACATATCACATTCGTTTATCCGCTTCCGCCAGTGGAGCCGGAAGGCTTATGCTATATTTGCCACTCTGGGTTTGTGTGTCACCATCGGACAGTTGAGAAAGAACATCACCGAATGTGCGTTGTGCAAGCAGCAAACTCCGCATACGACCGGACTTGATCCGCAATGGGAAACAGAAGATTCCGTTCCGGAAGAAGATTGGGAGAACCTCACGTTATCTCCCGAACCATTGCTCTTGCTTCTTACTCAACTCCAATCATCCAAATATTCTTATGCCGGTGCCGCACAGTCAACTGTTGTGACATCCGCCTCACACATTACACCTAAAGAGGTTGCCTCCCATCCCGATGGGACCGGCAACCTCTTTTTTAATATCCCCACCCTATGACTATCGAAGAAATAAAAAACCAAGTATTACAAGGAACGGCTATCAGCCGAGAGCAGGCCGAATGGCTGGCGCTCTATCCCCGTAAAGAAGAGTTGTATGATGCCGCGCACGACATCACCACCGCCTGCGCTTCGCAGGAGTTCGACATGTGTTCCATCATCAATGCCCGCTCGGGACGGTGTCCGGAAAATTGTAAATGGTGCGCCCAGTCGTCTCACTACAAGACCAAGGCCGATGTATACGATCTGGTGAGCGCGGAAGAGTGCCTGCGACAAGCAAAATACAACGAAGCACAAGGGGTCAACCGCTTTTCATTGGTGACCAGTGGACGCAAACCTTCTCCCAAAAACATGAAAGAGCTCTGTGTAGCGGCCCGGCGGATGCGTCGCCATTCGTCTATCCGGTTGTGCGCTTCGCTCGGACTGTTGGACGAAGAAGAGTTGCAGGCATTGTATGATGCCGGAGTAACCCGGTACCACTGTAACCTCGAAACGGCTCCTTCCCACTTCGACTCGCTCTGTACTACGCATACACAGGAACAAAAGCTGAAAACCTTGCATGCCGCACGACGAGTAGGGATGGACCTCTGCTGCGGAGGCATCATCGGCATGGGCGAAACTGTGGAACAACGGATCGAATTTGCCTTCACACTCCGCGATCTCAACATCCAATCCATCCCGATCAACTTGCTGCAACCCATACCCGGCACTCCGCTCGAGCATCAGTCTCCTCTCAGTGAAGAAGAGATACTGACCACTGTGGCTCTTTTCCGGTTCATTAACCCTGCGGCTTACCTGCGCTTTGCCGGAGGGCGCTCGCAACTGACACCAGAGGCCGTCCGGAAATCCCTCTATATCGGCATCAACTCCGCCATCGTAGGCGATCTGCTGACAACACTCGGCTCCAAGGTATCGGACGATAAAGAGATGATTCTCTCGGAAGGATATCACTTTGCCGACTCACAATTTGACCGCGAACATTTGTGGCATCCGTATACTTCAACTTCGAATCCGCTCCCGGTATATAAGGTGAAACGGGCTGACGGTGCCACCATCACGCTGGAAAGCGGACAGACACTGATCGAAGGAATGTCATCGTGGTGGTGTGCGGTGCACGGATACAATCACCCGATATTAAACCAGGCTGTACAAGATCAACTCAGCCGGATGTCGCATGTCATGTTCGGCGGACTGACGCACGATCCGGCTATCGAACTGGGCAAACTGTTGCTTCCGCTGGTCCCGCCCTCTATGCAAAAGATATTCTATGCCGATTCCGGCTCCGTAGCTGTCGAAGTTGCACTGAAGATGGCCGTACAATACTGGTATGCAGCCGGAAAACCGGAGAAAAATAATTTCGTCACCATCCGTAACGGTTACCACGGAGATACCTGGAATGCCATGTCGGTATGCGATCCTGTAACGGGGATGCACAGTATCTTTGGTTCGGCACTTCCCATCCGCCACTTCCTCCCTGCTCCCTCCTCCCGGTTCGGAGATGAATGGAGCCCGGAAGACATCCGTCCGTTGGAGCATCTGCTGGAGAAACATACCGATGAACTGGCAGCTTTCATCCTCGAACCCATTGTACAAGGTGCGGGAGGCATGCGTTTCTACCATCCGGAATATTTAAAAGAAGCTGCGCGCCTCTGCCACCGGTATGGGGTACTGTTGATCTTCGATGAAATAGCAACCGGATTCGGACGTACCGGAAAACTCTTCGCTTGGGAACATGCCGGAGTAGAGCCGGACATCATGTGCATCGGCAAAGCATTGACAGGTGGATACATGACTTTATCGGCAGTACTGACCACCAATGAAGTGGCAGACTGCATCTCCAACCATGCACCGGGAGCATTCATGCACGGGCCTACGTTTATGGGAAACCCGTTGGCATGTGCCGTAGCCTGCGCATCGGTACGGTTACTTCTAACTTCCGGCTGGCAAGAAAACGTAAAACGAATAGAAGCTCAACTGAACCGTGAATTAGCTCCGGCACGTGAGCTCCCTCAGGTAGCGGACGTCCGTGTACTGGGTGCCATCGGAGTGATCGAGATGAAAGAACCGGTGAATATGGCATACCTGCAACGCCGTTTTGTGGAGGAAGGCATCTGGCTCCGTCCGTTTGGCAAACTGATCTATGTAATGCCTCCGTTTATCATTACGCCCGAACAGTTGACCAAACTCACGGAAGGGATGATAAGGATCATAAGTAACGGCCTTCCCGGTTCCCAAACTATTTAGAAACGAATCTGTTTCACCACAGATTACACAGATTTCCACAGATTAATGATTCTTTTCATTGGGAATCAGATTGAAAAATCGGTGTTAATCTGTGTAATCTGTGGTGAAATCAAAAACATTACAAATATGAATAAAAACCAAGAAACGGAAAGAGGTGAACTCACCCGTTTCCTTGACGAGCTGCAACTCCTTAAAAAGAAAGATAACTTCCGTACCCTTCCTACCCTGGTACATCAGGGCAAAGAGGTAATCATCGAGAGACAACGGATGCTAAACCTTTCGTCAAATGATTATCTGGGGTTGGCTAACGACAGTGGACTGTTAAAAGCTTTCTGGCAGACAGTGAAGCCGGAAGAAATTAAGTTCTCTTCCTCTTCTTCCCGCCTGCTTACCGGCAATTTTGCCGCATACGATGAACTGGAAGCTACCTTGTCTTCCTTATTTGGAACAGAAGCGGCACTGGTATTCAATTGCGGATATCATGCCAATACCGGAATCCTACCTGCCGTATGCGACACAAAAACACTGATTCTGGCCGACAAGTTGATACATGCCAGCCTAATAGACGGCATTCGGCTATCAGATGCCAAATGTATCCGCTACCGGCACAACGAATACAGCCAGTTGGAAAGACTAGTAGAGACTTACCACAAAGAATATGAACAGATTATTATCGTTACCGAAAGTATTTTCAGTATGGATGGTGACGAAGCAGACTTACCCCGGTTGGTCAAACTGAAACGCAAGTATCCGAACGTATTGCTTTACTTAGACGAAGCCCATGCTGTCGGTGTCCGGGGAACCGGCGGACTGGGATGTGCCGAAGCATACGGATGCATATCGGATATCGACTTTTTGGTGGGCACTTTCGGAAAGGCACTGGCTTCCTCTGGGGCATATATCGTGTGCAGGCAGGTGATACGGGACTATCTGATAAATAAAATGCGTCCCTTTATCTTCACCACTGCACTCCCGCCTGTCACCCTGCAATGGACCTCATTTGTACTGCGCCATCTGGCGGAATATCAGGAGAAGAGGGAACACCTGGCAGCCATCAGCAGCAACTTGCGGACCGGCCTCCAGGAGAAAGGATACTTTTCTGCCTCGGCCAGCCAAATCGTACCCATGATCGCGGGTGAAAGTTCTTCCGCCGTCCGTATGGCAGAAGAGCTGCAACGCAAAGGGTTTTATGCGTTGCCTGTCCGTCCGCCTACGGTACCGGAAGGAACTTCCCGTATCCGTTTTTCATTAACGGCAGACGTAACGGAAAAGGAAGTGAAAAGAGTGATAGCAACAATACGGCCTGTATCATCAAAGTAATAAACTTATGAAACTGAAAAGACTATATCCACCCCAAAAATCTGTAAACTCCCTTCACTCTGAGACAGGAACCGGATGTGAAGTCGCCGGATGCCCTCCCCTCCGAAAAGAGGCTCTCCTCTTCTTTGCCGGATGGGGAATGGATGAAACTCCCTTCATGCACAATCTCCCCCCAAATAAAGATCTGATAATCTGCTATGATTACCGTTCTCTCGATTTTGACAGCACATTGCTCTCCACGTATGACGGGATCTATGTTGTTGCCTGGTCCATGGGGGTATGGGCAGCTTCCCAAGTGTTGCCGGACAGCAACCTCCCCCTCAAGCAAAGCATTGCCATCAACGGGACACCTTTCCCTATCGATGATATGCGGGGAATTCCTCCCGCCATATTTGAAGGTACACTCAATAATCTCAATGAAGCGACCCTACAGAAGTTCCGCCGGCGAATGTGCGGATCGGGAAGTGCCTTTCAAGCTTTCCTGGAAATAGCTCCCCAACGACCGGTAGAAGAATTGAAAGAAGAACTGGCGGCCATCGGCAGACAATACAGCGAACTGCCCCTATCCACCTTTGTCTGGAATAAAGCAATCATCGGAGAATCCGATCATATCTTCCCACCGAAGAACCAGGAACAGGCCTGGCAAAAATATTGCAATGAAATTCAGCGATATGACGGAGCACATTATGACGAAAAGATATTGAAAGAAAATCTCGCTCCTGCTGCTGCTTCCTCCAAACTACTGATCGCCCAACGCTTCACGAAAGCAATCGGCACCTATCCGCACGAAGCCCGGGTACAACAACAAATCGCCCGGAAAATGTGCAGTTTGTTGCAGCAACACCTCCCTGCGCACTCCCTCCGCCGTGTTGTAGAGTTCGGCTGCGGGACGGGTACTTATTCGCGTCTGCTACTCCGTTCGTTCCGCCCGGAACACTTGCTGCTGAACGACCTTTGCGAAGAGATGCGCCATAGCTGCAGAGATATCCTGAACGAGCGGGTCTCCTTCTTGCCCGGAGATGCCGAAGCACTTGACTTCCCACACGGAACGGAACTGATCACTTCCTGTTCCGTCCTGCAATGGTTCGAACATCCCGATGCTTTTTTCCGGAAATGTGAAAACATCCTGAATGCGCAGGGATACATTGCCTTCAGTACTTTCGGAAAAGAAAACATGAAGGAGATTCGCCAACTGACCGGACAGGGACTCGCCTACCGTTCGAGAGAAGAGCTGACTACCTCGCTCTCGGCACTATACGACATTGTGCACACAGAGGAAGAAGTCATCTCACTGAATTTCAACAATCCGATGGAGGTGCTTTATCATCTGAAGCAGACCGGAGTGACAGGTACTTGTAACCAAAGCTGGACCCGGAGCAAACTGAACCTCTTCTGTCAGGAATACGAACGTCTGTTCAGTCCCGGCAAAGGTTCTGTTTCACTGACCTACCACCCCATCTATATAATAGCAAAAAAGAGATAAGAAAAACGACCTGCGGGTCTCAAACAAAAGAAGTATGAAAAAGAATGTGTATTTTATCAGCGGCATCGATACAGATGCAGGCAAGAGTTATGCCACAGGATTCCTGGCACGCGAACTGAACCGGAAAGGGCAACGCACCATTACTCAGAAATTTATCCAGACAGGCAATACAGGCCACTCGGAAGACATCGACCTGCACCGCCGCATCATGGGCATCGCTCCCACTGATGACGACCGGGAAGGACTGACCATGCCCGAAATCTTCTCTTACCCCTGTTCTCCACACCTCGCTTCACGCATAGACGGACGTCCCATCAACTTTGACAAAATAGAACGTGCTACAGAAGAGTTGAGCCGCCGTTATGACGTTGTCCTGCTCGAGGGAGCCGGAGGCCTGATGGTGCCGCTTACCGACGAATTGCTGACGATTGACTATATTGCGCAGAAGGGATACCCGCTGCTGTTTGTCACTTCCGGCAAACTGGGCAGTATCAACCACACATTGCTCAGCCTGGAAGCCATCAAAAACCGGGGGATCAAACTGGATACCGTTCTGTACAACCTCTACCCGACGGTAGAGGACCGGACGATACAGGAGGATACACAACTCTTCATCCAACGGTATCTGAAGAAAGATTTTCCGGAGACTAAATTCTGCATGGTACCGGAATTATAAAAAGTCTACAGGGAACATCAGAAACCACTATAGATGATACAGATTAGCGCAGATTAAGTGCCCTGTTTAAATTTTCCTTGAATAAATTTACAGGAATTTTATTGACCTGTTTTGAGTTTTTTCTCGGTCTATTTCCCCGTTTTTACCCGTCACATAGCCCGCTATGCTCCTTGCAAAAACCGGAAAACATCCCTGAAAACATATCTCAAACAAAATTAAAACAGGCTCTAAAAGAGTGAACGACCGATTGTCAGCACAAACTACCTGCGGTAATCTGTGTAATCTATGGTGAAAAAGCCTCTTGAAACATCTTCTGAAACCGTTCTTTTAGCTGAACTTTTTACCTATGACAAGCGTTTATAACCATGACATTAGGTTTTAGACACATCAGGTTAAATAGAAGTTTTCAGTATGAGTTTCAACATTGTAAAAAACGACAAGAAGCGTGTCATCATCGTAGGTGGTGGCTTCGGCGGTCTTAAATTGGCCAACAAGCTAAAAAAGTCTGGTTTCCAGGTTGTTTTAGTCGATAAGAACAATTATCACCAGTTTCCTCCCCTTATTTATCAAGTCGCTTCAGCCGGACTTGAACCCAGTTCCATCTCTTTCCCGTTCCGGAAAATTTTTCAGAAACGAAAGGACTTTTACTTCCGTATGGCAGAAGTACGGGCCATCTTCCCTGAGAAAAAGATGATTCAGACTTCCATCGGTAAAGCAGAATACGACTACCTGGTACTGGCAGCCGGCACCACCTCCAACTTCTTCGGCAACGAGCACATTGAAGAAGAGGCCATGCCTATGAAAACCGTTTCGGAAGCCATGGGACTGAGAAATGCCCTACTGGCAAACTTTGAACGGTCGATCACTTGCAGTACGGAACGTGAACGGCAGGAGTTGCTCAATGTCGTTGTTGTAGGCGGAGGGGCCACCGGAGTGGAAATAGCCGGAGTGCTTTCGGAAATGAAGAAGTTCGTACTGCCCAACGATTATCCGGATATGCCCAGCAGCCTGATGCACATCTACCTGATTGAAGCGGGCGACCGTCTCCTGGCGGGAATGTCCGAAGATTCATCCCGCCATGCCGAACAGTTTCTGCGTGAAATGGGAGTCAACATCCTGCTGAACAAGCGGGTGACAGATTACAAAGATCATAAAGTGATGTTGGAAGACGGTACAGAGATAGCGACACGTACGTTTATCTGGGTGAGCGGCGTGGCAGCCATCACTTTCGGCAATATAGACGGAGAATTACTGGGACGCGGAAGAAGAATCAAAGTAGACGAATTCAACCGTGTACAGGGAACAGACACTATTTTTGCCATCGGGGACCAATGTATTCAGACTACGGACAAGAACTATCCTAACGGACACCCGCAACTGGCACAAGTGGCCATTCAACAAGGCGAACTGCTTGCCAAGAACCTGCAAAGACTACAGAAAGGCAAGCCGATGCAGCCGTTCCATTACCGGAACCTGGGATCGATGGCAACCGTAGGGCGCAATCGCGCCGTGGCAGAGTTCAGTAGTTTCAAAACCGCCGGATGGCTGGCTTGGGTGATGTGGCTGGTCGTCCATTTACGTTCGATCCTGGGAGTACGCAACAAAGCAAATGTCCTACTGAACTGGGTATGGAATTACTTTACTTACGACCAGTCCCTGCGCATGATTGTCTATGCAAAGAAGGCGAAAGAGGTGCGTGACCGGGAAGAACTGGAAGCGAAAACGCATTGGGGAGAAGAAACCCAGACGCAACAACCCAAAGGCTAAAGTTCACCACAAAAGGCACTGAGGGTGTCATTGTTCACCACAGATTATACAGATAAATATTATTGGTTATCAGTAGATTAAAAATCTATCTTGTAAATCCGTGTAATCTGTGGTGAACTATGACACCCTCATGCACTCTTTGCCGAATGCGACTTATTTTATTCCGGAATCTTACTCATACCGCAATGACCGTGCCGGTTTGCCTACGATAATCTTCACCGTCTGGCAGGCTACCGTCACAAACGAAATCAACAGCATCAACACCACCGGAACTGCAAAGAACCATATCTTCAGATCGGTACGGAAAGCATAATGACTCAACCAGGCATTCATACTGAACCAGGCAACGGGCAACGCAATGATTACCGCTATCAGGATCAATTGGAAAAAGCCTTTACCCAGCTGATAGAACAGATTCCAACGGGTAGCTCCCAATACTTTCCGGATACCCATCTCCTTGGTACGGGTAGTGCAGGAGAACATCACCAATACCCACAATCCCAGACATGAGATGAAGATGGCCAGTCCGGTGAAACAACCGATCATGACACCAAACACCTCGTCCTGACGATACTGATGATCGAAGAATTGATCGAGAAAGAAGAAGTCATAACTGGAATCCTCGAAATAGCGATGCCAGATCTCCTCCACCTGCGAAACCAATTCCTTCGGGTCGCCGGACTTCATCACAATGGAGATGTAGCGTTGCGGCAGCCAACCGATCTTATCTTTGTGGATCAGCATAATCGGGGTATAATTCTTGTTGAGTGCCTGCTGATGGTAGTCCTTCACCACTCCGATAATCTGCATCGGGGCATCGGTACATTCCACCTCTATCTCTTCGCCGAGAGCCTCTTCGTTAGAGGCGATTCCCAGGTTACGGACAGCAGACTCGTTGACCACCAACTTATTCACGTCGTCTCCATAATCTTCGGAGAATCCGCGCCCTGCCACCAGTTGCAGTCCATAAGCATCAATATAATCCGGGTCGCATACCAACATTTCATAAAGGCGATTCTGCTTCAAAGCATCACTCTTTCGCCTGTTAGACAAGAAGGTAGCCACCTCTTCGCCCGGCACGGCACCCGAGAAGGTAACTTTGTCTACCAAAGGCAGGCGGGCAATGGCCTTCTTCATGGCTTCGAGTTTCGTGTTCATGCCTTCGGTCCGTCCGGGAAATTTGACAACCAGAGTCTGGTCCGTCTTCACTCCCAGCGACTGATTGCGCATGAAGTTCAACTGCGCAAACACAATCAATGTGCCGCAGAGCAGAATCATAGATGCCGTGTACTGAACGACTACCAATACTTTGCGAGTGCCTTCGCCCGACTTGCTGTTCAGGAACTTTCCCTTCAGCAACGTAATCGGTTTCCGGTTGAGAAGCGCCAATGCAGGATAGTAACCGGAGAGGAAAATTCCCCCTACAAATACGATCAAAAGCAAAAGCCACCAGTATCCCGTCAGCCAAACGGAGAAAGTTACCGTACGGCTTACCAACTGATTGAAGTATGGCAAGATCAACTCGATCAGTCCCACTGCCAGTACCAATGCAACCAGGTTCATGACCAAGGCCTCAAACAAGAATTGAGATACAAGCTGCTTGCGGAAAGCTCCTATTACCCGGCGCACTCCTACCTCCTTGGCACGTTCCATCGAGCGGGCCACAGTCAGGTTGATATAATTGATCCAGGCAATAGCCAAAATGGCAATTGCAGCAAAGATCAGGGCGATCATGGCCGTACGGTTTCCCTTGATTTCGGCCTCGTAACCAACTTGCGGTTTAAGATGAATATCGGCAAGCGGTGTCAGTGACACACCCCATATTTTATTTTTCAGCGCCTCGTCCGTCTTATACTTCTCCGACATTGCCGGAAACGCCTTTTCTATCTCTTCCTTCCTTTCGGGCGAATCGAGCAGCACATAAGTATAAACCTCGTGCTTGTACCAATAGTCATGCAGATATTGCCCGAGTGACTTATAGGAAATCAGGAAATTATAATGGATATGCGAATTGGAAGGCATCTCTTTCATCACCCCTGTCACTTCGCAAACCACCTTGTCATACGGTCCCGTAAAGATAAGTATCTTTCCGATGGGGTCTTCGTCCTGAAAATACTTCCGGGCAATACGTTCGGTGATGACCACCTGGCGGGGCATGGAAAGGCAAGTGGCCTTATCTCCCTTCACCAACTCAAAGTCGAACAAACGGAAGAAGCCGGGATCGGCATAAGCAATCTGGTTTTCACGTAAAGTAAGTTCACCATACTTCACAATCTGTTCCGGCTGATACAAGGAAACCACCCGCGTATAGTCTTCAATTCCGGCCAGATTCTCTTTCATGGCCGAACCATAACCAAACGAACTGCTGGCCCAATAGTCGGTCTGTACTTCGCCTTCATAGAAAGTGCTTTCCACACGGAAAATGCGTTCGTACTTCTCGTGCATCTTGTCGAAACTGAACTCAAAAGTGACATAAGTCAATATCAGCAAGGCAGATGCCATGCCGACTGCCAATCCGAAAACATTGATGAAACTGAATCCTTTCCGTTTCATCAGGTTACGATAGGCACTATTCCAATAATTCCCTATCATACGCTCTCTGTATTAGTCCCGGAAGTTTCGTCCAGCGGACGGTTGATGTCTTCGGCCACTATTTTTCCGTCTAGCAACCGGATAATCCGGTGGGCATAAGTGGCATCACGTTGTGAGTGGGTGACGATGATAATGGTAGTCCCCTGCCGGTTCAATTCTCGTAACAACTCCATTACCTCCACACCGTTCACCGAGTCCAGGTTTCCGGTAGGTTCATCGGCAAGCAACAACTTGCAGTCCGTCACCACGGCGCGAGCTATGGCAACACGTTGCTGCTGTCCTCCGGAAAGCTGCTGCGGAAAATGACTGGCACGATGCAACAGGTTTACTTTCTCGAGCACCCGTTTCACTTTCTCTTTCCGCACTGCGGGCTTTATCCCCAGATACACCAGGGGGAGTTCCACATTTTCGTATACGGTCAGTTCATCGATCAGGTTAAAGCTCTGGAAGATGAATCCCAGATTTCCTTTGCGAAGGGCGGTCAGTTGATTCTCACTCATCTTGTCCACCTGTTTTCCCTCAAAAAAATAAGAGCCGGAAGTAGGCGAATCGAGAGTGCCCAGAATATTCAGCAAAGTGGACTTGCCACAACCGGAAGGTCCCATGATCGCTACAAATTCTCCCTGTTCTACTTGCATGGTCACTTCGTTCAGGGCTTTGGTCTGCACCTCTTCAGTGGTGAAGAGCATAGATAGTTTTTCTGTCTTAATCATAATTATTTTGTTAAAAGGAAGCCTTTTCCTCCCTTCTTTGCAGGAGAACGGAGAAAAGGCCTTTTCTATTTCAAATTCAACCTCTCGTTATCCCCAAACAATTCATACCCGGAAATAATCACCCGGTCGCCCGGTTTCAATCCTTCGGTCACTTCGTAGTACTGCGGATTCTGCCGCCCGATACGGATAGGCCGGCGCGTGGCAAATTTACCACTTTCGTCGACAACATACATCCAGTGGCCTCCTGTTATTTGGAAGAATCCTCCACGAGGTACAAGAATGGCCTGGGCAGGATCTCCCAACTGAAGATTGATGTGATACGTCTGCCCGGCACGGATGTTTTCGGGACGTCCGGCAGTAAACTGAAGGTCGGTACGGAATTGTCCCTCTTTTACTTCCGGATAGGGTTTGGTCACTTCAAGTTTATAGTTGCCTCCGTCACGGGTGAAATCCGCCGGAAGTCCGGGTACTACCCTCTCCACGTAGTATTCGTCGATCAGAGCCTGTACTTTGAGGTCAGGGGTGATGATCTGCCCGATATGTTCGCCGGCAGCAATGGACTGACCGATCTGGGCATCGAGATTGCCCACCTGTCCATCGATGGGAGCTTTTACCTTCAGGTTTTCCACCCGCTCGCGTACCAGGGCGAGGCTGCGCTTCATGTTACGGATATTCTCGTCGAGGCTGCTGATCTGGCTTTCCCTGAAAAAATTGTCCTGCCGGATGCGTTCGTCAATGACTTCCAGTTGTGCCCTTGCCGCTTCGTACTCTTCGGCAGCCAGGCGAAACTCCTCTTGGGCTATCAACTGCTCTTTGATAAGGCGGCTGTATTGCTCGTAACGCCGTTGTTTCACTGCCAGTTCCTTATTCAGGCCGATGCGTTCCTGTTTCAGCCGCAGATGTTCCTGCTCCATGCTGATGCGGGTATTGCGCAACTCGTTCTCCTGATAGGCCAGATCGGCTTCGCTCTGCATGATTCCGATGTTCAGGAGCGGATTGCTGAGACGAAGAATCACATCGCCTGCCTTGACGATGGCTCCTTCCTCTTTCAGGCGCTCTTCCACACGGCCTCCTTCTATCGCATCCATATAAATGATGCGGTTGGGCATCACTTGTCCGATAACCCGGATGTAATCACTGAACTCTCCCCGGGTAACTGTAGCAATGGTCAGCCGGTCTTTTTCCACATTCATAGAAGAGGAAGTGTCCCTGAAAATAAAGTAAAAAACAAGTCCCACCAATACCACGGCTCCGGCGACGGCATAATAATGCTTCCGCTTCATTCCGGGTTTGCGTTCGATCATTGTATCCATAGATAATTATTGCTTTATATATAATTCACGTTTGTTTATAAGGTCATATCATCGGGCCGTAGAGAAACGGTGTACGAGTTGTACAACTGGTACATGACGAGTTGAGCAACTGGTATACGACGAGTTGTACAACTCGTCCATCACTCTTCACCGGGCAACGTACAGAAGCTCCCCGTGCGATAATAGGTTTCCATCTTCAAAGTCATATCTACCTGCAAGCGTACCCGCGCCAACTCGGCTTTGGAGGAGATGAAGCGATTGCGGGCCTCCATCAACTGAAAGACGGAGATAAGCCCCTCTTCCCATTTCCGTTCGGATTCTTTCAGTACCAGCTCTTCGGCTCTGAACTGCTGCAACACTTGCCGGAATTCATCATAACCGGAACGGAGAGAAAGAACCGTTTGCTCCACCTCCGTATAGAGTTGTTGCTTTTGCAGTTCTTCCTCGTTCCGGAGGCGGAATATATTCAACTTGTGTTTGCGCAGGGTAGTCAGTCGTTCCAGCCCGCTCAGCAGAGGGATGGAAATACCGATACCGATATACTTGCCTAAATTGTCGTTCAACTGTTTGGTAGAAAAACCATCGAGGTAACGGGAAGCCATTGAAAAGCGGGCAAAGACGGTTGGCGAAAATTTACCTCCTGCCATGGCATACTCCTTACGGGCTGCACGTTGCCTGAGTTCCATCATCCGCATCGAAGGCATCGCCACCAGAGACTGCGTATAGAGTTCTTCCGTTTGTGGCAGCGGATAGGCCGAAAGAAGTTCGTAGTTGATAGTATCTTGTACGGCCAGCGTATCTTCGGCATGCAGATTCAATAGCTGCTTCAAGCGGAGCAATGCCAGACGACAACCATTCTGACGGGCCTGATAGCGGTAAATATCACCTTCGCGACGGGCTTTGACTTCCTGCAAATCAGAAACCGACTTCAATCCCAACTCGACGAAAGCCTCGGTCTGTTTGAGATAACGCTCGCTAAGGCGGCTCTGCTCTAAAGCCAGATCGAGCATCCGCTCTTCAAGCAGAAGTTTATAATAGGCATCCGTCACCTGACAGGCCAGTTCGTTACGGCGTTCTTTCAAAGCCCACTCACTCCGGTTGCGGTTCATCTTCTCAAAACGTACCCGGTTGATACGGGTGAAACCCTCAAAGAGCGAAAGGGTCATGTCCAGCCCGACGGTTCCTTCATCAAAGGTATCGTTGGTATATCCGTTGGTATTCGGGTCGATGGAACGCCCGAAGTTACGTCCGGCTTCGGCCGATACACTGACACGGGGCAGGAAACTCGCCACAGAAGAGATGTAATCCATCCGGGCTTCTTTGATATCTATCCCGCTATTCCGTAAAGACGGATTCTGTTTCCATGCAATACGGATACATTCGTCGAGCGACCTCTCTGCTTGTGCAAACAAGAGAGTTGAAAAAAGAAGAAAGGTACAAAATGATATAAAATGTTTCATGTCAATCTAATATGCAAACGCTGTGCCAAAAGAAACAATCAACTTATAATCAGATAGATACAATTCAACCATATACAATAGTGTCCAATATCTGGACGCCACCGTGTACAGATATTGGACACTTGACGATTGTTTCCCACTGGAATACTTTCTGATACTTCTCCGGCATAAATTCTCAATCCGAAAACGTCTAAATATTGGACACTCTCTTGCAGGGAGTTACAAAAACAAATATCTTTACCACGAACTTAAAAAAGGAAGCGAATCAAAAGGAGATGCTATGAACACAGGAACCATTCTGATTGTAGACGATAACAAAGGAGTATTGGCCTCACTCGAACTTCTGCTCGAAAACTACTTCAGCAAGATACTGACAGCTTCGAATCCAAACCAGATCACCGCCCTGCTGACAACGCGCCGCATCGATGTAGTCATCCTGGACATGAACTTCTCGGCGGGTATCAACAATGGCAACGAGGGACTTTACTGGTTGGGGCACATCCGGCAGATGGCTCCCACCCTACCCGTAGTGATGCTGACCGCTTACGGAGATGTGGAACTTGCCGTTAAAGCACTTAAAAACGGTGCAGCCGACTTCCTGCTGAAACCATGGGACAACCAGACCCTGATCGACAAGGTGACGGAAGCCTACCGTAGCCGCAAAGCTCCGGAACGTACTGCAAAAGTTGACAGGGCTGAGGGATTCGAAATGCTGGTGGGGCGTTCGCCTGCCATGTTGCAACTGATGAAAGTGGTATCGAAAGTGGCACGCACGGACGCCAACATCCTGATAACGGGAGAAAACGGAACAGGCAAAGAAATACTGGCACGGGAGATACACCGCCTCTCACCTCGTGGCGCACGTCCGATGCTGAACGTAGATATGGGGGCCATCAGCGAGTCGCTGTTCGAAAGTGAACTGTTCGGACACGAACGGGGAGCTTTCACCGATGCCCACGAAAGCCGTCCCGGAAAGTTCGAAGCGGCCAACGGCAGTTCACTGTTCATGGACGAACTGGGCAACCTCCCTCTCCCACTCCAAACCAAGCTCCTCACCGTATTGCAAAGCCGGAATGTGACTCGTCTGGGCAGTAACAAAGTGATTCCGGTCGATATCCGCCTGATTTCGGCAACGAACAAAGATATACCGGAAATGGTGAAGCAGGGCATGTTTCGCGAAGACCTGTTCTACCGCATCAACACCATTCATCTGGAACTGCCTCCCCTACGTGAACGGGGAGATGATATCCTACTCTTTATCGACTGCTTCTTACGTAAATTCACCTCTAAATATCAACGGCAGGAAATACGGATACACGAGCAGACTGTCGAAAAATTACGCAGTTATCATTGGCCGGGCAATATAAGGGAGTTGCAGCACACCATCGAAAAAGCGGTCATCTTGTGTGAAGGCAGCGTAATCCGCCCCAAAGATATCCTAGTGAAACAGACTTGGCAACCGCAGGCAACCGCCACTGTCCCCAATCTGGAAGAGGTGGAGCGGAGGGCCATCGAAACTGCCATCCTGCAAAACAACGGTAACCTGACTGCCGCAGCCGAACAATTGGGAGTGAGCCGGCAAACATTATACAATAAACTCAAACGATTCAAACTCTGACCCCAATGATATTCAGTCAACGCATCTATTTCATCATACTGTTTCACGTATTGCTGATACTGGTCACAGCAGGCACCGGACTATGGTTGGTCGTGTCACATACGGGATACATCATCGGCGGTATACTGCTGCTCTGTTCGCTGTTCCAGATCGGTGCATTGACCCGGCAGTTGAATACGTTTAACCGGAAAATCAGACTGTTCTTCGACGCCGTGCAGGATAAAGATAATATGCTCTACTTTCCGGAGGCAAATGTCGGCAAAGAGCAGGCACAGCTGAACCGCTCCCTCAACCGGCTTAACGACCTCCTTGCCCGCACCAAAGGCGAAAGTCACAAACAAGAACATTTCTATCAATCACTGCTCGAGGAGGTGCCCAGCGGCGTGCTTGCCTGGGACGACTCAGGTAGAATCATTATTGCCAACAGTGCCGCTTTCTCGCTGCTGAAATGCAACCGTCTCTATACCGAAACCCAATTGGCACAACTGCTGAATGTAACCGGTATCCGCAAGAGTCTCAGCATATCGGAGAAAAAGATGATTCTGGACGGCGAAACCATCACCATCTTGTCCATCAAAGACATCGGCGATGAATTGAGCGATAAGGAGAACGAATCATGGAGCAAACTGACGCATGTGCTGACGCATGAAATCATGAATACCATCGCACCGATCCTTTCACTCTCACAAACCTTGTCCGAACGTCCGGATATCAACGAAAAATCGGCCCGCGGACTACGGATTATACAGGCTCAGAGCGAACGGCTGATGGAGTTTACGGAGTCATTCCGGCATCTGTCCTATCTCCCCCATCCGGAAAAAAGGCGCTTCGCATTGACCGAGATGCTCCGCAATCTTGAAGAATTGCTGCAAAGCGACTTTCGGGAACGCGGCATCCGGTTCATGCTGCAATGCGTGCCGGACCCGATAGAAACAGATGGTGATCCCAATCAACTGTCACAAGTCTTTCTTAATCTGCTGAAAAATGCGATGCAGGCACTCGAGGGACAGGCGGACGGAAGAATCATTCTCCGCGTACGGCGGGCAGACCGTCTGCAGGTCGAGATAGAAGATAATGGCCCCGGCATACCGGAAGAGATACGGGAACAGATCTTCATTCCGTTCTTCACAACGAAAACGGAAGGAAGCGGAATCGGGCTCAGTCTTTGCAAACAGATCATCCGGCAACATGACGGACACTTATCCATCCGGGAAAGCCGTCCGGGACAAACTATTTTCAGTCTCGATCTGCCTTAGGACCGAAACATTTTAATTGGTGTAATGTTATAAATAGAGAGGAATCTCTATTCTCCTTTTTATTTATTATGAAAGAAAAATATTGGAAATATTCTCTGATTATTATCATTATCGGACTGGGCATTATCTTATTCCGGCAAATCACTCCCTTCCTCGGCGGATTACTGGGGGCACTCACTATCTACATCCTTGTACGCAAACAGATGATCTATCTCGGTGCACGAATGAAACGAAGCTTCGCAGCACTGCTGATCACAGGAGAAGCCATTCTGTGCTTCCTGGTTCCCATCTCGCTGATTGTATGGATGCTGGTCAATAAATTGCAGGATATCAACCTGGATCCCCAGGCCATCATTACCCCTGTCGAAGAGTTAGCAGGAATCATTAAAGCAAAAACAGGATATGATGTGCTGGGCAGCGACACACTTTCATTCATCGTCTCCCTGCTTCCCAAGATAGGGCAGGCAGTGATGGGAGGCATCAGCAGTTTTGCCGTCAACCTGTTTGTATTGGTCTTCGTGCTGTACTTCATGTTGATAGGAGGAACTAAAATGGAAGCCTACATCGACGACATCCTGCCTTTCAACGAAAAGAATACCCGGGAGGTAACCCATGAAATCAATATGATTGTCCGTTCCAATGCCATTGGCATTCCCTTGCTTGCAGTCATTCAGGGAGGGGTAGCCCTGATCGGTTATTTCATCTTCGGAGCACCGAATGCCTGGCTGATAGGAGTGCTGACCTGCTTCGCCACAATCATCCCGATGGTGGGGACAGCCTTGGTATGGTTTCCGGTAGCCGCCTATCTTGCACTGACCGGCGAGTGGGCAAACGCCATCGGACTGGCGGCTTACGGTGGAATTGTCGTCTCGCAATGTGATAACCTGATACGGTTTATCCTCCAGAAGAAAATGGCAGACACCCATCCGCTAATAACCATCTTCGGCGTAGTCATCGGATTATCCTTGTTCGGATTCATGGGAGTCATCTTCGGACCGCTTGTGCTGTCGCTGTTCTTGTTGTTTGTCGATATGTTTAAAAAAGAATATCTGGACAATAAGAAATAAGAGGGATACAAATCGACGAATCTCTGAAAAAATTATGTACTTTTGTGACATAAAAATCTTGTAAGAGTAAATGGAAGCATTCACATTCAATACAACTGAACTGATACTACTGTCGGCTACAGGTGTTCTTTTAATCATTCAACTTATCTACTATCTCGGACTGTACAACCGTATACACACCCACAACCTCGCTGTCGGAAAAGACGAAGTACACTTCGGACGGGAACTGCCTCCCCTATCTGTAGTGATCTGTGCACGAAACGAATCGGAAAACCTACGCCGCAACCTGCCCACGATCTTGAAACAGGATTATCCGGACTTTGAAGTAATCGTCATTAATGATGGCTCCACAGACGAAAGCGAAGACTTGCTATCGGCATTGGAGGAAGAATATCCCAACCTGTATCACAGTTTTACTCCGGACAGTGCCCGGTACATCAGCCGGAAAAAACTGGCATTGACACTGGGAATCAAAGCCAGCAAACACGACTGGCTGGTATTCACAGAAGCCGATTGTGCTCCGGTCAGCAACCAATGGCTCCGGCGAATGGCGCATAATTTCACATCGAGTACAGACATCGTACTGGGATATAGCGGCTACGAACGAGGAAAAGGCTGGCTGCACAAGCGGGCATCTTTCGACTCGCTTTTCACCTCGCTCCGCTATCTGGGATTTGCCCTGGCAGGTAAACCGTATATGGGCATCGGACGCAATCTGGCCTACCGGAAAGAGTTGTTCTTCAAAGTCAAGGGATTCTCTACCCATCTGAATATGCAGCGCGGAGAAGACGATCTGTTCATCAACCAGGTTGCCAATGAAAACAACACCCGGGTAGAGACCTCACCGGATGCCGTGATACGGATGCAACCCGTGGAACGCTATAAGGACTGGAAAGAAGAAAAGGTGAGCTACATGGCAACTTCCCGGTTCTATAAAGGCTCGCAACGCTGGCTCCTGGGATTGGAAACCGGTACGCGACTGCTGTTTTATGCCGCTTGCCTGGCGGGGATTGTATTCGGTATCCTCAGCTTCCACTGGTTGGTTGTCGGGTTATCCCTGTTACTGTGGTTCGTCCGCTATTCGGTACAAGCCTACGTCATCAACAAAACAGCCGGTGAGATGGGTGACAACCGTTCTTACTACTTTACGCTGCCGGTTTTTGACATAATCCGTCCGTTACAGACCTTGAAGTTGAAGCTTTACCGCCTCTATCGCGGAAAGGGTGATTTCATGCGCAGATAACCCCATTACTCGTATCGCATGGAGTCGGCCGGATTAATTTTGGTTATCAGGTAAGAAGGTCCGACCAACATCAGTACAGAAGTCAATAAAGTGCCGGCATTGATCAGGAGGAAAAGCCAGATATTCATAGAGACCGGCACCATACTTACATAGTAGGTTTCGGGGTCGAGCTTGAACAGTCCGAACTGTGACTGCAAAATACAGAAAACGATACCGATTGCATTGCCCCACAACATCCCCTTGCCAATCAGGAAGACAGAAAACCACAGGAATACTTTACGGATAGTGAAATCATTTGCTCCCAATGCCTTCAATATGCCGATCATCTGTGTACGTTCAAGGATGATGATCAGTAACCCGGAAATCATGGTGAAACCGGCTACGCCGACCATCAGAATCAGAATCACCCATACATTCAGGTCGAGCAGATCGAGCCAGGCAAATATCTGGGGATTCATCTGCTCTATGCTTTGAACATAATAAGTACCTCCGTAGATATCTTGCTTATTATCCGTATCGGTAGCAATCCGATAGGTGATATCTTCCAGCTTATCATAATCACGCACCTGCAATTCCGCCCCGCTCACCTGACCGGGAGCCCAGTTATTCAAACGGTTCACCAGATACAGATCGGTCAGCAGAAAGAGATTATCATATTCGGAAAAGTTTGTCTGATAGATGCCTTTCACCGTCAGCCGGCGGGCACGCACGTCTTTCTGAATGAAGTAGGTATAGATTTTATCTCCCAACTTCAATTTCAGCCTGTCGGCTATTGCTTTCGATATCACTACCTGGTTGGTAGAGGCCGTATCACTGAAAGCCGGGATCTCTCCTTCTATCAGATGATCACGGAAAAAGGTGGGATCAAACTCCGGGCCGACTCCCTTGAGCACCATCCCCTGAAAAGCATCGTCTGTCTTAATCATTCCCGGCTTCGTGGAGTACCGCTGCACATGCTTTACCTCGGGAAGGGCAGAAAGTGCGACCATCATACTGTCATTCACCACAACCGGGTGGGTCTCGTAAGAACCTACCGCATCGAAATTACTGATCTGGATATGCGAACCGAATCCGATTACTTTATTGCGTACTTCACTCTTGAATCCAATCACAACGGATACGGCAATGATCATCACCGCCAGACCGATGGCAATACCAATCATGGCAATCACAACGGCAGGACGGGAAACTTGTTTTCCACCATCCGTATCACGATAAATCCGACGGGCAAGAAAATAAGAAAGCCTCAATTTCCCCTTCGCTCCGGAAGAGGAAACTGAATTGCTTTGATTATGTGGATGAGTGAACGACATGTACAAGTATTATTCTGTTCTTCCCGGATAAGCCTCCAATGCCTTTTGCAAAACAAAGAGTGCACGGGTCAAGTCCTCTTTCTTGAGCACATAGGCAATGCGGACTTCATTTTTTCCGGAACCCGGAGTAGTATAAAAACCGGAAGCAGGAGCCATAAACACAGTCTGCCCTTCGTACTCGAACTCAGACAGACACCACGCACAAAACTTATCCGAATCATCGACCGGTAGTTTGGCTACTGTATAGAAAGCACCCATAGGAATAGGAGAATACACACCCGGTATACGGTTCAGTCCGTCAATCAGGCATTTACGGCGCTCTACGTATTCATCATAGGTTTCACGCGAGTATTCTTCGGGAGCATCTAACGAGGCCTCAGCAGCAATCTGCCCGATCAAAGGGGGACTCAGACGTGCCTGACAGAACTTCATTACAGCATCACGCACCTCTTTGTTCTTCGTGATCAGGGCACCGATACGGATGCCACATTCGGAATAACGCTTGGATACAGAGTCAATCAGCACCACATTATTTTCAATTCCTTCCAGATGGCAGGCCGAAATATAAGGTGAACCGGTATAGATAAACTCACGGTAGACTTCGTCGGAGAAAAGGAAAAGATCGTATTTCTTCACCAGATCACGAATCTGGTTCATCTCACGGCGGGTATACAGGTAACCGGTCGGATTGTTCGGATTACAAATCAAGATCCCCTTGGTACGCTCGTTAATCAGTTCTTCGAACTTCTCTACTTTCGGAAGTGAAAACCCTTCTTCGATTGTCGTGGCAATGGTACGTATCTTAGCTCCCGCCGAAATGGCAAAAGCCATATAGTTGGCGTATGCCGGCTCGGGAACTATGATTTCATCTCCCGGATTGAGGCACGACATGAATGAGAAAAGCACCGCTTCGGAGCCACCGGTAGTAATGATAATATCATCTGCCGTCAGGTTGATATTGAACTTCTCGTAATATCCTACTAATTTCTCGCGATAGCTACGATAACCGGCACTGGGGCTGTACTCGAGCACCTTGCGGTCGATGTTGCGTATCGCGTCAATCGCGGCCTGAGGAGTGGGCAGGTCTGGCTGTCCGATATTCAGGTGAAATACATGGATTCCCCGCTGTTTGGCAGCATCTGCCAGGGGAGCCAGCTTTCTGATAGGAGATGCAGGCATCTCTGTTCCGCGAATCGATATGGTTGGCATAATCTTTAATTATATAATGGTCAATTAATAAATATGAGCGGCAAATGTACATAATAAATCGGACACAAAGACATAAAAACTTTAAAAACCTTATCAAGGTTAAAAACGTTATGATAATCTCAACGGAAAACGATACATTTGTATAACTACAAACCTAAAACGATAACATAATGACCATAAACCTAATCACATTTGCATCGATTCTGCATAAGCAGGTAACTATACGTAGTTCGCACGAAGCCGTACTTAGTGAACTGGAAAAATATTTCACCGTGAAGTTTGTCGATTACCGGGACATCCACCAGTTGACAAAAGATGATTTCAGCATCATCTTCATAGCTACCGGAGGGGTAGAAAGATTGGTCATGCAATGCTTTGAATCGCTCCCCCGCCCTGCCATTATTCTGGCCGACGGAATGCAAAACTCCTTGGCGGCGGCGCTTGAAATCTCTTCCTGGTTGCGCGGCCGGGGCATGAAGAGTGAGATCCTCCACGGGGACTTTATGAGTATCGTCCAGAGAATACAGGTACTATATACCAATTTCAAGGCGCAGCGTTCGTTGGTAGGACTCCGCATCGGGGTGATCGGCACTCCCTCTTCCTGGTTGATTGCAAGCAATGTGGACTACCTGCTCGCAAAACGACGTTGGGGGATCGAGTATCTGGACATCCCGTTGGAACGGATTTATGATGTATATGACCGGATTAAGGATAACGAAGTCGGCGCTTCGTGTGCCGCTGTGGCTTCACAGGCACTGGCTTGCCGCGAAGGCACTCCCGAAGATATGATTAAAGCCATGCGTCTCTATCGGGCCATTAAGCGAATCTGTAAAGAAGAAAAACTAAGTGCAGTGACAGTGAGCTGCTTCAAACTGATAGAGCGTACAGGCACTACAGGCTGTCTTGCCCTTGCCATGTTGAACGACGAAGGGATCATTGCCGGATGTGAAGGCGACTTACAATCCGTATTTACATTATTAGTGGCTAAAGCACTGACCGGGAAAGTGGGTTTCATGGCAAATCCTTCGATGATAAACGCCCGTAACAACGAAATTATATTGGCCCATTGCACAATCGGAATGAAACAGACCGAACGTTACATCATTCGCAATCACTTTGAAACAGAAAGCGGCATCGGTATTCAAGGACTGCTACCGGAAGGAGATGTCACCATTGTGAAATGTGGTGGCGAATGCCTGGACGAATATTACCTGTCTACCGGAACTCTGACCGAAAACACCAATTACATCAATATGTGCCGTACACAAGTACGTGTAAAGATGAATACACCGGCCGACTATTTCCTGAAAAACCCACTGGGTAATCACCATATCCTGTTACAAGGCAATTATGAAAACTCCCTGAACGAATTCCTAATGGCAAACTCTTGTAAACGTACAGAATAGCCACACAGAGACTGAACGGGTCAGAAACTTTTTCTGATTCGTTCGGCCCTATTAATATATACAATGAAAAACACACTCGATATATGAAAAGAATCTCCCTGTTCGTGCTATTTATCTGCACGATCTTTTCCTGCCTTTCTGCACAAACCGGCAAAGAGAATGAACGTATCAAGCAGAACTACATCCGGTCTATAATCGGGATGGACGAAGAGAAACAACCCTATTTACAATTATTGTCGAAGATTCCTCCCGAAAAAGAGGTTTCCGACCAGAACGTTATCGAACTACAACAACTTTATCCCATCCGACAGGAGGAGATACATCGCCTGATCAGCACGATCCGGGGAGACGGTTCATGGCCGGATATTAATTACGCTGACACAAAACGCTCGGGATGGGAACCGAAACAACATGCCGAACGAATACTGAAACTGACCAAATACTATGCCCGTGAACAAGAGAACGTATCTGCACAGGAGATTTCCGCAGTAGTCAGCATCATCCATCAGGCTATGAAGTACTGGTTTGTCCAAAAGCCGGTCTGCAAAAACTGGTGGTACAATCAGATAGGTATTCCCCGCACCTTGGGTCCGGCCTTCCTCCTTTTCGAAACCGAAATGACGGAGAAAGAAAAACAAGAGGCCATCCGGGTGATGGAACAATCACAGTTTGGCATGACCGGACAAAATAAGGTATGGCTGGCAGGCAACGTACTGATCCGGGGATTACTTCTGAACAATGCCGAACTGATAAAGGAAGCACGGGAAAATATATGCTCGGAAATCGTACTGGGACAGAAAGAGGGGATTCAACCGGACTGGAGTTTTCATCAGCACGGTCCCCAGCAACAGTTCGGCAATTACGGACTCTCTTTTCTCTGTAATATGAGTTTTTACTCCGAACTATTTGCCGGTACGCCGCTGGCATTCGACCGTCGGCAGCAGGATATTCTCGTATCTCTGCTCCTGAAAGGGTACCAATGGATTGTATGGAGGGGGTACTGGGATGTGAACGGACTGAACCGACAACTCTTCCATAGTGCTGACATTCATAAATCATTCAATTTACTTTTCGCAGCCTGTTCTTTGATGAAAGGAAGCAATGATCAACAAGCGCGGGAGATAAAAGAGTTGATTGCACGCAACTTCCTCCATCCGGATACGAACAATGAGTTTACCGGAAACAAGTTCTTCGGAGATTCGGACCTCACCATCCACCGCACCCCCCATTGGATGGCATCCGTACGCATGGCATCCGACAGGGTGATCGGGACGGAGCTGGTAAATGAAGATAACCTGAAAGGCTATTATATGGCAGACGGAGCTATCTATACATACATTCGTGGTGATGAATACCACAATATTTTTCCTTTCTGGGACTGGCGTCGGATACCCGGTATTACAACCTACGAAAGTGACGCTCCTATTCCAACAGAAAGCGGAGCGGATTCACGCAATCAAACCAATCTCGTAGGCGGAACAACGGATGGGAAACATGGAATCACAGCCATGCACCTGAACCGTAACGGACTGTCTGCAAACAAAGTATGGATATTTACCGATGAATTTATCCTGTGCCTGGGCAGCAATATCCACACAGATAGCACAGCCACACTGATCACCTCCATCGACCAGCGTTTTAAGAAAGGAGAAGTATGGTCGGAAGGAAACCGCCGGTATTTTCATGATAACACCGGATATATCCTCCTGCAAGACGAACTTTGTCCGGTACAAACAGAAAAGAAGAAAGGACAATGGCATGACTTTATGGGAATGTATGCTCCAAAAATGCTGGAAAGTAATATCTTCTCTATTTACATAAAACATTCGCCCGGAGCCCCTGCCAGCTATCGGTACCTACTTCTTCCGGGCTCTACTCAGGAGAAGACAGCCACATTCGATACTTCGAGGATACAGATCTTGCGAAATGATGAAGAGGCACAGGTGGCTTTTACCAGTGGAATGTATTACATTGCCGCCTGGCAGACTGCAACCATCAGACTGTCCGGCAATAAAGAGATATGTATAAAAACACCGGGAACCTATCTGTATCGTGCAGACGGAGTCCCGGTGTCCCAAGCTGTTTTCCCGAAAAAAGGCATACAATAAAGCCTTCTTACAGTCTATTTTTTATTTTCAGGTAATTCGTAATAACGCACCCAGTCTACCTCCATCTGTACGGGAAGTTCTGTGTCGTCTATCTCGCCTGCCCATCCTCCGAGTATCTGGTTGAGCAAGAGGAAGAACGGAACGTCAAAAGGCCATTGCACAGAACCTTCTTCTTGAATACGGGGATAACTGAAGGTCAGGGAATCGTTGATAAACATATCTATTTTGTCCGGTGTCCATTCCATGCCGAACACATTAAATTCATGCGGATTATAGGACGCAGTGGTGTAATAATCCGGATCTGTTTTATGCCCTAATACCTTAATATATTCCGTATGCATGGTGTGGTAGACAAATGTATCCTTATTCAGCTGCTCCATAATATCGATCTCTCCACATTTGGGCCATGCCCCGTATGTGGTCGAATCGGTTGGTTTTAACCAGATGGCAGGCCAGGAACCTTTAACACTGCCCAATTTGGCACATACTTCAAAGCGCCCGTACAAAAAATCTTTTTTGCCCAAAGTCTCCACACAGCCGGCCATATAGCGGATCGTGTCATTCGGATCGTTATTGGGCAAAGCACGCAAGACGAGCTTGCCGTCTTTTACAAAGGTGACAAAGTTATTATCCCGACAGAAAGGGTGCCAGGGAGAGAATACCCATTTTTCGGGATCGGGTGCACCGTCTTTATCGAACTCGTCCTGCCAGGTAAGTTTCCAGTCTATATCACTTTTATAAAGTTTACGGACAGGAGTGTCTTTACAAGAGGACAATGATATGCCGGCAAATACAAAGAAAGCAAACGGCAAAGCTAACAATAAGTTTTTGTGTTTCATGATATATTGGTTTAAAGTGGCATCTCTATCCATTTCCCCCCGTGCCATTCGGTCACTGTTTCAAAGCCTGCTTTCTGCAACGCGGCCAATGCCTCGGGACGTCCGCTATTGATCCGTTCGGGATAATGCGAATCACTGTTCACCTGTACACGAACTCCCAACTCCTTCAGCAACGGGAAATACCGTTCGTTCGGGAAGAAAGTATTCAAATGATGCAAAGCTTTTGTATTGATCTCTACAATATATCCTTTGGCTGCAACAGCGGAGAAATAGTCGTGTATCAATGCATCGTACCAAGACTCGTCCAACAGACCGGGGCGGTAACAGGCTGCATTGTGATGCATCTTATCGGCGTGTCCCAGAATATCAAAGCCTCCCAGTTCGACCATTCGTAGCAGACGGTCATAATACAGATGAATCACACGGTCGAGGTCACCGCCGAAATGCTGATCGACGATATCCCGGAACACCTCTGCACATACATCGATATCCACTACTTCATCCCGGTCATTGTAAAGCAGATGTACCGAACCGATACGGTAGTCGAGCGGCAACTCTTGGAAACGCCGGACGGAAGGATTACTGTCTTCGTTCAGGTAATCTATTTCCAGCCCGACAGCCAGTTCGATTTCCGAAGCATATTTCTCTTTCATCCGGGTAAATTCATCCAGATAGTCGTCCATACGATCCCATTCCATCGTCCAATGAGTCGGAAACGGCAGAGGGGCATGCGAAGAAATACCATAGGACGTAAATCCCCGGCTGATGGCAAAACGGATAAAATCCTCCATGCCGGCACGGCCGTCACAATAGAGGGTATGACTATGATAATTGGTCAGGTTCATGATTCTATTTCGCTAAGTTCAAGCCAACGCATGGTTTTCTCGTCTATCAGATCGTTTACCTCGGGCAATCGCTTCGATTTCTCCGTCAGTTCGTCCACCGAAAGCGTACCACTGCAGAGCAGTTCTTCTATCTGTAGTTTCTCTGTTTCCAGCTCGGCTATTTCCTTTTCCAGTTGTTCGAATTCCCGTTTCTCTTTGAAACTCATCTTGCGCTTCTCGTTCAGGCGGACACGGGCTGTTTTTTCTTCCTGTGGTTTCTCCGCCTCCTTCTCCTTTTGGGATTTGGCTTCTTTCCAGTCACGATAATCGCTGTAATTACCGGGAAAGTCACGAATATCTCCCTGTCCGTTGAATACCAACAGGTGGTCGACCACTTTATCCATAAAGTAGCGGTCGTGCGAAACGACAATGACACATCCCTTGAAGTTCTGCAAATATTCCTCCAACACATTCAAGGTAATAATATCGAGATCATTCGTCGGCTCGTCAAGTACCAGGAAGTTCGGGTTACGCATCAGCACGGTACAGAGATAAAGTCGACGGCGTTCTCCCCCACTCAATTTGTATACATAACTATGTTGAGTTTCGGGAGTAAATAAGAAGTGTTGCAGAAACTGGGAAGCCGTCAGCTTCTTGCCGTTACCCAACTCAATGACCTCGGCGATATCCTGCACAACGTCAATGACTTTCATCTGCTCGTCAAACTGTAATCCGTCCTGCGAATAGTATCCGAAACGTACGGTCTCTCCAATATCCAGTGTACCACTGTCAGGCTGCACCTGTCCCATCAATATTTTTATAAAAGTAGACTTCCCCGTACCGTTATTCCCCACAATTCCCATCTTTTCATAACGGGCGAAGATGTAAGAGAAATCTTCCAATATCTTCAGGTCACCAAAGCTCTTATAGAGATGATCAGCCTCGAATATCTTGCTGCCAATATAAGAAGCTTTCACTTCCAGCTTCACATTGTCATTGTTAAATCGTTGTTTGGCAACTTTCTCCAGTTCATAAAAAGCATCTTCGCGATACCGGGCTTTGTGTCCGCGTGCCTGAGGCATACGACGCATCCAGTCCAACTCGGTACGATATAAATTGTTCGCACGCTCTATCTCGACCGATTTCGCTTCGATGCGTTCCTGGCGTTTCTCCAGATAATAACTGTAATTTCCTTTGTATTGATAAACCTGGCGGTTGTCTATCTCGATGATTTCGGAACAGACACGGTCGAGAAAGTAACGGTCATGCGTCACCATCAGCAGACTGAGGTTCGTACGGCGAAGATACTCTTCCAGCCATTCGGTCATGTTGAGATCCAGATGGTTGGTAGGCTCGTCCAAAATCAGCAAATCCGGTTCGGTAATCAAAGCATTGGCCAAAGCTACCCTCTTAAGCTGTCCTCCGGAGAGATGCTTCACCTGTTGGTCAAAGTTCCGTATCTTGAGTTGCGAAAGTATCTGTTTAGCCTTCTGTTCATACTCCCAGGCCTTTTCATGGTCCATACGTACCAGCAGGTCATCCAGTCCCGGATGTCCTTCGGTTTCCATGCACCGTTCGTACTCCTTTATCAACTCCACGGTACTGTTACCATGGTGAAAGCAGGCTTCCAACACGGTCAATTCTTCAGGATATTGCGGATCTTGTTCCAAATAATCAACCCGGAGGTCACGGCGGAACACAATATTGCCGCTATCATATCCCTCCTTTCCGGAGAGTATATTTAATAAGGTGGTTTTACCCGTACCGTTTTTAGCGATCAAGCCGATACGCTGGCCTTCGGCAATACCGAAGGAAATATTTTCGAAAAGAACCAAATCGCCAAAAGATTTGGTAAGATTATCTACTTGTAAATAAGGGGTCATAATAATCGAATGTGATAATAGGTGGTTAGTGTATCAGCGCCTGCTTATATGCCTCTGCCACTTCGCAGGTTTCTCCGGCTCTCACCCGGCTCCACAGCAATTTCATCGGATCAATCAACTGTTCCGAACCTTCATACCGCAACACCGGCACTTCACGGTTACCGTCAACCAGCGTCATCCATTCCATACCCTCCACTTCATTAGCCAGAATCGTACAGATGGCGATACCGAACGCCAGCCAGGGTTCTTTTTTCTTAGGAGAGAGAACGCCACTGTCAATCACATCCTGTATCTTTTGCAGGTCTTCTTCCAGTCCCTGAAAGTCTTTTTTCAATTGCGTTTTCACCGTATCTGTCACCCACTCGTAGGCTTCGTTCACCTGATAAATCTCAGAAAGGCGAATAGGAATGATTTCCGCAGGATACTTTTGCCCGTCTTTACGGATCTCAAGGCTGGATATAATCTTTTCCGCCTCATCCACATGTTCTCCTTTCGGTACGGTAAACGAACATTCGAAAGCAACATTGTCAATGCCTGTCACCCAGAGATGGCTGGTGTAATAGATACCTTCTTCCTCAAACATCTCCTTGCTGTAGGCACATTCCAGATGTCCCACCTTCACCAGGGAGGCCGAAGGGTTTTCTTTCAGTTCCTGACGGACGGAATCCTTTCCATAATTCATACCGCCAGGTGCGGCAGCATCTTCTTTATAGGCTGATATACGGAAATTACCCGTCCAATGTTCGGGATTATAAAAAAGGAAGGAGCCTTCGCCGTCTTCAAATTCGCTCCAGTCTGACGGATATATCATTGAGAACCATGTCCCCGGGGAGATAAATTTCTTGCCTTGTATCATATTGCTTTCTGAATGTTGATAACCTTACAAAAGTAACAATCCCATCGCTGATATGCAAAAAATAGCATAAAAAAACAGCCGATTCTCACGAACCGGCTGTTCCAATCATCATCTATGAATGAAGACAGCTTTTTAGCGTCCTCAATATTTTCTGAATTCCAACCGGGCATAGTCCGACTGAAGAACCAATTTGTTACTGTTCAGCTTCTCTACGGCAAAGTCCTGTACCCGGCCATCCATGCCGAAAACTTTCATCTGTTCCGCCGTAGCGTCGAGTACTTGTATGTGCATGGAGTCGTTCTCGTAGACATATTTTCCATAGAACTCACTATTACCCAACTTCCTCAAGTGGATGATATCCATCTGAAAACTGAAATAAGTGTCCAGTGGAGTATCGATATTACCATCTTTATATTCTATACGTTGCATCTGCCACATTCCATCCAGATAGCGATGCCCGAATTTCTTTCCACACGACGTGAAACCCATCAGGACGACAAACAACAATAGGATTCCTTTTTTCATTTCTTCTTACCAATTAAACCTGTTTTACGAATGGTGAGCATACCTCCCCAACTTTCTCCTAACATATTGCCACCGTCTACCGCACCGGCCAGCGTGAAACTCCATCCCCGAATCTGTTCGGGTTTATAAGTCACTTCTAACAACCCGTTCTGGTTTCTTCTGATATTCCGGTACGGACTACCGTAAGTTCCCCAATGCTTAGCAACACTTACCAGAATGCGGTAATCTATCTCTGAGGTAGGACTGCCATTCAAACCGATATGGAATCCTTTCACACGGTTACTCTCAAAAGCCAGGTTTCCATCCTTATTATATATAGGTGAGGTAACCAACGGATTACCAATACCCTGTCCCCAATGTTCCCAACCGGCATACTGCGAATTATTATAATAATTATCAGCTCCGGTAAACGAATGATCAATGGCCGGAGTAGCAAAGTAATGGAAAGCTCCCGATTGGTGTTTCGTATACAAAAACTCTCCGACAATCGTTTTCACAAAAGGATTCTCCGGCAACGTCACCTCTAATCCGGCCAGACAATCTCTCCACATACCATAAGTCAGTGTCATTCCCGAGCGGTCTTCAAAAAAGTGCTCCCAGTAAGCCTTTATTTTCCAGGTCGGAAAATGATATCCCACAGCGGCACTGTAACTTCCGACGTGATTTCCCAGAATATTGATCTGGTCGCTCTCCGAAGCTCCACTGTCTCCGTTGCTTGGAAAGAAAATACGGAAAAAGTCTTTCCAACTGTCCGGTGTACGCAATACCGTCCCGTCCGGATAATAGCAATCGCCTCCAAACTGAGCTGCCATCTCGATACCCAATTCCACCGAAACAGGTGACTTCTGCAAATTCTCCACCTTCAGGAAAGCTGCTTTCGAATGAAACAGAGTCTCTTTCGTATATTTAGAACGCCCGGCAGTGAAACGCTCTTGGAACTTTTCATCCGTAAACATCCCATAAGCCACGTGTCCCTTGATATGCAACCAGTTTTTGGTCCACGGAAAAGGAATATACTCGGGTATAGAAACCCGAACTTGCGGAATAGGACGGGCATTGGTAGAAAAAGTCATACTACCGGAGCTCAACTGATCATTTTTCATTTCGTTGCCACGCTCCTTACTGCCGACACTTATTTCCATCCCCCGATAACGCAAATCCACATAAGCCTGTTGGATGAAGAATTTAGAAGTGAAGCGACTTGCACCCACCATTTCCAACCCAAAGGCATAAGAGAACTTTTTATCCTTCTCCAAATCCCGAAAGATACCTGCATCCAAATAAGCATTGTTTTTTCGAATAGACGAAAGCCCGTGCTTATTTGCCACGAGCCAAAAAGGCGTGTTGTGCCCACCACTTACGGTTGCACTGGTTTCAATCTTATAGTTTAGGCCTTTGTCAAATTGCGCCTGCACAGCCGCAGGAGCCATCAGCATCAAACAGCTGAATATGAAATAGTTTCTTCGTTTCATTCTAACGTGTGTTTGGAATACATCCAAATATTGAACGGCAAAAGTACAACAAAGACATGAAACTAATCTATATATTAGAGTTTTATTAGGATTATTTAGCTACGAACCGTACGAATCGTTTTTTAAGTAAGTCCCCGCCTTCGTTTTACTTTGGCGTCTCCAGATCACTTTCCTATCGGCTGTATCTTCCGGCGTACATCTTTCGAAATCTCCAGGAACATATAGTTCAGCTTGCCGGAATGAATGCCTTTCTCGTTTTCCTTATACTTCTTATTGGCATATTGTTTCGACTTCTCAAAGGTGAGCAGGGACATTTGATTCTGTGACTTGCCTACCATAGTGGAGTCCAGTTGTTCATCAGGGAAGAAGTCGTCCAGATCGACATCACCTATCATCGTTGTTTCCAGAAAATTCATATCCTTATGTGAATTGTCGGTGTAGTATCCCACAAACATGTGACCGGGAGTACGTACCAGAATCGGTTCGATATTGATGGCACGGAGCAAGGAAGCAAACAGGACACTGCCGTCCACACAGTTGATCTGTGATGACTCCAATGCGTCATCAAACGTACGTACACGCTGAGAATAAACCACATTGCTGGACAGACTGGTGTTGGACACCGAACTGTAACGGAATTTACGTTTCTGCAAAACATTCCATAATGCATATACCTGTTTATCCACAGCTCCGGGAGCCGGATTCTGATAGCCCAGGAAGCGATTGACTATCCGTGTGTTCAATGCTTCGCGAAGCAACTGGTCGATCATCGGATTCTCTTCGTTGACATATGCGGCAAAGAAAATCCCCGTATCGTGAAATTTTGTGCCATTAGTCACATACCCCAACAGACACTCGTTGACACTCCGTACAGAAAAAGTGCGTACACGCTGTCCCAGATCTTCCCCATTCATCTCTACCGTAACGGCCACACTGATGGGTTCCGCCTGGTTATTGTTTTTCAACGCTTCGTAGTTCCAAATGATATCGGGATAAATGGTATATTCCGTACGAGGCTTATTGAGCACGAACTCCGACACCGAACGTGAAAAGAATGGTGTTTCCGCAACATCGATCCGCACACGGCTATAAGCCGAACGTGATTTTACTTTTATGGCAATGCACGACTTGGGGTTACCCAGATATATGGAGTCGGCCGGTTGAATGACCTGGGCATCGGTCGTAGCCACCGAGAGAATGGCAGAAGGAAAAATATTTCCTCCCAGCTCGTCAGTTATCTCAAAGCCGGAAGTTGCGGAAGAGAACTTGAACACAGACACTCCTATAGCTATAAAGAACAAAGCGACAACCGTCCAAAGCACCTCACGTTTGCGTTGCTTGAAATCTATCTTAATCATTTTGATATTTCAATTTATTGACATAACAAAGATACAACATTTTTGTTGATAAAGTGTCTCCCGAACCTCGGGATTGTTGGTTTGAAAGCAAAGCCCCGTTGGTTTTAAACCCAAAGGGCATTGGTTTAAAAGGTAGGTCCGGTCGGTTTAGAACCAACGGAATCATGCCTACAGAGGGTTGCAGACGGGATGGAAATGTAATCGAATCGTAATACGTGTTTCATCCCCTCGTAACAAAAAGCCTCCATCTTTGCAAAAGAAAAGAAATAAAGTTTAACTTTGTAGTATTACATTAACAAAGAATACAATGAACGATTACCGTATTTTAGTGGTCGACGATGAAGAAGACCTCTGTGAGATTCTGAAGTTCAATCTTGAGAACGAAGGGTACGAAGTAGATACTGCCAACTCTGCGGAAGAGGCCCTGAAAATGAATATCAGCAGCTATCACCTGCTGTTATTGGATGTCATGATGGGGGAAATTTCCGGATTCAAAATGGCCAATCTGCTGAAAAAGGATAAAAAGACAGCGCAGGTTCCCATTATATTCATCACTGCCAAAGATACGGAAAATGACACCGTCACCGGATTCAACCTGGGAGCGGACGACTATATTTCAAAGCCCTTCTCCTTGCGTGAGGTCATTGCCCGTGTAAAGGCCGTGCTCCGGCGTACTGCTACCTCCGATACGGAAAAAGCACCCGAACAACTTTGCTACCAGTCTCTGGTGATCGATATTACCAAAAAGAAAGTAAGCATCGACGGCGAAGAAGTACCCCTGACCAAGAAAGAGTTCGAAATCCTCTTCCTGCTGTTACAAAACAAGGGACGCGTCTTCTCGCGCGAAGATATTCTGAGCCGGATCTGGAGCGACGAAGTCTATGTACTGGACCGCACCATAGACGTCAACATCACCCGGTTACGGAAAAAGATCGGTACCTACGGTAAACGTATCGTCACCCGCCTGGGATACGGTTATTGCTTCGAAACGGAATAGAGGCGAATCGGACCTCACCACAGAGTAGCACAGAGTTCCACAAAGATTATTTTCTCTTAATATCCTATAAACAAGAGATTAAAACCCTGTGAGACTCCTGTTACTCTGTGGTGAATCAAAACTCAAAAACATTACATATATGAACCTACCTGTCACCCAAAAGCACTTTCTCTCTTTCAGCCGGAAGTTATTCCTTTCGGTCATTTCCCTGTTCCTGGTGTTTGCCGCCTGCTTCATGGCCTATCAGTATCAGAGGGAGAAAGAGTATAAAGTAGAGTTACTGAATATACAGTTACAGGATTGCAATAATCTGCTGTACGAGAAGTTGTACGATCACCCACAGGATATGACTGAGGTGATCTCCGACTACCTGCAACATAACGTATTGAAAGATTTGCGCATCACTGTAGTAAACCTCGATGGGAAAGTGCTTTTCGACAGTCAAGAACAGAATGTGGAGCAGTTGGGCAATCATCTCGACCGGGAAGAGGTACAAAAGGCCTTGTACAATGGGGTCGGCTTCGATGTACGCCGCACCTCCGAAACAACCGGAGTCCCCTACTTCTACTCCGCCACCTTATATAAGGACTACATCATCCGCTCGGCTCTGCCCTACAGTGTCAGCCTGATCAATAACCTGAAAGCGGACCCGCATTACATCTGGTTCACCGTTATCGTCACCCTGTTGCTGATGATCATCTTCTATAAGTTTACCAACAAGCTGGGCACTTCCATCAGCCAGCTCCGCGAATTCGCTATGCGTGCCGACCGCAATGAACCTATCGAAATGGCGATGCAGTCGGCCTTCCCCCACAATGAACTGGGTGAGATTTCGCAACACATCATTCAGATATACAAACGTCTCCACGAAACGAAAGAGGCACTCTACATCGAGAGGGAGAAGCTGATCACACACCTGCAGATTTCGCATGAAGGGCTGGGAGTATTCAATAAAGACAAAAAAGAGATCCTAGTCAACAACTTGTTTACCCAATACAGCAATCTGATATCGGACTCAAACCTGGAAACGGCAGAAGAGGTATTCAATATCAGCGAGCTCAAAGAGATAACGGACTTCATCAACAAAGCTCCCAAACGTCCCGTCGGCAAGGAGGAGAAACGAATGTCCATCACTATCAATAAAAACGGGAAAACTTTTATCGTAGAGTGCATCATCTTCCAGGATATGAGCTTTGAGATCAGCATCAACGACGTCACTCAGGAAGAAGAGCAGATCCGCCTGAAACGGCAACTGACACAAAACATCGCGCATGAATTGAAAACTCCGGTCAGCAGTATCCAAGGTTATCTGGAGACCATTGTCAACAACGAAAACCTCCCGAAGGAAAAGATGAATGTGTTCCTTGAACGCTGTTATGCACAGAGTAACCGCCTGAGCCGATTATTGCGTGACATCTCCGTACTGACGCGTATGGACGAGGCCGCCAACATGATCGACATGGAAAAGATGGACATCAGTGTCCTGGTGACCAACATCGTGAACGAGGTATCCCTGGAACTGGAAGAGAAACACATCACGGTGGTCAATTCACTGAAGAAAGAGATTCAGATACGGGGCAACTACTCGCTGCTCTACTCCATCTTCCGCAACCTGATGGACAATGCCATCGCTTACGCCGGAAACAATATCCAAATCCACATCAACTGTTTCCGCGAAGACGAGAAGTTCTACTACTTCAGCTTTGCCGACACAGGCGTCGGAGTGTCGCCCGAACACCTGAACCGTCTTTTCGAGCGCTTTTACCGAGTGGACAAAGGGCGCTCTCGCAAACTGGGAGGCACGGGGTTAGGACTGGCCATTGTCAAGAATGCCGTTATCCTCCACGGCGGAAACATATCGGCCAAAAACAGCCAGGGAGGCGGTCTGGAGTTTGTATTCACCCTGGCTAAGGAGAGGTAGAGCCATCACCAGACCTTCTTTTTAAACCACCTGGTATCCAGATTCCCCAGTCCGGAATTTCCGGTAAGGTTGTCAAGAGCCACCTGTACGGCCTCCTTTTCAGCAGTATGACGTCCGGACAGGGTGTCACTGCTTAGCCAGAAAGCCTTGAGGAAGCGGAGCCGCGCATCTACCTCTTTCTTCCGGGCTTTTCCGGCAAACGGGGCAAGCGGATAGGCACGCACCCAATCTTTATTCCGGTTGTCCATCACCAGGCTTTCCAACTGTGCTATCGTATACTTTCCCACAAGAGCATCCGTATACTTCCGGAAACGGCTATATACACCGGAAGATTCCGTAACAGCCTTGGAAGCCGCGAAAACTTTTTCGTAACGTTCGCGTCCCAGTGCATTGTAGGCTTTCCAAAACCATGCCGTATCCACCACTCCTACCGAGATCTCCAAAGGTGACAAGAGTGTGTAAGGCGTGATTCTTGCCTCATCCACATCATCATAACACTCCCTTGTGTAAGCATAAAACAAATTTGCCGCACAGGTCAGGCCTTTCCATCCGATAGCCTCTTCTACCATCTCCAGCCAACGGGGAGAATACACAGCCATCTCCACCAGGCGCTTCGGAGTGATACCCGCCCGTTCGACGAGCATCTTCAACCAGTCCGGCGTATCTGTCGGCGAGGGAGCGCAATGCAACATCAGATGACAGAACATACCTGTACGGCTTTCGCCGGTATCGTAGTACCATTTATCGAGCCGTATGAATTTCTCCTTACCCATCAGACTCAACAAGCGGATCATTAGTTCGGCTCCGGTCACCCCGTCCAGCTTCCGAGCCAACGAAGTGACATCGGTACAGGCTTCTCCCCTTTCCAGCTCGATGTCGAGGATACGTTCCGTTACTTTTTCCAATACTTTCTTGAAACGGCTGAAATCATAATCCCGGCAATCGGTATACAGCCGTTTCTCCTTTTGGTCTTTCTTATAGAAAAAGTCCACAGCCTCTTCTATCAACACAGGCGACAGGGGACGATCCATCAGTTCGACCATCAACGTATCTTCGGACAGAAGCCCCATCTGACAGGCTCTCCCGAAGTCGACAGCACGAATAGGGAACTCAAGCGGATAGGGCTCTTCCTTATAGGATAAGAAATTACACAAACGATAGAGTTCGTAACGTATCTTGAAATCGGCCGTAAATTCATCATCGGTCAGTAAACGTTTCGGGTGCTTCAGCCAGCAGTCTATCCAATAACAATGAACAAGCACGACACGATGATCACTGGTGGAACCAAACCACTCGCGCACGCTATACAGGAAGGTGATATTCCGGGGAGTAAGCAAGGGCAAAAGATGGAGCAGGATGTAATGTGAAAACTTCAGATACACCTCCTGGTCCCGATAGTCCCACTCCAAAGCCCAGAGAATTTCACTCAGGGCATAGGGATGTTCCAGATGTTCCAATGCCTGTTCGTACTCCACCAAAGGTATTTTTCCGTATAATTTATCGAGTAACGTCCCGAAACCTTTACGCCAGACACTAGTCCGTGAATGGGATGCCATCAGGCACATTTCCAGTAGAAGTGAATAATCCTTCACTTCCGTCTCGTAAAATTGTATCCATACATCGGCAAACGGATAGCGCCCTATCGCCGTTGGTGAATCCGAGTCGTGTTTCGCACTTTCAAATTGATCCCTGAACCGGTGTACCTCCCCCCAAGGATCACTATAAGTCAGATCACCATGAATGGCGATCTGATATTGTAGTTTGTCAAAAAGCTCTAATACTTTTCCTGACTGTATTCCCCTAAAGATTGCCTCTGTAGTAGGTTGTCCTTTTTTATTCTCCATGTTCAATTTGCTTGTTGTGTGTCTGACGTTTTCATGACTAAGTACAAATATAGAATAAAAATACTATCTTTGTACCATATCAAAACAAAAGATTATGATGAACAATGTAAAATACCTTTCATTTGCCTTGATACTGGCATTCAGTGCCTGTAAAAGCGGTTCCGCCTCTAGTCAGGAGCCTTCCGAAAAGCAAGATACGGTTAAAATTTTCAATTTACCCCAGATACCTGTAGTACTGAATACCGTAGAACAACGTACGGACTATATGGTAAAACACTATTGGGATCGTTTCGACTTCTCGGACACCACCTACATCAATCAGGCCGAAGTGCCCGAACAGGCTTGGGTAGACTATTGTGACCTGTTGGAACATGTGCCCTTGCCTGTGGCACAAACTGCCATGAAAGAAACTTTCAACCGGGCGGAGAAGAACCGGAAGATGCTTCATTTCTTTGAGGAACTGGCCGATAAATATCTGTACGATCCCAACTCGCCTATGCGCAACGAAGAATTCTATATCCCGGTACTGGAAGCCCTGATTGCCTCTCCCGCACTGGACGAAACGGCGAAGATACGTCCGCAGGCACGGTTGGAGCTGGCACAGAAGAACCGGTTAGGCACTAAGGCACTCAACTTCACCTACACATTGGATTCGGGCGTCAAGGGTACGCTTTATCAGTTCCCTGCGGAATACACACTGCTGTTTATCAACAATCCGGGTTGCCATGCGTGCGCGGAGATGATAGAGGGGTTAAAGGCTTCTCCGGTCATCAACGGATTCACAGCCGCCAAGAAACTGAAAGTCCTGTCCATCTATCCGGATGAAGAATTGGATGAATGGAAAAAGCACCGCAACGACTTTGCGAAAGAATGGACCAACGGATATGATAAAGAACTGGTCATCAAAAACAAAAACCTGTATGACCTGAGAGCCATTCCCACTCTTTATTTACTGGATAAGAACAAAACCGTATTGCTGAAAGACGCCACCCTGCAAAAGGTAGAGCAGTATCTGGCAGAACGCGGCTGAACAAGCATACCGAAGCGGGGCATTTCACTCCAAAGACATACGGAAGGTCGGGTTATCATTTTGACAGAATGATAATCCGACCTCTCTATTTTCCGTTCTTTCGGGCCGATACACGGCAAGGTTCTGAAAAACGCTCCCTATTCGATTGCCCGTTCATCCATTCGACAGTAATTACCTCCTTTTATCCACCGGAAGAAAGCTACCTGGAAATGTTCCGTCCATAAAGCAGTTTTTTAGAGACAAACCCGCTCTTTCCGACACTCCCCGAACGATCATATCCGGTAAGCAACCGGAACAAAACCCGGAGCTATCAGTCCCGGTTTTCATGACAATATATGTAATGGAGCATAACATATAGAGATATTTGAAAAAGAAGTAAACCTTTTTGGAAAATGCTTACTTCTTTCGGAGCAAATGTACCCGTCTTTTGGAGTGAATGCCTGCTTCTTTTCTGCAAAAGCCCGGCTCTTCACCACTCAAAACCCGGCTTTCGGGGCAGAAAAGCCGGGCTTTCCTCCGTTTTTTCTTCCGGTTCACCGGTTTTAGAGAAAGAGTGTGTCAGCCCAAAGAGCGATTATCCGTCATTCTGACATCATTATCGCCCGGGGGCAAGACAAATGACACCGACTGTTTACGTTATTCCGATCACCTGCCCGATGCTGTTCCGTCCGCTCTGCGATGCACAAAGAATAATCACAAATTAGTATGCTATTTCTAATATTCTTTTTATCTTTGCAGTGCATTGGTTTGTATTCTCCGTGTTCCGGGGATGCAATTAAAAGGGAATCAGGTGCAAATCCTGAACAGTCCCGCTGCTGTAAGTTTCACATCAGATTGTTGTAAGCAACCACCACTTGCCACTGGGAAACGTTTCCTGGGAAGGCGCTTATCAACAGAAACGAGTCAGAAGACCTGCCTGTGCATCTTTTTCATTGCTTTCGAGGAAAAAGCGTTGAGTCTAATGAGCCGGAACTATTCCATCCGTCATTTTATTCATCACTCTGATTCAGAGAAAGTAAGTTATGATAATAAACTCTGCCAAGTTTATTTAGTGTGTCCGGCCGAAGTGAGTTCGTCCGGACATTTTAACAACAAAAAACAAAGATGAATATACTCAGATTACCTAAGCTATTATACTCCTGTGTTGCTTTCTGTTGCTGCCAGGCTCTTACCGTTTCGCTTTCCGCCCAGCAGCAGAAAGCAGATACCGCCCGTACTTATTCAATCCCCGAAGTAACCGTTGCCGAAGCATACCACACCTGCGAAGTGAGAGCCATGGCTCCCACTCAGGTGTTCTCTAAAGAAGAACTCAAAAGCCTCAACGTATTGCAAGTGTCGGATGCCGTGAAACACTTTGCCGGAGTTACGGTGAAAGACTACGGCGGCATCGGCGGACTGAAAACCGTTTCATTGCGGAGTCTCGGAGCCGAGCATACCGCCGTGGGATATGACGGAATAACGATCAGCGACTGCCAGACGGGGCAAATAGACATCGGACGTTTCTCACTGGACAATGTAGACCGCCTGTCACTCAGCAACGGACAGAGCGACAACATCTTTCAGCCCGCAAGGTTTTTCGCTTCCGCCGGGATACTGAACATACAGACACTGACACCGCAATTCAAAGACAACCGGCGTACCAACCTGAGTGCCTCGTTCAAAACGGGTTCGTGGGGACTGGTCAATCCGTCTCTCCTGCTCGAACAGAAACTGAGCCGTAAATGGGTGCTCTCCGCCAACGGCGAATGGATGTCGGCCGATGGTCATTATCCTTTCACATTGCATTATGGCGAGGACAATGACCTGACCTCCCGTGAGAAACGGAAAAACACGGAAGTGAAAAACCTCCGTGCCGAAGCGGGATTGTTCGGCAACTTCTCGGATACGGAACAATGGCGGCTAAAGGCCTATTACTATCAGTCGTCCCGCGGACTGCCCAATGCCACGACTTATTATTACGACTACTCTTCACAGCATCTCTGGGATAAGAATGTCTTCGTGCAAAGCCAATACAAAAAAGAATTCAGCCGCCAATGGGTCTTCCAGACTTCGGCCAAATGGAACTGGAGCTACCAACGTTATCTCGACCCCGACTATAAAGGTTCGGAAGGCAAAACGGAGAACAGTTATTACCAGCAAGAGTATTACCTCTCGGCTTCGGCGCTCTACCGGGTGCTCAGCAACCTCTCTTTTTCGCTTTCGACAGACGCGAGCATCAACCGGCTGAACACGAACCTGAAAGATTTCGCATATCCTACCCGTTATTCGTGGCTGACGGCTTTTGCCGGAAAATACGTTAACGACTGGTTGACGGCATCCGCCTCGGTACTGGCAACGGTCATCAACGAAGAGGTGCGCCAAGGCAGCGCCGCAGCCAACCGGCGGAAACTCTCTCCGTACGTCAGCGCGTCGTTCAAGCCCTTTGCCGGCGAAGAGTTCCGCATCCGCCTGTTCTATAAAGACATCTTCCGGTTGCCCAGCTTCAACGACCTGTACTACGGGCAGGTGGGCAACACGAACCTGAAACCGGAAAGCACCACACAATACAACCTGGGACTGACGTACAGCCGGTCGATCAATGAACTGATCCCCTACGTATCCGTCACGGCAGATGCTTATTATAATAAGGTGAAAGACAAAATCATCGCCATCCCCACCAAGAACCTCTTTATATGGAGCATGGTGAACCTCGGCAAAGTGGACATCAAGGGAATAGACATTGCCGGAAACATCAGCCTGCAACCCTGGGAGAAACTACGGGTGAACCTTTCGGGGAACTACACTTATCAGCGTGCACTGGATATGACCGAACCGGGAGGGAAAACCTACAAGCAACAAATCGCCTATACTCCCCGTGTATCCGGATCGGGACAAGCCGGCATCGAGACTCCGTGGGTGAACCTCTCCTACTCGTTCCTCTTTTCGGGCAAGCGCTATATGCTGGGACAGAACCTTCGCGAAAACCGGCTGGACAGTTACAGCGACCACAGTGTATCCGTCAGCCGCGATCTGCGTATCCGTAACGTAAACACATCCCTGACAGTGGAAGTGCTGAACTTGCTGGACAAGAATTACGAGATAGTGAAGAACTTCCCCATGCCGGGACGCTCGGTGAGAGTGACGATGAAAGTAAGATACTAAAGATACTCCAGACATTGAATCAGTAATTATCAAAAGAATCAGCAATATGAAAACAACTTCATTCAATAACGGCAGAAGCAATTCCTCTTCCCTCTTTCGGAGAGGTATCGGAGGCGTGTCCTTCTTTTTCCTCCTCTTCCTGCTTCTCTTCGCCTCGTGCGATGACCTGGAAGACACGGATACCCCTTCGGGTGGCGACGACGGTATGCCCGCCGAAACCGGAACAGCCGAACTCTACATCCTCAGCGAAGGACTCTTCAACCTGAACAACAGCTCGCTGGCTTTGTATTCCTTCAAGAACAATCAGCTGAACACCGACTACTTCCGCAGCATCAACCGACGCGGCCTGGGAGATACCGCCAATGACATGGGCATTTATGGAAGCAAACTCTATATCGTGGTCAATGTATCGAGCCAGATAGAAGTAGTCGACCTGCAAAGCGGCAAGTCTGTCAAGCAGATACCCATGCTGTCAGAAAACGGAAGTTCCCGGCAACCCCGCAACATCGCTTTCGACGGAGGCAAGGCATACGTGTGTTCCTTCGACGGAACAGTGGCGCGAATAGATACTGCCTCTCTCTCCATCGACGCACTGACCCGGGCGGGCAGAAACCCTGACGGCATCTGCGTGCAGAACGGAAAGCTGTATGTTTCCAATTCCGGAGGACTGGACTGGGAAGGCATCGGGGTAGACCGCACGGTCTCTGTGATCGACATCCCTTCTTTCACCGAAATCAAGAAGATAGAAGTAGGTCCCAATCCGGGAGATATACAGGCCGGGCCGGATGGCAGCGTCTATGTAGCCACGCACGGTGAAAACATAGAGGCGGGTGACTATCACTTCGTACAAATAGACGGTCATACCGATCAAGTGGTACGGACTTTCGACGAAAAGGTGTTGAGCTTCACCATTCACGACAACATGGCCTATCTGTATAACTACGACTACCGCACCCAAGATTCTCAAATCAAAGTCTTCAATCTGAAAGCCGGAAAGACAGAGCGGGAAAACTTCATCACAGACGGCACCACGATACGCACTCCTTACAGCATCAATATCAACCCTTACAGTGGAAACGTCTACATCACCGACGCTTACGACTATAAGGTGAAAGGAGATGTGTTATGCTTTAGTCCGCAGGGACAACTTATATTTAAGCTGCCCAATGTGGGAATCAACTCCAATACCGTCCTGTTCCGGAACAAAGCCTCCCAAGGCAATCCTGACGAAAATCCCGCAGACCCGGAAGCAGGCGCTTTCGCTAATAAAGTATTGGAGTATAATCCGGCGCCATCACAATATATGAATACCTCTTATACTGCTTACGAAGAGGGATTCACCGGTATTCAAGTGTTGGCACGCGCCACCAAACTGCTGCAGGACCGCACCACCTGTCTCTTCACGCTCGGAGGATTCGGAGGTAACATTACCGTGGGATTCGACCATACCATCCCCAACGTCCCCGGTGAATATGACTTCAAGATATACGGCAACGCCTACTATGATATGTATGGCACTCTGCTGGATAAACCCGGAGGAAACTCCGAACCGGGAATCGTGCTTGTATCCAAAGACATGAATGGCAACGGATTGCCGGATGATGAGTGGTACGAATTGGCAGGAAGCGAATATAACTCGCCTGCCACCATCCGCAACTACGAAATCACTTACTACCGTCCCACTCCGGCAGACGGGGATGTGAAGTGGAAAGACAATCAAGGCAAAGAGGGATACATCTACCGGAACACGTATCACACCCAGGGTTCTTATTATCCGGCATGGATGCCGGCTGAAATCACATTCCGCGGAAGCCGCCTGGCGGACAACTCCATCAACGAGCCGCGTCCGGGCATGCCCGAGCATTGGGTAGGCTACTGTTATGCCTGGGGATATGCCGACAACCATCCGAACAATACGGAATATTCTCAATTCAAGATAGACTGGGCGGTAGATAAAGACGGAAAGCCGGTTCATCTGGACGGCATCGACTTCGTGAAGATTTATACAGCGGTCAACCAGAACTGCGGTTGGCTGGGTGAAGCCTCTACGGAGATACAGGCGGTGGAAGATTTACACTACAAGAAATAATTATCTCACTTATTTATATATTTAATTTTTGTAACATGAAAAAAATAAATGCTTTAATTACTAAAATGTGCTTTATTGCACTTTGTGCTTTACCAATAATCATCTCTTCATGTAATGACGATGATGATAAATATTATTATCCTACGAATTTCGAAAATCTGAGTCTTCCCAATGACACTATCATTGCTAAAGGTGAAGATTTAACTTTAAAGCCTACCCTAAACCTAATTAACCCTAAAATCTATTCTTGGAAAATAGATGGCAAAGAGGTATCCAATGAGGTTAACTACACTTTCAGCACTTCGGTTGGAGGAAAACACGAGATCATTTTCGAAGCACAAGACTCTAAAGGGAACACGGATAAAGCCCAAATAACAGTAGATGTTTTCGCTTATTACGGTGGTTTCTATGTGATTAACGAAGGATCTATGGGGCATTCAGCTTCTGTCAATTATTATAAAGATGGAAAATGGAACTTTAACATTGTTGAATCACTTGGCCAAACAGGAACTGTTGGAGTCATTCAAGATTCATACATGTATATCGTAGCTAAAGATGCTCCATATCTAACCCAAATCGAGCTGGCTAACTTCAACATCACCAAACAATTAAGTACAGAAATAGAAGAACAATTAGACTACGGACAAGCAAACAGTTTCTGTACAATTAATGAAACTACAGGTATATTGACCGCAAGCAGAGGTGCCTATAAAATTAATTTAAATCCATTATCTATCGGCAATATGCTCCCACAACTCAATAGCGAGTCAGCCAACGGGAACGGCTGTAAAGACATCTTGAAGTCAGGCGATTATGTATTCGTAAATAATATGGATACAATAAAGATCTACAAATCTTCCGACCTCTCTTTCGTAAAAAAACTAACCGCTTTAATGAAAACGGGATTCGCGCAGACAAAAGATGGAAATATCTGGGCCGCCAACGGCCAATCGTTAATAAAAATCGATCCTAAAACGTTAGACGAAACCACTGTTGAGCTACCTGATAATATAAATGTGTTTTATAATCAATGGGCATATACTCCTACAGGATTATGTGCATCTACAACAGAAAATGCATTGTATATAGTTAATACTACTGTCGTGCCAGGTGCTTATGGCGATAGTTACTATGGAAAAAACATCTACAAATACAACACGGAAAGCAAAATTGCTCAAGAATTTTTCAAAGCCCCTTCCAAAATACAATCAATATATGGTGCAGGCATACAAGTGAATCCTCAAAATGGAGATGTCTATCTTATTTACACTGAGGATGGCTATGGTGCGCATTATTTAAATACTAATATTTATGTGGCTGATGGTCAATCCGGAACACAAAAGCAAATAATTGACTATACAGGTAAATATTGGTTCCCTTCAAGCATAGTTTTTAAATAATTAATACAAATATAATCGAGTGTTTATTTAAAAACACTCGATTATTCAACCTAAACAATATTCATTATGAAAAAAATCACTTATCTTTTGTCAACTCTGCTCATTGTATCTTGTACTGACAATGGGCTTATTGACACTGAACAATTAGAAAACATTCAACCAAGCACCAGAGCCGTTGGAGATGGTAAATACGATGCATTAGGTTATGGTTATAACTGTTTTTATGCAGATTTTAGTGACCCTTTATACGTGCAAGGTAAAGTAATAGATATAGAAAGACTGGAAGAAGGCAGAGGGCGAGATCAAATAACTAAAGATGAACTATCTTTTACACCGGCAAAAATAAATGAAGCGATATTACATGGACGCGCGCAGTCTAGAATTGCATATGGCACATCAATTGATAAATTAACAAAGAAGCTCAATGTTAATGTAAAAACTAAAATAGGAACTAAAATACTAAAAGTTTTTTCTCTTGATTTAGAGGCAACAATTAATCAAAATAGTACTAGCAATAATTTAAACTCCTTCTATAAAGTTGATGCCTTAAAAACAACCAGAAGACTGACCCTTCCATATACCTCGCCATCAAGACTAAAATATTTTCTGTCAGATGAGTTCCTTGCAGATTTAAAAGAACTATCGGGACAAGAAATTATCCAAAAATATGGTACACATGTTATGACGGATATATTATTAGGTGGTAATTTCTCAGCTTTCTACACAGGCAAATATGAAAGTACTGACCAATTCAATGAACAGGAATTTAAAGCAAAATCGAACTTTTTGCTTTCATCAGTTAAAGCTGGTACGAAGTATGATAGGACTCTATTTAAAAGTTTCAAACAAGTCAATGTATATATAAAGACACAAGGTGGTACTGTTAATTCAAGCGCCATTATTAGTCAAAGTCCAGATGGTGTCTTAGATAACGTATCTATAGATTACACAGGATGGATAAATAGTGTAAGCCAAAATTCAGAGTCTTTAATTGGAATTGGAAATCCAGATTCACAAATGTACTTATTAAGTGATTTCATTGAGGATCCAATTGCAAGAATTGATATTGAAGCAGCTCTATTATCATTACCTGCCCAGGAGATTGTCCTAAGTTCAAGAAAAAATAATGTAATTAACTCCACAGCAATATTAACTGTTATGGATGTGAGTAATAAAGAAGTGAAACGCCCCGAACTATATCCCATACAGGGTGGTTCTATTAGTAGAGGACTTATAAAATTCATCAAAAGTAAAGGTTATTATAGAATCCAATCTATGGTAGATAGAAATAATGAATATTATTTAGACTCATCTGGAAACTACTCAGTATTCAAAAACGATAATAGCCAATTATGGCAAGTATGCGTTCCTGAAAATAACGCATCCGACTTTATGCTAAAAAACATAGGTACAGGCTTGTATCTTTCATCTTATGATTTAAAATTTTACGAAAAGCCACAAGTCGAAAAAGAGCCAAACTTTTGTTGGCATATCGGCTATTCTAATGTATATGGTAATGACTTCTAGCCAATACCAATATTTTTTTCTCCAATGATATTCAATTATATTAATTATAAATAAAAACTGAATATTCATAAAAACGGAGGAATTAATGCTATAATCTCTGAACTAAAAAGGGGGCAGCCGTACTATAGTAAGTGGCCGTACCCCTTTTATTTTTTAATACTGCACCGGTGGTGTACTCCAGCTACCGGACAGCGTCAGGTTATCGGTTCCAAGCAAAGGAAGATTCACCGGAACGCCAACCGTTATATTGCCAATCAATCCTTTAACGACTGCATCCAGTAAAGGACCGAGCACAGGAATTCCTCCCAAGATACCATCCAGGTTAGCAATATTCTTCAACTGTACAGAGAGTGTCAGCGAATGGTTTCCGTCGCTCTGCTGTGCATACGATTTCAGCCCCAGGCTGACAAACGAATAGTTCGAACGATATCGGTAATTCGTATTGACTGTTGCTTGTATTGGATCTGTGATATTCACAAACACTCCGTTCAGTAACAACGGACCGTCAATCACGTCATCCACCAATAGTCCGGAGATCAGTCCGGGTTTGGCAACATGAATCTCCCGCACATCATATAGGCCATGAAAACCTCTGATCAGAATATCTTTCTCACTATTTGTCGTACCGGGTGTGGGTGTGAATCCATACCGGAAACGATGATTGCCCGTATAGAAATCCTTTACATTCAGGTCTAAGTCCATAGTCTTCGGGAAATTGTTTATAGTCACTAAAGCATAAGCAGCATCACTGCCCCGCCAGGGATTCAGTAAATCGCCCAACGCTCCCAATGCACCGTTCTGCGTGGCATTACCGGAAAGAGTCAGCCCTATCTGATTGACCAGCCCTTGCAAAAGTTGTGCATACAGTGCATCCACGACCGGTTCTACCAATGCTGCCACCACCAGATTGACTGCGGCATCGAGTCCGCCAACAACGTCATAGACAAGATTACCAACCGGCCCCAAGTTCATTGCCGTTTTCAGTAACCCGGGCAAAATGCCTTGTACCGTCGTCCGGATTATATTCTTATACCCTACTTGCGTCACAATATTATTGGTCAGAGAATTCAAAGCGGTTTGTGCATCCACAAACACTCTTCGCAAATTCAGCATACTGATAATACGCTGCAACAGTACATAAGGTTGAGCAGAGGTATCCGAGAAAGATACATTGGCCAGATAAAATTCCGAAGTGTCGGTAAACTCGGCACCGGGTAACACGATCCGGGCATTCGCACGCGTTGTCTGGTAGTTCGTCAGCACATCCGCATAGTTGGTTCCTCCGCCCGAAACGGGAATCGGGAACTGTGTTTTCTCTACATTGGCCAGAAATACAGCTGTATATTGTCCTTTCGGAAGCGTATCTTTCAAGGCCGCCATCGGCCAGGAAGGAGCGGCATCCGTAGTATTCAGCACCACCTTTTCTTTCACAAACTCACCTGTCGACTTATAAATGACGTAACGCAGGTGGCGAACCCGTGAATCAGTCCCTGTGACGGGTGTACGGGTATCTCCTCCTCCGTATCCGGCTGAGAAGGTTACTTCAAAATATCCGTCGGGCAAGTCCGAAGGCTTACCTTCCGGAGGAAGTTGCCCGGGAACTTCACCGGGCACTTCGACCAGTTCTTTCTCACATCCCGTCAGGAAGAGAGAAATAAAAAGGCTCATCATTATTATCACTTTCGTTTTCATCTCCGGTTCTTTTTGCTTTCAGTTTCTATTGAAGGCCATCCCAGGCATTGTCATCCAGATTGATGTTTCCTGCCAAAGTGAAACCTATATTGATATTCGCATAACTTCCGGTCACTTTCACCCAATGATTAGGAGTAAAGATAATCCGGTTTCCCGAAACCACACCCGGAGTATCCGGCAGTTTCACCGTATAACGTTCGGTGAAGATTCCATAGGACATATCCAGATAGAACAGAGTCTTTCTACTATCCGGAATAGCCAGTAAAAACTGGTTGAAGCTGACTTTTCCCGAAACCGGTGCCTGAGTAGCCAACGTTTTCGTACCGCCGTCACCGGCTGTTTGCCATGTCAGTGCCGTCCCATCCGTTGCACGGGTAGCCGTCACAAGTTGCTCGGCTATCAATGTCATAGAGTTGACATACGCAGGAACATTGGTCACTTCAAGTGTAAAACCGCTGACCAGCCTTTTCAGCGTACCCGTCACATAGTTGATCTGTGAAGGTTTAAAAATGGGACCAACCAACGTTGTACCCCGGTAACCGTTTCCGAAACACGAGAAGAACTCCGGAACTACCGTCGGATTGACCGGTTGCAAATACAAATTAGCCAATGTAGCCGGAGTATCTGTCGAACCGATATTAAACCGTTTCGTCGCACCCCCGCCACCGGTAAAATCATAATCACTCCGATTATATCCGATCACCAACAACTGATAGGTAGAGGCTGCCGAAAGAGTAAGCATCGTGACTACTGCCGGAAACGAGTTGACGTCCAATTGTCGGGCTGCACTATATTCCGGAATGAAATTAGCTGCATCGTTGGACGATGCCTCATCCGTTTTCCGAAAAGGCAGAATCAATATCCTGTTGACAGAAAGAGCTGCATCTCCCGGCGCACGACTCATGATCCCATCCCGCTTTATTTCAAAACGAACCGGAACCCCTTCTTCCAAGGGGAGTTCGGCAACATCATCTGTTGAGCAGCTACCCAACAAGAGCGTTGCCAGAAATCCCGTCAGAAGGATAGTTATATAGCCTGTCTTTCTCATAGCCATACCATGATTCTGTTTTTGAGTTACTTTTACTGGATCACCAGGTTATGAATCAGTTCCCATGCCGGACTGATAGTGATTACAATGTTCTGGTCGGTTAATAAATCTACCGGAGCGTCATCGTCACCCGGATTCCCCGGTGTTCCACCATCTACACTGCCCGTAGCACCTTTCACACCCAATGAATAAAAATGATTGGCCATCAGATTGAACTGTGTTGCTCCCGAACTGTTAGTATCACTCACAGTCCACTCCTTGATAGCTACACCACTTGCGTCATAAAGTCCCAAAGTCATGCTCACGCCACTAACCGGTATATAGAAAGAACCTCCCAATTGCGAATTAGGCACTTTTACCACTCCCTGACCGGAAAGATCGTTACCTACATACACACCGTTGGAAACAGCCTGCCCGGAAAGATCCATGTCTATTATATTATAAGGAGTAGGCGCTGTATTGATCCCCACACCATTAGTCAGGTTCACCTGTTGGTTGGAGTTGCTGACCTTCAGACGCAGATACTTCACGGTACTTCCGTTTAGCACTTGAGGAACATTCTTGAAGTATCCCAGCACACCGGCCACCTTACGGGTCATCTCAATGCTGACACGAGTTCCTCCCTGGGCCATCACTTCCGCATCGGCCGAACCCGCAAAGATTTCCGATTCATCGCCCGAGTTCACAATAGAAGCAAGCATATCCGTATAATTGGTATTGCCGGAAGTGGGTGTAGTCACAGAGAAGCGGTCAGTTGCATCACGTCCTACGGCCAGAAACTTATATACGCCGACAGGAAGTTTATCCGCATCGGGAACAGCGAAACGTTTAAAGGTAGTACCATCGGTCCAGCCGGTGATATCATAAGTCTTTTGATGCAGATAGGTCGAGCCGTTCTGCACAAAAGCATAAACACTGACACGAGTGACATGCTGTGTGGCCTCCTGGCTATACACCGGCATCCGGGTTCCAATTCCGTCTGTCAGACCATTAACCGCAGACAGCTCAAATGTAATTGCAGCATTTTCAGGATTCACTTCGGGTGAAGAATCATCTTCGCTGGAACAAGCAGCAAACACAAATAAGCTTGCTGCCACCAGAAACATTAATTTTTTCATAATAGCAAAGTTTAGTTTAATAAATAGATAAGAGAAAAAGTGATCAGAAAATATCCAGGCGATGTATCGTGATCCATTCTCCACGGATGAACATCTTGATTTCCCAGATTCCTTCTGATGTATTGTAGTCTATAGAAACAGCAGTTATTTCATTACGCCGCATATCCATCTCCATCACCGGCAATTTCAGATATGGAGTTTCTGATGCACGTGTACCACCGGTATAGAAAGTCAAAGTTAATTTGGAATGTCCCTCTGCCGAAGTAGGAGCAAGCAATGTCTCCAGGACACTGGTGAACGGCACATTTTTGTCAACTTGAGTGCTTCCGGAATAGTTGAGGCCGGCATCCGTCGACTGATAAACATGACTTACATTCTGTTCAATGCGTGTTATCTCAGACGGGAAATTTGAACAGAGCAGTAACAACTTTCCCTTCGTGCGTTCCAGTGTCAATTCTTCTGTCTGATAATCGGGAGAGAAATGCAAGTCCCCGCTTGTCACATAAATATCCGTATGTTCCTTCCCATCCTGATGCAAGATACCGGCGGGATAGTCCGTGGTCAGATTTCCCCATACGGCCAATTTGTAGTCACCGTCGGGTACGCCCGGAAAAGTAAGGGTGTATTCCTTTTCTTCACCTTCCGTAGAGACGACCGCCGACTCTCTGATCAATGCTCCGGTAGATGCATCGTACAAGGCGTAATAGAGAGTTCCCGCATAAGTCCGGAAAGGCAGATTTTCGTCTACCTGGCTCAACTGTGGAAACTGCGATATATTCAAATAGTTCTTGTCCTTAACAGATACCCTAACCGAGTAAGGTTGTTCTACCGGACATTCGTCTCCGCAAGAGGAAGCAAGTACCATGCCAACTACCATGCAGAAGATCTGTATTACTCTTCTATTCATAATCTCTAAAGTTTAAATATAAAACAATTCGTTCAATCACTCAGAAATCAGTATCCTAAAACCGAGATACTTTCCCTATGGTAGTTTTGTAAGCGAGGCACCGTTGCTCCGCATAAGTCAAATATCAACAGAAAGATTATGCATTTGTTTTGCCATGAATCATTATTATCTGTTAAAGTTATATCCCGTCATCCAATTGTTTAAATGATTCATAAATAAACAAGAGGAGAAAACAAAGTTTATCCTCTAAATGTTGTAGAATAAAACAAGATTTAAAAGTAAGAAGATTATGACTGAAAATTATGAACTGATAGATAATGAAGAAAAACATCAATATGAATTTCATGTTGAAGGTTATGTTCCCCGGATAGAATACATAAAATCCTTAAATGGCGAGATCTATCTGACACATACCGAAGTACCGGCCGCCTTGGGAGGACACGGAATAGGTTCACAACTTGCAGAGAAAGTTCTCACTGACATTGAACGGCAGGGATTGCGCCTGGTTCCTCTCTGTCCGTTCGTTGCGGGATATATACATAAGCATCCGGAATGGAAGCGTATTGTACTTCGTGGTATTCACATTCAATAATATAAAAACAGTTATGGGAAAACAAATAGAATACAGCAATGGCGAACTGACCATTGTATGGCAACCGGAACTCTGCCGGCATGCCGGAATCTGCGTAAAGACACTGCCTAACGTATATCACCCGAAAGAACGTCCGTGGATAAAGATGGAGAATGCTACCACGGAAGAACTGATTGCCCAAATCAAAATGTGTCCGTCGGGAGCGTTGAGTTATAAACTAAAGAAATAAGATAAATCGCCGGAAACATCTTTCAAACGATATTCCCGGCGACTTTTATATTTCCTCTCCGTCCACAAACTGCGGTTATAAGATTTAGTCTGCTCTCCTGATCACTCTAAACTCACATTGATCAGTCCCTAAAAGTCCTGTTCCATCTACTCCCTCTGCCACTCCAATAAAACCGGTATTAATGTCGGAGCAATAAAAAGAAACGGTAGCCTCACCTTTTTCGTCAGTCACTACGGACGGAGCCCATAGCAATGTATTGCGGGCATCAGGTACAGGCAACTGCATATCTATTTCATCCGGTTGGTAAAACTCACGCTTACCGTAATACCCTTTCACTCGCCACATATTATTCATACGGAGCAGTTCCTCTTCGGTAAATTCAGTAGCATGATAAACCACGGAATGTGCATCGACCACACTAAAATAGACTCCCCCACCTTTTGAGTCCCCATAATATTTATACTTGGCTATCCTATAAGTTTCTCCGTCAACCGGTTGTTTCCTTCCCTTAGCCGGACATCCACCTTCTCCCACCAGTGCATGATGTCCCTGATAATCCGGATTATAATTCAATAAAAGCCCACACGAAGTACAAACATAGACACTATTCAGATTCATTTGAGCCAAACTATCCAGACGTCCCATAAGCTTATCTCTGAACGGCTTACGAGCCTTGCGGGCAATGACCACTTCATCCAGCAGAATGGTACTGTCACCACTCACGACCGGTGCATCGTAAATCTCCTCTTTGGGTCTCTGTGTACAATTTATCAGCGAGCAGTCAAAAGACTTCATTCTCCGTATGCTATCGATGGCAGGGAAGTAATCCTGAATCTCCAATTCAGGTTTAAACTCTTTCGACAACATGGGTTTCAGATACACATACCCGCCACGAAGTGTCTTCATCAAATCAGTATCGACCGTAAAACGTCCCAAGGAATCCGTCATCAGATAGGTGGAATTTCCTTCGGCGCCCGAAACCTGAATAAGTTGTTTAGCACCTCCCGTTCCTTTACTTTTCTTCTTACTGCCCAAGGTCTGAATTCCCGTTACATCATCCCTCAAAAACATCTCGCCATGACGGACCGCTCCGTTAAGTTCCCAGACGTATCGCCTCCACCCCTGAGTCAGCAACAACAGATCCATTGCCTGCATACGATCAGCATTCTTCTCGTCAAAGTAATAAGCCGGCCGGCAGACAGCACCACGTATCTGTGATGACAAATAACAATAAGCCAGCATGTTCACCCGGTCATCCGGATTGCTGTATGCTTTGTCAAACACACTGATACCCAAATCGGCTTTCACGGGCTGTCCATTATCATCTGTCACTTTTACTTTCAATGTAGCTTTTTCCCGAAGAACATAGCTCTCTTTCTCCGGTACAATATCAATATGAAGCTTCTTTTCCGGATGCACATATACCAACCTTTCCGCCACAGGCTGCATAGCCGCATTGAACAAGGTAAACTCCGCTATACCCTGATAAGGAAACTCCGAAAGAGGTATCTTCATTTTCAAACGATCTTTCAGCAACCCTTTTGCCACACAGCAGACGGTTCCTCGTATCTGTCCCACCAGATATACCTCCTGATCGGACAATCCTTCCGTTTGGGAAATAAGGAATTCAAGCTGTTTCCCGTCCCGCCCGGATAACCGGAGCCCCATCCCCTGCCGATAGATTTCAGGTAAAGCATAACTATACCCGTTCGCCAGCTCTATCCGGTATTCTTTGCCGGAGGAAGGAGTAAAAGGTATGACTCCCATCCCATCGTGGCTACTTTTAAAAGACAAAACAGGAATTTCATCCTGATACAATGTTCCTTCCACATCGACCGGACATCCTCCGCTGCCCGTCGCTTTAAACGCCAAACGGAACGGTAAACCTGAAACCAGATTTCCTCCTTCGGGAAAAAGATTGAACCGGAACTCACCCGGCTTCTCTCGATGCTCCGGCAAAGAATCAAGAGCGATATTCCTGACTATCCTGATTTTACGTTCCGGAGATATTCCGGTCGTATCATTATAATATGAGTGGCGGGTATAGGTTCCCAACCGATAATTGCCCTCCGATAATTTTGTATCTATATATACATGGCCCTCAGCAATCCCCTTCTCTATGGGATACTTTTCGGCCCAAACCACACTATCCTTATCATTAAGCATCTGCAAGTAGAGCGTTTCGCTTTGTTCCGACAGCGCGAACGATTTGGCATCCAATTGATAGGCCTTAAACCATAAATCTTCTCCCGTTTCATATATATCTTTGCCGGTCTGCAAATAGATGAGTTCAGAGGGATGACCAGACAAACGTTGACTGACAGACATAAACAAAGTATCTATGCTGTTTTGAGCAACGGTTGTCATACCGCCCCAAATAACGATCACCAATAATAGGATACGCTTTATCATTGTATTTTCTTCATAATATCACATTCATTCACGGAATACGCAGATGTCACTTGCCACGTCATCACAAAGTCCGGATGCAGCAAATAGCGGATCATGAACTTCTTCTTATGTTCCGTACGGTATTCTTCCGCCAGAAACTCCCCGTGTTCACATACCTGGAACGGCATGATGCGAAGATGCTCCCTAAAATCGACCTCTGAAGTATCCATACACTTAAACATCACTTCTTTTGCTGACCAATGTAAAAGTAAAGACCAGGTATCTTCTCCCTGATATTCAGAAATCAACTCGTCCGGACGCATATATTTATGAGCGACCTTGTGCACCCGCTGCCCGTATTGCTCGATATCGATTCCCACTTCGGACACGGGACTCAGTATAACTGCGACATAGCCGCGAGTGTGAGAAATGCTGATGAAATAAGAAGAATCCGCCAAATGGGGTTTGCCACTGGGAGCATATTCAATTGTCTTTTCCTCCCCCAGCAACTGATATAGCAATACACGTACGGAAAGCCATTCCAATTTACGATGAGGTGAAGAAAAGAGCGTCAACTGTTGCTCATATCTTTCCGGATCGGGCAACAGTGCCAAAAGTTCTTCCGGGGACTCTTCTGTTTTCCAGATTCCCCACTGATAAGCAATTTCTTTATATTCCCGTAACAAAGCCATGGCAAAAGCTGATATCAGGAAGCTTCTTCCTCTGTGGAAGGCTCGTTAACGGTAAACTTCACTTTCAGGATTCTCCGGCTATCCATAGCCAGCACTTCAAATTCGTATCGATGATAGAGAACCTTCTCATGGAGTGCCGGAAATTCTCCCTTTATCTCGAGCAACAGTCCGGCCAGTGTATCGGCATCTCCATCTACTTTGTCAAAATCATCTTCGTCGACCTTCGTAATCTTATAAAAATCGGTCAACTGCGTTTTAGCCTCAAACACCCAGGTATGATCGTTAATCACCGTATAGGTACGCTCTTCATCATCATATTCATCATGAATCTCCCCAACGATCTCTTCAATGATATCCTCCATTGTCACAATTCCCGATGTACCCCCGAATTCATCCACAACAATGGCAATATGAATCTTATTTGCCTGGAAATCACGTAAAAGATCATCGATCATTTTAGTTTCCGGCACAAAATATGCCGGACGGATCAGTGACTGCCAACGGAAATTGTCACCCTTATTAAGGTGGGGCAACAAATCCTTGATATAAAGTACCCCCTTGATATTATCACGTGTGCCCGAATAGATGGGGATACGGGAATATGCATTGTCGATAATACATTGAATTACATCTTTAAAAGGAGTACGTATATCAAGATCGACCACGTCGAGGCGGGAAGTCATAACCTCCTTGGCTGTTTCGCCACCAAAACGAATGATGCCTTCCAGTATATTATTTTCTTCCGTAAGTTCGGCCTTGTCGGTCAGTTCAAGGGCATGAGAAAGTTCGTCAACCGATATATTGTGATTCTTTTTGGCAAAATGTTTATTCAAGAAAGCCGTAGAATGTACTAACACAGCAGAGATAGGAGCAAATACTTTACGCAACACATAGATGACCGGAGCGGAGAAACGGCAGAAAGCCAATGTCTTCTGGGCCGAATAGATCTTAGGCATAATCTCTCCGAAAAGCAACAAGAGGAAAGTCAGGATAACAGTCAGTATCAAAAACTCTGCAAGAGGCGAATGAAAGACAAAGACATTCATGAAGAAGAAGTTACAGAGCATGATAATGGTAACATTCACAAAGTTGTTTGTGATAAGAATGGTTGCCAACAAACGTTCGGAGTCTGCGAGCAGATTGCTGATTTTCCCATCAGAAGGATGATTGCCTTCTTCTATATCATTCAGATCGGAAGGCGAAAGTGAGAAGAAAGCGATTTCGGATGCCGAAGCAAAGCCCGAGGCGAGCAGGAGCAAACCTGCCAGAATAATGGCTATTATTGCCGATAATGAAGGTGTGTTTACGGATATTCCGTTAAAAATTTCTGCCAATTGGCATAAATAAGCGTCTGGGTCCAAAATATTGGTTTTAAGTTAATAATAAGTAGCTACATGCAAATCATGTGCCACAAGTTGTCAGCTAAAAGTTATCACTACAAGTTAAGGTTAGATGCCGGATGGCAATTCTAACTCTTAACTTGTAGCCATTAACCATTAAAACGGCAGGTCATCCGCCGAATTATCTTGCGAAGACACCGGTTGCTGCGGTTGTTGCGATTGAGGTCTCACGGGAGCAGCAGTCTGCTGCTGTGCCGGAGCATACGATCCCGAACCGGTACCTTTCGGAGTGAGCATTTCCATATTATCCACAAAAATCTCGGTAACATAGCGTTTAGCCCCATTCTGGTCATCATAAGAACGGGTTCTTATTTTCCCCTCCACATAGAGCTTATCACCTTTATGTACATACTTTTCGGCAGTTTCTGCCAGTCCGCGCCAAAGGACAAGATTGTGCCATTCGGTCCGTTCGGGCACTTGTGTACCATTCGACAAAGTATATGCGCGGTCGGTCGTAGCCAAAGGAAAACTGGCTACAGCAATACCTGTATCCAAATATCTCACTTCAGGGTCTTTTCCGACATTTCCTATCAATATCACTTTATTTACTGACATATTCTCAGAATTTCATGTTTCTAAATACCGAATTTCGTTGCCAAAATTAAATAGAATAACAATAGAATGCAAGAATTGTTACAACTTTTATAAAGCTCTATAAGTTTTATTGCGCACTTTTCTCAAAATGGTTTGCAATTCAAAAAGCTTGGCTGGATTCTTCTCTGCAAGATTCTCCTGTTCATAATCTTTAGTCATATCATACAATTGCGGAATGCTCAGATTACCCGTTTCTATTTTAGGTCCCCAGGTTATCATGTGAGGGCCGTCGTTAGGTTCAATGTATTTCCAGTCCTTGGTACGTACTGACAGTGTGTGGTTAGAGGCTTGCTCAATCACCCAAGGACGGTCGGTAGAATCCGTTCCCAGCCAGTTGCCCAGACGGTCAAAACTATCGGGAGCCGCTCCTTTGGGAACCCTTGCATCAACCAGGGAAGCTAAAGAGGCCAGCCAGTCGATTTGTGAAACCAATACATCCGACACCTGCGGCTGAGTAATTTTCTTAGGCCAGCGCACAATGGCGGGAATACGGGTTCCACCTTCGAAAGCACTATATTTGTTGCCACGCAGCGGACCTGCCGGACTGTGCCCGTTGAGCAACTCCTCTGCACGATCCTGATAACCATCATCCACAACAGGACCGTTATCACTGGAAAGAATAATCAATGTGTTTTCAGAAAGCCCCAGCTTGTCAAGTGTTTCCAGGATTTGCCCTACACTCCAGTCGAACTGTACAATGGCATCTCCGCGCAACCCCATCGGATTCTTACCACGGAAACGCTCGTGTGGAAAGCGTGGAACGTGCACATCATTCGTTGCAAAATACATAAAAAACGGTTCATCCTTATGTTCGCGAATAAAGTTGATGGCATGTGTAGTGATCGAGTCGGCAATATTTTCATCTTTCCATAAAGCCTTGCCTCCCCCTTTCATATAACCGATGCGGCCGATTCCGTTTACGATAGCCATATCATGTCCATGACTGTGTTTCTGGTTATACAACAGCTCCGGATGATCTTTCCCTAAAGGTTCTCCTTCAAAAGGTTTGCGGTAGCTGACTTCGATAGGGGCACTCGGGTCATAGTTTGCCACTTTTCCGTTTTCAATAAATACACAGGGCACACGGTCGGCAGTAGCAGCCATAATGTATGAATAGTCAAATCCCAAATCCCCCAATGCAGCGGGAAGTGGAGCATTCCAGTCTTGCTCTCCGCTTTTATCTCCCAGTCCCAAATGCCATTTACCGAGAGCAGCAGTCACATAACCGGAATTTTTAAACATATCGGCCATCGTGTAATCTTCCGGACGGATAATCATTCCGGCATTTCCGGCTGCTACATCCGTTCCCGGACGACGCCAGGCATATTCTCCCGTAAGCATGGAGTAACGTGAAGGAGTACTGGTAGCCGCAGTAGCATGCGCATTAGTAAAGCGAATACCTTCGGATGCCAAACGGTTAACATTAGGAGTTTGTACATTTTTAGCTCCATAACATTCCAGATCGCCATATCCCAAATCATCTGCATAGATAAACACCACATTCGGCAGTTGTCGGTCATTCACCTTCTGTTTGTTTTTTCCTCCTTTTTGTCCACTTGCGGCCATCAGGCAAGCTACGGGAGAAAGACAGGCTAATAGTAAGTAAGGTCGTTTCATAATTTTAGATATTTATAATTCAACAAAATATATTCAGTTTTTATTTCAATCGATGTATTTCTCTATAAAGGCATGCACCAGTTTTGAGACGGCATATTGTTCCAGCTCTTCAGCCTTTATTTTTTGATAAGCAGCAAACGAATGACTATCTTCCGGAAGATCTACTATATAAAAATTGGCATAAATCACCCGGTGGGAAAGCACGTGTTTCACGTCCCGGCAAACCGAACGGACTACCGGAAGTTCCTTGGGGGCAAACAATGCCTTGAACTCGGGCAGTGCCAAAAATTCCTCCTCCGAAACAGCAACCGGAGTTTCAATCAACGGAAGCTCGAACAGATTTCTCCAGATATCATTTCCCGTCCTTTTATTTATGAAAGTATGCACGCCCATGCGTACATATATATAATTGAAATAACGATTGGTCGTTTTTATTTTGTGCTGCTTGACCGGAAGCTCCACCACTGTCCCCTTTGCCAGCGCCGCACAACTGTCAGCCAATGGACAAAACATGCAGTTGGGAGTTTGAGGAGAACATTGGATCGCTCCGAAGTCCATAATAGCCTGATTGTATAATGCGGGGTTCTTTCTATCCAGCAATTCATCCGCCACAGCCGCAAACAATTTTTTCCCTTCCGTAGAATCAATCGGAGTATCGATGCCCAGATAACGCGACAGTACTCGATATACATTTCCATCGACCACCGCATAAGGCATGTTATACGCAAAAGAACAAATGGCAGCGGCTGTATACTCCCCTACCCCTTTGAGGGCACGCACCTCAGGATAAGTTTTCGGAAATACCCCATTCATGCTCTTGGCGGCGGCATGCAAATTACGGGCACGCGAATAATAGCCCAGTCCCTGCCAATACTTCATCACTTCGTCTTCATCCGCCTCGGCCAAAGTGGCGACATCGGGAAAACGTTTCATAAAGCGGACGAAATAATCGTACCCCTGCACCACACGCGTTTGCTGAAGAATGATTTCCGATATCCATATTACATACGGATCTGCCGAATCCCTCCAGGGAAGTTCACGTTTATATTCCTTGTACCAATTCTCTATTGCATTGCTGAAATTCCGGTTCATGCTTTTTGGACGGATTCTACTTTTTGTTAACTTTATCCTTGCACAAAAGTAGTCATTTTCGTTTAATTACGAACTAAGAAAGCTTAATGAAGCGACTTTTTTAGAAAATTGTTCGGGATATATTTTTTTGGGAGACTAAAAAGCTATATATTTGCAGTCCAAAAAATTAGAAAGAACATAGTAATAATATTTTTTTTAAGGAAAAATGACTAAAGCAGATATTGTAAACGAAATTGCAAAGAACACCGGTGTTGACAAAGTAACAGTACTTACAACAGTTGAGGCATTTATGGATGCAGTGAAAGATTCTTTGTCTAAGGACGAGAATGTTTACCTCCGTGGATTTGGTAGCTTCGTCGTAAAGAAAAGAGCTCAAAAAACCGCTCGTAATATTTCTAAGAATACGACTATCATCATTCCGGAACACAACATTCCGGCGTTCAAACCAGCTAAGACATTCACCCTTTCGGTAAAGAAATAATAAACAAGAGTATTAACCCATAAAATTTTGAAGCTATGCCAAGCGGAAAGAAGAAAAAAAGACATAAAATGTCTACGCACAAGCGTAAAAAAAGACTAAGAAAGAACAGACATAAAAGCAAAAAGTAATTTTTAGTCTGAATCTGGACAGAAATAAAGAACAAACTTGTGAAGCTATGTCTTTCGAGTTTGTTCTTTGTTTAAATGCCCGATTGAATGAACAAACCCATTGAGTTATTCGTTCATTTTTTACAAAATTAAATAATATAGGAAATAGAGGTGACAAGCGAACTAGTAGTAGACGTACAGCCCAAAGAAGTATCCATCGCCCTACTTGAGGACAAGAGTCTGGTGGAACTTCAAAGCGAAGGAAGAAATATTTCTTTTTCGGTGGGCAATATGTATTTAGGCCGTGTCAAGAAATTGATGCCCGGACTGAATGCTTGCTTCGTGGATGTCGGTTATGAGAAAGATGCTTTCCTTCATTATTTAGACCTGGGTCCTCAATTTAACTCACTCGAAAAGTACGTAAAGCAGACTTTAAGCGACAAAAAAAAGCTTAATCCCATTTCGAAAGCAACCCTGCTTCCCGACCTTGACAAGGATGGCACTGTAGCCAATACATTAAAGGTAGGACAAGAAGTAGTGGTGCAAATCGTAAAGGAACCTATCTCTACCAAGGGACCACGCCTGACTTCCGAAATCTCGTTTGCAGGAAGATATCTGGTACTGATTCCTTTTAATGATAAGGTTTCCGTTTCTCAAAAAATTAAATCGAGCGAAGAACGTGCGCGCCTGAAACAGTTACTGATGAGCATCAAACCGAAAAACTTCGGAGTGATCGTACGCACAGTGGCAGAAGGCAAACGTGTTGCCGAACTCGACGGAGAGCTTAAAGTATTGCTGAAGCACTGGGAAGAAAGTATCACCAAGGTACAAAAGGCTACAAAGTTTCCTACACTGATTTATGAGGAAACCAGCCGTGCCGTAGCCTTGTTACGCGACCTTTTCAATCCCTCGTTCGAAAATATCTACGTCAACAACGAAGCGGTATTCAACGAAATCAGGGATTATGTGACACTGATTGCCCCCGAACGGGCAGGCATTGTCAAATTATACAAAGGTCAGCTTCCCATTTATGACAATTTTGGTATCACCAAACAGATTAAATCGTCTTTTGGTAAAACAGTATCCTACAAGAGTGGTGCCTACCTGATTATTGAGCACACTGAGGCGCTTCACGTAGTAGACGTGAACAGCGGTAACCGCACCAAGAATGCCAACGGACAGGAAGGTAATGCACTCGAAGTTAACCTGGGAGCTGCCGATGAGTTGGCACGCCAGTTAAGACTAAGGGATATGGGTGGTATCATTGTGGTGGATTTCATCGACATGAATGAAGCCGAAAATCGTCAGAAGCTTTACGAACGTATGTGTGCCAATATGCAAAAAGACAGGGCGCGTCACAACATTCTGCCCTTAAGCAAATTCGGACTGATGCAAATTACACGCCAACGGGTTCGCCCGGCCATGGACGTGAACACTACAGAAACCTGTCCGACTTGCTTTGGTAAAGGCACCATCAAATCGTCCATCCTCTTTACGGACACACTGGAGAGTAAAATTGATTATCTGGTCAATAAACTGAAGATAAAGAAATTCTCACTGCACATCCACCCGTATGTGGCTGCTTATTTGAATCAGGGACTTATGTCGCTGAAACGCAAATGGCAGATGAAATACGGATTTGGTATTAAAATTATTCCGAGTCAGAAACTCGCTTTTCTTGAATACGTATTCTACGATTCACATGGAGAAGAGATTGATATGAAGGAAGAATTTGAGATTAAATAAAAAGAAAGGCGGCTTGCAATCAAGTCGCCTTTCTTTTTATTTCCCACCACCGACTAACTCAAAACTGGTGCAGATGAAAGAATCTCTTCATGAACAACAGATATAATATACTCAACAGCAATATGCTTCCTGCCAAATATACATATCCGTACTCCCGTAATACCAGGTATCCCGCCACAACTACGCCCTGCACCACCATATAGGTCAATGACACCGCGACATGAGGTATCTTCAGTTCGTTAGCCATTATCTGATACAAATGTTTCCGGTGGGGCAGAGCAATATTTTCATGCAACATCAATCGATGGACAATAGTCAGCACACTGTCTGCTCCATATACTGCCAGAAGCACAATCCAACTAAAATCTTCCGTATCGATTATCAGCTTACCGATTAAAAACAGAATAATAAAAGCAATACTGACCGACCCCACATCACCGGCAAAGCATTTTGCCCTCTTACGGAAATTAAAGAAATTAAAGACCAGCACCGCACACAGCATGGTATAAATCAAACCCGGTTCAACGAACGAAACAACCCAATGATTGATAAACGCCAAAGATCCAAGTACAACCAGCGAATATCCCCCCGTGATTCCATTAATTCCATCCATAAAATTATAGGCATTGATAATCCCTGTACATGTGATCAAAGCCACAACTACAGTCCACCAGGGAAGAGTAAACAACTCCCACTGATAGAACATCAAGCCCATCGCCGTAAAATGAAAAACAAGACGAAGTCCTTGTGATATGGAGCGGATATCATCTACAAAGCTGATCACCGTCACCAGAGTGAGAGCCAACATAAACCAAGGGTACTCAAACTGATTTGTCAGAAAATAAGCCAATGCACCCAAGTAGAAGATAATTCCTCCACCCCGCAGTGTAATCCGGGTATGCGAACTCCGTTTATTCGGTTTGTCGATAATATTATATTTATCGGCAATATGAAAATAAAAAAGTTCTGCCAGAAATAGCAGAACTAAGATTATCAGATAGTACATAAACTATTCGTTCTTTTTAATGAAATAAAACCAAAGTTGAAGTCCTAAAAAGACAAAAAAAAGAATTCCTATTAAGATTCCTATAATCCAAAGAAAAATTTCCATTTAGAGCACCTCCTTATTCTATCCGAAAATTTTTCAGAACATTCATAGGCTTCCACCCAAGTTCACGCACTGCTTTTTCATTACTAAAAGTCAAAGAGTTTGTGATCTTGCGAAGTTTTAAACTGTTTATTGGTGTATTTTCCCCAAAACAATCACCAAGAACGGCCATACTTTTAGCAAACCAATAAGGAATAGACAAAGGTAACTTCTTATTCAATTGTTTGCATATCACCATCTCCAACTCACGAAAACTCGGCTGGTAACTGTCACAAACATTATATATCCCACCCTTTTCTATTAACATAGGAAGAAGATTTGCAATATCCTGAACCATCAGAACACTTTTCCGGGCTTTTCCCCCGGCAATACTTAAGTACTTACCATTTTCAATACCATGGATCATTGCTCCCAGATTTCCCGGAGGATTAGGACCGGCAATTAAAGAAGGACGAAGTATACTTAATTTCACATTATGCATGGCACACCATTCTTCCAGATATTTCTCCGCCTTGATCTTACTCAGAGCATAAGGAGTTGTTCCATTCAAAGGATATTCTTCCGTGATATTCTCACCCGAATCACAACCATAAACAGCAACAGTACTAATAAAAATAAATGACTTCGGAATGCCACTTTGTTCCAAAGCAGTACACAAATTCTTAGTCCCTTGAAGGTTCACATCAAAAAAAAGTCGTTTCTCTGCCTCCGTCTTAGGCAAAGAGTGTGCTTTTCCTGCAACATGCAATATAACATCATATTTTCCGGCCAACTTAGGAATCTCTGCTGCTAAATTCACTATATAATCATCCTGAGAAGTTAGTCCTATAGTTTCTACTGAGTACTTTTTCTTCAATAATGGAAGTACATTATACCCCAAGAAGCCAGAAGCACCTGTAAAAAGAAGATTCATTCTATCTATCATTACTTTCTAATATATTGTTGCTTCACTGTTATATTTATTATACTTCTTTCTTTATCAAAGAACCAACCCCATTTATTTAAATAATAAATAGCAGCCTTTACATGTATCCACAATAAACGTAAACTTTTATGAGATCCTTTCTCAAAATGGTGAGTTATAGTTACTTGAGGATAATACATCGTTTTGTATTTCCGATAAATACGCCTATTTAGATCTGTATCTTCTCCATACATAAAAATACCTTCATCAAACACTCCAATTCCTTCTATCACAGATTTCCGAAGAAACATAAAACAACCTGATAAATAAGGAATATTCATTTCTCTATCATAATCTGTAAACTTCATTTCAAAATTATAGTCAATTCTGTTTTTGATGCTTTTAATAGGAAGAAACATACGAACTATCCAATCTTTTGGCGTAGGAAGAAGCTTACATAAATATTGCAATTCCCCATTAGGATAAATAACCTTAGGCATTACATTTCCCACATCCGGCTTACCCTCCATGTAATCATATAACTTCTCCAAAGTCCCTTCCTCAAATGATATATCCGGGTTTAGTATTAAATGATATTTTCCCATCTTTTCAGGATCTCTCAATATAACATTATGTCCGGCTCCAAAGCCATTATTCGAATTCATAAAAATATACTCTACCCGAGGATCATGAGAAATATCTTTTAAATAATTTGTGGGAGAATTATCAATAATATATAACCGTACTTCTATCTTTGTATTCAAAAAGCTATTGATAGCTTTCAATAAAACAGAATCAGGATTCTTATATGTAACAATAGTAGCTGTAATCTTATCTAGCATATCAATAAAACACTAAGAATTGAGTGAGTGAATATAAAGTTCCAAATATTTATCAGTCATTGAATTAACTGTCAGATTTTTTATATAATAATCATAAATACGATTTGCAAATTTTTCTCTATTTCGGGTAGCAACATGAATGGCAGACACTAATGAATCGATGTTATCTAATTTATAAAAAAGAACTTCCCGCTCAGTCATAATCGATTTAAAAATTGAAATATCAGATAAAATAGATGGAACTCCATATCCAGCAGCTTCAATTAGGGCCAACGGAAAACCCTCAGAGCGAGAACACATCACAAACAAATCAAACAAAGATTGATAAGATGTTGCATCTTCACGATACCCTACCCAATAGCAGCGTTCTGAAACAGATAGTTCTTTCGCCAATATTTTAATGTTTTCAAGTTCACTGCCATCTCCAACCACAACAAATGCATAATTCGGTAACAAAACTAACGCACGTATCATCTGCTCGATCCCTTTCCGTTTTATTATTCGAGATACAGTTCCCACAATAATATACTTTTGCTTCAGTTTTCTTATTTCTTCCAAATCCTTTTCATTAGAGACAGCACTAGGAATTATATCTCTTCCATTATGAATTATATGTAAATGTTCTTTAGAAACTTTAGATAACTGTTGATATGTATCTTCATTCAAAACTACCAATTCATTAAAAGCCCTCAGTGCAAACTTCCATAAAAAAGAACCAATTAGAGAATGGACAAGAGGATAGTCTATTTTTAATGCTCGATATGAAATCGGATTATGCAAAGTCGATATGAAACGAGTTCGATGTTTTTTCCTGGAAAATAACGTATGAAGCCTAATATATAAATCTGGACGAAACATGTGACTATGTATAATATCCCAATTAGAAAAATCAAATCTTTTCATATTTGTAATTCTCTCTATAGAACAAGGCATATCCAACTCAACAATATCATCAAAATAAAAAACTTGGCAAACATGTCCCTTACGAACTAATCCGGTACATAAATCTTTTGCTACAATATTGGGTCCCGTATTCGATAAATTCGGGAGAAACATGGCTATTTTCATTAAAAATAAAATTGATATGGTGATATTTTGTCAGGACTAACATTTAACGACAACATGGTATATGTCACAACTATAAGTATTGAAACAAAAAACCATTTCGTTCTTTTAGAAAGTAGTATGGTCAGATAAGAGACTAAAACCGGTTCAACGCAAAGTAACACTCCAGACATACGCCCGCCTATAATAGCAAAATCATTAAAAAGCATCAACCAGCAGACTCCAAGTATATAAGCATACAATAAAGGGGAAAAATAGGGACTAATATTTTTCATTTTATCATGGAAATATAAAAGTATTATACCAACTATTAAGCTTTTAATAGCATTTATATTAGTGAAAATACCTAAAGCGGCAGCATACTCACTATCTCCATAAGCTATATATGCACCAAGACGCGCATCAACACCTACAGCCAATAATTTTATAAATTGTCCTAATGGACAAATAAGACCCACTGCAAAGCATATAAACAAAGTCCATTTTAATGTTTTCAACGATGGTTGATACTTATACACAAGCCCAACAAGCGCCCAAACAATCACAGAAAAATGTATGGAAAGAGCTAACAACCAAAATAACCAAAAAGACTTATACTTTCGATTAAATAAAAAGCGAATGCTATACAAACAAATTGCACTTGCCAAACCTCCTCTTATCTGTATCATCTCTTTAAGAACATACAGATGAACAAAATAGTAGAGCACACAAATTAAAAAAAATGGCGAATATTTTTTAAAGGAGTTCAGGTTAAGTGCGACAGACGTACCTGCTACTACTACGAACATCAATATGGGGCTATTACTAAAAATGGAAAGAAAAAGGCAAATTAAATTAAAGCCAATATCAGCAGAACCTTCTCCGGAACCATTTGCAATATTTTTATAAAAATCAAAATAGGAATTCCAATCCGCATTATTATATCTCAATCCGGCAAATAATGTCAAAAGCAGCCATACACCTGATAATAACAAGCTCCTCTGTTTACGCTTTACAGATTGTGATTCGGCCAATGACAAAAAAGCCAAAAAAGTAAATATAGCATAATATGGCAGCATCCAGCTAATATTTTCTATAAATCTTATTATACATTTTGTAAACAAAAGGAACTTTTGCTATCAGCAAGTAAACATAGCGTTTCAATCGAGATGTATTACTCATCCAACTTCCTGCATAATGATGTATAGAATATGTGTTGGATGTTATCTTAAGCTTCCCTGTTTCTAACGATTTAGGCGAAAAGAAATCAATTGGATATACTATAAAATCATGGATATTTTGCAATTCACCATTCAGGATTAATCCTTCTGAAACCAATTCTTCTGTCATATAACTGACTACAGTTTTTTCATTTAACAACCCATTTTGATTAATGAAATGACGTTCATGATAACTATTCATCAATTTTTTCATCAAAGAGCATCCCTTTTCCGCTCCCAAAATAAGCCCCGGAGCAACCCTATCCTTTGATTCAAAACCTGAAAAAGAATGATGTTTTAAAAAAGGATTCAATGATTTCAATATTTGTACATCTGTGTCAAGGTAAATTCCTCCATTATGATATAATATATAGAACCGAGCATAATCGCTAACAAATGCCCATTTTCCCTTAGCAGCTGCTTCCTTTGTATATGGAATAGAGTTTACTGGAAAATTAGATTCATTCCATTCTATTATTTCATAATCCGGAAGATATTTATTCCATGATTCTAAACATTTAATAGCAAGTGGTGGCAAAGGTTTACCACCAAACCAACAATAATGAATTGTTTTAGGTATCATAAAGAAATGAAAAAGACTATTTTCTTATAAATCGAACAATAACAATAAATACGTATTGAAAAAAATAAGGAATAAAAGAAATTAACCAATACAAAAAATTTTCTATTCTTTTTCTTGGCATTTTAAATATTTGACCTATGCTTACAGGATATGACATAAACTGGCGAACAGCAATACGCGAAGAGTTATTTTTATATCTCATGTAGAACTTTGAAAACATGTTCATATTTTCTCCAGAAACATTTAAACAACTCACCTCATAAGCATATCTAAAACTTTCACGCATCGTTACGCATAACAATAAAGGATAAGACTTGTCAAAAGTATATTGGTTAAGTAAATTCTTTTTCAACAAATCAATTTCAATATATTGCGAAGTTATTCTTTGTTTTTTCTCTTCTGTATAAGAACGAAAATCGGTAATAGAACTCTCTGTTTTATAATAATAATATGTAATTTCAGGTATTAAAATGCATTTTCGTGTCATTAACATTAGTTGAAAGAAAAACCAAGCATCCTCATTCAAATGATTAGAAACACATTTAATCTTATTTTTTCTCAAAAAATCTAATTCATATAGTTTATTCCATGTAGCTATTGATACAAAATGCCCCTTCAATATATGCTCCACTAAACAATACTTTCCTCGAAGCTGTCTATTTTCACCTATAGAATTGATTATTTTATTTGTAGAAAACGTTATTTCTGAATAAGCACCCATCACCCAGTCTAAATCCGTATTATGTATTTTATCATATAATAGCGCAATACAATTCGGAATAATCTCATCATCACTATCCATAAAATATAGATATTTTCCCTTTGCCTCTTTTATGGCAGTATTTTTAGTGGCTCCAGTACCTCTGTTTTCTCCATGATCTATTATACGCACATATTTTCCACGAGGATGCTTTGTTACAATCCGTCGAACGATATTCATACTTTCATCTTGCCCTTTATCATCTATTACCAGATACTCAATACTCTCAAAAGTCTGATTTAGTGCTGATAACAAAGCCCTCTCAATATACTTTTCAACATTGTAAACAGGCATAGCCAATGTTACTTTACATGGAAGATTCATTCGCCAATCAATCTAATTATTCTATTTTTTATTCTATAGCCTAAATCTGATGTGAAACAAGAAATAGGATTAATCTCTATATCTTCTTTTAATGTATAATTCTGCCTATCACACTGCTTGATATATTGCAATATCACAAAAAAGATATTATATTTATCAAGCACCATTCGTTTTGCTTCTTTTAATATCGGTTTAACTCGATTATACCGATCATTCATTATTGCCTCTTTTATTGCCTTAACAGCATATTCTAGATTATCAAAAGATAGTTCCTCTAAACTACTATCTGGAAAGTATGTTTTTATATTAGGGCATCCAATATAAAAAGGAAAACAGTTACTTAAATAACAGTCCGCAATTTTTTCTGTCCAATAATCTAGATAATTTGAATTTTCTATTATTAAAGCATATTTATATTTTGAATAAATCTCATATTTATCTTTTATTGGGATAAATCCAGTTCCATAAATATCCACTAAATCGGAAAGAAGTTCTTTCAACTTATATATAAAATCAAGTCTTCTTTGATGTCCTTTTGTAGTTACTTTATTCGATGTAACAACAGCTAACTTATTAATACTATTATTTCCCGTTTCCAGACAGAAATAATTATAATCCAAATAGTTATTTTCATCCCAGACCCAAGGGTTACGACTTAGCATTTGAGCTCCTACAAACCACGGAGACGCTGGCATTGATTTTAATGTTTTTTTCTTTTTCAATAATGACTGTTGACAAGTAAGTACACATCCAAACTGTTTTAGATATTTGGAAGGATACCTAAAAACTGACTCTGGTTCACCTGTTACCAGCACTACATTTTCAGAAGGACATTTAGCAAGTTCTGGCCTTTCCACTCCATGGAGCACAAAGAAAAAGTCACAATCCCGTTCGTTTGTATTTATTAAAAACTCACAATTACCCAATATGGTACTTTTATCTGGTAATTGACGAAGTAAAGGAGGCATATCATGTAAACATGATATTTTTACTTTTATCTTTTTATCGTTCATTGTTCTATTTTACTTAGGACATACATAGCTGTTGCCTTTTCACTCATTACATTCTCATACCACCGTAAAGATTCTTCCGACTTTTTCATTAATAGAGATTCATCTTGTAACAAGTCATTAACTATTTTTCTTATTCCATTCCAATTATCTAATTGAATGATAGGTGAATTATTATACAAATAAGAATCTGAAAGTTTTTCTGAAATAACAATGCAACCTTGTTTAAGAGCTTCATAATGTCTGAAACATTCTGTAGAGTGAAATCCTTTGGGACATAAAACTATTTTAGATTGTGATAACATCAAAAGGTATTCTGATATAGGAAATCCTCCCTTAAATCCTTTTGTAAAACGAATCTTGGAGTTTCTAAAGCAATCATCCTTATTCGTAAAATAACTTGTCGGCAGTTTTAGTAATCCTTTTTTATATAGCCAATAAAAAAGATGTTTATTAGTAATCCACCCTCTCGCATTAGTTATATTACGATAAAAATTTACGCGATTCAAATTAAAATTTCCTGAAAAGAAGACATTATAGCATCGGTCTTTAATTGGTATATATTCAAGTGAAACATCGTTATTTACATACCCTAAAGGAAATGGGTATATATTATCATAATCTTTTCTGATATATGGTTTAAAAATGCATTTATATCTCTGCTTCAAATGCAAAGGTAACTCTCCCGTTTCATCACTCAAAAAAAGAAGAATATCTTTTCCCGTATTGGGTAAATCAAAACTACTGGGAGGCAAAGTGGGATTTTTGGTTGAATAAATATAAAAGTTGTAACTATTAAAGTTGATACATTTCAAGCGTAATTCTTTAAAAAAGTTAATTAAGAATTGGCATTCATTCAAATCTTCAAAATTCGAGTCTGAATTACGCTCATAATAAATATTATCTACTTCTCTTATATCTAAAAAATACCGCATATCATAGTTTTTTTTAAAATTTGATCCAAGAATCAGGTATGCTCTGAGGATTTAAAAAACAATCAGAAGCTACTACTATTTTATTTTTATTATTAGCTAACCATGCTCCCCACCAATAGAAAGAACTATTTGAAACAATATGATGTTTACACAAACTGATTAAGTACATATCATTTAAAGCTGAATAATTTCCTTCTTTCGGACTAATCATTATAAAATTAGACTTTTGTTCCAAGTTATTTTTCACCCATTCCTGATCTTCAGAAAATATAAAAAAAGTAGGGTTATCCACCTTCGATTCAATATAATTAATCGCCTTCTGATAAAAGTCCAAATCTGTAACTTTTGTGTTTTGATGAGAATTTAGTTCTTGATATCTTCTTACTCCAATTGCCACAGGAGTGATACTTTTTTTTATAATCTCAGCTTCACTCAATGTTCGCAAATCATTAACCTGACAAAATTGAAAATCTTTCTTTATAATAGAAGCATAGTCTTTAAAATAAGCTTCATTTTGCCAATACCCATCCAAGTATACAGATAGAATATGTTTTTTTAGTAATCCATCGACAAAATCACAAGAAGTGTTTTCGGAAATATATTTCATAAAGGGTATTACAGAAAAATGGATTTTTTTACCAAGAGATTTTACTTTCTCTCCTAAATAGTAATCATATTTCTGAAAACAATTTGCTTTCCGATAAGAGATACAAAAAGAATCAAGTAAAAAATTTCGTTTAAAAAGATCATTTTTATATCCACTCTGAGTATCAAGTATTAAATCAGCATCAATTCTTAAAGCTAAAGCTCTTGCTGTGGCATAGATAAACATTTGATTACCTAACCCACCAATAATTCTTGCTACAACTTGCATATACTATTATTTATAGACACATAACTATTTTTTAGAACTCCAGTAGCACACAGTAGCTTTCTTACTATTCTCTTAAAAAAAATAGAGATATTAAAATCATGATTTATCCCCAGCATTCTTGCGTACTGCAAATAATCTTTTTTAAACGGATGATCTACAACTGTATACTTCCACGGTTTATCAGGGCCCGTGTAATGTACAACTGCAGGATCTGAGATGGCAGAATTATATTCTTCAGTATATATTTTAGGAAAATCTTGTCCTTCAACATATTGCTTACATAGAAAAATTGTTGTCAGATTATATTTTAAATCCAAACGCTTCCACAATCCCCCATACAGTATTCCATTCAAAGCGTCTTGATCCCAAGATTTTATTCTCTCAGGAAAACGTTTCATATAATCTATTGCTTTCTCTGCAACACTATTTTCACGCCAAAAAGATAAATTTATCAACATAAAACCAGAGTTAAAATACCCTAATGTAACATCATAATTATGTCGTATACAATTTGCTTTTATTGTCTCATCTACTGCAGCCACTGCGTAATTTTCAATATCCATTTTCCATAATTCTTCTAAGGATTTACGAACAACAATATCTCCATCAATATAAAGAACCTTTGAACAATTAAAAGGTAATACTTGAGTGGAGAAAAGTCTCAAATAAGCAGCTAAAGAGACATAATCAGTCTCCTTTCTCACAAATCCTGACAACATTGCTTCATTCACTTGATACAAATAAAAATTAGAATGATATTTATTTACTACTTCTCTTAAATAAGCCACATTACCATCATTTAATTGCATAGTTATCACATAAATATTATGATGTTCAAAATCGTTATTTATAAAAAACGAAGTTAACATAACACTGGTGTGCTGAACATAATTATCATCTAAACAACAAAGGATATTCATCTTACTATTTTTTACTTATTATATTTGTAATGGAGCGTAATTCTGGAATATTAAATAGAATCGAAATCAATACATAAAAGACAATTCCACTTAAAATCCCAATAACTAATTGTAACAATGAAGAAGAAAACAATGATACCACCAAGTAAACCCCTCCTCCCATTAATAAAGCAGCTACAAATGTTGGCAAAATTGAAGTAGCTTGAGCAGTATAACCTACTGAAATAACACGCCTAACAAAATAAATTACTATTATAATATCTATAATACTATATAAAACCAATCCCCAACACATAATTTCTAATCCCCATGGCATGGTAGAAAACAAAATAATAAAAGCAACTGTTTTTTTTATTATTTCTGATTTCAAAGACAAGTCACTTCTTCCTTTTACATTTAATATTTGCCAATTAATATTCATCACAGGGTACCACATATAAGACAGACACAAAATTGACAGTAAAGGAGCTGCACCTTTCCATGTTTCGGTCAAAATAAGATTAATAAAAGGCGTAGATAATACCGAAAGTCCTATCATCAAAGGAAAAATAATATATGACATCATTCGTAAATACTGGAGAAAAGCTATACGTAATTTGTCACCATCATCCTGGATTTCACACATTAAAGGATAAATGGGGCGACTAGAAATATCTGTAATATTTATAGCTGGAAAAGTGGAAAAGGTTTGCGCGCGATTAAAAAGTCCAACCTCAGCAGATGTGAACTTTCTTCCTATAACCATTGTATACAAATTTGTATATATAACATGTAATAACCCTCCTATAAGCAATTTTGATCCAAACGAAAAAAGAATTTTAAACGAAGAAAAAGAAAAGCTCCAAGAAGGATGCCAACGTACAAAAAAAAATAAAAATACTGTATTGAAAGTTGCATTCATGAAAGATTGGACTGCTAATGCCCACACACCATAACCTTTTATAGCCATAAATATTCCTATTGCTCCACTTATTACTACAGATGTAAGAGAGACTCGGGCTAAAAGTTTAAAATTAAGAGATATACTAATTTTAGTCCGTTGAATGATAGAAATATTAGAAATAATTAGCCCCAACCCAATGAATCTAAGCAACTTTACTAATAATGGTTCATGATAAAATAAGGCTATAAAAGGAGCTAAAAGATATAATAACCCATATACTATTATTGAAATGACAGAACTAAAATAGAATACTGTATTAAAATCAATATCTGTTCTATCATTCTTCTGAATCAATGCATTTGAAAAACCTGAGTCTATGAATATCTGTGCTATAGCAAGAAAAATTCCAAGCATAGCTATCAATCCATATTCGGAAGGAGCAACTAAGCGAGCAATAATAATACTTAATACAAACTGTATACCTTGCACAGAGAAACGTTCTACAGCACTCCATACAACACCTTTTATAGCTTGATGTTTTAAAGATTCAACCACGAATAATTTTATTGGATATTAGAAACTACTGCAAATATTATTTAATCTCAAACGTCTTTAATGCGAAACAAATTTTCTCATTCAAATTAAGGAACAAGAATAATCTTGCTCGCAAATAATCCCCAAAAGTACATGTTAGATAAATAAGAATAAATTAAATATACTCCAAATATATAAGGAGTTAACCGGACAATAAACCGATACAATATGTTATTTTTAAAGAAATAATGCTTTGCTCATAAAAATAACAAAATGGAAGAGAAAAACGTGTATCCATTATAAGCAGGAGAACTTCGATAAGAGATATTCATACAACAAATAACAGATCAACAAAATGAAGCAGAATACTAAATAATATTTTCCATATTTAATCTTCCATTGTGCAAATGGATTAAACAGTCGTATGTATGCAGCAATATAAAATAGAAATATAAACTATGATATATTGACAGGAGAAGAATAAATATCTCCATAAGAAAATCCAAAATTCAAACTTACATTTATAATAAACAGAACCAATAGTAACAACTGATTTTTTTTAGTTAGAGATAATGCTAATTTTGATAAAAACGGGCTTAAAAATAATAGGGCTGTATACTGTGTGACAAACCAATAAGTATTGTTTCTTATTATTAACCTAGACAGAACAAAGCCTTTTATATCAAAAATTAATAATTCCTACACAAGTGAGAATGACATAAATTCCAATTGAATAAAAAAGCTTTTGAAACCATATTTTCACCACTTTATGCAATTTAAATTCAGACTTTACTAAAAAATAACCGCTTATTAAAACGTAACAATTAACTCCAACAGTAGTAAGATAAATGATATATTCAATAATTATCTAGTTAGTAATAGATTGAAGTAAATTCATTTAATAAATTAAAAAATCTCGGAAGTTAATACATGCATAATACCATGTACTATAAAACGCCAAGATACAATAAAAAACATAGCCGGCACTCTTAGCATCTCAAAATTAGATTCCCTCTTCATATCATTCAAAACTTTTTCAAACAATACTAGCGAAATATTCAATTGTTTTCTTCAGTCCTTCTTCAAGCTTTATTCGCGGTTCCCACCCTGCCAGCTTTTCTTTTGCCAGACTTATATCCGGTCTGCGCTGTTTAGGATCATCACTTGGCAACGGACAAAAAACAATTTTAGATTTTGAATTAGTTAAGTCTATTACTTTTTGAGCTAATTCAAGCATCGTAAATTCACCCGGATTACCTGTATTGACCGGACCGATAAAACTATCATCCGTAGCCATCATCCGGGTCATTGCTTCAATCAAATCATCCACATATTGAAAACTACGGGTCTGGCTACCATTACCGTAAATTGTAATATCCTGATTCCTTAAAGCCTGAACAATAAAGTTGGACACCACACGCCCATCATTCGGGTTCATTCGAGGACCATAGGTATTAAAAATACGAATAATCTTTATACGTACCCCATTCTGACGATGATAATCCATGAATAAGGTTTCCGAAGCACGTTTACCTTCATCATAGCAAGAGCGGATACCGATAGGATTCACATTTCCCCAATAAGCCTCAACCTGAGGATGAATGGAAGGATCACCATAAACTTCACTTGTAGAAGCTTGAAGAATCTTAGCCCTCGTACGTTTAGCCAATCCTAACATATTCATGGCACCATAAATAGAAGTCTTCATGGTCTTAATCGGGTTATATTGATAGTGGGGAGGAGAAGCCGGACAAGCCAAATTATAGATTTCATCCACTTCCGCATAATAAGGAGTAGTCACGTCATGGCGGACTAACTCAAAATTATGATTATCAAGCAGATGACGAATATTATCTTTACTTCCTGTAAAATAATTATCTAAACAGATAACATCATTACCTTCATTGAGCAAACGCTCACAAAGATGGGAACCTATGAATCCGGCACCCCCTGTTACTAAAATTCGTTTCATCATTTTTTTATTTTTGTCCGATACGAGAATATGTAAAACCTAACTCTTTCAACTCTTCACCATCATAAATGTTACGACCATCCACTACAACAAAATTCTTCATCGCTTTACGGATGATTGCCCAACTCGGCATGCGGAACTGTTTCCACTCCGTCATCAAGGCAATGGCATCAGCATCTATCACAGCCTCATACATATCTTTACAATAAATTACCTTTTTGCCGATACGGCGTTCCGTTTCTTCCATTGCAACCGGATCAAAAACTTTCACGATAGCACCAGCCTGCAACAATTTTTCAATAACAACCAACGCCGGAGCCTCACGCATATCATCAGTTTCAGGCTTAAACGACAATCCCCACATAGCAACAATTTTGTCCTGCAGGTTTCCTCCAAAAGCTTTCAGCAATTTATCGAAGACAATGCTTTTTTGCTTTTCATTCACCGCCTCAACCGCTTCAATCACCTGCATATGATAGCCGTTCTGAATACCGGTATGAACTAATGCCTTTACGTCTTTCGGAAAGCAAGATCCCCCATAACCACATCCGGCATAAAGGAAACGACTTCCAATACGGGAATCTGCCCCCATACCCTTACGAACATTATCCACATTGGCACCAACACGTTCACAAAGGTTAGCTATATCATTCATAAAGCTGATACGTGTCGCAAGCATAGCATTGGCGGCATATTTTGTCATTTCAGCAGAAGCGACATCCATCATCAGGATAGGATAACCGTTCAAGGTAAATGGACGGTAAAGTCTCTCCATTATTTTTTTTGCCTTTTCACTTTCAACACCGACTACCACCCGATCGGGGGCCATAAAATCTTTAATGGCAGCTCCTTCCTTCAAGAATTCAGGATTGGATGCCACGTCAAACTCTAGGTCCGTACCCCGCCTGTCAAGCTCCTCCTGAATAACCGCACGAACTTTTTTGGCTGTACCTACTGGAACAGTACTCTTTGTAACCAAAACAACATGTTTTGTTATATTGCGCCCTACTGTACGGGCCACTTCCAAAACATACTTCAAATCGGCACTGCCATCTTCATCCGGCGGAGTACCTACCGCACTGAAAATAATTTCCACTTCATCCAGGCAAGTAGTTAAATCGGTGGTAAAATGGAGACGTCCGGCTTTGACATTGCGCTCCACCAATTCATCCAACCCCGGTTCATAGATAGGCATAACACCATCCTGAAGTTTCTGGATTTTTTTTTCATCTACATCCACGCAAGTAACATTGATACCCATTTCGGAAAAGCAAGTTCCTGATACAAGCCCAACATAGCCTGTACCTACTATTGCAATATTCATAAGCTATAATAAATAATGATTATTCGGTTATTTTAAAAAGTTTGCGAAGGCTGTATTGTAATGCTTCATTCACCAAATAAACAGCTTCACATTTCATATTGGTTGCACCTTCATCTGAAACAACAGCCGTATACATAGGATAAGAATTACCTTTACTCTGATTGTTCTGCCAATGAAAAGCACGAATATTTAACGGATTATCCCACAGTTCCTCCGGTACATTCTGCAACTTTAGACGCGAAACAGGATAAATATGATCCAATTCCCATCCAAAGAGGCTGTTGCGATTATTAAAATCAGCATAGGCAATCCAAGCTCCACAGGCATCTTTACGAATGCGAGCAGGATTATACTCTTCCACAATCTGAGCAGACTGCCAAGCTATGTCTTTTAACTCATTTAAAAACATATTAATTGTCAATGTCCTCCTTAGAGCATATCTTGTTTATCATAATAATCAAATAACCAGGCGGCATCTTTTAAGGCTGAATGACAAGAATCCTTCTCTGACAAAATGACTTCCTCCATTGGTATTTTCCAATCAATACCTAAATCTGGATCATCCCAAGCAATAGCTCCTTCACACTGAGGAGCATAAAAATTATCGCATTTATATTGAAAAACCACTTCTTCACTTAAAACAGAAAAGCCATGAGCAAAGCCACGGGGAATAAAAAACTGGCGATGATTATCCTCTGTCAATTCAACCGAAATATGTTTTCCAAATGTGGGAGAGCCTTTGCGGATATCGACAGCTACATCAAGAACAGCGCCTTTCACAACCCGGACCAACTTACTTTGTGCAAAAGGTGGTTTCTGAAAATGCAGACCACGAATCACTCCATAACTCGACTTAGATTCATTATCCTGGACAAACATCGTTTTACAAACTTTCTCTATAAACACATTTTGATTAAAAGATTCAAAGAAATAACCGCGTTCATCACGAAACAAACGAGGTTCAATAATCACAACACTCTTTATATCAGTTTCTATTATATTCATTATTGGTCTGCAGCTAATTCATCAATTACTTTCAAAAGGTACTGCCCATATTGGTTTTTCAACATAGGCTGAGCCAATTTCTTCATTTTATCAGAATTAATCCACCCTTGACGAAGTGCAATGCCTTCCAGACATGCTATTTTCAACCCTTGACGTTTCTCAATCACTTCGATAAAGGTACTTGCTTCACTCAAAGAGTCGTGCGTACCTGTATCCAGCCAAGCAAAACCACGTCCTAAAATCTGCACTTTCAATTGTTCTTTTTTCAGAAAATACTGATTCACAGTTGTAATTTCCAACTCACCACGGGCAGAAGGTTTTATGTTCTTAGCAACTTCCACAACCTTATTAGGATAAAAATAAAGTCCAACAACGGCATAATTGCTTTTAGGCACTTTCGGCTTTTCTTCAATGGAAAGACAATTACCTCTTTTATCAAACTCCGCAACCCCATAACGCTCCGGATCATTCACCCAATAACCAAACACTGTTGCCTTTTGCTTTTCATCAGCAACACGGACTGCCTCTTTTAACATAGCCGAAAAGCCATTACCATGAAAAATATTATCACCCAAGACTAAACATACAGAATCATCACCTATAAATTCCTCTCCTATAATAAATGCCTGTGCCAAGCCGTCAGGAGAAGGTTGTTCGGCGTACTCAAAACGTACTCCAAAGTCAGAACCGTCACCCAGCAAACGTTGAAAGCCGGGTAAATCGTATGGAGTGGAGATAATCAATATTTCACGAATCCCTGCCAACATGAGTACAGAGATAGGATAATAGATCATCGGCTTATCAAATATCGGAAGCAACTGCTTACTGACTCCTTTGGTGATCGGATATAAGCGAGTGCCCGAACCACCGGCCAAGACAATACCTTTCATCAATATACTTATTAAAATTAAATTACTAGATCGAAATCATTCCACCTCACTCCAAGGATACGGATTCTCTTGCACATCCTTCAGGCGTTCCATCACCTCACGCTCCTCTTCCGACAACTCTCTGTCCTGCCACGTATCGATGATAGCCTGAGCTTCCCGGGCCAATTCCTCGTCGAAAACTTCTCCGTAACAATAAACCAGCAGTTGGACTTTCAGCAGAGAGGCAGGCAGATGTTCCAGTACATCCCAGCAACGATCCAGAATATGTTGGATACGCTCCTCCTTGTCACCGTTATTATAGAGAGTCGCATTATATCCCATCAGAAGCGACAGACACAACCGGGCCTCTTCTTCATCACTATCACCATGCTTGTCGTACAAAGCATTAGCCTGAGAAAAAACATCACGATTCAGACGGGTGAATTGATCACTGTAGATCGGCCGACCGTCCATGCCCAGATAGCAAAGTTCATGAGCAGAAGCATAAAGAGCGGAGATTTCTGATTCTAAATAGTTCATATCTTGTTATGTTATTTTTCGGTGACAGGTTCGACCAATGAAGGATGGACAAAAGTGGTGGCGACAGCCATAACACCTTCGATCGTGACTACGACACGACGGTCATTGCGGACACGGACAAACTCGCCCTCCACCCCCTCGAAAAGCCCCCCGGTGATACGCACACGGGTACCCTTGCGGATGTTCAACTCAGAAGGTTCGAAATAAAGCAGGGATTCATCATAATTCGCAGAGACAGCCATGAAATTACGCATTTGGGAATCAGGAACGATGATGGGACGATGATATTCACGATCCATAATGTAACGGATAGGAAGCGTGGCGCTCCTGCTTTCTTTAATGGCATCGATACAACTACGCGAGGAACGGACAAAAACCAGATTATGAACTGCGGGAACAAGCTTACGAACCCGACGCTCGTTTTTAATGGTATATTCGTAGTGCATGGGGATGAAATTCTCGATCCCCTCCGAATTGAGGTACTCCTGCAAAGCCAATTCACGCCCGTAAGTGATACGCAAGGCATACCAGTTCAAAGCGGAAGAAGATAGGATAGATTGAGAGCGCTCCATCGAAGACTCGATAGATGCGGATGTTGTCATGTCGTTCACGTCAGGATGTTCTTTGGGGACACCGGAGTAGCGAAGCATACCTCCCGGTCAAGTTATGTAATGCGGATTTTAATGAAAAATTCAGTGCATCCATGTTATTTAATGACCCTCCACTATCACAGAAGGAGAGGCAGAAAATAGTTATTTATTATAATAGCCTTTAAACGAGGGCATTGAAAACAAAAAGTGTTTCAATAGACGTTCGTTTAAAAACACATGTTTTTTGTATATAAATCAGAAGAGAACAGAAAACAAAATCAGACAGATAATAAACTGTTTTTTATTAATTCATAAACACCTATGGTTTAATATATTAAAACAATATCCAAAGGCAAAAAAACATTTTTTTTATTAAACATTTTGTAGTTCTAAAAATACCCTCTATCTTTGCGTTCAATTAAACGAACGTTTATTGAAACACTCACTTTTTTCATTAATACAACATTATATATCAGATAATTAGCCTATCAAGAGCGTTCATTCCCTCTTAAATTCCACTTTTATTTGCCTACCGATAGATTCCTTTCTACCTTTGCAACATATTAACAACATTTAGTTATTGATTAAATAAAAAAATCATGAATAAAGAAAATGAATTATTACAGGCAGTGAACAAAAGTGTAAAAAAACGCCAACACTAAAACACAACCTCCTATCACAGAACCTATTAAAGAAAAAAGAGGCAGAAAAGCAGGAACGCAGATACCGGGAATTATCTCCAACAATGAAGGAGTTATAAAAGCGCTGATAACATCCTACATATTGGACGCAAAAGAACAAAATATCAAAACATGCAAAGATTCGTTGGCACGCTACATAGAGGAAAAAGAACTTTTTGGAAAAATGAGAAATGGAGTATTCAAACCATTAGTTTTCAGCACAATCAGGAATTACGTCAACGAAATCTGGAATAAGATGGAAAGAAAGAAAAAGAACCAAGAAGGAAAGCGCTGAAATACGTACAATGAATTTTATCAAACCGGAATACATTCGATCCGACTTACCTTTGGGGCGATAATTTATCTATTAACCCTTTAAATCATATACGTATGAAACAGAAGAAAAGACCGGCATCACAAAGTGAGGCCATGAAACTGAGATGGAAAAAACGGATTGTCTTTGAAAAAGGATATACCGAACAGTGTGCGGAATGGATGGCGGAGCGCCTGGAAGCGTTGACCGACCATTTGCAATACGGACACGCAGCCATCGCTTATCAAAAGCAGAACGGAGACTTCAGGTTGGTGAAAGCGACACTGATCTACTATGAAGCGGAATTCCACAAGAAGTATGAACCCACAAAAATAGAAGGCGCAGTAGTCTACTGGAATGTGGACGAACAGCGATGGACGACATTCCAGGTGGAGAACTTCATGGAGTGGAGACCGATCGTATAGGACTCCACCACAGATTACACGGATTTTCACCGATGAATGATTTCTATTTTGAGGAATCAAGTGAAGACATCTTTGGGAATCCGGGGTAATTTGTGGTAAATGTATTATTGAAAGTACAAACAACTAATCTAAAAAAACAAATATGGCAACAATATATGACGGGATCAACTATTTCCCGGTGGGCGTAAACTTCATGGAAGAGAACGCAATGGAAGTGATAGAAGCTAAATACGGAATAAAGGGTTCGGCAATCGTACTGAAACTGCTGTGTAAGATATACAAGGAGGGATACTTCATCCGTTGGGATGAAGAGCAGTGCCTGATCTTTGCCAACAAGGCGGGAAGGGAAGTGCAGGCTGCTGAGGTGCAGGGCATCATTGAGATCCTCTTCATCAAAGGGATAATGGACAAAAACAGCTATCTGGAAAACGGAATACTGACCTCGGAAAACATACAGAAGGTATGGATGGAGGCGACAAAGCGGAGAAAGAGAGAGTTGTCGGAACTCCCCTACCTGATGGTGAAAACGGAAAAGGAAAACGATAAACCCGAAAAGGAAAGCGGCAAACCGGACAATGCATCCACACAACAGGAAATTGAACAACCCAAGCCGCTTAAAGAAGGAAAAGCAGCTGTCGGCACAGGAGATGTAGCCGTTAGCCCGGGCAATGTAGTACACGATGTAGCCGTTAACGCAAAAAATGCATGCAATTCCGGACAAAGTAAAGTAAAGAAAAGTAGAGCAAAGGAAAATAAAGAATTACCCCCCTCAGCTCCCCCCGAGGGGAAGGAGGAAGAAAGGAAGGAGGATTCTGTTTCTCTCCCGATACCGGGATACGCTTTCAATACAATGACACACAATTATCCGGGACTGACGGATACGCTCCAAAGATTGGGGATCAACGAGGTAAGCGAGGTAAATGCCATTCTCAGGCTATCGGACTATGGAAGAAAGGGAACGACGGTGTGGCGGCTGATTGCCAACACTTGCTGGAGTGACATAGGGGCAAAAGGAAGGTATCTGATAGCGGCACTGAACAGGGCAAAAAGGAAATAAACGGATAGTGCAAATACCCCGTGTATAGTTGACAAAAAAGCAAGTATATCGGTTCCAGCCTGCAGAGACCTTCAGTGAGCCTAAGAAGTAAAGATCAAACTTAACAAGCTGAAATACAAACTATTCAAAGTTCAAAACATCTGTCAGTAAAAGCTTTGTTTTAACACAGAGTTAAAGTTTATTCTTTGGATGCAAATAACAAGTGTTTTAAATGCAAAAGGCTTGTTATTTGCACACAAGAATAAAAATGGCTGAGAAAGGGAGTTAACAATGTTAATTGTTACGATATTATTCTCACCTAAGGATATACCCTTGTTGCAAAAACATTTTCCACACCTCCAACAAATACCTACAATTAGGTATTTTTTATCTTGCCCAACATTTTCTGTAAGATTAAGAACTTAAATTAAGTTGCATTATAATATATTTGCGGCAAATACATTAGATCATTTATAACCTAACCTAAACATTATGAAGTATTTTGTACCACTCTTTCTCAGTCTATTTTTTTTAGTTTTTATATCCTGTGGCAATGAAGACAATGCTTGGGATAATAATATCCCTATTATTACTCCTAATGAACAATCTGATTCCTCAGGACTATTAAAGAGCCAAATAACTGACATCATTAATTATTCCAAAATCAATTTTGATGAAAACTTTAATAATACAGAACTTTATAAGAACTTGATTTTAAGCCCTAAATGGGAAAATGTTTCTATGGTTCTTCAGAAACAAGACACACTCCATTTATGTGTTCCTCTGCTAGCACAGGCCAACCCTGAACACAATTCCTATTATTTATTTCAAATATCAAATCAGCAAATATTATAAGATTTACCATCATTGGGCTACCGGAAAATTTTTGGAATATTATAAATGCTCCTATTACCAGAGCCGGTATTATAGATGCCGGGTGGATTCCCGAAGTTACAATTCTTGGAGATTTATGTCGACAAATGAGTCATATCTGTTCAGATCCATATGATGAAGCTTTTCTTGAGTTCCTACACAGCAAATGGCTCAAAGAACATGGCAATGAAAGTTCCTCAGATAGTTCTTCATCTGGTGGCGATTATAGTCGGCTGACTGAAGCAGAAAAGCGCTTCCTTATGCAACATCCACAAGTAATTAAAAAATTTCATGATAACGCAAGAAAAGATAGTGAAGCAGCTAAAAAATTTCCAGGACAGCACAATGGAGAGGGCGATGCGGTAAGACATGTTTATTGGAGTGCTCTCAACACGCTTTCAGAAAATGCAAATCTGGCAAAAGAGTTCGGTGATGCACATGAACAAAATCCGGGACAAGATATTGCAGAGAAGAATATGGATCTATTTAATAACTCCATTGGTTATCAACTGGGAGATCTAGCAAAACAAAATAAATGGTCAGAAGAACGTTTATTTAAGGAAATAATAAAATATAAAAATGATGGAAAATTACAAACAAAATTACATCCATAAGCCATATCTGTTTTTAGCAATCTTATTTTCTTTGCTTAGTTGCCAAAAAGAGGTGGTATCAAAGGTAACTTTCGAAAGAAAGTTATCAGGAATAAAACCAGAAACCGAATTTAGACTCGATTCTCTGAGAAATGATAAATGGCAAAAATGCTATATTATTCCACCGTATCAACAGTACAATTCTGCATTAAATAGGATAAAGTTGAGAAAGCATGATTTAAATAAAATAAAGGAAAATGCAATCTCTGATGGAATAAATACATTTGTGTTTATAAATAACGATGGATCAATATCAATAGAAACAGTTTCAAGATCTATCATTGATATTCAAGACACATTGTTAGACTCCATATTTCTTTTTTATCCCACAACAATAATGAAAATGGATAGTAAAAGAAAAATTATAGACATAAAATAATTTTTTAAGGGTAGTTTTACAAAAGGACTAGCTATTTTTCACACTTAGAGCCTGTCTGAATTTTCCATTTTGAAATAAAAAGAGTGTTTCCCTTTTCGTCGAAAATGATTATTTTTAGTTAGCAGTTTAAAATAATTATGTACTCAACGGAGCCACATAAATCGAGCCTTTTCATTTACATGTATCATAACCCCAATTTAAAAACCCAACATTGCAACGGGAGGAATATTCAATATCCGACAAAGCAAACGGGCTATTTTCAAAGTAGGTTCTGAACGTCCTGCAATATAATCATTCACCCGTGAAAGACTTATTCCAATCTCAATGGCAAGTTGTTTTTGGCTCATTCCTTTTTCTTCAAGATAAAGTTCTATTAATTCTGCAACAGTTGGTTTTTCTATCGGATAATGTTCTTTCCCATATGCAATAACGATGTCGGACATAACAGAGAGTTCCACTGCATCCTTATCATTCGCAGGGATATTATCATCAACCAATGGCAGAAGTTCTTTCACTCTCACCAAAGCAAATTCATATTTTAGGCATAAGTGATACTGGATGTAAATCGTAACCACCAGACGTTTTGCGCCTAAAATCATCGCATTTTTTGCGACATTACACTATTTTGCTTGGTAATACGACAATAAATGATTAATTTCATCGCAAATATTGCGGCGTTATTCATGGCTTAATGACGCATCAACCATATTCTAAGTATGTATATACACAAAAGAGACAATTGGACAGTATTCCATTGGAATGCTTCTGAACTGACAGTACTTCTTGAAGGCAAGCAGCATTCTTCCCAACCGGTTTCAGCGAGGGCTCACAGATTGAAGTTGGTAGGTTTCGTACAAACGAGAGTGATTAGATACATTCATAATCCTTAATGATAGAAATTTCTCAGAAATTCAGCTTTTCATCATTACTCTATCTCCGATTTCCTATCTTCATCAGCACCAGCCCGATAACAATCCAGACCATCTCCCGCACCCGCGTAATCAGAGCGGCAAATACCCCATATGCTCCGGATAAGGACAAACCGGCTACCGCCAGGGCAAAACCTCCTTCCCTGCCCCCTAATTGCATGGGAAGAAAGAAAAGCAGATTGGCCAGTAAGGAAGAGAAAGCGACGATCAGAATGCAACCGACAAAACTGACATCCGTAGTCAATACATTCAGAATCAACCAGACTTCAAGACACCCCACAATGCGAGCGGTATACTCTAACCCCAATGCCGAATAAAAGGTACTTTTGCGCTGTTGATGAAGCAGTGCTATCTGACTGTCTATGGTTTCCAGTTTTTCTTTGTGAAGTTCCGCGAAGCGGACTGCATGCTTCTTCAAGAAAGGGATATGACTACCCAGACGTATGCATGCCACAGCCATACCGTTCCGGTAGCCTTTGATAAAAAGAGTGACAAGTAAAAGGCAGAAAAGTGTGATCAACCCCAAGACAATGCCCATCCCCCAACCGACCGGATAAAAAAAGACATAAATCAACACCGAGCTGAGCCAGAAACAGAAATGCGAAAAGATATGCATCATCACATACAGGATGACCGAAGATGTGGCACGCTCCACTCCGACATAAGGAGTAAGCTCCATAATCCGGTAAGGTTCCCCTCCCATCAGTCCTACGGGAGTGACATAATTCAACGCAAAACCGGAAACCGTGAATTTATAGAGCCGGGCGAACGACAATGAATTCACCGGACCGCTACTACGAAGAATGATATACCACGAAAGGGTATTAATCAGATAGATGAAAAGCCAAAGGACCAGAACCAGCGGCAGATAAAATCCGGCACGCCGCAGGTTGTCCAGCAGCTCATCATAGGACACATCGAAAGTGAACAGCATGATGATGACGGCCAGGATGCCAAAGGCCAAAAACAAATTACGAAATTTATTCTTCAAAACAATATACAATTTAACGCATCAAAGATAACGTTAATAATGTATACAATGATACAAGAATAGATCGTTTAACAAAACACTTTCTTGCACAGGCTGTTTTTAATGAGAAATTAAACCTAAACAAATTAACTATGGATTGGATTGTACATCAACTTAGGGTACACCCCGAGCTGGCTATCTTCCTGACCCTTTTTGTGGGCTTTTGGATTGGAAAAATCAAAATCGGAAAGTTCAGCCTGGGAGTTGTAACAAGCGTATTGCTGGTAGGAGTCCTTGTCGGACAACTCGACATCACCGTCGACGGACCTATCAAATCTGTTTTCTTTCTGCTTTTTCTTTTCGCCATCGGCTATAAGGTCGGTCCTCAGTTTTTCCGCGGACTGAAAAAGGACGGACTCCCTCAAATGGGGTTTGCCGCCATCATGTGTGTATTCTGCCTGATCATCCCTTGGATACTGGCTAAGATTATGGGGTATAATGTAGGTGAGGCTGCCGGATTACTGGCCGGATCGCAAACCATCTCTGCCGTAATCGGCGTGGCCGGAGACACGATTAACGAACTGAACATCTCTCCGGAAACCAAAGAAGCATATAATAACATTATCCCGGTGTCCTATGCCGTAACTTACATCTTCGGTACGGCCGGCTCTGCATGGGTATTGGGTTCACTCGGCCCGCGACTGCTGGGGGGACTCGATAAAGTGAAAGCTGCCTGCAAAGAACTGGAAGCCAAAATGGGAAATAACGAAGCGGATCAACCCGGATTCATGGCAGCCGCCCGCCCCGTTACTTTCCGTGCTTATAAAATAGCCAACGAATGGTTTGGTGACGGCAAACGGGTGTCAGATCTTGAAAGTTATTTTCAGGAAAACGATAAACGCCTGTTTGTGGAACGGGTGCGCCAGGCAGGAGTCATCGTAAAAGAGGTTAGTCCGACTTTTGTACTGAAGAAAGGCGACGAGGTGGTGCTGAGCGGCCGGCGCGAGTATGTGATCGGTGAAGAGGGCTGGATCGGTCCTGAAGTATTGGACCCGCAGTTGCTGGACTTCCCTGCCGAAGTATTACCCGTTATGGTCACCCGCAAAACGGTTGCCGGAGAAAAAGTCAGCACCATCCGGGCCCTGAAATTTATGCACGGTGTCAGCATTCGCCGCATCAAACGGGCAGGTATCGACATACCGGTATTGGCCCAGACCGTGGTCGACGCCGGTGACATGGTGGAACTGGTGGGTACCAAACATGAAGTGGATGCGGCAGCCAAGCAGCTGGGATATGCCGACCGGCCGACCAACCAGACAGACATGATCTTTGTCGGACTGGGCATTTTGATAGGAGGACTGATCGGCGCACTCAGCATTCACATGGGAGGAGTCCCCATCAGCCTCAGCACCAGCGGAGGAGCCTTGATCGGCGGATTATTCTTCGGATGGCTACGCAGCAAACACCCTACTTTCGGACGTATTCCCGAACCCGCTCTCTGGATACTGGACAACGTGGGGCTGAACATGTTTATTGCCGTTGTGGGCATTGCTGCAGGTCCCAGCTTCGTGCAAGGGTTCAAGGAAGTGGGTTTAAGCTTGTTCATCGTAGGCGCACTGGCCACTTCCATTCCTCTGATAGCAGGCATACTGATGGCAAAATATATCTTTAAATTCCATCCGGCACTGGTATTGGGATGCACAGCCGGCGCACGTACCACTACGGCTGCATTAGGAGCCATCCAGGAAGCCGTTGAAAGCGAAACTCCTGCTTTGGGATATACTGTGACGTACGCTGTCGGGAATACTCTTCTGATTATCTGGGGAGTAGTGATCGTATTACTTATGTAGAAACAGATTTTTAATATTAACTAAACATAACTCTTGATATAATGATGAAAAGTAATGAAAACAACGGAGCAGTAACTAAAAGTTTTGCTAAAAAGATGGAGAGCATCAGTCCTTTCGAATTGAAGAACAAACTGATTGAAATGGCTGACGAGAGCATCAAGAAGATAGCCCACACCATGCTGAATGCCGGACGTGGAAATCCGAACTGGATTGCTACCACTCCGCGCGAAGCGTTCTTCCTTTTAGGTAAATTCGGACTGGAAGAGTGTAGGCGTGTGATGTACCTGCCGGAAGGAATAGCCGGTATTCCGCAAAAAGACGGAATTGCCGCCCGCTTTGAGACTTTCCTCAAGACCAACCACAGCCAGCCGGGGGCAGAGCTGTTGAAAGGGACTTATCAATACATGTTGCTGGAACATGCCGCCGACCCGGATACCCTTGTCCACGAATGGGCGGAAGGAGTGGTAGGCGATCAGTATCCGGTGCCGGACCGCATTCTGCAATTTACCGAAATGATTGTGCAAGACTATCTGGCACAGGAGATGTGCGACCGTCATCCGCCGAAAGGCAAATACGATTTGTTTGCCACCGAAGGCGGAACAGCAGCCATGTGCTACGTTTTCGACTCTCTGCAAGAAAACTTCCTGCTCAATAAAGGGGATGGAATCGCCTTGATGGTACCTGTCTTCACTCCTTATATTGAAATTCCTCAATTGAGACGCTATGAATTTAACGTTACGGAAATATCTGCGGATCAGATGACGACAGACGGATTGCACACCTGGCAATACAAAGACGAAGATATAGACCGCCTGAGGAACCCGCAGATCAAGGCACTCTTCATTACCAATCCCAGTAACCCGCCCAGTTATACACTGAGTCCCGAGACTGCCGCACGGATTGTAGATATTGTGAAAAAAGACAATCCGAACCTGATGATTATTACAGATGACGTATACGGAACATTCAGTCCGCATTTCCGCTCACTGATGGCCGAATTACCACAAAACACTTTGTGTGTCTACTCTTTCTCCAAATATTTCGGAGCCACGGGATGGAGGGATGCCGTGATCGCTCTGCACGAAGAGAATATCTTCGACCGGATGATAGCCCACCTCCCGGAAGAGCAGAAGACAATTCTCAATAAGCGTTACTCCAGTCTGACTCTTACACCCGAGAAACTGAAATTCATCGACCGCATGGTGGCTGACAGCCGCCAGGTAGCTCTGAACCACACCGCCGGATTATCACTGCCACAACAGACGCAAATGAGCCTGTTTGCTTCTTTCGCCATTCTGGATAAGGAAAACCGGTATAAAAACAAAATGCAGGAGATTATCCGGCGTCGCTTGAAAGCCCTGTGGGATAACACCGGATTCTCACTCGTAGACGATCCGCTGCGTGTAGGTTACTACAGCGAAATAGATATGCTGGTATGGGCCAAGATATTCTATGGAGAAGAATTTGTCAGTTATCTGAAGAAAACTTACAGCCCGCTGGATGTTGTTTTCCGCCTGGCCAACGAAACCTCACTGGTATTGCTTAACGGAGGAGGTTTTGCCGGACCGGAATGGAGCGTACGTGTATCACTGGCTAACCTGAATGAAAAGGATTATGTGAAAATAGGTCAGGGAATCAAACGGATACTGGATGAATATGCCGTGAAATGGCAAGAATCACGGAAATAGAATCCTGAATCTTGTCAGTCCGTCGGCGTATGTACGCAATGAAAACGTGCAGCCATGACGGCTCAGAACTTCGCGAATAAAAATCAAACCGATACCTTGTCCGTTGGGTTTGGTAGAAAAGAAGGGACTGAAGAGTTTTGCTTCAGTCTCTTTTGATATACCGGGTCCGTTATCCACCACTTCGATAGCTGTAGGCAATGAAGTACGAATGATGATCTGCCCGTCCTGCCCGATACTCTCGGCCGCATTCTTAATAATATTTACCAATACTTGTTCAAACAGGGACGCATCCAGCTTCACATCGTCCAGAGATTCGTCACATATCAGTTGCAACCGGATGTTCCGGTCATTGCACATCCCTTCCATAAAGCGCTTGCAGGTAAATGCAAGGTCATTCAGGTTGGTCGGAGTAAAACGGGGCTCGGGAATCTTCACCACATCGGCAAAGCGGGTAATGAAATGGCTCATAGAAAAACAACGCTCGGTACATACGCGCATCACATCGCAAATATCCTCCATACCTTCCGACTCGGACAATGCCTGCTCTACCGTATCCAATGTGGAAGTGATGCCCGCTGTTGTATTATTCACCTCATGCGCAATCATACGGATCACTTTCTCGTATGCCTTCTTTTCAGCTTTCATCACTTCATCGGTCAATCCTTCCATCAGATAGAAAGGATGCTGGAAGCCGCGGTCCACAAATGAAGAGTGGGTGCATTTATAGATACTCGAGTCGTTCAGCCGGACGGTGCTGGTTTCTCCATTCGGAATGGCGGCCAGTTCCAGGGCAAGCGGAGAATCGATTTCCGACAATTTCCTGCCCTCGGCTTCTTCCGGACGGACTCCCATCATCTTCATCGCCATGGGGTTGAGTTGAGATACCTCTTCGTCCAGCGTCATGATAATAACGCCCATGGGGGAAGCATTAATCATCAGGTCGAGAAAATGATTCTGTTCTCGCAAGCGCAGCCGTTCGTTTTTCAGTTGTTCCATCATGCGATTGAAAACATTTACCACACGGTCGGCCTCCTGCTGCCCCACATGGCTTAACCGGCTACTGAAGTCCTGTTCTCTGAGAAGTTCCATACCACTGCCGATGGTGTTCATCGGTTTCACGATTTTCCGGTAAAACAAAATAAGATACAGCATCAGGAGCAGCATCAATGCTTCGGCAATATAGAGATACTTCACGACAACGGTTTCGGATATATAAATCAGAAAACCCATGATAGCGACCAAGAAGAAAACAAGTATGAAGAAGAATCCCTTTACTGACATGTGATTGATGATTAACGATTAACGGACCATGATAAGCAACGGGTTACTTATCACCGATATCATATTTCTCCAAACGGCGATACAATGCTGCACGACTGATTCCCAATGCGGTAGCCACCTGGCTGAGATTCCCTTTATAGCGTTCCAGTGCCTGAAGAATCGTTTGCTTTTCAATTTCATCCAAAGTCATTCCCGCAAATGAAGAAGAGGTTGCCACACTTTCGTCATGACGTTGGTATTGGTTCTCGAAATCGATTGCATCCAACACTTCCTTTCCGCTGACCAGAATCGTACGTTCTACCAAGTTCTTCAATTCACGGATATTGCCCGGAAAAGGTAAACGGCTCAGGAAGTTCAACGCATCCGACGAGAATTCTGTACGGGGCAGATTGTTAATCTCCGCCTGACGGTCGGCAAAGTGTCTGGCAAGCAATGGTATATCTTCTCTGCGTTCTCTCAGTGCAGGCAGTTTTACGGTTATCAGGTTGATACGATAGAACAGGTCTTCACGAAAAGTGTGTTCGCTCACCATCTTACTCAGGTCGGCATTCGTAGCCGAAACCACCCGGATATCCGTCTTACGCGGGCGACTGTCTCCCAACACCTCAAAGGTCTGGTCCTGCAATACCCGCAGCAGCTTTACCTGGCACGACGGATCGAGGTCCCCGATTTCATCCAAAAAAATAGTTCCTTTGTTCGCCATTTCAAAACGCCCCATACGGTCGGCAGTGGCATCTGTAAACGCACCTTTTTTATGACCGAACATTTCACTTTCGAAAAGGCTCTGTGAAATTCCTCCCAGATTGACTTTTACAAAAGGCTGGCGGACACGTTGGCTATTGATATGGATGGCTTCGGCTATCAGTTCTTTACCCGTTCCGCTTTCACCCGTGATTAATACGGGAGCATTGGTAGGAGCAATACGTGCTACCGTATTCAATACCTCCATCAACCCACGGCTTTTGCCTATGATATGGCTCCGGTTGAGTGTTCCGCTTTGCTCCTGTGGAGTGTCTTTGGGAGTGGCAGTCAGTTCGAGTGCCGTCTCGATGCGCTGTAACAGAGCAGCGTTATTCCAGGGTTTCGTGATAAAGTCGAATGCACCGGCCTGCATCCCTTGTACAGCCAACTGTATACTGCCCCAGGCAGTCATCAGAATGACCGGGACATCGGGACGAAAAACCTTTACTTGTTTTAAAAGCGTCAATCCTTCTTCACCGGAAGTGGAAAGTGTAAAATTCATATCCATCAGGATCAGAGAAGGAGCTTCCGAACGAACTACTTCCATCGCCTCACGCGGGCCGGTCACTGCAATTACCTGATAACCGGCGCGTTTCAGCATAAAACTCAGGGAAGAGCGGACCCCGCTATCATCATCTATAATTAAAAGCATAGGCATCAATTTTTGAGTTGCAAAACTACTCTTTTTTGGTTTAAAACCAAAGGTACGTTGGTTTAAAAGGTAAGACCTCTTGGTTTAAAACCAAAGGTACGTTGGTTTAAAAGGTAAGACCTCTTGGTTTAAAACCAAAGAGGCGTTGGTCTGAAACCAACAGCCCTCCTGTTTAAAAAGAACAAACACACAATTATTTTTTTACAATATCTTCAAAATCAGCTTCCAGGGGAGTATTGTTTTGGAAATCCCACAACGTCAGGCTACGGAGTTGATAATAGTAATACCAATACCAGTACAGTTCGTTGATATGTTTTTGGCGGGCATCGTCTTTCGAGTTCTGGGCGTCGTTCAGATCGAGTGTATTGATCTTACCGATCAGGAATGTTTCGACACTCGTCTTATAGCGCTGTTGCGCAATCTTATCGGCCTCATTGGCTATGGAAAGCTGCTGTGCCTGATTGTTGAAATGCTCGACTAGCAGGAAGATGTCCTGATCGAAATCCATCTGTTCCTTCTTTATCTTGGACAGGGTAACGTCCCGGTTACTCTTGGCTACCCTCACTTTTCCACGGCGTTTGCCCCAGTCGAGGATTGGAATTTTAACACCGACCTCAACCACCTGATTGTCTAGCAAATTGTGATAGGCAGGAGATAAGTCTTTATTCAGTCCCGTATAACCTACATTGGCAAAAAGATCGACGCTCCTGAGATTTCCCCGGGCTGTTGCAACTTCATATTCGGCCTCTAACTGACGACGACGAATATTGTGGGCAAACGAATTGCGTTCCAGTGCTTTATTCAGCACTTGGTTGTATTCCATCTTTAGGTTGGGAGCCGATTCCGGTACCACAGGTTCCAGTATCAGGTCGTTTCCTATGGCCAGGAAAGAACGCAAACGGAACATATGGGCATTGAGGTTGCTTTCTGCATCCGTCACAGCAGCCCGGGCTTTCAGGGCGGCAAGCTTCAGTTGCAGAAGTTCATTTTCTGAGATTTGACCCATTTTTCGTTTAGCCCCGGCCACCTCGTACAAACGGTCGGCATTCACCTGATTTTGTCGGGCAGTGCCCAGTGTCTCCTTTGCCGACAGCAAATTGAAGAAGTAAGTGATCGCATTCATGGTCACCGTCTCCGTCGCAGTAATAAAAGCGGCTTTCGCCTCTTCGTAACGCACCGGTTCGATACGGCGGTTCCACTTCAGGTTGTTTACTCCGAAAATGGGCTGAGTCAGTTGAAGGGCGATAGGGACAGACATGAACTGCCGGCTTCCTCCGGAACCTAACTGTTTCATAAAGTCGAGTGAAGAGGACAATGAAACTTTACCTCCCGTAAACCAGATGTTCTGGTCGATAGACAAAGCACCGTTCAATCCTAACTTATTACTGCGGACAAACGAGTAAGAGCCGTCTTCATTCTGATAACTGTTATACTGCTTGCTGTAACTGGGCAATGTACCGCTGAAGTTTACTTCCGGAAGAAGATCGGCGCGAAACGTGCGGTACTCCCAATAAGCTGTCTTCAGCTCATTCAGAGCTACTGCTGCATCTACAGACTGTGTTCGTGCCAGTGCAATGGCTTCATTCAAGGTGATTTCCTGCGTTTCCTGCGCACTCAGCGCCAACGAGCAAAATGCAAAAGCAGAAAGTAGAAAGTATCGTTTCATATAATATTCGTTTATTTACCGGCTGAAAAGCAAACCCCGTGCCAAAAGTGAATACCGGGGAAACGGGAACACGAAACAAAGAGCAATGAGTAAGGGAGGTTGAGGGAGTAAAAGGGAAAATAAACGGGAAAAGAGAAAGGGTATAGGGAAAGAAACGATGGATGCAAAATAGGAAAAACGATAATGGAGCAGCCTCTTTCGGACGGGTAACCACGCTGTAAATGAACAGAAAAGAGAGGGATACACCCTCCGGTGAAAGGTAGCGGCTACTGATCTTTTAGTATCAGGAACATCCACCGTCCGTTCCCTCCGTTCACCGCTCTTCATTCATCGTTCATCGCTTATCGTTCACCACTCATCATTCACTGTTTATCGTTCACCGCTTATCGTCCATCGTTCTTTCTGCTGTCCGAAAATGAACAGTTTGTTCGGAGACGGACGTCCTCCGGTATCATTATTCGCAAATATCCGGAAGGCGGACAGTGAAACGGGTTCCGTGCCCTTCTTCTGAAGTGACGGTAATCGTCCCGTTCAGACGTCCTACGATAGTCTGGCAAATACTCAGTCCGAGCCCCGCACCCTGGGTAAAGCTATCTACCTTATAGAAACGTTCAAAGATATGCCTCAATCCATCTTCCGAAATACCTTTTCCGGTGTCTTCGACAAAAAGAGAAGTGTAGCCGGGTTCTTCTTCGGTATATCCGAATGTAATCGAACCTTGAGTCGTAAACTTAACGGCATTGTTGATCAAGTTGTTTACCACTTGTTGGAGGCGGACATTATCCGTCACCAGATACTTTTTGCTATTCTCCGGCAACTTCAGCACCAACTGCACTCCCGGAGGCATATTCAAACGCTGTGAATCGTATACATTCTTCATCAATAACGGAAGATTGTGACCGGCAAACTGAAAATCCATTGTGCCGGATTCTATACGGGACAAATCGAGAATATCATTGATAAGTGCCAGCAACAGTCCGCAATTCTTATTGATAGTCTCTATAAATAGCTTAACCTCTTCTTCGGTAAACCCGCTGGTATCGCTCAACAAATCAGAGAAACCTACAATCGCATTCAGCGGCGTACGTATCTCATGACTCATATTGGCAAGGAAAGCCGATTTCAATTTATCCGCCTGAAGTGCTTTATCACGCGCTGCGGTTAATTCCTCTTCGGTTGTCTTATAGCGTTGTATACTCTGGCATACTCCCAAAATACTGTAGGGCGTGTCTGTTGTCAATCCTGCAAGCACCGACGTCCGATATTCCCACCACTCATAATTACCGTCACCACTAAGCTGACGGAAACTCATACGCGTACTCTGACTGAGGCCCGCCAGTGCCCGGTTGAAAATCTCGTATGCCGATTCCTGATCGTCCGGATGAATCATCCGGTCCATCTCGCCACGTGAAATGGTAGTCTTATTTTCCGCAAAACCAAAACGTGTCAGAAAGCCCGCAGGGAAAGTAAACAGGCCGGTGCGGATATTATATTGCCAAGGGTAGATAGAACTCTCGTCTACCGCCATACTGAAAAAACGCTTCTGCATCTCTTCATCCGATATATTACGGGCAGAGAGAGCCATTCCCGTAATTTTTCCATGTGCACGGATAGGAACAACCTCTCCTGAAACCGGAAAATAACTCCCACTGTGCACCTCTTGCATAAATGAATTTTCCGGAATGACTACGCTGCTTTCTTCAGTCACCACCTGCTTGAGCATAGGACGGAGAATCTCTTTACCATTATTGTAGATCTTAAAAATACTGCCTGCCGGCAAGCCTTCGTAAGGTCGAGCGGCTTCATCTTTGGGCAAATGCAGCATCTTCAATAAAGAACGATTGGTAAAATGAATACGGAAATCGGTGTCGTAAGTGATCACACCATCACGGATGGAATGAAACACATTATCAAATTCATCACGTTGGGCCACCAACCGGTTTTGTATCAGCAGGCGGGTCTGGGCATGGATGCGACGGCGGGATTCACGACGGTTTATACGATACAGCCACACTATCAGGAACACCAGTAAAGCCAATATCGAACTATACAACAAGATGTACAGCATACGGTATTTCTCCATGTATGGCTCGTTAATAATGGTTCCGCCGATAGCACTCGCCTGCTTGGGATCTACCTTAAAAAACACAAGCTGCTTGAAATCGTACATAAACTTCAAAGGAGATTCAATGATTCCCACTTCCGAGGGAGATTTGCCACGCAGCACATCGGCGGCCGTCCGCCCTACTTCATGCGCCGAAGCATACGAATCGGCATCATACGCGCCAAAGGCACCATTAGTCAACGCAAGGTTCTCGCACGAAAAGAAAGGCGCTTTTGAGTTACGACCGATAAAGGACATAAAAGACGACCACTTAGGAGCGATGATCAATGTCTTATGTGTATTGCGGGGATAGCAGGTAGAAGCAATAATTTTATTGGTTGTATCGGTCTGCGAATTATAAAAGGTCACCGTATATTCCGGATGCTCCTCCACAAAACCTTCCCATTCGTTCATAAAATCATCTTTCCCTTTCGAACTCAGCAGGCTGTTGTCGGAGATACAGACCACCTCCGTCCGGGTAGGGAAAAGGCGACTCGCCTGCCTCAGTAATTCTCCGAAATCGGGATTCGCCGTATATCCACACACATTGGGTAACGAATCAATCAGGCTGCCTTCCGGATATTTTATATTAAAAAAGACAACGGGCAACTGCAAGGCTAACGAGTCTCCGCATGTCAGCAAAGTATGAAAAGCCTCATCACTGACGGTAACAATCAAGTCTGTTCCCCTTTCACGGGCCCGTTCGCAAAAACGACGCATAATCAGCTTTTCGGATTGATAAGTCCAGAAATTGGCATCCAGAAATTCGGTTGTAATATTCACTTTCAATCCCGATTCACCGAAACCGTCTTTCAACCCCCGAACCAAGTCATTATGCCAAGGTGTCTCCGGAGCATACGACTGAACGAAGAGAACATTATAAATACGTTCCGCAGCAGTGGAAAATCCCGGGAGTAATAAGAAGACAGATATAAGAAATATAGTATATAATCGTTTGTTCATAGCAAAAATCTGCGTTGTATCAGGATTGTGAACGCAAATATACGTTATAATCTTGAAAACAACGCAGATAGATGATAAAATATTGCGATAAGCTTTTATTCTTCGTGCAATGCCTCCGCCGGCTGGATTTTCATAGACTGACGGGCCGGGAACCAGATACCTGCCAAGATCATCAGTGCCATCAACAGTAACGTGATGCCTTCGCACAACATAAAGCGACCGACAGAAAAAGTAGAAAAGTACCACGAAGGTGTCAGTTCACTCTTTGCGATATAGAAATCGACACCAATAGCCAACGGAGTAACCAGAAGAAGCATCAGCCAACCTTCGCTCAGCAAACGAAAGAATACGCTTTGCTTACTCCCTCCTACTGCCATCATCAGCGCCATCTCACCTTTACGCTGCTGGGTGCGGAACCAGAATGTTCCCAATAGCCCCAGAAAAATATTGAGCAGCAAAAAGCCCATACCTACCAGATAGTTACGTAAAGTATTCACATCGTCCAACTGGAACGTATGCCGTATGTCCCGGAATGAACTTACCTTAGTCAGAAAAAGATTGCCCACCCGATACTGGGAGGGGGCATCCTTCATCAATTGTTCGGCAAAGGCGGCAGATTCGTTTTTGTTCGTACGCAAACAGATTTCATTGCCCGAAGCCAACCGATTCTCCGGTAACAAGATGACTGCGGACCGGCTATAAGCACCGGAGGAAAAATCATCATAACGGACCACTTGGAGCGCTGCCACCAATTTGGATAAATGGGCAGTATCCTGATCCAGACAAAACTCTTTGCCTACATAGTCTTTCAGATCAATCTTATAACGTGACTCGAACACATTACGCGATACCATAAAAGTACCCTCCTTCAACAGAGCAGCTAATTGTTCCGGAGTTTCTCCGTTAGCTCCCTGATAACGGAAAACACGGAAGAAGTCGGGCGTCACCCAACGACGGATGTTGTACTTGCTCTCCATGGTATCCAGGCGTACGTCCATTCCACTGTTACTTCCGTTGTACGGGAAAGAATTTTGCGACATACTCACCGCCTCGACTCCGGGACGACGACGAAGGCGATCCAGTAACTCACGCATATCTGCATGTGCTTCCTCATCCGTACGGTTGGCTATGTAGTCGGGACTTTTCTCTGTCAGGTAATCGAACTCCACCCGATAGGTATTCTCAATATCGAACCCGCGAGGTTCAAAATAGGTATAAAGGGTGACAAACATATAATCGACTACATACCAAAGCACAATGCTTACCAGCAGCAGTTCTATGAACAGCCAGGAGTTAGAGCGCCGTTCGTTTACTATTTGTTTCAACAGTTTCTTATTCATCGTTTGTGTAGTGTTTAGTTAAGCTTTCCGCTAAGAGCATTTATAATAGACATCCGCGATGCCCTCCAGGCCGGCCATCCACTACTCAGCAGATTCAGTGCCAAACAGAAAAGTAATGCATAAATAAAAGTAGAAAATTTAAAAAGCATTTTCCACTCGATAACCGGAGCCGTGTTAAGGTACATCAATCTGCTATCGGCAAAAAGCGTACCTCCCCAACAATAAGATATGATCAGACAGAACAACAGTCCGACCACTCCGGCCATCAAAGTCAGTACCAGATTCTCGGCAACAATTTGCCCCATCACTCCCCCACGGGTAGCTCCGAACGAACGCCGTACACCGATCTCGGCAACGCGTTGTCTCAAACGGCTATGGGTCATCGAGCTCAGATTGATGGCAGGTACCAGTAACAGAATCAAAAATATAATGACTTGCTGACGAAAATAGGCTGCCATATCCGGCTGCACATTTGCCCATTTATGCTGCGACATCGTCAGTTGGTCATCCGGCTGCCCACGGTAGAAAACAAAATAATCACCCAACCCGGCGTTATAAGCCAAGCGGCGACGTTCGCACTCTGCACGGATAGCTTCGAAGTCGGAAGAACTGCGGGCCAGGATCACAACTCGCATCACTCCCATAATCCCGTCACACCAGGTATTGTCTCCTCCCGTAATATGGGTCGATGAATATGGAACCCAAATCTGTGCATAGGCTGTCGAAGCCATTGAAGACACATCTTTCACCACTCCGCTTATCCGGTAGACCGCATCATTCACCAAGATCTCCTTACCGGACACCTGATGGGACGTACCGAAAAGAAGACGTGCGACACTCTCTGTTATAACAGCTACCGGAAGCCCGGATTTTACTTCCGCATCCGAATAAGGCTTACCGTCTATAAACGAAAAGTCGAATATCCTCCAGAAAGCTCCGTCGGTCTCGAGGGCATCGATCCCCGTACGTACACCACGGGGCAAAGCCACCTGCATAGTTTCGGGTATCGTATAGATACTGACTTCCTCGGCCGTCGTTAATCCTTCAAAACATCCTTTTGCTGTCTGCAGCCCCATCGGACCGTTACTCGATCCGTCATCACTCCAGTTTTTGTTGCTCGTGCTCATCTGTTTGACATGCAATAGCCGGTTACGGTTACTCTCCGGAGCAAAAGGGGTGGTTTTTATTTGCTGTTGCATGACCACTACCATAATCAGGCAAATGGTCAAAGCAGTGCCCAACACACTGATCGTAGTCAGCAAGGGCTGCTGTCTGAGTTGTGCAAGGGCCTGCTTGAAATATTGTTTAATCATTTTGTGCTTGTTACTATTTTCCTATTTTCAGTCCACCGGTATTGACACCGCCAACCCCGTTTCTTGATATTTTTGCGGTACCGGCTTTACCATTCAGGGTCATGCTTCCCACTCCATTGGCTTGGGCTTCCAATGCGTCACAATCAACCTTGACATTTACACAGCCCACTCCATCCAGTTTCACCGTGAAATCCTTACACTTCAAATTGTCGATATTAACATCTCCCACTCCTGAAAGGATCAGGTCGAAGCGCCTTGACCGAAGTGGTTCCCGGCAATTAAAGCTACCCACGCCTTGCAACTTCACATTGTCCAGATTGGGAGCCGTAATATACAATTTTATGTGTTTGGAATTATTGTTGTTTTTTTGATATCCGATCACTAAAACACCATTTTTCACAACTGTAGTAGTTTGGGATACGTATTCTTGCGGCCCCTCTATCCGGACGGAACAACGGTCGGACTGAGTGAAAAAAATATCTCCGACAGCCTCCAGCCGGATCATGGAGAAATCGGCAACTTTACGGTTACCGACAGCCAAGGTTTTATCTTCGGTAGTTTTACCACATTGGCAATCGGCACTGCATTGGGCTTGCACCGTATAACCGATGGCTCCCAGGAAAAGAGCCAAAGCTACGAGTATAATTTTTGCTTTCATTGTACTTTGTATTATTTATTGCACTTGACGTCCGTCGAAGAAGCGGATGGTGCGAGAGGTTTGTTTGGCCTGTTCTTCATTGTGAGTAACCATTACGATGGTACGTCCGTCTTCCTTATTCAGGCGATGAAGCAGTTCCATTACTTCGGCACCCATCTTAGAATCCAGGTTACCGGTAGGTTCGTCGGCAAGAATAATCTCGGGGTTACCGATAATGGCACGGGCAATGGCAACGCGCTGGCACTGACCACCGGAAAGCTGTGTCGGGAAATGACGCATACGATGGCTCAAACCCACCTTCTCGAGAACCTCCTGCGCCAACTTTCTACGCTCGGACGAACTGACACGACGGTAGAGTAACGGAAGCTCCACATTATCCAGTACGTTGAGTGAGTTGATCAGGTGGAAAGACTGGAAAACGAAACCCAGTGTTTTATTACGGAAAGCAGCCAATTCTTTGTCTTTCATGCCTTCTGTATGTGTACCGTTTATTTCGATCGTACCCGTCGTAGGAGCATCCAGCAATCCCATGATGTTCAACAAAGTAGATTTACCACAACCCGAAGGTCCCATGATACTCAGAAACTCACCACGGTTGACTGTCAGATTCACGTTTTCGAGCGCTACTGTTTCAATCTCGTTTGTACGATAAATTTTAGAAAGAGAAGTTAATGTAATCATCACTTATAGTTTTAAATATTTCTTTTATTAGATTCTTGTTCAAATGATATGCCAAAAAATTAATTCCTTTAAATACAACCGCTTATGTTCCCAACAAGGTGTCCGATAATGAACACTCTGCCCGTAAATGAACTCAGGAGTGTCCCCCAACAGACATGCTTATTCTTCGTGCAGTGCTTCTGCAGGCTGAATGCGCATGACCTGACGGGCAGGTATACAAATCCCGATGACGATCATGACAACTATCGACACAAACGTCATAGCCTGCACAATCAGGAAACGGGTGACGGTAACAACCGGCATCGTATCGGTCAGCAAATCCATAAAGGCAAGATTCAGACTTATGACAGCAGCCGGCACCGTGGCCAGTATTAATAATAAAACCCCTTCACCGATCAGCAAACTTCTGAGGTTCGCACGGGTAGATCCCAAAGCCAGCCGAAGTCCCATCTCCGAACGCCGTTGCTGTGTCCGTATCCAAAATGTACCGATCACTCCCATCAGAATGTTCAGCAAGAAGAAGCCTAAAGCGGCAATCCGGGTTTTCACATCATTTATCTTCCCGTTGCTGCGATAATAGTTCTCACGAAGATCGTCAAAAGAGGTAATATCCAGAAGATAAAAATTACCGACCCGAAGCTGTACCTTCATATCTTTACGGAAACGGGACGGAAAGTCCACACCATCCGCATCCGGACGGACACGCACACAAAACTCCGCATTATTCCCCCTCCACCCTAACAAAGCAGCCTCCGAATGACATTCGATATAAGTAGGGTAAAGCGGATAAAAATCATCAAAGCGGATGGTATTGCATATACCGCGAATGGTATGTGTCGGTTCTGTCTCGCCCCAATTCTTCACTCCTTTACCCAGTGCATCGGTTCCCTTAGCGGAAAACTCACGTTCGGTTTCGGCAGAAATGATCCATGTGTTTTCCTGAGTAGCCGCCTGTACAAGTGACTCGGTTTTTCCCTGCTTGTCAGTGATGCGGAATACCCGGAAATAATCGGGTGATACATTATACACATATCCGTGTACCCAAGTGGTATCTATCCCCCTTGAACCGCTGGAACTGCTTTGATTGTAAGGATGCGAACCAATACTCAGCGATACGGCCTCTACTCCCGGATAAGCCCTGAGGCGCGAAAGGATGGAGAACCATTGTTCTATCTTCAAGCTATCAGTATCACCGGGTTTATATTCCTTTCCTCCGGGAGGTATCGAAGCTAGTTTTACCCGATAAACGTGCTCGGTATCAAAACCGAGCGGAGTGGCATATAATCTTCCGGTTACGTACAGATAGTCCATTACATAGAACAGGCAGACTGAGACAATCATCAGTTCAAACCACAACCAGGCGTTGACAGAGCGCTGGGCCCATATCTGTTTCAATAAATGTTTTATCATGATTTCTTCTATTTAATGGCATTGACAATGTTGGTGCGCGATACACGAATGGCTGGAATTCCCGCACTCAGCAGATTCATCAACAAGCAGAACAATAACGCACAAACAAATACAAACGGTTGAATGACCATACCTGCGGATACTTGAGTGTCCACTCCATAATACCCCGACATAGAAGTATTGAGCAACCAGTCACGCATACACAGCACGGCTATGTACGACAAGATCAGTCCCAATACACCTCCCATCAATGTAACAACCAGATTCTCGGCGAGCACCTGCCGGAGAAGTTCTCCACGAGTGGCACCGAAAGCACGTCGCACACCGATCTCTTCCATCCGCCGGCGCATACGCGAAAGTGTGATACCGCTCAGGTTAATGGCAGGCACCAACAACAGGATGGTAATCACTACGATATAAATCAGAACCAACCGCGATGTATCCGGATCATCAAACGGATTATCACGGGCCAAAGACATCAGGCGGGTGTCGGGCGCACCTCCAAGCAACAATTTCAGTTCTTTCTGATTGGCGTTCATACGGTCTACATTCTGTTGTGCCTCGGCTCGAACTACATCCGGATCGGCCCCCTTGGGTACCAGGATATAACATGAATATCCTCCTTGCAGCCCCTCGCTGACACTACGTTCATAATCCGGCAATGCCGTATAAGGAGCCCAAGCCTCGGCATAAGCAGCCTCGGCCAGTACCGACACATCGGCCACTACTCCACAGACGGTATAATCGACAAATCCTAATGAAATGATACGTCCCACCGCATTGTCGATGCCAAACAGACGACGAGCCAACGAGCGGGTCACTACCAGTTTCTTCTCGCCGGACACAAATTCCTGCCCGTAAGGTTTACCATGCAGAAAGCGGAAACCAAATACACGCCAAAAATTATCATCCGTATAACTGACCGCACACTTCACTTCCCGGGTTCCGTCGGGAGTAGCCGCCAAAGACGTCATGCTGTAGTGCACGGCGCTCACCGCTTCCGCCGTAGTCATTGGATAGAAACATTCTTTAATGGTACGCAGTGATAACTGATTCCCCATATTCCATCCTTTATCATCTATTTTCTGAGCAATCGTCATCTCGATCGACAAGGTACGGTCGCGATTTATCTCCGGTTCATAGTTGGCTGTTCTTGCCTGATAGATAAGTACAATGCACATTATCATGGCAATGGCCAGTGCCGTACCAATAATGGCAATAACACTCAGCAACTTATTCTGCTGAAGAAGAACAAGTGACTGCTTAAAGTATTGCTTAATCATAAGCTCTTTTTATTAGATTGTATTTTGCATTCCTTTATTGCTTACTGTACCTGACGTCCGTCGAAAAACCGGACGGTACGTGAAGTCTGTCCGGCCTGTTCCTCATTGTGAGTTACCATTACGATGGTACGTCCGTCTTCTTTATTCAGGCGATGAAGCAATTCCATCACCTCGGCACCCATATTAGAGTCCAGGTTACCGGTAGGTTCGTCGGCAAGGATGATCTCAGGATTACCGATAATGGCACGGGCAATGGCAACGCGCTGGCACTGACCGCCGGAAAGCTGTGTCGGAAAATGACGCATGCGATGACTCAAACCGACCTTCTCAAGAACCTCTTGTGCCAGTTTATGACGTTCGGAAGAAGCTATATGGCGATACAACAAGGGAAGTTCCACATTATCCATTACGTTAAGTGAATTTATCAGATGGAAGGACTGGAATACAAAACCAAGCGTTTTATTACGGAAAGCGGCCAGCTCTTTATCTTTCATACCCTCTGTATGTGTACCGTTTATCTCTATTGTCCCTGCGGTAGGGGCATCAAGCAAACCCATAATGTTCAGTAAAGTCGATTTGCCACAACCGGAAGGTCCCATAATGCTAAGGAATTCACCACGATCAACTTTCAGGTTGACATTCTCAAGGGCTACTGTTTCAATCTCGTTTGTACGATAGATTTTAGAAAGAGAGGTTAATGTAATCATAACTTTAGTTTATTTAGATGTTTCATTTTGTTCTATATCGATTCCACACAGACGAGATAGAATCAAATGGTATGCCAAACAGATAACTTCCTCATAAATCGTATATTAAGCAGAGAGTTGGGTGTCCGAAAATGAACATACTGCCCGTTGGTGAACTAAAAGTTCTATTAATCTCGGGTACATTGGCAGGAAAAACGCCGACGATACAACCCTAATTACGGATATTTTTACCCCTATTCCTGTTTTAATCTCCTCACCCATACTACATATAATGAAAATTCTTACATTTGTCACAGAATAAACAACCAGATGTCCTATGGAAGAAGTAATCAAGCTCAACTCGGTAGACCAGTATAATAAAATGTATGGTCTCGAGACATTGCACCCTTTGGTAACGGTAGTCGACTTGTCGAAAGCCACAGTGTTTCCCACACATTTCACTCTCAATTATGGATTATACGCTCTGTTCCTGAAACAGACAAAGTGTGGCGATCTGCGTTACGGACGGCAAATGTATGACTATCAGGAAGGCACAGTGACAAGTTTCGCACCGGGACAAGTAGTCGAAGTAAAGCTAAACGATGGTGTACGCCCGATGTCACACGGAATACTTTTCCATCCCGACCTTATCCGCGGCACGTCTTTGGGACAGGAAATCAAGCACTACTCGTTCTTTTCATACGCATCGAATGAAGCCCTGCATCTTTCGGACGACGAGAAAAAGATTTTTCAGGATTGCCTTGACAAGGTACAACAGGAGTTGTCCCGTCCGATAGACAAGCATAGCAAGCGCCTGATCGCAAGAAATATCGAATTGTTATTGGATTATTGCATGCGTTTCTACGAACGTCAGTTCGTGACACGTTCGAAAGTGAACAAAGATGTATTGATGAAGTTCGAAGACCTACTCGATGTCTATTTCCAAAGCGAACAATCGCCAAACGAAAAATTGCCCACAGTTAAATATTTCGCAGACAAGGTAAACCTGTCATCCAACTATTTCGGCGATCTGATTAAAAAGGAAACCGGAAAGACCGCTCAAGAATACATTCAGGGAAAAATAATCAATATAGCCAAAGAAAGGATATTGGCTTCGGAAAAAACTGTCAGTGAAATCGCTTATGAACTGGGATTCCAATATCCGCAACATTTCACACGGATATTTAAAAAGGTGGTCGGCTGTACACCGACAGAATATAGGGTCATTCAGGTATGACAACTCCACCGGGCTATGAAACGTATTTCTAAATATACCGAAAACGTCTTTCACTACGGATCGGCAGATTGCACGGAGAAGAAATGATAGATCGTCTACATGATATATCGGTGCAATCTGCCGATCCGTGGTGAATTTTAAGTTTGATTACTCGTCCCGCAAAGCATCCGCAGGATTCATCCGGGCAGCTTTCGACACCGGGATGTAAGTAGCCACAAACGAAACAGCCAGGATCAAAATATATGAAATGGCTGATACAATAAGGAAGTGTAACACCGGACGATTCTGTATATAATCCGGATTCGGATCATCCGGCGGAAATGCAAAACCATTGAGATATACAATTTGGAATTGCGCCAAGGCTCCTATTACAAATGCAATAGTAACCATCCACCAGGCCTCCAGAAGAAATTGCCGGATCAACCGATGGCGAGTAGACCCCATCGTCATGTAAATTCCCATTTCCTCCCGCCGTGAGTTGCAACGTAACCAAAAAGTACCGCCCATCCCCAAGAACACACAGAGTAGAAAAAATGCAGCAAGGATGATCTGCAAACGGATAGTGCCCGTAGTTCCCATATAATACTCAAAGTGTTTACTCACCGTTTTAAAATCCGTGAGTGACGCCAGATAATAGTTTCCGATCTGCATCCGCAGACGCATCTCACGCTTAAAAGTCTCGGTGAAAGCTGGTGATGCCAGTCCGTCACGTACGCGGAAGCAGATGCGGGCCGCTCCCGGAAGATGGATTAATTCAGAAGTAGCTTTGAATACCAACGGACCGGGCTGACTGATACTCCTGATTTGCAAGGGATCGATTACAGCAGTCAACGGAGATTTACGGGTACTGTCTCCCCAATGTATCCATTTGTTCTGCGGATACTTTTCACCGAACAGTTTTTCGGCAACGTCAGGAGTCAGATAGATTCCCTGTTCTCCTTCCGCAAGCACCGGAGGTATTTCTCCCGTCCGGGCATCATGTATCCGGAAGACTCCAAAATAGTCGGTGCCGGAAAGAAATGTCATCTGCTGTATATTTGCAAAGATCGTATCATTGAAAAGCTGTCCTCCATTCCAGGTACCGCTTTGCGGATATGAATTGAAAAAGCTGATAGTCACATCAGAGACTCCCGGATAGCGGCGTACCTGATCTACAATACGCATAAAATCAACCTGTTTCAATGAGTCCGAATCCAACTCCGGATTATATCTGGTATGATTGGCAGAGTATGCACCTATGCTCAGCAAGTAAGTATCAGTGAGGTCGTAATTGTCAGGCAATGCCTTGTCGGACAATAATACGTACACAGGGTCGACTACTCCCCATAAGAAATAAGTCACAACCACCAGTTCGCCCAGAATCCATCCGTTGGCAGCACGCTGGTTCCACAGTTGGCGGAGTATCATCATCAGGTTCATAGCTATTTATCTTTTATCGTTAAGCGAATATACAATATCTTTCTTCAAAGCATGCAGGGCCGGAATCAAAGCCGACAGCACATTCAGTATCAAACTGACCAGAAATGTAATGCCTATCACCACAGGATTCAGCAACATACCGGGAGTTAAGAAACTGTCAACTCCCTCGGGTATCACATCCGAATATGCACTTAGCAGGTCGGGTAACCAATTACGCCCGCAATAGACAATCAGATACGAAAGTAATAAGCCCAACAACCCTCCGAGCCCCGTAAGAAACAGATTCTCCCAAAAGACCTGCATCAGGAGCGAAGCTTTGGAGGCCCCGAAAGCCTTACGTATACCCATTTCAGAAAGCTGACGTTTCATCCGCGAAGCGATCATTCCTGCCAGATTCAGTGCAGGAACAAAAAGCAAAGCCAGCAGGATAGTCCCATACGTCCGTATCAGTTTTCCCCAATCGGGTGCCGAATTACAATATTCATAAAAAGTGCTTTTCCAATAAGATACGGGCTGTCCATATAAATCGACCTTGTACTTTTTCTGAGAGAAATTGTATTTACGGAACGCATCCCGCACTTCCCCGGCAACCTTATCTTTCGAACCGACAGAGGGTGCCAACATATAAACACTCAGATTTCCAATCAACTCATAACTACCCTCTTTCTCCTCTACGACCTCAGCATCTACCGTCAGCGGCAACCAGATGTCGGCATACGTAGCAGGAGTAATGAAGGACACATCTTTAACCACGCCACACACTTGATATTCGTCCGAGTCGAGAACAAAGGTACGGCCCACCGGAGCATTATCTCCGTAAAGCCGGCGAGCCAACGTTACGGAAATAACGGCTTTGCGCAATCCGGAATCAAAATCAGCCCTGGTGAACGGCTTACCATCTACAAAAGCGAAGCTGAAAACTTTCCAGAATCCGGCATCTACCAGTTTCACCTGTACCTCTTTCAGATCTTTACTCTCCGGCAGTTCAAGCAGCGATGTAGTATGCCCGTCCAAAGAACACCCCACAGCCTCGGCACTCTTCAGCGGATAATAGAAGCGTTTCATCGTCTGAAAAGATACATTCGAACTGAACCAGTTATTTTCATTGCCTTGCTCTATCGCAGTCATCCCTTTACTCACCAGGATTCGGTTCCGATTCTCTTCGGGGTAGACCGGTGCCATCTTGATGTAATAAATGATCACCAAGCTCATGGTCATGGCAATGCCTAATCCTGTACCAAGCACGTACACACTGCTGAACAAAGGATTTTGTTTCAGCAGTTGCCAGGCTTGTTTGAAATAAAGTTTAATCATACTGTCTATGGGTTTAACGAGTGATCATTCGTCACGCAGCGCATCTACCGGACTGATACGGCTAAGTTTATGTGCCGGCATCCAGATTCCGATGGAAACTACAATCAGCAGCAAGAGATATACGATCAGAGTAACTGCCGTAAAATGCAGGCCGAAGTGGTTGATCCAGTAAGCAGGCATTGCCTCTTCCGCACTGTTACAGGTAGTATAAAGTCCGTCCCTCAATGCGTATTGCAAATAGAGTAAGCAGCCGGTCAACGTACCCAATGTGGTCAGTATCCAACCCTCGTATAACAGCAGGCGGGTGATGTGTGAAGGAGTACCGCCGAAAGAAAGCATGATGCCCACCTCTTCACGGCGTGAACGGGTCTGCATCCAGAAAGTTCCTGCTACTCCCAGGCAAAGGTTCACTAAAAAGAAGATACCCAAAGCCAGGTTCAGACGATACTGATTGGTGATACCCTCGGAAAATTCATGCTGCTCCTGAATGTCGCTAAACGACTGCACTGACTTCACATAATAGTTACCGACTGTCAACTCCTTATTCATCCACTCACGGAAGTGATGCAAGAAAACCTTCTCCGACAAATGATCGTCTATACGCAAAGCTATCAGCGGAATATAATAGTACATATAATCAGGAAACTCTTCATACACATATAACTCTATGGGCATGGGCTGCATATAACTCCGGTAGCGAACAGGAGCTATCACTCCCCCCACCCGGTAGTCTTCCTCGTCCCCGTTTCCAAGGCGGCGTCCGTAAAGCGGTTTTCCGTCTTTCAGCCGTTGTGAGATATCCGCTGTCAGCACCGATTCGGTCCACAGGAAATCACGGTTATCCAATTGTTCGGCCGTCATACCCTCGGCTCCCTCCATCCCCATGGTCCGGAAATAATCGGTATGAGGTATAAAGGAAAGACGGAGAGTGCGGACCGGAATGGTATCGAACATCGTGTTGCCGTTGCTTATGGAAAGTGCCGAAGGATACTGTTCGTTCAAGATGAAAGTAGTATACTTGACTCCCTCGTAGTGTTTGAGTTTGTTGAGCAACCGTTCGAAATTGGCTTTACGCGCCAATGTATCATTCTCTTCGGCACGGAATTGCTCCGACCCGGCAGGGTATGAAGCCAACTGAAGCAGGAAAAGGTGATCGGGACGATAGCCTTCCGGCAAATTCCGGTCGTGTGTGAGCACCACCAACGGATCAACAATCACCCATGTGACGATCGATACCAATATCAATTCGGCCAGCAACCATCCGTTCTTCCGGCGGCGGACCCAGAGGTTTTTCATTATTAGTCGTATCATATTTTATTTCTTTTCGTTTAGTGAATCAATAATATCTTTATGTAACGAACGCCATGTGGGCCACCATGCGGAAAGCAGGTTCAGTATCAAACAAAAAGCAAACGTTACGCAAAACATCAAAGGACTGAACAGCATTTGCGGATTGATAGCCACATCGACTCCGTCGGATATGACTGTCGGATATTTGTCAAACAGACTAAACACCCAATTGCGCCCCAGCACAAGCAGTCCCCACGAAACAATAAGCCCCATCAATCCACCGATACAGGTAAGAAGCAGATTCTCCCATAACACCTGGTTCAACAATTGTTTCCGGTTGGCTCCAAACGCTTTTCGTATCCCCATTTCCGCCAGGCGATCGTCCATACGGCTGGATATCATGCCACTCAGGTTGATGGCAGGCACCAGCAACAACGCCAAAAGCGCCCCTCCATACAGTTTAATGACCGATGCCCAGTCAATCTCGTTCGTATTGCCCTCTCTGAACCATGTCTGCCAATACGGATCCGGTTGATGAAAGATATCTACTGTATACTCTTTCTGGGAAGTATTGTATTTACGCACCAGTTCGTTGACTTCCGCATAAAGTTTCGGCATATCTTCTTTCTGACGAACCTTGAAGTAAACGACATAAGTACCGACCTTATGACTTCCATCATTGTTTTTGTCGTATCCCGGCAAACAAGAATACGGCATATAGATTTGTCCGTAAGATGCCGGCAACAGATAACTACCCTCACGTACCACACCGACCACTTTGGATTCCTTAAAGTCTTGCTTAAACGTCTGCCCTACCACATCGGTCCTGCCGAAAATGCGGCGGGCCATCCGGTCAGAAAGTACTACATTACGAATCCCACTGGCTAAATCGGCCTCCGAGAAAGGCTTCCCATCCAGAAATTCAAACTCGAACAACCGAAAAAAATTAGGATCGGTATACTTTACCAGAGCCGGTATTTGCTCGCCTCCCCCGGCCGGTTGTATATAAGATCCCTTCCGGGTCAGAAAGTGTTCGTTTACAGCGGTAACCAGCTCCGCCGATTGCAATGGATAGAACCAGTCTTTCAGCATTTCATAAGAACAGGAATATGAATTTCCCCCTCCTTTGACATGCATGGCGCTTACCCCTTTCATCCGCATCGTCAGCGAACGGTTCACTTCCGGATAGATAGGAGCTATTTTAATATAATACACGATGGCAATGATCATTGTCATGGCAATGGCAAGCCCCGTGCCCAGCACATAGAGGCTACTGAACAGTTTGTTCTGCCGGATCAGCATCCACGATTGTTTTAAATAAAGTTTTATCATAATATGTAATTTTAATAATTATTCATAATGCAACGCTTCGGCCGGCTGCAACTTCATGGCCCGGCGGGCAGGCAACCAGGTGCCCAGTGCAATGATCAGTCCCATAAGCAGCAGCACCCCACCAAAACTGACCGCAAAGCGCCACCAAGTGAAAGAGAGATTGTATAAATCGGGAATCTCCATGTGTACCATATTGAATATGACAACCAATACCAACGGAACCACCGTGGTGAGCAATAGCCACCCCTCGGCAGTAAAGAACCACCCTACCCGCCGGCGCGTACTGCCGAGTGCCATCCGCAGGCCGGTCTCGCAGCGCCGTTGCTCGATGCGCAGCCAGAATGTTCCCGTTATACCGAAAAGTACATTGAGCAGGATGAAGACAGACAGCAGGAGGTTGATACTGATCTTTCGCCATTCGTATTGCAGACGATCACTGCGCTGTTGCTTCATATCTTCCATGCCGGTTATGTAGAGATTGTTTTCCGTCAACTGATTCTTCATACGGTTGAGAAAATGTCCCATCTGTTCCGATGTCAGTTCTTCTTTCATTCGGACAGTAACCTCCATATTAGATGCTCCGGTAGCATTTACCTGGCGTTCCAGTTCCTTGGGCCACATCGTAAAGAAAAGTTCGGGTTCCGGCTTTACAAATTCTGTAATACGCACCGGAGCTGTTACCGCCGCAATATGAATCTCCCGCGTACTGCCCGGATAACGCACCTTCTGTCCTACTGCCGATTGTGAGCCGAAAAAATCTTTCTCCAACGCAGGAGTTATAAAATACGACAACTGTTTCTGAGTCAGCAGTTCGCTAAGCGGTTTCCCCTCACGGCTCTTGATGCGGAATACATCATAGAATTCGGCAGAAACGATATATTGATGATAAGATTGCTCTTTGAACTTGCTGCTGTCGGCTGTACAGGGCATGATCTGTGTCCAGGAGTTGCCACCGGAATAGGGTGAAGAGTAGAAAGCAACGCAAGCATTATCCACCTCCGGTGCACGACGCAGGCGTTCAAGGATTTTGGCCAATGCCTCCCCTTCGGTTTGAGTCTGGGTGGTGTCATTGACATACTCGTCGGCATCCTCGGGATACACATCGAACGAAAGTTTCCAGCAGTTCGTAATATCATATCCCATCGGACGGGTATAAGAATACAACTGTACCACAAACATATCTACCAGGTACCACAGTGCCACGAATACGACCAGAAGTTCCATCCATATCCAGCCGTTCAAGCGACGTTGGTTCCATATCATTTTAAATATTTGCTTTATCATCATGGGTCTTTGCTTTTAAAAATTATTCCATATCATGCAACGCTTCCGTAATAGGCATCCGCGAAGCTCGCCAGGCAGGAATCGCAGCACTCAGCAGATTCAATATCAACGTAAAAAAGAAAGCTGCCACAAAAGTGAGAGGCTGTATCAGCATGTCGTGCGTCAGCGAAACATCCCCCGAAAAGAAAAGCGATTTGCAGAGTGACAGCAAGCCGAATGACAGCAGCAACCCGATCAGGCCACCCATGCAAGAGGTCAGTAAGTTTTCGATCACCACTTGTTCCACCAACGAGAACGAACATGCGCCAAACGCTTTACGAACTCCAATCTCGCTACGGCGTTTGCGAAACTGTGTCAGGGTTATACCTATTATATTAAGGGCTGGCAACAACAAAAGAAAAAGGATCACCGCACCGGTCGATTTCAACCATTCGCCCACGGTTCCCTCACTGAAGCCATTCGTGCCCAATACAGCCTGCCATTGAGTGAAAGGAGAATGCATATAATCCAGCTTCGTACCGGTGAGCGAAGCATTGAAAGTTGACTGTAACTTCAACATCTCACGGCGGATGGCCTCAAAGTCGGACCGGGAACGCGATAGAATGCAAGCCTGAAACTCTCCGGTAGTACCTTCACAATAAGAGATATTGTCTTTCAATAAAGAAGCGTTGGCGGTATAGGGTATCCACACATCACCATAGGAACTTTCGGCAGCCCGACTGACCTCTTTCACCACACCACATATCCGGTAATCGGCATAATTCATACGCAAAGTTTGTCCCACTGCCTCAACAGTACCGAACAGTCTGCGCGCCAGCTTGTCAGAAATGACTGCCTTGCGTATGCCCGACTCCCAATCGGTATGTGTAAAAGGACCGCCGGCCAAGAAAGTAAAATCGAAAACCTTCCAAAAACCGTCATCGGTAAACTTGATAGCATATTTATCGTAAAACTGCTGTCCGTGTACGTTGACCGGAAGATCTCCGGAAGTAAAAGCAGTCACTGCCTCGGGAGTCTGCAAAGGATAAAGGCATTCGCGCACAACCTTATGGCTCATACCACCGTTGTTGATGGGATGACCGTCACTCCCACATGCCTGCAGACTGCTCACAAACAGAATCCGATATCGGTTAGACTCGGGTGCATACGCAGAAAAATTTACTTGGTAGACAAGATAAATAAGCATCACGGCCGCCACCGACAAAGCTGTACCCGCAATAGAGATACCATTTACGAAACGGTTCTCCTTCAGCAAGTTATAGGATTGTTTGAGATAAATTGTTATCATAATTTTGCATATTAAAAGGCACACGGCTTACCTTTTAAACCAAGACCTCGTTGGTTTAAAACCAACAGGCCTTTAGTTTAAAATCTAAGGGGGCTTCATTCAAAAGATATTTCAGGAGTATTATTTCACTTTCAGTTTATTCTTATTTTTGTAGTTCGTCATGTCGCTGACTACTACCTTGTCGCCCGGGTTCAATCCGCTCACCACTTCTACAAATTCAAAGTTGGAGTCGCCCAACTGGATTTTACGTTTTACGATTTCATCATCCGAAGTCATCACAAACAGATCGTACTCGCCCCGGCCTACGTAATAAGAAGCATTGGCTATGCGCAGCACATCTTCCTTCACAGCGTTCATCACGTATACATCGGTCTTAAGTCCCGAACGCAACCGCTTGTTGTTGTCCTCTTTCAATTGCACGGAGAATGAAATAACCCCATTCTTCGAAAGTGGGGTGACACTGCTCACGATTCCCTCGAGTTTCTCGCTGCCTATCTTTACAATGGCTTTGCCACCGGCTGCCACACGGTCACCATAAGTATCGGCTATTTCACCATCCACTTTGAAATGGCTCAGGTCGGAAATAATGGCTACCTGTCCGCCTTGCGGAATCTGGGCTCCGATCTGGTTGTTGATGTAAGTAAGGATGGCTTTGCGCGGCGAACGAATCTGGGCATCGTCCAGGGTACGCTTCATTTCGGCAAGTCCTTTACGGAACATATTGAGATCGAGTTCAAGAACCTTCAGGTCAGCGGCTGCTATTTGCTTTTCGTTGGCATATTGCTGTTTAAGCTGTTCCAGTTCAAGGCGGGAAGTATTGTAGCTCAGTTCGGCCTGGCGCACCTTGTCGGTCGTACCGGCTCCAAGGCTGTCCAGATACTGTTCATTGCGAAGTTCCACTTTCATCCGGGCAAGTTTCATTTCCGACACTTTGATCTGCATCGCCATATCGCTCAGTTTGGTCTGGCTGTTCACTTTTGCCTGATCGAGCTTATAACGTTTCATTTCTTCTTCGTCCAGCAGCTTTTTATAGTCGGTTTCCGTACTCTGCAAGTCGAGTTTCAAGATGGGCGTACCTACATCTACACTATCACCGCCTTTTCTATACACCTCCACGATGCGGGTATTGATCGGTGAATTGATGATCTCTTCAAAAGCAGGCACCACTTTGCCCGAAGCACTGACACTGACTTCAATCGTACCCTTATCGACGGTAGAAAACACAAGGTCCTTTTTCTGCACGCCTGTACGCAACAACGAAATCAGTACGCTGATACCTATTATCCCGACGATACCGATAGCCGAAAAACGGATAATCTTTTTATTACGCTCTTTATTGCGCACCTCTTTAGGAATTTCTCTGTCCATATATAGTTAATTATAAATTTGCACTGTTCTTTATGCCTCTATATTCAAACCTTGTGCCAAAAAAGGAAAGCATTGAGTTTCAAGGGAAAAAAAAGAAAGAGGGTGTCCGATAATGAACACCCTGTACAGTTTCGTAACAAAGCAGTACTCCCTTTTTCCGATAACCGATTGTAAGTCCGGCAAGAAAAGACCATGATCCGGGTGTAGCCATCCGACGGAAAGGGTGTAGCCCCGACGGCAAAAGGGTGTAACCATCCGTGAGGGAAGGCTACACCCTTTTATTGTCAACGTATTTCTGATATGCTCCGCAGCCGGAAGTGAAGCCTATCTCAGCCTCAGCCTGTCTCCCACTTCAGGAATATAATCTCCGTCCTTGCGGTTCATCTTGTACAGGTTCTTCAGCCGGATGGCAAATTTCTGCGAAATGGTATGCATGGAGTCTCCGTCTTTTACGATATAGACCGTATAAGGTTTGGATGCCCGCTTTTTCTTCTCTTTCAGATAGATAATGTCACCGCTCATCAAAGTATAGTCACGCTGCAGATCGTTGTACTTCACCAGCTTCTTCCAGCGGATATCGAACTCTTTGGCCAGCGACTTAAAGGTATCCCCGTCACGGGCTACGATATAAGCGATGCCGTTTGCTATGTAAACCTGATGCGGATTGAGCACCGTCGGTTCACTCTTCGACGAACTCCATCCCCCCTTACGGTCATATTTATAGAGGTCGTAATCTTCAATGATCGTTATCAGACGGTTGGCATACGAAGGATCGGTGGCATATCCGGCCTTTTTCAAACCACGCGCCCACCCCTTATAATCGGTTATCTTCAGTTTAAAAAGGAATGCATAGCGGGCTCCGCGCTTCAGGAATGCAGAATGGTCCTCGTACGAGTCGCGGGGATTGCGGTACGCACGAAAACACTCGTTACGGGCATCGTCGTCATGACGAACGGTACGCCCATTCCAATTACTGCCACACTTGATGCCGAAGTGATTATTACTTTTACGAGCCAACGTACTCATGCCCGCACCACTCTCAAGCAATCCCTGAGCCAGTGTGATACTGGCAGGTATCTTATGCTCTTTCATTTGCTGCACGGCCAGGGCACTATACTTATTTATATAATCTACGTAACGGGAATTCCTGCGCTGCGCCTGGGCACCTGCAGCAAAAGCAAGGACTGTAACTATGGCAATCAGCCTGAGGAGTTTGCTATTCATCTATTATTTGTGTATCTTAAGTTATGCGGCACAAAAATCATAAAAATAATTGGGATTATCAATCTCTTTTCTAACTTTGTAACATGATTTGTAGAACTATAAACCACCTACGCACATGAAAGACCTGACTATTACCTCTGTAATCAAAGTATATGAATATGATGAACTCAATGATACAGACCGTGCCTTATTGGATGACGCCATCGAGGCAACCCGGCGCAGCTATGCACCTTACTCGCACTTTTCGGTAGGAGCGGCAGCACTGCTGGCCAACGGTGTGGTAGTGACAGGAACCAATCAGGAGAATGCGGCCTATCCGTCCGGACTCTGTGCCGAACGCACCACGCTATTTTATGCCAACTCGCAGTATCCCAACCAAGCTGTGGTGACACTTGCCATCGCTGCACGTACCGAGAAGGACTTTATCGACACTCCTATCCCGCCCTGCGGTGCTTGTCGCCAGGTGATTCTGGAAACAGAGAAACGATATAAACAGCCCATCCGTATATTGCTTTATGGCAAGAAGTGTATCTACGAAGTACAAAGCATCGGACATTTATTACCCCTGTCATTTGACGCATCAGCCATGGAGGATTGATTATGATAAGAACTTACCAGACCAAACTGAAAGGTATGCTGGCACTGACTACCAGCTATCACACCGAAAAGAGCCTGCAGAAAGAAAAGAGTTTATATAAATTCATCTGGGTACGCAAAGGAAGCATCACCCTCGAGATAGACCATCAGGAAGTGATACTGGCCGAGAACGAGGTCATCTCCCTTTCCAACCTCCAGCACCTGGAATTTCTTTCGATCGACGGAGAGTACCTGACGGTTCTGTTCAACAGTAACTTCTATTGCATTTACGGCAATGACCACGAAGTGTCATGCAGCGGATTCCTGTTCAACGGCTCTTCGCATGTCGTTCGTTTCATGCTCAACGAATCGGAACGGAGGTCGATGGAAGACGTAGTGGGATTGCTGGACCGTGAGTTCACCGTGTCGGACAACCTTCAGGAAGAAATGCTCCGCATCCTGCTCAAACGTTTCATTATCCAAAGCACGCGTATTGCCCGCCAACGGCTGAACATTACCCAGGAAAAAGAATACAGCTTCGAAATCATCCGCCAGTATTATAACCTGGTGGACGAACACTTCCGGACCAAGAAACAGGTACAGGACTATGCCGACTTGTTGCACAAATCGCCCAAAACCCTTTCAAACATCTTTTCTTCCTGCAAATTGCCGTCACCTCTGCGAGTCATCCACGAACGGGTGGAAGCGGAAGCCAAGCGACTCCTTTTATATAGTAATAAGAGTTCGAAGGAGATTGCCGACATCCTGGGATTCGAAGACCAATCTTCCTTCAGCCGTTTCTTTAAAAATATGACCGGAGAAAGCCCCGTACAATACCGAAATTCGGTAGAAGGGAAGAATTGACAATTCATACGGCGATATTGCTATTTCGCACCGATGGGAAAACCCTGATCTTTGCATCAGAAAGTTAAACCCATAAAAAGAAATAGCATGAAAGAGAAATTTATCACTCTACTCACAGTAGCATCCGGTCTGAAAGGTTTCGGACTAAAGTTTATCCGCGTAGCCATCCTCGTTGTTTTCGTATGGATCGGCGGTTTGAAGTATTTTCATTACGAAGCCGACGGCATTGTTCCGTTCGTAGCCAACAGCCCGTTTATGAGTTTCTTCTATGCCAAAGACGCACCCGAGTATAAAGAGCACAAAAACCCCGAAGGCGCCTATGTCCCCGCCAACCGTGAATGGCACGAAGCGAACAGGACCTACACGTTCTCTTACGGACTGGGAGCTCTGATTATGTCCATCGGCATTCTGGTTTTCTTAGGCATCTTCTTCCCCAAAGTGGCACTTGTAGGCGACACACTGGCCATCATCATGACGCTTGGCACTCTCTCCTTCCTGGTGACTACTCCCGAAGTCTGGGTTCCGAACCTGGGAAGCGGAGAATACGGCTTCCCCTTACTGTCCGGTGCCGGACGTCTGGTTATTAAAGATATCGTAATTCTGGCGAGCGCCGTTACCCTGCTCTCCGACTCCTCACAGCGTGTACTGAATTCATTAAAGAAAGCCGACTGGGAAAAGCGAAACAAATAAGGGTTGCGGAATGTTATAAACTTACATAAAGATACATCCTAAAAGTAATAAGAATTATGAAACAATATGATGCCATTATTATCGGTTTCGGCAAAGGAGGCAAAACGCTGACTGCCGAATTAGCCAAACGCGGCTGGAAGGTCGCACTGATTGAACGTTCCGCCATGATGTATGGAGGTACCTGTCCCAATATAGCTTGCGTACCCACCAAGCGGCTTATCCACGAAGCCGAAAAGGTGAGTTGGCTCTATCCTACCGATTACGAGAAGCAGGCTGAGGCTTACAAAGCTGCCATAGCACGCAAGAACGAAATGACAGCAGCTTCAAGGGCCAATATGTTCAATAAACTGAGCAGCCTTCCCAACGTGACCATCTATACCGGAATGGCATCGTTCGTTTCAAAGGATGTAGTGAAAGTAACCCTCCCCGACGAAGTGATCGAACTTCAGGGAAAGAAGATTTTCATTAATACCGGTTCTACCAGCATTATACCGGCCATTGACGGGCTGAAAGACAGCAAGCGGGTATATACCAGCACCTCACTGATGGAACTGGACGTATTGCCACGCCATCTGATCATTGTGGGCGGCGGCTACATCGGCCTGGAGTTTGCCTCGATGTACACAAGCTTCGGCAGTAAAGTGACCGTACTCGAAGGAGGCAATAAGTTTATTGCCCGCGAAGACCGTGATATAGCGGATGCCGTTAAGGAGACACTCGAAAAGAAAGGGATAGAAATCCGCCTCAATGCCCGTGCCCAATCCATACAAGACACAGCCGACGGCGTGACGCTGACTTACACGGATACAGCCGACGGAAACCCCGTCACTATAGAAGGCGACGCCATCCTGGTAGCCACAGGACGCAAACCGATGACCGAAGGTCTGAATCTTCAGGCGGCCGGAGTCGAAGTAGACAGTCACGGAGCTATCGTCGTAAACGGTTATCTGCATACCACTGCCCCGAACATCTGGGCAATGGGTGATGTAAAAGGCGGATTGCAGTTTACTTATATTTCGCTGGATGATTACCGGATTATCCGGGATGACCTTTTCGGCAACAAAGAACGCACGGCCGACGACCGCAATCCGGTGGCATACTCGGTATTTATAGACCCGCCTCTCTCACACGTCGGACTGACTGAGGAAGAAGCCATCAAACGGGGATATTCCTTCAAGGTGTCACGCCTTCCGGCCTCCGCACTGCCGCGTGCACGCACGCTGCAACAGACTGACGGCATACTGAAAGCCATCGTCGACAGCCATTCGGGACGTATTATGGGTTGTACACTGTTCTGTGCCGAATCTTCCGAAGTCATCAATGTGGTAAACATGGCAATGAAGACAGGACAGCATTATACTTTCCTTCGCGATTTCATCTTTACCCATCCGAGTATGGGCGAGGGACTGAACGATTTGTTTTCAATAGATTAGTTTAAAACCCCTGTTTTACACGATTCAGGACAACCTTTTCATTTGGAGAGGGGAGAAATATCCGATTTCTTCCCTCTCTTTTTTGCAGTTACCGGAATATCCTCTATCTTTGCGACCTAATTTCATACTTATACCCATGAGAATATCTAAGTAAGACAACACTTCCGGTAAACATCACTTTTCTCAATATGCTTCTTTTCATTCACTGTTAAGCATCACGAATCCGTGTTGTTCAGCCTCTATTGTGTTTGTCTGTCCCCTCCCTGCTTCCCACAAAATCAACAGCAAGTATTTACTTTCAAAACAATAGACCGTTATGTGTATTCAAGTACAACAAATCACCTATATCCATCCAGACAAAGAAGTTCTCTTCCGGAATCTCAGTTTCACCGTCGGTAAAGGCCGGCAATTGGCCCTGATCGGCAACAATGGGTGCGGCAAATCGACATTGCTGCAAATCATGGCCGGAAAATTACAACCGTCTTCGGGGAACGTGCTCCGCCCCGACGACCTCTATTATGTGCCTCAACACTTCGGGCAATATGATGAAATGAGCATTGCCCAAGCCCTCGGAATAGACCGGAAGCAGAAAGCACTTCATGAAATTTTGAACGGAAATGCCTCCATCGATCATTTCAACATCCTCGATGACGACTGGAATATCGAAGAAAAAGCCTTAGCCGCCCTCAACGGCTGGGGACTCGGAAACAGATCCCTTTCCGAATCCATGCACACACTGAGCGGTGGAGAAAAGACGCGGGTCTTCCTGGCTGGCCTGGAACTGCAAGAGCCTTCCGCCGTATTGATGGACGAACCGACCAATCACCTTGACAACCAAGGACGCAGCCGACTGTACGAATGGGTAAAGAAATGCCGTTCCACCCTGATCGTTGTCAGTCACGACCGCACTCTGCTCAACAGGTTTCCCGAAACCTGCGAACTGAGCCGGAACGCACTTGTGTGTTACGGAGGCAATTACGAATTCTACAAGCAGCAGAAAGAACTGCAACAGAACGCCCTGCAACAACAACTGGACGAGAAAGAAAAAGAACTCCGCCAAATACGAAAACTGGCACGCGAAGTAGCCGAACGAAAAGAAAAGCAGAATATACGGAGCAAAAAATCAGTGCCTAAAAAAGGCATCTCCCGCATGGCGGTTCACACCCTGAAGGACCGGGCAGAAAAAAGTACCACCAAACTGGCGGACATCCATCAGAATAAATCAGAGAAACTGACCAGCGAACGTAGCCTGATACGCAACAGGCTGGCCGAAAATACTTTGCTTAAAACCGACTTCCATGCTTCCGCCTTACATACGGGAAAAACATTGCTGACTGCCCATGAAATAAACTTTTCTTATGGAAATTCGCCTTTATGGGAGGTTCCACTCTGCTTTCAACTGAAGAGTGGCGACCGGATACGAATCGAAGGAGACAATGGAAGCGGCAAAACTACTTTATTGAAATTGGTTACGGGTGACCTATTGCCAACATCGGGTACACTGGAACGCGCCGGGTTCAGTTATGTCTATCTGAATCAGGAATATTCCATCATCTGCAATCAGCTGACGGTGCTTCAACAAGCAGAATCATTCAATGTACGTGCCCTGCCGGAGCACGAAATAAAAATCAGGTTGAATCGCTTTCTCTTCCCGGCAACGAGCTGGGATCAACCTTGCATCCAACTCAGTGGAGGCGAAAAAATGCGACTCGCTTTCTGCTGCCTGATGATTAGTAACAACACGCCCGACCTCTTTATCCTGGACGAACCTACCAACAATCTGGATATACAAAGTATCGAAATCATCACAGCTACCGTTCGGAACTATACGGGCAGTGTACTGCTTGTATCACATGATGAATATTTTGTAAAGGAAACCGGCATCAGAAAGAGTATCTTTTTATAATTTTGCACCAATTAAAAAGAATAATCCCAAAATGATAAATACAGAAACCAACTACCGGTGGTTCATCTTTTACCAAGATCAGTTACTGTTGGAAAAGAACGACAATGCTTTTTCCATCCCCACGGGCAAGAATGCCCCTGTCACCACTCCGGAAGGAATAACCGTACACACCATCACCACGGCAACGGGCATGGTATGCAAAGCTTTCTACACAGACTCTCCGATAGCCGAAACTCCGGAATACGTGCAGATAGGATTGCGCGCTTCTTATGATTACTTGTCGCCGGAACACTATCAGGCCGCAGGCAAGGTTCACGAAATTCTCTACTGGGACCGCAGCAACCGTTTCTGCCCCACTTGTGGAACTCCGCTGGTACAGAAAGAACCCATTATGAAGAAATGCCCGAATTGTGGCAGAGAAATCTATCCGGTCATCTCAACAGCCATCCTGGTATTGGTGCGCAAAGAAGACTCCCTGTTATTGGTACATGCCCGCAACTTTAAAGGTACTTTCAATAGCCTGGTAGCCGGATTCCTCGAAACAGGCGAGACATTGGAAGAGTGTGTGGCAAGGGAAGTAAAAGAAGAAACCGGGCTCGATGTGAAAAACATCCGTTATTTCGGCAGTCAGCCCTGGCCTTATCCGAGCGGACTGATGGTGGGATTTATCGCCGACTACGCCGGTGGTGACATCCACCTGCAAGATGACGAGCTCAGCTCCGGGAACTTCTATACCAGGGATCACTTGCCGGAACTTCCCCGCAAACTCAGCCTGGCACGTAAGATGATCGACTGGTGGATCGCACAACAGTAAAAACAGAACAAGCTACGGAAGGTACACCTACCACAAACGAACAACCAGGGACGAATAGAAAAGAAACCCGTCCTCAGGATCATAAACCTGTGTACCTGTCCGTAGCTTGTATTTGATTACAAAACTTCTATTCGAAGATCGTCAACTCTTCCAGCCCCAGCTTCTCTTCCCAGTCACTGATAGTCATCTGGCAAAGATCGGCCGGTTTCATATCGGCAGGAATAGCATTTTGCGCCATATAAACGGCAGGAGTGCACGACAGGGCACAACCTACCTGACCGGGTTCTACAAATGTATATTTATAACCGATGTAAATACGGTCGTAGATCACATCCTGATCTTCACCGCAAAGGGCAATACTGTTGGTCGCTTTACGGAGTATACCTTCCAGAAAACCGATGGCTTCACCTTCTGTTGTCGAATCGTCTCCATAAGTACCTGCATCCTTTACAAACAGGCAAGCTCCTTTACTACGGTCTTTCAGAATGGCCAGACCGATTACAGACCATACCCATACAGGACCGCATGCCACAACTTTTCTGCTACCTCCCGGTACGTAAGCTCCCGGAAGTACAGGGAAACGGCGCTCCTTGGCACGGCCGAACAGACGTTCGGTTGCCTCCAGCAACGGACGGATATTATAAACAGGGATGTCCGCTCCTTCGGGTTGTGCCTGCATGTAGATAGGCATCTCTTTCCTTTTGGCAATGTCATCGTGCATCGCCAGGTCAAATCCCCAGATGGCTCCATTCTGTCCGCAAAAAGACGAGGCTTTCATCAGGTTGACTTGCCCGAGATACGCATCGTTCTTCTCACAACGATCCTTCGCTACAATCCTTTCGGTTATTGCATCGAGGTCTTTCACGTCGACTGTGCCGACTGACAATTTCATAGTCGAAATATATCCTTCACCACCCACAACGCCGGGATTTAAATATCCCATGCAAAATTCTTTACTTGGCCCTATAGCCTGACTAATCACATTAGAGGCATCATACCGGATGCCGGACACAAGATCTTTCATACGTTTTTAAGTTTAGATGTTGCAGTAAGAACAATATATCCTCAAGAATGATTGACCCCTACTCCCTAAAGAAAGCAAAAGAAGACGAAGAAGATAAAATGTTAAAAGAGGTGAGGTTACCAATTGGGCAAGTGCAAACAGATATCCCATTAACCTGTCTATTATTCAAAGAGTACGTTCCACGCAATGATCAGCTTAAAAACCGATAGTTTGTCCTATAGATAATATCACATTAAGATTAAAGCTGATTAAAAAGCAAACAAATCGGGACCATCCGGTTCAAATCGTTCTTTATCATTATGGATCAGGGAAAGGTAAAAAGGAGAAAATGCGCAAGTTGTATTTCTCAACCGACACGGAATTAAAAAGTTTCTGTGAAAGAACTTTTGCACAACTGCTTTCTCCTGCAACGATTTATTTCCGTATTGGACATTCAGCCCTGTTTAGGAAATAAATCGAAAGCAATGGAAAGACAGAATTAAATTTGCGGCATAAGTGCCTGTTAAATATTTAATAAACCAAGATAATTTCAATCCGTTTTACCGAAAATATAGACCTTACATTGATATGGGGCCAGTTTTACTATCAGTTCCTTTGAATCACTACCACTCTTTGTCAAATGGCTGTCCAAACAGTATATCTGCTCGAATGATAAATCGGCAATCGTATTTTCATTCAATATCACAGTTTGCGGAGAGCTTGCCCGGTTAAAGCAAGCCACAGCTTTACGTCCATCTGCCAACGGCTTTACCCAAATATCATAATGATCCGAACGAATGCTGCGTTCTGCCTGCCTACCTAACACATCCTGATTAATAGCTATTAAATCAGGATCCAACAAGATTTTTAATGTACTATCATTCATATTCCGTACATCGTTTCCGGAAAGTAAAGGAGAAGCCATCATACACCACAGGCTAAAATGGGATTTATATTGTTCCTGAGTACATCCTTCCGACTCATAACCAATACTCATACTCTTTCCATCTATTCCGACCACTAACATATCCGGATCATTCCAACCGGATGGACCGGCATATTCACTCAGAGGAGCATTGATTTCAAGGATATTCAATATACCATGTAATCCACCAACACGATTTCCATCCCGATACCAAATGTCACCGATATCTCCTGATACTCTCCATAAATGTCCCCCCACTTGCTTCGCCCATTTCCAAGGTTCACGCTGTCCCCACTCACACACTGAATAGACAATCGAACGATTGGTAGCCCGTAGTGCCCTTCCCATTTTCGCATATCGCTCCATGGCTTCTACCCGATCTACAGGAGCATTGCAATAGTCATATTTCAACAAGTCAACTCCCCAAGAGGCAAAATCTTTTGCATCTGTTTCTTCATATCCGTAGCTACCGCAAACGCCGCCACAAGTTTTTTCGGCGGCATCCGAATAAATTCCCAATTTAAACCCACGCTCGTGCAGATAATCAGCTACATATTTTATCCCACGTGGAAACTTAGTTTTATCAATCTGCAAATGTCCGTCAGCCCCCCGTTCCGGCAACTGCCAAAAGTCATCTATATTGATATAGGAATATCCTAAATCACGCATTCCGTTCGTTATCATCGCATCCGTCGTCTGCAAGACCAATTCTTCTGTCAGATGCTGTCCGAAAGTATTCCAACTGTTCCAGCCCATTGGAGGAGTTAATAATAATTCATCACCAATGCGGATGACCAATTGTTTCACACTTACACCTAATGCATTCTCAGCCTTCAGGGTTACGGTATAATCTCCTTTGGAAGTCATGACTCCACTAATAATGCCAGTCTTGGAATCCAGTTCCAGTCCTTCGGGGAGTTTTTCCGCACTCCACTGCATCGGTCGCTGACCGGAAGTCGGAATATAAAAGATAAATGGAGTTGAAGGATAATTACCTATGATATGAGGAGAATTGATACGTGGTTTCCCTTCAAATACTTTTAAAACAACATCTCCGGCAAAAACAGAAGGAATGGCTGTCCATAAAGCTAAAAAGAGTAAAAATGCAATGAAATAGGGTTTGTTCATAGTTCTTCTTTTATTAATTTCACTAAATAATATAATAACAGATGAAGGAAAATATTATTACATATCTTCCTTCATCATTTCAATCAGTAATCCGAATAACCTCAATCGTTATTCTTATTTCACAAAATCCGTAATCTTTATTGTCCACTCTCTTTTCGTACCGTCGGCAGCAGTCACCTGATATTTAAACTCCTTAGCTGAAAAGTCACCCGGATTACCCAACTTAGGCGCTCCGTTTAAGGGCGTAATTCTGGCAGCAGTAGAAAGATCCATATAAGCAATCAGATTACTTAATGATACATTTTGCCTGACAGCATCTGTAAAACTCCCACCGGCCGCTGGAACCGTCAGCTTACAGGTAATCAGATTGTCGTCTTGCGAAATTTGTTTTTCAATGTTGAGTGTTTTAACAGCCATCTGATTCTTAGCCTCATCCCACCAACGGTATTCAAAGTTCAAATTAGTAATTTCAGCCTCATTATAGGCCTCCAAATCATCCAATCCTGATTTCAGGCACGATGAAACGGTACCTATTAAAAATAGTAACAAAACAGTATTTATAAGTTTCTTCATATTCGTAATACTTTAATTATTAGACGTCCAGCATTTTTCTACTACCACCCCTCGTTCTGGTCCAGATTTGGATTCAGATCACGTTGTCCTTGCGGTACAGGGAACAAATAATGTTTCTTGGTAAAAGTGCGCTCATTATCACTTTGGTAAATGGGTATCGGAATTATCTCAAAAGATTTTCCATCAGGAGCTATTTTCATGAACTTCTGTTCAACTGTCAGTTCCGGAACAACCTCCAGACCGTCGGCCTTACCCCAACGAAGTACACTCCAGTATCGGTCGCCTTCATTGACGAGTTCTATACGGCGTTCGCGTTTATACTCTTTCCAGGTATCTTCCAGTGATAAGAATTTTTGCAATTCCGGCAAACCGCCATGAGTCACCCTCGTCTTATTGATATAGTCAATAGCCGTTTCTTTGTCACCTTGGCGCAACTTGATTTCCGCATAATTCAGATAAGAGCGTCCCAAACGTAACAAAGTATAATGGTAATTCGTTTTCTCCGAGTTCAGCAAACGTTTGGCTTCATAAACGCATTTCCGATAAACATATCCCGATACCGGCATTCCCCAGAATTCTGTCGTTTTAGAAGTATAATAAAGATTACCTCCCTCACGAAGCCACACCCTATTAGCGAAATAAGAACATCCGTCGTAAACGATAGAAGCTTTGAATCGTTTATCACGATTCTTGTAAATAGCATCTTCAACCGTACCTCCGTCAACCAGGAATTTCTTATAATAAGAAGTCTGGTCCCACTCTTTGGCTTTTCCATCCTCATCAACTACAAGATAATCATTTACCAAATCAACAGAAGGAAATCTTTGCGGCCAACCTGCCATCTCCTCTACCAAGGGATACTTTGCCTGCACATCGGCAATCAATTTAGAGGGATCAATATTAGGAACCAGTCTCTGCATCCACGTATCTGAAAAGTTCGTATTTTCAGCACTTCTCCATTGTGCCAGAATGATCTCGTTTGAGACCAATGAATGATCGTAATCATTGAACATACCGGCGTAGTTACCATCCAGTGAGTATTTGTCCAGTGCAAACAGATCTTCACAGGCCTTTGCCGCTATCCGGTAATACTCCTCCTGTCCATTCTCAATATATGCAGCCCCATGCAAAGCTACTTCTCCCAACAATGCGTAGGCAACACCGCGTGACAATGCACCGGACGGAGCATCTACAGGCAGATCAGGAGCAGCCTCCCTGAGGTCGTTCAGTATGAAATCATAAGTTTCTTTCACTGTAGCCGTACGAGGGAATTTCATATCCGCTTCCGGATCAATAAGTTCTTTTACTAACATTAGTTTACCGAACAAGCGGGCACGCGTAAAATAAATCATAGCACGTATCGTCTTAGCCTGTGCTATAAAATTAGCCTTTTCCGCATTCGTAAAGGGTGCTTCCGGAACACGTGCCAACACCATATTGCAACGACGGATATCTTCATACTTATTCCATCCGGCATCATAATAACGGTCTATCAATTCTGCATTCACATCCCGCCCATCTTCCATGATAGCTTCATTATCCGTCCAATTGTCTTTCCAAACCATCATATTCGTAGCATTTGCCAACGCAGTATAAATGAATGCTTGTGTCAGGTCAGTACTTTTCCATACGTCATTTTCCGAATATTTGTCAAGCGGTCCCTTGTCCAATATATCACTGCAGGAAAAGGCGACCCAGGCAAATAGTATAATTACAAATAAATTCTTTATCTTATTCATATGTATTCCTCCCTATTAAAAACCTATTGTTACACCAATTGAATAAACTCTTTGTACAGGATAGCCGTCGCCGCTGGTACTTGATGTTTCCGGATCGAAAAATTTGCTAACACCTGAAATAGTGAAAAGATTACTACCACTCAGATTCACACGACACGTCTGCAACCAGTCACATCTTTTCAGGTATTTATATTTAAAGTCATAGCTCAACTGCAAATCCTTCAGACGAAGATATGATGCATTCCGCATCCAGAAAGTCGATCCTGCCTTATTATTATTTCCGTTTACACCGGAACTGATCGAAATTCTAGGAAAATCCGCACCTGTATTGTCCGGTCTCCAATAATTCAACTGGTTTTCATAATACAGGTATTTTCCTTCACCTGACTGATAACGATTACCAAAAGTCATGTAGCGTTCACCTGTCCCATACAGTAAACCGGACAAAGTGAATCCTTCATAACCCAAAGAAAAATCAAAGGCATAAGTAAAGTGAGGCATTGTCGGCTTTCCGATACGTACCTGGTCTTCACCGTCTATTTTACCATCACCGTTCACATCCGTATAACCAATGTCTCCGAGCTTAGTTTGGGTAGATCCCAATCTTCGGGGAGAGTTCAGGATATCCTCTTTGTTTTGATAAAGTCCTGTATCTATGTATCCCAACCCATAGTAATCGGTCTGATGTGTTTGACGTTTGTAAGGATTCATCAAGTCAGATAATGCTTCATCCGCTTTCACTTTCCACAGGCTATTAAAGTAGGTCATATTGAACCCTACTTCATAAGTGAATTTACGCGGAGTCATATCTGACCAGCGCATTGTCAACTCCACACCTTCGCGACGTTGTTCGCTATTCGATTTTATTTGTGGTAAAGGTTTACCCAAAGGAGTTGTATAACGATCTCCCGGACTCATCAAACCACCTTTGGTTACGTAATAGAAATAATCAAAGGTACCTTTCAAGCGATTGTTGAAGAAAGCCATATCCAATCCCAGGTTAAAGGAATTCACCTGATACCAGCTCAGCAGTTCCGGAGACACCAAAGCCCCTTCACTAAATCCTGATTGCAGTTTTCCCCCGATCACTATTTTTTTCTCATCCAGACTATAGGTAGAAAGATAGCCGAAACGATTTACTCCATTTTCCGTACCGGTCTGTCCATAAGAAGCGCGTAGCTTGAGCAAATCGAATACATGTTGATCCCACTCTTTGAAGAAAGGTTCTTCACTGATGGCCCACGCCACCGCTCCGGAGGGGAAGAATCCCCAACGATGTCCTGGAGTGAAGTTATCCGATCCATCGTAACGGAAACTACCTTCCACGATATACCGATTCATAAAGTCATATTTCAAACGGCCTACCAATCCCATACGTCCTCCTTCATCCGAATTGCCGCCATTCTGCTGTGTATCTGCTGCACCGGCAAATAGCTGGTCCACAACCGTAGATAAGTATTCCCCACGATATGCATTAAAATTCCATCCAGTATTTTCTGCAACATTATAAACGAATTTAGCATCAATCGTATGCTTTTCGGCAAAAGTTTTCACATAAGCGGCACTTACTTCGAAATTGTAGGACTCTCCCCAATAGCCTTCTTCATTCAATGTCGGTTTACCTATTGGATATACAGCTCCATCTGCGTAATACTGAGGAGCCTTAGTACTGAATTTCTTCACATGTGAGTCGTTCAGACGATAGTTGAACATAGCACCCAAGGTTAACTCCTTTAACCAAGGCAATGTCCAGTCCGCAGCTACTTGGGTATTTATGAATTTGCCATAGTTCCTGTTATATCCCGAACGCTTGTCCATTTCCGCCAACGGATGGTCGGTAACTGCGGCATAAGTACCATCCTTATTGTAAGCCGGATTCAGTGGAGACTGGTTATAAAGATCTTCCCAGATCTTTGCCGCTGAGAAAGAGGGGTATTCCTTTTTTTCATAAGCTCCGTTCAGATTCAGGCTGACCTTCAGACCAATCTTATCAAAAGTCGTGTTAACATTACTGCGAACTGTATAGCGGTCATAGTTCAATGCATTCGAAGTATAGATACTACCTTGATTGAGCATACCCAGAGAAATATAGTAATTCACCTTATTGCCGCTTCCACTCAATGATACCGTATGCTTGTATTGAGGAGCAACAGTTTTCAATCCTTCTCCCAGCCAATCTGTATCGGCGTGTCCGGATGTATAAGGATCTGACTGATTTTTAATGATATCCAATACTTCCTGATTAAAAGGTAAATCTGCCTCGTCCAAACCATCATTGATACCGGCAAGCATTTGGTTGTAAGCATAGTCATAACCACGAGTCTTTTTCAGTAATTTGGTAGGTTGGCTGAATTCAGCATTAAACGTATAATTCACCGCTGTCTTTCCCTTACCTCCCTGTTTGGTTTTCACCATCACAATACCATTGGCAGCCCGTGAACCGTAAACAGCCAGAGATGCTGCATCCTTTAGAATTGAAAGGCTTTCGATATCATTCGGATTCAACGTATTGAAATCCCAAGCATCGGAAATAACACCATCTATGACATAGACAGGTGCGCCACCGCCACGGATCGAGATAGAAGGGGCAGATCCCGGTTCACCACCTGATGATTGTACAATAACACCTGTTGCACGTCCGGCCAGTGAAGCTGCTACACTATTAAATGGCAAGTCCTGTAGTTTCTCACCTTTCACGGCTGTAACAGCAGACGCCATCTTGCGTGTAGAAGTAGTACCATAACCAATTACAACGACTTCGTCCAACATTTTATTATCCTCAGACAACACCACATGGATCTGTTTTTGCCCAGCTATGGGAACTTTCGTATCCAAATAGCCTATGTAACTGATAACAAGCACATCCTTTGGAGCAACCTCCAAGATAAAATTACCATCGAGATCAGTAATAGTTCCTTTATCTGTACCTTGTATTTTGACATTCGCTCCAATAATAGCCTCTCCTGTCTTATCGACAACTTTTCCGGTTATCTTTTTAGTTTGCTGTTGCTGAACGGCGGACGAGCTATTGTGAACTTCTTCTACTTTTTTTTCTAATATAATATGCGAGCCTTCCAATTTATATTCAATACCAGTGTTCTGTAATATTTGATCCAATACCTTTGAAACCGTCTGCTTATTTGCCTTAATAGTAACTAGCTTATTTACATTTATCTGACTATTATAAATAAAAAGATAATCCGTCTGACTCTCTATCTCCTCTAGGACCTTATTGAGTCCTACATTATCCACGGCAAAACTAACTCTTGTATTTTGAGAATAGGAATTTCCGGCATATAAAGAAAAAACACATGCCATCAATAGGAACAATGTAATTCTCATAATTCTAAAAAAATGTTTTATTTGGGGATTTTTAGGGTAATATGACCCCGACAAAGTGTTATTTTTCATACCTTTGTATAGATTTTAAATTGATACATTTTTAATAAAAAATTGTGTTGATTTCTTATGCCGGTAGGTGCGGGAACACCTATCGGCATTCTCAATAGGTTAACTTAGATCATTTTTCATAGGCATTTCGCTTTTAAGAATTAATACTTTATTTTATATAGATAATTTGTTTTTCATTATCTTTCTCATATTGGAAATCTATATTTTTTTGTAAGATACGAAGCGCATAATCTATTCCGTCGGTTTGTCTGAATTTCCCCGTAAAATTAATCTGCAATACATTTTTATTCTCTATCACTATTTTCACTCCGTAATACTTTTCAAAGTCTTTCATAATATTAGGAAAAGATTCGTCAGAGAAACAGATAAGCCCTTCTTTCCATCGATAAGGATTATAATCTTCCACTTTAGTCATTACAAACCGTCCTTTTTCTAATGACAATTTATGATCAGGCTTTAATATTACTGTTTGCGATGAATCTGCTTTCAAAGTGACCTTAACACTGCCATGCATCAATGTAGTTTCAAATTTTTCTGTTTCCGGATATGCATCCACATTAAACTTCGTACCTAATACTTCGATGCTATAAGCATCTGTGTGCACTATAAACGGTCTGCTTTTATTCTTTTTCACATCAAAATAAGCTTCTCCTTTTAGTATAACGAAACGCTCCCGGCTGTTAAAAGAAGTCGGATATTGTATCGTTGTACATGCATTTAACCAAACATTACTACCATCGGGTAATGTGACATTGGTTCTTTGTCCTTCAGGAACAGAAATCGTACTCATTGCCACTGAATCCAGACCGGCTTTATACTCCTGATAGAAATAACTAAGCAGAAATGTCAATATTACAGCCATGGCAATTTTCAGCCACTCTATTTTTTTATAATGTGTAAAATTGAAAAAAGAGGTTTTCTTTACCGGAAGCGGATTATTAAGCATCAAGGCATCAAAAATTTTACGTTCCCTATAGAAAGCGCGCTCGTTTTCGTCTGATGCTTCTACCCAAGCCTTGACCCTTTGTCCTTCTTCTATGGAAACCTTTCCTTTATAAAAATTATATAGTAAATCTTTGTCCATGACAATGTATTAATGTCCCTTTATGTATAAGGCACTTCATGGGAAAGGTATCCTAGTGAAATTTCATCAAAAAATAAAGAAATAATGGAAAATAATCTTTTAGGTTAATCTGTAATGCCTTTAAAGCTTTACAAATATGAAAGTCTACACCTTTGGTTGTCATATTCATTAGAGCAGCAATCTCCTTATACGATTTGTTTTCATAACGGCTTAAAATAAATATTTTGCGTGTACGCTCCGGCAATTTATCCAAAGTTTGCTGAATCAGCTCTTGCATCTCTTTGACTAAAAGTTCATAAGGTTCGCAAGCATCTAAAGAAACGATACGTGCATTGAGTTCCCACTCAATATATTTTCTAATATTTTCAGAATGTTCTTCCCGTATCTGCAAATGACGAAGATAATTAAGACTTTTGTTTTTTATGATGGTAAGTATATATGCAGGAATATTGGATACTTCAGATAAAGTATTTCTGTTTTCCCAATAATAAATTAACGCCTCTGTTGTTATATCTTCCGCTACATCCCAATCTCTGACATAGGTATTAGCAAAATTCAAAAAACGTGTCTGATAATCATTATATAGCTGATTAAAAGACATTTTATCTTTCGGATTAGTCTTAATATGCATTACATAGGATTAAAAGGTTCTAAAAATATTTTCATAAACATCGCACAAGACTCCTTCATTTCGTTGTGTATCTTTGACGTGCGAAGGTCACAAATTAATTATTAAACAAAGAACATTTAAAAAGATTTTAATATATAATATTATATATTATGATAGTAAAATGGCTAATTATCATTTATAATTTGCAAAAAACTTTACTTATACACTATCAACACATTAACCACTTTTTTAGGATGGAGGATACATACTCGTGAAAAAACAGATTTATACTCACTGACGGAGAAGGCCATACTTCTATTAGTTATATTCTAATAGATCTTCTGAACCTAGACTGATTCAGCATCAAGGATAAAGTGCAAATAAGAGTTCATATTCTAAAGTAATGTTATGAATATATCAGCACCTCAAGTCGCAAAGTTATATAAGTGTCTCAGGCAATATCTCTAAGTTAAAGACCTTTGGACTACGACTAAAAGTACCGTAAAAATATAGAAATAGAACTTCAGCCGAATAAATAAAATACAAAGAAGAAAGTATAATTAAAAAACAATTCACAGCACATCCCTCTATGACAGTACCCAAGTAATTGACTGTCAGTTTGCATTCGATGGAAAAAATAAGTTCTCGCCAGGTCCTGAGAACTATTTATCCAGGAAAACGACAGTGATCGTTTCCCTGTCACTCTCCCTATCATTGTAGAAACGGGAAAAATCAGCACGCGGATAGGAGACATTGTCCGAGTGGAAGGCACTGCACAAGTCCTCGGCTTTTTAGAGAATATTCCCAAAAGAAATGCCCCATCCAATGAAGGACAAGGCATTCCAATAATATTATGGATACATTTATACGATGCTAAGTATCCGTCAAAAGAATATTTAAAATAGCTCCTTTAAATACCCAGTGACTTCTTCACTGCTTCTACTTTTTCAGTAGCTTCTGCATCGGCAGTAGCAAAACAGTTGCGGCATCCCATCTCACCTTTCACTTCGATATAGAATTTGATCTTCGGCTCCGTTCCTGACGGACGAACAGATACTTTTCCACCGTCTTCTGTGAAATATTGCAGTACATTCGATGGTTCCGGCATATCGATGTCAGTCACATGGCCCGCTGCGTCGGTTTGTTTCAGAGTCTTGTAATCTTTCGACAGAACCACTTTCGAACCACCCAACTCTTTCGGAGGGTTAGCACGGAAATTCTCCATCATGGCTTTAATCTCTTCCGCACCGCTCTTACCCGGTTTCACAACGTTTACAGTAAATTCCTTAGAGAATCCATATTCAACGTAGATGTCCATCAGCAACTGATACAGAGTCTTTCCGTTATCCTTGGCCCAAGCAGCCACTTCGGCAATCAGGCAGCAAGCAGAAACAGCGTCTTTATCACGAACAAAGTCCTCAGCCAGGAAGCCATAGCTTTCTTCACCACCGCCGATGTATTTCTTCTTGCCTTCACGCAAACGAATTTCACGGGCAATCCATTTGAAACCGGTGTAGCAATCGAGCATCTCAATGTGATTCTTATCGGCAATCTTTTTGATCAGTTCGGTAGTAACGATAGTTTTCACACAAAATTCATTACCGGTCATTTTGCCCAGTTTGTTATATTGAGTGATGATGTAATAAAGATACATCAGACAAGTCTGGTTACCATTAATCAATACCCATTCGCCTTTATCGTTCTTACAAGCGATACCTACGCGGTCGGCATCCGGGTCGGAAGCCATTACAAGGTCGGCATCAATTTCTTTAGCCAGATTAAGAGCCATCGTCAAAGCTTCCGCATTCTCCGGATTCGGAGAGACAACTGTCGGGAAGTTACCGTCCTTAATCATCTGCTTGGGCACGGTATATACGTTCTCGAATCCCCACATCTTCAGTGCACGCGGAATCAGCATCATGCCTGTACCGTGGATCGGAGTGTATACAATCTTCATATCTTTATGGCGGGCGATCGCTTCAGGATCGATAGAAACAGTCTTCACCATATCCAGATATATCTTATCGACATCTTCTCCGATGATCTGAATCAGATCCGGGTTACCCTGGAACTTGATATCGGCAGCAGAAGCAATCTTATTCACTTCATCGATAATGCCCTTATCGTGCGGAGCCAGTACTTGCGCACCGTCGTCCCAATAAGCCTTATAACCGTTGTATTCTTTCGGGTTGTGTGAAGCAGTCAGGATAATGCCACTCTGGCAACCGAGATGACGGATGGCAAAAGACATCTCCGGAGTGGGACGCATCTCTTCGAACAAATATACCTTAATGCCATTGGCCGAGAAAATATCCGCAGAGATCTTGGCAAACAGAGAACTGTTGTTACGGCAATCGTATCCGACTACAACCGAAATCTGTTTCATATCTTTAAAGTTTGCGTTCAGATAGTTAGAGAGTCCTTGGGTAGCAGCTCCGACAGTATAGATGTTCATACGATTGGTACCTACGCCCATGATCCCACGGAGTCCGCCCGTACCAAACTCGAGATCTTTGTAAAAGGCCTCGATCAATTCTGTCTTATCTTCGTTCTCCAGCATGCGTTTCACTTCAGCCTGAGTTTCGGCATCATACGCCGGGGTCAGCCACTTTTCGGCTTTCTCAGTCACCTGTTTGATTAGTTCTTCATTCCCCATGGTTCTATCTATATTTTAGAGATTAATAATTAGTTTATTTAAAATACAAATGTAAAAGAATAAGTTTGAAATTCCTATCTTTTAGTCAGAAAACTCTTTGGAAGCGATTATTCGGTTACCTTATAGCGTTCTCCTGTTTGCTTCACATACTCTTCGAGGAATTCCTTTGAATAGCCCGGACGTACCACGCCTGCAGGTTGACCAATGGCATTACGCTCGAACTTGCCGTCCTTCATCTTACGGATGACACCATCATTGTACTTCACAATGATAAATTCGCCCAAACGTTTCCAAGTATCGAAAGTGCTTTGCGCTGTCATGTCGGTATAGTTGGTCAGAAACTTCACAGCCGTTTCCGGATTCTTCTCGTACAACTTAACAGCAACTGCTTCAATACCTTCCTGTGCCTCGTTGAAGGTGGTTTCAAGTTCGTTCTGCGTAGCACGTACATCGCCGATCATCAAATCGTAGCGGGGATATACCATGTTGGCCACCCAGTTGAAAATCCAAAAAGCGGAGTTCCAGGAGAAGGTGATGTAATCGGCACCGTCTACACGCGTATAGCATACCGGAGCTTTGGTAGTACAACAATATACGGGAGTGAAAACAGTCATGTTGGCATCATCCGTACCAAACCAAAGCACACCGCCTACAGCATCGGGAAGATTGGCACGCATCTGAGCCACAAAAACGAAACCGCTCTGTTGTGTAGAGATGGGACGCTCATTGAAATACTCCTGGTCGCCTACCTTGAAAGTCAGCGGAGAGAGACGGTAAGGTGTTTTATAAGGCCCGGCACCAAAATCATTGCTGATGTCGAGGGCAGTTCCTTCATAATGGTCGCGCATGGCATTCTTTACATCCTGAACGGAGAGTTTGCGTTTCGGCTTTACGAACAGAGGCATAGGGTCATTGGTCTTTCCTTGGATATAAGGCAGATAGGCTTCACCTTGGTCGGTAAACATATTGAAGTAGCTCCACACACGGGCTTCACAGAAACGGCGGGCACCGAAATCGAGCGGTGCATAAGCATCGGCAAAGCTGAAGTCTTTGTTCACACCGCTGAAATATCCTTTTTCGCGGGCAAAAGAAATAACGTCATTAGAATACATGCAGTTGGCCTTGTCAGCCATATCGAACTGATGGATGCGCGACTGGTTGGCATGTGCCGAAATGCAGTCGTCCGGCACTCGGACAGCTACCCATACGGCTCCCCGGATGCCGGGACCTTTACCTATCATCTCCATAATCCATATTTCATTGGGATCGGCAATGGTGAACGACTCGCCACTGCTGTAATATCCGTATTCCTGCACCAGTTCAGTCATCACCTTGATGGCTTCACGGGCAGTACGCGAACGTTGCAAACCCACGTAAATCAGGCTTCCGTAGTCGATAATTCCCAACGTATCCACCAATTCGGGACGGCCTCCAAAAGTCGTCTCACCGATGGTTACCTGAAACTCGTTCATATTACCGATTACATTATAAGTCTGGCGTGCCTGTTCGATCTGTCCCAGATACTTGCCGGTATCCCATTCGTGAATATCCATCATGGTGCCTTTGGGATATGTGGCTGCCGGATAGTGATACAGCTCGCCAAAAAGTCCGTACGAGTCGGCCGAATAGGAAACGATGGTTGAACCGTCAGTAGACGCATTCTTGCCGACAATTAAGTTAGTACAGGCGAAGGTTTCCGCCACTGCCGCAGTCAGAAGAGCGGCAAAGAGAAAGATTCTTTTCATATAATAAATTATTAATACATTGTCTTTATTCTGTCTTTATCCGGAAAGCTACCAGACAAAGGTGTCTCGAACCGTTGTTTCGTTTCCGCAATCGTCTGTCGCAGTCATTACTACGGTGTGACGTACCCCCTTCTTGACATGCTTAGGATCGAGCTTACACTCCCAATGGGATTTGGTCAAGTTGGGTCGTCCGAACAAGGCAAATTTTCCATCGATAGTTCCACGATAGGCACGGATGCCGGTTTCTTTGTCCTTCAACCTGTAAACGACCTTCCCATTACGGCCCCAGGTATTCTTACCTACCGGGGTAATTTCGGGGGGCACTGTGTCTACAGCAACCGTATAAGTTCCCAATTCACGGATTCGGGTCTTCATAAATCCATCCTCGTAAGTACCTCCGGCACTGTACATACTTCCTTTGGGAGTGACACGTGCCACATAATACTTGGTGCTGTCGGCAACCGGCTGACGTCGGAGACCGATACGCAACTCACATCCCCCGTGCAACGGCACTTTCTCGTCATTCAGCTGATAAGTATAGGCTATCGCCCCACTATCGGAATGCACTTCGTAGTTGAGAGGCACATTATCGTATAACATTCCCCGGGGAACGGTAAGGGTCAATCCGGGTTCTTGCAGAAAGTTCGTCTTATCCCAGGCAAAAAAATATTTCTCCCGATGCCCGAGCGGCTGAATCGGCTGTCTCTTTCCACGCACCGTAAAACGGTAGCGGGAAGTATTGCCGAAAGCATCCTTCAATTCGTATTCAAACTTATAATCCCGCTCTTCATCAATGGTGACCAGTCCCCGGTTGTCGTTCGAAGCCCGAAGCATGCGGAGCGTATTGCCCGGATCAATAAACGACTTCATATATTGTCCGCAGGTCCAAGAGTTTATCATCCGGTTTTCATCCGGTGAAAAACGGTCGACCACACTGCGGAACACTTCCGTACCGTCCACTCTAAGCACAACGGTATGCACTCCGTAACGGTTGTGCACACCATCCATATAATCGTAGGCCTTAATGCCCGACCCGATCACTCCCCATGCCTCGATGGGACGCACTGTGTTTATCGGGAAGCTCTGCCGTTCCGGGCTCCCTCCCACTACCCCACTTCCCGGCTGTGGAAACAGCATGATTCCTTCTGCCCGGGGAGCGGTGTTATCTTTTATTTTCGACTTGAAAAAGGGCATCGGATCAATCGATTCACCGGTAGCGGTCTCCATCACATCCAGATGCAGATGCGGGCCGAATGAATAACCGGTATTACCACTCCAGGCTATTTGCTGCCCGGCCTTCACCGGATATTCACCCGGCTCGGGAACAATCTCGACTTCCCAATCTTCTTTTTCATATTGCAATTTCTCCACTCTCCGGGCAATATCGGGCATGAAACCGCTCAAGTGCCGGTTGATTGTCGTATAACCGTTGTTATACACCACATCGAGTACATGTCCCGACCCATTGGTGACGCGAATACGGGAAATATATCCGTCGGCGAGCGCACGTACCGGTTTGCCAATGACACCCTGAGTCTTGAAATCGAGCCCTCCATGAAAATGGTTAGCCCGGATTTCTCCGAAGTTGCCGCTCAGAGTCAGTGTAAAGTCAAATGGAGGAACAAAAGTAGCCTGCTTCACATCTTGTGAATGTCCCTGAATGCTGCAGGCAAGCATCAAGGCAACTATATACTGTTTCATGTAGTTTGCTTAAAAATGGAATCTTTGCAAAAATACATCATTCCTGCCATATTAGAAAACAGAAGGGTGGATTTTATTCCTATCCGCCACCCTACTATCATTCTGCTGTAAAACATCCCTACATGGATAACAACGTAAGCAGAATTTTCCTACATTGTGCCATGTTTAACCCTTAATAGAGTAACGTTATGATTATCGGAGTACCTAAGGAGATTAAGAACAACGAGAACCGTGTGGGCATGACGCCCTCGGGAGTCGCCGAGTTAGTGAAACGCGGGCATACTGTATACATACAGCACACCGCAGGAGAGAACAGTGGTTTTCAGGACGAGGCATATACAGCCGTAGGAGCACAAATACTGCCCACTATGGAAGAGACATACGCTATGGCCCAGATGATAGTAAAAGTAAAAGAACCTATCGCACCGGAGTACAGACTGATCCGCAAAGAACAGTTGTTGTTCACTTATTTCCATTTCGCTTCCGATAGAGAGTTGACTCTTGCCATGATAGAGAACGGCTCGGTCTGCCTGGCTTACGAAACAGTGGAAAAAGCCGACCATTCTCTCCCGCTGCTGATACCTATGAGTGAAGTAGCAGGACGCATGGCCATACAGGAAGGTGCCCGTTTTCTGGAAAAGCCACAAGGTGGAAAAGGCATTTTGCCGGGTGGTGTACCGGGGGTAAAGCCGGCAAAAGTGTTAATCCTGGGTGGAGGGATCGTAGGTAGTAATGCGGCCCAGATGGCAGCCGGATTGGGAGCCGATGTCACAATTGCAGACATCAACCTGAGCCGTCTTCGCTACCTGAGCGAGACGTTACCGAAAAATGTAAAAACACTATATGCCTCGGAAGTGAGGCTGAAAAAAGAGTTGCCGGACGTGGATCTTGTAGTAGGTTCGGTACTGATTCCGGGAGACAAGGCTCCGCACCTGATCACCCGTGATATGCTGAAAATGATGCAACCGGGTACGGTATTGGTAGATGTAGCCATCGACCAGGGAGGATGTTTCGAGACTTCGCATCCCACAACTCATAGTGAACCGACGTATGTAGTCGATGGAATCGTACATTATGCTGTAGCCAATATTCCGGGGGCAGTGCCTTACACCTCTACATTGGCATTGACCAACGCCACTCTGCCCTATGTCATAGCATTGGCAAACAAAGGATGGAGAAAGGCATGCAAGGAAGATCCGGCGCTGGCTTTAGGTCTGAATGTGGTAGAAGGGAAAGTGGTATATCGAGCGATAGCCGATGTATTCGGCCTGAAATACGAGCAATTGAACTTAGAATAAAAGAGTTTCACCACGGAGTAACAGAGGGTTAAGCGTCATTATTCTACCCTGTGATTACCCCGTGGTGAAATCCGCAGTGCTTCTCCCGGCACTGTTTATAACCCGGCAGAACGTATCTTGTCCGAAGCCCTCCGGTATCCTTCTAAAAGTTCTTTCATCACTTCGTCCACACTTTGTCTACGGCGGAACAGGGCAGCAACCTGTCCTATCTCGAGTTCTCCTTCCTCCAGGTCTCCTTCAAAGATTCCTTTCTTGGCACGACCTCTACCCAACAGTTCACGAAGTTCCTCGGCAGAAGCCCCCCGTCCTTCAGCGGCCTCTACCCTATCACGAAACGAATTGGTCACAAGCCGGGTCGGTGCGAGTTTTTTGAGCAATAATTTGGTATCGCCTTCGTTCAGCCGCAAGCAATACTCTTTAAAAATGTCGCTTGCCGAACTTTCATCCGTCAAAGCAAAACGGGTGCCCATCTGAACTCCTTCGGCTCCCAACGCCATCAGGGCAAAAATCGCCTCTCCCGTACCAATGCCTCCGGCTGCAATCAAAGGTAAAGTGGTGGCTTCACGCACTGCCGGAATCAGGCAAAGAGTTGTAGTCTCTTCCCGCCCGTTATGTCCGCCGGCTTCAAATCCTTCAGCCACTATGGCATCGACTCCCGCCTCTTCACATTTCATGGCAAATTTGGAGGAAGAAACGACATGTGCCACTGTGATGCCGCGCTCTTTCAACCATCCGGTCCACGTTTTCGGATTTCCGGCGGAGGTAAATACGATTTTGACGCCTTCCTCCACCACGATGTTCATGATTTCCTCTATCTGTGGGTACATCAACGGAATATTTACCCCGAAAGGTTTGTCGGTAGCCGCCCGGCATTTACGAATATGTTCACGCAAAACGTCGGGATACATCGAACCGGAGCCTATCAGTCCCAGACCACCGGCATTACTGACAGCCGAAGCAAGCTTCCAGCCGCTACACCACACCATACCTCCCTGAATAATGGGATACTGAATACCGAAAAGAGAAGAAATTCTGTTCATAGTTATATCGTTTTTTGAAAAAGGAACAAGGATGCCTTTGTTTATCTTTTAACAAATTCAGTGCACAATCGGTTCAGGAAGCAGCACTGTTGTTGAATCGCCATAAGCCTTCAGCACCTCCAACGTGCGCGATCTCCGGTTGCGTCCCTTCTTGTCCCAGAAGTCCTTTGTAAAAATGGTCATTAAATCAAGTCCGCCAATCGTACCTCCATTCACGGTCACACCGCTTTTTCCAAGTTTCATGGCAGAGGTATGTACCATGCTCTGCGTAGGCACCATCATTCCATTGGCACGTTCGCCAAACAGATTATGCCTCAATCCACTGGAACGTATCTCTTCGTATGAACTGCGTATACCTTTATCATATACATTCTTAGCCCAGTTGGAAGGAACCGTCTGATACAACTCGACAAACGGATCTCCCCTCCATGTATCGGCATCTACCCGAATCTTCTTTTGATAAATAGGATCCCAATTATATTTGGTATTGGCCGTATAGGGACGGAGGGTCAGCACCACCTTCTTCTTTTCAAATACCTGCGGAAGCGATTCATCCAATCTCAGACCGGGCCGTTCCTTCGACATTTTAGGAACAGTCGGCGAACTGTTGAAATCAATCTGTTTCACAGCATCCATATTCAGCTTAATATCCTCTTTGCCATTCAGGATGCGCTGCAGATTCACCGAATCTTTCGCGGTCCATTGGGCATGAAGGGTCACTGCCATCCCTAAAGACAGCATCAGAAAGACAATACGTTTCATCTGATTCAATTTTTTACCACCAACGGTATCCGCTTCCGCAAAGGGGCTCGTCAAAGCATGCGTCGATGGTCCATGCCGTACGAGGATACTGTCTGTTTTCCCACCAGCGACGGTATCGGGCAGCAGCATCGAGCAACTCTTCATCAGTCAGGAAATAGATACCTTCATAGTTCTCGGCATTGGCTCTCACCATTTTGCAGCCAAACGAAGCATAATGACCTAACCGGATGGTTTCCACAACCCACAACATACATTCACCCAAGCGGACCTTGCCACTATAATAAGCAGACACCGGCGGAAGCGGAAAAGAAGTGATCAAAGTCAGATCTTCGGCATAATTGAGCAATGTCGGAATATCCTTCTCCGTAAATTTAGGTACTTCTACAAAGCCCTTCGGACTCTTGGTATTATAATTTCCCGCTTTGAGTTGCCTTACGAAAAGGTCTACATCGGGGTTGTTGTAATCTAATGTCTCTTCGCTGCAACTTACGCAAGTAAGCAATGACAGAACAAGTGTGAGCAGCATTAAAAATGTTTTTTTCATAACATCCGTACTAAATGGTTAATAGGTCATACGCAGACCGCAAATCAGGTTAAAATTCGTAGGCCTCGCCGAACGTACTGTTTCCAGTTTGGAGTCTGTCTTGAAATGGTGCGTTACTCCCGGTTCGGCAAATAAAGCCAGTTTATCATTAATCTTATAATTCATTCCTACGCCCGCAGTCAGAGCCAGCTGCACAGGTTCATTCTTAAAACTGTTATCCGGCGCTCCCGCTATGCACTTATCTGCAACTCCGCCTACCGAAGCATATAGATCAAATTTGGGAGTTTCCGCCAGCGTCACATTCAGTTTTACGGGAATTCCCAGATAATGCAGATTCTGTTCGGCACGCAGGTTTGAATACAATAAACCGGTTTCGACAGCTAAATGTTTATTTATTTTTTTCTCTACCGTCAGTCCGGCAGTTACGGGCATCTTGTACTTACCGTTAGCGGCAGGCAAAGCGGTACCCACAGCAGCTTTCACAGCCCATGTCCTCGATTTGTCCGCCACAACTGTGTGATCGTCCGGCCGGGGTCCATCAGCAGAACTTGCCAAAGCCCCACCTTCTCCACCAGCTTGCCAATAACTTTTGTCCGGATGATTATTTTGTCTCCTGCGTGTAGTCGTAGAAGAGAAACTGAATGACATGGAGACTGTAACCGATACCGAATCATCTTCCTCTCCCGATGATTGTGCCAAAACACCGGAACGCTTGGGAGCCGGTTTACCCAAAACCGGTTCGGAGCGCATAGGGGTAAAATCCTGTTTCACCACGTCTCCATCCAGATGTGTTGTATTTCCGCTGACAACCGCCACTTGGGTAAAAGCTTCTTCTATCTCCGCTTTCGGAGAGAAGAACCAGAAAGCAGCCGACGAAGCAGCCAATACCAGCAGTACGGAAGCTGCTGCCGCTACACGAAAGAAAACTACTTTCCGGTGATGGCTGCGCACCATCATCTCAGAATTCAGTTCTTCCCAGAAACCGTCCCGCACGGTCATTTCGGCATTTCCCAGACGGGAACGGAACAGATCGGTTATTTCATCATTTTCTTTCTTCATGGTTTCTATATTCTTTAATCCTTTTTGCTAATAAAAACTTGGCCCGGTGCAACTGCGAAGTGGATGAATGCTCTTTGATACCCAGCATATCGGCTATCTCTTTGTGCGACTTCTCTTCAAACACATAAAGGTTGAAAACCGTCCGGCACCCATCGGGCAGATCTGCGACAAACTTCATCAACTGTTCTTCGGAAATTCGCCCTGCCTCCCCTCCTTCCGGAAGGTCGGGGATGTCAGGTAGCTGTTCCTCGTGTACCTCCAACTGACTAACCCGCTTTTGCCTTCGCAGGTAATCCAGTGCCTGAGTCACCATCACCCGGGTCACCCACGTTCCGAGCGAAGCCTCGCCACGAAACGAAAAGTTGGTGAATATTTTGATGAAACCGTCATGCAGTACATCGTGCGCCGCTTCCATATCGCCCGTATAGCGGAAACATACCGCCAGCATTTGCCTCGAGTATAGGGTATAAAGTTCCTTCCGAGCCGAATCCTTTCCTGCCCGACAGCCCTTTATCAGTTCTATCTCGTTTTCCAATGTCAATTGCCTTTTTAAAATCGAACGTATGTCTGCGTCGTTTGTCTATTAGACGCAAGGATGCAGCGAATGCTGCAAACGAAAATGAAAAAAGAAGTTAAAATAATCGTTTTAACGATCAAGGTCCTCAAACGATCAACCGTGAACGATGAATGTGATCTGCGATGAAGTGTTTTTTCAAACAATAAACGATGAACAACTTGCAGCCTCAACGCACAATTTGTCCACCGTTCATCATTACTTGTTAAAGATCATTCATCGTTTGGAAATCAGCATGCCTTGAAACTCATATCGAGTCCTTTCACCGAATGGGTAAGGGCACCAACTGAAATAAAGTCTACACCACACTCGGCATAGTCGCGAAGCGTATCGAACGTGATGCCGCCCGACGATTCGGTTTCATACTTTCCGCCGATCATCTCAACAGCCTTCTTTGTATTTTCGGGAGTAAAGTTATCGAGCATGATGCGGTCTACTCCGCCGATGCTCAATACTTGCCGGAGTTCATCGAAGTTGCGCACCTCGATTTCGATCTTGAGATCTTTTCCTTTCTCCTTGCAATACTCCTTGGCACGGTTGATAGCTTTGTCAATGCCACCGGCAAAGTCCACATGATTGTCTTTCAGGAGAATCATATCGAAAAGTCCGATACGGTGATTCACGCCGCCGCCAATCTTTACCGCCGCTTTTTCAAGCATACGGAGTCCGGGAGTAGTCTTGCGGGTATCCAGCACACGTGTTTTCGTGCCTTCCAACTGCTTCACGTATTTGCGTGTCATAGTGGCAATACCGCTCATGCGCTGCATCACGTTCAGCATCAGACGTTCTGTCTGGAGCAGAGACTGAATCTTACCTTCCACAATCATTGCCACATCACCCGGTTTCACTTCAGCACCATCGTTAATAAATACCTCGACTTTCATCGTCGGGTCGAAACGGTGGAATATTTCTTTGGCAATTTCGATGCCGGCCAACACGCCTGCTTCTTTGATTAAAAGTTTCGATTTTCCCATTGCAGTGGCGGGAATACAGGAAAGTGTTGTGTGGTCGCCATCACCTATGTCTTCGGCAAAGGCCAGATCGATCAGTCTGTCTATTAACTCATTCATTGGTTTTATCTATTCTTATTTGATTTATTAAATATTTGTTCTGTACTCTGCGGAAGAAGCAGTTTATCCGGAAATTGCCGTTGGCAGTGGTCAGGGTACCGATAATAAAACTCGATTCATCCCGCTTACCTTCATGGTTTACATTAAAACCACTGACCTTATTGCTACTGAAAAAAGCGGCAAGTGTTCCTTCAGCTGCCTGCCTGTCTACACTCTCCGAGCGATTCTGAATCACCAGATTCACCTTCTCTCCCAAATACCTGTTCAGCTCTTGGGAGTTTCCTTTCTTAAACGCAACGACCACGCCCACCGGTATGTCCTGTGCGAAGAGCGAAGTTACAGCGAATACGAGTCCGGCCATCCATAAAAGTACCCGTTTTTTCATAATCACAAGTATTATCGATACGCAAAGGTAAGTATTTAATGCTAAAAACAATATTTTTTTCTTATTTTTGTGCAATAAACAAGAGTTTGCACTTGAATGAAAACAACCCTTATCGTCGTAGGACGGACTGTAGAGCAGCATTATATCACTGCAATCAACGATTACATAGAGCGTACCAAACACTTCATTTCTTTCGATATGGAGGTGATTCCAGAATTGAAAAATACGAAAAGCCTGACACCCGAGCAACAGAAAGAGAAGGAAGGCGAACTGATAGCCAAAGCCCTTCAGCCGGGAGACGTGGTTGTGTTGCTGGACGAACACGGAAAAGAGATGCGGTCGGTGGAGTTTGCCCGCTGGATGGAGAAAAAGTTGGTAAACGTCAACAAACGCCTGGTATTTATTATAGGAGGACCTTATGGCTTTTCACAAAAGGTATATGACGCGGCACACGAAAAGATATCCATGTCAAAAATGACTTTTTCGCACCAGATGATCCGCCTGATCTTTGTAGAACAGATATACAGGGCCATGACCATACTGAACGGCGGACCCTATCACCATGAATAGGGTCATCCCCTATTCATGATTCATCAACCGGTGGGTTGCCATCTCTTCGTATTTCGTCCCCGGACGACCGTAATTGGCATACGGATAAATCGAAATGCCGCCACGAGGGGTGAAGATGCCGGTCACTTCAATGTATTTAGGATCCATCAGGCGGATCAGATCTTTCATGATTATGTTTACGCAGTCTTCGTGAAAGGCACCGTGATTGCGGAAACTGAACAGATAAAGTTTGAGGCTCTTACTCTCCACCATCTTCACATCGGGCAGGTAGCTGATACGTATTTCCGCAAAATCCGGCTGTCCGGTTATGGGGCATAGGCTGGTAAACTCCGGACAGTTGAAACGTACCCAGTAATCATTCTCAGGATGTTTGTTATCGAAGGCTTCCAATACCTCGGGAGCATAATCCTGCTTATATTCGGTCTTTCTTCCCAACAAAGAAAGCTGCTCTTTCAATTCGGTCATAATCTATTAATAATTAACGGTTTCTTTTACTTAAATACTCTTCCAGTCCCTGCTTGCGTAACTTACATGCCGGACAATGTCCGCATCCGTCGGCGGGAATCCCGTTGTAACAGGTCAGTGTCTCGTTCCGCACAAGATCGAACACACCGAGTTCGTCCGCCAGCGCCCAGGTTTCGGCTTTATCGATCCACATCAACGGAGTGTGAATGACGAACTGTTCATCCATCGCCAGGTTCAAGGTGACATTCAGCGACTTGATGAACGAATCCCGGCAATCGGGATAACCGCTATAATCGGTCTGTGAAACTCCCGTAACCAGATGGAAAGCTCCCTGCTCACGGGCAAAGACAGCGGCAATGCTCAGGAAAAACAGGTTGCGTCCCGGCACAAAAGTATTCGGAAATGAATCTTTGGGCTTGTCTTCGTCCATCGAGATACTGGTATCTGTCAATGAATTGCTGCCAAGGCTTCCGATAAAAGAGGTATCCATTACATGAAATTCCACTCCTGCCCTTTCGGCTATTCCCCGGGCCAACTCCACTTCGTGTGCATGCTTCTGCCCGTACAGGAAACTGAGCGCATATACTTTCTTAAAGTGTTTCTTCGCCCAGAAGAGACATGTTGTCGAATCCTGTCCACCACTGAACAGGACTACTGCTGAATCATTTTTCATCATTTATATTCTTGAAAATGTTGTTTTAAATTCTCCTATCAGATATCCTTTACCTTCAGTACATTGTAGGAGATGTCCGTATCGTAGACATCGCTTCCGTCAATTCGCTTAACGGCTTTCACGACACGGATGGTAATCGGAAGAATAATCACTTCGTAGAGAGACTTCAGTACGATTTGAGTACCCATCATCACCAGCAGTTCCGGCCAGGCAATCAGCCCTCCGAATGCTATGGGGAAGAAAATCAGTGAGTCGGCAGTTTCTCCCACCACCGTCGACCAAATGGCACGGGCGGAAAAGTTACGTCCGCCACTGGCCACTTTCATTTTACTCATGACGTAGGCATTGAGGAACGAACCGACCAGAAAAGCCAGCAGACTGGCTACTACGATACGGGGGGCCATGCCGAATACAAAATCAAAATGCTGTTCGCCTTCCCAGAAAGGGGCCGCCGGCAATGCCACGGCGATCAGTCCGAGGGCTACTACAAAGAAGTTCATGGCAAAGCCACTCCAGATAATCAAACGGGCTTTTTTGAACCCCCATACTTCGGCTATACAGTCGTTGATAATGTAAGAGATGGGAAATACCAATAATCCGGCAGTAACAGTGATACTGCCTACCTGAATAACTTTGGTTTCAAGAAGATTGGCTGCAATCAGGCAAACATTGAACAGAATGCCGAGCAACATGAAGGGTACGGATACTTTTTCTTTCATAATTCCTGTTTTTTACGTGGTGTTCTAGAATACACGACCGTTATTCACGGCATCATACGTTTTCGGGCGGCAAAGGTAACAATTCTTTTTTAATCGACAAAATAACAATATATGTAACGGGGCATTACATATATTGTTATCGGAATAACATATAATGTAATGCCCCGTCAGAATAGGACATCATACAATGATCACTTAACGTGCCTAAACCGTTATCCTTTACGAGAAATCTTTCAAATCCTGCTGCAATCTTTTACGGATCAGGAACAGACGGCTCTTGATAGTCCCTACCGGTAAATCCATCTTCTCGGCTATCTCACGATACTTGAACCCGGCCACGAACATCATAAAAGGCTTCTTCAGGTCTTCGGGAACGGCATTGATCACTTTGTAGAGCTCCTTCAGGTCGTAGATCGTCTCAAACCGGTTCCCCTCCTCGCCTTCCGTCATGGTTTGCGCATAGAGATTATAAGTAGAGTCGGTCATGTCTACTTCGCGCAATGACTTACGGTAATTATTGATAAAGATATTGCGCATGATGGTGTACATCCATCCCTTGAAATTCTGGGTATGCACAAATTTCTCTTTGTTGTCCAATGCCTTCAACAGACAATCCTGTACCAGATCATTGGCCGACTCCCTGTCGGCAGTCAATTTATACGCAAAATGCTCCAGTTCGGGCTGCATAGCCACTATCTTATGGGTAATATTCATCTTTTCCATTGCTCTTTTTCCTTTCTAATTATCGAATATGCAAAGATTCGCATTTTAAACGGTCTATGCTATAGCAATTCTTCCGCATAATTTGGCGATTTTTCCCTCGCCCCCTCAACCATTTCCCATTTAAGTTGTTCAATAGGGCAATTCACCTAAAACTTAACTTATAATGAAAACATTTTTTAGATCTGTAGCTATGCTACTCGGACTGGGACTCTTGCCTGTAGCGGCACATGCCCAGAAAAAAGTAATCATCGAAGATGAAGAACCGAACTCCGTGATGTTTGTATCGACAAACAAAGCCGGAGACGAGATTATCCGGATAATGAACGAAACACGCCTCCCGCGTTTCCACGAACCGAAGGCTCCACGCTTTGTACTGACCGACCGACAAGGAAAATTCGCACTGGGTATTGGTGGATATGTCCGGGCAACTGCCGAATATGACTTCGGAGGTATTGTGAAGGATGTGGATTTCTATCCGGCACTGATCCCCAACAAAGGTTCTGCCGACCGTGCCCGCAACCAGTTCCAGATGGATATCAGCACTTCCACCCTCTTCCTGAAGCTGGTGGGACATACCAAACGTTTAGGGGATTTCGTTGTTTACACCGCTGCAAACTTCCGTGGAGACGGAAAAACCTTCGAACTGCAAAATGCTTATGCCACCTTCCTCGGCTTTACCCTGGGATACAGTTATGGTAACTTTATGGACCTGGCCGCCCTACCGCCCACCATCGACTTCGCCGGCCCTAACGGCTCAGCTTTCTATCGTACCACCCAATTGAGCTACATGTGTGACAAACTGAAAAATTGGAAATTCGGCGTCGGTGTCGAAATGCCTTCGGTAGACGGTACCACGAACCAGTATCTTACCATCAACACCCAGCGTATGCCGGACTTTACCGCTTCAGCACAGTATAACTGGAATGCCAACAGCCACTTGAAACTGGCTGCTATCGTACGCAGCATGACTTACTCGAGTTCTGTGGACAACAAGGCACATTCAAAAGCCGGATACGGCCTTCAGGCTTCGACTTCCTTCAACGTAACTCCGAAATGGCAGGTATACGGACAGGTGAATTACGGAAAAGGAATCGGACAATATCTGAATGATTTGAGTAACCTGAATGTGGATATCGTTCCCAATCCGGAGAAAGAAGGGCGTATGCAGACGCTCCCCATGTTGGGATGGTTCGCCGGGCTGCAATATAACATCAGCAAAAACGTCTTTGTATCGGGCACTTACAGTCTGTCACGTCTTTACTCGGAACATACCTATCCGAGCGACGAGCCCGATATGTACAGGAAAGGCCAATACCTGGTAGCCAACCTGTTCTGGAATGTAACCAGCAACTTGCAGGTAGGTGCCGAATATCTAAGGGGCTGGCGCACAGACTTCAGCAGCAATACCCGCCATGCCAACCGTATGAATGCATTGGTACAATATTCGTTCTAACTTTTTATAAATCTCTCCGAACTCTAACGTAAAAAAAGTCTAAGGACGAACCCTGCCCCGTCTCTGTTGTTACCCTACGGAGATGGGGCTAAAAATAAAATTTCACCACACAGGGATTATCATCTTCCACCCTTTTACTCAGCACCCGATATTCTTCCTCGGGAAGGATACTTTTATAATTCTCCAGCTCTTCTGTCGGAACGATGCAAAGCATAAAATCCTCGGTTAACACTTCCGGATCGATTCGGATACCCTCTCGTGTCTTCTCAAAATAGAAGACAGCTCCATCCTTTTTGCGATAAAAAAGATTTGTGTATTTCCATTTGGGTTTGGATGCCAAGCTGAGCAATTGAGCATAATAGTACTTTCCGTTTTGGTACTGATTGGTGAAATTAAAGGCTATTTTACCGGTTTCACGATATTCGTTCAGCCGCCTGTCCTCCTCCCTGCGTGTGTCCGGATTCGAATTGAAATGATATTGTGCTATATTTATATTCTGTTCTCCCATATCCCAGCGATAGGCTACACGGAAGCTATCGCTCGTAAGTTCGTAGACCTCTTCATAAAAAGCGGGAGCAAAGTAAGCTTTGCCCTGATAGGAATAGAACATATCCCTACAAGCCCAGTTCAACCAGAAATCATCGGACCAGAACTCATTGATCAACTTCGCCGAATCGGCATCCAACCGCATGATACAAGCCCCGTCATCCTTGTTCTGCGCCGACCACGTCAGCAGATCGCCATCCGGAGTCAGTCCAATCTCCTGGAAGTTCATTTTCTGCGGCAATATCTTTCTGTCTATAAACGAACCATCCAAACGATAGGTATACATCGATCCGAAAGGAGATAACATATATACCCGGTTCCGCTGCTCACTGATAACAGCATCATAAACCTGTGAATATTCACCGGGGCCCTGTCCTACTCGCCCGATAGAACGAAGGTAGTTCCCCTTCTTGTCAAAAGCCATCAACGTGATATGCCGGAAGGTGGGATAATCCTGAGTCAATATATAAGTAGTATCCCCGGAAACCCGTACTCTCAAGATTCTGGCCAGCAGACAACTGTCCGAAGTTTCCAACGGAATCACTTCAACTTTAGAAAAGAAATCGGAAACAGAAACAGGAGTTTCCTTCAACTCTACTTTCAGAACATCGGGCTCTTCCACAGAGGGAGTCCGATTACAAGAGCTGCAAACAAAGCTCAGAGCAACGAGGAAAAGAATAAATGTGTTTTTCATATCTTGCGGGATTAGAAAAACAAAGATAAATTTAATTAAGCAGTATATCAAAAAAAGGGACCGGATAATTTAGTCTATCCGATCCCTTTTTGAGGTTTATATAAATAAAGATTAGCCTATAAGGGTTGCATCAGAACTTATAGTCGAGACCGATACCGAACACTTTGTTGGTACGGGTGAAGACATCTTTTCCGGCGATTCCGGTACCCCCATAGTTAGGAGTCTCTTTTGTATATTTATCGTAATCGGTCCAGAAATAAGCGACATTCAATTTCAGGTTCTTCGCAATATCGAATCCGGCACCGAAACCGTATGAATAAGAGCTGACTGCAAAACTCATATCACTCTGATAATTATCACCCACACCATATTTGGTACGTTGCATACCGGCACTTACCTGAGCCCATTTACACACATCCCATTCGATACCTCCCAGATACTCGTTGGTACCCTGTTTGATGAAATGCTGTTTGCCCATAGTCTGACCGGTCACAGGATCTTTAGCATCGGCCATACGTGCATTGGTATCGAAGAAATGATGATAGCCAACTGAAGCACGAAGTACAGGAAGAATTTCATAAGAAACACCTACTGTCAGCAGAGCCGGAATGTCATGCGGAGTATTTACCCCATTCGCAAACAGTCCTGTATTATCTATACGGGTCTTGTTCTCTACATTCAATTTGGTGTTAAACTCGTATTTCACACCGATGTTCCATTTATTCATCTTAAAGTCCAGACCCAGAATAGGAGTTACTCCCCAACCGGTTTGGTCACAATCCAGTTCTTTATCGGCCGTCAGTCCGGCAACCTTGGTTGCTTCTTTTGCAATGGCATCATATTTTGCATAATTAGCCAGATCATTTGCAGCCAGATAAGCATCTGCGGCTGTTCTGGCCTGCTTGGCATAATCACTGAAATACTTATTCACGTTTACCATTTCTCCACCACCGATGTTAGCCTCAATGTTACGAATGTGTCCTTCGTAACCATTGCTTACGTAGTTCATACGCACACCGGCAAATGCAGACAAGTAATCTGTGATTCTATATGTGGCACCCAGCTGAAGGCCAAAAATCATTTGCTTACCACGCATGTAGCTGTCAACAGAGTATTTATTGGTTCCATTAAAAATGTTAATCGGCAGAACACCTTTATCCACCATTTCATTGCCCGCAGCTACCAACATGCCGGGTACTACAGATACCAATGACTCAAATGAACCCAGCCCTTCATTAAAAGTAGCCTTACCGCCACCACCGGTTACCGCAAAATTCCCCGAAAATGCCCACTTATCCTTCTTATATACTGCAAATACACTGGGAATGAACGGAGCCGAAGCTTCTCCTTTATATACTTTGGTAGCGTTTCCTCCAAACCCTGCAAACGGAGCGAAAGTAGAAGTGATAGTTCTTGTCTGGAACGCACTCTGTCCGTTGAGTGACAAGTGAAAGCCGTTTTCCATGAAAGCCACACCCGCCGGATTGGAATATACCGCGTCAATTTGTGTAGAAGCATCACGAGCCAACATTCTCAAAAACAATACGTGCTGATTGGTATTCGTCAGGAGACCTCCCGCAAAAGTTGAAGTTGAAACGATTAGCAACCCGATGCTAATCAAGAATAATTTTCTCATCTAAATCTTTTTTAAGTTATTTCGGGCGCAAAGGTACAATAATATTGCACATGACGAATATTTTTGTGCACCTAATTTCCATTTCACAAACAAATTAATTGAAAACACAAACTGTTTCTACTGAAACGAATAAGAATCCGGAGAAAGAAATGCCACCCCCGGACACAAACATTACTCCCCCCATAAACGTTCTATTATTATAGAATGTAAATAAGAAAATTATGGCATATACAATCGCATTTTTTGGTACCAAACCTTATGATGAAGCTTCCTTCAACGAGAAAAACAAGGAATTCGGATTCGAACTCCGATTTTTCAAAGGTCATCTGAACCGACACAACGTATTGCTGACTCAGGGAGTGGATGCCGTCTGCATCTTTGTCAACGATACCGCAGATGCCGAAGTAATCAGAACAATGGCTGCCAACGGAGTAAAACTACTCGCCCTTCGTTGTGCTGGTTATAATAATGTAGACTTGAAAGCTGCAGCCGACAACGGTGTAACCGTTGTTCGTGTTCCTGCCTATTCTCCATACGCAGTAGCCGAATATACAGTGGCACTGATGCTCTCGCTCAACCGGAAAATTCCACGGGCATCATGGCGCACCCGGGATGGAAACTTTTCACTGCACGGACTGTTAGGCTTCGATATGCATGGAAAGACAGCCGGTATCATCGGTACGGGAAAGATAGCCAAAATACTGATACATATATTAAAAGGGTTCGGCATGAACATACTGGCGTATGACCTTTATCCGGATTACAACTTTGCCAGAGAGAATCAAATAGTATACACCACACTCGACGAGTTGTATCACAGTTCGGACATCATCTCACTACACTGCCCCCTCACGGAGCAGACCAAGTATCTGATCAACGACTACTCCATCAGTAAGATGAAAGACGGCGTAATGATCATCAACACCGGCCGTGGACAACTGATCCACACCAATGCACTGATCGAGGGACTGAAAAATAAAAAGATCGGTTCGGCCGGACTGGATGTATATGAAGAGGAGAGCGAGTACTTCTATGAAGACAAATCGGACCGTATCATCGACGACGATGTACTGGCACGCTTGCTGTCGTTCAATAATGTAATCGTAACCTCCCATCAGGCTTTCTTTACCCGTGAAGCGCTGGCCAACATCGCAGCAACGACTCTGGAGAATATACGGGATTTCAAAAATCAGAAGCCTTTGGTGAACGAAGTCAAGTTGAGCAATGCCTAAAGGCATCAAAAAGAAGCTTCGGTTGCAATAGTGCCACCGCTTCCTGCGAAAGAAGCGGCAGACCTTATTAGGTTTGCCCGGACTTTAACGTATAATGTCCGGGATGGCTGTTCATCAATCATTCCTTTTCTTAGACGAAAAATATAATTGACTCATAACTATTTCTTTTTAAATCAAGTTCCTACTCTATTATGAATTTTCGGTTCCTCTGTTCAGAGTCAACACTCTATAATACTCTCTAATATGGGTTCTCCTCTCAGCGGAGCATAAATAGTGACTTTGGCAAAACCATACTTGGGCTCGCGGATTAGTGATTCAGTCATACAGATGAAGCGGTAGTTATATCCGCTTACCAATTGCTCGGCAACCAGAAGCGGAGTATAGTCCACACCCTTCAATGTCATGCAAGTACGGAATATCTCTTTCTCCTGATCCGTCAACGGTCTGAATTCTCTAAAGCCCCCTATTATCGGGTTCGCTTTCTCCGAAGTAACCACCCCATAAGAGAATATATCTTCGTAAAGCACTTCTTCAGAGTCACGGTAATAGGCAAACTGAATCTCTACCTGCCCCTGCTGTAAAAACCGGAAGATAAAAGACTGTACAGACGTTCCTCCCGGAGTATCGGCATCTTCTGACAATTCCTCTACAAGGGCAACTCCGCCGGTCAGGCGTACTAAAGCGTAACGATAACCAGTACCTGCTTGTGAGGTACGTTTGATAGTGATTGTATCACCCACTTTGAATACTTTTTCAATCATAACAATACGTGTTTTTTGAAAGATTAATTCATTAAGAAAGGTTTTCTAATGGTCTGATATGCCGATCAGCCTTATCGAGAATAATCTGCCGAGAGAGACCTCCCGGCAGATTGGGTACTGTACATCACCTAAACCAGTTTCGTTGATGTGGTTCAAAGGTAGAAGGAAGGATTTTCAAATCAAAACATTTCGAGTAGGTTATTCTCTCATTTTTTCACTTTGAGTCTCTCATTTTTTCACTTATCCTCAGTAATATTCTTATTATTAATATGTTGTACCCCCACCTGAAAATCTGTCGGAGTCACTCCATACTTTCCCGAAAAGAGGCGATAAAGAGATTGAGTCGACATGCCACACTCCTGGGCTATCGTATCTACTGTATAATCGGGGTGGTTCTTTAACATCTTAGCCGCATACTCCAAACGAAGATTATTAATATACTTCGAAAAGCTCATTCCCGCATACTGCTTGAAAAGAGGAGCAAATTTATTTTTGGGAATATAGATTGTCTTGATCAGTTCCTCCCTCGAAAAGTCCGGCTGAAGATAGAGCTGACGGCTAATGATCTCATGTTCCAACTTGTCGAACAATATCCTATCGTGTATGTCATTTCCATCTCCGGCTTCAGGTGCCGGAACAACAGTTGTTTCCGCTTTCCCGTCCTTATCGGTTGATAGCGATCCCCCACCTGCGGACATCCTTAAATTCTGCTCCCTCTCCAATTGCTCTTTTAGAATAAGATTCTCCTCCTTTTTCCGATACAATTCTTCTTTATGTATCAGCAAATCTTCTATAGTATCTACCATCGCCTTATTTTTGCGACGTATAATCCGGTTATGCCGTATCGTCCGCCACAAAAGCACACCTAACAGAAAAACGATACAGAGGATAAATGCCAATAAGAGGTTCCTCTTTTGCATATCAGCCGCCTGTTGCTGGATGAACAAATCCTTTTCATTCGTTTCATAAACAGCTGCCAATTCCAATGCCGCACTTTTTTGTTCACGATTCTTAATGCTGTCGCGCAACACAGCCAACTGCTCAAAATATCTTGCAGCAGTACGGTAATCGCCCTTATCACGATAAGCCCATCCAAGAGATCTCTTTATCGTAGTCATGTAATAGTTCACCGTATCCCCCCGCATGATATACATCTTCTCACGGGCGGCATTCATCCGGATCACTTGGTCATACATCTTCCTGTCGAACAAATAAGGCATAATCAGGTAATCGTCACGGTCATATTCCTCACTTGCCGCCAGGAATTTCCGGTAGTAACGTTCGGCCTCTTCCGCCTGCCCCAACCGAAAAAGAACGACAGCATAATGGGCATACATTGCTTTTTTCTCCTTTGCACTCAACCCCTCCATCGGAGTTTCACTGCCGGTCTCTTCGGTCACCACCTTTTCCAACGCAGCCAGTGTCCTGAGAGCCTCCTCATTACGCCTGTCCGACTTCTGGAATATCAGTAAAGTGTTGTAATCATAACGCAGATTATCGTATTTATACCGATAGTCCGTCTTTGACATCATTTCAATCGCCTGTTCCAGATATTCATATCCCTTCTCCTTATTACCCTGATAATACAGCATTTTACCCATATTGAACAAAGCAACGGACTGCATGGCTTTATCCCCGCACTGCTCTGCCCTTTTTAAAAGTAAATAGACATACAGCGATTTTTTATTTTCATTATGCAAACAGTCGTAACAAGAGATCATGCGATGCACCTGTTCCATATAGTTCTTATCATTATTGCGCACCGAGTCACTGTCCAAAGCACGCTTATAGAACTTCAACGCCTTATAATATTGGCCGACATTGAAATATAAATCACCTTCCACCACATCCATCCGGAACATGGAAAGAGATTTCCGCTTTCTCAATTGTTCCATAACCTGCTGTGCCTTATCAAAATCGGAGAAAGTATATTTATATACGTTATCATCCGTTATCAAGCTGTCCGGCAAAGAGAGTATTTCGGCACAAACAGCCCCCGGAAACATCAATAAACGGAAAAGTAGTAACAGAATAACATACAATAACTTTCTCATATCTCTTATCTATTGGCTAATTTTAGAAGCACAAAAATAAGACAATGATATTGACAACAAAATTTTTCCTATCTCTTATTTACCGAACGTATTCAACTCTTTTCTGTTTGCCGGCTTTCAGAGAGTTGTCCATTTCTTTTCTATTTCCTTATTATAGCTTCTGATTCCTATAAAAAGTGAACGTCTCAAACCATTTACATCCCCCGATTGTTTGGTTTATAAAATCTATTTATAAAAGAAAGGATATACATCATGAAAAAAGTAGTTCACCGCTCAGATACCCGCGGACGATCCGTATATGACTGGCTCGACAGCCATCACAGTTTCAGCTTTGACGAATATTACAATCCCGAACGGGTTCATTTCGGTGCTCTGAGGGTACTGAACGATGACCGGGTAGCCCCGGGTGAAGGTTTTCAGACCCATCCCCATAAAAATATGGAAATCGTCTCCATACCTTTAAAGGGTCTTCTGGCACATGGCGACAGTAAAAAGAACAGTCGTACCATTACTGTAGGCGATATTCAGGTGATGAGTGCCGGTACAGGCATTTATCATAGCGAGATGAACGGCAGCAAATCGGAACCGGTGGAATTTCTGCAAATATGGATCATACCGAAAGAACGGAACACTCATCCCCTCTATCAGGATTATGACATCCGGGGATTACTGAAAAAAGACGAACTGGCCTTCATACTATCACCTGACGGAAGTACACCTGCCAAACTATTGCAGGACACCTGGTTCTCGATGGGTGAGATAGGAGCCGGAAAGACAGTTGAATATACACTGCATGGGACGGATATGGGAGTCTACGTTTTCCTGATCGAAGGAGAAGTAAAGATAGATGATGTGATCCTGACTCGCCGCGACGGATTGGGAATATCCGAAATCAAGAATTTTGAGATAGAAACTCTGAAAGACTCTAAAATACTACTGATAGAAGTACCGATGTAAATTTAAAGTAATCGCTTATGTCAACCGATCATGTATCCACACATCCCGACTCCCCTCTTCACGGAAACGGGATCGGGAGTGAGGCTATCAACCTCGCTGCCATCCGGCAGGAGTACACCAAAGGCGGGCTGAAGGAAGGAGATCTTCCCGACAACCCGCTTTCTCTTTTCAACCGATGGCTCCACGAAGCTATCGATGCACAGGTAGACGAACCTACTGCCATGCTGGTAGGCACCGTATCTCCCGAAGGGCAACCATCGACCCGTACCGTACTGCTAAAGGATTTGCATGATGGAAAGTTTATCTTTTATACCAATTACGAAAGCCGGAAAGGTACCCATCTGGCAAAGAATCCGTATATTTCCCTCTCTTTCGTTTGGCACGCGCTGGAAAGGCAGGTACACATTGAAGGCATTGCCTCAAAAGTTCCTGCCGGAGAGTCTGATACCTATTTCCGCCAACGTCCCTACAAAAGCCGTATAGGAGCACGCATCTCTCCTCAAAGCCGTCCGTTGAAAAGCCGGATGCAACTGATTCGCAATTTCGTTGCAGAAGCAGCCCGATGGGTAGGCAGAGAAGTAGAGCGCCCCGCACACTGGGGAGGATATGCCGTCACTCCGCATCGGATCGAGTTCTGGCAAGGTAGGGCAAACCGGCTTCACGATCGCTTTCTATATTCCCTTCAACCGGACGGAAGCTGGCAGAAAGAGAGGCTTGCTCCCTGATATTTCCGGTTATTGTACTTGCGCAACCAACAAATAATACGTAATATTGCATCCATAAAATACATCCGCCTATGATTCTGGATTATATATACCACAGTGGGTTCGCCATCGAAGCAGAAGGTGTAACCCTTATCATTGATTATTACAAAGACTCTTCAGAAACGGAACTGAATAAAGGAATCGTGCACGACCGTCTGCTCCAACGTCCCGGAAAACTGTATGTGCTTGCCTCACATTTCCATCCCGACCACTTCAACCGGGAAGTGCTGACATGGAAAGAGCAACGTCCGGATATCATCTATATCTTCTCAAAAGACATTCTGAAACACCATCGGGCACAGAAAGAAGATGCGATCTATATTAATAAAGGTGAGGAATACGAAGATGATATGCTACGTATTCAGGCATTCGGTTCTACGGATGTGGGCATCTCCTTTCTGATCCATCTGCAAGGCAAGAGCATTTTTCATGCCGGTGACCTGAACAACTGGCATTGGAGCGAAGAATCTACCGAACAGGAGATACGCAAAGCAGAAGGAGACTTCCTGGCAGAGATAAAATATCTTCAGGCAGCAGTTCCGGCCATCGACCTGGTAATGTTTCCCGTAGACCGCCGAATGGGAAAAGATTACATGAAAGGAGCCCAACAATTCATCGAACGAATAAAAACTACTATATTTGTACCCATGCACTTTAGCGAAGACTACGAAGGAGGCAATGCCTTCCGATCTATAGCCGAAGCCGGCGGATGCCGTTTCATAACCATCACCCACCGGGGCGAAAGCTTTGATATATAACTAAATAAAACATACAATTATGAACAAACTGACACAAATTTTCCTCGTGTTATTTATGATTTGCCTGCCCGTGACACTTTGGGCAGACAATGACAAAGATGATGATGACAGCAGATACCTTGCGGGCGCCGTGCCCGAAGTTGACGGACGGGTAGTTTTCAGCCGCGAATTCAGTATCCCCGGTATGTCGCAAGACGAAATCTATGAACGGATGCTCAAGTGGCTTGACGGACGCATGGCCCAGAACAAAAACAATAGCCGGGTGGTATATAAAGAAAAAGGAGTCATCGCCGCAGCCGGTGAAGAGTGGTTGGTATTCAGTTCTACCGCCCTTTCTCTGGACCGCACCTGGCTGACATACCAAGTCACCGTAAACTGCCAGCCCCAAAAGTGTACAATGGAGGTAGAGAAAATCCGGTACACCTATCGTGAAAAAGAAAAATATGCGGCCGAAGAATGGATCACCGATAAATACGCTCTAAACAAAGCGAAAACGAAAATGGTACGTGGCCTAGCCAAATGGCGCAGAAAGACAGTCAACTTTGCCGACAACCTCTTTGAAGAAGCTGCAAAGGCACTGAGTCAGAAACCTATGGAAGCAAAAGCAGAAGCCACTCCGAAAAAGCCTGCCGTGGTAACCGCTCCGAAAGTCGTGGTTATCGGTGATAATCAAGAGACTGGAAAAGTAGAAAAAGCAGCAGAACTTACCCCTGCAATTCCCGTTACCTCTCCAAGCACGATGCCGGGTTATAAAGAAGTAGCCCCCGACCAGGTTCCTGCCAATGCCATTCAGATGGGTGCAGGCCGACTGGTGATTGCTATCGGTTCCGATCCTTTCAATATGACCATGATGACAGCCAACGCCGGAGGATCCATAGGAAAAATTTCGGGAAGTCCTGTTGTATTCAGTATCCTTTCTCCCGACCAGCCTTACGAACAGTTGGAGAAAGCAGAAACATACAGCATACGCTTCTATCCTACCGGACAAAAAGAACCGTCCGTCATACTGGAATGTCAGAAACTACCGGCCCCGACACCTATGGAAGGACAGCCCAGAACTTATGCAGGTAAAATAACCAAAGCATTTATGAAATAAATCAGTCACCACAGGTTACACAGATTGAGTTTTGACCGGATCATTGCCATAAATCATCCGTGTAACCTGTGGTGTAAACTTTATAAGCTCTATTTTAATCTAAAAAACAAACTTAGAAACAATGGAAATAAAAAGTAGATTTGACCACTTCAATATCAATGTGACTGATCTGGAACGTAGCATTGCTTTCTACGAAAAAGCATTGGGATTGAAAGAACATCACCGGAAAGAGGCAGCCGACGGCTCTTTTATCCTGGTATATCTCACAGATAACACCACCGGTTTTTTATTGGAACTCACCTGGCTGCGAGACCATACCGAAGCCTATGAACTGGGAGAGAACGAAAGCCATCTTTGCTTCCGTGTAGCGGGAGATTATGATGCCGTACGCCAATATCACAAAGAAATGGACTGCGTATGCTTTGAGAATACTTCCATGGGGCTCTATTTCATCAATGATCCGGATGACTACTGGATTGAAATATTACCGGAACGACTTTAAAACGAATAACGATGAACGATAAACAGGCTTTGCGTTGATATCGCAGTGAGTTTATCGTTCATCGTTATTCGTTATTTACCGTTTATGTCTGTTCGCCCTCTTTCTCCGGATCTCAGCTTTCATCTTGGCAGCTCCGGAACCGTGAGTTCCCTTTATATAGGTTGTTTTCTTCGCTTTTGTTTTCACTTTATTTTCATCTTTCTTCGGGCCTTCTTTCTTTCCTTTAAAGACAATTCCACCCATAATCGCATCTTCTAAGCTCATAATCTTTCCTTTCTTATTCTATATTTTCCGTGGACAAAGATACTCTTTTTCTGTGAATTCCCTATCTTTGCCCGCTGTAACAACTAAAAACCAATCAATGAATACATCCCTGCTCCCGGCAGAAAAAGACCCGATGGGTGCTGCCATAGCCGATTTTTATCATCGCCAAAAAGCAGACAGATTACGCGTATTTTCTTCTCAGTTCGATGAAGACGAAATACCCGTCAAGCAACTTTTCCGCAAAGCCGGACAAATGCCTCTACTCGAACGCACAGCCCTCGCAATGGCTACCGGAACAATACTCGACGTAGGTGCCGGAAGCGGTTGCCACGCTCTTGCCCTTCAAGAGAGCGGTAAAGAAGTTTCCGCCATCGACATCTCCCCTTTATCCGTCGAAGTGATGAAACTGCGGGGAGTGAAAGATGCCCGCCAAGTCAATCTGTTCGACGAACGCTTTGCCGCGACTTTCGATACCATCCTTATGTTGATGAACGGTTCCGGCATTATCGGACGTTTGGAGAATATGCCTCTCTTCTTCCGCAAGATGAAACAATTACTCCGCCCGGATGGTTGCATCCTGATGGATTCGAGTGACCTCCGCTATCTGTTCGAAGATGAAGACGGCAGCTTCCTGATCGACCTGGCAGGAGATTATTATGGAGAAATTGACTTCCGCATGCAATATAAAGATATTCAAGGCGATCCTTTCGACTGGCTGTATATCGACTTCCAGACCCTCAGCGCCTATGCTGCCGACAATGGCTTCAAGGCCGAAATGATAAAAGAGGGTAAGCACTATGACTATCTGGCCCGGCTGACTGTTGCCTTATAAACAGGAGGGAATGTTTCCAACAAACCGTCCCTCCCTAAAAGACTAAAACGGAAACAGTAGCGGCAATACGAACACCATTACCACGCCCATAATGATCTGAAGCGGCAGACCTACTTTTACGTAATCCATAAACGTATAGCGTCCTGCCGGCATCACCAACGCATTAGGCGGCGTGGAGAAAGGTGAAGCAAAACACATACTTGCCGCCACTGTCACGGCAAACAGGAACGGATAAGGGCTCAGCCCCAACTGTACGGCCGAGTGAAGAGCGATAGGAGCAAGCAACACAGCAGTGGCCGTATTGCTGATAAACATTGTCATCAGCGAAGTTGTGAAGTAAATACCTGCCAACAAAGCAAAAGGGCCATAAGCTCCCAGTCCATTCACCAACGATTGCGATACCACCTCCGAAGCTCCGGTTTTCTCCAATGCCAATGACATGGGCAGCATACCTGCTATCAGCACAATACTCTCCCAGTTGATTGTTTTATAAGCTTCTTCCACATTGCGGAAACATCCGGTCAGTACCATCAGCAGTGCCGCTACAATTACGGCCGTCACAGGAGCCACCGGAATAAAGTCAAACATCATGGTTACAATCATACCCAACATGATCAGTGCCGCTACCGGTGCTTTATGATTCAGGGTTACTTTGGCCGCTTCAGCCAACGGCTGCCCCAGAACGACCCACTGTGACTGATCCTCACCAAGCCTGGCTATGTTTGCCCAACTTCCCTGCACCAGCAAGATATCTCCCGAATGCATCTTTTCATCCTTCAGATTCTTCAGCAGATAGTCACGCTTACGCTGAATACCCAATATATTGATGCTATAATTCTCCCTGAATCCGGAAGCTTTCACCGGTTTGTTTATCAGATTAGCGGTAGGCAGTAACAGAATTTCAGCAATGCCTATCTCCTGAAAATCGAATCCCTCGTCCGTATCATGCAGACTCCCCTCGGTCTTATGTGTATCCAATAAAGACAGACGGTTCTCACCTGCAAAGCGTTTTACATTTTCAAATTCTCCTAATACATAAAGAATATCTTCCGCCTCAATCAGAGTTCCGGCTTCTGCCATCTCCTGCTTTTTTGTCTTGAAGAAGTGCCGGGACGAAACCGAACGGCGGCGAACCTCCAAAATCGTCACATGATACCTCTGCGGAATCCCTAGCTCCTGTATGGTCTTACCTACAAAACCGGAAGACTCTTCAACCTCCACCCGATAAAGGTTCTGTGATAACTGGTATTCACCCGCCAACTCCTGAAGCGACTTATTCTTGCGCTTTCCCCGTGCCTCTTTATCACTTTTCTTCGTCAGGAAGATCTTACTCAGCGGAATCAGCACAATCAGCCCGACAGTGACACACACCAAGCCTACAGGAGTAAAAGTGAAGAAAGAGAGACGTTCATAGCCGGCTTCAATCAAGGCATTTTGTATCACAAGGTTGGGCGGTGTACCAATCAATGTCATCATCCCACCCATACTACTGGCAAAAGCAAGAGGCATCAGCAAACGGCTTACATTGATATTGGCACTCATGGCCATACTGACCACAATAGGCAGCATCAACGCCACCGTTCCCGTATTGCTGACAAAAGCGCCGATGGCAGCCGTCACCAATATAATCAGGATAAAAAGTTTCAGTTCGCTTGTTCCGGCAAATTTCAGGATACGGCTGCTGATCATCTTTGCCAGCCCCGTCTGAAAGATGGCACCACCTACAACAAACAGGCCGACCATCATAATAACAACAGAATTAGAAAATCCTGAAAGCGCCTCCTCCGGAGTGAGGATATTGAAAAGGATTAATAATACCAGCGCACACAACGCCACTAAGTCGGAACGTACCTTTCCACTCATAAAAAAGACAGCCGACAGTACGAGAATGATAATCGTTATAGCCATAAAATAAAAAGATGGGGTGATCTATGTTAAAAACAGAAAATCACCCCTGCTTGTTCAACTTATTTTTTCAGCATTTCATCTATTTGATCCACCAGTGAGGCAAACTCCTCTTCGTTATATAAACGAGTCAGCTTCACAATCTTACCCTCCCGGTCTATCAGGACATTCCGGGTGATGCCCGATTCACGCAATGCATACTTCGCAAAGATATCCGCTCCCGGATCCAATCCCAACGGATACGTCACCCCTACCGACTTTCCAAATGCGATCACCTTATCGAGAGGTTCGTCACGGTCAATGCCTATCAAAGCAAACTCAGGATTGTTTTTATGCTTCAGCCAGATATCTTTCTCTATAAAAGGCATCTCTTTACGGCATACTCCGCACCAGCTGGCTGTGAACTGCAACATCACCACTTTACCGCGAAGTTCGGAGAGTTTCATCTGCTTTCCGTCGGTCAGAGTAATGGTAAAATCGGGAGCTGACTCTCCCACTTTCACAATATATCCTGTGCTGTCTGCCGCAACACTATCCGTTTTCACCACTACACTATCCGCAACAACAGCTGCTTTATCCGCTTTTCCTTGTCCGGAACATGCTGCCATCCCCCAAAGAAGCAATGACAGACCACCTGCATAAAAAAAGTTTTTCTTCATACTTTCCTATAATTAATTGATTTGCAAAAGTAAACAAAGAATCCGACTTATCAAACACTATTTTTATGAAGCATTTTTTTTCAAAGTATTTGCAAGTTTAAAAGTTTTTCCTACCTTTGCACCCGCAAAACAGTAATGACGCCTCTTTAGCTCAGTTGGCCAGAGCACGTGATTTGTAATCTCGGGGTCGTTGGTTCGAATCCGACAAGAGGCTCAATAAAAAAGAAAGGATCGGCAATTGCCGATCCTTTCTTTTTTATTGAATTAACTTCTCTTCGGAACTTCCGTCTACTCCTTATTCTTTCTCACATAATAGGGTACGAAAACAAAAAGAAGAACTTCCCCCAGTTTCCTTAAAAACATACCTAACGAATGATGCTCCAAAATGTCAGAAATATAATTTTAAAATATTCCTTCACCGAACGATTACAGATATATTTCATATTATACCGTATCTTATCGGGCATAATCTGTTCTATATATGCTCTGTCAGGATCCGAAGCCTCTCCAAGAATCATATTTTCATCTACATACTCAATAGAAGCATAATCCGTAATCCCCGGACGTACACTCAATACTTTCTTTTGTTCATCGGTATATAAATCCACATACTTACGAACCTCAGGACGGGGCCCTACCAGACTCATATCTCCTTTCAGTACGTTAAACAACTGAGGCAATTCATCCAATTTATACTTCCGGATCAAGTATCCGGTACGAGTTATTCTCGGATCTCTCCCTCCTACCGTTATCAACCCCTTTTTATCAGCCCCTACACGCATCGAACGAAATTTATAAACATAAAAATCCCCTCCGTACCTTCCCACACGGAGCTGTTTATAGAAACCACCTCCTTTACTTTCGAGACAAATGGCTATATAAAGAAGAAGAAAAACGGGAGAAAGCAGAAGAATTCCCAAAAGGGATAAAACGATATCAAAAAAACGGATCAAGAAACTTATCTATTTAGTGTTTGTAAATATACTATCGGTTTTCTGCAATCACGGTCGCATAGGCCGCCTTTACAGTTTCAATAATGAAATTCAATTTTTCACTATCCAATTGGGGATATATCGGCAATGATATCTCGCTCTTAAAGTTCTGATAAGCTTGTGGATAATCCTTTATATCATATCCCATCGATTTGAAGAACGACAACATCGGCATCGGTATAAAGTGCACATTGACAGCCACTTCACTTTTAGCGATTTCATCAATCATCCGGTCTCGTTGTTCTTCGGTAAAGTCCTTAATACGCAAAGCATAAATGTGATAAGAGCTTTCCTTTTCCCCATCCACAGAAGGCGGAACGATGGCCCAGTCACAAGCCGAAAAAGCATCGCTATAAGCATTAAACACCCGCTTTCGTTCTTTCAGCAATTCCGGATATTCTCGTATCTGTGCCAGTCCTATGGCGGCATTTACATCGGCCATATTGATTTTCATCCCGAAACCGACAATATCATAACGCCATCCTCCGGCTTTAGATTTCGAAAAAGCATCCTTGGTCTGGCAGTTCAAGCTTGTCATCCGTAGCTCTTTATACAACTCCGTATTATCGAACGGTTTAGGCAGATTCAGGCAAATGGCCCCACCTTCGGCAGTAGTCACATTTTTCACGGCATGAAGTGAAAAGATAGCCACATCAGTTTCACAACCGGTACGCTGACGGCTACTGTAACGTGCTCCCAAAGAGTGGGCAGCATCATTCATCACCAAGATGCGTCCCAATTTTTCTTGCACAGGAGATTCCGAACGGAACAGTTTTACCATTTCTGGTTCCTGCACCAGTGCCATGATTCTTTCATAATCGCAAGGAAAACCAGCAATATCTACGGGTATAATCGCCTTTGTTTTAGGAGTAATAGCTTTACGAACAGCCTCCACCAAAATATTAAAATCAGTTCCGGAATCCACCATTACCGGTTTGGCTCCGGCATGGAGCACAGCCAATGCCGTTGCACTGTAAGTATAGGCAGGAACAATCACTTCATCGCCCTCCTTCACTCCCAGCCAACGCAACATCATAATAGCTCCTGATGTCCAGGAATTGACACAAAGCACTTCTTTTGCTCCTGAGAAAGATTTAATTTCTTCCTCCAAAGCCTTCACTTTCGGACCGGATGTGATCCAACCGGAACGTAACGAATCAACGACTTCGTTGATGACCGCCTCGTCAATATAAGGTGGTGAAAAAGGTATTTTCATAAAATTTATAATATTAAACGAATATCGAGATATAATGTTATAATTAGACAAGCCATCTAAGTAAGTCCAATTAAACATTTAATTATCAATCAACTAAACTTTAAAAATCAGTTCTGATATTTTCTTTATGTAACGCAAAGAAACCATAAAAATATTAGTATATACTCCATTTTCCCTACATGCCCTTATAACATTATAATTATTATTAATCAGCAATGATCTTATAGATTTGGTACTTGCACCTCCTAGTCTCATTATCACCATGTCCAAATCCATATATTTATACTTAAGTTTCTTCACTAAAAGAAAACGAACCATCAAATCATAATCACCTGAAATATTAAAAGTCGAATTATACATTCCATACTTCTCATAACATGACTTCCGTGTAAAAAAGGAAGGATGAGGAGGCATAATTCCCCATCGAAACATCCAAGGTCTGAATCCTTTACCAGAATATTTTCGAACAATCCGTATCTTGTTATTAGGATTGACAAATTGAATATTACCAAAAACAATCTCAATACTATTGTCATTAAAAGCATTAGCAACACTTGCTATAACATTATTGCTTTTATAAAAATCATCTGAATTTATAATACCAATTATATCCCCACTAGCCAATTTTATCCCCTTATTCATGGCATCATAGATACCAGAATCTTTCTCGCTTATATACTTCAAACGGCCATTAAATAGAGGCAAATATTCCTTTATAATTTCCAGTGTTGAGTCATTAGATTTTCCATCAATTATTATATATTCAATATTAGAGTAAGATTGTGTCAACACAGATTGAATGGTATCATTAATAGTTTTTTCACTATTATATGTAACTGTTATAATTGAAATTTTCATTAGAAATGATATTAATAAAAGAATGATAAATATCCTGACTATATACAAATTATCAAATAAATATCAACATTTATTCTTTTTAATTTTTTTCAATGACAAGCAATAAAAAAAAGTATATATAAAAACTGCAAACAGAGATAATTTCATCAAATTATAGAGGCTAAAAAAGTACGTATTTCTAGGAGAAGACACAATCCAATAAAAAATTTCAAAAGAAAAAAATAGATAATAACGATTTATTTTCATTGTTTCTATCTTATTAATAATCCAAGCAAATAAAATAGCTCCTAATCCAACACCCAATAATCCAAATTCATATAATTCTGTCACACTAGAAGACCCTAGAGAAAAACCATTTAAATAATATGAAGGATTTATTGTATAAATTAATTGATGTCCTAAACCTGATCGAGTAGCTAATACTTCATATGATTGTCCTGTAGCTCCCATCACTGATCCCCAAAGTGGATCAAATATGAAAGGATAGTGATAATACAACAAATTATCTTTATATGTTATATATAATGGCATTAAATAAAAACTTGTAGATTGAAGAACAAAAAACATAGTAATTAAGCCAATTATTGAAAATTGAGAATCAATATCATCACGCATCAATGCTATTATTTGCAATAAAATAACAATTAAGCATCCCCAAAATAAAACCAAAGATGTTTTAAATTTTTAGCAATAGACTTTATGTAAATACCAAAAAAGAAAAAGAAAATATACAGCAAACAACATACGATTACCTATCATCAAAGAAGGAATAATAGGAACGAAATAAAATATAGAGTACAATATAAATATTTTTTTAGGAGGATTACTAGCTATTATAAAATAATATCCTAATATTAAAAATGTACTCATAAACCTAATAAATACAGGAATTCCTAAATTAGCAGATCCCTCCATAAACAAAAGAGCCCTGTTTTCTCTTAATAATTGAAACTCAAGAAATGACCTATATACTGTAAATATTATGCTAAACCAGAATACTATTCTCCCTACTCTATAAAGAAATTTATTAAATGAAATGTCATTGCATTTCACCAATAATGATTCTGGTCTTATATTTTTTTTATCAAAAAAATTATAAGACCAATAAATTGTTATTAAAAAGAATATATAAACTAAAATAGATTCATTAAAAATATTATCAGGAATCCTTTCTGTCGTTATAGCATGTGCCGAAAGATCTTTATAATCCACTTTATCAGAAAATAAAGATATAAATATTCCCATGAACGAGAATAGTGCTAAAGTCAATAAGAAAATCGAGAATAAATTAAAGATACCTTTCTTACGCAAAGTTTTTAATATAATAAAAAGGTATAATATAAATAATTGAATCTCAAAATAAATTGCAGGTATTTCAACATATTTACTTAGAATAAATTCAAAGATAAATATTGAATAAAACAAAAATTTTAATGTAAATGATTTATATAATAGCATAGAGAATCGTCTCCGTCAGTTAAGAGATATCAATAATTCATTTATCACATTTTCAACTTTAACATACGATATTTCTCCATCACATCCCAATATAGAATTATAATAAACAACCTTTATACCTAAATCTTCGTATTCTAAAGCTAAAGTTGAATTGTACGAAAAGACAATTGAAACTCTAGGGTATGTCTCTTTATCTAAAACAGTAACATTGTCATATACAAGATAGGAATCATATACAGCAGCTGAAATAGTAGGATGTGACTTTATATAAACATGTAATATCGTTTGTGAAAATATATCTATAAGAATTCTTTCTTCCTTACTGTAAAGATCTGAATTACCAACTATTAATATAGCATTTTCAGAATCACCAAAGTCAGTTAGAGACAAACTATAACCGATATATATTACTTCTGGATTATTGATATACTCACCTTTATGCATAAAATAAAACTCTTTCTCTGTAAACGCATAAACTTTCGATATAGATGACAATTTATAAGGCATATCTATATAATAGCACTCATAGAAACTATCGAACTTAAAAAATGGAATACACTGTGGAGTAGGAAGAGAATACATAAAATTAGTGCCATGCTGAATAATTGTTTTATGAGAATGTGGCAAATAATCTAAAAGCATAGACCAACGATCCTTCTGATTGCTCATAACAATCTCTGTATCAACATCTATATTAGCTAGAACATTATAAAGTAAATAAAAATCGTATGCAGTAAACAAATAAAAAGATGATGAAAAGCCATATTTAGTAATAAAGAGCGATGAACAGAAAAAACAATCTTTAATTGTTTTAAATACAGTCCTACATGTCAACAACTGATGTATATATATCTTCAAATTATCAGATACATTAGCTGTAGAATAAGGAAACATCAACATTACATCGTTTTCTGTGAAAAGATTCTTTTTTATAGCTGATGTAAATCCCAAATGCGAATTTATAAAAATTCTTCTATTTATACAATTAACTTTTTTGGACACAAGAGTTTTCCAGAGATAATACCCACTTTTATAAAAAAAATAAGAGAGAATAAAAAAAGGAATAAAAAATTTCAGAATAGGATACAAATATGTTACATTAATAGTCGTTTTTTTGGATTTCATCCAAATACGAAACAAGTCAATATGTTCATGATCAATTTTTAAAACTGCCGCTCCTTCACGATTTAGAAATTCAAAATTAACATAGGAGTTTACAAAGGCTTTATATTTATTTTTCATAATGCTTTCAACAAGTTAACATAATTATCGATCATCATTTGTAATGTAAATTTCTCCTCAAACATCCTTTTAGAAAAGTTTCCTGCCTCCAGTAATCTTTCTCTTGACTGGAGAATACTCGATAACTTTTCTTTTATATCCTTTGGATCACGTTGTATAATATCTCCCATCATTGGATTTATCATTTCTTTACATCCTCCGACATCAGTAACTAAGACAAATAATCCCTGACGTAAGGCTTCTATTATACTAATAGGAAGCCCTTCACTTGCAGATGGTAAAATAAAAATATCCATAGATTTCAAAACATCAGGGACATCTTTACACAATCCCGTAAATACCACATAATCTTCCAAGTTATATTGACGAACCAAGCTTCGACAATAGTCATAATCATCGCCATTTCCAACTATATATAATCTTATTTTCAATAATTCTTCCTTAGTAAATAAATTTAAAGCTTCAATAATATATCTCTGTCCTTTACGTTCTAAAACGCTACCCACTGTTACTAAATTAATTAATGAATGTGGCACTTTCTCAAAAGTAAATTCCTCAATTCCATTATAAATCACATTTTTTTTAACGTTTGGTATTGAATTAACTCCATGAGCCGCTCTATTGCTTAAAAAAACTATCTTATCAACATTAGAAATAGCAGTCTGCTCCATTTTATCATACCACCTAAACATACATTTGTTTGAATAAAAAAACGGTCTATCTTTTTTTATACATTCATATAAATCTTCTGTAGTATGCAATATAAGAATTGTCTTACGTCTTATATTATCTTTGTTATACTTAAAATAGAAAAAAGCAGAAAGAGCATCCTGAAAAATAATATAATCTCCTTTACTGTCTCTGTATTTACAATAATTAGAAATAGTTTTCTTTGCAGGTCTAACCATTCGATAATATACTAGAAGCAACTCTACCAATGAATTTTTATATAAAAATGAATTCTTTAAAAAACCTATAAAAGTTCTTTTTAAGTAAGATCTTGCTTGAGAACCAGAAACTTCTGAGTTTTTATATATATCCGAATTTATTCGACAGTCAAACACTCCGCCAGAATAAAAAATGTTACACAATTTCAAATTATGCTTCTCAAAAAAAGATTTTCCATGGAGCAACATATTTGTTACATAGTTTACACCATGAACTAAAAACAAATCATGTCCATATATAATATCTATATTAGAATTGTTCATTTCAATTTTCTTATTCAATTATTATTCTTACGCAAAAAACGCACTCTTATACCATTTATATACAAAATAGCGTTGACGCAAAATTCTTCTTTCATACAATACAACACAAAGAAATAAATTAAAGCGTCCAAAGCTACAAGTAGAATAGTATCCATAAAAACCAATAGATTAAATACAAATACAACCAAAGAGGCCACTAAATACGACAACATTCTATGAGTAAATATAAATTTCACATCTTCTATATTTATAATACAAATAATAATCAAGCTAATAATAAAAGTAATCACATAAGAGTATGCAATACCTATGTAATGATAATTAGGTATCAATATATAATTTAAAATGGTGTTTACTATAATCCCTGTTGTATTAACAAATATAATTGACTTTATTCTCCCTAGGGGATAAAGTATTTGAAATATAATTGTATTATATAGAATTGCAAAAAGTATCGAAAAAGAAAGAATCTTTAAGGCCAAAATAGAGTCTTTAAAATCTGCCCCACCCAAAAAATATATAATATAATGCGCACAGTAAAAGACAAATATAACAAGGGGTACACATAGAAAGCAAATTAGTTGTACACTTTTCCTAGATAATTTTTCGAATTCCAAAAACTCTGAATTATTAATATAAAAAGAAGATCTTGGTAAAAGGGTCGTTGCTAAAACATTAAAAAACTGAATACATAATAAAACGACTTTAAGTGCTACACTATATATTCCCACATCCCATTTACTACCCCAAATTCCTAATAAAATGACATCTACCAGTCCAAGATAACGATATGAAATATCAATTATAAAAATACCCATTAATTGTTTTATATGACGTAAACAATGGATATTTCTACATTCCGATAAATCCACAAATCTTAAAACACTATATACATTACAACAAGAAACTAATATAGTACTTAAAGATATAATTGCAACATAAATCAATAAATCATTCCTATCAGTAACAAATAAGAATATACTAACAAGAGACAACAGCTTAACAATAACATTCCTTATGAGTAAATATTTTTGTTTTTCTAAAGCTACAAAAAACCAATCTGCTCCTACACACGTAAACAATACAGATAAATAGAACCAAGAAATAATAAAAGAATCTTTAGGATTAGCTATTGATAATATAACATAAATGACAAAGCATAGGGCCAACAGGCACATAAAGAGATTTATTGATAATAGCTCAAAATATATTCTTGAAATTTGTTTCACATTATTTCTAAAACGACCGATTTCTCGAATGCCATATATACTTATTCCAAGATTTGTCAACAAAATTAAATAGGTCGAAGCTGAAGAATAAAAGTTATATATCCCAAGAGAATCAACCCCTAAAACTCTAGTAACATAAGGATACGTAATAATAGGAATAATTGTATTCAATATTATTCCTAACATTGAAAAAATAACATTATTTCTCATGCATTAATTCCTATTACTATTGATACAAATAATCATAAATGCCTTACTAATTCTTGAGCTCTTCTATAGTCTTCATGTTTGCCAATATCTATCCAGTATCCAGTTATAGGAAAACGCACAACTTTCATTCCCTCACGAATAAGCATCTCTATGAAATCTGTTGCATTAAAAAAGACATCATCTGGCATTCTTTCTAAAAGTTTAGTTTTTATTAAATAGATACCAGCATTTACATAATAATTATAGGTAGGCTTTTCTTTTATGCCATGGATCTCACGCCCTTCCAGTTCAAAAATTCCGTATGGAACAGAAATAGAATACGGAACAGCAGCAACAGACATATCAGCATTATGCTCTTCAAAATGAAGATAAAAATCCTCATAATTTATATTCGTAAATAGGTCAGAGTTCATGACTAATATTGTATCATTATAAAATTTGCTCACATATTTAACAGAGCCAATAGTTCCTAAATAATTAGGTTCTCGTATACAGTCAATCTTGACTGTATTTCTTTTAGTTTGAAAATGAGACTCTAACTGCTCATGCAAATAATTAACAGTAACAGATACATGCTCTATTCCATAAGATATCAAACTATCCACATTATAGTCTATAATAGCCTTACTACCTACGGGTAATAAAGGCTTAGGGGTTTTCTCCGTAAGAGGTCTTAGGCGTTCTCCTTTCCCACCAGCCATTAAAACAGCATCAATCGGTAGAATAGATTTATACTTCCTGAGATTATAAATATCAATAATATGTTTCTCTTTATCCAAACATGGAAGTAAAGTTATTCCTAAGGATCTATATTTACGGATCAGTGAGACATTAATCTTATCTTTTTCCAAATAACAAAAGTTCCGATGTGCTACTAAAGTTATAGAATCATCAAGAGAGGTAGAACCAACCAGATAACGACGAATATCACCATCTGTAACGGTCCCAATCATACAGTCATTTCTATCTATAACAAAAAGAGTTAGTGCATCGCTAGACAAAGCATTGAGCGCAATAAGAGCTTCCCTTATTGTTATATCTGCTTTTACAATATACTTATGAATATCCATCATTATAAGCTCAAAATTCTTTCAGTTATCATTAACTCAGCAAGCTTCCAGTCAAATAAAGTATCTAAATCTATTGAATAGTAATCATCCATTACATACTTCCTGATTTTCGTAAACCGCCCCATACCTTTTTCTTTTAGCGATTGAGGATTTATAACATAAATAGAGCCATTAAACTCCCATGCCTTAGGAGCATCCTGACGCCTCTCAATTTGACCATCCCCTTTACTTATCACTAAAAGACCTTCGGCATCCTCTTCAAAGCTATTATAATAAGGATTGGAGGTAGCCTCTTTCACAGACACAACCATATCTAATGAAGGATTAAATAATCGAATGGCTTCTTGAAGATGTATCTTCTTTCTAAATGGAGAAGTCGGTTGAAGTAAAACGATTGCATCCACATTCTGTCCCCTTGTTTCATAAAAGGATAGGGCATGGAGAAGTACCCCATTAGTGCCGGCATTATCAGTAGATAATTCTTCAGGACGCTTAAAAGGAACTGAAAGACCATAGTCTTCAACAACTCTGATTATCTCATTATCATCTGTTGAAACACAAATAAATTCATCTGCAACTAATTGTCTAGCAATATCTATTGAATAACAAATCAAAGGTCGACCGCCCAGATCTTTTATATTTTTATGAGGAATACCTTTACTCCCTCCCCTAGCAGGGATCACAATCAATATTTTCATATAATATATGATATTACTTTAACTGAATAGGCTCATCCGTACTATAATCTAAAGAAGCTGTGGTACCTAACAATAAATCCCAATAGGCAGCACTGATTCCACTTCCAACTCGCTTCACTGTTAAATTATCTGCAGTCAAAACTTCTCCTTTCAAAATGGGGCATTTAGCAACTATGGATTTTAATACCACTCCAGATATATTGAGTTCACTTTTATTGGGACGCTTTATCCCATCTCCCAATGCATCTTCTATATTACGTATTGCTACCACCATCTGTTTTAGCTCCAAAGGATTCAAAGAAGCTTTATGATCCGGCCCAGCCATATTACGATCTAATGTAAAATGCTTTTCAACCAAAGTAGCTCCCATAGCAACTGCGGCTATAGGTACCTCAATTCCCATCGTATGATCAGAATATCCCACCCGGCATTTAAAAGTTTCTTTCAATGTCTGCATTGCACGCAAATTTACCTCACCCATCGGACATGGATAATTTGTTGTACAATGCAATAAGGTAACCTCAGATGCACCTGATGAAAGAAGTGTATCATAAGCCAAAGAAACTTGTCCAATAGTAGACATACCAGTAGACAACACTACCGGTTTCCGATACATACCAATCTTTCGTAAATAAGGTATATTAGTAACCTCTCCTGAACCAATTTTTATAAATGGAAGCCCTAGCCGCATCAAGAAATCAAGGCTATCCTCTTCGTCAGGAGTAGATAAAAACTCTATATCCAATTCTCGACAGAAAGATTGAAGTTGGATAAACTGTTCATATGAAAGTTCCAACCGCTTTAGCATTTCATATTGGGATAAAGAAACATCCTGGATATTTTTTTCTTGATATGAAGCTAATTGTGCTGAACAGGTCACGATCTTCTCAGTTTTCCATGTTTGAAATTTAACAGCATCAACTCCTGCTTTCTTTGCCTCTTCACACAGACGGAACGCAAGATCTAAATTACCATTATGATTAACTCCAGCTTCAGCAATGATATAAGCTCTCATTATTCAATATTTATATTTTAATAGATGATTAATATAATGCATACTTTTATTCGGATTATTCAATTCCCAGTTCCGACACATCTTATCATAGACGTACTTATTAAAAATAATCTTACCTATTTGAAAAGAATAAAACGACTTTGAGAATTTCTTTTTAAATTCGTACAGAGAATTGTATTCATCAGAATTCGTTCCTCCGCCCAAATGAAATTTTAGAATACCATGGGCTTTCATTTCTTTAGCAGCTTCCCACAGCATAAAGTTATTAGGATAAAGTTTCAATGACTCTTTATCACTTCCGGACAAATGGTAATGACCATAATCTCCCGAACAGAAAAAGATAGACGAAGAAATCACCTTATCCTCTAATAATACAACTCCTAAAAAACTATCAGGAATATTTTTTTTCAATTGATAGTAATAACTATCATCAAAATAATAAAAAGAATCTGCACTCAATTTATCCATTGTACTATTATATAGACGGATAAATTCATCTAAATACTCATACTGATAGTCTGCTATGAATCTCAAGCCTGTTTTAGCACCTCTTTTTATTATATTTCGATTTTTAGTGTGTATCTCCTCCATCCAAACAGAGTCGATATCCTTTTGCAAATCGATGGCTATTGTATTACGATCTTTAACAACTACCCCAATGGAGTCGAAGGAAAGGGCATTATTTAATAAAGGATGAAAACGAACAAATCCTGCAATATAGTGGTTTTCTTGTCCATAACAGTAAAAACTCTTCCAAGCTTTCGATATGAATTCTTTATTATCAGTATTGAAAATGGGGCCCCCATACCCATAGGCTGTTTCAAAATCATGATAACAGACACCGTCAAAATAAAAAGAGCGAAGTAAATAAGGAAATAAAAAACAAAAATTTCCATCGGTATAAACAAAGCAAACTGCTTGTTCGTCAATAGATTGATATAATTTTAAATATTCTTCTCTATAATAAATATCTTGTTGTGATGGAGAAAATCGCTCTAAAAAAGAATTCCAATTTCCTGTTAGCTCAGCGCCCATATAATGAATCTTCTAATATAGTTAATATTCTATCCATATCCTCCAATCCATATCGCTGATCTATTACTAAAGATAGTTCATGATCATAAAGTTCTTCACCCTTTGATAAAGAAAACGAAGAACTACATTTAGGCCAATGGACCGGACAATAAATTTCGTGTTCAAAAAGTCTTTTCCTAATTTTGTCTCTATCATTCAGATAAACCGGTAAGGCCAAAGGGATACAACCCTCTGAAAGGGGAATAAGTAACTCTATGCCAATGGATTTTAAACCATTCTGCAAATAATCTGCATTCCGTTTTCTCAACACCTCTACTTTACGTAAATCAATACCAGAAAATAAATAAATAGTCATATCACTTATCTTACTATTTAAGTTATCATCGATCTGATTTTCACCCGTTTCTAATAAATTCAGATATAAACTATCATCAAAACAACCATAGGGACGAAGTCCCTTCAAGATAGCACCGGCTATCTTATATTGAGAAAAAGTATTACGGGCTATTGGAGAATCCAAATGATAGGATGTTTTTACCCAGCCACCATCCGGTAAAGGTAAAGTCTTACGAAAACTCGTAAAAATAAAGTCACTTTCGGAAGAATGCCACATGGAAAAAAAGGATTGGACATTGTCCTCTATGATACAAATCTCATTATCAATACCGCGAAGATAACTAACCTGTTCTGATAATGAGACCAAACCAAAGTAATTGATCAATAAGACTACACTGTTTTTACGATAGATAGACGGAAACTTTACATAGTTTAATTGAAATGAATCAGAAAGAGGATAAAATACCAACTCAAAATCTACTTTTAACGCTGTGGTGATTATAGACGAACATAAATAATCTGGAAGCATCAAAGTATGAATATCCTTCATATACGTTTTTATATACCTCAGAATATGATACAAAGCAGCTCTTCCAGAAGAATATAAATATCCATCCTGCAAAAAAGAAATATCATAATTTCCAGGTAAACGGTCTAGAGAAATATCAAACTCCCCCCCAATCATAATAAGTAATCATGAATATATTTTGAGATTCTTTGTGAACTTAAACCATCCCCATAATAATAATCGGGAGAATAAATTTGCCCCTCCAATTTAGACAAGCCCTCTTTTATACTGTTATCAAAGCCTGAGACACTCAATACATTATGGCACAAATGACGTCCTAACTGACGCTCACCCAAATTTAGCACAGGCTTTCCCAAAAATGGAGCCTCAACTATGCCACTCGAAGAATTACCTATGATACAAGCAGCTTCTTTCATGAAGCTTAAATATCTTAATTGCCCTAAAGAAGGGTATAATTGAAACTTCGAAGGGAATGACATAGCTACTTCATGGAAATAATTATTCAATTCAACTCCCCCCAAATCCGCATTGGACTGAGTTATGACAGCTTGCATTCCAGAGTCGTCTTTCAAAGTCTCCATCAGATTCCTTGCCAAGGATAAATTATAAGATAATGATTCTTTGGTTTCCGGATGTAAAGTCACCAAATACCACTTTTTATTAATATCAAGTCCTAAATTTTCAGCCAACACTTTTCTATCCATCAGCTCAAGACGAAGAAAATTATCAAGACCCGGCTCTCCTACACAGAAAACGTTCTCTGTAGAACCGATCATTCTAATAATTCTCTCTGCAGAGCTTTCTGTTCCTGGAAAATGTAAATGGGACATCATTGTTACTGCATTTCGGATCTGATCATCGATAGCACCTTCCGTTATATCTCCACCTGAAATATGTGCAATAGGAATACGCATGACAAGCGCGGCACTACAAATAGGCAAAAGTTCATACCGATCTCCCAAAACGACCATAAGATCAGGAGACAAATCACTCAAAGCGTCAGATATTGAAATTGAACACAGGCCCATTGATTTCGCAATACCTGTAGCGGTTGAAGATGAAAGTAAAAATTCAACCTTCTTATCTATTTGAAAGCCATCATCTTTTATTTCCCGGTAAGTAAATCCATATTCGGAAGATAAATGTGAACCTGTTACCAACAACTGTAATTGGAGAGAAGAGGAACTTTGTAGCTCCCTTAATAACCATCGTAATAAGCCATATTCGGAACGAGCAGCCGTAACAACACAAACTTTTTTCATATTTCTCTTTGCCAAAGATAAAATAGTGCAGCATTCCTTATTAAAGGAAGTTGCCTATATTCACTTTGAGACTTTTTTATAAAACCATTTTTCAATAATATTTTTGAGCTACCTATATTCGCTTCAGAAACCCATGCGACCACACTCCTAACTCCTCTTTTCCCTAAAACATCTATGATAGCGGCTATTAACTCAGTACCTTTCCCTTTTCCTGAATAAAGTTCAGATATACCATAGGCTATTTCAACAGTATATTCATCAATAGTATCTAAGTAACAGTATCCGGCTAAATTATTATCTATCAAAAAAAAATAAATGTTCCGTTTCGTACTACGTAATTGTTTAATATACCATTTATAAAAATGATCCTTGGAAGGAGCTTGAGAAAATCCAGTCCACTCAATATTGGTTCTTTCACATTTTAAAACATAAAAAGATTCAAAATGGTCTAAAGTAGCTTCAACTAACATATAGTCTTTATCTTAAACGAACACTACTTGGTATATTCACAATTCTTTCTTCTAACCACACAGTATTTTCCAAACCATCCGTCTCACATCCACGAAACATCTCAAGTCTGTTCATCAATTCCCAAACGGGGCGGGTCATTACACCATGATCGTTCGTATATTCAAGGAAAGACTGTTGGGCCCGGCGGTCTTTCAAAAGTACAGCGTTCAACCAATAGTTAGAACGGCTGTTCGCAGGCTCAACAACAAACTCAACATCAGGAATACGAGAAAAGAACTCACGATACCGTTCTGCTGTCTCACGTTTATTGGAAACGTACCTGTCAAGATTCTCCATTTGGGCACAACCCAATGCGGCGTTGATATTAGGCATACGGTAATTGTAGCCGATATGATCATGAACAAAGGCCCAACGGTGCGGAACTTTGGCTTGGGTTGTCAAATGTTTGGCAAACTTGCCCAGCTCTTCGTCCTGGAAAAGCAACATCCCCCCACCACCGGTAGTGATCGTTTTATTACCATTAAAACTGATGGCTCCCACTCTTCCGAAAGTACCCGTATGACGGCCTTTATAGAAACTACCGATACTTTCGGCCGCATCCTCGACAAGTTCTATATGATATTCGTTGCACACTACCGACAATTCGTCAATCTTCATAGGATGCCCGAACGTATGCATAGGAACACAAGCCTTGATACGGCGTCCCGTCTTCTTATTATAACACTGCCCATTCCTTACTTCCGCATGCCCAGACAACCATCTTTTTACAGCAAGAGGAGAAAGCCCCAAAGTATCTCTATCCACATCAAGAAATACAGGATGTGCACCAATATAACTGATGGCGTTACAGGTAGCGATAAAAGTAAGAGCCTGAGTTAAAACTTCATCATCACGCTCGACACCGACAAGAAGCATACCCATGTGTAATGCATTAGTACCACTTACACAGACAACAGCTCTTTTTGAACCCGTATAGCAAGCAACAAGCTCCTCAAAGCGATCGACAAATTTGCCCACACTCGAAACAAAAGTAGTATCAATGCATTCTGCAAGGTATTTTTTTTCGTTACCGATAAATAAAGGAGCGTGCAACGGGACAAATTCATCCGTACCAAACAAGTTATGGATGAAAGTAGTTATATTATTATACATACTTGTAAACATTACATTTTCTGATCCAGATTCTTTCCTTTCTCCACGTGTTCGAAATTGGGAAGGAATCTTTTAAGCGCAGTCACGATATCAGACTTATGACAGTCCGGAAAGGCAAAGAGAGACTCCAGTTCATCAAAGAAGGAATCCAATTCAGACAAAGGACGTTTACTGACATCCTCAATCACGCCCAAAGAAGAAAAACGTTCCAGGTTCAACCGCTCACCGGGCACATAGAACTCTTCATAGCCTTTCTCACCCGTGGTATCACTTTTAAAATAAACAACAGGATATATCTTGCTGTCATCCGCCATTTCGGCAGCATATCTTCTGGCTTCTTCATCTGTAGCACACTCTTTCTTTTCATAGCCCAGAGTGCGGAGGAAACGGTCACAGATAGAAGAAAAAGTGATCATCTTTTCCTCACCCAGCTTTGGAAAGAAAATCTCTCCGTTATTCCCAAGAATACAGGCAAGCATACAGATCTGGCCGCTTTCTTCAGGTGAAACGAAATAACGTTTCACGTCATTGGGGGCAGCCAGAGGCTGTTTCTTCATGATACGGTCAATAAAACCGGCCAATAGGGAGCCATTGGAAAAGGCGACGTTGGCAAAACGGGCAGTAGTGACTTTAAATTTAGAAGAGTACGCCATTATCATATCTTCCATGATACGTTTACTGGCACCCATTATATTCACAGGATTGGCAGCCTTATCCGTAGAAACACAAAAGAAATGATGGGGAGGAAATTCCGATAACAGATCAAGCAGTTTTTTGGCTTTTATTACATTATTTTCAATCAGAGCCTGTACCGAATATTCATCTTTCTCACTCCGTACATGCTTGTGTGCCGAAAAGTTGGCTACAATATCAAAACCCTGCTCCTTACGGAACATTCGCTCGAAGATGGGATCTGCAAAATTCAATGTATAAGTACGATACTCGTCCGGAATATACAGACCGTAAGTGGAACGCAAATCGCGGGTGAGTTCGGCCAATCCATTTTCGTTTAAATCGATCACAACAAGTTTGGAAGGCTTAAAAGGAAGAATGGCTTTTATATAGGAAGAACCGATGGAACCCGCACCACCAATCACTAATAAACTCTTACCTTCAACCTCTTGGCGAAGACGATCACTGTTTGCTGCAATATCGGGAGCAAACATGCTGGAACGACGAAAAGTGATATGATCGCCGATAAAATTATCTACATTAAGCATATTTATATTATTCTTCAAAAATGCATACAATCAATCTTCTACCTCACTACACGGATACCGATTATCTTCCATTGTCTGCAATGTCTCCATCACTTCCAATTCTTCTTCTGAAAGTGCCCTATTTTTCCAGCTATCCATTATTTGATGTGCTTCTTGTGCTAAATCCTCCTCGAATACCTCGCCATAGCAATAAGTCAGCAATTGGCATTTCAATAGAGAAGCGGGAAGATGGTCCAATACGGCAAAAGAGCGATCTAAAATGCTTTGTATCTTAGATTCTTTGTCGCCATCATTGTAAATGGTAGCATTATAGCCCATTAACAGGGACAGACAAATCGCTGCTTCTTCCTCGGATGTGGCACCTTTCATAGAGAAAAGGGCTTCGGACAAGCGAAAAACTTCGGTGTTCAGTTGACGGAAATGATCGGTATAGATGGGAGAACCATCCATACCCAAATAAAGCAACTCACGGGCAATGTGTTGCAGATTTTGGACTTGATTCATATAATTTTGAAATTACGAATTACGCTGAAAGAATACGAAGGTAACTTTTAGGTACTTTGACGCTGGCAGAAAGAACTCCGTGGATACGAATCACTACGTAAGTACGGTTGGCAAGGCTGGACAATTCACCCTCAATGCCACAAAACTCTCCTTTGACGACCTGCACTTTTGTACCAACAGTAAGGGGAAGATCATCAAAAGTTACATTTTCCGGAGCTAAATCCATCACAAACTTGAAATCTTCCATCTGTTTGTTGGGAACGATCAACAAAGTATGGGTATAGAGATCCTTCATATAATAAAGAGGAACATGATCATCCTTCGTGATAGACCAGGCACGGTCTTTCGTGGTCCGGACAAAAATAAGATTCTTGATAACAGGAACTTCTACCCTACGACGACGATATTTCAGTTGACGGATGACAAATTGTGTTGGAAGAAAGTATTCTATTCCAAGCTTTTCTAAAGCATTGCGAACAGAAAACTCCTGATCCTTCTTTGTCCGAGCGGCAAACCAATACTCCTGTTGTTCAGACATTTATTAGTGGATATTAAAAGTCGAGAGGTTACTTTCGGGTGCGCTACGCGGTTTGGACGAGACATCTTTTCCCATTCAAACCGTAAGAATTTCCGAAACTATTTTTAGTGGTAAAACGAATGAAATTGTTTCAAAAAACGTTCGTTTATAAACACAAAGGTAAGGCACATTTTTATAACAACAAAATATTTTTATAAATAAATTGAGTTTTTCTTTCTTTATCTATTTTAGTATACTGATTATAAGAGTATTATATACATGAAATAGAATCTTTATATATGTGTTTTTTCTATAAGAACATGATTTTTAGAAAAGGTCGAAAAAAGGTGTTCCAAAAGACGAACGTTTTTTGAAACACCCCTCCCCTTTTCTTCCATCTACTTTATATTACGTATCTGTTTGTAGTCCAATAGGTAAGTACCCTAGCTTCCTATCATTTACACAAAAAAATTTCTCCTTACGCGCGAGACGACACCTACTTTAGAAAACAGGTTCTTCGTCAAGTTTGGTGGTAAGTTTTCTTTTACTCATGGAATCTAATTCAGTTTTCGGAAGTGCAAGCCCTCGTTTATAGTTGACAAAAAAGCAAGTATCCCGGCTTTCGCCCGAAGTGTCCATTCGTGAGGTGAAGAAGCGAATCTTAGACTAAACTATCTGAAAATCAACATCTTTAAAAAGTAAGATTTCTGTCTTCAAAAGCTTTGTTTTAACACAGAGTTAAAGCTTGTTCTTTGGATGTGAATAAGAAGTTCTTTAAATGCAAAAGACTTGTTATTTGCGCACAAGAACCTGACAACCTGTAAAAGGCGTTAACAATGTTAATTGAAGAAAAGTATAAGGATGAAGATACCGGTTCAGACGGTGTAAATTCACTTCCAAAACTTGAGTTATCTTATTCAGTCGGTGTCTGTTTTTTCTTATTAAAGCAAGCAAAAAGGACAATTATCAACTTGGAGATAAAGAATTTACCACCAAATATGATTTAAATAGGCTATAAATAGTAATATGGAAAAAGTGAAAATCGGAGAAAACTCCAGAAAAGTATGACGAATACTTATACATGCAAGAAAAGTCTCTGTGAAAGAACTTTGCAGCTTGACCTGCCTGAATATAGACGATGTAATGCTTGCTGTCGGATGGTTGGCAAAAGAGAACAGTTCTTTTTATCGAAAAGAAAGCAGATTCTTTTTATGTCAGCGACGGTTCTGAGTATTACTTCTGCTTCGGATAGGACATGCAGATGAAAGAACGAGGGTGTGTCGAAACTCGTATTCACCACAGATTGCTCTGTGGTGAGTCATGACACACTCTCGTCGTTCTTTATTCTCCTTTTGCCTTCATCAGTTTCCCGGCTTTGAGGTCAATGTAGTAAAGCATTCCCCGGGCTATCTCCATGCGCCCGATCTCCTTACCCGGAAACTCGGCCAGCACTCCGAGCAGGTCTCCTGTCTCCGGATCATAACGCTGTATTTTCCCACTCTTCTGTACCGACATCAGTAATTCGCCTCCGTAGGCAAGCAGTCCGACCGGTTGAATATCATCGTACTTAAACACGGCATCGGAAGTGATATGTGTCTCTTCACCGAACACGATCTCCATTTTCGACGGAGTGAACACTTGCACACTCTTGTTGTACCAGTCGGTCAGATACATACGCCCGTCATACTCTGCCATACCATGGATACGGGCCTGATAGTCATATCCGACTCCTTCGGGCACTTTCACCTTTCCGATCCAGGGAACCCGGAACGCAGGTTCGGTAACGGCTTCGTAAATCCAATAGCCGCGAATGGTATTTTTATCACGTACCATCAGTCTCTCGCCACACTCACGAAGTCCGTAGCAATGGGTCATGCTATAAATATCGTCTCCCCACTTTCCGTCTGAACGCCCGATGGCATTGACAAACTGAAGGGTGCGACGGTCAAAAATATTAATACGGGAGTTGTACATACCCACAAAGATATAACGGTCAGAAACAGCCATGTCGCCTATCTCGGCATTAAAGGTCTCTTTGACACCTTTCCGTACCCATGAATCGATACGTCCGATCAGTTCGCCTGTCGTCAGGTTCAGCAACAGCACGGAACGGTCGGCGGCATTGGTATTGGCAACAAACAAAGTGTCCCCCTTGACCCGTACGGACCGGGGAGTGAAATTGGCCGGAAGCACTCCGGGAACAACCACTTCGCCGGCATCTGTAAAGGTGGTGTAAACCGGCTCTTGGGGAGAAGTACTGCCCTTATCCGAAGGTTCTTCGTCCTTGGAACAGGATATACACAGGGCAGATATCAATAATAACAGATATAAAAATTTCAAATTCATGCTTGATTGTTTTCTCACCACAGACGACACAGAAAGTTTTCTTCTCTTAAACCGTCATCCGGATATAGAGGAGTGTACAAACCTGTATAATCTGCAGCGAATCGTAATTATTCATTTTTTTAGTCCAGCTCGGATATTTCAACAAACATAACTTTCCCCTGTATCAGCCGGGGAGCATTGGCATTGCGTCCTGCAAGATAGAATGTATCATTATGGAACAAGAGGCGTCCGGGAGTTCCCAGCCCCACTCCTCCGGCAAAGGATGAATAAGAGCCGAGCTCTTTCCCGGTACGGAGGTCTACTCTCACGATGCGGTTATTTGCGCAGACAACATACATTTCGTTCTGAAAGAATCCCATACTGAGCGGTTTGTTCGGCATGCGATAAGAGCGCAAAAAGCGTACCGGCTCTCCCTTGACCGCCACGGTGGCGGGATCGATCACCAGGATGCGTGAGGTTTCGTAGTCGGACACATAGATCAAGCCTTCATGCCGCGCGACGGACTCAAGATTAAAACCGTTATTAGAAGACGTACTGTCCGTATTCTGAGCAAAGACAGGAACCTTAAAACGATTTTCAGGCGTACAATCTGAAATCTGCACCACTTTAATCTTCTGTTTGTCACGGATGAACAATTTATCACCGGCCACTTCGGCCGCTTCGCATTGCAACAGAGAACTCGACTGCCATCCGGTACGCCCGATGGTGGTCACATACGAATAATCGTTCCGTCGGAACAGGTCGATCCGGGACGAACGGTTCACCACAAAGATGTAATCGCTGCTGACCGCCACATCCATCACCTGATTGTCGAACTTCTCGTTTTTCCCGTTGTAGGTCCAGCCGGTCAGCGAATAAAGCAACTCCCCGGTCGAAGCGCGTACCACCCACACACCGTCAGAACCTTCGGCACGGTTGGCAATGAAAAGAGTATCGCCCGAACGCCGCATTCCCACCGGATTGTAATTTTGGGTCCCCACTCCGACAAAGGCGGCATCCAGCTCTTTATCGAAAGTCAATGTAAGGATGGAGTCAGTCGTGAAACTGAATCCGGGGGCACTATTTTTATCGCATGCGGCAAAGGTGAGCAGCAGGACTGCCAGTACCGTCAGTATATTATGTCTCTTCATCATAGCTCTATGTCGGGATTGTCGGCATCATTGATGCCGGGATTATAATCATTGTAACTCTTAAAGGGATTGATGATATAAGGCAGCATGCGGTGCTTCATCATGTAGCGATACACTTTCGGTACTATTTCATCGGGCACCGACCCGTAACACAGGCTGCTAGAATGACCATAGCCCAGACAGTGCCCTAGCTCGTGAATCCAGACATGAAGCACCCAGTTGCAATCGATTGCCACCCGGTTCTGGTAGAAGAATCCGGCCAGATATTCTTCACGCAATCCCAAAGCATTTCCTCCACCGAGCCCGGCGATACCGGAACCGGTAACCACTCCGAACACAAGACTTTGTTTATTGAGAATCGAATTCAGTAGCCCTTCACGGTCGATCTCCTTTCCTGCATCATTGTGAATGCTACCTTTGTAGTTCATCAATGAATCACGAAAAATTTCGGAACTGAACATGACAGCCATATTCACCGCCGATGTGGCATAGTAGCGGGCTGCATTTGCTGTCATGACTCCCCAGTTTCCACTGCCGTACTTTCCCATCTGGATACGGGTTTTCATCTTGATGGTCTTCAGCATATCGAATACGGAGTCGTTGCACGAAAGCAGCAATTCATACTGGTCGGGCGACAGTAGTGCCAGATTATTCACACGGACAGGCTTTCCACTCTTCGAAGCATAGACGACCTCTCCCATTTTCAATGGAGAATCAAGTTTGATGTTATAAAAACCGGGGACTTCCTCAAATTGCATCAATTGGATGGTGTCACGCAAATGGGGCATCGTCAGCCAAAGGGAGACTTCCTTGAAATCGTGCGCCATGCCGTTGAACAGCCGGAGCTTTCCATCCGCCATCGAAACATTAAAGGGGTTATTCACATAGAAGGCACGATCGGCGGAAACAATCTCGTCCACGCTTTCGCCATCTTCAAACATCTGTTCTCCCTGATCGAGAAACTCTTGTGCCGTCATCTTCGTCAAAGCAGGCGGAGTGCCAAAAGCATCGAGAATATCGGCTGTATCATCATCCTGACAGGCACACAGCGAGAATGCCAGAAGCGAGATACACAGAATTTGCTTTCTGTTCATAGTGTAGGGTTTATTCATTTTGAGGGCGCAAAGATAATATAAAAAATATTTTTCCCACAAAAAGATTCTTCCTGATAATCGGAGCGAAACATCGCTAATCGCATACCCGATTACCACACAGGCTTTTGGGCAGAAACGGTTTATAATAAAAAAATGGCCGATCTGCCAAATCCATAAATGATTCTTTGTAAATTTGCACATAGTTATTAGATAAACATTATGAAGAAACTCTTTTTATGGGCACTGTCAGCTTTGTTAACCCTTCCGGCAGCGACTCAAGACTTCGTCCCCGAAGCCTCGTTTTACGGCGAAAACTACTGGACACCCGACACACTGGGTAACCATCGCGCCATTGTTTCCGTGAACACTCCCGCCTCCGTAGCGGAAGCTTATATCCCCTGGCGCAGACGTGACGCCAATCCCGAACAAAAAGGGATTATTGTGATCAATGCATCTACCGGCAAAGCGGTAGACAATGTACTTCCGGTGGAAATCAACCGTGAATACGGACGCATCCGATTTGACGCAAGCGGAAATGCCGGAGATTATTATGTGTACTACCTCCCCTACCACACCTCGGGAGGGCCCTATCCGAAAGTAAACTATCCTCAGCAACCGGATAAGGCGGATCCGCAATGGAAAGCAACCTGTAAAGCCACTCCGGCCGGAAAGGCGGTACAAGCCAAGCTGGTACGTTTCGAATCGCTGGGCAGTTTCAACAGCTTCTATCCGATGGAAATCATCGCCACAGCACAGGAGAAGCAGGCATTGATCGATGCTAACAGCAACAAGCCTTTCCTGCTGTTGCCCGAAGACCGTAAATATCCCATCCGCATGTTCGATGATCTGTCATACCGCCAGGTGACGCAAGGAGCCACAGGCGAGTTTTTCGGTGAAGCGGATCTGAACGAATACTATGTGCTGCAACTGGGACTGTGGGCATTCAAGAATCCGGTGAACGGAGTCAAAGTAACCTTTACCGACCTGAAAGGAAAGAACGGAAGTATACCTGCATCAGCTCTTACGTGTTTCAACACAGAAGGAACCGACTGGCTGGGACGCCCGATACATCCGGAGGTAAACGTCGGCAAAGGCCGTGTACAACCTTTATGGATCGGCATCCAGATGCCGGAACATGCCGGCAGAGGGATCTACCGGGGCACGGTCACCGTGAGCGACCTGAGCGGTGCTTCACAGGAAGTGAACATAGCCATTAACCTGTCGGACAACGTACTGGTAGACAAAGGAGACGGAGACTTGTGGCGTTTGTCACGTTTGCGCTGGCTGAATTCACAGTATGCAGTCAATAACCGGCCGGTGAAGCCATTCATTCCGATAAAGGTGGCAAACCGTACAATCAGCGTGCTGGGACGCAGCGTCACTGCCGGCGAACTGGGACTGCCGGCTTCCATCCAGAGTTACTTCACCGAAGAGATGACTTCCATAGGCAAAGAACCCAAAGACATTCTGTCACAACCGATGGAATTTGTCATTCGCCAGAATGGAAAACCACTGCCCGTCGCCATCACTTCACCGCTAAAGTTCGGCAAGAAGGAAGACGGAACGGTAAGCTGGACCGCTACCGGAAAAGCAGGGGCACTGGACATAACAGTACTTGCAAGTATGGAATTCGATGGTTTCATGAATTATCAGATCAAAGTAAAGGCTGCCGAAAATACATCGGTAGACGATATAGCCCTGTTAACTTCCATGCCGGCAACAACGGCCAAATATCGTTTGGGAATGGGTTATGAAGGCTCATTGCGCCCGAAAAGCGACCAATGGAAATGGAATGTGGAACGGAATCAGGAAGGTTTCTGGTTTGGCGATGTAAACGCCGGCATGCAATGCCTGTTCCGTGCAGAGAACTATCGCCGTCCGCTAAACACAAACTTCTACAAAATGCAACCGTTGAACATGCCTCCATCCTGGTTTAACGACGGTAAAGGCGGCATCAGCTATAAAGAGAAAGGAAACCAGGTAGACATCAAGACATACAGTGGCAGCCGTACCCTCCAAAAGGGCGAAGAGCTGAACTTCGACTTCTTGGTACTGGTAACTCCCTTCAAGCCCATCGACACGATGAAGCAATGGACCGACCGCTACTACCACGGATACCAGCCTGCCGAGAAACTGAAAGAGGGCGACGCACACGCCTACCAGGCTGTAGACGTTGTGGGAGAAACAGGAGCAAACGTTATCAACCTGCATCACGGCAATGCGGTGAATCCGCATATCAACTATCCTTTCTTCCGCCCTGCCTTCATGAAGCAGTACGTAGACGAATCGCATGCCAAAGGATATAAAGTGAAAATATACTATACGGTACGCGAACTGACGAACCATGCACCGGAGCTGTTTGCCCTGAAGAGCCTTGGACACGAAATCTTCTCACCGGGCAAGGGAGGAGGCTATGCCTGGCTACAGGAACATCTGGACGGCGACTACATCGGAGCCTGGTTTGTAGATGCTTACAAGGATGCGGCAATCGTGAACACCGGCATTTCGCGCTGGCACAACTTCTATGTGGAAGGACTGAACTGGCTGACAAAAAATGTCGGCATCGACGGAGTCTATATCGATGACTTGGCTTTCGATCGTAACACGATGAAACGCATCCGCCGGGTACTGGAAAGTAACCGTCCCGATCCGCGCATCGATGTCCATTCAGCCAATCAGTTCAATCCGGCCGACGGTTACATCAACAGCATATTCCTTTACATGGAACACATGCCTTACTTGGACCGCCTTTGGTTTGGAGAATACTTTAAATACGAAAAGTCACCGGAATACTGGCTGACAGACGTATCGGGTATCCCCTTCGGCATGATGAGCGAAATGTTGCAGGATGGCGGCAATCCTTACCGGGGCATGCTGTACGGGATGACCGCACGCGAACCGATGGAATCCGTCCCCTCACAACTCTGGAAGGTGTGGGATGCATTCGGCATAAAAGACAGCCGCATGATGGGCTATTGGGTATCCTACAATCCAGTGAAGACAGGACGCAATGACATTCTGGCAACCTCGTTTGTGAAAGATGGCAAAGTAATGATTGCCATTGCCAGTTGGGCAAAAAAAGACAGTGATATAAAACTGCAGATAGATTGGGAGAAACTGGGCATTGACGCTGATAAAGCCAGGCTGACGGCTCCTGACATCAAAGGTTTCCAGGAAGGATTCAGCCTGTCGCCAAAAGATAAAATAAAAGTTCCCAAAGACAAAGGATTCATCTTTATTCTGGAATAAAAGTAGATACATGGATGGGGGCGTGCCGAAAATGCTGACCAGGCGGGAAAGTACATCCCGGCACACCTCCATTTTTAAACTGACTCAGTCTAATTTTCGAAGCTAATATATAAAAAAACAGACATATTAGAAGAATCCACAAGATTGACAAAATTCACTTGCAGCCAATGCTACGGCCTCAGGTTCAATTGTAAAAAACAAAATTTTCCGGTATCGGATTTTCTTTCTTTTCCTCGTCATCCTCACGCTGAGAAGCAGTTAACAGTAATACTCCATAGTCCGTGTCATTATCAGTCTATTGTTGTTGATATTATATAAAAAATGTTTTTGATTCTGAGCATAAGTCCACACTGCAAGTCCTGCTCTTTATCATACTTAGATAGATGCCTTAGTAATTCTCAATAATAACATTCCCGAATATATCTTTTTTAATAATTTGCTTTTTCCCATGATTATCTTCGATTATTTTATTACCGAATATATCTGTCTTAATGGTCTTTTTATAACCTTTATTATTTTCAATGACAGTATTTCCAAAGATATCTTTTTTGATGCTTTTCCTATTACCGCGATTGTCCTCAATGACAGTATCTCCAAAGATGTCTTTCTTAATGGTTTTCCTATTACCGCAATTGTTCTCAATGACAGTATCTCCAAAGATGTCTTTCTTGATAGTTTTCCTATTACCGTGATTGTCCTCAATGACAGTATCTCCAAAGATATCTTTCTTGATAGTTTTCCTATTACCGCGATTGTCCTCAATGACAGTATCTCCAAAGATATCTTTCTTAATGGTTTTCCTATTACCGTGATTGTCCTCAATGACAGTATCTCCAAAGATGTCTTTCTTGATGGTTTTCTTTCCTTGATTAGTTACCGAATGTCCATGATTATTTCCGATAGAATTTGCACCATAACTCCCTGTTATCCGAGGGATCAGAATAAACTGAACTGTAAATAGAATAAATAAAATCTTTTTCATGATGTTTTTTTTAGGTTTGCAACAAAAGTAAAGCAGGAAAATCATACCTGATCTGTGAATTCTATAATTACTTATAGGGAAAAACCTAAATTTATATGGATTTAAACGGTAAGAACTTATAAAGTACCCCAATTCGCACATCAAAAATCAAGCATCTATACCACTAAAATCAGTACATATCGGGACATCCACTCCAGAGTGAATACTAAAATAATCTGCAAGTAACGTTTGGCAATAAGAAAACAATCAGCACATGCAAATAGCATAAGCATAAATAGAGTTTTTTTTCTTGGAAAAGCTGAAATAAGAACTGGTACCTATATAGATAAAGTGGATGGTAAAAAGATATTATTTTTTCGGCTCTGCATAAACGATATAACGTGCAGAGTCTTCTTCATCAGGTAACAAGACCGCATTGGTATTATCCGTCACCCATTATAGCACACGGATAAGCATTCGGATATTCTTTTTGCTCAGAAAACAAATCGTTATACAGTCGAAATATCTTTTGTTTATCCTTCTTATCTTCATAAGTAGGTTGTGAATAGAGTAAGCAGAGGTAATTGTAAAGTGAATTGTAGCTATGACTCATGCATAATAAAATAATCCCTCAAAATTTAGGGACGATCCCGAATTCAGATATGATCCTTTACTCCCTTTTCTTTAAGAGGTTCCTGGCGTTTTTTTAAAATTTTCCTAAAATCATTGATTATCAAGGAAATTAGCAAATACAGTTCTTACATTCGACTAAATTAGTCTTGATTTAAATTATATATCTATTTCTTTAATGCGTTCCAACTGCCTATTTAGAAAGTAGTCAGAATACTTAGTGTAATCCCCCGTTTCATAAAATCGAATCAACCCTTTCCTGTAATTCAAAATATCAGCATCTTTTGCTGAATATACAGGAATAATATCAGCATTCATCATGACAACACTTTCTATCATGCGAGAAGTTCTTTTATTCCCATCTATAAAAGGTTGCAGCCGTGCAATATTACAATGTAAGAAAACTGCCTTTTCCAATGGATTAGTATAAACATCTTGCTCATATAATATCTCTCCCAATTTACTTTTTATTTCTTGCAAATCTTTTGGAGGAGCATAATCAGTACCGCTGATCCTAACTGCACGTGTCCTTAAAAAGCCTGATTCCTCATTAGAAACCAAACCTGTGAAAATAGATTGATGAAGTCTGAAAAGAGTACGTTCATCTATAATCTCCTTATTTTTCTCTTGATGAATATATTCCAGTTCGGAAATGAATGTATTATATAGATTTTTCAGCATTTTAGCATCTTCATATTTTTTTTCGGAAGTGATGCCGTCCTTAAGCAATGCTTCTGTTTCAACATAGGTATAGGTATTACCCTCTATTCTCCCCGAATAATAGCACCATACAACAGCCAAGTCTTTTATCTCGCTTGAGTAAAGTTCCGACAGTTTAGCCAAAGGGCTTTCAAGAATGAATGTTGCTTTTTGGCATTGTTCCTTATTGAAGATATGTTTCATATATCCTATCTATTGCTTAAAAGAGAGATTTTATTTCTCGATTTCATTATTATGCAAAACTACTAAAAAGTACTTAGATACAGCACACTTCCATTATAAAAGTTCTATTCTTAACACCCACCTCTAAGTTTTTGGCACACGCCACATCCTTGTCTATATAATCAGTAAAAATCTTTCCCCATCTTAACGCATAATAACACACGGCCTTTATATCCGGGAATTGCTTGAACAGGATTCCAGCCCTCCGTTTTTGGCTGTCCGTCCACTTGCCCGGTGCCTTGAACAGTAGATACCGGCTTCTAGCCAACAATTGCCTAAGAGTATCCTCAAGGAAGAGGATGAAGCAAGTTGCTCAGGAGACATGATTGACTAAATCAAAGTAAGCGAGTATGCCTGAAGGGAGGAACATAGTCAAGATTTTTACGGTGAGCCCCTTCTAATCCTAAAAAGAAAAAACTCTTGTAACATATACTGAAATTCAGTTAGTTACAAGAGTTTTTTAAGAGGTTCCTGGCGGATTCGAACCGCCGTACACGGTTTTGCAGACCGCTGACTAAGCCACTCATCCAAGGAACCTTGTTTCTCGTTTGCGGTTGCAAAGGTAGTACAAATTTTGAAACTACCAAACTATCTGCAACAATTTTTCTTTGTATTCTTTTTCTTGGACGAGCACTCCTTCTGCTTCTTTTCCATCATATCCTTTAATTCACAGCCACTTGCACAACTCGCACAAGGGTTATCATTTTCCTTCACACGACGAAAAAAAAGATAAATACCATAAAGAATACGGGCTACGCACAATACAATCAGTAGCCCGACTACCCATTCCTGCCAATTCATAAAAACATTCCTCCTATCTGATAGACGGCAAATGAAACAAGCCATGCCAACGCCGTGGTATATCCTGCCGTGAAGATAGCCCACTTCCAACTACCGGATTCCTGCTTGATGGCTACCAACGTGGCAATGCACGGGAAGTAGATTAACACAAACAGCATATAGCTAAATGCCGCAAGCGGTGTAATCGGAATTCGTTCGGCCAAACTGACTACATCGGCATCGGCATCATTTGTATAGAGTACGCCAAGTGTACTTACCACCAATTCTTTGGCACCGACACCGGAGAGCAAACCGATACTCAGCTTCCAGTCGAAGCCCAACGGTTTGAGCACAGGCTCCACTGCCTGACCGATTTGACCAATATAAGAATTTTCCTGCTGTTCTGCCTGGGTAGGATAAGCATCGTGATCGGGATAATACCCCAAGAACCAGATAATGATAGAAGCAATCATGATGATTCCTCCCATCTTTTTGAGGTATTGCGCACCTTTCTCCCATGTATGGCGGAAGATGGATTTCATGGTCGGCATACGATAAGGAGGGAGCTCCATCACAAACGGAGTATCATCCCCTTTGACCAGAAAACGACTGAACAGACGCGCCATGATAACTGCCAATGCAATGCCGATAGCATAAATAGCCAATAGGACCAAGCTACCATTCTTTGGGAAAAAAGCACCGACCAATAACAAATAGATAGGCAAACGGGCACTACATGACATCAATGGATTAACAAGCATGGTAATCAAACGGCTCTTTCGGTTTTCAATAGTACGCGAAGCCATAATAGCAGGTACATTACAACCGAAACCCATAATCAAAGGAATGAACGACTTGCCATGCAACCCCATCTTGTGCATGATCTTATCCATAATAAAAGCTGCACGAGCCATATAGCCCGAATCCTCCATCAAAGAAATACAAAAATATAATATCAGGATATTAGGCAAAAAGACGATAACTCCTCCTACTCCACCAATAATACCATCAATCATCAGATCCTTCAGCGGACCTTCAGACATATTATCCCTGATCAGATTCCCCAGTGCCTCAACGAGCCATTCGATACCCATCATCGGATATTCACCGATCACAAAGGTACCTTCGAACATCAGATACATAAAAAGAAAGAAGATGGGATATCCCCAAATGCGATGGGTTACAATAGAGTCGAGCACCTTGGTTGTCTGTTCCTGCTCCAGGTGGTTATCGGTAAAAGTCTCTTTCAGAGCACCACTGATAAAACCATATTTGGCATCAGTCAAAGCCGACTCACTATCTTCATTCATCGTCTCCTGAATGCGACGGGCTGCTTTATCCCGCTTCTTTTCTACTTCCACAGCATTGGGCAGAGTATGAATAAAACGTTCTATTTCCGGATCATTCTCCAATAACTTGATAGCAAGATAACGAGTAGAATACTTGTGACGGATAAACTCGTTCTTCGAAATCTCCTCTTTCACTGCATCAATGGCTTTCTCCAAATCGGGTCCATGATTGATATGAATATGGCGGAACACTTTACCCACCGGTTCTTTGCCATGGGTATAATCAGCCGGATGTTCACCATGGTCTTTAAAATTGGGTAAGGACTGGTGCCAATCCATAATTTCCTTTGCCACCTCCGGATGTATATGCCCTTTTTTATCAATAAAGTCGGCACCTTCATAAAGGTTGATGACTACATGAAAAAGACGGTCCACACCGATATTCCTTTTACAGACAGTAGGCACCATCGGAACTCCGAACAACTTTCCTAACAGGAGATAGTCAAGCGTATTACCACTGGCTTCCAGTTCATCATACATGTTAAGAGCCACTACCATACGTACATTCATATCAATAAGCTGGGTAGTGAGATAGAGGTTACGCTCCAGATTTGAAGAATCAACCACATTGATAATCACATCAGGTGTCTCGTCGATAATATGACGGCGCACATAAATTTCTTCGGGAGTATAGGCAGACAAAGAATAAGTACCCGGCAAATCAACTATTTTGAAGTGATAACCCTGGAAATCAAAATACCCTTCTTTAGCATCTACCGTCACACCACTATAATTACCCACATGTTCGTGAGCACCTGAAGCCAGATTGAAGAGAGACGTTTTACCGCAATTCGGGTTACCGACCAACGCCACATTAATCGTGCGTCGCTTTCCAAGAGCAACCCGTTTCAAGTCTTCCTCCTTCACATCGATATCTTCAGTAAGCCCCTGATGATAAGCAGCCTCCTGTGTTTGTGACTTTGCCTCCTGCTCGCTGATAATCTCAATCATATCAGCCTCCTGTCGTCGCAGAGAGATTTCATAACCCATTATTTTGTATTTGATCGGGTCTTTCAATGGAGCATTAAGCAATACTTCTACGGTTTTACCTTTGATAAAGCCCATCTCCACAATTCGTTTACGGAAGCCACCGTGTCCCAAAACTTTTACAATGACTCCTTTCTCACCTGTTTTTAATTCGGACAATCGCATAGTGTGTGTACCTCAAAATTTTCCGCAAAGATAATTCATAACTTTGGGGCATGCAAATTATTTAGATTGTTTTTAAATAAGGAAGATTTCTTATCATTATTAGCAAAACTATTATCTTTGCAATATGATACAAAATAGAGTAGCACAATACATCGAAAAAGAGAAGCTGTTTTGTCTGAATGACAAGGTATTGGTGACATTAAGCGGAGGGGCCGACTCTGTGGCATTGCTACGTCTCCTGCTATCAATGGGGTATACCTGCGAAGCTGCTCACTGCAATTTCCATTTGCGGGATAAAGAATCGGACAGAGACGAAGCTTTTGTGCGCCGATTATGCCATGAATCAGGGGTTCTTTTACACATAGAACATTTCGATACAACCCAATACGCCGCAAAGAAACATATTTCTATTGAGATGGCTGCCCGGGAATTACGTTATGAATGGTTCGAAACGCTTAGGAGACAACGTGAAGCCAGTGTTATCGCAACAGCGCATCATAAAGATGACAGTGTAGAAACCGTATTGTTGAACCTGATTCGCGGTACGGGTATCAACGGATTACTCGGAATTCGTCCACGAAACGGTAACATTGTTCGCCCTTTACTTTGCCTGAGTCGCGAAGAAATAATAGCCTATCTGCAATATATCGACCAAGATTACGTAACGGACAGCACCAATCTTTTGGATGAATATACCCGGAATAAGATTCGTTTAAACTTATTGCCCCTGATGAAAGAGATCAATCCATCGGTGAAAGAGAGTATCATCCGCACTACCAACTATCTGAATGACGCAGCAACTTTATACAATCAAAGTATAGGGGAGGCGCGTAAACGTATATTGACCCCCGAAGGCATCCGGATAGAAGCCTTGCTGCAAGAACCGGTACCCGAAGCCATTTTATTCGAAGTATTACACCCGCTAGGATTCAACACGACCCAAATAGATAATATAAGGCAAACGCTCGACGGACAACCAGGAAAAACCTTCCTTGGTAAAGGATGGAGAGTCATAAAAGACCGTGACCTGTTATTAATCGAAGAAGATACAACTGCAGAAAAGTCCCAGCCACCTTTCCGGTTAGTTATGGAAGAGTACGATTATACTTCTGAATTTATAATTCCAAAAGATAAAAACACGGCTTGCTTCGATGCTGACAAAATAAATAAAACATGGGAGATACGCAAGTGGAAACCAGGAGATGTTTTTATACCTTTCGGAATGACCGGTAAAAAACATGTCAGTGACTACCTGACGGATAAAAAATTCTCTTTGAGTGAAAAAGAAAAGCAATGGATATTATGCTTTGGAGAACAAATAGCCTGGCTGATAGGAGAACGTACGGATAACCGATTTAAGGTAAACGAGAACACAAAGCGGGTAATAATAGTCCGAATCGTTTCCGAACATTCAGATTTTATTGAGGAATAACCTAAAGATACGAAGCATAAATTTGAGGGTGCAAATAGTAAACTCTTTATAGGATAAATTGTATCTTTGTGAATATAAACCTTGAAAATATATGATTGATCTGGCCTGTAAACTTCCGATAGAGATACAGATGTAATAATATCTGCGATTTGACTGACAGATGGAAGATGGTTAAAGCCTGGAGTGAAATTCAGTACAGAGTAAAGAAATATAAATCATTGGTTGACAAAATAATAATAAACTAAACGCTTATTTGCTATGAAAGGAAAAAAGAATCTTTTAATTCTATTCTCCTGTGTTCTTACAGTAATTATCGCAGGACTGTTCGCTTGCACACGCAGCGCAAAAGAAATTATTCCGTCATCGGAATATGCTCCTTATGTCAATGCTTATACAGGTGGAGTCATTTCTCAATCTTCTCCCATACGAATCGAACTGACTCAAGATCAACCAATGGTAGACCTTAACAATGAACTGAAAGACTGTCCGTTCAGTTTTACTCCATCGTTAAAAGGCAAAGCTTATTGGGTGAGTAATAACACCATCGAATTTCTTCCGGAAGAAGGAGAACTAAAGCCGGGCAAGTTATATCAAGGCTCGTTCCAACTAGGCGATTTTGTCGAAGTGGATAGCAAATTGAAAGTTTTCGATTTCTCTTTCCGGGTACAAGAAAGTAATTTCACACTGCATACCGCTCCATTGGAAATAGCCTCTTCTTCACCCGATAAGGTAACCGTAAAGGGAGAAATCCGTTTTAGTGATAAAATGACTAAAGAACAAGTTGAAAAAATACTTTCCACTAACGGTACCTCTACAATCACCATAGGATCCACATCTAATCCATTAGAATATAGTTTCATTATCAGTAATATCCAAAGAAAAGAACAGGATTACGATCTTAAAATTACAGCAGACGGGGAACCTGTCGGAATGGACAGGAAACAAAGTGAGTCCATTACGATTCCTGCCAAAGACAGCTTCCGTTTCCTTTCCGCCGAACGTATCAGTCAGCCTGAGAACGGGATACAAATCGTCTTCTCTGATCCGGTTTCTGATACTCAGGATTTAAAAGGTCTAATCGAAATACCCGAGATTCCATCCTATATTTTCCAGATTACGGATAATAAGGTAAATGTTTATTTTGAAGCCGGTCATCTCAGTAAACTGACCCTGAAAATACATGAAGGAGTGAAAAACAATCAAGGCAAAGCATTGGGCGGTTCCCATTCTATCTCTTTCAGCGAACTGAACCTGAAACCTCAAGTCGAAATATCTTCTGCAGGTGCCATCATTCCCGATTCAAAAAATCTTGTAATTCCTTTCCGGGCTGTCAGTCTGTATGCTGTAGACCTACGGGTTATCCGCATTTTTGAGAACAATGTGCTAATGTTTATGCAAAATAACTCACTGTCCTCGGCCAACGAACTAAGACGATCGGGAAGACTGGTTTATAAAAAGACACTGTTTTTGGGTAAAGATCCTTCAAAAGATCTCCATAAATGGGAAAACTATTCCATCGACCTGGCAGGCCTGATTCATCAGGAACCGGGTGCTATTTATCGTGTTATCCTATCCTTCAAGCAGGAATATTCGGCTTATCCCTGCGGCAGTGGTGAGAATCCGAAAATGCAATTTTCCGAAGAAACCGAATCTCTGACCAAGGTCAAATCTGATATCCTTTCGGAAGAAGATGAAGCCGTCTGGGACAAACCGGAAACATATTATTACTTCAGCGGGAATGAAAATGCCGACTGGAGCCAATATCGATGGGATGAACGGGATAATCCCTGCCATCCGTCCTATTATATGACGTCCGACCGGATAGCAGCTTGTAACGTACTGGCTTCCAATATAGGTATGATCGTAAAACGTAATTCGATGAACAAACTTTGGATAGCCGTAAGCAATATTCTGGACACCAAACCGGTAGAAAAAGCTAAAGTCATTGTCTACAATTTCCAGTTACAGCCTATCGGAGAAGCATTGACAGATGCGGAAGGTTTTGCAATAATAGAAACGAAAGGAACACCTTTTATTGTAGTGGCAGAATCGGAAAAACAGAAAGCTTATGTAAAAGTAGCCGATGGAGAAGAGCAGTCTACCAGTCGTTTTGATGTAGGCGGCAAAGACATCCAAAAAGGCTTGAAAGGATTTGTATACGGTGAAAGAGGTGTATGGCGACCAGGAGACACCTTGCATATCTCGTTTGTTCTGGAGGACCGTAACAAACGTATTCCGGATAAACATCCCGTAACTTTGGAGCTTTACAATCCAAGAGGACAATTTTACAGTAAACAAATTTCAACCAATGGGCTGAATGGTTTCTATGCATTCAAGGTCCCGACACAACCGGAAGATCCCACCGGATTATGGAACGCTTATGTAAAAGTAGGAGGTACCGCTTTCCACAAATCACTCCGTGTGGAGACCATAAAGCCGAACCGTCTGAAAATAAACCTGAAACTGCCCGGAGAGATTCTGAAAGCTGCGGATAAAGAAGTACAAGCACATCTTTCATCAGCTTGGCTGACCGGAGCAACGGCATCGCGTCTGAAAGCAAAAGTCGAAATGTCTCTGTCGAAAGTCAATACACAATTCAAGAACTACGAGACATACATCTTTAATAATCCGGCAACAGAATTCACATCAATAAGAACCGATATTTTCAACGGTACCCTGGATGAAAATGGTAATACCGGGTTCATGCTGAAACTTCCGACCTCTGAGAATGCTCCGGGAATGCTTCGTGCCAATATCACGACTCAGGTATTCGAACCGGGCGGAGATGCCAGTATCCAGACTCTGTCAGTTCCCTACTCTCCTTTCCCGTCATACGTGGGTATCAATCTGAACCAACCACAAGGCAGATATATCGAAACAGACAAAGAGCATATTTTTGATATCGTAACGGTCAACTCCGACGGAAAGCCGGTAAATCGTTTCGGTCTGGAATACAAAATATACCGCATCAGTTGGAGTTGGTGGTGGGAAAACGACAACGAATCATTCGAAACATACATCAACAGCAGTTCCATCACCCCCGTAGCTACGGGAAGACTCAACACAACAGGCGGCAAAGGACAATTCAGTTTCAAAGTGAATTATCCGGATTGGGGACGCTATTTGGTTTACGTCAAAGACCGTGAAAGCGGACATGCTACAGGAGGTACCATCTACGTGGACTGGCCTGACTGGCGAGGGCGTTCTAATAAGAGTGACCCGAGTGGCATCAAAATGTTATCTTTTTCCATTGACAAAGACTCTTACGAACCGGGAGAAACCGTAACAGCCATATTACCGGCATCTGCCGGTGGAAGGGCCCTGGTTACGCTCGAAAACGGTTCGTCTGTAATTCAACGGGAATGGATCGAGGTATCAGGGAAAGAAGACACTAAATATCAATTTAAGGTAACCCCTGAAATGGCTCCGAATGTTTATCTCCATATCAGCTTGCTACAGCCCCATGCACAGACGGTGAACGATCTTCCTATCCGGATGTACGGCATTATGCCGGTATTCGTGACCGACAAGCAAACCGTTCTTGAACCGCAAATCAAGATGCCGGAAGTACTTCGTCCCGAACAGGCATTCAACCTGACCATAAACGAGAAACATGGCAGGCCGATGACATATACACTTGCCATTGTAGATGACGGTCTATTAGACTTGACCAATTTCAAGACACCGGATCCCTGGAATAATTTTTATGCCCGCGAAGCATTGGGAATCCGTACGTGGGATATGTACGACGATGTATTAGGAGCCACGGCAGGAAGCTATGGATCAATGTTCAGCACAGGTGGTGACGAGACACTGAAGCCATCGGACCCAAAAGCGAACCGCTTCAAACCTGTTGTGAAATTTATCGGTCCTTTCAGTATCGGTAAGGGGAAAAGCCGTACGCACCAAATCACTTTACCCATGTATGTAGGTTCTGTCCGTGCTATGATAGTAGCAGGTCAGGACGGAGCATACGGAAATGCCGAAAAGACAGTTCCGGTACGTACCCCTTTGATGATTCTTTCAACATTGCCACGAGTTTTGAGCACCAATGAAGAGATTGAAGTACCAGTCAACGTATTTGCATTGGAAAACAATGTAAAGAACGTCAACGTATCCATACAAGCTTCCGGTGCAGGAATACAAGTGACAGGTAACAAGCAACAAACGCTTACCTTCACTCAAACGGGTGACCGCCTGATCTTTTTCAAGTTAAAGACAGGTACGAAAACCGGAAAAGCCACCATTCATCTTACTGCCAACGGAAACGGACAAAACACCAAAGAGACCATTGAGATAGAGGTTCGTAATCCGAATCCGGTGGTCACCCTGCGTGAAAGCCAATGGGTGGAAACCGGAAAGAGCGAAGAACTCAATTATCAGTTAAGCAGTGGCTCGGAAGAAAACAGTATACAGCTCGAAGTCTCACGTATTCCGTCTGTCGACATCAGCCGCCGTTTTGACTTTCTCTACAATTATCAGCACAACTGTACGGAACAATTAACCTCTAAAGCTCTTCCTTTGCTATTTATCAGCCAGTTCAAAACAGTAGACAACGAAGAATCGGAAAAGATAAAAGTCAATGTACAGGAAGCTATCCGTCAGCTATACGGACGCCAGCTACCGAACGGAGGTTTCGTTTATTGGCCCGGGAATGCCTCGGCAGACGAGTGGATCACCTCCTATGCCGGTATGTTCCTGATACTGGCACAAGAAAAGGGTTATGCAGTAAACAGTAATGTACTGAACAAATGGAAACGTTTCCAACGGGCAGCAGCCCAAAACTGGCAACCCGTTGCCCAAGAACAGAGCTGGTGGTATTGGCAGGCAGATTTCCAGCAGGCCTTCCGCCTCTATACATTGGCCATGGCCGGAGCACCAGAACATGGAGCAATGAACCGCATGAAAGAACTGCCTACACTTTCGCAACAAGCCAAATGGCGTTTGGCAGCCGCTTATGCACTCAACGGTAAAGAAAAAGCAGCCGGCGAACTGGTATTCAGTGCAAAAACGACTGTAGAACCCTATTCATCGAATAATTATGTATATGGTTCATCCGACCGGGACGAAGCAATGATACTTGAAACGCTATTGCTAATGAATCGTCAGCGCGAAGCCATGGAACAAGCTAAAATCGTTTCACATAATCTGACAAGAGAGACGTGGTTCAGTACACAGTCCACTGCTTTCTCACTGATGGCAATGGGACGTCTGGCAGAAAAGTTGTCCGGCACATTGGATTTCAGTTGGACACTGAACGGAAAGCAGCAACCGGCAGTAAAATCAGCAAAAGCAGTATACGAGACACCTATTTCCACTTCATCACGTGAAGGAAAGGTAATTCTGAAAAACAATGGAAAAGGAGCTTTGAATGCAGACCTGATCACACGGACCCAATTACTGAACGACACACTGCCTCCGATAGCCAATAACCTGCGGATAAGTGTAAAGTACGTTGATAATAACGGTTCACCGATAGATACGCATTCTCTGCATCAAGGGACAGATTTTATGGCAGTGGTAACTGTTGCCAATACCAGCGGTACAACCGATTATACAAATCTGGCATTAACACACATCATCCCTGCCGGATGGGAGATTTTCAATGAACGAATGACAGGACAGATTAGCACTTCTGCTCCTTATAGCTATCAGGATATCCGCGATGACCGGATACTGACTTACTTTAATTTGCAACAGGGACAAGCCAAAACATTTACCGTCCGGTTGCAGGCAACGTATTCCGGTGACTTTGTCATGCCGGCCATCCAGTGTGAAGCGATGTATGATGCCAATGTACAGGCAAGGACACAGGCAGGCAGAACTAAAGTTGTCAGACAAAGCATCGAATAAAAAAACTGATGAATCAGATTCTTAAGCCACACAATCTTCCCCCCTCCTTTCAAGGGAGGGGGTGGAAGATAAGTATCAAAAGTTGGTGGAAACCTGCCCTTTTCCTCCTTCTTGTCCTGTATATATTTTGCCTTCCCAGCCAATTATTCACCTCCCCTTACTCTACCGTCGTAACAGACCGGAACGGTGAACTTCTCGGTGCCCGTATCGCCACGGATGGACAATGGCGTTTTCCCCCGCGCGACAATATTCCCGAGAAAGTTGCCACTTGCCTGATTGAATTCGAGGATCGCCAGTTCTACCATCATTGGGGAGTCAATCCTTTGGCAATAGGCAGAGCCGTAGTTCAAAACCTCAAGCACAAACGTATCGTCAGCGGAGGAAGCACCCTTACCATGCAGACCATTCGGTTGGCTCGGAACAAGCCGCGTACATTCAAGGAAAAGCTGATTGAAATGGTATGGGCCACCCGTTTGGAATTTCGTAAATCTAAGAAAGAGATACTGTCACTTTACATTTCACATGCCCCCTTCGGAGGAAACGTAGTAGGACTGGATGCGGCCGCCTGGCGATACTTCGGACACTCGGCTGAAGAACTATCATGGGCAGAATCGGCCATGTTGGCTGTACTCCCCAACTCACCCGCCATGATCCATCTTTCGAAAAGTCGGCAAGCACTCCTCGATAAACGGAACCGACTATTGATACACCTGCATAAAAAAGGAATTCTGGATACTTCGACATATGAACTGGCCATCAGTGAACCACTTCCGCAGGAACCTTTACCTCTTCCACACATAGCGCCTCACCTGACAGACTATTTTTATCAAACCCGAAATGGAAAATACTCCGTATCGACCATCGACAGAGGTATACAGACTCAAATTGAAAGTTTGGTAGAACGATGGAACAGTGAATTCAAACGGAGTGACATCCGTAATCTGGCGATTCTTGTGATTGACATCCGGACGAATCAGGCGATAGCCTATTGTGGCAATGTACATTTCGACAAAGAGCAGAGCGGCAACCAAGTAGATGTCATCCGGTCGCCACGGAGCACCGGCAGTATTCTCAAGCCTTTTCTTTATTATGCCATGCTACAAGAAGGAGAAATTCTCCCAAATACTTTGTTGCCGGACATTCCCGTCAACATCAATGGGTTCACTCCACAAAATTTTAATCTGCAATTTGAAGGAGCCGTACCGGCCTCGGAAGCCATTGCACGCTCTCTTAACATACCTTCGGTAACAATGCTGCAACGTTACGGGGTACCTAAGTTCCACAGTTTCCTGAAACAAATCGGACTGACTACCCTGAACCGTCCCTCAAGCCATTACGGACTTTCTCTGATTCTGGGAGGTGCAGAAGCCACGTTATGGGATATCACTTCGGCCTATGCCAACATGGGACGCAGCCTCAACCGGTTACCTCAATTCCCGTGTACACTCCTCCTGTCGGATTCCATCTCCGTTCATCGCCCATCGTTTCAATCCGGAGCCGTCTGGCAGACTTTTGATGCAATAAAAGAAGTGAACCGACCGGAAGAAATAAACTGGCGTACCATTCCTTCCATGCAAACCATTGCCTGGAAAACCGGCACCAGTTATGGTTTCCGGGATGCCTGGGCAGTGGGTGTAACTCCTAAATATGCAGTGGGTGTATGGGTAGGGAATGCTACGGGTGAGGGAAAACCCGGGTTGGTTGGTGCCCGTACGGCAGGCCCTGTCCTGTTCGATGTATTCAACCTGCTCCCTTCTTCTCCCTGGTTCGAACGTCCTCAGGGCGAACTGGTTGAAGCAGAAATTTGTCGGCAGTCCGGCCATCTGAAAGGACGATTCTGTGAAGAAACAGATACTTTGCTGATCCTTCCGGCAGGTCTCAAAACAGAAGCTTGCCCTTATCATCACCCGGTCACCCTATCGGCAAATGAACGGTTCCGAATATACGAGAATTGTGCCAATAGCGAACCGGTTGTCCGCCGTAACTGGTTTACCCTTCCTCCCGTATGGGAATGGTATTATAAGCAACATCACCCGGAATATCGTCCTCTCCCTCCCTTTAAATCAGGATGTGGAGAAGACCGGTTCCAACCGATGCAATTTATTTATCCGCCAATGGGAGCCCGTATCCATCTGCCCAAACAGATGGATGGCAGCAAAGGGCAGTTGACTGTCGAATTGGTTCACAGTCATCCGAATACAACCATCTACTGGCATCTGGACGAGACATACCTGACGCAAACGCAGGACTTCCACAAACTTTCTCTCCGTCCGTCCCCCGGCAAACACTCCCTGACGGCAGTGGATGACGAGGGAAATACAATTTCGACAACGTTCTTTGTGGAATAGCCTCTAAAATGATAACTTTGTGCCATGAAACAGATTTTGAAAGAAAACGGCGGACTACCGGCTTCGATTCTTTGGACACTTGCTATTGTTGCAGGTATATCGGTAGCCAATCTGTACTATAACCAGCCTTTACTGAACATGATCCGCCATGAATTGGGTGTTTCGGAGTTCGAAACAAACCTGATTGCCATGGTAACGCAGATCGGATATGCCCTCGGACTATTGTTTATCGTCCCCTTAGGCGATTTATATCAGCGAAAGCGGATCATTCTCACCAGCTTCTCCATATTAATCGTTTCGTTGCTGGTGATCGCGATGGCCCCCAACATCCACGTCATCCTGTGTGCCTCGCTCCTCACCGGCATCTGTTCGGTGATGCCACAGATATTCATCCCGATAGCTTCCCAGTTCTCACGTCCGGAAAACAAAGGGAGAAATGTAGGAATCGTCGTATCGGGACTACTGACCGGCATTTTGGCCTCACGTGTAGTCAGCGGGTTTATAGGAGAACTGTTTGGTTGGCGTGAGATGTATTACATCGCTGCCGGCATGATGTTGATATGTGGTATGGTAGTCATGCGGGTATTACCGGACATACGCCCGAACTTTCAGGGCAAATACAGCGACTTAATGAAGTCTTTGCTTTCACTGCTGAAGCAGTATCCCGAGCTCCGCATCTTTTCAGTCCGCGCCGCACTTGCTTTCGGTTCATTTCTAGCCATGTGGTCATGTCTGGCATTTAAAATGGGAAGTGCCCCCTTCTACGCTGACAGCCACATCATCGGTATGTTAGGATTGTGCGGCATTGCCGGCGCCTTATCAGCCTCTCTTGTAGGTAAGTATGTACGAAAAGTGGGAGTCAGACGATTCAATTTCATCGGATGCGGACTGATCTTATCAGCTTGGTTGCTTCTCTTTATCGGAGAGAACTCCTATTGGGGAATCGTTGCCGGTATCATCATCATCGATATCGGCATGCAATGTATCCAATTGAGCAATCAGACCCGTATCTTCGAACTCTGTCCGAGTGCTTCGAACCGCATTAATACTATTTTTATGACAACTTACTTCATAGGAGCCTCCACCGGGACATTTCTGGCAGGAACTTTCTGGCAGGCATTCGGTTGGCATGGAGTCATAGGCACAGGAGTGGCCCTGACTACCGGCTCACTGCTGATTACTTTTTTTTCAAAACGATAATCCGAATAGTAACAAAAGTTGTTATATAAATCATGAAGTACGGAGTAAACAGACAAGTGTTATTAATCACAGCCGGCATCGTCTGGATAGTGGCGGGAGCCAATATTCTCCGGATTGGTATTGTCACCTGGCTTAATGACTCACAATATTGGCTTTTTAAGGTAGGCGAAGCCACAGTTGTTTTCCTGCTCTTTTTTGTCCTTGTCTTCCGAAAGCTCTACTACAAACACACTCGCCGGATTGAGCAAAAGAAAAAAGAGAAAAATTGCCCCTTTTCTTTCTTCGATGCAAAGGGATGGATCGTCATGTGTTTCATGATAGCAATGGGAATCACCATCCGGACATTACACCTGTTGCCCGACACTTTCATTTCGGTATTTTACACCGGACTCTCACTGGCACTTATGTTCACAGGCACATTATTTATACGCTACTGGTGGCGCAGAAGACCACATACTTAGTACCCATGCAAGAGCTCTCTCCGCTCGTTTTTCACTGAGGTCGCCCCCAGAACAGCAGGGAAAGCCGAAGGGAATAAAAGACCTAATGCCCCATAGACTACCCTCCCTATAAAGAAAGCTCAAATATCAGTTAGTATTTCCGGACAGTTATTAAAGTCCATACCGCCAATTACCACGTATTTCTGAACGGCTGAAATCAACAGGCTCTCAGAAAAAAGGAGCATTGCCTATTCTTAATGTGGCTAAAGAACTTTTAAATATCCCGACTCAACTTCATGAAATAAATGACATTTGCGCCATTTATTGTATCTTTGCAAAATTAAAAGTGATGAAGATGGACTTGAAGAAAGAAGTGAAGGAAGAGTTTATCCGTTTCCAACGAAATGAGAAAACCGAAAGTATCGTATACGAACGACTGGCCTCTATTGAAAAAGACGAATCGAACCGCAAAGTATTACGTCTGATCTCAGCAGAAGAAAAAGCGCACTATGCCACACTGAAGAAATATACGGAAACCGACGTTGCACCAGACAAGTTGCGTATAGCCAAATATTACTGGCTGGCAAGAATCCTGGGTATTACATTTGCCATTAAACTGATGGAGTCAAGTGAAGAGAATGCACATCATGATTATGCCAAATATACAGATTATCCGGACCTCCGGCAATTGGCCAATGAAGAAGAAGTTCATGAACAGAAATTAATCGGGCTAATCAACGAAGAACGACTTGAATATATGGGTTCGGTAGTGCTCGGTCTGAATGATGCCTTGGTGGAATTTACCGGGGCATTGGCGGGATTCACTCTGGCCTTGAGTGACTCCAGGCTGATAGCCCTGACGGGAAGCATCACGGGGATTGCCGCAGCTTTATCAATGGCTTCTTCCGAATATCTCTCGACCAAATCGGAAGGAGGAGAAACGAAACATCCCATAAAGGCCGCCATCTATACGGGTATTGCTTATATCATCACGGTAGTGGCGCTGGTTGCTCCCTTCATACTGATCGAAAACGTACTGATAGCTTTGGGAGTAATGCTGGCCATGGCTTTGGTAATCATTGCATTATTTAATTATTACTATTCGGTAGCACGCGGAGAAAGTTTCCGCAAAAGATTCACCGAGATGGCAGTACTTAGTTTCAGCGTAGCCGGCATTAGCTTTCTGATAGGCTATGCACTGAAAACATTTACAGGAATAGACGCTTAAACATAAAAAAGGAAAAGAAGAATCATGAAAAAAGCCCCCTCACCTCTTGTTTCTCTGATCCCTCTGGTCGTATTGGTTATCATGCTGTTTGCCACCATACGTACCTTTGGCAGCGATGCACTCAGCGGAGGTAGCCAAGTGTCCCTGCTAACTACAACAGCCGTTTGCATACTGATCGGTATGGGATTCTACAAAATAGGCTGGAAAGACTTTGAACTGGCCATCACAAACAACATTACAGGCGTATCTACCGCCCTAATCATTCTGCTGATTATCGGCGCATTGAGCGGTGCATGGATGATAAGCGGTGTGGTCCCCACATTGATTTATTACGGAGTGCAAATCATACATCCCAGTTTTTTCCTGACCTCTACCTGCATTATCTGTGCCTTGGTATCGGTTATGACCGGAAGCTCCTGGACTACGATTGCTACCATCGGAATCGCTTTAATGGGCATTGGCAAAGCACAGGGATTCGAAGAAGGCTGGATAGCCGGAGCCATTATTTCGGGCGCATACTTCGGAGATAAAATCTCTCCATTATCGGATACGACAATATTAGCAGCCTCAGTTACCGATACTCCCCTCTTCAGACATATCCGCTATATGTTGATAACTACCGTACCTTCACTAATCATTACCTTGGTTATCTTTACAGTAGCCGGATTGTCACACAATGCCGGAAGCACAGAACATATAGCCGAATTCTCGGCCGCACTGGCAGGAAAGTTCCACATTACACCATGGCTGCTGATTGTACCGGTAGTTACAGGTGTACTGATTGCTCGGCGGGTACCTTCCGTCATCACCTTATTTCTGTCGGCGGCATTGGCAGGAGCATTCGCCGTATTCTTCCAACCCGACCTGTTACAGGAAATATCCGGTTTGCAAAATTCCGAAGGCACACAGTCCATCTTCAAAGGACTGATGATGACTCTTTATGGAGGGACCAGTCTACAGACAAGCAATGAAGCACTCACCGAACTGGTGGCTACCCGGGGTATGGCAGGCATGATGAATACGGTATGGCTTATTATCTGTGCGATGTGTTTCGGCGGGGCTATGACTGCCGGCGGCATGTTAGGAAGTATCACTTCCGTATTTGTCCGCTTCATGAAAAATACAGTCAGCATGGTGGCCTCTACGGTTTGCTCTGGTATTTTCCTGAACCTCGCCACAGCCGATCAGTATATTAGCATTATCCTGACCGGAAACATGTTCCGGGATATTTATGAAAAGAAAGGTTATGAAAGCTGTTTGCTCAGTCGAACCACGGAAGATTCTGTTACAGTGACCTCCGTATTAATACCATGGAACACCTGCGGAATGACGCAAGCCACGATACTGAGTGTTCCTACACTGGTTTATCTTCCCTATTGCTTCTTCAACATTATCAGTCCGTTAATGAGCATTACGATTGCTGCCATCGGATATAAAATTGTGAGACGCAAGTGAACAATCTGAAAAGGGAGTTGTTCTTGGAATAAACGAACAACAGTTTTAAACCTAAACAAAAAAAAGTTATGAAAAAGTTTATTGCATTAGTAGCATTAGTATTAGTAAGTGCATCGACTTTAATGTATGCACAAGAGTCACAGAGAGACATACGCCGCGCTGACCGTAAAGCACAAAGAGACGCAGAAAGAGCCAGACTGAAAGCTGAGGAACAAGCTGCCGACCAAGTGGCCTATCAGCAAGCCGTACAGGCTATCAAAGACAAACAGTTTGTACTGGAAGCCGATCAGGTAATCTTCAAACGCGGCCAGACAGCTTTCGTATCGTCCAACACTAACTTTGTAATGTTGAACGGACAGAGAGCAACCGTACAGGTAGCGTTCAATACTCCGTATCCCGGCCCTAACGGAATTGGCGGTGTAACAGTGGACGGAACCACTTCGGATGTAAAAGTGACTACCGACAAACGAGGCAATGTGAACTGCAACTTCAGCGTACAAGGTATCGGTATCTCGGCACAAGTCTTTATCACATTGACAAACGGAGGCAACAACGCCACTGTGACCATTAATCCGAACTTCAACTCCAATACATTAACGTTGAGCGGCAACCTTGTTCCGCTGAACCAGTCGGATGTATTTAAAGGCCGTTCATGGTAATAAGAGTGACGAGACTCTATTTAAGCTCGTAACTAATTCACATAACTCCGCTGCAAATCGCACAAAAAGTGTACATTTGCAACGGAGTTTTTTTATGGACAGATTATGAGAGAATATATCATCGCAGATAATCAGGACATCACGAAAGCAGGAATGATGTTTCTGTTAAGCAAGCAAAAAGAGGTAAGCTTGTTGCTGGAAGCCGACAATAAGATAGAGTTGGTCCAGTTGTTGCGCATTCATCCGCAAGCGGTGGTTATTTTAGACTATACACTATTTGATTTTTCCGGTGCAGATGAATTGATCATCCTTCAGGAACGATTCAAAGAATCAGACTGGTTATTGTTTTCGGATGAATTGAGCATCGGATTTCTGAGGCAGGTATTGTTCAGCAGCAATGCTTTCGGAGTCGTGCTGAAAGACAACTCCAAAGAAGAGATAATGTCGGCCCTGCAATGCGCATCACGAAAAGAGCGCTTTATCTGCAATCATGTAAGCAATCTGTTATTATCGGGAAGTGGAAGTGTAAACACTGCTTCAGCCGTGCACACTTTCGTACCGCAGGAAGACCGTCTGCTCACACCGACGGAAAAAATAATCTTAAAAGAAATAGCTTCCGGCAAAACGACCAAAGAGATAGCGGCAGAGAAGCATCTGAGTTTTCATACCATCAACAGTCACCGAAAAAATATATTCCGCAAACTGGGAGTAAACAATGTGCACGAGGCTACCAAATATGCCATGCGGGCAGGCATTGTGGATCTGGCGGAATATTATATCTAAAGCAGAAGAGCGTACCGGAAATCAACCCAAATACACCGATTCATACAGACCTCGAGCAGCGACCGATTATTAAGCCGCATCTCTGTACAAACCGATGTCATCTGAAGGAGCTTTCGTTATATTCTTATCCTATTTCTCCACTCCCGAAACAAACCCGGGATTCGGCGTCATAAATCACGCCAAACTGTCCCGGTGCAATTCCCTGTAATTTTTCGGAAGAAATAATCCGGTATCCCTCTTCGTCATGTAGCAAACGGCCTTTGATAAACTCAGGTGTATGCCGGATCTTAAATGTTACTTCCTCCTCGCCTGTCGAGCCTTCCCACGGGTTATCTGTAATAAAATTGAAGTCTTTCATCCTGAATTCATAACCATACTGCTGCTCGGTATCATAACCGTGGGAGACGTAAATAATGTTATCCTGAATATCCTTCTTCACAACGAACCAGGGTCCTCCTCCCAATCCCAATCCTTTTCGCTGGCCAATGGTATGAAACCAATAGCCGCGATGAGTACCAATCTTCTTACCTGTTTCAAATTCGATCACCGCCCCCTCTTTTTCTCCCAGAAAGCGACGGACAAAATCGTTATAATTTATCTTGCCCAAAAAGCAAATTCCCTGACTGTCCTTCCGACGGGCACTGGGCAATCCGGCCTGCAACGCTATCTCACGCACTTCATGCTTCATCAGCCCACCTATCGGAAACAACAATTTCGAAACCTGCAAATAGTCAATCTGGGCCAGGAAATCAGTCTGATCTTTTATCGGGTCCTTGGCTGTACCCAGCCAGGTTTTCCCGCCTAGTTGCAAGGTCGTAGCATAATGTCCGGTTGCCGTAAGATCGAAATCTTTTCCGACCCGCTGCTCGAAACAGCCAAACTTAATCAGCTTGTTACACATCACATCCGGATTCGGAGTCTGCCCCTTCCGTATCTTTTCTATGGCATAAGCAGCCACATTATCCCAGTATTCCCGATGTAAATCGACAACCTCCAGTTCCAAACCGTAGCGCCGGGCTATGGCAGTAGACAGTTCTATATCCTCTTCGGCAGAACAGTCCATGTATTCCGCCCCATCCATACCTATTTTGATGTAAAACAGTGTAGGCTTGTAGCCCTGCTCACAAAGGAGATGTACAACAACCGAACTGTCCACTCCTCCCGATAATAATGCTGCTATATCCATTTTTTTAAATTTTCTCTAATGCCTGACGTAAGTCATCAATAATGTCCTCAATATGCTCCGTACCTATCGAAAGTCTGACCGTTCCGGGTTTAATCCCCTGTTCCTCCAGCTCCTGCGCATTCAACTGCGAGTGTGTGGTAGTGGCCGGATGAATCACCAGCGACTTCACATCGGCCACATTGGCCAGCAAAGAGAATATCTGCAGACTGTCGATAAACTTCTGCGCTTCCTCCGTTCCTCCCTTTACCTCGAAAGTGAAGATAGAACCTGCCCCGCCAGGAAAATAACGCTGATAGATAGCATGATCCGGATGACCGGGCAATGATGGATGATTAACAGCCGCTACCTTCGGATGGTTCACCAGAAAATCAATAACCTTCAAAGCATTGGCCACATGCCGTTCTACACGCAAAGACAAAGTCTCCAACCCTTGCAGCAAGATAAAAGCATTGAACGGGCTGATGGCAGCACCCGTATCGCGCAGCAACACGGCACGTATACGGACAATGTAGGCAGCAGCCCCGGCAGCATCGACAAACCGTACCCCATGATAACTTGCATCCGGCTCGGTCAGTTGCGGGAATTTACCGGAAGCAACCCAGTCAAATTTACCGGAATCGACAATAACTCCTCCCAACGAACTGCCGTGTCCGCCAATGAATTTTGTGGCAGAATGTACCACAATGTCTGCCCCGTGCTCAATGGGACGGATAAGGTAAGGCGTACCGAAAGTATTATCCACGATCAGCGGAATCCGATATTTATGGGCAATGGCAGCTACGGCATCCATATCGATAATATTGGAATTGGGGTTTCCCAGAGTTTCAATGAATATCGCCTTTGTATTTTCACGAATCGCCCGTTCGAAATCAAAAAGATCGGACGGATCTACAAAAGTGGTCGTTACTCCATAAGCAGGCAGAGTATGCGCCAGCAAGTTATATGTGCCCCCATAAATGGTCTTGGCAGCCACAATATGATCACCGGAACGGGTGATATTCTCGATAGCATAGGTCACGGCAGCAGCTCCGGAAGCCACGGCAAGACCACCTACTCCTCCTTCAAGTGCTGCGATGCGTTCCTCCAATACTCCCTGAGTGGAATTGGTCAGTCGTCCATAAATATTCCCAGGGTCTTGCAATCCAAATCGTGCGGCGGCATGGGCCGAATCCCGGAACACATAGGAAGTTGTCTGATAAATAGGTACGGCACGCGCATCGGTTGCCGGGTCGGGAGTCTCCTGTCCAACATGGAGTTGTAAAGTCTCAAAATGTAATTTTTTCGTTTCCATTTGCTATCTATATTTAGAGTTCATTGTCAGTGTCCAATCTTTATATGTGGCAAAGATAGAGGAATCCGGTATGGGAAGAAATCGCACATTGAAGGCATTTTTATACCACAATCGTGGTAGATAGAGCAGGTTATTAACTACATTTGCAGGCAAATAAAACATTATTGATATGAATAAACTTCTATACTGTTTCTTTTTATCATTTTCTGTCATGGCTACCTCGGCATGTACCGATGATAAGGAAGAACGGGAATTTCCTCCGGCCCCCGATTTCAGCCTGATGATCCTGAAAGAGAATCTGCACAGTGACGGAGGCGACGTATTACGCACCGATACTTATGTATACGATAACAATAAACTAACGACCCATACCACATTACAGGAGTTCTACGGGCAGAGCCTGACCCACGAAACGACTCTCTCCTACTCCGGTAACGAAGTGACATTGGCAGATGAAAACGGAAATACCGCCATTTATATCTTAGGAAGTGCGGGATATGCCACCGAATGTACTTACAAATTGTCCGACCAGGTCAGAAAGTACACCTTCACCTATTCCGGTGAATATCTTACCCGGATCGATGAAGAAATAAACAGTACGCCTTATTCTTCCGTAGAGTTGGCATACGACGACAACGGGAATTTAAGCCATATCATTGCCAATGGCTTGCAAACCAATTATCAGGCGGGAAATACGGAGAACCTGTATCAGCTCCCTTGCCTGCAAGTTTGTGAAACTTACCCCCTGTCTTTCCACAACGACGCTATTTATGCCGGACTGTTGGGCCGTCAGTCCAAACACCTGATTATCGGCAACACTCCGGAAGAAAACAAAGAGGAGTATACAAAATACACTTATGAACTGGATGAAAACGAAAAGCCAACCGAAATCATCGCTAAGACCACTTCTACAGGTACTGTGATCGACATAAACGGTGATGCATACGATGAAACAAAAACAGACACGAGAACCATCGGCATCACCATCGAATAAGGGGAATGACTTCAATCCTGCCTCCACGAAGTAGTAATGTAATGCCCCATAACAATATATGTTATTTCGATTACATATATTGTTATGGGGCATTACATATATTGGCATTTTCCTTACAAACAATTCCTCCCCGGACTCACCGGCACCTCTCCGGATTCCATACGCCGAGGGAGGAACGGGACGTATAATCCCATGATGCTCCTTATCACTCACTCTTTACTCTCCGGCAAAGAACTTGCTGAAGAAAAGAATCTGATAATCAATGGAATTATTCCAGTATTTTCCATTGTGTTCACCGGGACGGGTAATAAAATCATGATCTATCTTGCGGCCCAACAACCGATCGTGAAAGTCTTTGTTCACATTCAGAAAAAAATCATCCTCACCGCAATCTATAATTAAAGCAAGATCACCATTCTGAATCTTATCGAGTTGATTGACTACCGTATGTTCGTCCCATATTCTTTTATTTGAGGCCAGTTCACCCAACTGCTTGTTCATGCTCCAGTTTTTGGGGAAAGGACGGATATCGACACCTCCGCTGGTGCTTCCTGCCGCTCCAAACACGTCTTTATGGCGAATACCTAACCACATTGCCCCATGTCCTCCCATGCTGAGACCGGTAATGGCACGTCCCTTCCGATCAGCAATCGTTTTATAATTACGGTCAATGTAGTTCACTAACTCTGAAGAAACAAACGTTTCATATCGGTACGCCGGATTCTTGGGGCTGTCCCAGTACCAACTGTCTTTGCCGTCGGGACACACAAAAATGATCCCTTTTTCATCTGCTATTTCCGGCAAGTTCGGTTTTATCTGAATCCAGGTCTTAGCATGACCGCCATACCCATGCAACAAGTAAAGTACCGGACAAGCTGCTGCATTTTTTCCCAAAGCAACATCAGGGGTCACTACCAACACCTGCACCTCCTTATTCATAGAGGGACTCTTCACCATCAGCGTATCTACCCTTGCGGCACTAAGTGGCAATACAAATAAAAGCAGACAAGCCAAAAATAAATTTCTTCTTTTCATTTTTAATCTATGTTTTTTAGAGTTTGTCTTTTCAATCTTTCTCTTCCAAAGCAGAAGGGTTGAATTCCGTAACCGGCTTTTCGAAAGCTTTCCCGCAATGGTCACAGATATATTCCCAATGATTGCCTCCGGGCGGGACAGTAGCCAGCATAGAAACAATGGCAGCGCTGACAGCCCTCACACGATGCTCCTTTTTAAGAACAAACTTAATCCGGTCCGAACCGCAGAAAGGACAAAACTTCTGTTCTTCGGGTATCATCTGATTCTGCCTCAGCAACTGCATGGCTGCTTCATAATCGCAATCCGCCACCAAGACATCCACTCCTGAGATGTCATGGACAAAACCCCGCAACAAGGTCGACATATTTTCATTATGTAATAGAGAATCAATACCTTCATTAGCAAGTGCTCCCTGTATAATATGAGCTTGAAAGGCATCATCGCAAGTAATCAGTTTTACGGTTTTCATCTTTTCTATTTAAAACTTTCCCACAAAAATAGCAGATAAAAACGAGAGACGAAACCATTTTTATATAACTTTGCACAGAATTCACAAAGTATATCGAACCGGACCAATGAAAAAAAATGTTTTGTTCCTGTTGCTACTCGGCCTGCTCACCACAGTCAGTGCGCAACCGACACACCGAATAAAGGGAACTGTGATTGACAAAGCCAGTCGTCAACCGCTGGAATTTATCAATGTACTGGTCTTAGGGCTGGGACGCGGAGGAGTGACAGATGCCGAAGGGCACTTCAACATCGGAGAAGTCCCTCCGGGCATTTATCGTCTGCAGGCGTCTGCTGTAGGATACAAAACCATACTCACCCCCGAATATATCGTCTCTACTAAAGATCTCACCATCCAAATAGAAACAGAAGAAAACCTGACCGAATTAGAAGGAGTCACGGTTACTGCTTCTCCTTTCCGAAGAGACCCGGAGAGTCCTGTAGGGCTACGTATCATCGGATTGCAGGAAATCGAGAAAAGCCCCGGAGCCAACCGAGATATCTCACGTATTGTCCAATCTTATCCGGGCGTTGCCTTCTCCCCTGCCGGATATCGAAACGACCTGATCGTACGCGGAGGATCTCCTTCCGAAAACCGTTTCTATCTGGATGGAGTAGAAATACCCAATATTAATCATTTCAGCACTCAAGGGGCCTCGGGAGGTCCGGTGGGCATCATCAACGCAGACTTGATTCGTGAAGTCAATTTCTATACGGGAGCTTTTCCGACCGACAGGGGGAATGCCATGAGTTCGGTACTCGACTTTAAGCTTCGGGACGGAGATATGGAACGCAATTCATTAAAAGCAACTTTAGGAGCCTCGGAAGTCTCGTTAGCATCGAACGGACATATAGGAAAGAAGACATCTTATCTGGTTTCGGTGCGTCAGTCATACCTCCAGTTTTTATTTGACATGTTGGGGTTACCTTTCCTGCCAACTTTCACCGACGCACAATTTAAACTGAAAACTCGCTTCAATGCCAACAACGAGTTGACAATACTGGGGCTCGGAGGAATCGATAACATGAAACTGAATACCAAGCTGGATGGAGAAAAAGCGGAATACATATTGAGTTACCTGCCCAAGATACAGCAGGAGACTTTTACACTGGGAGCCGTATACCGTCACTATGCAGGCATACATGTACAATCTGTAGTCGTCAGCCACAGTTACCTGAACAACCGCAATACCAAATATCTGAATAATGACGAAAGCAGTACGGACAACTTATCCCTGAAGTTGCGCTCAGTGGAACAGGAGACCAAATTCCGGATAGAGAACACCTCGACTTTCGGTAATTGGAAAATTAATTTCGGAGCCAATCTGGATTATTCCCAATACACCAACACCACCTTTCAACGAGTGTATATTGATGAAGGCAGGACGTTTGATTATCACACATATCTGGGTATGTGGCGTTGGGGCATATTCGGAACCATCAACTATGCAACTACCGATGAACGATTCACCACCTCACTCGGCGTACGGACCGATGCCAACAACTTTTCTTCCGGCATGAAAGGGATGGGCGACCAACTCTCACCCCGCCTGTCACTATCATACCGGCTGACAGACGGATTATATTTAAGTGGAAATGCAGGACTATATTATCAGCTCCCGCCTTATACCGGATTGGGATTTAAAGATAACAATGGAGCATGGGTCAACAAATACCTCCGTTACATGAGCGTCAGTCAAGAAAGTCTCGGCCTGAGTTGGCATCCGGGAAATACATTCGAACTGTCTGCCGAAGGTTTTTACAAACAATATGATAAAATACCGTTCTCCATCGCAGACGGCATCCCCCTGGCTTGCAAAGGCAATGACTACGGAGTCATCGGAAACGAAGCCTTGTCCTCTACCGCCCAAGGACGTGCATACGGCATAGAAATATTAATGAAATGGTTGATAGCTAAAAAACTGAATCTGGCATCCTCGTTCACCCTGTTCAAAAGCGAATACCGCAACAACAAACAATCGGAGTACATCGCTTCCGCTTGGGACAACCGGTACATTTTCAATATGAGTGGAACTTATAACTTTCCACACAACTGGAGCCTGGGCATGAAAATCAGCTGTATAGGAGGAGCACCCTATACCCCTTATGATGTGGAAAAATCATCTCTTGTTACGGCATGGAATGCACAGGGACGTCCATACTATGACTACACAAAGTACAATACCGGACGCTTGCCCGCCTTCGGCCAACTGGATGTACGAGTGGACAAAACATTTTATCTGAAACGCTGTATGTTGGGATTCTACATCGATTTGCAGAATGTGACAAACAGCAAATTCAAGCAACCGGATATCCTGATGAGTACAGGCGTTATCGAAAATCCATCCGCCCCCATGGCAGAACAGCGCTACAAAATGAAATACATAACCCAGAAAAGCGGAACATTAATGCCAACCTTGGGTATCACATTTGAATATTAAATCTCGAAACAACTATATTATTAACTATAAAAACTCACAAAATGAAAAAAAGAATTGTTTTTATTGCGGCACTTTTATGCGGAATGTGCTTCACGACAGCATCCGCACAGTTCAAAATCGGTGGAAAGAAAATCAATGTAGGCAAAGTGGTACAAGCCGGTAGCGACGCAGCGAAAGCCATCACCTTGTCCGACGCGGACATCGCAGCCATGAGCAAAGAATACATGCAATGGATGGACACCCACAATCCGCTGACCGCAGCCGACAGCGAATACGGCAAACGCCTGGAGAAACTGACCGGACATATCAAAGAAGTAGACGGACTGAAAGTGAATTTCGGAGTATATGAGGTTGTCGACGTGAATGCTTTTGCCTGTGGTGACGGCAGTGTCCGCATCTGTGCCGGATTGATGGATATTATGACGGACGATGAAGTGATGGCAGTTGTCGGACATGAGATCGGTCACGTGATTCATACAGACTCTAAAGATGCCATGAAGAGTGCATATCTTCGTTCGGCAGTAAAGAATGCTGCAGGAGCAGCCAGCTCTACCGTTTCCAAACTGACTGATTCGGAACTGGGAGCTATGGCAGAAGCATTAGCCGGTGCCCAATATTCTCAGAAGCAAGAGAGCGAAGCCGATGATTATGGTTTCGAATTCAGCATCAAACATAACATTGATCCGTATGCAATGTACAATGCTCTGAACAAACTACTGGAACTCTCGGCCGAGGCTCCCAAAGAGTCTAAATTCCAGAAAATGTTCTCTTCACACCCCGATACAGCCAAACGTGTAGCACGCGCCAAAGAAAAAGCAGACAACTATACTAAGAACAAGTAAGTTCGAGAACCACAAAACTGACTTTAACCGAGGCCGGATCCCAATATATGAGGTCCGGCCTCGGTCTTTTTGAAAAAATTCATTAATAATTCCGATAGTTTTTGCGTGAGTCCGTACTTTGGTGTAATTTGCGGTCATGAAACTATTCAAACTTATATGGAATTCTTAGTAATTATTCTTTTACTCGTACTGAATGGCATTTTTGCCATGTACGAGATTGCCTTAGTATCCTCAAGTAAAGCACGTCTGGAAACCCTGGTCAGCAAAGGGAACAAATCTGCCCGGGGAGTATTGAAACAATTGGAAGAACCCGAAAAATTTCTTTCTACCATTCAGATTGGTATCACGCTGATCGGTATCGTATCGGGTGCTTTCGGTGGAGTAGCCATTGCCGATGATGTGACTCCGCTCTTTGCCATGATACCGGGAGCCGAAGTCTATGCAAAGGACCTGGCCATGATCACAACCGTAATCGTCATTACCTACCTGTCACTGATTATCGGTGAGCTTGTACCCAAATCCATCGCTCTCAGCAATCCCGAGCGCTATGCAACCTTGCTGAGTCCCGTCATGATTCTGCTGACCAAGATTTCATTCCCTTTTGTCTGGTTGCTCAGCATTTCCACCCGCCTGCTCAACAAACTGATCGGCCTGAAAAGCGAAGAACGCCTGATGACTCAGGAAGAACTGAAAATGATTCTTCACCAAAGCTCGGAGCAGGGTGTGATTGACAAAGAAGAAACCGAAATGCTACGTGATGTCTTTCGCTTTTCGGATAAACGTGCCAACGAACTGATGACTCACCGACGTGATCTGGTGGTGCTACATACGACTGACAGCAAAGAGAAAGTGCTTCAGATAATCGACAACGAGCATTTCAGTAAATATCTCCTGATTGATGACGACACCGACGAAATAGCAGGCGTGGTTTCTGTGAAAGATATCATACTGATGATAGGTAGCGAACAGGAATTCAACCTTAGAGAAATCGCACGTCCCGCCCTGTTTATACCCGAAAGTTTATACGCTAAAAAAGTTTTAGAGCTATTTAAGAAGAACAAAAATAAGTTCGGAGTTGTTGTAAACGAGTATGGCAGCACAGAGGGAATCATTACCCTGCATGACTTGACCGAAAGTATCTTTGGAGACATTCTGGAAGAGGACGATGCGGAAGAAGAGGAAATCGTTCGCCGACAGGACGGCTCCTTGTTGGTAGAGGCTTCAATGAATATCGGAGATTTTATGGAAGAGATGGGAATACTCTCTTATGATGATATCGAATCGGAAGACTTTACAACTTTAGGCGGATTGGCTATGTTCCTGATAGGACGTATTCCCAAAGCCGGAGATATATTCACTTACAAAAACCTTCAGTTCGAAGTAGTGGATATGGACCGTGGAAGAGTCGATAAGCTGTTGGTTATTAAGAGAGAAGAGGAGGAATAGCAACTCACTTTTTATATTAATTTAAAGCACTTAACAATGAAAAAAGTAATTATGTTAGCAGCCGTCGTTGCTGCATTGGTATCCTGCCAATCAAAAGGAACGAAAGCTGAAGAAGCAGTCGCAGACAGTCTGGCAGTAGCTATGGAACCCACAATGGAAGAAACCCAGGTATATGAAGGTGTGCTTCCTGCTGCTGACGGTCCGGGCATCCGTTACGTGTTAACTTTGAACACACTGGCGAACGCAACCGATACAACGTATACACTGGACGTCACTTATCTGGATGCTGAAGGTAAAGGCAAAGACAAGACTTTTACTTCTAAAGGAAAGCCGGTAAAAGTGGAGAAAACCGTCAAAGATAAAAAGAAAACGGCCATCAAACTGAATCCGAGTGACGGAAGTGAACCTGTTTATTTCGTAATTGCCAATGATACTACCCTGACACTGGCTGATGACAGCCTGGAAGTATCGGAAAGCGATCTGAATTACAACATTATCCGTGTAAAGTAACGCCGAATTAGTTTAAACTTACAAAAACAAAAGCCACGCTGTACATATTGACAGTGTGGCTTTTCTTGTTTTATCGGCCCAGAAATTATTTCGTCAGTTTCTCAAAATATGGCAAACGTTCAAGGGGAACATCTATTGTCATTGTCCGCGGCCCTTTAAACACCTTGCCCCGATCATCTTTCCATCTACCCTTTGGCAACATTACGGTACGGCTTGTTCCGGATGTCAGCATCGGAGCTACCAGATATTTATCCCCCAGCATAAACTGGTCTTTGCAATCGATGAATCCCTGGTGAGGATACTGATATTCCATGTGGCGAACAATGGGTTCACCGGTCTTTGACGCATGTTTTGCCAACTCCAAAATATAATCTCCCATTTGCTGGTGAAGATGGGCATACTTCGCACAAATAGCCACATTCTCTTTACTGAGGATACGCCAAGGAGCTACCGAGAATTGCATCATTGGCATCAGGGCATGCACCTGGCACGAACGTACAATAAGTTCTTCATCAAATTTCTTCACATTCAGAAAAGCTCCGAATTGTCCTCCGCCTACCATATCGGGACAAGTATAATAATGCCCCAACAATCCGGCAGCAGTCATATCGGGAATCAATAACTGAGTCGCACGCCAAGAATAATCTTTATCACCCAGCCGCTGTACCAATGCCTGGCCACCCAACTTCCAAGATGCACGCAATTCATTGTAAGGAAAACTCAAACCTATCTCAGCCCATTTTTCCATAAAAGTATTCACATTGGCATTCTTATCATGAAAAGTATACTCTCCTGTCATATAAGCTACGTCTCCACCATCAAACTTAAATCCGTCGATACCATATTTTTCTTGATTGGCTTTTAACTGTTCCTTCAGATAATTCATAGCCTCCGGATTTGTGGTATCATAACAGGCACTGTAACCATTCCACCAATGAATAATGGCCGTGTGCCCGTTTTTATCTTTCAACAAATATCCTTTTGCTTCCAATTCACGGAATTCGGGACTATCGGGCGAAACATAGGGAGCCACCCACAACATCACCTTGAATCCCATCCGGTGCAACTCGTCAGTCATCCCTTTCGGATCCGGAAACCTCTCGGTTTTAAAGTCAAAGTTACCATAATATCTCTGCCAGTTATCATCTACCATAAACACCCCCTGAGGAAATCCGTTCTCCACAGCTTTATGGGCATAATTCATAATGTCTTCCTGATTTTGATCATACATCAGCTCAATCCAGGTATTATATTGCGGAAGAGAAAAGAAAGTAGGTTCCGGAATCTTTCCCGAAGGTGGAAAATGTTTAGCCGATGCAGCCAGCAAAGCCTCTTTCAGCGTAGTTCCGGCTTTCACCGGCTCTATCTTTTCCGAGTCTGAATAAATAATCAGCTGCCCATCCTTTACTTCAAAACAAAACGGATTTTCGGCCCAGATATACCTGCCCTCCGAAGAAAGCATGAACGGCACTACTTGGTTGTTCATATTATTGCGTGACATGTCTTGCATCCGCAAGTGATCATTGAATGGCATTTGATTTCCTAAAGCCACGAATCCACCCCACCATCTTTCATTTTGCAGGGGTTCGATCACTGTTTTCAATTTTTCCTGTGCGACTGCACCGAGCAGCAGCACGAATGTCACGAGAAATAGTAAAGTCGCTTTTCGTTTCATGATAGTTAGATTAATAATTAAAATTCTCAAGGGGCAAAAATAGATAAAAAAGAAAGAACAGATCATCTATCGGCAAAGAATTATTATTTCCGGACCGTAGCTTCCCGCATAAAAACAGAATCTAAATTTTCCGATTCCAAATTCTTGTCCGAATTTTGCATATTACAAGCACCTGTTCAAATCTCCCTTGCCTATTTTTCATCAACCGCAGCCACGGTGGTTTAGAGAAGCTTTTATCTTTTTCACCGGAACTTTCGGAATCCAACAGGCCCTAAATAATTATTTTCGCAGCCACAATTCAGAAAAGAATAGAAAAAAGATTCTTTCATTATATTTTTTTCTATCTTTATCAGACAGTTACACATACAATCTAAAAAAAGATGGAACAAACATTTAAAGCGCGAAATCCCCAATTAGGACTTTGGTTGTTCGCCATAGGTATAATAGCATGCATTGCGATCAGTTTCATAACTATACAAGCAATCTGGATAGGTGCCGCATGTATAGGTCCCAGTGCAACCATCTATTTTTCACAAACATCCTGCAAATACATTGTCAAGAAAAACGGAGATTTACAAATAGTAAATGACTTCTTCCGCCAAAAACGAACATTCAGTCATATCACCGATGTTACGTATACTCGCCATGCCTTGGGCATGCAGAAAATAAAGATCAGACACGCCACCGGGTTTGTCATGATAGATCCCCAATCACCCCGGGAACTGATAAAAGCCCTGCAAAAGACGAATCCCGATGTAAGAGTAAAGAACTTTATTTAAGACAGGACTCACAACGGAAAAACCAATCTCCCATCTAACCCAAGATACGAAATGAAAACACCTAAAACATTAAAGATACATTTGCTATTATACCTGTTTTGCCTGAGTGTATCTGCACAAACCACGGACAGTATTGTCCAAAAACTAAGCCAATACGCCTACCTGATCGATAATTTTTCCAAATATATCCCTCAAGAGAAGGTTTACCTGCAATTTGACAATACCAGTTATTACCAAGGTGATAATATCTGGTTTAAATGTTTCCTGGTCACTTCCGACCTGCATCCGGCCACTGACCTGAGCAAGACTTTATATGTCGAATTATTAAATCCCGGTGGTGAAGTTATCGACAAACGGACATTAAAAATAGAAAACGGACAATGCCACGGAGATTTCACACTAGGCCAACTCCCGTTTTATTCAGGATTTTATGAAATTCGTGCCTACACAAAATATATGCTGAATTTTGGAGGAGATATCATTTTCTCAAGACTGTTGCCGGTTTTCGACAAACCTAAGGCAGAAGGCGACTTTACGGAAAAAGAGATGCGGAAATATGCGACAGGAAACTACCCGCTGGAGCGTCCCAAACCGACAAAAGGTAAAAAAGTAAATTTAAAGTTCTTCCCCGAAGGTGGAAATCTGGTTCGGGGGATAGAATCCGAAGTGGCTTTTGAAGCGACAGATACCTATGGAAACCCCATTACCCTCACCGGTATTGTTATTAACGAAGAAAAACAAGAAACAGCCCGTTTCAATGTCACACATGATGGACGGGGAATTTTCAATTACACGCCCACGGGAGAGAAACAAAAAGCAATAGTCGAATTTAATGGCAAAAAACACCAGTTCAATATGCCGGAAGCCTTACCGGAAGGATATATATTACATGCCGACAATTTATCATACACAGACAGCATTGAAATAGCAGTGCAAAAGAATTCCAATACCCCCTCCGACGTATTGGGACTGGCAGTCATCAGCGGAGGCAAACTATACAAATTCTGCCTGATCGATGTCGAAGGTAATGAAACGATTCGCTTCAAAATAGATAAAAGTAAATTAGTACCCGGAGTTTCCCGAATCGCGTTATTCAACAGTAACGGAGAGGTCCTATCGGATCGTTTGATATTTACCTATCCCCAAGAGCAATTATCCGTTCAGGTACAGGCAGACAAAGAGACATACGACCCTTACGAATTGGTAAACCTTGAACTCACCTTGACCGGAAAAGAAAAAATTCCGGTACAAACCCCATTTGCCCTATCTGTGAGAGACGGCATGAATGAAGTAGAATCAGGGCACAATATGTTGACCGATCTTTTATTAATGTCCGAAATAAAAGGATATGTCAACAATCCCCAATATTATTTCGAATCCCGGGACGATACACGCCGCAAGGCAATCGATCTCTTATTAAGAGTGCAGGGATGGCGCCGCTACTCTTGGAAACAAATGACAGGAATTGAATCTCTTGACCTTAAATACGGACCGGAGCAAGGTATCGAAACGCGAGGACAAGTTGTCTCTTTCGTCCGGCAACTTCCCAAGCCTAACGTAGAAGTGTCCTGCTTCCTGAAGAAACGCGGGGAGAATGAGGAAAACAGCAGTTTCATCGAAGCCATCACTACAGATAGTTTAGGACACTTCTCACTAATATCCGATATATATGGAAAATGGGACTTGATATTGGCAGTTACAGTCAATAGAAAAAAGAAAGATTACCGTATTTTATTAGATAGGCTATTCAGTCCTGCCCCCCGAAAATATCATTATGCGGATATGCAGGTAAGCATTGCCAATACAGAAAAAGAGAAAGAACTTATGCCCGAAGTGGAAACCACTCCCCTACCTGAAGAGGATATCGAAACCTTCTTTGCCGCTTACGCAGATTCGCTGGCAAAGGCAGGTAACCATGAAAAGAACTACCGTTTAAAAGAGGTAACCATCAAGGCCAAAAAGAGAACCAAAGAAAAAGAGATATATGAAAGCCGTTCGAAATCGATTGCTTATTATGATGTACATTCCGAACTAGACGACATAAAAGACAGTGGAAAATTTATTGGTGACGACATACACGAACTTATGATGAACATGAATAAAAATTTCAGTCCTGTTTCAGGACGAAATTACCTGTATTATAAAAGTAAAATGCCACTTTTCGTAATCAACTATGAACGCACCCGGCATACAGAAATGGATTATAATAAGTACAAATATATAAGACTCGAAGCCATTAAATCGATTTATATCACTGAAAATCTATCTACGATTTGCCAGTATGCAGATCCGCGATTGACTCCGTTCGATGTATCCGACTTATACAGTTGTGCCGTACTGATCGAAACATATCCGGAAGGTAAGATACCGACAGAAGCAGGGAAAGGTGTCCGAAAAACATGGCTCGACGGTTACAGCCAAGTTAAAGAATTCTATCACCCCAATTATTCTGTGCTCCCTCCTGTCCCCGACTATCGTCGTACATTATACTGGAATCCGTCTGTCACTCCGGATAAGGAGGGAAAAGCACATATCCGGTTCTATAATAACAGTAGATGCCGGAAACTGAAAATAAGTGCAGAAACTATCACAACGAATGGATTAATCGGTACCTACGGGAATTGATAAAAAGCGGGAATCTCCCGAAAGAATACAGAGAAAATACAGTTTTCATTTTTCCTTTCGCCTGTTTTACTTTTCCCAATATGGATAGTCGCCATCATCCGTGGGGAGGACATTCAGAAGTTTACTAAAAAAGGTGGCATACGGAATAACCGCGAAGCCACCTTTCTTTTACTTTCCAGCCTATCTAGCCACTATCAACTGGACACCAATAGCAAATATAAAATAAGCTACATAGCAGAGTATGGAAACGCCCAGGGAAACAAGCAGTTGTTTTATAAAAGATTTTTCCTGCCGCATATGATTATAATTGAACGTAGCACCCATGATGCCGAACAAGGCTCCAATCAACCCACCTAGAAAGACAAGTAACACAGGCAGACCGCCCACTATGTATTCGCGGATAGATAGCCGTTCCTCCAGATCGATTTTCTGTCCGCGGAACACAGCGACATGGACAAAATCAAAACCATAGACAACCTTTATTTCTTCTTTTTCCCCATTGGTGTTAATCACATAATATTTCGGATTGAATCGTCCTTGTTTCTTGATCTCTCTTCCGTCTTGGTATAAACGTTGATTAAAAGGACCGTATTTCAACTTTAAATCACCTTGTACATCTTCCAATGTAAAATTCAACTCTTTTGCCATACTATTTATTTTAGAATTAAGTCTATTTACAAAGATAGACAAAAGCTTTGATTTTCATCATTCATAAATTATTTAATTTAACGTGAATATGACATAATTCATCAATCTGTTATCTTAAAAAAATAGGAATACAGCAATAAAATCATTTAAGTTAGATTATTTAATCATAAGATTTAACAACTTACCACTATAGTCACCGAAGATAAAGTTAGTATTCATTTCATAGCCAACACGCTATTAGCCATTACCGTTTATTGTCTCTTTAAAAAACAACCAGTCATTGGTGTAAATTTCACAAATGACGACAACTGAAAATTTTTTAAATAATGTCGACCTCAGGTCAATTACTGATATATAGAAAAAAGTAAAAAAGAATGTAGTATAATGAATTAGAGGATAGCAAAACACTGAAATAAAGGAATAGCCCGACTATATATCTTACAAAAGGAATACAAAAAATAGAACCTTGCTTTGATTGATAAACTTTGATAATGTGTGTCGCTCCTTAAAAAGTAACGTTCAAGCCAACGGTCTATATAAGAGGCCTCAACTATTGCGTTTACAACTAGACACCTATAATGAAGGCGGTGTGGTAATGACATCTGCTCAAGTAGCGGAACAAATAAAATCGATTTTCCCACTATTCTACATACAAGGTAGGTCCTCAAGGGTTATCATTGATCTACGTTGCTCCTCGTTCTTTATTATGCAGACTGATATGTTATATACTAAAAAAAGAAAGTCCTTGAATTATTGAAATTCAAGGACTTATAACTTTATTTTTTTGTTTTCAGCGGAGAGACAGGGATTCGAACCCCGGGTACCTCGCAGTACAACGGTTTTCAAGACCGCCGCAATCGACCACTCTGCCACCTCTCCAGAACTACGGTTAAGTAGTGCTTTTCTCTTAAAGCGCTGCAAAGGTACGAATCATTTTTTAACTTGCAAATTATTCCGCAAAAAAATATTAGAAAAGTATATTTGGAAGTAATAACCGCCCTCTGGCTTCTCCCCATAAATAGGTATTTTTATGCTATTCAACATAAAATAGGACCCTTTTATATACCTAAACCGAAAAAAGGTTGTAAATTTGCGCGCTCTAAAGGATAACTAACCACTAACTGATTAATTTTATGGAACTGAATAAGACCTTTAAAGATGGACTTTGGAGCAAAGAAATCAATGTAAGGGATTTCGTTAGTAACAACATCACTCCTTATGAAGGGGATGCTTCTTTCCTGCAAGGACCTACCGAACGCACCAAAGCTGTCTGGAATCACTGTCTCAAAGCTCTCGAAGAAGAGAGAAACAATAATGGTATTCGTGCACTCGACTACACAACTGTATCTACTATAACCTCTCACCCTGCCGGCTACATCGATAAAGAAAACGAACTGATCGTCGGACTACAGACCGATCAGGTGTTAAAACGTGCCATCAAACCGTTTGGCGGAATCAATGTGGTTATGAAAGCTTGCCGTGAAAACGGAGTGGAAGTAGATGACAGAGTTAAGGATATCTTCACTCACTATCGCAAGACTCATAATGATGGGGTATTCGATGTGTATACCGAAGAAATTCGTTCGTTCCGTTCATTGGGATTCCTTACCGGACTTCCCGACAACTATGCACGCGGACGTATCATCGGTGATTATCGCCGCCTGGCTCTCTATGGTCTTGACCGTCTGATAGAAGCTAAAAAAGAAGATCTGCATAATCTGACAGGTCCTATGACTGAAGCCCGCATTCGTCTTCGTGAAGAAGTAGCCGAGCAAATCAAGGCCCTGAAAGAGATTAAAGTATTGGGCGAATATTATGGTTTGGATCTGAGCCGACCGGCATATACCGCACAGGAAGCTGTACAATGGGTGTATATGGCTTATCTGGCTGCCGTAAAAGAGCAGGATGGTGCTGCCATGTCACTGGGTAATGTATCTTCATTCCTCGACATCTATCTTGAATATGAATTAAGCCAGGGTACGATAACCGAAACATTCGCTCAGGAACTGATCGACCAATTCGTTATCAAACTCCGTATGGTACGCCACTTGCGTATGCAGTCGTACAACGATATTTTTGCGGGTGATCCCACATGGGTGACCGAATCTATCGGTGGACGTTTCAATGACGGACGTACCAAAGTTACTAAAACTTCTTTCCGCTTCTTGCAGACACTTTATAACTTAGGCCCGTCACCGGAACCTAACATGACTGTACTATGGAGCCCTGAGTTACCCGAAGGTTTCAAAGCATTCTGTGCACAAGTATCTATCGACACTTCTTCCGTACAATACGAAAACGACGACCTAATGCGTGAAGTCCGTCAATCGGATGACTACGGAATCGCTTGTTGTGTTTCATATCAGGAAATCGGAAAGCAGATTCAATTCTTCGGCGCACGTGCCAACCTTGCCAAAGCCCTGCTACTGGCTATCAACGGAGGACGTTGCGAAAATACAGGTACAGTTATGGTAAAAGACATCCCTGTATTGACCGGTGAAACACTGAAGTTCGAAGAAGTAATGGCCAACTATAAGAAAGTATTGATACAAATTGCACGTGTATACAACGAAGCAATGAATATCATACATTACATGCACGATAAGTATTACTACGAAAAGGCGCAGATGGCTTTCGTGGATACTGATCCCCGCATTAACCTCGCTTATGGTGTAGCCGGACTCTCAATCGCCATCGATTCACTGTCCGCCATCAAATATGCACATGTGAAAGCCCGTCGCAACGACATCGGACTGACGGAGGGATTCGATATCGAAGGTGCTTTCCCTTGTTTCGGTAATGACGATGACCGTGTAGACCACCTGGGTGTGGACCTGGTATATTTCTTTAGCGAAGAATTAAAGAAACTCCCCGTATATAAGAATGCCCGTCCTACCCTTTCGCTGCTGACTATCACTTCGAACGTAATGTATGGCAAGAAGACCGGTGCCACTCCTGACGGACGCGCCAAAGGCATTGCCTTTGCTCCCGGTGCCAACCCCATGCACGGACGTGATAAAAATGGTGCAATCGCCTCACTGAGTTCTGTAGCCAAGTTGCGTTATCGCGACTCACAGGATGGTATCAGCAATACATTCTCGATCGTCCCCAAATCATTGGGAGCAACACAAGAAGACCGTATCGACAATCTGGTGACCATGATGGACGGATATTTTACAAAAGGCGCACACCACCTGAACGTAAACGTGCTGAACCGGGAAATGTTGCAGGATGCGATGGAACATCCCGAAAAGTATCCGCAACTGACTATCCGTGTCTCAGGATATGCCGTTAATTTCGTGAAATTGAGCCGCGAACATCAGTTGGAAGTAATCAGCCGCAGTTTCCACGAAAGAATGTAATTGAATGATAAACGTACACTCATACGAGTCAATGGGAACATTCGACGGGCCGGGTCTCCGGCTCGTCGTTTTCCTTCAAGGGTGTAACTTCCGTTGCCTCTATTGTGCCAATCCGGACACAATTGAAGCCAAAGGAGGGACAGCAACCGACCCTGAGGAAATAGTTCGCATGGCCGTCAGTCAGAAAGCTTTCTTCGGTAAAAAGGGAGGTATCACCTTTTCCGGCGGAGAGCCTACTTTTCAAGCAAAATCGCTTATCCCACTTTTTAAAAGACTAAAGGAAGCAGGAATCCATATTTGCCTTGATACCAATGGCGGGCTATGGAACAATGATGTAGAGGAACTATTGGAATTGACTGATCTGGTTTTATTAGATATCAAAGAATTTAATCCGGAACATCATCAGTCTTTAACCGGAAGAAGCAACGAGCAGACCCTGAAAACCGCAGCCTGGCTTGAAACCAATCATAAACCATTCTGGTTGCGATACGTATTAGTGCCCGGCTACAGTGACTTCGAAGACGATATCCGGCAGCTGGGAGAGCATCTTGGAACGTACCAGATGATTCAGCGTGTAGAAATATTGCCTTACCACACCTTGGGTGTTCACAAATATGAAGCAATGAACAAAGAATATATGCTGAAAGGAGTGAAAGAGAATACTCCGGAGCAGATAGAAAAGGCTGAAAAACTATTCAGGCAATACTTCCGGACCGTACAAGTAAATTGACTTATATAAGTGTCGAAATTCGTATTCGCCACAGATTACACGAATTTACACAGATAAAGATTCATTGGCAATCAACAGATTAAGTTCATTCTGCAGTGAATTATGACGACTGCACTTATTTATAATTTTGTAAGTCACGATATAAAAGTCTCCCTGTTCTTGCCTTAATTCATTACAATACAAGGCAAGAACAGGGAGATAATGTAACCGGCATATTTTTTGCCATCCTACTTTAATAAGTGAATCGCAATCCTGCCTGCAAGTTAAAGTTACAAGGCCTTTCTTTTCGGATGGTTTGTACTTTGGAGCCATCATCAAAGAAATACGAAACTCCCGGTTCCACATATAGGCCGACATGATCTGTCGCATTGAATTGCGCTCCCACGGCACCGGCTACAGAAAATTGCAAAGGCTTCACATTCACCTTATCATCCGCCAACTTTCCATAAACACACTTTTCAACCATTCCTCCGGCAGATACATAGAGTGTAAAATATTTCTTTTCCAGAAAATTCCAGTTTCCACGTACAGGAATACCTATATAATGCAATTTCTGACTCTGCATCTTGGTATCCCCCTGCCGTTTGATGTCAGAAGACAACAACGTATAAGTCAATCCCGTCTCTACAGAGAAACCTTTGGGAAGAGACTTACGTACAGACAGTCCGAAGCTAACCGGCTGATGATGTTCATAATCCACCACGGCAGTTGTATTGGACTTCAGGTAAGGGACTCCTTCTTCAAATATAACTTCCTGATCGGCAGGAATACTCACAGCTCCATTCATGATCGTCATCAAGTCGACCCTGTTAGTCATCGGACGGGGCGCAAAATTTTCGGAACCATTTGTCGGAAGTCCACCTCCATTACCGATACCCACTCCCATCGACCATTTACCACCACGTTTAGCAGAAGAGTCTCCGATAGGCAACTGATACTTGTCTTTACCGGACGGTCGCCGCGCTTCTTTCCTCTTTGGAGGCTGCGCCGTCGCACTTTCTTTTTTCTCGATTGCAGCAATTGCTTCCTGTTGCGGCTCAGATCTCTTTTCCTCCGTCACTGCCTCCGGTCGCTTCTCTACCAGGGAGGATACCTCCGGAACAATCACCGGATCAGTATTCTTTGCCAAATAGCCCGAAACAGGGTTAATACTCGTCGTTCCTACCGGCTTAACTGGTTCGGATACAGCTACCTGTACATCCGGCAAGGCAGGTTCCGGCAATACATCCGGGTTGACAGCCAGTGAAGGAGCCGTTGCATAACGGATTTCATCAGCTACCGGACTATTCAGAAAATACAAACTGACAGCAGTCGTTAGCACCAATACCACAGCTGCCGCAGCAACCGCCCACCGGCGATACGGATATATTCGTTTTTCGGTTACAGGCATCAGTTCCCTTTCCAGTCGTTCCCAACCGGAAGCAGGCATCGGCTCCGAATAATCTTCGAGCTTATCCTTGAATGCTTTAATCCATTTTTCGTCTTCTTTCATCATTCTATTTCATTTTTGAAATCCAAGGTTCACCTCAGTATCTGTAAATACATGTCAACCATTGGTCACCAACCATTCTTTCACTTTCTTTGCCAATACACTTTTTGCGCGAAAAAGCTGTGAGGCAGAAGATTTTTCATTAATCCCCAACATCTGTGCGATTTCCTTGTGCGACTTATCTTCAAAGGTGTATAAATTGAATACGGTACGATATCCGGCGGGGAGTTCATTAATAAATTGCATCAGCACTTTCTGTGGTATTGCTTCAACAGCCGAAGCATCCGGTTCTTCATACGTTTCGGGAACTTCATCCAGTGCCGTGATCTGGTTCATCACGTCGTTCTTTCTTAAGAACTGTAAAGCCGTATTCACCATTACACGCTCCATCCATGCTCTCAGAGAGCCTTCACCCCGCCAGGTAAACTTGTCGAAGGAGTCGAAAATCTTCAGGAAACCGTCGTGTACTAAGTCTTGTGCCATGTCTCTGTCTCCGGCATAACGAAGACAGACACCAAGCATGCGCCCTGCGTACTGCTCATAAAGTTCTTTGCGGGCACGATTATCTCCCTGCCTGCAACGTTCCGACAGCTCTAATTCATTCATTCTCCTAAACACGTGTTTACCTTATAAATGCAACAAAGATAGAAATACTGCACAGAGAGAACAACTCTTTTATCACTTTTGTTTCTTTAACATTTTAGGATGCAATATTTCATCACTTCCTGCATTTTCTCAATACAATAAAGAATAAATCTCAATGGATAAATAGGATAAAACCAACAAGAAACTTATGAAGAAATTTAATTTAATAACTTTTGCCGTCATCCTGATGTTATTGCCCATATTACAGTCATGTCTGGACGATGCCAACAACGACGAGTGGGTCACTTGTCCTCCGGGTGGAATATTAGCCATCGGCACAATGAAGATTCCCAATGCGGACACTCCAAGGGACTTTTTCATTGCGTTGGACAATGGAGACAATGTACTTCCGGCAGATACGGCCGATATACGCAACAGGAAATACACTGTTGCAGAAGGTCAAAGAGTCTTCGTTGGCTATCTGCAGATGGGAAAAGAGAAGCCCGGATATGAGAACGGTAAAATATTCACGATAGAAGATATATTGACGAAAGAGATCATCCCACTGACGGAAGCTACAGCAGACAGCATTGGAGACGACCGTATCAACGTCACAGCGCATGCACTTACGAAAGATTATCTGACCATCGAATATCAATATCTGGGCAGCATGAATGAAAATAAAAAACACATGCTGAACTTGGTACAAAACGAAATAACAGGTCCCATAAAAGATGACGGATATATCTATCTGGAGTTCCGGCATAATGCCTTTAATGACTCCCCCAATCAATTGGGTTCGAGCCTTGTTTCTTTCAAGCTGGATAGTATAGCCGAGCAATTGGCGACAGCCAAAGGAATAAAACTCCGTGTGAACACCATTTATGACAATATACAGTATGTCACAATAGATATCAACGAAGACAAAAACTTAAAAATAAAATCATTTCATTCTCAATAAAACAACAAGAAACACCTACACAATCAGGCAAAACGAGTAATAATTCTGATACATAAAAGAAATAAGGCGGCGATGTTTGTGAAAATATCGCCGTCGTTTTTATATTATACCAGACACTGAACGGCCTGCAGGGTAAGCATCTCCTTGGGAACCGCCGCCTGAATCTCCTCTTTCAAAACCTGCAGCAGACTGGTGCGGATGAAGTCTTTCCGGGTCACCAGGACAATCTGACGGGTAGGCCGCGGGATAGCAAACGGACGGACCAGTTCTTTCTGCTCTTCGCTCAATTGCATCACTGCCAGTTCGGGAATAAACGTAATCCCCTTACCACTCTCCACCATATGCATAAAGGTTTCCATACTACCCAGCCGATACGCCATTTGGCTGATCTTAACCGCTTCCATCTGACAAAAACGAACCAACTGATCGCGGAAGCAATGCCCTTCGTCAAGAAGCCAAAGCCGTTCCCCTGTCACATCGGACGTACGAATCACATCGTGCTTGAACAACGGTTCCTTCTTTGAGACATAGCCCAGGAATTGCTCGTAGAATAAGGTCTCTTCCGTTAATGCGGCATCATCCAGCATGCTGGCAATGATAGCAGCATCCGCTTCACCGGTCAGCAGAGCCTTGCGAATGTCGGGCGTCTTCATCTCCATCACCCGTATATCAAGATCCGGGTATTTCTCCATCAGTTGCGGAAAGAAACGGGGCAGAAGATAAGGTGCAATCGTCGGTAACACTGCCAATCGGAATGTACCCGACAGGGAGTGCTGTTCTTCGCTGATGATCTCCTTGACACAGATAACTTCCGAAAGAATCTTACGGGCCTGTTCCAGCACTTTCTTACCAATGGCAGTAGGGCAAACCGGTGTCATGCTACGGTCGAACAGTTTCACCCCCAATTCGTCTTCCAGCTTCTGGATCATTGCACTCAAAGTAGGTTGCGTCACCCGGCAATACTCGGCAGCTTTAGCAAAATGCCGGAACTGGTCCACAGCCAGAATATATTCCAATTGTTGTATAGTCATCGTTCTCTGATTTATTAAAGATATAGAATCTATCAATGCAAAGATAGAAATTTTCAGTTTGACACGAATCATTTTGTGCCGTATCTTTGTTCCAGATAAAAAGAAGAAATATAGTATTAACTCAAAAAAAACAATATCATTATGAAGACTTTAAATTATACACATTTGGAAGAAAAAGGAGCTAACACCATCGTACTGTCATTACAGCAACTGCTTGCCGATTTTCAGATTCATTATGCAAACCTGAGAGGATTTCACTGGAACATCAAAGGACACGGTTTCTTCGTACTGCACAGCAAGTTTGAAGATTTATATAATGGAGCCGCCGAAAAGGTGGACGAAATAGCCGAACGTATACTGATGCTGGGAGGAACTCCCGCCAATAAATACAGTGACTATCTGAAGATGGCGCAGATCAAGGAAGTGGACGGAGTGAATAAGGCCGACGACGCTCTGAATCATATTCTCGAAACTTACGGGCATCTGATTGCGGAAGAACGTAAAATCCTGTCTCTCGCCTCTTCACACAACGACGAAGTAACAGTGGCCATGATGAGCGACTACCTGAAAGAACAGGAAAAGATGGTTTGGATGCTGACTGCATACAACGGATAACAGCCGAAAGGGTGTAGCCATCTGACCGAAAAGGTGTAGCCATACAAACAAAAGGGTGTAGCCATCCCGGCGGGATAGCTACACCCTTCCTGTTTTATTCGATTCAGATGATACTTGTACGTTTGGTAAATTCAATAATCTCCGGAATGTATCCGAATGCGAGCCCGGTCACTGTATCCGCACACCCATAATAGATGGCAATCCGTCCGGTCTCCGAATCATGAAGCGCCGCGCATGGGAAACAGACATTAGGCACATCACCCATACATTCGTAATCCTTCTGAGGTGAAATCAGATAAGGCCCCGAACGGAATTTTACTTTCCAGGGCTGATCGATGTCAAGCAGTGCCGAACCAAAACTATACACAAAACCGTTGCAGGAAGCCAATACACCATGATAGATCAGTAACCAGCCTTCCGAGGTTTCAATCGGGATAGGCCCTGCACCGATCTTGGTACACTGCCAGGCACTGTCTTCGAACGGAGCCGGCGACATAACATGACGATGACGTCCCCAGAACTCCATATCGGGAGACTCGCTATAGAAAATATCTCCAAAAGGAGTATGCCCATTATCACTCGGGCGGCTCAACATCGCAAAACGACCGTTTATCTTACGAGGGAACAAGACTCCATTCCGATTGAAAGGAATAAAGGCATTCTCCAACTGGTGAAAAGTAACAAAATCATAGGTGTAGGCCACACCGATAGTAGGACCATGATAGCCATTACACCAGGTCACATAGTAGCGGTCTTCGATAAAGCAAACCCGTGGGTCATATCCATAGACCCAGGTTCCAACCTCAGCGTCATCACATTGAAACTTTAACGGTTCTTCGTTGATATCCCAATGAACAGCATCCTTGCTGAATCCCACATGCAAACGCATGCGACGATTAGTATCATCACAACGGAACACCCCTGCATAGCCATCCTTAAACGGAACTACGGCACTGTTGAATATACTGTTTGAAGTAGGGAGCAAGTCGCGCGGAATAATCGGATTGGCCGAACAACGCCACACTACATCTTTACATCCTGCCGGACGTTCTTCCCAAGGCATAGCCGGCAAAGCAGCACCTGCAATTTTAATTTCTTCCATGATTCGATTAAATTAATATTATGTATATATCTTGTTTATATTGAAAATCTCTTTTTATTTCTTCTTTCCGTCCGGATATGTGAAAGGTACCAGCCAAGTCACGATAAAAGCCGGTATGGTAGCGATAAGTACCCAGATAAAGAAATCGCGATAACCCAGCCAATCGCTCAGGTATCCGCTCATCATTCCGGGAAGCATCACCCCCAGATTCATAATACCGGTAGCAAAAGCATAATGTGCCATCTGATGTTTGCCGGGAGCCACTTGCTGCATCATAAAGAGCATCAATCCGACAAAACCAAACCCGTAACCCAAGTATTCAGACACAATGGCCATACCAATAATCCATAGATCGGAAGGCTGGTAAAGGGCTAACAGGAAATATACCAAGAACGGAATATTAAAAGCGCAACATAAAGAAAACAAAGTCTTCCGAAGTCCGAAAGCCGAAATGTAATAACCGGCCAAAAGCGAACCGAGAATAAAAGCTCCCGCTCCGAACGTACCATATACCAGTCCGATATCCTGAGTGCTGAGTCCCAATCCACCATCCGCAACCGACGCTTTCAGGAACAACGGTACAATCTTGATGGCATATCCTTCGGCAAACCGGTACAAAATGATAAAGACAATGTAGAAAGCAATATGTTTTTTTTGGAAAAAAGAGCGGATGACTTCCCAAAGCATATTCAATGCGTCACTCATCGTATTCACTTCACCGGAAGCGCCTCCTCCCGAAGGCAAAATCCGGATGTGGTAAAGACCGATCAGAATCATAATACCCGCACACATCAACATGACAATCATCCAGGCATGTACCACTCCAAATTCATCCTTCAGCATACCTGCCAGCCAAACCAAGCCTCCGTTGGCAAGTATCTTGGCCAGATTATAAAAAGCTCCCTGCCAACCGATATACTTGGCTTGCTGGGTAGCAGTCAGTTCAGTCAGGTATACTCCGTCACCCGCAATGTCATGAGTCGCACCACTGAGAGCAATGATCCCCATCAGAGCGATGGCATAACGAAAAAAGTCGGGCAGCGGCAGCGAAAGTGCTACCAATGCAAATGCCAGTCCGGTAATGATTTCCGTAGCGACAACAAAGTACTTTTTCGTTTTAAACATTTCCAGAAACGGACTCCATAAAGGCTTCAATGTCCAGGGAAGCATAATGAGAGAAGTCCAGAAAGCAATCTGTGCATTCGACACTTCCATATCGGAAAACATAAGGACAGAAACCATCGAAAGGGCCACAAACGGCAATCCCATAGCAAAGTAAACAGTAGGCACCCAACATACAGGGCTTATCGGCTTTTTATTCATCAGTTAGTTTTTTATAATAATTCCATCGGTTAACAATTCCAGTAAGCAAAGATAGGGGATATTAAAAACATAACCCAAGATTACGACAAGAAGTTGCTTTCATTATTTAATAATACAACTCACCCGGGAAAACTACTAACCTCTATCACCCTTTTTTTATTAAACTTTATCAATACGACACACGCAAAGAAGCACCGAAGACTTTCATCCCCGATGCCTCTCGCCCCCTTATCTACAATCTAAACACCTCTATTGCTTCACATATAAATTTATCTCAGCAAACCCGGTATAATTATCCGGAGTCAGACAGTTTATTCTGAATTCCTTTACATTCGGGATAGGTGGTTCGATGGCCGCATATTGCGGATCAGCCCCTTTAAAATTTCTGAAAGTCAAGACTCTCGGGTAAGTAACCCACTCGGTTTCATCCTCTTTCCGAACCTTAATCTCAGCACTTCTCAGATTATAACCCGATCCGTAGGCACTCTGTTTAGTGACCGAAAATCCGGTTAAGGTAACAGGCCGGTCCAGTACCGTATTCCACCAACACTCTCCGGCATTAGCCACTCCCCATGTAAACCAAGTAGTATTTATCTCACCGTCAATAGCCAGATGTGCACCATATTTGGCATCATCATCGGCATAAACATTGCTGCAACTTACACTCCACGCACTTCGATCTACAGCGGACCAATTCCCGGGTTTCGTATAACTGGTATAAAGCACGCTGGTATAAATCCGGATATAAACCGTCTTCATAGATGTACTGACAGCCTGTTCGTCCATGCCCGTAACTCCTTTAAGCGCCACGGGAAGCACATATCCGTCAGGATTAGTCAACTTTTCTATATTCTTCAAAACGACCTGAAAAGATGAATCGGCCACTGTCTGTCCCGTTTTTAAGACAACTTCACTTGTTTCAATGGTATAATTATCTTGGGGCAACAACTTACATTTCGTCTTATTGGCAGAATTGTAAGTATCCACTTTCAGCGTATCTACTCCCAAAGCGGCAGTGACATCCCGCGTAACCGGCTGTACGGCACACAATTGTATTTCAAAATCAGAACGGTCGGCAGTAGAGGAATTGCTCACACAATCCACCACTACCGCAGCACCCATTTCGGCCCCCGGTGCAACTCCCGTTCTGATATATATCTTTTGATATTTGTCCATTTCATCATCATCGTTGCTGCACGAAGCCAACGATACAAAGCCTGTTATCAGGCAGATTAAGGTCACAAAATTCAAATGTCTATTCATATCTTATCTTCTTTTTACATAGTTATTGCTTATCAAAACGAACATGCTCTTTCCAGACAAGAGTTCCTCCTGCCACCAAATCGTATCCGTGTCCGGTACAGTCGGCAAAGGCATTTCCCTTACCTTCATCCATTTTCCAATAGCCTATCAGGTTCGGATCGGCGGGTTTCACGGCAAAATACATGTTGGACTGAATTTGCGTCTGGCTGATTGCGCTCTTCCAAAGACGCACCTGGGCCATCTGACAATTGTTGCGGAAGTAACTACCGCTCGAAACCATGTTCATCTTGTCGAATCTTACCGGGCCACCCTTTGTCTGCAGAGTCACGTCGAGCACTCCGTTGATATAAATCGACAATAACCCGGAAGAATTATAAACGAAGGCCAGATGATACCACTTATTCTTCTCAAACAAAGTCACCGTATTGACCTGACTTCCAAGTGTCTTCACCTGTAATGAATTATAAGGGATCATAGCGTCACCGAAACGGATATAAACCTCGTGGTCGCTGCTGCCCGAATTAAATATAGCCTGATTATTAATATCGAATCCGTCCATCTGTACCCAAGCCTCGAGTGACCATTCATTGGTTGTCACTCCCCACAATTCGTCCTTGGCGGGCTTCACGGCATTGGTCGTATTCATAAACGGTACAGACTGTATCAGCGGCTTATCCAGCAAAATGATAAACTTCGACGAAAGCCCGATTGTAGACACCGGTCCCTGAATTTCTGTGAGAGATACCGGAATAGCATACAATTCTCCGTTCTCGTTTGAATAAGGTTTCACTCTAAACTCACTGGGGATTGCGCTAACATCGCCTGCCGCTATCTTTATCTCTTTGTCATAAGTAAAATACTGCTCGGGAAGGACTTCGTACGAAGTTTCATTAGCTTCATTGTACTCTTTAAGAATAGAAGGATCTACCGTCAGGACAGCAGTCACATTTTCGGTTACAGGCTGTCCCACACGTACGGTCAGAGTAGTTGTTGTTACATTTTCAGGATCAACGGTAACCTTTGCCGAACCATTCTCGGATGCTTCATTCAAATAAATCGCATTGTCGATAACCTGGTAATCGGCATCGTTGCATCCTGCCAGGATCATCGGCAGAACGAAACAGGCAAACAAACATTGTTTTATTGTTATTCTTTTCATAATCAAATTCTTTAAAGTCATTTTACAGCAGGATTCATTATTCTGATTGCTTCACGCAGGTACTTATATTCGATGTCGCCCGGATAGTCATATTCCATGTGATAGGTGCCTACTCCACCCTTCCGTACCTGTTTTCCGTCAATAGTCGGAGTCCAGCGTGCCATGCCGGCAAGTGCTCTCATTTTGTTTCCGTAACGATCTACATAATCACCTCCTCCTGTCGGAGCATAAGATTCGAAATTCTCCGTAACGATGTACATATTAGCCACTTTCTCCGGAGGAAGTATTCCTTTAAAGTTGGCAATCGTACCAGCCAGACGTCTGTCAAGATTAGCGTCGGAATTACCCGCAAGGTTAGAGTATGCCTGCACAATGAAATAGTCAAAGTAAGGCCCGGTTTCCGGATGAATACTTTGAGGCTCGCCATCAATCACAAGTAACCGTCCCGTACCCGATTTAGGTCCGATTCTTTCTCCCAGTGCTTTCACGAAAGTGAGCATATTCTCGGGATAACTTGCCAAGTTTCCGGGAGAACCATAATTAGGTTCATAATCGATGTCGAAACCATCGTATCCATACTTATCAATGGAGTCACAAATAGCATTCGCATATTTTCTGATAGCACCGTCGATAGCTTCCTGATCACCATCCTTCCAGCCCCAGTACTCCTTATAATTCTCTTTATGCTCTTCCGGAGTCAACTGATCGCCTACATTAGCCACGATAAAACACATTAAGGCGCGTGTACCTTTCTGTTCTTTCACCTTCTTTTTGTCCAACATCCGGGCCTCATCAAGATTTTTCCAGTTACCCCAAATCGAAACGAAGTCCACACTATCGGGAAGCCCCATCAGACTGCCCACCATCGAAGCCCCGACACCCGTCCAGCCTCCAAACCAACCGAATGCAACCGAATGCTCCGAACGTTTATATGCTCTCAGATTCTCGTAATAATCATTTCCCGGCATTTCAAAAAAGTCTTCCGCTTCAGGTTTGGTCCAGTCACTGCAACCCCAAAGCATGCTGACGAACAATGCAAAAACTACTATATTTAAATATCTCTTTTTCATTTTCTTTTCTCTTTATTAGCTTAAACATCAATTCTTTTTAGCCCACCAAAGATCGGTAGCTCCGGTATCCGGACCACCCAACATTGAAACGGCAGCCGAAACATTGGCTGAATTTCCCTGTTTTTCGGACAAGGGAAAAGGTAAACGCCGCAATTGCCGATTGGTGTCGATCACTCCATTACTCAAATTGCTGACAGATGGAAACACTTCCGGATAACCTGTGCGCCGATAGTCGGCCCAACCCTCAAAGCCCAGAGGGAAGTTAGCAATCCATTTCTGAGTAATGATCCGCTCCAGTTTCTCTTCCGTCGAAGCACCTTCGTTCCAGGCAATCGTGATCTTGGTTTTCGGTGTATAATTGCATTTAGCCGGGTTTACCGGATCGACAAAAGGTTCAGGCACAGCCACTGCATTGGCCAGATATTCGTCTGCCCCGCTCACTTTCCGTTGGTCGAATGATAGCTTAACGCCTTGCTCGTAGAAGTCACGGGCACTACCTCCCATATCCCAACCACGCAGGGCGCCTTCAGCACGCAAAAAGGCGGTTTCAGCCGCACAAAACATCAACATGTCGTCTTTCTGTTCGTAATTGGGCATGGAATATCCCGAATAAGTTGCCGGCTTCACTCCTTCCAACCCTGACCGCATACCCATATACGGGCTATCGCCTCCCAACTTGGAGGTGGTGAAATAGACTGCACTGCGAGGATCGGAATATCCTTTCATATAACTGGCTATAGTGGCATTGATACGGATCTCTCCCCAACTGGAGGCCACCAGCCAAAGAGGATTGGGCTCGGCACCTACACCGACATACGCGTTATTATCGTTCGTATCTATCAGTCCGCGGGTGCTCTTTACCGCTTCTTCGGCTTTCGTACGGGCAAGTTCGGGGGACACATTACTGATGCGGACAGCCAAACGCAGTTTAAGTGAATTAGCAAAACGCATCCATTTATTATAATCACCATTATAGACCGGATCATAACCCTCCAACGGTTTCAGTCCCCCCACTTCATCTACAAATTCACCCAACATCTGTATTGCATAATCCAGATCTTCAAACATATGTTTATACACATCTTCCTGGCTATCGTAGGCAACAGCCGTTTTACCATTGGCCACCTGGCTGTAGGGAATGGGACCGTAACAATCGGTTACACGCAACATTGTATTCACACGAAGGAGTTTTGCCATCGCCCAATAGTGGCCTTTTCCACCTGTCGCAGTCTCCAACTTGAAGTAATTGGAATAGAATTTTTCAAAGGGTGTGTTGAAAGGAATCTGATTCCAGGATTCCGTCTGATTAAAAGTATTGAAGTTGGACCCACCCCATGAGTTGGCCATCGTAAGATAACCACTGAAAGGTCCGGCTACCATTTGATCGATCATCTGATTGTCATTCTGCTGTACATTGATTCCGGTAGTAATCATGGTTGCAAACAGCATGGGCGGATTGAGTGAATGGGGTTCATAGGGATTGGTATTATACTCCTCAAAATTATCGGTACAGCAGCACAGGAAAGGTGTGACAGCTGCGGCCAAAACTATATTTAATATTTTCTTTTTCATGATCGACTGGTTTTAAAATTGAAATTTGACATTGAAGCCAATATTACGTGTACTCGGTTGCATAAAGTAATCTACTCCCTGATAGAAGTTACTGGTAGTGGAAGGTGTCATTTCGGGATCGAACGGTGCTTTACAATAAATCATCCAAAGATTCTTCCCTACGATACCTGCCGTTATGCCTACTTTATTATTAAACCATTTACGAGGTAACGTGTAGCTTAGGTTCAGTTCGGACAATCGTATGTTCGTTGCACTATAAGTATAGTACTGTCCCAACCCTCCGGTAGAACCACCGATGGTCTGATAATAAGATTTGGCATCTACAAATCCGTTATTGATCCATACTCCTCCGGCATCGCGAGCGTCGGCTGTAGCTTTGGACACACCATAATAATCAAGTATACCCTGAGTGTTCGAGACGCACAATCCACCGACACGAGCAGTCAGAACCACTCCCAGATTGATGCCCTTATAAGAGAATGTATTGCTGAATCCCATGTTGAAATCAGGATTCATCGTACCAATTTTCTTCGGTTCGGCATAATCCTGCACTCCAACTTTGCCTGTCTGAGAATCTACCCAGATATTACCGTTACCGTCTGTACGCAACCCTTTATCCACATAGAGGTCTCCCATTGTTCCGCCCTCTCTCAATATAACTCTGGGGCCATATCCGTCGGCACCCAGCACAGCCATACGCAGTTCGGGCATATCGATAATTTCACCGGTTATCGGATTCGTAGCACCGCTGGCAAGACGTTTCACTTTATTACGATTCATCGTATAAGTCAGACTACTGTTCCAGCTAAAGTCTCCCCATGTATTATTGTATCCTAACGCCAACTCCAAACCGTAATTCTGAATATTACCCGTTTGTACAATGGCCGAAGAATAACCACTCGACGATGCCAAAGTGATATTAAAGGTCTGGTTATAGGTATTCGAATGATAGTAAGTGGCATCTATACTGAAATGATTCCACAGTCTGGCATTCAAACCGATCTCCCACGAACGGGTATCTTCCGGCTTCAAGTTGGTGGCAGGCAGAGTGGTTGAAGATCCCCACTGATGGGATTGTTCATTGAACTCAAAACCCGGATTCGATAAATAACGTTCAAAAGATGAAGCCACAGAACTGTATGAGCCACGTAGCTTTGCATAAGAAATAAACTCGGGCAACCGGAACATCTCGGATAAAACGACAGAACCTCCGATGGAAGGATAAAAGAATGAAGAATGCTTGGTAAATGCCAGTTGGGACTCCCAGTCATTTCGTCCGGTCAGGGTCAGATATGCCATGCTCCGCCATCCCAACTCTATATTGGCAAATACACCCTGAGATTGGTCATGATATCCGAACTGTTTAGGTTTATAATTGCTTTCATAATTGATGTTTCTCACTGTAAAGAAGTTAGGTATCCCTGCCAAATCACCTTCATTCCCCATTTGTTCGTAAACCAAATCCTTGATAGACGCACCGATATTGGCATTCAGCGAGAAGTCCCCTATTCTCTTATCAATGTTTACCATCATATCGGCATACGTATTGCGGTCCGTACGATTTTGATCGGAATAGAAACCATTGGCACCGGCAAAGGTAGTCAGAGTAGATGCATAACGTTCCTGAGTCATGCGAATATCGGAATTATCCACCTTGACACGTCCGGCTACATTGAGCCAATCCGTGAGCTTATAAGTTAAGCTTGCATTAATCATGTAGCGCTTCTTTTCTGTCTTGCGGTTCATGCGTTTCATAATCCAATATGGATTTTGCAAACTTAATCCCTGATGTCCGTAAGGCCAGAACTGTACGTTCACTCCACGGCTTTCGCTATATCGTTCGAACATACGGATCTCCTCAAAATTGTCGTTACGGGGAAAGAGGTAGAGTGCCGGCAGCGGGTTGAAGTATTGTCCCTGTGCCGTTATATTCTTGTCATTCTGAATGATATAGCTGGCACCTACATCCAGAGTCAGCCTATCTTTCAGAAAAGTGGCCGTATTCCGGATAGAGAAATTGTAGCGGCTATAACTGTTATTAGGCAAAATACCTGTCGCATTGGTTGTTGAAGCCGACGCATAGGTCTGGTTTTTCTTTGTTCCGGTCGAAAAAGAAATAGCGTTAATTACATTCACTCCGGTATTAAAGAAACGGGAAGGATCATAGCTTTGCTTGGTTTTATTGCCCCAGCTTGCAAATTCTCCCGGATTGTTTCCATACCGGTTTTGCATCTCCGGCATCATATATGCGTCAGAGAACATCGTATTATTGCTGACAGTCAGAGTTGTCTTTTCGGCCGATCCTTTCTTGGTATTGATCAATACGACTCCATTGGCAGCCGCATTACCATACAAAGCTGCCGCAGAAGGACCGGTCAGCATATTGATACTTTCAATATCATCCGGGTTAAGATCCGCTACTCCGTCCGAACCACTTTGGGTGGCAAAAGAACCTTCACTCTTACCAAAGCTTACATTGAACATCGGAATACCGTCAATTACATAAAGAGCATTATTATCTTTCGTAATGGACTTGGTACCGCGCATCACGACTCTCGAAGCAGAACCAACTCCACCAGCTGAGTTATTGATTGTTACTCCGGCAACCTTACCTTGCAAAGAGTTGATAAAGTTAGCATCCTTTACTGTATTGATAGCATCACCACCTACTTGCTGTACGTTGTAACTCAACGCCTTTTGCGCCCGCTTGATACCCAAGGCAGTCACTACCACTTCGTCAAGCACTTCTGCGTCTTCTTTCATAACAATCTTCAAAGGCTTGGAGTCTGTCACCGTAATGGCCTGCGGAGCATAACCGATATAGGAGATCTCAATAACATCTCCTTTCGCAACCGGCAAGGAAAAGTGCCCGTTCATATCGGTAATTGTCCCGTTCGATGTTCCTTTCACCAGAATACTCACTCCGATCAGTGGTTCGCCTTTGGCATCCGAAATATTTCCCGTGACCGTAACTTTCTCCTGTTGAATCGAATGGTTCTTATCAGTGGTCGAAAGAATAAGATGTTTGTTCATAATAGAATAGGAAAGTCCCGTCCCACGAAGCAGACGGTTCATGACCGTCGTGATATTTTCGTTAGAAGCCTTGATAGAAACAGGTTGAGTGGGGTTAACATCCCCGGTGTTATACACAATAGATAATGAGGTTTGACGTCCTATTTCATTCAGGACACTGCCCAAAGAGGCTTTGGTAAAGTCGATATTCACCCGTATATCTTGCGCTGAAGCAAAGATAAAAGCAGGCATCGACAATAGAAAAAATAGCAAGTACTGAAACTTGTGTTTCACTGATTTCTTCATCTTGTTCTTTTTTTTAATTAGAAAATGTTTTTAGGTAAAATTGAAAGGTTTAGCATAAAGGATCGCTAATACATGTTAAGGTTGGTTTTAAATTAAGGGTCATTATTCATCACTACAGATTTTTAGGTTAACTATATCTCTTTTCTGTTAATAGTACATTTCAACTTATAAACATACTAAATCAAGAAGCGGATTTTTTCGAAAAAAGAATAAAAAAAGAATAAGAATACAGATCAGAAGATAAAAAAAGGGAACTATTTCTTTACAGAAACAGCCCCCTCTTCGTGATTTAGGTTATAAAATATTTTTGTTATCTATTCGTCTTAGGAGTCAATATTATATTGTTATCCTCACATTTATAATCGAAACGTTTGGTAAGAGCGAGTATAGAAAGAATTTGTCTTATATCATCGTCCGTACTAAAAGTACAGGTAAAACGGTCTTTTTGCAGTTGTGCATCCGAAATAATGAAATGAACATCAAAATGTTTTTCAAGACACTGCACTATTTCCTGAAGTGTGGCCTGTTCGAATTTCAGTTTTCCGTTAATCCATAGCAATACATCTCCCGGACGGTTGGCTTCTGTAAGCATGGGTTGCATCGTACGGGTATCCACACTCAGCATCTGTCCCGGCTTCAACAAAATACCTTCCTCTTCAGACTGCCCCGGCAATTGGACTTTTACTGATCCCTTCAATAAAGTGGTCACCACCTTTTCTTCGGACGGACGTGCCCGGACATTGAATTTTGTACCGAGCACGCAAGTCCTGACATCATTACTATTAACAACAAAGGGTTTTGTCTTATTACGTGATACCTCAAAATAAGCCTCACCACTCAAGTCGACCTGTCTTTCCCGCTTCCAGAAAGAAGGCTTATAGACGATCTGTGTTGAAGCATTCAACCATACTTTCGTTCCATCCGGTAAAACTGCCTGTGCCCGCTGCCCTGATTCGGTAGCAAAAATATATCCTGCCGACTTTCCGGAGGAAATCCAGTATAGGGCACCGACAGACACCAACAGACCGCACAGGAAAGCTGCCAAAGGCATCGCGTAACGTTTCCATTTTGATACACGTATTCTATGCACTGATTTTTTCTCTGACTCTTTGTGCTTTATCCGGTCCTTCAAAACGCTTAGTGAATTTTCGGTGTCCACACCATCCATTGCCACCTTACGTTCACCGACAAAAAGCATATAATAAAGTTGGTCCAGTTGTTTTTTGTGTTCTGCAGAAGCATGATACCATGCCTCCACTTCCAGACACTCTTCGGCATCTGATTCTCCTTTCAGATAGTTCAGTAGTTTTGTTTCATCCATTGTTTTAACCAAATCTTTAATACCTATATCATACACTGTTACGTATAATACAGTTCAGAAAACAAAGTTACTAAATAAAACACAAACTTTTTTTTCTTCAGAAAATCATTTTGTAGGTAGCAAAAATTTAGCTACGTTTGTTCGCTAATAACAATGGAGAGAAGAATGGCACAGACTCTGACTAACCTAAACATAAATGATAATAATGCCGTTATATCAGCCCTGCGAGAAGGGGATGAAGAGGTGTTTGATCATATCTACCGTTACTATTTTCGTGGATTATGCGCCTTTTGCTCTCAATATGTCACTCTGAGCGAATCGGAAGAAATCGTGCAGGATACTATGATGTGGCTATGGGAAAACAGAAAAACCCTTATACCGGAACTTACTTTAAAGACTCTTCTCTTTACTATCGTCAAGAACAAAGCGCTTAATAAAATCTCTCATTTTGAAATAAAACGCAAGGTGCATCAGGAAATTGCGGAAAAATATGAAACGGAGTTCTCTTCACCTGACTTTTACCTGGAAAACGAACTATTCAGATTGTACGAAGAGGCTTTAAGAAAACTACCGGCCGAATTTCGCCAGGCATACGAAATGAATCGAAGTCTTCAAATGACTCATAAAGAAATTGCGGAGAAACTGAACGTCTCTCCGCAAACAATCAATTATCGTATAGGGCAAGCCCTGAAAATATTACGGTCCGAACTAAAGGATTATCTCCCGCTGATCATGTTGTTTTTATTTCTGCAAGGGCATAAATGAAATAGCTTGTCCGCCACCGGCTGCCATACGGATATTCAACGTATCGTCTGCAGTCACCTCCTGTTCCGTAATCTGATACTCTGTCGGATTGGTTTTCCAATCAGCTTTCTCACCATCAGCATAGATGATTGCTTTATAGGTCTTCCCCTTCTCTAAAAAATCAAGACTGACAGGCAAGACCCGCGGTTCTTCATTCGTAGAGGCACCCAGGAAATAATTCTGTTTAGCCTTCCGTACCACTGCTACAAACTCTCCCGGCTCACCGGCCAATGCCCTCGATTCGTCACAATCAGGATCGAAATCACGGAAGAACCGGAAGGCAGGATGCCCTTCATAGTGCTCGATCATATCAGATGCCATTTGTAACGGAGAATATAAAATCACCCAATTAGCCAACTGCTTGGCCAATGTTGTATTGACGCGACTATTGCCCTTATCCTGATCATTCCACTTCTGACGTTTAGGAGAATCTTTCGTCTGTGTAAACAAAATATCAAAAGTACCCGGAGTATAGTCCATCGGACCACCCAATAAGCGGGTAAACGGCAACATTTCATGATGTGAAGGAGGATTACCTTCGCTCCAGGCATTCCACTCCATACCGCGGGCGCCTTCACGTGTCATCATATTGGGCCAGGTACGTCGTATACCGGTATCTTTGATAGGTTCGTGCGCATCAAGAGTCATACGATAACGGGCAGCCGTCTCAACCACTTTTTGATAATGGTTCACTCCATATTGTCCATGATGTGAATGTCCGTCAGGAAAAGCACCGGCATAACCTGTTTTCAGAATATGAATGCCCTTATCGGTATACCACTTGATTGCCTTCTCCATCTGGCGCTCGTAGTTGGGAATGTTTCCACCGGTTTCATGATGTCCGATGATCTGAACATTCTTTTCACGTGCATAACGAGTTATTTCATCCATATCAAAGTCGGCATAAGGTTTAGTAAAGTCAAAACTCTGCATACCTCCCCAACTTTCCCATCCTTCGTTCCACCCCTCAAACAACACACCTTCGATGTTATTGGCATGAGCAAAATCAATGTATTTCTTGGCATTGGTGGTTGTAGCGCCATGCCGATCGTCCATCTTCCAGGTTTCTACTCCCAGATGCATCCCCCACCAGACACCGACATATTTCATCGGCTTGATCCAGTCGGTGGTATCCAGTTTACAAGGTTCATTCAGGTTAAGGATCAACGACGAATTAATCAGTCCGACAGCTTGCGGAGCGATCTGAATGGTACGCCATGCAGTGGTAAAACGATTCTCTTTACGAGCTTTAATTCCATCGGGCCATGAGGCAAGTTCGGATTTCAGAGTATTTTCACCATCCTTCTTCAAAGTCATTTCCGGAAAATCATAAAGAGCAGCTTCATGAATGCTGCCATACACCCCTCCGGATGTTTTGAAAGTGAAAGGAGTATTAGCATTCTCCACTTCACTGATCTTCTGTTTCGAGTACAGCAATTCATAAGTCTCGAAACTGGCAGGAATAGACCAAGAGGTCCCGTCTTCATGAAAGCGGAAAGCAGTCAGTTCATCGGTGATCAACAAAGAGTCGACACCGGGCACCTCATACTCGTAACGAAAGGCTACACCATCATCAAATGCACGAAAACGAAGAGTCAATTCCACATTAGCGGCATTTTTCAGAAGAACCGCCATTTCATTATAATGATTCCGGTTCGTTTTATTCTCTCCCCAAGGCTGCGTCCAGATCTCGTCTTTATCGGTAAAGACAGTGTTCACCACACGAAATCCCCGATTAAGATCGATTCCGTCTTTCGCTTCGAAACCGAGCGGAGAGTTATCCAATAAAAGGGTATCGTTGACAGTCACCCGATACATCATCTTTCCATCGGTATCCGCAGTAAAAGCCACTTTGATATGTCCGTCCGGAGAGGCTAATTCCGTCTTCGGAACACAACTATAAAAGCCCATCAGCATCAAGGCGATGAGTAATATATGCAAAATCTGTTTCATGGTTACAATTCGTTTATACGGTTTAGAATTCCAAATCAGCCAGATGTGCATTATGATCGGACAAATAGGTGGAATCTGTAATCGCAGAAGAAATAATCTCTGCATCTGCCACCTTGATTTGCGGAGTTACGAAAATGAAATCGATCTTTTCCCGTTCGGCCACAGGTACTCTTCCGAAATCATGGAAAGTATAGTTCTCACCGGACTGTTTCCCGGCTATCTTCCATGCATCTTTCAAGACAAACTCATTGGATGTGATCGTTTTGTAAGCTTCCCACTCTTCAGAAACATTAAAGTCTCCGGTCATCATAGCAGGATGTGTACCGGCTATTTCTTTTATCTTATCAATAATAAGCAGGGCACTGTTACGACGAGCTTCCGTACCAACGTGGTCAAAATGGGTGTTTAACATCAGAAACTCTTTTCCGGTAGTTTTATCCTTTAATTTAGCCCAAGTAGCCACGCGGGTACATGCGGCATCCCAACCAAGTTTGCCGATACTATCCGGATGTTCGGAAAGCCAGAATGTATTACTGTCTAACAAATCATATTTATCTTTCCGATAGAATACAGGAGCATATTCCCCCTGAGTCTTTCCATCCTCGCGTCCCACACCTACATAGGCATAATCAGGCAGGCCGGACAACAGGTCTTTCAACTGATGATTCAGTACTTCCTGCATTCCCAGCACATCGGGATGTTTCTCACGGATAAATTCACAGACCTTCTCTTTACGATACTTCCAGGAATTCAAACTGTCGCCCGGATTATCATAACGGATATTAAAGGTCGCCACACGAACATGGGTAATCGGATTAGAACTGCAACCCGCCAAAAGCAGGGTAATAAAAACTCCGATAAAAAAGCAAATCTTATTCATTAGTTTATATGTGTTGGTTATTAAATTTAAAGCTATTTCGTATATGATACAACTAAAGAAGAAAAAACACTTAGCAATCTGTCCGATAAGTGAGGGCAAGTTGCCGGCAAGCGGCACGATTGATCTTTCCCGTTTCCGTCAAGGGTATAGCCCCGACTGACAAAATCATCTTGGGTAACTGATATTTAGACAGAAGCTCCTTCATCTTTGTTTCCGGTAACTCTGCATCTGCCCCCTTCTCTACCAAAAGCACAACCGCCTCTCCTAATCTGGCATCGGGTACAGAAGTGATTGCAAAAGGAACTCTCATCCAGGGACGAAGTATCTCTTCTATCTGCTCTGCCTGTACTTTGATACCTCCGGTATTGATGGTATTATCCTTCCTGCCCAAAATAGAGAAGCTGCCATCGGGATAAATCTCCGCAACATCATTTGTCACCAAAGTGGTATCACAAACCAATGGAGCATCGATCACCAATGTATGTTCGGACGAAAGAGAAAGCCGCACCGAAGGAAAAGGCCGGTACAACATACTCGCATCCGGTCCGTTCAACCGTCTTAAAGCAATATGTGAAAGGGTTTCTGTCATGCCATACGTAGAATAAACCTTAACCGGTAATTGCCGTATTTCAGCTTCCAACCCTGCATCTATTGCCCCTCCGCCTATAATAAGAATATCGGTCCGGCAGAGCCTCTCTTTTTCTGCCGATACCTGCAGTGTGTTGTAAACCTGCAACGGCACCATAGCGGCAAAGCGAAGCGGTATGTCCACGTCTGCCATCGGATGCCCGGAAGGAGTCCGGATAACCAGATTCAACCCTGCCACCAATGCCCGGACCACCACCATCTTCCCGGCAATATATTGCAAAGGCATACACAACAATACGCTATCTCCTTGTCGAAGTCCCAGAAACTCACAAGTCAGCCGGGCACTTTGCATCATCTGCTCCTTACGGACCTTCAGCAGTTTGGGAGTCCCGGTAGAACCGGAAGTTTTCACTGTCAGATAAGGAGAATCACTGAACCACTCTTCCAGAAATCGGTAAAGTTCGTACAAAAATCCCGATGCCTCCTCCGTGTGACAAGCCACCAGCCTTTTCACGTCCTCCTTGGAAAGCACACTGCCTTCCAACATTAGGTGTTGTTCTTCTCTATTAAATATCATGTGCCGACTCCTCTTATTTGCAAAACCATAAACAATCTTTTCGAATCTCGAGGGGCATCTCGACATTGTCCGTAAACAGTAGCCCGGTACCTAATCCTTGTGGCAACGGATTCCGGAAAGTCGCACACCATTGGGCTATGGCATTCAGACCGATATTCGACTCCAGCGCAGATGTGATCCACCAACCGATATGTTGCTTTTCCGCTTCTGCAATCCATTCGTTGCCACCACTGATCCCGCCATGCAGAGATGGTTTCAGTATGATATACCGGGGGTGGATAGCCGCCAGCAATTCCCGTTTTCTTTCAAGGGCATTGCAACCTATCAGTTCTTCGTCCAAAGCAATAGGAAGCGGGGACTCAGCCGCCAGACGGGCCATTTCCTCCCACTGCCCGGCCCGGATAGGCTGTTCTATGGAATGTAGGTCCAATTCGGCCAACCGATTCAGTTTATCCATAGCATCGGCAGGTGAGAAAGCTCCATTGGCATCCACTCTCAACTCTATTTCTCTGGCGGAATAGTGAGCACGGATATGTCTCAACAGGGCTAATTCTTCTTCAAAGTTTATCGCACCGATTTTTAGTTTGATACAGCGATATCCCGCCTGCATCTTGACTTCGATCTGTTGCAGCATTCTGTCAAAACTTCCCATCCAGATAAGTCCGTTAATAGGTATACCGACTTCTCCGCGCGAAAAAGGAGTATCCCATAATGCCCAGCTCTGTGTTTCGTAATGGCGCAGTGCTGTCTCGAGTCCGAACAGAATAGAAGGATACCCACGTAAAGATTCTATATCCAGTTCTCCCGTTTGTTCCAGTCGCTGACAGGCACTCCGAAGCACCTGTTCATAATCCGGCAAGTCATCACAACTCAGTTTGGGTAACGGAGCACACTCTCCTACTCCGACACGTCCCGGACACTCTATGGAAGAAAGATGGATATACCAGACATTCCGTGTAGTATAAGAACCACGCGAAGTTCCCGCAGGTTGCTTGAAATGAAGAACGCGTGGAATAATATTTATTGTATACATAAAAATGATATAAAGAAAAGGCCTCCCATCAAGAAGGCCTCTGTCTGCTTATGGAAATTTAGGATATTGTTTAAAGTCCGGTTTACGCTTCTCCAGAAAAGCATTCTTGCCTTCCTGTGCTTCATCGGTAAGGTAATAAAGCAGAGTGGCATCACCTGCCAGTTCCTGAATACCGGCTTGACCGTCGAGTTCGGCATTCAGACCGGCTTTAATCATGCGGAGTGCCAACGGACTAAGCTGCATCATCTCCTCCGCCCACTGAACATACTCGTCTTCCAGTTTATCCAGCGGTACCACTTTATTGACCAGCCCCATATCCAGAGCCTCCTGCGCATTATACTTGCGACAAAGGAACCAGATCTCACGGGCCTTCTTCTGTCCCACAACGCGGGCAAGATAAGATGATCCGAAGCCGGCATCGAAACTACCTACACGAGGACCTGTCTGTCCGAAGATCGCATTTTCGGAAGCAATAGAGAGATCGCATACGACATGCAACACGTGTCCGCCTCCGATGGCAAATCCGTTAACGGCAGCAATAACCGGTTTCGGAATCGAACGGATTTGTTTTTGCACATCCAGTACACTCAGGCGGGGCACTCCGTCTTTACCGATGTATCCGCCACGGCCCTTTACGTTCTGGTCGCCTCCCGAACAGAAGGCCTTATCGCCTGCACCGGTCAATACCACAACATTGATATCGGGCTCTTCACGACAGATGCGCATCGCATCGCTCATTTCGCCTGTTGTAGTAGGGGTGAAAGCATTCCGGTAACGTTCGCGATTGATCGTAATACGGGCAATGCCGTTATAGTAATCAAACAGAATATCTTCGTATTCTTTAATAGGAGTCCATTCTCTTTTAGTTTCCATTTCTATTTATTTTGATGATTATTATTTCAGTAATTCCTGTACTTTCTTTTGCAGTTCGGGTGTATGTACATTGGGCGTGTTCAATAAAGCAATTGCAAAATTATCCGCCAGCACCTCTTCCGGATCTATGACATATCCGGTGTTCCGCCCTACTTTATCAAAGAAGTCGGTCGCTTTCTGTAATGGATAAATAACTGTCTTCCCACTCTCCCGGAGAGGCTTGAACGACTCGTCCAACGGAATCAGCCCCACATTGATATACTGATAGAACTTACCCGTGGTATAGGGTCTGTTGGTATAGATAATCATAGTGCAGTTCTGTGGCTTACCGTCAATGGTAAAAGTCGCATAACTATCGCAACGACTGACATCGGGATTGGAGATACGGCTTTTCCGTATATCTTCGGGGAACTCAATCTCTTTGGACAGGATGTTGAAGTCGATAGCTCTGTACAGTTTCTTTTTGAATCCGGGATTGAGACGTGTCAGGATGTGGAAAGTTTCATGCACCAGCAGGCGTGTGTGAGAAGCTTCGGTCCCCCGCTGAAAAGTAGCGTCCGTCAATGCGATCCAGTTACTGCGTGTGTATCCTCCCGCCCCTCCTTCGTCTTTCATTGTTGTCTTTACCAGCACAATCTCTTTCGGAAATGGAATCCGATAGCCGTATTTACGAATCGTATCATTCAGGTTCTTCCTGATCCGCTCGATCTGCTGCGCTTCTTCCGCTGTCCATTCACGCACTTCACGAACGGCCAGGCTGACGAGGTCTTCTCTTTTGCCTTCAGGATTTTCAAGTCGGGCAGCGATGTCAAACGGGCTCCAATTAGCCGTATAAGAATCTTTGGCCGCTATCAGGCGTTTTGCTTCTCCGGCAGAAGCCAACCGAAAATTGATTGTATCTGCCCTGGCTGCCGATTCCTCCGATACGTATCTCTCGGGAAACATGGCTTGAGCTTTCTCCACAAACAGGGAAGCTGACAAAAGTAGCATCCCACAAAATAGGTTCATCTTGTGCTTAGTCATCATATTAGTTTTTTAGTTGGTGATAGTAGTCTTTCAATATCCGTGCATCTTTATTTTTATTGGTGAAAACCTCCATAATGACAGGTTGAGTCAGTAACTCGGGTTGAGTGAAAGTTTTCATGGCTTCGTCCAACTGTTTTTCATCCTGCACTTCCTGATAGAGGAATCCCCGTTCTTCGGCCCATCCCTTGGCAGACGTCTTATGCACGGCAGTCACAAAGCGATGGGAAGTACCGGACATTTCAAGTCCCGGCAAAGTATGAAAAATCTCCCCTCCCCCATTATTCAAAAGCAGAATACGGAGGTTACTTCCAAAATGATTGTTCCACAGGGCATTCATATCATAGAAAAAACTCAGATCACCAATGACCACAAAGTTCAACTTCTTCGAAGCGGCAGCATAACCGATCGCTGTGGAAAGGGAACCTTCAATGCCGCTCGTACCCCGGTTGCAACAAACCTCTACCGTATCGGGAAGCGAATAAAGCTGGGCATAACGCACGGCGGAACTATTGGCCAGATGCAAAGCACACGAAGCAGGCAACGCCTGAATGAGTGATCCGATAGCAGACATTTCGGAATAAGGCAACTCCGGTCGGGGAAGCTCCTTGCAAAAGTTCTCCCATTGCCGGGGATATTCCGGTGTACGGTTATCCAGCAGAAAAGCTATCTTCTCCATAAATTCAAATGGGTCCATCTCGATAATCGTAGTCAATGCCCCTTGGAACAGATCGATCACTTCACCATCCGGCGACACATGCCAATGCTCTTTGGGCGGATGCTGGCGAAGATACTTTTTCATTCGTTTAGAGACGATATGCCCCCCGTAAGTGATCACCAATTCGGGAATCATCTTCTCTTGCATCTCGGGTGACATGGCATAGAGGGCTGCATCGAAGTTCCGGATCGGGATGCCCGGAACGGTCTGATTGCCTAAATGCTCCGTGAACCAGGCAAACTGCTTGTAGAGCATCTTTGAATATTTCTTTTCGAACAGATAAATCAGGTTCATCTGGCCGACGATCATCATACGGCGGTTGTATTTATTGAGGCGGTCGATCAAGCCGTCATAGTCGCGATCATAAACATTCAGTCCTTGATAACGTGTGATGACACGTACTTCGGGAAGTGACTCTGCCGTAAACTGGAACAGGGGTTCGGAAACCGGCACGTTGATGTGCACAGGGCCTTTACCATGATGATTCAGTTCAAGCAATGCTTCGTTCAGCAAGCGGTTGCAGTACCATTCATCCTCGTCCGTATGTATTTCGGGCAGATCGACAGACTTCTTCACCAATGACCGGAAAACACCCGGCTGAGGTAAAGTCTGTCCGTCCATCTGGTTGATCCAGGCGGCAGGACGATCGGCGGAAATAACTACTAAAGATACTTTCTGGTAGTAGGCCTCTGCTATGGCAGGATGCAAATTCAACAAAGCCGTGCCCGATGTGCAACAAACAGCGGCAGGAGTTCCGCCCTGCAAAGCAAGCCCGATAGCAAAAAAGCCGGCACTCCGCTCGTCTGTTACCGAGTAACAAGTGAAGTCGGGATGTCCGGCAAGTGTATGTACAATCGGTGCATTCCGGCTTCCGGGACATAAAACGACTTTCGTCACCCCATGTGCACGGAGCAACGCTACCAACTGCAATATGTTTTTCTTATCTGAATACATCGCTTTATATATTATTTTATTTAGGAGTTCAAGTTCTGCATGGTCTGCATCTTCTTTTCCGTCTCCTGAAACTCATCATCCAATTCGGAAGAGGCCAGCAGGCCGCCTCCGGCATACAATGTCAACGAATCTTCTTTCACATTCATACAGCGTAAGTTGACATACAGGTCCGTTCTCCCTTCCGGCCTCAACCAGCCTATAAATCCGGAATAATAGCTGCGGTCATAGCCTTCATTGTCAAGGATAAACCGGTAAGCTTCTTCTTTTGGCAATCCGCATACGGCGGGAGTGGGATGCAACAGCTTCAATAAATCTCCCAACCTCTGACTGTCGTTCAGCGAGAAGTGGAAATCCGTTTTCAGGTGAGACAATGCCCCGGCAAAAGCCGGATAAGGTCCTTTCTCTGTCGGAGAAATCCCCAACGAGCGGAGTTGTTTACGAATATATGCCGCCACATACTCCTGCTCCTCCCGGTTCTTTTCATCCCATTGTTGCGGAAGCTCACCATTCTGTAAAGACTGGGTTCCTGCCAACGCTACCGTATTCCATTCTCCTTTCTCACCCGATAAAATGATTTCCGGAGTACTGCCCATCCACACCCCGGTTTGCGGAGTATAACAAAGATAGACATACGAATAGATGTAACGCCTGCAAGCCCGGTAGAAAGCCGCTGCGGGAGAGAATCCCGGCTCTCTCCTCACCATCATTCTGCGGGATAGTACCAACTTATCAAAAGTACGTTCCCTCAAAGCCCTGATAAAGACATCGAAACAAGCCTCATAGGCTTTCTTCGCCCCGAGTGACCGGTCGCTTCGGAGCTGTTGCCCGTACGATGCCGCATCGTCCCCCTGTGCAGGGGTATGCAAGTTTCCGGCGCAGGAAGGAATCTCGTGACAATCCGGCCGGATCAATATGATAGGACATTGCGGAGTGACCCGGAAAGGGGCGATGACAAAGCCTGTCCGACCATTCAAATCTTCCATTTTCCGGATAAGGTGTACTTCTCCGCAAGTCTGCATCAGAAAGTGAGGTTCCTCTTCGCCCGGATTACGATACATTGCGAAGCTCCTTCCCTGACGGATCAATTCATCTATAATCTCACAATTATTTGTTTCTTCTAACGTCATCTCTTCTTTAATATACTATTCACTACCCGTATGGAAGACACCAACTTGTCCGTCGACGTAAATACGTCTACATTCCAGACATGTGATGAACGTCCTTTGTGGATAATGGTACCGACGGCACGTACGGTATCTCCCTCGTGGGCAGATGACATGTGGTTACCGCTGACCTGCATACCAACCACAATCTCGTCGGGCTGGCAGAGAATCATCGAACCCAGTCCGGCAACAGTCTCGGCCAGTGCCAACGTGGCACCTCCGTGCAGAATGCCGAAAGGCTGACGGGTCCGCTCGTCTACCGGCATAGTAGCCTCTACCCGGTCTTCGGAAGCATAGGTATATTGAATGCCCAGATTTCCCATCAGGGCATGACGTGCACGCTCGTTCAATTGGTCGAGAGGAATCTCTGCCGGACGAATCTCAGAAAGAATCGCTTTTTCTACGGCAAGAGCAACTCCGTCTTCTTCATTCGAAGCCGTCACCACATCGGCACATACCTTTACCGAATCCTGAGCATTGCCCATGGCGATACCCAATCCGGCAAACTGGATCATGGAAACATCGCAAACGCCATCACCGATAACAATGATTTCTTCCGGAGTGATATCCAAATGGGAAAGCAAGGCTCCCAACGAAGTTGATTTGTCAATGCCACATGGCAGGACTTCCAGGAAATAGGGTTCCGACCGGAATACATCGAGCGCTCCGTTCAAACGTTTTTTCCAATGTTCTTCCAATCCGATAAGCGCCTCTTCGTCATCACTGACCAACATACATTTGGAAGGAGCAAAATCAACGGCAACCGAAAATTCGGGTTCTTCAATCAACTCCATCCGATTGAGGAATGCTTCCTGAAGAATGTGTTCATTATCTGCCTGATCAGCAATCATTCGGTCTTCGGTGTAAGTAAAGATTGCAAATCCGTTTTTACGGGCTTTCTTCTCCAGATAAGGCAACATTTCGGGGTTAATACGCCGTTCGAGCAATACTTCCCCATTTTTGGCATTAATGACCTGTGCGCCGTTATAGGACAGGATGTATCCGCCATAGTTACCCAGCTCCAGTTTCTTTGCCAAAGGCAAAATCCCATAAGTGGGCCGACCGGAGGCCAAAACAATATGTACTCCCATCTGCTGTACTTTTAACAAAGTGGCAAGGGTACGAGGAGTAATCTCCTTCTCATCATTGAGCAATGTCCCGTCTACATCAAGGACTAACAGTTTATACTTCATGACCTCGAGTTTTTTGTTTAGATTACAAAGGTAAAATATTTAAGGCAACATCCCTGTTTCTTTAGGGAAAATTATACCATAAGGTACAGAAAGAAACCTGCGTCCGGACTCACAGAAGATGCGGGAATCATCGTTTCACCCGACAACCGGACAGAATGAAAGCACCACGCTTCAGGTCTGTAAACAAACGTACCGGGCTGTTACTCTTAAGGATAAAAGTCCGGTCAGTACATCCAGCCTTTCGCAACGACTGCCAAGCCGAAATTTTCATTAAGAAGGTGTTTTTGTATGGACAGAAAGATCGATGCCCTCTCTTACCTACCAACCGGAACTAAGCCTTAAAGAAAGGATATCCGACATGGGGGTGTCGACACATCCGACATGGGGGTGTCAGCATGCCCGACATGGGGGTGTCGGACAACGTTGGTTTAAAGGATAAAAGGGTTAGGGTGGAATGTATCGGGGGAAAGCTCGCCGACCCAATGCCATATACGACAAACGGTGGACAAATAGCACTGCACTGCAACTCGTCCACCGTCTTGATCCGGTCTTTTTTATGAAGCGAATCAGAATTCGCTTGTAAAGTGGAACCGGATATTTTTGAAATCCATCTGTGCCATCTGAAGCACATAGTTCGAATCGGCCAGGAAAACATCGCGTCCTTCACGATCCTTGGCCATATACTGATATTTACGTTTCTTGAATGCTTCCAACTCTTCCAGGTCATCGCTTTCAATCCAGCATGCTTTGTACAAACTCAACGGCTCCCAACGGCAAGAAGCATTGTATTCGTTCAGCAAACGATATTGAATAACCTCAAACTGCAACTGACCTACCGTACCGATAATCTTGCGACCGTTGAACTGATTGACAAACAACTGGGCCACACCTTCGTCCATCAACTGGTCGATGCCCTTGGCAAGCTGTTTCTGCTTCATCGGATCGGCATTCTCTATGTACTTGAACATCTCCGGTGAGAAGCTCGGCAAACCACGGAAATGAAGTTGTTCTCCTTCGGTAAGCGTATCGCCAATCTTAAATGTTCCGTTATCTGGCAAACCGATAATATCTCCGGCCCAAGCCTCGTCAATAGTCGTCTTACGTTGTGCCATAAACTGGGTGGGTGAGGAGAAACGCATAGTCTTACCATGACGTACATGCAGATAAGGGGCGTTTCGTACAAACTTACCTGAACAGATTTTGCAGAAGGCCACGCACGAACGGTGATTGGGGTCGATGTTAGCCGTAATCTTGAAAATAAAACCGGTAAATTTAGGCTCCTCGGGGATCACCTCACGTTCTTCTGCATGTACGGGACGGGGGGCGGGAGCAATCTCAACAAAACAGTTGAGCAGTTCCTGCACACCAAAATTATTTAAAGCCGAACCGAAAAAGACCGGTGCACACTCTCCCTGCAGATATGTTTCTACATCAAATTCGGGATATACACCTTCTATCAATTCCAAATCACCGCGTAACTTATCTGCCAGCGTATCGCCGATCTGCCGATCCAACTCGTCAGAATGAATATCTATTTCCACTTTCTCCGTCACCACCTGTTTGGAAGGTTGATAGAGGTCCAGTTTCTGTTCGTAGATATTATAAACTCCCTTGAAACGGGGTCCCTGTTCGATAGGCCAAGACAGAGGACGTACCTGAATCATCAGTTCTTCTTCCAATTCATCCAGCAAGTCAAACGGATCTTTACCTTCACGGTCCATTTTGTTCACAAAGATGATTACCGGGGTATTCCGCATCCGGCAGACTTCCATTAGCTTGCGGGTCTGGGTTTCCACACCCTTCGCTCCATCTACCACGATGATGACACTGTCTACCGCCGTCAAGGTACGATAGGTATCTTCGGCAAAGTCCTGGTGCCCCGGAGTATCCAGAATATTAATCTTATAGTCCCGATAGTCAAACTCCATCACCGAAGTTGTCACCGAGATACCACGTTGTTTCTCGATCTCCATCCAGTCGGAAGTTGCCGTCTTTTTGATCTTGTTACTTTTTACTGCTCCTGCCACCTGAATCTGTCCGCCGAACAACAGTAACTTCTCAGTCAACGAAGTTTTACCGGCATCCGGGTGTGCAATAATGGCGAAAGTGCGCCGTCTTAGTATTTCTGTATTATCTGCCATATTTCGAGAATTGAGGATGAAGAATCAAAGTGTCTCCATTCTTAATTGATTAATGCAACGTTTCAGGCTCTCCTCCCAATGCGGGATCTCAATGCCAAATGTATCTTTTATCTTTGTTTTATCGAGTACGGAATAGTGTGGACGGGGTGCCTTTGCCGGATAATCGGCGGTATGCAACGGTTTTACCTTACACGAAGCAATGCCCGCCAGGCGATGGATGGCTATGGTAAAGTCATACCAGGAACAAACTCCTTCGTCACTGAAATGGTAAATGCCGCGGACAACGCCTTTATTGATCGCTGCAAAAATAGCCTGGGCCAAATCATTAGCATAAGTCGGTGTACCGATCTGATCGAAAATGACTCCCAAAGAATCACGCTCCTGCCCGAGACGAATCATTGTCTTTACAAAATTATTACCATAGATGGAGTACAACCATGCCGTACGAATTACCATAGCTTTCTCGCAATGATCCATCACGTTCTGTTCGCCCGCCAGCTTGGTAGAGCCATAAACCGAAGCCGGACAAGTAGGTTCCTCTTCCGTATAAGGAATATGCGCTGTACCGTCAAACACATAATCGGTAGAAACTTGAATCATTGCAGCGCCATTAGCCTGAGCCGCCCGTGCCAGATATCCCGGTGCTATATTATTCAGTTTGTCGCAAAGTTCGACATTATCCTCAGCCTTGTCTACCGCTGTATAAGCAGCGCAGTTCACGATGATGTCAATCTTATGTTCACTCACATAGGCATAAACAGCCTGTTCATCACAAATGTCCAACTCCTGTACATCCGTAAAAAAATACGTATGCTGCAGGTTTTCTCTGGCAAGTACCTGCATTTCATTGCCAAGTTGCCCGTTGGCTCCGGTGACCAATATATTCATTTCGGTATTTTTTTAGTTGGATTCACCACAGAGTAATACGGAGTCTCACAGAGTTTTAATCTCTTGTTTATAGGATATTAAGAGAAAACCATCTCTATGGAACCCTGTACTACTCTATGGTGAGTCTAATTCGTTTTATTCCAGTTTTAACTCTCCTTTTCTATCCTTATCATAATAGTTGGCCAACATAGACAAAAAGCTACTGATAGCTTCCATTGCCTTCGTAGTCTCCGGACTGACCGGCTTCTTTTGCAAGCGCAACAGCATCATGCCATACAAAGCTTCGAAACAGGTTTCCAGCTCCGGTTCTTCCTTCTGACCGTTTTTATTTCGTAATTCTACAATAAAGGGTAATGCTTTGAAATAAGCCGAACTATAGAAAGGAAATTTAGGTGATGCCAACAGGGCAGCGTGCAATTCGGTCAGGTTGATGATTACGTTCCGGTTAATCTGGAGATGTCCTTTCTCACGAACTCCCTCTTCCCGCATCATCGAAGCCAGATTGGCATACCATTCTGTCAGTTCACGACGCTCTTCATCGCTCACTTGATAACGGGAAACGATATTCTCCTCAATCCGGTCGACATCACAATCATTGGCACGGATCAAATCCTCTATCTGCCACATATAAATAAGGTATTCGGCAATGTTCTTCTCCTTGAGTTGTTGCGCTATTTTCATCTTCTGTCTTTTCTCCTATCAATAAATAGATTCTCCCAGCAAAGTGAATATGAGTCCGAACACGGATACTGCCATCACGATACTGCCAATCACCCGGTTCAAAATCCAGATACCCCGCAAATTGAATCGCGTCCGCACTTTATTAACAAAGAAAGTTATTCCAAACCACCACGCCAGCGCTCCGAGGGCAATGGCCAGATAGCCCGTAATCTCTTCAAAGACCAATACTCCGGGTTGCACAAAAGCAAAACGGGCAAACAGACCGATGAAAAGAAAAATAATAAGCGGATTGGAAAGTGTAACTGCAAAGGCGGTAATGAAGTTGTGGAAATAAGAACCTTTATTGGCCGATACAGGCCGAATGGATTGCACAGGATTGCTGCGGAATGTATAAATACCAAAAGCCAATAGCATGATACTTCCGAGGAGTTGCAGATAAAAAATATTTTTATTGATATAATCGAATACGAAGCTCATGCCATATCCCGTCAAAAGAGCATAAGCAATATCACTCAACGAAGCCCCCAGTCCGGTGACAAATCCATACCAACGCCCTTTGTTCAAAGTACGCTGAATACAAAGGACACCTACAGGCCCCAGCGGCGCAGAAACCACAATGCCGATAACGAATCCTTTAACCAGTATATCAAGTATAGTCTCTATCTGAATCATTCCGCAAATATCGCATTTTTTTATGATATGCCAGTATCTTGTTAACGTTTTCTATCACAATTTTGTCCTATTAACCGGTACACATCTTCATTCTCACCTACCACCCACACTACATCTCCTTCTTCAAAAGGAACATTCACGTCAGGCGTCATCAAAGCTTCTCCTCCCCGCTCCACGCCGGCAATCAGGCAATGGTATTTATCACGAATGCCCGATTCACGCAGCGTTTTGCCCAGAAAAGCAGAGTCTGTATCGATCAACAATTGCTTCAAAGTCATTTCACTCTTCTCAAACACTCCCGAATCGATCACAGCAACATGCGACATCTCTTCGGCGAAGATATTCAACTGGTCATCAGTACCGATCACTTGTATTTTGTCCATCGGAAACAGACGGATAGAACCACCCGGAATGTTAATCCTACGTTTTCCCCGAAGAATGGAGACTACATGCACTCCATACTTCTTACCCAGATTCAGTTCAAGCAAGGTTTTTCCGGCCCAAGCCGACTCTCCCGGTATTTCAAAATCAGTCAGATGCAGATCTCTTGAAAGCAAACGTCCGGCATAAGCCGGTTTTTTCTCTCCCAAATACTCAGCGCGTATATCACGTGAACGAAGATTCTGAAAAAATTTACGTTCTATCAAAATGGATTGTTTTTTTAACTGCCTCGAAAGTATCATCAGAATCACTAGTAACAAAGCCACTCCGAACATCAGTCCTACCGAAGCTTTAAACAAACGGGTAATGACAAACATAACAAACAGAACTGACACTGCGACACGAAATACAACCGTAGAAACCAGCGGTCCGCGATTGACACGATTATCATTCCACAAAGTTATAAATTCGACCGAGTGATTCTTCTTCACCATAATGGCCCGCAAAAAAGGGGATATGCACAAGATAGTAAAAACAGCTCCTGCCAATGGGCCCCAGATACCCGGCAAATGTTCGCGTAGCAAAGGTACTACAAAACGGAACGAAAGGGTAATTACCGAAATACTGACAATGGAATACACCACCAGAATACGTGCTAAGGCAAACAATAGCTTCCGCCACAAACTTTCGTGATTGACAGTCCGCGTACCGGTAGTATATCGCATCAGGAAACGTCTCCAGGATTCGGGTAACTTACGATCGACGAAGTTTGAGGCAGGCTCTGCAACACGAATCATATAAGGGGTCAGAAATGTCGTGATCACGGAAACAGCTACTACAATCGGATATAAGAAATCACTTGTCACATGTAATGATAAGCCCAGAGAAGCAATAATAAAAGCAAACTCCCCTATCTGCGTCAGGCTAAAGCCACACTGCATGGCGGTCTTTAAAGGCTGTCCTGCCAACATAACCCCCATTGTTCCGAAAAAGGCCTGTCCCAGAATCACTGCCAACGTAATGACTATGATAGGAACCGCATATTCAATAATCATCGCAGGATCTACCATCATCCCGACCGATACAAAAAAGATAGCACCAAATAAGTCTTTCACAGGCTTTACCAATCGATCGATAGATTCCGCCTCAATTGTCTCGGCCAGGATAGACCCCATAATGAAAGCACCAAAAGCAGCCGAGAAACCGGTATTGGCAGCAATAGCCACCATACCGAAACAAAGAGCCAAAGATACGATTAACAGCGTTTCTTCACTCATCAGTTTCCGACAGCGCTTCAGGAACTCGGGTATGGCATAAATGCCAACGACAAACCAAAGAATAAGGAAAAAAAGTAACTTACCGATACTGCCCAGCATTTCTGTCCCTTCAAAGTTATTGCTGACTGCCATCGTCGAAAGCATGACCATTAAAACAATGGCAAGTATATCTTCAAGGATAAGAATACTGAGTACTAAACCGGTAAACTGTTTCTTCCGCAATCCTAAGTCATCAAATGCCTTATAAATAATTGTAGTAGAAGACATGGCGATCATACCTCCCAAGAACAGGCTATCCATACGTTGCCAGCCGAACCCCATCCCGACGGCAATCCCAAGAAGAATCATACAGAAGATAATGGTACAGGCGGCAATAACAGCCGTACCTCCCACCTTGACTATCTTCTTAAAACTAAATTCCAATCCAAGAGCAAAAAGCAAGAAGATGACTCCAATATCAGCCCAGGTTTTAATATTGGCTACATCCATCACCGAAGGTGTATAGGGCATATGTGGACTGGCAAGAAATCCGGCAACCACATAGCCCAGCACAAGCGGTTGCTTCAACCTCTTGAATAACAGAGTCATTATACCGGCACAAATCAGAATCAGGGCGAGGTCGGCTATTAATGTTGGAAGTTGTGACATTCGAATAGAATTTAAATCGAATGCAAAATTAGTGTTTTCTGTTAACTAACAACAGAAAAACTATAAAATCACACTTTATAATCTACTCATCTCCCCTTCCACCTGTCGGGCTTTCGAACCGGCAAGTGAATGTCCCAGTTGCGCAGCATGTTCAAAACATTCTTTTGCTTTGTTCAGAATATAGTATCTGGTATTTTTAATATTCCGCTTATCTTTTCTTCCTTTTACTTTTGGTAATTCTTCTACGACAGAGTGTAGTTCAGTACCTAATTTATACCACATTTCCTGTTGTTTATTCATTAACTCCTGGCTCTGAGCATCGATCGTCACCTGTTGGCTCGCAATTGTATTTTTCTGATTAGCTATTGTTTGTTGTTGGTTCGCAATCTCCTGTTTGAGATTGTTGATTTCAATCTCTTTTTGCTCAATAATACTTTTCAATTTATCCATCGTTGCCAACAGGTTCTTACTGCCGTCACTACGCTTACCTTCAACTGCACTTAAGCGCTTTTTCAGAGTCTGAAGTTTCTGATTGATCTCTTCTGCTTGACTCAATTCCCCCACTCCATGCTCTACATTCACACGCAAAGAATGTGTATTGCCGGCTATCTGATTTAATTCCGTCACCACATTATTAATAATTTTACTTTTCTCTAAATTATCTTCAATAACAGCCGCTTGCTGTTCGTTCAACTCCTTATACTCGGCAATCTTAGCATCATACTTACTTTTAGCAACCATCTCAGTTGATGAGTTGCTGCAGGACACGATAATAAAAAACAAAAATGGAATCGAATAAATCACTTTGAAATTGTCCATGTCGTTTGTTCATTTATATTAAATACTATTTTAATTTTATCCAAATCTTTATCATAGTGGATTGCTCCATTACCCAGTTCTCCTGAAACAAATATCATTTTATCAGAATTAAAATCCAACTTATACACTTTAGGAGAAGATTTACCGGTTATCAAAAGTTGAAACGTTCCATCTTTCACCTTTTTTATAATACCACTGGATACTTGGATCTGCCCCGCAATAGATTTACTAACAGTATAATTTCCTTCCAGTCTATCCGGAGCAATCAATTCCATCTTTATTTCATTCCGATCAATTTCTTTTTTATCCGGCATGGGATTAAAAAACAGTCCTATCAGAACAGTTATAAAAGCTATTGCAAAAATGATAAGTAAATTGGTTATTAATGCCCTTCTTCTATCTCCCTTTATTTGTGCCGGAAGCGTATGATTACTCACCACATGATAAATCTTCACACATTGCCCGACCAGCGGGTAAATGGTTAAAGCAATACCCATTATAATCAAAGGCCGCGGAATCAAAAATAAAGCCGCTATTGCCAATGAAACAATAGTCACGGTTTCCTGTTTAGATACACGCGAAGTGAACAATTCGGAATATGGTTCGGAACTTGTTTCAACTTCATTGAGATCCGCTTCGTGTCCTATAACCAAAGCAGTCTTTTGAGCATCGCTCAAACTACGATAAACTTCCTGCTGCTTGGCTGGTTCCAAAAGACTCATTAAAAAGATATCTGATACAATATTTCGTTTCAATGCATACATTAAAACAAAAAAGAAAGCGGCAACAAACGATGTTTTCAAAACATAATCTGTAGCGGCAATCTGAAAATTCTCCATAAAAGGAATTCCAATAGCCTGCAACGCTATCGCATCTTCCATTCGTCCACTGGACAAAATAATAGCCGAAGCTGCTGCAGAAATTGAAAATAATAAACCAAGTCCCCAATTAATGATCTTTTGAGTCCACATAAGGGCTATAACATTCTCTCCCAATAAACGCTTCACTAGCAGAAACATCATCCAACGGCATAAAAGCATTATCAGACATACAAACATGAAGGTCAACAACCATGATTTAAAAATATAATACCCAAATGATGTTATTTTTAAAATGGGGGTTAAAACACACTTTCCGTAAAAGTTCTCCGAAGGAGTTCCTATGTATTCCAAACAAGTAGAAATTACTGAAATTGCAGAGTTGATTCGATATTTTTTATATGAAGGTAATTCATTCAACTCCTGAATACGAACTGAAGTGTTTTGCAGAAACAATGGAAGAGTTTCTTCTACACCTCTCTCCTGTATTTGCTTTTGCAAATCTAAATAATCCAGTCCGGAAGTTGCTCCTGTCATATTGCAATAAACCCGATATCGATTACCCAAACGTATTTGAATGAGTTTCGGATTTTTCGAAACAAGCACCAACATCCCTCTATGCTTAAAATCTCTTGACTCGGATATCGAATCTACAAGATCATTAAAACATTCATCAGCATAAGCCCCCATTTGGATGGGCTCGATACTATCTACGGCAAAAAGAATTGGAACAATCCCGGCAGGATAATCAAAATTAAGAAATTCTTCTTTCACTCTATTGCTCAATAGATTACCCGTATCAAAACCTTTAGGGGAATATAAACATTGCTCAGTATCGTCAGTACAAGCCGAAAACAAAAAGAGAGCAATAAAAAACGACAAAAACAAAGATGTCTTTTTCATATAAAAGCCCGTAAGATTAACAATGTAAATTATAGTAAGTTAGTATGCAGTTCAAAGAACAAAAGCTGTTCTTCAATACACATACAAATTCAGTAAACCTTCTGACAAAAGAAAAATATGAAAATCTTCTGATATTCCGCATCTCCGCAAACAGAACATTACGGTTACCGATAAGATTCGTCATTGTCGGTAGTTTCCGTTATCACCAGAATTACACTACCTTTATTAAGAAAGCAACGACAAAATCCATTTTCTAATATCCGATTTTCTAATACCAATAAAATATTTGTTATGTAAGTGTAATACCTCTATCAAATCTTATTATCAAATATCCTAATTTTCACTTAGTAGATCTTTTCTAAGAAAGAAATGATAATCATTGAACAATTGATTAACATTCTTTCAATATCTTAAATTTTCTATTTAATATCTTTTAGTGTTACAGCAAATATAGTGCTTAGATTTATTATTTCCAATGATTAAGAAAAAAAATTATTCCAATATTTACTAAATTCATGTTATAAGACTCACTATTTACCATCATACAACGATATTTAATACACATTTGTCACTGAAAACAGTGATACGCCTATCACTTTTATATTACACATTCAGTTCATAGGAAACAAAATACAATCATTTAATTGATCTAATTATTCTTTCTATTGCATTATATATATAGATCAAAAATACAAATAAATATTAATTCCAAGAAATCAAAAAAAGTAGAAATCAGAATATAATGCAAATATAATAGCCTATATAGGCAGAAATAGAGATTATTCTGAAATAAAAATATTTCATAGACATAACCAAGAATAATATTAGAAAGGAAATAATATGTTTGAGTATAGAGACAAATTGACTAAGGAAGACTTTTATATCTATTAAATGAGACCTCTAATATTCCAAACATATCCGAAAGAACGTAAACTTTCCATTTAAACAAAAATCCCCCTCTGCCTTTAAAGACAGAGAGGGATTTCAACGCTTTATTCGTCAATATTCTATTTACGGAAAGGCGGTTTTACTACTACAGCTTTCAACTTACGTCCACGCATATCAATACATATTTCTGTACCGATCTTACTATATTCAGGTTTCACGTATCCCATACCAATACCAATCTTACGAATAGGAGACATTGTACCTGATGTTACTACCCCGATTTTATCACCTTCCGCTGTTGTCAACTCGTAACCATGACGAGGAATCCCCCGGTCAATCATTTCAAAGCCCACTAATTTGCGAACGGTGCCTTCAGCTTTTTGTTTTTCAAGCATCGAACGATTTGTAAAGTTCTTGCCGTCCACAAATTTAGTGATCCATCCCAGTCCGGCTTCAATAGGAGACGTAGTATCGTCCAAGTCATTACCGTACAGACAGAATCCCATTTCAAGACGAAGAGTATCACGCGCACCAAGCCCTATCGGTTTTATGCCAAACTCAGCTCCGGCTTCAAAAACTGCATCCCAAATCTTCATGGCAGCATCCGGATAAAAATATAGTTCAAATCCACCTGCTCCGGTATATCCCGTATTGGAAATAATCACATTCTTCTCACCGGCAAACTCACCGACTTTAAATGTATAATAAGGAATATCGGCAAGATTAATATCCGTCAATTTTTGCAGAGCTTGAATGGCTTTCGGACCTTGTACAGCAAGTTGTGCCATATTATCTGAAGAGTTTTCCAACTCAGCACCTTCCGTATTGTGAGAAATGCACCAGTTCCAGTCCTTCTCTATATTCGAAGCATTAACAACCAAAAGATATTTTTCCGGTTCATATTGATAGACCAGTAAGTCATCAACGATACCCCCGTCTTCATTTGGAAAACAAGTATATTGAATTTTACCCGGCACCAAAGCTGCCACATTATTTGAAGTCACTTTCTGCAAAAAATCCAACGCATGAGGACCTTTCACCCAAAATTCGCCCATGTGTGACACATCAAAAACACCGACACCGTTACAAACTGTAAGGTGTTCGTCGATGATACCCGAATACTCAATAGGCATGTTATATCCTGCAAACTCGTGCATCTTAGCACCAAGTGCAATATGTTTCTCGGTAAATGGAGTGGTTTTCATGAAATGAGAATTTAAGAATTATATAAATAATGATTACTTCGAAGCTACCAGTTCAGCGATCTTCACAATGACCTTCATTGCCTTTTCCATATTCTGGATGGGAACAAATTCATAGCGACCGTGAAAATTCAAGCCACCGGCAAAGATGTTGGGACAAGGTAACCCCTTGAATGATAATTGTGCGCCATCCGTTCCTCCACGAATAGGTTTCACATTCGGTTTCACCCCTACGGCTTCCATTGCAGCAAAAGCAGTGTCGATAATATGCATTACGGGTTCTATCTTTTCACGCATGTTATAGTACTGGTCACGCAATTCGAGCGTAGCAGTGCCTTCACCAAACTCTGCATTGATCTTATTCACCAAATGTTCTATCTCTTTTTTACGATCCTCAAATTTATTACGGTCATGGTCACGAATAATGTAGGATACAGTGCTCTGTTCCACATCTCCTTGGATACCGATTAAGTGGTAGAAACCCTCATATCCGGAAGTATGTTCCGGAGTCTCGTGCCGGGGAAGCATAGTAATAAACTGATTGGCTATACGGATCGAATTGATCATTTTATGTTTAGCATATCCCGGATGCACATTACGTCCTTTAAAAGTGATCTTGGCAGCGGCAGCATTGAAATTTTCAAATTCCAACTCTCCAACTTCTCCTCCGTCCATCGTATAAGCCCACTCACAACCGAACTTCTGAACATCAAACTTATGAGCACCCTCACCTATTTCTTCATCCGGATTGAAACCGATCCGAATTTTACCATGCTTAATTTCAGGATGCTCCTGCAGATAGACAACAGCTGATACTATTTCGGCAATACCTGCCTTATCATCTGCCCCTAACAGAGTTTTACCATTGGTAACAATCAGATCCTCACCCTTATGATCGAGCAACTCAGGAAACTGACTCGGTGAAAGTACGATATTCTCTTCGGCACAAAGCACAATATCCGAACCATCGTATTTTTCTACAATACGTGGAGTGACATTTTTTCCACTCATATCGGGACTCGTATCCATATGTGCTATAAAGCCGATGACAGGCAATTCTTTCTCTGTATTGGCAGGTAAAGTAGCAAAAAGATAACCGTTCTCGTCCAATGTTATATCTTCTAGCCCCAACGACTCCAACTCAGACTTTAGATATTCCGCAAATACCATTTGGCCCGGAGTGCTGGGGGTAAGTCTTGTCAGTTCATCCGACTGTGTATCAAAGCTTACGTACTTCAAAAAACGTTCTACTAAATTCATATCTTTAAAATTTAATAATTTGCTAAAATCTTATTTTTCACGCCTGTAAAGGTAAAAAAAGAGCCGTGAACTGCCAAGCAATTCACGGCTCTTTTTTATACATAATCTTATATTCAGTCACTAATAGCCACTTAGAAACGACTGGATCCGTCAAAACAATGGGTACAAACTTTACACTTTGGCAATCCGATGGCTTCAATCAGTGTTTCAATCGTGTTGAATTTGAGAGACGAAAGTCCGAAGCGCTTGGCGATGATGCCTACCATCTTCTCATATTCCGGCGAACCTGTAGTAGCATATTTATCCAGATTCTTATTTTCATCTCCCTCCAGTTCTTTTATTATCTGCCTGGTGATAAGTTCCATATCCGACTTTGAAGCTGTAAAACCAATAAACGGACAGCCATAAATAAGCGGTGGGCATCCGATACGCATATGTACCTCTTTTGCACCATAATCAAAAAGAATCTTCACATTATCATGCAACTGCGTACCACGCACAATGGAGTCATCACAAAAAATAATACGCTTATCTTGGAGCATAGCACGGTTAGGGATCAACTTCATCTTTGCCACCAAAGAACGTAATTCCTGCTTGCTCGGAGTAAAACTACGGGGCCAGGTAGGAGTATACTTGGTAATAGCACGATGATAAGGAATGCCTTTCCCTTCTGCATAACCCAATGCCTGCCCGATACCCGAATCCGGAATTCCACAAACACAATCAGCATCGCAGTCATCTTGTTCACCCATTTTCAACCCGCTCGTAAAGCGTACCTCTTCTACATTCCGGCCTTCATAACATGAATTGGGAAAACCGTAATACACCCACAAAAATGAACAGATTTGCATTTTGTCATCAGGCTTGCGAAGTTGTTCAAGACGGTCAGCATGCATACGGACTATTTCACCGGGTCCTAAATAGCGTTCTATTTCAAAATCAAGATTCGGAAAACTGTTAGATTCACTCGTGGCTGCATAAGCGCCCTCCTTTTTCCCGATAACAATAGGAGTACGTCCCCATTTATCTCGTGCGGCAATCACTCCATCTTCTGTCAACAGAAGCATAGAACACGAACCTTTTATATGGTTATATACATTCTCTATTCCTTCTACAAAATTTTTACCCTGAATAATCAATAAAGCGATAAGTTCCGTTTGATTGGTACTACCCGAACTAAGTTCGGCGAAATGCATGTTTTGTGAAAGTAGTTCCTCTTCGAGTTCTTTAAGGTTTGTGACCTTAGCAACCGTAACAATGGCAAATCTACCGAGATGTGAGTTAATAATAATAGGTTGGGCGTCTGTATCACTGATAATACCGATACCGGCATTTCCTTTAAATTTATCCAGTTCTTCCTCAAATTTGGTACGGAAATATGAACTCTGCAGGTTATGAATCGAGCGGATAAATCCCTGTTCTTCACTATATGTCGCAAGTCCTCCCCGTTTTGTTCCCAGGTGTGAGTTATAGTCTGTGCCGTAGAATAAATCGGTCACACAGCTCGTTTTCGAGACTGTTCCGAAAAAACCTCCCATATGATTCTTTTTTGATGTTGTTTTTAAAAAGATGGCGCAAAAGTACAAAAAAGATTCGTGTTGGCATAGGTTTCTCCTAGAAATCACTTTTTCAAACGTTCCTCCAGAAAAGCTTGTAAAATACGGGCATGATTATAAACCGGCTCCTTCGAAGCATACAAAAGAGTCACTGATTCACAGGATCGTATCCGGGATAAAAACTCGGACGTTTTATCAGAAGTTTCAAGTTCTTTTCGATACATCTCTGCAAACTCTTTCCAGTGTCCCGGAACATCGTCATGAAACCATTTTCTTAAATCAGATGAAGGAGTCAGTTCCTTTGCCCAATAGTCATACTTTAAATGTTCTTTTTTCATTCCGCGCGGCCAAAGGCGATCTACTAAAACACGATACCCATCTGTATCAGAAGGATCCTCATATACACGTTTTATTTTTATTTTAGTCATACCTAATCCTATTTTAATAAAATAACCCATAAAAGCCGAAAAGGTTTATTTTAAAAACACCCTCAAATGGCCACAAAAGGCTTTTCACGAAAGTTACAGACATAATCGATTAAACGACCTCCTTTATTTCTCATAACGGAAGTTACAAAAGATGAAATATAGAACATTCCTGTTTAACAACCCCCTTGCTAGTGCTACAAAGAGATCATAATAATGAATACCTATTTAATAAAGACAATATACTGAGAAACAAACAAATGGAAAAGTGATTCCACAGACGAATTGTCCGGATTTCATTCATAAGCATATAATCTTCTATTTCACAAAGCTTTGCATCTTTACAAAATCAGACAATCTTAAAATAAATGAAGAAATATTTGCAACCAACAAAAACTATTTATATTTTTGCGACCGTTTTGCGAATTAGGCGTATCAAACGCCGGATTATTAAAAACAATTATTGGCGAATAATAACAATTAATGTTTAACCAAACCAATTTAAAATTTAGAGAAATGAAAAAAAGTATTTTTATGTTTGCATTGGCAACATTGATGAGCGCAAGTGTATTGGCTCAAGACAATGATGCAAAACGTCTTCCGGGATATAAAACAACCTTTGAAGGCAATGGATTTTGGAACAACTGGTTCATGTCAGCAAACTTTGGTGCACAATCTCTGTTCGCAGAAAATTCAAAAGACGCTAAATTCAGAAACACAATCACTTTCATGCCGACACTTTCTGTAGGTAAATGGTTTAATCCTTACTGGGGAGTTCGTTTACAAGGTACAGGCGGTTCACTGCACGGATTTACTTCTGGCGCTAACTCAATGTTGCACTATCAATATGGTGCTGTTCACGCAGACTTTATGTTCGGACTGATCAACTTCTTTGCTCCTTATAAAGAAAACCGTCGTTTTGACATCGTTCCTTTTGCAGGTATTGGTGGAGCATTTATTCGTAAAGGCGACCAGTCGTTTACAATCAATGCAGGTATCCAGGCACGTTACCGTATCTCAAAACGTTTCGATATTAACGTTGAATACCAAGGAGCTATCTTGGATGACGATATGGTGGTTCGCAGTGGTTTTCCGAATGATGGAATCAGCGGTCTGACAGCCGGTGTTACTTTCCGTTTCGGCAAAACAGGTTTCAAGAAAGGCTACTCTTCACGTCAGTACAACGCTATCAAGAGTAACTACTCTGATCTGGAAGCAAACTACGCAACTTTGAAAAAAGAAAATGCTGCACAACAAGCTGAAATAGCAGAACTGAAAGCACGTAAACCGGAAATTGTCAAAGAAGAAACAATAATCGACAATTCTGAAATCAAGGCTCTTCCGAGTACAATTACTTTCCCATTCAACAGCAGCAAAATCGAGCTTTCACAGGAAGTTAGTATCTTCAATATTGCTGAATTCCTGAAAGCAAATCCAGAAATCCGTGTTCGTCTGACAGGTTATGCTGACAAACGTGGCTCAGAACAAGCTAACAGAATTGTTTCTGAAAGACGTGCCAATGCAGTAACTGAAGTGTTTGTCAACAAATACGGAATTGCAAAAGACCGTATCACTACAGAGTTCAAAGGTACCAGCACTAAGTTTGAAAATGATGACTGGAACCGCGCAGTAGTGGTAGAGCTGATCAAGTAATAACAATTATATTACCTTCAAAAAAGCGCATTGATTGAGAATATCAATGCGCTTTTATTTTAATGATCTTTTTTCAGCTCTACCGCACATTCAGCACAACAGCCTTTCAAGACATAATTTATACTTCGTACAGCAAATCCCTCGGGTAAATCGACCACAGGAACGTGGATATTCTCAAGGCAAAAAGTCTTATGACAATATTCACAATAAAAATGTGTATGTAAATCCTTTACCGCACAAGTACATTCACTATCACAAACCGCATATTTCAAAGACCCTGTACCATCATCTACACTATGTGCCAAATGATGAGAGACAAACAAAGTAATCGTACGAAATATGGTCGATTTATCAACTGTATCCAGTTTATTTTCCAAATCAAGAAGTGAAACAGCCTGCTCCGTCTCCATCATGACCTTTAAAACCAACATCCGTATGGCTGTAGGTTTTATGCCTCTCTGCTCCAATATCTTCAAACACAAATCTTCCATTATCATTTAATCATTTTCTGTATACGAACAGCATTCATTATTGCAATCAATGTAACACCAACATCCGCAAAGACAGCTTCCCACAAAGTAGCTATACCGCTTGCCCCTAAAATCAGCACCAACAACTTCACACCAAATGCCAACAATACATTTTGCCAGATAATCCGACGCGTACAACGCCCAACCTTAATAGCTGTTGCCACTTTCGAAGGCTGATCGGTCTGGATGACTACATCCGCCGTTTCAATGGCGGCATCGCTACCCAGTCCTCCCATAGCAATACCCACATCACTTAGAGCAAGTACCGGAGCATCATTCATCCCATCACCAACAAAAGCAATCTGATTGCCCTTCTCCTCCTTCAATCTCTCAATATGCTCCACCTTTCCCTCCGGCAGGAGATCACCATAAGCTTGAGTTATTCCCAACTTATTTGCAAAAATGGTAACAATACTCTGTTTATCGCCCGACAATATCTGAATATTCTTAATATTTAACTCTTTAAGTGCCTTGACAGTATCTGACGCATCGTCTTTTAACACATCCGATAAGATGATACAACCTATATATTTATCCCCGACAGCACATACAACCGTTGTTTCTGTTATTGAAAACACAGCCTTCGGAAACTCAATGGAATATTTCGATAACAATCTGGCATTACCTACCAGCACCCTTTTTCCATCAATCTCAGTCATCAACCCATAACCTGCAATCTCTTCTATATTCTTAGTGACAATCAGATCAATCCCTTTATCTTGAGCATAAGCTACAATAGCCCTGGCTATCGGATGGTTACTGTTTTTCTCAATGGAAGCCACTACACGCAATAAATCTTCTTCTGAAGTCCCGGGAACAACCCGACAAGATTCTACTTCGAAAACTCCTTTAGTCAGAGTACCTGTTTTATCGAATACGACTGTATTCACACGAGTTATGGCATCCAGATAATTTCCACCTTTAAACAGAATACCCAATCGGGATGCTGCCCCAATTCCCCCAAAATACCCTAATGGAATACTGATAACCAATGCACACGGGCAAGAAATCACCAGAAAAACCAATGCTTTATACAGCCAATCATTAAAAACAAACCCAAACAACGGATTTATAAATGAATAAATATATGGAATCAACACAATCAGAAATGCAAAGCCGATAACAATAGGAGTATAAACACGTGCAAATTTTCTAATAAACAATTCTGCAGGTGCCTTACGTTCGGAAGCATCCTCTACAAGTTCCAGAATACGAGCCAATGCACTTTTATCAAAAGGCTTTGTCACTTTCATCCGAATTACTTTGTCTGTGACAATCATACCTGCAAGTACCTCTTCTCCCCTACTAATATCCCGGGGAACACTCTCTCCGGTAAGAGCCGCCGTATTGAATGCCGCCACTTCATCCAACATTACTCCATCCAACGGTACACGCTCACCGGCTTTTATCTCAATAATTTCATTTATAAGAACCGATCTCGGATCCACCGTAACAATCTCATTACTTCTCACAACCACAGCCTTTTCAGGTCGAACATCCAGCAAAGCGCTGATATTACGCTTAGCCTTGTCTATCGCTTTATCCTGAAATAATTCACCAACCGAATAAAATAACATAACGGCAACTCCCTCCGGATATTCACCAATATAAAAAGCACCTAACGTTGCAACCGACATCAACGTAAACTCACTAAAGAAGTCTTTCTGAAGAATACTCTCCCATGCTTCTTTTATCACAGGTAAACCTACAGGCAGATAAGCCAATATATACCAAACCAAAGATATCGTATTATCTCTGAAAAAAGCAACATCCAACTGATTCATTATTGCACCCGCTATCAACATTAATAATGAAAGTATTACCTTCCAATATTCCTTTATGAAGCCATTCGCTTCCTGACAGCTTTCTACTCGCACATTTGCATTCATTTCACATTTACAATGTCCCATAATCCAATCTACTATTAGGTTTATGATGCAAAGGTAGTAGTTTTCAAGTGCAACAAAGTTGCAAAAATTCTATCGGGAAAAGAATCAAGGATATTCAGAGACCGAAAGAAACATCTTCTTACATTAAGACAGGAGCAAGGAGTTTTACCAAAAAATATCCTCCGACAATTAGCCATAAATACAGCAAAGAAGCAAGTACAAATGGCTTGGCACCAGCTTTCTTAAATTTGTCGATACTGGTTTCCGCACCTAATGCAGTCATTGCCATAGTCAGCAAGAAAGTATCCAGATTATTGATAAAAGCTATTAAACTTTGTGGCAATAGATCAAAGGAATTAAAACCGATAACCGCTAAAAAACCGATAGCAAACCACGGAATAGATATGTCCTTCATACTACCTCCTTGTCCACCAGCTTTCACGGCAGCCCTGGATACCATAAAACTGGTTGTCAACAAAACAGGTACCAACATCATCACACGAATCATCTTCACGATAATAGCAACATCCGAAACCTCCTTCCCCATCGCATTTCCCGCACCAACAGTGTGCGCCACTTCATGCAACGTAGCACCGGTAAATATCCCCATCTCGTTGGGTGAAAGCACAAAAGTTCCATTTCTATATAATATAGGATAGATAAACATGGACAAAGTTCCGAAAATAACTACAGTAGAAACAGCAACCGCCGTTTTATATGGTTTTGTCTGAATGGTCGATTCGGCCCCTAAAATAGCCGCTGCACCACAAATTCCACTACCGATAGAAGTAAGTAACGCCACTCCACGATCCATTTTAAGCATACGACCGATTAAGATACCTCCAAGAATCGTTATGGTTACTACAATAGTATCAATCAATATCGCGGGCAGCCCCACCGCCAATACATCCTGAAAAGTCAACTTAAACCCATAGAGGATAATGCCTATCCGTAAAATACGTTTTGAACAGAACTGTATACCCGGTACCCACGTCTCAGGAAGATTGTTTCGGAGACTGTTAGCATACAACATGCCCAAAATAATTCCGACAATCATCGGACTGAAAGAGAGTTTCTTTATGAACTCCATGTCACCTATATAAAAGGCCGCACATGAAAACAGGGCTATCAACAAAACCCCGTGAAGCATACTGTTTCTTTTCTCGCTCAACATAAATGAATTTATTTATAGTGTCTTTAATTAGTACACTACAAAGGAAGCATTTTAAATTGAGAGACAAACACTTATTTTTTTTATCCCTTATAACCTATGGTTATTCACATCCACTGAAAAAGACAGCAAGAACAACCGGTATCTTGAAACAACAACCACACTATTCAATTCAACATGTGATTCTCCGGTGCATCCGCCAATGATAAAATCACTGTAAAACAACTTCCTTTACCTTTTTCAGAGTGTACTTTTATACGTCCCGACAACCGCTCGATAATAACTTTAGAGATGGCAAGACCAAGACCGCTTCCCTGTTCAAACTCGTCAGTTTTATAGAAACGCTCAAAAATCATCATAAGTTCCTTTTCATCAATTCCCTTACCACTATCTTCCACATATATACGAACCTCCCTATGCTTCTTGTCTACTTTACACCCCAAAGCGATATATCCATTTTGGGTAAACTTGTTAGCATTATTCAAAAAGTTTGAAATAACCTGAGCAAAACGGAGACGATCTGTATGAACAGGCACAGGAACAGTATCATCCAATTCGAGACGAAACTGTAAAGAAGACCGGATTAAGGGTTGGTACGTCTTATAAATCTCTTTGACAATATCTGTCATATTCCATTCCTTCATGTCAAAATCCAGACTTCCGGAATCCAAGCGGGAAATTTCCAATACATCATTAATGAGCTTCAAGAGCAATTCATTATTATGATTGATAATCTCAAGCATACTCGCCTTTTCATCCGGATCAATCTCCTCGGAGCCCTCACCCAACAATACATTTGTAAACCCCACAATGGCATTGAGTGGAGTACGGATTTCATGACTCATATTATTAAGGAAAGATTGTTTCAATTCAGCTTTCTCAGCCATTTGTTTCGCCACAATCAACTGATGCTCACGTTCTACCGACTCTTGAATATTCTGCATGATTCCCGCCAGCATCATCTCTCCTTTAATATCCTTCAGACTGCGGCATCGTAATTCATACCATTGATAACCTTTCTTTTCATCAAAACGGAAACGTACCCGTTGTATTTCTACACCCGGAGATTTGCACAATGCTTCATAAAAAGAACTTAATAACTGCGAGTCATCAGGATGTACATACTCCAAAAAATCAGTTCTCTTAAACTTCCTTTTTTCTACTCCTGTCAGACGCGCATAATTATCATCAAACTCAATATCACTTCCCTGCATATTCCAAAGCGAAATCTGTCCTCCATCCGCAGAAAGAGTCAAACGCTTGTGTGCCTCTTCCAGTATTTTCAAGTTTTTGCGTTCAATCAGCGAACGCCGCCGAGTGTGCAGCAAACTGACAGAAATAAAAATGAATGCAAAGACAAATAATACACCCAATAAATAAAATTCCTCACGATAATGATCATAAATAGGATAATTAATAATACGCACATTCTTGCCCACGTTTTTAATATCATAACCATTATAAGTAGAAAAAACGCTCCAATCGAGAACATATTCTTTTCTCAAATCCCTTATTTTAGGCATACCTATTTTTTCTTTATTCATCAACCGGGTAGACAGATCGGCTGCAGCCTGCACAGAAATCTCTTTGGTGGCCATATAGCCGCCAACAATTTTATTTCCTTCTCCGAATCCGGCATGTACACAACTAAATGAAGGTATGCTTAAGGCATTCACTATCGGAAACGATACCATATCGAATTTATCAAGCAAAAATGCTTTCTTCCCCTGCTCACTTTTTGAATTTTCCATCATTACAAGCAAAGAAGCACCTTTAATATACCGGAAGGGGCAAAGGCTTATTGTCAACTCCTTCTTTTTTATCCGGTTATTTGCTACGGCAGGCATCAGATTATAAAACTCAATCATTTCTCTCATTTCTTTATATTCATACTCCATGGAGAATGCTGATTTATGTCCCAGAATCTGTACATCTTTTCTATCAACCACCTGATTTAATAAGTCAAAAGATTTATGACCGAGAGGCGTCAAGTCAATGTTATAAACGATTTCCAGACCAACATGTGGCTGCAAAGACCTTATAAATTCCATATTATGCTTAAAGTCGGGGGTATCTCTTAGAGCATATACTTTCCTGGACTCATATTTTTTCAAAAGGTCTTCATCAGGAAAATGCACATTACAAGCTACCACCGGAACAGAATAGAGCAAAGGATGTCGAGTCGATAATAAAGAATGGGTAGCCTGATCTCCCATTGCCATAACAAGGTCTATCGGCTTACTTTTCAGAGCTTCAAGATAATTACTGATGTGTTCTATTTCGACTTTTTGGCCGAAACGGTTACAATCAAGATAGAATTTATCAAATATAGGTTCTACACCCTTCGACCTAAATTCTTTCTTCAGCAGTTCTTCAAATTGTCCCCGGTCAGCCTCTTTTTTTGAACAAGAATAGATAAGAGAAATATGTTTTTCGTTTCGATGGTTGGTTACATACCATTGTTTGAAATTATACCCACATAAAAAGCCCCCCAACAAAAGAATGGAGGCAAAAATATACTTAAATTTAGGATTTATGAATTCCATAATTAATTCTCTATCCAGGCAAAAGTAACATAAATTTAATTAATAAAACAATATCTGAGTAGAAAATGGCAATTGTATTCCATCTTTTATTCTTATCAGTATCTAGACTTTTCCCAATCCTATTTCTTAGCTTTTTTCTTGTAAACCCGATATCTTTTTAATATCTTTATCCCGGATCATTAATATATCTATGATTATCCTGTTCCAATCTACTCAATAACCTTTTTAACTAACCACAATGAGCAATAGAATAGTTAGCCGAAGTTTGATGGGAGCCCTCTGTAGCGCATGTTTCACAACAGCAAGTGCACAAGAACGACCCAATATCATTGTTTTTTTAGTCGACGACATGGGATTAATGGACACCTCCGTTCCCTTTGTTACGGACGAAAACGGAAATGCACAGAGACAACCGTTAAACGATTGGTATCGTACTCCCAATATGGAGCGCCTGGCAAACCAGGGAATCCGCTTTTCTACTTTTTATGCACAAAGCGTGAGTTCCCCTTCCAGAGCATCCATCATGACCGGGCAAAATGCGGCCCGTCACCGCACTACGAACTGGATCAATGCGGAAAGCAACAACCGCACTCCATACGGACCATTCGATTGGAATTGGAAAGGGCTCACTCATCAGGATATGATCTATCCCTATTTATTACAACAAGCCGGATACAAAACGATCCATGTGGGTAAAGCACACTTCGGATGTCTGAAAAGCGAAGGAGAAAACCCTACGAATCTGGGCTTTGATGTCAACATAGCCGGTTCGGCAATCGGCCATCCGGGTAGTTATCATGGAGAAAACGGGTACGGCTGGATCAAGGGTCAAAGAGCAAGAGCCGTGCCCGACTTGGAACAATATCACAAAACTCACACCTTCTTAAGTGATGCACTCACATTAGAAGCCGGTAAAGAGATAGAAAAAGCCGTTGCAGAAAAAAAGCCTTTCTATCTAAACATGGCACACTATGCCGTTCACTCTCCATTCGAAACCGATGAACGCTTCATCAGCCACTATACCGATCCAAACAAATCTCAACAAGCACGCGCTTTTGCCACCCTGATCGAAGGTATGGATAAATCGCTGGGAGACATTCTGGATAAACTCGAAGATATGGGGATAGCGGAAAATACTCTGATCATCTTTTTGGGAGATAATGGTGGTGATGCACCACTCGGGGATGCTGCCGATTATGGTTCATCTGCCCCATTCAAGGGAAAAAAAGGATCGGAATATGAGGGGGGAGTCCGTGTTCCTTTCATTGTCAGCTGGGCACATCCCAACCCAAACAATAAATTCCAAAAGGCATATCCTATAGCCCGGAATGCCATACAAACCCAAATGGGAACGGTTATGGATATATATCCAACCGTACTTTCTGTTGCGGGTGTCAAACCTGCTCCCAACCATATCTTAGACGGATCCGATTTAAGAAAACTGTTAAAGGGAAAGAGAGATAAAAAGCATCGTGATGATTTCTTAATGCATTTCCCACATGAGCATCGCGGCAGCTATTTCACCTCTTATCGTAAGGGAGACTGGAAATTTATCTATTATTATAACCCACAGACTCCGGAGGCGCCTACCTATAAACTGTTTAACCTCTCAGAAGATCCTTACGAAAAAAATGATCTGTCAAAAACAAACCAACAAAAAGCGAAAGAACTCTTCCGTCTAATGGTTCAAAGGCTGGAAAAAGAACAAGCTCTCTATCCGGTAGATGCCGATAAAAACGTATTGAGTCCGATATTTGTTGCCGAATAATCCCCAAGACAGGGATCTTGTAACAATATTTGCAACACGGGTTACACGGATTATCACAGACTGAAAGCAAATAAAGCAGTGCTTGTCTTGATAATCCGTGTAATTCGTATTGCCTTTTCAGGATTTAAAGTCTTTCACTGCTTTCTTCAGCCTTTCTAAATCCAGTTCTCCAGATTGCCTCCAAAGCTGTTCTCCCTTTCTCATTAAAATAAATGTCGGAACCGATTCGATCGTATAGAAATTAGCCAAAGCATCTTCCTGATCGATATCGATCTGTACTACCTCGAGAGTCCCTTCCATAAGTTTCTTGAATTCTTCTACAACGGGCTGCATACGTTTGCAATGAGGACACCACGTAGCATAAAATTCTGCCATTACCCAATCAGCAGTTGCTAATTTTTCCCTGTTCCGTTTTTGACGGGCTTCTTTTTTCTCTTCCATATCGGTATGTTTTTAAATAACTTACTGCACTCCGAAACAATGCCCAAAGAGAAAAGTTTGTGATATAACATTTATTTAAGCTATAGCGGCCTAAAGAATTTAGATCTAAGCCATGGGAAAATGTTTTTCTTTAATTTGATAAGAACCGGATAACTGTAAGTATAACTTCGGCATATCACTCCTTGAAAGTTGGAGCACGAAGTTCCCAAAAAGCCACAGAAGCAGCAGCCGCCACATTAAGTGAATCTACACTATGCGACATAGGGATGCGAACCACATAATCGGCTTCGGAAATTGTCTCGTACGGCAGTCCGTCTCCTTCGGTACCCATTATGATAGCCAACTTGGGCTCAGTCTTCAAAACCGGATCATCGATAGAGATGGAATCATCAGTAAGTGCCATAGCAGCCGTACGAAATCCCAAATCGCCAAGCCTGCTGAGAGAACCATCTATCCAAGTCCATGATACAAGAAATATTGACCCCATAGATACCCTGACCGCACGGCGATTGAGCGGATCACAAGAGTTCCGCGTCAGCAAAACAGCATCTATGCCGAGGGCAGCAGCCGAACGAAAAATAGCTCCGATGTTAGTGGTGTCAACAACTCCATCTATTACCACGATACGTTTGGCTTCGCGGCATACTTCCTCCACACTTCTTAATTCAGGACGCCGCATGGCACAAAGCACTCCGCGGGTAAGTGTATATCCGGTGAGTAAAGCAAGTATATCACGCTTGCCTGTATAGACAGGAATATCACCACAACGCTCAATGATAACGGCAGCGTCACCGATGATATGTTTTTGCTCACATAAAATAGCCAAAGGTTCATAACCGGCGTCTAAAGCAACTTGAATAACCTTGGGGCTTTCTGCTATAAAAATTCCCCGGTCGGAATCGATGCGATTACGCAACTGGGCTTCAGTAAGGGTACTGAATATCTCTACTCCGGGATGAGACAAGGATGATATTTCTATGATAGGCATTCTCTTTGATTTGATTAACTCTATGATTTTTCCTTTTTCAATTGTAATATGTGCAGAAAGTGTCAATACAAACACTCCCCTACCTGCCTCCCGTTATAGCTATCTTGATAACTCCCTCCAGCTTGTTTTCAAAGATACGATAAGCTTCCTCTATTTCGTTCAACGGAAACCTATGCGTAATAAGAGGAGTAGTGTCTATCCTGCCTTGCTCAATCAGACTGAGAATCTCGGCACAATCGCAACCATCTACCCCACCTGTTTTGAAGATCAAGTTCTTGCCATACATATCGGGCAAAGGTAAAAACTGAGGTTTGTCATAAAGGGCTACGATGGTAACGATGGCATTGGGGCGGGCACACTCCCACGCCAGACGGAAAGTTTCTTCGGAACCCGCCACTTCCAACACGACATCCGCTCCACCATGATCGCTGTTGCAGAGTACAAAATCCCTACAGTTTTCAGGTTCTGTCACCAGCACGTCAGGATAATGTTCACGAACAAACCGGATTCTCTCAGCAGACCGTTCACAAACAATAATGCGCCGTGGCTTCTTTAACATCACACAGAGCAAAGTACAGATTCCGGTAGGGCCGGCACCTATAATCAAAACCGTATCATCATCGGATATCTCCGAAATGCGGGTAGCCCAGAACCCCGTCGCAAGCACATCACCTACAAACAGAGCTTGTTCATCACTGACATTATCGGGAATACGATTCAATCCCTGCTCGGCATACGGAACCCTGACATATTCCGCCTGTCCGCCATCAATACGGCAACCTAATGCCCATCCTCCGTCGGGGTCAGTACAGTTGTTCACATATCCGTGCCGACAAAAGAAACATTCTCCACAAAAGGTTTCGACATTGACTGTCACTCTATCACCGGGTCTGACGGAAATGACGCCGGAGCCTACTTCCTCCACAATGCCCACCATCTCGTGGCCGACTGTAATACCAGGAACTGCACGCGGAACACTGCCATGTTTAATATGAAGATCACTGGTGCAGATACTGCCAAGTGTTACACGTACGATTGCATCCCGGGCATCTTTTATTTGTGGCCTCAACTTCTCCAAAAGTTCAAACTTCCCATGTTCGACATATGTATATGCAAGCATTATATCTCCTCCTAATTAATCAATATATCCATATATGCAGCAAAAATAGTGATTTCATCGGTAAAACATATACTTTAATATCTGTTTCTGACTCATGGATAGCATCACTTCACCGGATAGAGTATGTTTTCTGTGTACCCTTCCCAGGAGCATTGCCACTTCAATATCGGCCTGTTTCCCCGTTTCTTTCTATAATTAAGTATACTTTTACAAGTGGTATGCCGTACATTTTTATCAGAATTACGCCAACATTGCATCGTGTCTTTTTGTTTTCTTTAAAGTATGGAGAACGGGATTAAAAAAATATTAAGAGATAAATATGGACTTTTTGAAAAAGATATAGAAATATTGCTTGAAAAGTTCACAAAATTTTCTGTGCCCAAGAGAGAGATTATCCTTCAAGAAAGGCAAACAGATCACTATATCTATTTTGTTGAGAAAGGGATTGTAAAAAGTACGATTCTAAGAGAGGGCAGAGAATTTATCATATTTTTTGCATTAGAAAATGATGTCCCACTCAGTTCACCCAACCTGACAGAGAGCAGACAATCACTATATACTTTAGAGGCAGTAGATACTTGTATTTTATGGAGAATCTCCCGTAAAGACTTAGCCACCTCATTCAAAGACTCTCTTAATTTATCCAATTGGGGAAGAATGATTCTTCAGGAATGGCTTACTTCATCTTCTTTCTATTTTTCATCTATCCACTGGATGAGCAAGAAAGAACAATATCAATATCTACTTAAAGAAATGCCCAAACTGATACAAAGATTATCAATGAGAGACCTCTCCGCATGGCTGGACATAACTCCACAATCCTTAAGCAGAATCAGGGCCGATATGCATTAATTACCTTTTGGTAACTTTTCATTCTTCCCTGTAACCTACCTTTGCGCTCAAATTTTAATTCTGTATGATATGAAAAGTTTAAAAGGTATTATTTATGCAATGATTTCATCAGGTACATTTGGGCTCATTCCATTATTTACAATTCCATTAATGGGAAATATGGGAATGAATGAATCCAACATTCTTTTTTATCGATTTCTATTTTCTACCCTTATGATGGGAGCAGTATGTCTTTTGCACAAAAGTACTTTAAAAATAAATATGAAACATCTGATCTCTATCATCGGTTTAGGTGCCTTGTATGCTCTTACAGCGCTATTTCTTATTTATTCCTACCATTATATAACTAGTGGAGTGGCTACAACCATTCACTTTCTCTATCCAATCTGTGTCAGCTTCTTAATGGTAGTATTCTTTAAAGAAGAAAAATCCAAATCTCTATTCTTAGCAGCCTCACTCTCACTAATCGGTGTTGCACTTATGTGTTGGTCGGGAGGAGGCAGTATCCGATTGATGGGTATCGGACTCGCAGCTCTTACGATATTAACCTATGGGATATATATTGTTGCTCTGAATCAATTGGATATAGGTAAATTACCTGCTGAAGTGCTTACGTTCTATGTGCTTTTAGGCGGTTGCGTAATCTTTTTCATTTACAGTCTATTTACAGCAGGTATATCCTCCATCCCCAGCACAAAAGCCGGATTTTATATTTTGGCATTGGCATTTCTATCTACCGTCATCTCCGACCTTACGTTGATTTTAGCGGTAAAATATGCCGGTTCGACAACAACAGCCATCCTTGGTTCAATGGAACCTTTGGTCGCAGTGGTTGTAGGCGTATTGGTATTTTCGGAACATTTCACATTACAATCATTAATCGGTTTATTACTGATACTAATGTCTGTTATCATTGTAATATTAGCCGATCAACAAAAAAAGTCGAAGAGAATCACAGAACAGAAAATCATTAAGCCACATTGAGGAATAGAACTCACAATTAGTCTCAGACAATTGTCTTCTACCAATATCTTTATTAAAAGCGTAATGAAAAGTCATTAGAAGGAAAGAGAGGGTATCTGATTAGCATATCTCTGTCGCCTTCCAGCACCTTCCTGTATTCAGCGATACAATATACCTATGGGGGAAAAACGAGAAAAGTCCGATCATGCGCACATGACGAGGGTCAGGAGACCGATCCGCAAGTAGCCGATTCTGATAATCATGAATATCGTGAAAATCATCGTCACAATAACGGTCATTCTTTCTAAGAATCTGTCTCCCCCTTCATACCCCGATTAAATGTTTATTTCTCACAACCTTTTTATTTTGATATTTTCAATCGCTTTCTACTTTCTTTCTTCTTCTCATTCTCTCTCACTACTTGCAGCATTTCATTGATCAATGCCTCTCCGTCTTGCGAATAAAAATACTTTGTCTTTTCCACCCTCTCAACCATATTTCCCCATTTATCATATTTAGAAAGTACAATACGTTTAGACGTATCCGAAAGATAAACGCATCTTACCTCTTTCCCATTCTTATAATAAGTGCTATCAATATCCGTGCAATCGTCCAGTACAATACGATCAACGTGAATATCAAAACCATCCGACTTAAATTCCGTGAAACTACCTGTGAACTTCATGTCAGCGTCGAATATAAATTCCTTTTTCCCTTTTTCGTCAACAATCGTCTTGTTAATAGAACTGACAATACCATTCTTTATACATTTCCTGATAAGGGTATCTCCTGCCATTTTCTCTATATCGCACACGATGTCATAGTCCTCGTCTGTACGGGGAATCCTTTTTTTAGCTTCCTCATAAGATAGTCCCCGAAAGAAGTAAGTGGTTCTTTTTTTCCCTATGTCAAAATAGTATTGCACTCTTTTTGTTAGATTACCATTCCCGTCGTATTCATTTTTTTCCTCATAGTCGTTGTCTTCATGCAGTACATAGTCATTGTTTATATTTCTAACATACACTAATTTGAGTTTACTTTTATCGTAATATTTCTGCAATAAATAATCAATGGTATCCCCTTGAGCATTTAATGTTAACACCTCCTCCCTTTGGGGAGCATATCTCATAATCTTGATATTTCCCGACCTCTTTGACTTTCTTCTTACCGTAAACTCTTCGTTGTTGATATACGTATAATAATACGTGCTTTTATCATCAATTAAATCAATTGTTTCAGAATCTTCTTCATACCTATGATGAGATGTTCTGGTCAATTGTACCTCTGACAAACGATTATTTTCATCATACTTGTTTTCATAAGTCGTCATGGTTATTCGATCATAAGATTTCTCTTCCGAAACCGTTTTTGTTCCACACGCATACAGAACGAAGACCAAAAACAATAATTTTACTTTCATTGTATATCTTTTTTTTAGGGTAGGGCAGTGTCGGCAAATCAATAGATTTTCTTATTAATAACTCCTTCCTGTAAATCCCGTATCGTTAATCGTTGATATTCTTGTTTTCTTCTCATGAATGTCACATCAGAATACGTATTCAAACTTCCTGCGTATTCTTCTATTAGCCTAATCAAATCTCTATTTATTTGTATTTTCATTTAAATCATCAACTTCAACAGATCCCATTAGTGTCAAAGCACAATAAATTTCATTTTTCACACATTCATTACATAAGGGCAACCTATATAAATCGGCAGATTGTTGCTTTGGTTGAGACTTACCTAAACAACTTATGACAAACAACATGCAACAAACAATTCTATTGATTTCATAATACAAAATTAGTGTATAGTCTTTTTGCCCGTCTGTACAGCCTGCAAACGTTATTTGATTATTGTTATGTTCTTGGCTGCGATGACAGGCTAATCATGTTTTTCACTTGTCCAAGCATAAATATAAAAAGTCCCGTAAAATCTTGATTTTACGGGACTTACTTTTACTTTTCCGTCATTTATCTTTGACGCTCAGCGGAGAGACAGGTTCTATCACCTATCATTTCAAACAATATCACAAACTCGTAATATATTGTTAATTACCAAGTTATTACAAAGTTAACAGAAAATAAAATATCTCTTAATATCTTTGCATATCTCACTTTTTGGGTGTATTTTTGGGTGTCAATTTTCAAACACACCCAATTATGAATATCAAAAGAAACATCATTTTCGCACTGGAAAGCCGGAAGAAAAACGGGGTGCCAATCACAGAGAATGTGCCTATCCGTATGCGTGTGATATTCGCAAGCCAGCGTATAGAGTTTACAACGGGCTACCGCATTGACGCTACCAAATGGGATACGGACAAACAAAGGGTAAAGAACGGATGCACAAACAAACTGAAGCTAAGCGCATCCGAAATCAATGCAGACCTGCTAAGACAGTATACGGAGATACAGAACATCTTCAAAGAGTTTGAAGTACAGAACGTACTACCCACACCCGCACAGATAAAGGACAGCTTCAATGCAAGGATGAAGGATGCACCAGTCACAGAGCAGGAAACAGCCGAAGGACCTAAAATCAGCTTTTGGGAGGCGTTCGAGGAGTTTGTAAGGGAATGCGGGAAACAGAACGACTGGACAGACGCAACCTACGAAAAATTCGCTGCGGTAAAGAACCACCTGAAAGAGTTCAGGGATGAACTTTCCTTTGATACGTTCACCGAGAACGGTCTGAATGACTATGTGGACTTCCTGCGTAACAAGAAAGATATGCGTAACAGCACCATAGGCAAGCAGATAGCCTTCCTGAAATGGTTCCTGCGGTGGAGTTTCAAGAAAGGGTACAATCAGAACATGGCTTATGACAGCTTCAAGCCCAAGCTGAAAAACACACCCAAAAAAGTGATATTCCTCACATGGGAGGAACTGAACAGACTGAAAGACTACAAGATACCCCAAACCAAGCAGTATCTCGAACGGGTAAGGGACGTTTTTCTGTTCTGCTGTTTCAGCGGGCTGCGCTATTCGGACGTGTACAACCTCAAACGGAGCGACATCAAGCCCGACCATATAGAAGTGACAACCGTAAAGACAGCGGACAGCCTTATCATAGAGTTAAACAACCACAGCAAGGCGATACTGGAAAAATACAAAAGCGTACACTTTGAAGATCACAAGGCACTTCCGGTCATCAGCAATCAAAAGATGAACGATTATTTGAAAGAACTGGGGGAACTTGCGGAAATCAACGACCCGGTAAGGGAAACTTACTACAAGGGAAATGAACGTATAGACACCGTCACACCCAAATACGCCCTGCTGGGAACCCATGCCGGAAGACGGACATTCATCTGCAACGCTTTGGCATTGGGTATTCCCGCACAAGTGGTGATGAAGTGGACGGGACACAGCGACTACAAGGCGATGAAACCATACATAGACGTTGCCGATGACATCAAGGCCAATGCGATGAACAAATTCAACCAACTGTAAACACAACAATAGCATGGAAGAAAGAATAACCTCAATGATACCCCGCTACGGGAAACTCAACAAGACATATACGGAAATAACATCCGGTGACGGCCTCTCTTTTGAGAAGCAGAAGTTCATTCATGACTTTTACAAAGAGTATGAAGACACACAGACCTTTGAAAAGGCAATTATCAGCCTCATGCTTGAAACGGAGGGTACGCACTTTTCCATATTGCTGAACAGCCTGAAACGGGAGATTGAAAACAATATCTCAATGTATAATACCTGCAAGGAGTTTTTCGACCGTCTCGATATTGAACATATCTGCCGGCAGCATGAAAGATGTCATGACCGGGACATCGAAAGACAAATGCAAATCACAAACGAATATTACCGGGAACTTATGGAAGCTAACGGATCTTTGGAGGCAGTCGGTTTCAGGGAACATGATCGTCAGGAAGAGGAAAGGTTGGAAAAAAGATACGGGCAGTGCAAACGGGAATACGACAGGGAGAAAGCCAAGCTGGATGAACTATATGCACAGAAGGAACAGGCAAGGCGGGAAGCCCTACAATACCTGAAAAACCGCTGCGGAGACATATACAGACTGGACGGATCGCTGCTGGCAATCCTCGAAAAATACATGACCGGCCAAAAGAAAAAGGAAGGGGAAGAAAAAGAGGCCGCCACACCGACACCCTCACCCACCTATTTTCCCATGAAACTCTTGTCAGCCGTTTACGAAAAATGTAACGGTGAACAGTTCGAAGCCATTTCCGAACTGGACTTCTACGCCAGCATGAACCTGCAACCGTGCGAAGGCAAACTGATAATAAGACCGAGGGAAAAGGCTCGTGTATGCTATCTTATTTTCCTTATGGGTGAAACACTGCACAAACCAGACAGAGAAAAATGGAGAAAAGACATCATGAACCTGCTGGGAATAGACGACACATACTATAAATCAAAATACAAAGAACCCGTTTCCGATTTTCCCAGTGACAGCAATCAGATATTTGCGAAGGAAATGCGGTCAATATTCCGATAGTCAGCGATATGCCACGACATTCCACGAAACAACCACTTTTACCACCCGAAATATTTTTCACCACCCTTATTAATTTCTGATAATTAGTGAGATAGCGTGATATTACATTCACGCTATCCACATCCTTACCACCCGTATCCGGGATTAACTTTGCACTGTTCGGACGAAACAAAAAGCCCGTGCGCAGGGCTTACAGTACAAACGTTAAATTCATTCCAATATGGAAATCAGAGAACTTTTATCAAAGCCCGTATGGCAGATGACGGGAGAGGAATTCATATTACTGAACCGACACGCCTTACAGGAAAGGGAAGCGAAAGTAGCGCAGCCCATAGCCGATACGGAAAAGAAATACGTGTACGGGATAGGCGGCATAGCCCGCCTGTTCGGATGCAGTATGCCCACAGCAAACCGCATCAAGAAAAGCGGGAAGATAGACAGAGCCATTACGCAGATAGGACGCAAAATCATCGTAGATGCGGAAATGGCACTCGAACTGGCAGGACACAAAAGCGGGGGACGCAGATAAGGAGGTATGGCCATGGAGTACAGAGAAAGAAAGGAGATCACGTCCGAAGAGGCGGTGATACTGTGGCAAGCCTCACGGCTCGACCTTTCGGAAGACCACGAGAGGGCACCCGAAATACTGAAAGTACACGGCGGTTCCGTCATAGGCACGCTGGGGAACTTCAGCGCATCAATAGGAAAAGCAAAGAGCAAGAAAACGTTCAATGTTTCCGCAATCGTGGCGGCTGCACTGAAAAACGGCACAGTGCTAAGCTACACGGCAGAACTGCCCGAAAACAGGCGGAAAATACTCTATGTGGACACCGAACAAAGTTCCTACCACTGTGCGAAAGTGGCAAAGAGAATATTACGTATGGCGGGACTGCCGACAGGCAGGAACCATAAAGACCTTGAATTCCTTGTCCTAAGGAAGTACACGCCCGAGGAACGAATAGCAATCGTGAGGGAGGCTATTTACCGCACCGAAAATGTAGGGCTGGTAGTCATTGACGGAATACGGGATATGGTGTACGACATCAACAGCCCCAGCGAGTCCACGAAGGTAATCTCCCTGCTGATGACATGGACGGGGGAAAGACACATACACATACACACCATACTGCATCAGAACAAGGGGGACGAGAACGCAAGGGGACACATCGGAACGGAGCTTAGCAACAAGGCCGAAACAGTGCTGCAAGTGGAGAAGGACGAGAAGGACCCCGACATCAGTACGGTCAAGGCAGCACATATCAGGGCGATGGACTTCGAACCGTTCGCATTCCGCATCAACGGGGAGGCATTACCCGAACTGCTGGACGAATACATGTTCAAACACAAGGATCCGGGAAAAGGGAAAAGGGAGAAGTTCGACCCCTACAAGGACATCACAGAGAAGCAGCACCGCATCGCACTGGAAGCGGCATTCACACTCAAAGATGAATACGGCTACAAGGAGCTTGCGGAAGAATTGAGGAAAACCTACGCCTCTGTCGGTGTCATGCTTGGGGGAAACAGGCTGACAGACCTCATTACAGTACTGAAAAACAAACGGATGATAGTACAGGAGAACGGCAGGAAATACACCTTCAAACCCGATTTTCACTATTAGCGGTATTGTATGGGAACCACTTTACTTTAGTCCCGTACCATATATATACGGAAGTAAAGTAAAGTGGATATAGCCCGTAATATACAAAAAGATACGGGCGAAAAGAAAAAAGAATATTCACACCTGACAAGAACAACGGTATGACAGTACGGAAAAGGGTATGGTCTCATACCCGGCCTCCACCATGACGGCACAGACCGGAAACCGCTTTACTTTAGTCTGGGGGCATATATATAGCAAAGTAAAGTAAAGCGGATGCAGCCCGTAACACATGAAAGGGTACGGGCGAAAAAAACAAAAACAATATCTACTTAAAACAGAAATATGATGAATATGAATGAAGCGAAGCAGATACGCATAGAGGAATATCTGCACAGTCTTGGCTACAGTCCGGTAAGGCAACAGGGCGGTAGCCTATGGTACAACTCACCGTTCAGGGATGAACAGGAACCCTCCTTCAAGGTGAACACCGAACGCAACCTATGGTATGATTTTGGCGCAGGCAAAGGAGGCAACATCATCGCACTGGCGCAGGAGCTATACGCATCCGACAGCCTACCCTACCTCTTGGAACGGATAGCGGAGCAGGCACCCAGAGTGCGCCCGGTCTCCTTCTCTTTTGGCAAGCAACCACTCTCAAAACCGAGTTTCCGTCAATTGGAAGTGGTGTCACTTTCCTCCCCCGCCCTATTGTCCTATCTGCGGCAGAGGGGGATAAATACGGAACTGGCAAAAAGAGAATGCAGAGAGGTGCGCTATCTGACCAACGGAAAACCCTACTTTGCCATTGGTTTTCCCAACCGTTCGGAAGGCTACGAGATACGCAACAATCTCTTCAAGGGCTGCATAGCACCGAAGGACATCACCCACATACAGCAGGAACAGCCGAAGGCGACCTGCTACCTCTTCGAGGGTTTCATGGACTACCTCTCCTTCCTCACCCTGCGGCTGGAAAGGTGTCCTGACCGTCCCAACCTTGACAGGCAGGACTACATCGTACTGAACTCGACTTCCAACCTCTCCAAGGCAATCAGACCATTGGGCGGTTACGGGCGCATCCACTGTTTCCTCGACAACGACAAAGCGGGAATGGAAGCTGTTCAGGAACTGCGGGAGGAATACGGGCTGCGCGTCCGGGACGCGTCGCACATATACGGAGGCTACAACGACCTGAACGACTTCCTACGAAGTAAGAAAAGCGGACAACACGAACATCAGCAGCAGAGACCGGAACCAGAGAAAGGACAACGGCAGGCAGAGCAACTGAAAAAGAAAAACAAAGGTATCAGGATGTAACCGTAAAGCCACCGGAAGGCTTTAAAAAAAGCCATAGCTCATTAGGGCTTTTTCTTAACGCAATGCACACATTGCTAAAAAAGCCCCAACGAGCCATAGGGGCGCCGCCCCTTTGGAAACCCCGTCTGCCATGCGGCATAAAAGCAAGGCAGGGGAAGTATTAACCTGAAATTATTGACAGTTATGGGATATGCAGTTTTGCATCTGGAAAAGGCAAAAGAGACGGACAGCAGGATGTCCGCACACATAGAGCGCACCGTTCACCCGAAGAATGCGGACAGAACGCGCACACACCTGAACCGGGAGCTCGTACAGTTTCCCGAAGGGGTGAGGAACCGCACGCAGGCGATAGCCCACCGGATAGAAACGGCAGGCATCAGACGCAAGGTGAGCGCCAATCAGGTGAAGGCAATCCGGATACTCCTTACCGGAAGTAACAAGGACATGAAGCAAATGGAAGCGGAAGGACGGATTGAAGACTGGTGTAACGACAGTCTGAAATGGATCCGGGAAACATACGGGGAGCAGAACCTCGTATCGGCAGTACTGCACATGGACGAGAAGACACCACACATACACGCCACAGTCATACCGATAGTGACCGGAGAGCGAAGGAAAGCCGGACAGGAGGAACAGAACGGGAAAAAAAAGTACAGAAAGAAGAACCCGCAGGACGTGAGACTCTGCGCAGATGATGTAATGGCAAGGCACAGGCTAAAACACTATCAGGACACTTATGCCCAAGCCATGAACAAGTACGGCTTGCAGAGAGGCGTGGACGGCTCATTAGCAAAGCATATTTCCACCATGCAATACTACAAGCAGCTGGTGGAGCAGCAGGACAGCCTGCAAGAGAACATAGAAAACCTGCTGGGGCTGGAAGAGGAAGCAATGAAAAAACTGAAGCAGGTAAAGGAGGAAATCAACGTGCAGAAAATGAAGGGGGCGGCAGTGAACGCCACCACAGCCATAGCGGACGGGGTGAGCTCACTTTTCGGAGGCAGCAAGGTTAAGAGGCTGGAAGAGGAGAATGAAAATTTGAAACGGAACATTGTGAATCTGCAAAAGCAGGTGCAAGCCGAACAAAGGGAGCAGACAAAAATGGAAAACCGTCACAGCAGCGAGATAAACAGAGTTGACCGGAGCTACCGGCAGAAAATCGCAGAATACGACAATCGGCTGGAACTGATAGACACCTACTTTCCTATTGTAAAGGAACTGATGCCCATAGCAGAACAATGCCGGGAAGTGGGCTTCACCGAAGAACTGACAAGACGAATTGTCAGCCTGCAACCCGTGGAGTTCAAGGGAAGGCTCTATTCAAAGGAGTACAAGGAGAAGTTCAGGACGGAGCACTCAACGGCAACAGTGGAGAGGAACCCGCAGGAGAAAGGAAAATTCAGGCTGTGCATTGACGGAATACCCATACTCGATTGGTTCAGGAAGAAGTTTCAGGAAATTAAAGAAAAGTTAGGGCTAAACACACCTGTTGAAAACAAGCAACGAAAAGGATCGAAAATATAATCACTTAATAACGAGAGGCTATAAATTATTAGTGCCAGTAAAAGAATATACTCTTTACTGGCACCTGTTAAACGCAAATTGACACCCTAAATCTAACAAATATAAAAAAATCTATTCTTCACTTGGACAATATCAGAAAACATAACCAACTCCCAATACCAACCTGGAAAAATCTTTATGTGTCACATAATACTGTAAATATACATTTATATGGTTTATAAATCTAATACCAACTTGTGGAGCCACCGCAAAGTGCAACTTATAACCTTCATTGAAAACTCCCACATCTATATTATCAATTGAAACACCAGTTCCCAAACCAACATAGGAATCAACAGATTCATTCCGTAAGAAATGACAATTAGCTGCCGGCATAAGAGATAAAGATCTTCCATTAAAAGTATTATTCAGTACAATTGTGTAACTTTCATAACCTAATTTTAGATTTACACTTAACGGATTGGTGGAAAACCTATATATTCCATTTAAATAAAACCCAACATGATTTTCTTTATATCCATTCTTTTGTAGCCCAATTGGATAATTGGCTCCTAATTCAAATTCGAATCTCCTTCCTTGTGCTAATACCAGCCCAATATTGCATATAAATAACCAAAGAAGTAACATACATACTTTTTTCATAACCAATTTATCTTTTAATACCATATCTCTTATTTATTTGTCCGACAAGGAGTGCTAACTTCAAATTATCGCCACTTCTTTGGCTCATTTATAGCAGGGAGAATTTTGTAAAAACCACCTTCACTAAGACTATATCTGAAAGTGTTTTGTTCATATCGAGTTCTTCTTGGGTTATTATGCGTCCAAACAAATTCTGTGAGCAACAAATCATGTTTTAATTGTAATTCAGTCCCACGGCTATTATTACTCTTAACAAATTCTTCTACTGTTGTATCATCCTTTTCTGTTCTTGGTATTCGAGCCTTCAAATAATGTCTGCTATGTTCTACAATATTAAAAGAAATGTATCTTGGAGCAACTGTCGGAATCTTAGCCGTTCTATCAGCATAAAAGGCAAGATGTACATCGCCAATTATCTTTTCTCTTTGTAAAGATCTACCCACATAGGAGTCATTTTTTAGATTCCGATATTCAATTCTTGCATATACAGGATCGCTATCAATATCAATTTTAAATTTAACTTTATAAGGTGAATGATCCGACAAATACGCAAAGCTGCAAAATATAGGTTTACCAGGTGTCTCTGCAGAAAAATGCCCTCCTTCACTTATAAATTTGATAAAATCGTCAAATCCGGTAAGGGTCTTTACACCACTGTCACCATTTCCTCCCCCTACATATACTTTCATTCTGGCCTCATCAAAAAAGCCCTTTTCTTCAACTGTCAGAAATTCTTTTTTGTTATATAAAAAGCCATTAACGGCCTTCTTTACAATGGACTCCGCATTCTCGTATATTTCATCGGTTTCAAGAGTTAATATGCCGACCCTTCCATAAGCTATGGAGCTCACATAGACAGGAGAGTATTGGGCATTGATACTACCTTCAATAAAACTCTTCTCAGGAATATCCATATCAATCGTAAAATATTTCTGAATAAACCTTATATATAAGCCACTACTTTTACTAATTCGTTCCTTATGTTCTTGTTGGGAAGATGACGACCCCCAAAATAAAAAGCTCGTATTGGCATTTGATCCAAAAGTCATTTTCAGCTCATCATAAGATGTAAAACGGTGTATATCAAAGTGTACGGAAGCTGATTGTTGCCCTATACCTTTCTGATGCATCAAATCCATTACCAACTGCCTACATGAAGACAAAGAGGGCTTTTCAAGTACACCTGTAACTTTTTGGGCAGGAAAGGACACAGAGACATTTATAGGCTTATAGTGGACACTGATTGTTTTATAATCCTGATTGGCAACGCTTGCCCCATCCAAGATAGAGCCAGGATAAATATATCGATTCAGATTATCCAAAACTATCGACTCATCTGCCTGTGCATGAATTGTTTTACCAAACCCATTATCCCATAATGTCTCAGAAATGATTTCTGAAGCTCTTGTATGGATATGCGAAGGAGAAGATAAAACCTTATCTCCCATATCAGGAATATAGTTATGCACATTTATATTCACCACTTGTTCGGGATACTTAGGTAGATTTTGAAAAGAACAGCAATCAGATTGCTGTTCTTTTTTGTCAAATTCTTGTTCACATGAAATTAATCCTATAGCAAATAAAAACAGAGTATATCTTAAGATTCTCATAGCTCCAGATTATTGTTGATTTTTTAAATGAATTTTGAATTTTGAATAATAAGGAGAATTATCAGACAGATAACTGGCAGTATAGAATATGGCATCCCCCGGCAAATCTTTAGAAAATCGTCCTCCTTGGATTATGAATTTCTGAAACTCATCCCAACCTTTAATAGTTTTAACAGTGCCTTCACCTTCTCCGTTATACACTACAACATTTATTTCCGCTTCTTTGAGAATTTTTTTTTGCTCAAGACTAAAGTCTAATTCCCCATTTATGACTTTTGCCTGTAAAGCCACTTGTAACGCAACTCTTAACTTATCATAACTTTCAAAAGATTCCATAGAAATTAGAGCCATCCTTCCATAAGTAATAGAACTAATATATACCGGATCGTATCTACCTATATTATTTATTTCATCATGATTTAAAAGCAGATTTCCATCAATAGGAAGATCCATGTCAACTGTATAATTCCGTTGTATTATTTTCGCAAACAACCCTGTTTTTCTTCTGATTTTTCCTTTATCAACACTAATATCAATATCAAGAATACGTGCAATATTCACATTTGCCCCAAAAGCTAATTTAAGCTCTTCAAAATAAGAAAATTGTCGCATATTATAGCTAAAAGAGCCTAATTGTTTACCTTCCATTCCTTCTTTATTCATTATGTTCTGTAAAGATTGCCTTTGTGCTGACAGACTTGGTTTCATGATTATGTCTGTCACCCAACGGGCAGGAAAAGAATAGGATATTGTTATTGGATCAACTGGTTTTAAAACAGGAACAAAACGTTGTTTTTCAATAGAACCTCCCTGAAGAATTGAACCTAAATAAATATATCTCATTAACTCTTGAGTCGGAACATGTTCATTTGTTTCATAAATTAACGTATGCCCTTTTCCATCACTCCACACACTGTCCTTTAATAATTCTGAAGAACGAGTAATAGAAATATTACTAAAATGTGAAAAACTTTCAGGGCTCTCCATTGAAATATCTATAACTTTTTGGGGATATTTTGAAACGGGAACTGAATTAGACATTTCTTCCAATTCGTTATCGGAACACGAAGAAAAAAAAGCAATAAAAAAAACAGATAGATATAAACACTTTTTCATAATACTTATAATTTAAAATTTACAATAGGTATGTTAAAAATCAAATGTACCACTTCTAAATGCGCTACGAGAAGGTCTATAATAATCCTCACCAAGAGTTTGAGGTTGTACAAATTCTTGCTTAAAAATTTCCTGGGGATTGCCTGTTATTAAATCTGCATCATTGGGATATATATTAAAATAGCATTCAGGTTTTGCTTTTTGATTATATGGACCTTCCCCCTCAAAGGTAAATTTATAAAACCCTACTGCGTCTCCATCCTTTTTTACATCAATATAATTTACATTTCCAGTATTTACTTTTTTAAACCGCAACCCTTTCAATGATGAATATCTCTCCTCTATAAAACATTCATTCAAATAGACTTGTTTTTTACAAGTAAAAGGTAATTCAAATTTACCTCCTTCAGCTGGTAGGAAAAAAGGATTCTGTTCCGAATGGATTTTATACACAAATGTCAACTTCCCTTTATCTATAATTAGGGGAATTTTTTCTACTTTTATACCATTAATAGTAGAGTAAGAAATCTGTAGATCACCATTCAAAATTTTATCTTCTTTATTAATATTTGAGGTTATATTTAATACAACTTGATCACCCTTTATTTTTGTCTCTATATCAGAAAAAAGAGTTTTATCAAATTCTATCGAAACATCCTTGGGAATAATCGGAACCTCTGAATCTAAAATATCATCTATCAATGTTTTTTGAATAATTGTAAAAGTAATAGTACGTTTCTCCCCCAAACAACTAAATGGTTTAGATACATTCTCACTTGGCAGCAACTGATATTCAAAAATTTTATTATTTTCTTCTTTTTCACAAGAAAATAATGCTAAGGAAACGAACAAAAGAATGAATATTTTCTTCATATTAACACAGTTTAGTTTTTTTGCAAATTAAAGAATTTTCCCTGTACAATAAAATACCAATTAATTGGTATTTTATCACAAATAACCATTCATGTATTTATTGTTTCAAGGTTACAACGACAGTAGATATTCCATCAGGAACACTGAATCCAAAGGAAATGGCTATTGGTTGTCGTATATCAATATTCTTATTCAATTGAACTTTATATTTGCCTCTTTGTATTTTGCTTATGGTCATAAAACCAAAGTCTATCTTTACAAGTATGCGATTCCTACAATGGAAAGTGGCCTTACTTCCGTCAGAAAGCTCGACAACAGTTACTTCCTTTGACATTATTTCTTTTGTAATCCTATATTCTTCCTGTCCTACAATTATAAATCCATACATATTGTAATCACCGCATGCTATCTGAAAATAGGCTTCAGGGTGTTCCGGCGACAGGTCTATGTGACTCGGGGTAATACTTGGCAATCTGTTTCTCTCTTCATTAGAGCAAGAAAACATTAAAATTATTGTTATACATAACAATAGGTATTTTGTTGTATTCATTATGGCAAATATTTGGTTGTATGAATATTTAAAGCCTTAGCCTTGTACTGGGCATAGCATTCTTTCCAACGGGTATGTTGAAAACGATCCGCATTTTTACTGAACAATTATTTTATTTAAAAGGCTTTACCTTAACAGTAACCTTTTCTGTTTTATTAGCATGGTTATAAAACACATTACCACAACTCTGAAAGAGAATCAAACATCCGAACAATACAAATACTATTTTCTTCATAAATGATACTTTTTATTTAAACAATCCATATATTATTTCTTGTAACAATCCACCAAAATCCATTTCCACTTTATGCTTTTCAAATTTATAGTAAGGCATTAAGATAGGAGTAACTCCCCCACATTCAAAAGGATATTCACGATAACCCCTTATACCTAATTCCGTTCCAAAAGAATCCGTTATATCGAAAGCAACACTGCCTCCGTAGTCATTACGGCTGAATGAAGTAACAGGAGTAAATAAAAAACCACCAAATACATGCAAACTCATTCGGGAATTAAAGGAGTAAGAAAGTTTACCCGATATACCAAATGTTTCATCCACACGGCGAGGGGTACTTAACTTCATTGCATGCAATGCAACATCAGCAAATAAATTATCTGACAATGATTTGTTATATCCAATAGCAGCATAGTTAAAAACACCAATACCAATTAAATTCATTTGGCGCCCCATGCCGTAAACGTGACCATTCCACAATGGTCCTATTACCCCCGACACATTATATTCCCCTTTATGTAAAGGACTTTGGTCTGTATAAAAGAACGGGCCACCCTTCTTGAACTGAAAAGTAACACCGGAATTTGTAGAAATAACAGAATTTCGATATCTCCCAATAGGATATTTTACCGAATCAACTGCAAAATCTTTATTAGAACGCAAATACCCTTCTCTCACAGGATTCATATTACCCCACCTCGACTCTTGACCATACGCATCAAGAGGAAAGTGAAACAGCAGCATAATGATCCAAAATAAAACAAATGCTGCAAAATTAATTAATGTAGTCACCTTTCTATACATATTAATTGTTATCATTATACCCAAAGCATGAAAATAAAAGTATAACATACAAGAGCTGTAAACAAATCCACTATCAACACAATAAAATAAATCGTTTTTGCATCTTATCTTTGCGATATGTATTTATGCAAAAATATGTAAATTCCTTTATCAGTAAAATACCCATTAATTAGTATTTCATTGACAAAATGAAATGTACTTTAAAAGCCAAAAGTTATATTCAATTCATAACCTAAATGCCTATCCAATATAAATAATGCTTTTAGCAACAAGATACAAACAGAATAACACAAAATCAACCTTTAAAGGAATGTATTACTATTATAAAAGACAGAATTATTCGGGAGATTCCCTACTCTAAAAATGTTAAAGAAATAAAATGATATAAATAAATATTAGTATAACAATGTCATCAACGATACAATATCCCCTTTGTAAATTATACAATAAATAATAGCTAAGCAACCAAAGACAGTGCAAAGCCCAACAAGTAATAAAAGAACAAAGTATTAAATAAAGCAAAAACACCCAATTTTACTTTTTAGGGTATAAAATTGGGTATTACTCTTGTAATTCACAGATTTTCAACATTTATTGCAGAGATACAGGGTTTAATTATTAATGCTCTAAAAAACTAACGGGAAGAATAAAAAATATATTCTTCCCGTCAAGTAATACTATAACTATATTTTCCAACAGGTTATATTAATATCCAGCATATTATAAGTGAATCAACAAATCTTTTATAAACATATCTCTGTTCTCACAGCTTAAGAGGTAATTCTTTTTTTCTGTTAATATAAAAATTTGTTGATTGGGATTCTTTACATAGGAATAATATTTTCCATAATGGGTACTGCCCATTACACCTATATACCCCAAAAAGCCATTACTTCCGAAATAGCGGACATCATTTTGAACACCGTCATAAACAAAAGCGTTCTTAATACAAGAATACGGAATACATTTCTTACCAAACACTCTTTTTATAACAAGTTGATCCTTTTCCAAACATATAAATGAAGGAATCACTATCAGCATGTATATGTATATAGATACAAGAATGGCACCAAATAACAGGCTTGCGATTTGATCCTGCAAAGATTGTAGCATAAAAGTTCTTAATAGAAACATAAGGCCAGTAGTTAATAAGACAATCTTTAATACCAGAGACCAACGCTCCATTACCGGCTGAAATTTTGATTTATATACGCTCATTATATTGCTAATGTCTTCTGTATTATTTCAATAAGTTCTTTATCCGTATATCGTTCCATAACCTCAGGACGTTTTTCTTTTACTAACTTAACCAAATCTTGAACATAGTGATTTTTGTACTCATCTGCTAACTCATATACACTTCCGTCCTGTGTTTCAACGTCCCAAACCTGCAATGCCATTTCACTGTTAATTGTTCTGGAAGCACATACTACGGGACCACCAAGTGCTGCATAATCAATTCCTGCCCCAACATATGCAACACCTAACAAAATCCATTCACCGATCCAAAAGAATCCCATTTGCACATCTACACAGTCTTTACTTCTTGTTATTGCAGTATGGTTCAATAATTTAATATTGGAAGAATTGGCATTTTTAAAAATATCATACTTTTCACATAATTCTACAAATCTTCTAATATCTCTCTTTATTACAGCCTCTCGAAATTCCGGCTTACAAATTGCTAATAAAAAACGTACAGTACCGTCATCAGTATCTATAGAGCTTTTTATTCCCAAAGACCGGGCATATTCCAAAGGGGCATTCAAAAAAGCTTCCGCTGCATTTGTATCATTTAAAATATTATGTGATAATAAACTCATATCGTGAATATACACCTGTTCCTCCTGTGATAACTTTTTCATAGAAATAGCAGTAGTTTCATCATCTACAAGATTTTCTTCTGACGCAATAGCTAAATTAGGAAAATCATTTGAATTATCACATGAAGAAAATGAAGTAGCAGCTATTGCTGCCCCAACACCTAAAGTTAGAATTTTACTTTTCATAGTTCGCTTTCTTTTGTTTAATATTATACTTTAATACAACCTCAGATATATATCTGGATATATTGTTTTTAATATACTCTATTTTAGAGGGATCATTCAACAGCAATAGACAGGCTTCACAATTATGCATATCAGCATTAACCTCAATATTTTTCCCGGTTTCCATTGCTATTTTATTTAATATAAATTTCGGCCCATCAACATAAGCCCATACTTTTAAAAAATCATCAAATTGTCTTGTATATATTTTATTTATACCGGCAGTATTCATATTTCCAATTTTTAAAAACTTAGCTTTTCTACAAGCCAGTCCACAACAAGCATACACATTCCCTTCCGGATCAATAGGAATACTCTCAAATAGACTGTTGCACCCATGGGATATTATAGGTCTCTGCACATATCTATGTTTTATTAATTCATTATAATTTGTATCACGTTTAATTTTATCCTCCATATCAAATGGAATCCATATACCAGAAGAAAAGATAACTTTATTATCCCGTATATACTCTTTTAACTCTTCATGATTTTTGAAATCTTCCTCAGAAAACTGTGAACTTGGATTCGTTTCTATATTCACCAAACAAGGCAAATCCACTTTAGCTGCTGCTCTTATAGCATTTACGATATTATCAAAGGGCACCCATTTTTGATGATCATCCCCCGTGCTTAAATTTAATTCATTTAACCCCAACTCCTTTAGTAACACCAAAATTCCAAGAGCCTTTTCATAACTAACAGCCCAATACCCATTAGTAACAACCCTTGTTATAAGCCCCTTTTTATGTGCATAATAAATAGCTTGATATAAATCATCTTTTAAGGAAAAACATTCTCCACCACTAAAGACAACCAGCCTAATCGTAGGGAAAGCTTTTACACATTCCGATATATAGGTTTCCATTTGTTTAAATGACATTCTCCCCCTACGTTCTTGGTTACACTCAAAACAACAATTCTTACACGCTGCCGTACAATAATAAGTTGTCAACAATGATAAGGTATTAGGTGATATAAAATTCAGTAATTCCATGGCTAATTATTCACTTAAGAGTTTAAACTCTTTCAAAATATTACTTATATGGCAAATATACTTTATTTTTGTTACAACCAAACGGTTGAACACAAAATTTTAATCTAATTATATAATTTTATCAATGTGAATAACAACTTACAAAATTATAATTTTATTGAATTAGAAAGGAAGTAGCATTCATAGCCCTCACATTCTACATTTGTAGAAACAGATTCAATCAAAACAAAAAATATATAATTATTAGCCCTCTATAGGCACACTGCATAAGCAGGAAATTTAGAATAGCCTCCAGTTGGAATAATTAAATACGGAACAGCAAGAAACAAATCTTAAATAATACAAAACACCCAATTTTACTTTTCAGGGTGTAAAATTGGGTGTTATTCTTGTAAACAACTGATTATCAATGTTTATTGCGGAGAGACAGGGATTCGAACCCCGGGTACCTCGCAGTACAACGGTTTTCAAGACCGCCGCAATCGACCACTCTGCCACCTCTCCAAAACTACGGTTAAGTAGTGCTTTTCTCTTAAAGCGATGCAAAGGTACGAATCATTTTTAAATCCACAAACATTTTGCCATTTTTTTCGTGGAATAATCGTATTTTTGCGGAACAATTCAATTGAAACTGTTATATAGATAAATTAGATAATCCATGATATATCCCCAGAATTTTGAGCAGAAAATAGGATTCGACCAAATCAGACAATTATTAAAAGACAAATGTCTCAGCACATTAGGAGAAGAGAGAGTGAATGAAATGAATTTTTCCGATCACTTTGAAGAAGTTGATGAACTGCTGAATCAGGTTGCAGAGTTTGTTCGCATCATACAAGAGGAAGATAACTTTCCCGACCAATTTTTTTTCGATGTCCGTCCCTCTTTGAAACGAATCCGGATAGAAGGAATGTACATGGACGAACAAGAATTGTTTGATCTACGACGTTCGTTGGAGACCATCCGGGACATCGTCCGTTTCCTGCAGCGCAATGATGAAGAAGAATCGGATTGTCCCTACCCCAGCCTGAAAAAACTGGCCGGTGACATAACTGTCTTTCCACAACTTATCACCAAGATTGATGGCATTTTAAATAAATATGGCAAAATCAAGGATAATGCTTCGACCGAACTGTCACGCATCCGACGGGAACTGGCTAACACGATGGGAAGTATCTCACGTTCGCTTAACAGCATACTCCGAAACGCACAATCCGAAGGCTATGTGGACAAAGACGTGGCACCAACCATGCGCGACGGTCGATTGGTTATTCCGGTGGCTCCGGGATTAAAACGTAAAATCAAAGGAATCGTCCACGATGAATCGGCCAGCGGAAAAACTGTATTTATCGAACCAGCGGAAGTAGTGGAAGCCAACAACCGTATCCGTGAACTGGAAGGGGATGAACGCCGGGAGATCATCCGTATCCTGACTGAGTTCTCTAACACCCTGCGTCCTTCTATCCCGGAAATACTGCAATCGTATGAATTTCTTGCCGAGATAGACTTCATTCGTGCCAAAAGTCACTTCGCCATCCAAACAAACAGTATCAAACCCAGCCTGGAGAACGAGCAATTATTGGACTGGACAATGGCCGTACACCCACTATTACAACTTTCGCTTGCCAAACATGGAAAGAAAGTAGTGCCATTGGACATAGAACTGAACCTCAAACGGCGTATCCTTATTATATCCGGTCCCAACGCCGGAGGTAAATCCGTATGTCTGAAAACAGTCGGGTTACTACAATATATGCTGCAATGCGGCATGCTCGTACCCATGCATGAACGAAGTCATGTAGGCCTGTTTGGCAGTATCTTCATCGACATCGGTGATGAACAATCCATTGAAGACGATTTGAGTACCTATTCTTCACACTTGACCAATATGAAAATCATGATGAAGAACTGCAACGAACGAAGTCTGATTTTAATTGACGAATTCGGTGGAGGTACAGAACCCCAGATCGGCGGAGCTATTGCCGAAGCTGTACTGAAACGATTCAACATAAAGGGTACTTTCGGTGTTATAACTACACACTACCAGAATCTAAAACATTTTGCAGAGGATCACGAAGGTGTAGTAAACGGTGCCATGCTATATGACCGTCATCTGATGCAGGCACTTTTCCAACTTCAGATCGGTAATCCGGGCAGTTCATTCGCTGTAGAAATCGCTCGTAAAATCGGATTACCGGAGGATGTGATCGCAGATGCTTCTGAGATTGTGGGAAGTGAATATATCAATGCCGACAAGTATTTGCAGGATATCGTACGTGACAAACGTTATTGGGAAGGAAAGCGTCAGACTATCCGCCAGCGCGAAAAGCATATGGAAGAAACCATTGCCCGCTATCAGGCTGAGATGGAAGAATTACAAAAGTCGAGAAAAGAGATCATCCGTCAGGCAAAAGAGGAGGCGGAGCGGTTGTTGCAAGAATCAAATGCACGTATCGAGAACACCATCCGTACCATAAAAGAGGCACAGGCTGAAAAAGAAAAAACACGTCTGGTACGCCAGGAACTGGCGGACTTCCGTGAATCGATAGACAACCTGACTTCCAAGGAACAGGAAGATAAGATAGCCCGAAAGATGGAGAAGCTGAAAGAGAAGCAAAACCGCAAGAAGGAGAAAAAGCAAAACGGCACCAAAGAACAGCCGGCAGTTCAACAAACTCCCAAAGCAACTCCCATCACCGAAGGGTGTCCGGTACGTATCAAAGGACAAAGTTCGGTCGGAGAAGTACTTGAAATCAACGGGAAGAATGCCGTGGTAGCCTTCGGCAGCATCAAGACAACTGTAAAGACGGAGCGGCTGGAACGCAGCAACGCAGTCCCCCAAAAACAAGAGTCTGCCAAAAGTTCTTTTGTCAGCAACCAGACTCAGGACAGCATGTACGAAAAAAAGCTGAACTTCAAGCAAGATATCGATGTACGGGGAATGCGGGGAGACGAAGCTCTACAAGCTGTAACCTACTTTGTAGACGACGCCATCCTGGTCGGTATGAGCCGGGTACGCATCCTACATGGGACCGGTACGGGTATCCTGCGTACCCTTATCCGCCAATATTTGCAAACCATACCGGGAGTCCGCCATTTTGCCGACGAACATATCCAATTGGGAGGTGCAGGTATCACGGTAGTCGATTTGGCATAAAAAAAGAAGAATATGAAGAATAACCTGTTAAGTGAAAGATTAGTTTATAACGGTGAGAGCCAGACTCCCACCCACCTGCATTTATGTACTTACAACGCTCTTGTGATGCAGGAGGTTTCAGGTGTCAATTTCCAGACTGTCGCCAATTCTCTCAACCGCGAGCAGATCAACTGGCTGCAGGTGCACGGACTTCAGAACACCGAAGTCATCCGGGAAATATGCAGTCACTTTGAAATAGACTTTCTTATCCTTCAGGATATTCTGAATGCCGAGCATCCCACTAAAATAGAGGAGCATGACAAGTACACGGTGCTTATCATGAAGCTATTCCGCTTCAACAACAAAGAAGAGAAAAGCCCGGAAGATGAACTGGATGAACTGGAACAGCAACAAGTATGCATCATCCAAGGAAGCAACTTTGTACTCACCTTCCTGGAAAACGAAACCGACTTCTTTGACGATGTCACCTCCGCCCTTCACAATGATGTACTAAAAATACGGGGCAGACAAAGCGACTACCTGCTCAGTGTCTTACTAAACAGCATAATGGGGAATTACATCGCCACCGTATCTACCATCGACGACTCCCTGGAAGACCTGGAAGAAGAATTGCTCACCATCAGTGACGGTAACGATATCGGCATCCAGATACAGGCACTCCGCCGGCAGTACATGCTGATGAAGAAAGCCATTCTTCCATTAAAGGAACAATACGTGAAACTCCTGAGGGCGGAAAACTCCCTGATGCACAAAGTGAACCGTGCTTTCTTCAATGATGTCAACGACCATCTGCAATTCGTATTGCAAACCATCGAAATATGCCGGGAAACCCTATCGTCCCTGGTTGATCTTTACATATCCAACAATGACTTGCGGATGAATGATATCATGAAGCGCCTCACCATTGTTTCCACCATCTTTATTCCGTTGACTTTTCTTGTCGGAGTGTGGGGAATGAACTTCAAGATTATGCCCGAATTAGACTGGCGATATGGATATGTATATGCCTGGATATTGATGCTCCTGGTGGGCGGAGCCGTATACTGGTTTTTCCGAAAGAAGAAATGGTATTAAGTTACCAAAAATTTTGAAAAAACAATTACCTTTGCGCAACAACCTAATTAGCTAATATGAAATCAATAAAAGAACTCTATCGCATTGGAACCGGACCTTCGAGCAGTCACACCATGGGACCTCGCAAGGCAGCAGAAATGTTCCTCACACGACATCCTGAAGCAGCATCGTTCAAAGTGACCCTCTACGGAAGCCTGGCGGCGACAGGAAAAGGACACATGACGGATGTAGCCATCATTGACACACTGAAACCTACTGCACCGGTAGATATTATATGGCAACCCAAAATCTTTCTTCCTTTCCATCCGAACGGAATGAACTTCGTGGCACTTGATGCCGGCGGCAATGAACTGGAAAACTGGACTGTCTACAGTGTAGGGGGAGGTGCATTGGCCGAAGACAACAAACAGCCGTCTATTGAAAGCCCGGAAGTATACTCCATGAACAGCATGACCGAAATTCTGGATTGGTGCGAACATACCGGAAAAAGTTACTGGGAATACGTGAAAGAATGCGAAGATCCTGATATATGGGACTATCTGAAAGAAGTATGGGATACGATGAAGGAGTCTGTCCAGCGTGGTCTCGAACAAGAAGGAGTGCTGCCCGGCCCATTGAACCTGAGACGTAAAGCTTCCACATATTATATCCGCGCTACCGGATACAAGGCTTCTTTGCAGTCACGCGGATTGGTATTTGCCTACGCGCTTGCCGTAAGTGAAGAGAATGCCTCGGGAGGCAAAATCGTAACAGCACCCACATGCGGATCGTGCGGAGTGATGCCTGCCGTTCTTTATCATCTTGCCAAAAGCCGTGAGTTCAGTGAGATGCGTATCCTTCGCGCATTGGCAACAGCCGGATTGATAGGTAACATCGTCAAGCAAAATGCTTCCATCTCCGGAGCAGAAGTAGGCTGCCAGGGAGAAGTAGGCGTGGCATGTGCCATGGCATCGGCTGCCGCCAACCAGCTATTCGGAGGAAGTCCGGCTCAAATTGAATATGCTGCCGAAATGGGACTGGAACATCACTTGGGCATGACTTGTGATCCGGTATGCGGATTGGTACAGATTCCTTGTATCGAGCGTAATGCTTATGCGGCCGCCCGCGCATTGGACGCCAATCTATACTCTTCATTTACCGATGGAATGCACCGTGTCTCTTTCGACAAAGTAATACAAGTGATGAAACAAACCGGCCACGACCTACCCTCACTTTATAAAGAAACAAGTGAAGGCGGACTGGCAAAGGATTATAAGCCGATGTAAAAAGCAATTCCCCATAAAGCGCAAGAGGATGTGCAAAACTCACCACAGATTGCACATCCTCTTGTTTTTACTATTCACATGCCTCGGGCGGCACATTCAACCTTTAAACCCTGGGCCAATGTGTGTCGTCACCGTTGGTAACATCTTTTTCGTGCAGCAAACCACCGCCTTCCGAAAAATACAAGTCTACCTTTTTACCCTGTTCCACAGTTACCACAAATTCCGTAGAAGGTTCATTCGGATATTCCAATATCACCACATCATCCACTACCCAATTGTTGTAACTCGACTCCATAAAAGCCGTCAACACTGCCGGCGGCAGGTTATTGATACTGTTCAACTCTGTTTCCGTCATCAGCCAGTTGGCATTGGCATCGAACCAAACTTCCTTCTCTCTGCCGTCCGCCTGACAGTCGGCTACGTAATAGACGCCCTTTTGCTCCCATTTAATGGCAGTGGCATTGGGATAAAGCTTCTTCAGTGCATCCTGAATGGCCTGGCTCGGCGGAAGATATCCCGTATCGTCATCATCGCCACACGAACTGAAAGCAAACACGACCGACAGCAACACGGCTGTCAACAAACTAAATTTCAAAAATTTCATAATCAAGGTCTTTTTTTAATAGGTTTATTCCAATTTATCAATGCTCCGCTTTACGAAACTTACCGTCTTTGGTAAACTTCAGGCTCAAATCCGTATTCAACTCGACTTCATACCCCTTGCGGTCGCGCTCTATCTGAGTCACAAACTCAGAGTGATACCCATTGGCTTTCATATATTCCTTCACGAAGTCAGGAACAATTGTTGCAGGAACAGCCGCTTTTTTACAATCCACTTCAATCCAGTTGCCCCGGTTATCAAAGTCGATCTCGGTTGCATTAGTCAACAACACATCGTACTTCTTTGTTTGCAGAATCTCATTTTCTATCTTAATATGCGAAATCTGCGGATTGGAAAAGTGCCGATTAATAAAATTACGTGCCGGAAGAGGCAATTTCATCGCATCTTTCGTGATGATATCACCTGCAAATGCAAATTGGACGGCTGCAATGGCCAATACAAGAATAGACAAAATCTTCTTCATAATCGTTATTTTTTTAGTGTCAATAATAAGTTTCGGAACTATTTCACACTGCAAATAACGAGATAGAAACGGGAAAGATTTGGGAATAAATAAAGAGAAGGGTTCTTTTTGTATTTTTTAACGGGCGGATGTATCTTCATCGTACACCTCTTCCAGAAGCTCTTCTTTCTTCATACTTATTTTTCCATCGGGTGAGATCGTGATGGAGATAGGTACATACAGGTCTGTCTGCGGATAGCAGATACTGGCAGCATAGACTATTCCCTCAGGAGTCGTTTTATCATAAACAATCCCTTCCAGGATAGATTTCGCCATAAAATCATCGCCTATCAGAGACTCGAACTGCTTTTTGGTAAAAGTACGGCTGAAAACACGTTCGTTTCCACGCGTCAGCCTAAGCACTATCTGATTGTCGACATACGTATTCCCCATCTGGCTTACCACCCGGGGAAGCGAATCATTGGGCGTACGGGAAATAAACGAATGGTACTCTTTGCCTTTATATTTAATATCTACCTCGCTCTTACGGGCCGTCATGCGCTGCACTCCATGTGCATCGGTGCTATCCTGCATCAAAACACGGATATCGCTCTTTTTCTTTTCAGCCGAACCGGAACAAGCTGCGACAGCCATAAGCATTGCCAACCCAAGCAGATAAATAAGCTTTTTCATATTCGAATTATCAGTTTATTAAATCGTACGGCAAAGGAACAAAAAGCGGGGGAAATATACAAGTATTTTGGTAATTAGTAATTGATGATTAGTGATGGACCGGCCACCATGTCGATGTCCGCCCCATCACTAATCATCAACGCTGAAGCTTATCTTCCGCCTCCTCTTCTCTGCTCCCGCTCGGCCTGCTTCTTGGTATAAGCAGCATACTGGTCTTTCGTCATAATTTTCTTCAGACCAGCCTCGTAGGACTCACGCGAAGCTTTCATCTCCTGACGCATCTTTTCTCTGTCCTCTTTGGACATGCGAGGAGCTTTTCTCCTATCCTGTTTACAAGTGCAGCTGTCGGTAGCCTGACTCTGCCCCTTCTTACCTTGTCTCATTTCCGGCTTCATTCTTCCGGGACGCTCTCCCATCTTTTGTACGAAAGCCATATTGACCTCAAGCAACTCTTTCTTCTGAGTTTCATTCAAAGAGTATTCTTTCGCCATACGCTCGGTCATGCGTTCGGCACGTGTTTTCGGGTCCATATCCTGACCGCCTCTGCGCGGACCTTGTGCCATCACCATTCCTCCCATCATTAATAGGGCTGCTAATAAAAAACTTATTCTTTTCATTGTTCTTTCCTTTTTTAAGTTATCAAATAATCATCTGTCTTTTTTGTTGCAACTGTCTATATGACTAAAAAGTAAGAGGGAAGTTTAAAGGTGAGGGCAACTTTAACAAAACGCAAACTTCTTTCTATTTTGATTAGATAACTCGAGTTCACACACTAACGACTCTTAGGTACTGGATGGCGGATAAGGAAGGGGGGGGTAAAACTACATTCTGTCATATTGATAATCGAATGGTTCCAGATTGGCTTTTTTCCGGGCAAAGGTAGGGTGAAGCGATTTTTTCGTCTCCTTTTCCTGTCAGCAATTTCCGTTTTATCACTTTAAGTTCCTGTTTCTATGCAAAGAAGCGGTTCTTCAAGAAAGAAAAGAGCAAAAAGGACAGTATTCAATCCTGATGCTTCCCTTTTATCTTTTTCAGCATGTTCATTTCCGGAGGGCAACCAGAAAGAAATCCTTCTTTTTTCCTCTTCGGAACAATTACAATATATGTAATAAGGGAAAACATATAGAGATATTCCAAAAAGAAGTAAGCATTTTCTCAACTTGCTTACGTCTTTCGGAGCAAATGCTTACTTCTTTTTCGGAAAACACCGGCACTTCCCGACCCAAACACCGGCTTTCGGACATCAAAAGCCTGCTTTCTGAAGAAAAAACGCCCTGTTTTGGCACCTCCGCTCCTCCCGTTTGACTTGAACCGCAAAAGACCCGGTTACTCCCCAAGGGATATTCTTCTCTTTCTGATAGCTAAAAGAAGAAAAAGGTATCAAAACGAAAGCCACTCCCCATTTATCGGGCACCGGACATACGAAACAAGGCAGCCTATAAGATTTCATCTATCAGCCGATAAATATTATCAATTGGATTTTTTGCTGAAACGGGAAAATTCGCCCTATTTTTGCATCGGAAACAAATAAGAATGAATCTAAATAAGAAACAATTATGGAACCAATTATCAACTCACAGATGCCTGAATTCAAAGTACAGGCTTTTCAGAACGGAAGTTTTAAAACAGTAAGCAGCGAAGACGTAAAGGGAAAATGGGCTATTTTCTTCTTCTACCCGGCGGACTTCACCTTTGTGTGCCCGACCGAACTGGTAGACGTTGCCGAGAAATACGAACAGTTCCAGGCTATGGGTGTAGAAGTATACTCGGTAAGCACCGACTCACACTTCGTACACAAAGCATGGCACGATGCTTCGGAAAGCATCCGTAAGATCAAATATCCAATGTTGGCAGACCCGACAGGTATATTGAGCCGTGGATTCGGTGTGATGATCGAAGAAGACGGAATGGCTTACCGCGGAACGTTCCTCGTCAATCCGGAAGGAAAAATCAAGATTGCCGAGATACAGGATAACAACATCGGACGTAATGCCGACGAGTTGCTCCGCAAAGTAGAGGCCGCACAGTTTGTAGCTACTCACGACGGAGAAGTTTGCCCCGCTAAATGGAAAAAAGGCGAAGCAACCCTGAAACCGAGCATCGACCTGGTCGGTAAGATCTAAACAGCAATCCTATGAAGACCGGTATCCCCCATATCGGTCTTTTTTAGCTCTTGACGATAAATCTTTCTAAATCATTCATCTCTAATCAATCTTCGATATAATGTTAGACTCAGCTATAAAAGAACAATTACGTACCATCTTCGCCGCATTGGAGGCGAACTATACATTCGACATCACCGTCTCACCGCAACACGAAAGCCGCACCGAACTTCTGGAACTCCTGAACGATGTGGCATCCTGCTCCGAGAAACTCTCTTGCCGGATCAATGAAGGCAAAGGACTGGAATTTACACTTCTCAAAGGAGAACACAGGACAGGTATCACCTTCCGGGCCGTTCCCAATGGGCATGAATTCAGTTCCCTACTGCTTGCCATCCTGAATACGGACGGAAAAGGAAAGAACTTTCCGGACGAAGGCATCTGCAACCGGGTAAAATCATTGAAAGGACCTGTCCGCCTGACAACTTACGTGTCACTGACCTGTACCAACTGCCCCGACGTGGTGCAGGCACTCAACGCCATGACCACGCTGAACGGACAGATTCAGCACCAGACTGTGGACGGAGCCATCAACCAGGCGGAAGTAGAGGCACTGAAAATACAGGGGGTTCCTTCTGTCTTCGCAGACGGTAAACTGATCCACGTGGGGCGTGGTGACTTTGGCGAACTGTTGGCCAAACTGGAAGAACAATATGGAACGGAGACGAACAGTGCGGAAACTTCCATCAAAAAATATGATGTGATTGTAGCCGGCGGAGGTCCGGCCGGTTCGGCCGCTGCCATCTATTCGGCCCGTAAAGGCTTGAATGTAGCGGTCATTGCCGAACGGATCGGCGGACAAGTAAAAGAAACAGTAGGCATAGAGAACCTGATCTCCGTACCTTCGACAACCGGAAGCCAGTTGGCCGATAATCTGAAAACCCACATGTCACAATATCCCATCGATTTGCTCGAACATCGCCAGATCGAAAAGATAGAGCTTGATGGAAAGGATAAGGTTCTGACAGCCAAAGGAGGAGAACGTTTCTCAGCTCCGGCGGTAATCGTTGCCACCGGTGCAAGCTGGCGCAAACTGAACGTACCGGGCGAAGCGGAATATATCGGCCGGGGGGTGGCTTTCTGTCCACACTGCGACGGACCTTTCTACAAAGGGAAGCAGGTGGCTGTCGTGGGAGGAGGAAATTCCGGAATCGAAGCAGCCATCGACTTGGCAGGTATCTGCTCCAAAGTTACGGTGCTCGAGTTTATGGATGAGCTGAAAGCGGATCAGGTTTTACAGGAAAAACTGAAAAGCCTGCCGAATGTAGAAGTTCTTGTTCATTCGCAGACAACCGAAGTAGTAGGCAATGGAGATAAGGTGACCGGCATCCGTGTCAAAGACCGCAAAACAGAAGAAGAACGGGTGATCAGCCTGGATGGCATCTTTGTACAGATCGGTTTGGTAGCCAATAGTGGTATTTTCCGCGATGTGGTTGAGGTAAATCGTCCGGGCGAGATCGTGATCGATGCACATTGCCGTACCAACGTGCCGGGAATTTATGCTGCCGGAGACGTTTCCACCGTCCCCTACAAACAGATTATCATCGCAATGGGAGAAGGCGCCAAAGCCGCATTAGCCGCATTCGAGGATCGGATGCGAGGAGAAATTTAAACGACAGGATAATATCAAGGGGGCATTTATTCACCACAGGGTAACACAGAGTTCCACAGAGTGAGTATTAAGTCACGGATTGTCGACATGAATACTCTGGGTTATTCTGCGTTACTTCGTGTTATTCTGTGTTACTCTGTGGTGAAACATTACTTAATCTTAAATGTCACCAGCAGTCCTTTATGGTCGGTTGGCCATACATCCAACGGTAACAGGAAATTATCTTTTGATGTCTCCTGCACTCTCTTATTACGTACGATAGAGCCTTTCGGGCCAAAGACAATCGCTTTCTTTGCTTCAAGATTCTTTCCTTTGTAGAAAATAAAGTCGATACGGTCACGTTCGTCCGCTTTCGGTGCCCATGTCAGTTTACCGGGTTCTTTCAACGGATTATCTGCCGGATATGTAAATCCCGGATGAGTCAGTGGATTCGGATAAATGTGACGATATGTATCCACAAACCCGTTTTGCTCTAGCAATGTAGTTACTGTCCAGGGAATTACCAGGCCATTGTGATCGTACAGATTCTTATTAGCCTCAATCCAATCCAGATGTGACGGTTCATTGAAGTCACCGCCTATAATCACGCTATAACCATTTGCAATATCCTTTTGAGCCTGTGCAATGAACATCTTGATGGCATCGTCACGCTGAGAAGCCACATTCATCTTCAAAACTTCTTCTACAGTAGTCGGAATAGGTATCTCTTTCCAGCTGGAACCGTCATAACCCCGTACGTTGTAGTAAGCACAATCCAGGTAATCCAAATGGCTGGTGTAGACTGCCACCTTGTGTCCGTTTACGGAACTTGTCAGCCTGTAGATACTTCCGTGGTCTCCGTTTTCGGGGAATACAGTGAGCGAGTCTGTGATCGGATGCTTACTCAGCAAACCTGTGTCATACGTATAGAAAGAATAATAATCCAGTCCTTTCTCTTTCAGAGAAGCCACAATACGCTCGTTAAAACGAGTGTTATGATAATTACGCACTTCGCTGAATGTCACAAAGTCGGGTTGCAAGCGCACTATCTCATTAACGATTGCATCATATCCTCCCGGAACCATTGTACCTTCCTGCCATACATTCCATTGCAGAACCGTAAACTCACCCTTTCCTTTACTTTGTCCCGTCATGGCGACAAGCAGGAAAAGCGTCATAAAAATAATCTTTTTCATTTTATCAAATTTATATTATGTGCATTGTTTTTCTTCAGGTTGTGACAGTAGTGTTTATTTGAAAACCTGTATCATGGGACGTCCTATCCAGACTTGAGGTTGCTTCACTCCAAAAACGTATCCCATGGTGGCAGCAGTATCAAACTGCATCATGCTTTCCTGGAACTCTCCCCCTTTTCTGACATTCTTACCGGCAATGATAAAAGGTATCTCTACCTCCTGGAGTGTAATCCCCCCATGCCCTTTTTTAATGCCACCGTGATCGGCTGTCATCATGATAATCGTATCATCATATATTCCGGCCTCTTTAATGGCAGCAATGATACGTCCCACATAACCGTCCAGTTCTTTCAGCTTTTCATAATAGCCCGGAGTGTCGTGCCCGACAGCATGACCGGTATGATCCAACTGATCGAAGCAAACTGCAAGCATGGCAGGCTTTTTATCTTTGATATACTTCTCAGCCATCTCGCAGAGAGCAGTCGGGCATTTATCATAATCAGGAGCTTGTGCATGGTAACTCAGTGCCAGTGTATCGACCAGGTATTTAATTCCTTCCCACTCGTACAGGCAACCGGTCTCAGCCTCCGGATACTGTTGACGCATAACCGAAAAGATAGTAGGAGAAATACCATGTTCATTGACAACCCGCGATGGTATCTCGGGCGTACGCGACCCCCATTCTGTATATCCGTGAAGTTCAGTACCCACTCCCATAAACATGGAAGCCCAGTTAATAGCGCTTGATGATGGAAATACGCTACGTTTATGAAGTGTGTAGCATCCTTCGTCCATCAGGCTTTTAATGTTGGGTATGTCTGCTTTGGGCACACTATACGCACCCCAGCCGTCCAACGCAATCAATACTACATGTTTTGCCTGCCGTTTAGCCGCCCAAGCCACATTGCAGAATCCGATCGCAAGCAAACATACTAAAACAAATAACTTTTTCATGGTATTCTATCTATATTTAAGTTTTGTCTTTTGTGTATCTTCTATTCTTTAATGAAATCGGCAGGATAGGTTACCTGTTGTACGACCCCTTCCTTCAGGCGTATCCACGTACGGAAACTATTTGCATTTTCATCCAACTCAATCACTCTCGCACCATTTGTAAGGTGATTATATACTGTGTTGCCACCCGTATAGCGTCCGTATGCCAGCAAGATTCCCTTCCATGACACGGCATAATCATCATCGTGGTCGTGTCCCACAAATACACCTCTCACATCTCCCATCTCTTTCATGGCGGCAAACAAGCCCGAATTTAACTGGGGAGCGCATGCTTTTTCTTTACGAATGCCATAAAGTATTGCACTCTCGGAAGAGGCAGCCTGATTATACTCCGGCAAAGCTATATGAAAAAACGCATACGACGAAACCGGAACGCCATTATTTTCTTCAGTAAACTTCTTACTGTTCTCACGATACCACTGTATTTGGTCAAATTTGATGTAATCGTATCCATTCACTCCCTTGATCTGTGAATAAGAATGAGAGTCGATACAATAAAGAACCGTTGCATTGCGCTTGCCGTCGGAAGCCTTCACCGGTAAGATAAAATTTGTCACTCCCGAAATACCCGGAGTAGTCTGTGTCAGGTTAAAAGGAACAGATTGGATGATCTTCAACAATTCTTCACGGCTCAGTCCCTGTTCGTTATCATGGTTACCGAAAGTCACCGCAAAAGGGATTTTTCTTTTAGATACCAGATTCAGCACTGTACGCATTCCTTCTTCCGCCGGTTTACCATAAATCACATCTCCCGTAAAAAGAACAAGGTCGGGCTTTTCCATATCCAATACCTGATTGATACGTTCGATCGATACATCCGAACGAGGATCATTATAGATATAATGAACATCGGTAAACTGGACAATCTTAAACTTACCGTCTTTGTTAAACTGAAGAGTCTGTTGCTGTGCATTTGCCAGCTGAAGGCTTCCCAACAGGATAGCCAACAATAAATAAATTCGTTTCATGGGTTTGATTATTTAGGTATAAAGAAGGGAGGATGTGTCAAAATTTACCATAGATGACACATCCTCTTGTCTTCAAAAGAGTAATGTTTACTGGAGAATCCACATTAACTTGTTCACATCGTCCGAACCATTGTACTGACGCTGAACAGCTTCGTTGGCATTATCAGGATTGTAACTGAACTCAGCTTCCGGATACATCCATCTTGTAGGAATCTTATTTTTTTCCGTATTCAGGTTGGTACTCGGGTTGATAGGCAATACCGGATATCCGGTACGGCGATAATCATAATAAGCATCATACGGATGCTGCAGGAACGAGGCGAGATAACGTTGCAGCAAAATCATTTCCAGATCTTTCTCCTTGTCGCCGGACAACTGTATAACCGGTTGTGCCAGATACTCCTGGATATATTCTTGCGTTATGGTACGTCCGTGAGTATATTCTTCTTTATCGGGGGTATTGTCTGCTATGAAATTCATGCTGGCTTCTATACCTTTCTTATAATAAGTAGAAGCATCTTCCGAAATCCAGCCACGTACAGCTCCTTCTGCCAGAATAAAATTCTGTTCTGCATAACTCAGCCGCATCAAAGGCTCACCTTCCGGAACACGGGTATAGCGGAGGTTTGCCAGGCAGAACTCACCTTTTCCGTACAGCACGGAGATATTTGAATAGCTGTCCGAGGGATCAATCGAAAGATAAGCATCCCACTCGGAATCCTTTATACCTTTATCTGTCTGGGCTTTGGCGGGAGAAGCATAATAGAACATACGATAATCGTTGAACTTCTTCAGGTTATCGATAATCACACTCGACATCATCAGATAATCAGAATGTTTGTTCTGAGTGTAATAGAACGGATAAAGCTGTCCGGCCTTATTAGAGTATACCAACTGGAAGTTGTCCGCATTCGAAATCATCAGTGAGCCCGAAGATACCAGACGGGCAAAGCGTTCTTTCACTTTCAGATCCGCATCCGTATCTTTCTTACACAAGTGAGTCAGCACTTTCAGTTCGAAGGCGACTACAGTCTTTTTCCAGTTTTCGGTGTCACCGCCAAAAATAGGATCACCGTCAAAGTCACTGCCCGATGAGAATAAAGTATACGCTTCTTCCAAATCTTCCAAGACTTGGCGCATCACCTCTTTCTGTGTATCGTATTTGGGTTTCTGAACGCCCTCTTCACCTTTCAATGCATCACTGTAAGGAATATCACCCACTTCCAGCGATTTATAGAACAGTTTATAGGCTTTCATAAACTTAGCCAGAGCTGCATACGAATCTTTATCTCCCTCATTGGCTGCATCGACCATCTTCTGACAGTTTGTAAGGATGGTATAGCCGTCAAAATCTGTCCTGCCAAACAAATTGTATTGTTCATCCGAAGCATTCTCCGACCATGCAATCTGTTTGCTCAGCATGCTGTGGTACACAAAGTTCTTAGCAGAGCCCTGTTGTGTAATGTTCAGGATAAGTTTTGTAGCCAACATAGGTGCTGTCACCTTGGTTGCAGCATCGGGGTTCGTATTCAAATCATCAAACTTGTTACAAGATGCCAGAATCGTAGCACTTGCTGTAAGTAAAAGCAACGTTTTATTTATTAGTTTCATAATTTCCTTTTTTACAAATCAAACTTAACATTAAATCCGACATATCTCATAGAAGGTGAATTCAGGTCATCCGAATCCACATCCGGGTCAGCATACTTAAACTCTTTCATCCAAATCAATAAGTTCTGTCCGATCAAACCGAGTGTAACGCCTTTCATGTGAATCTTTTCACAAACTGACTTAGGCATTGTGTACAACAATGAAAGTTCACGCAATTTCAGGAATGTACAGTCATGCACGTTCTGGTAAACCTTACCACCTGACCATGGATTGTAATTCTTGATATAACTTTCATAGGATACCTGAGTGTCATTCGGTGCAAACACACGTGTATCGCTCACAATCTTTCCGGTTGTGTCGTATTCAACTTTACCCGATACTACTTTCACACCCTGGCCTACATAATTCTTTTTACCGTTCACTACTTCGTCATAACGCCATTTGTTATCACTATCGGGGTGTACACCGGTATTCCACATAGTCTGTTCCGTACGAGAGTAAGCCATACCGCCTACACGTCCGTCCAACGAAATTCCCAATGTCCAGTCTTTATAACGCAAGGTAGTACTGAGTCCCCAGATCCAGTCCGGATATTCATTACCCATCACTGACTGATATTTACTTTGTACCGGATATCCGTTTTCATGGATAATATTTCCCTGGGGGTCACGTTCCCAATCGTAGATACCATACCAGTCCCAACGCTTGCCGGCAGCTACCCAAGGTTTCTGTGTAGAATATACAGGATCGACTTTCGCATAGAAATAGCGGTCACGGGCCCAGTTGGCATTCACTTCCCAATTCCAGTCTTTCGTCTGAATCAGAGAAGCAGTCAAAGAAACCTCCACTCCTCTACGAACCTGCTCTTCATCATAGTTCACCAATGTTTTAGTAAAACCGGACGAACCGCTGATAGTGGCTTCACGTGTCAGATTGTATTTCAGTTTATTGTAGTAAGAGATATCAAAACGCAAACGGTTGTCCCATACATTGAAGGCAGTACCGATTTCATAAGAACGTGCAGCGGTCGGTTCAAGCGTTGTACTGCGGATCATTTCCGGGTACACGGCTGTATTCATTCCATCCCACACATTCGTGCTTACACTGTAAGCCTGGTTCGTATCATAAATACCCAAGTCGCTCTTCGTTACTGTCCAGGCACCCCTGAGTTTCCAGAAGTTCAGCCATTCGGGCATCTTTAGTAACTGCGACATAATGATACTTCCCGATACAGCCGGATAAAAGTAAGAACGAGTCTCCGAAGGCAAAGTAGACGACCAGTCATTACGTGCCGTTACATCCACAAACACAGTGCTCTTCCATGAAGCTGAGAATTTTCCATAAATAGAGTTTACCTGTTTCTGCTTGTATGAACTTGAAGAGGCAATTGGGTCAACCGATGCTTTCAATGAATAATATCCCGGAATACTCAATCCGTTACGGGTATTCGATGAAATAGCGTCATCATAATAATAGTAGATCGTACCTCCGACAAAACCGTCGATAGCAAAATCACCGAAGCTGTGATTGGCAGACAGCAAAGCGTCACCATTGAAACTGAATCCGGTGGATTTGGATGTATAGAAGTATCCGTTCTTGTCCCATCCGCCGCGGGCGCTCATTGCGTTTTTCTTTTCCGTACGGCTGGCATAAGCATCGGCACCGGCTCTCATCGAAAAGTTCAACCAAGGCATGATGTCATATTTACCGGACAAGTAAGTGTTTACTTTATCGTAGTCATTGGATGAAGTCATTTCATGAGCCAGATAATAAGGATTATCATACCACACATCGTTCATCCAGTTCTGCTCTTCGTCTTTCTTTCTCCAATAGTTTTTATAGTCGCGTACATCATAATCGGTACCCGTCCATACCAACAGGTTGTAGATGTATCCACCGCCACCATAGCCGGCTCCTTCTCCATTCGGATAGAAACGCTTGTTATAAATGGCACCACCTTCAAAACTCAGTTTGCCGAACTTCATATCCCCACCTACCGAGTAAGTAATCTTATTCAATCTCTGATTGGGATACTGTCCTTTATTATAAACATGCGACAGAGAAGAACGGAAGCTTCCATATTTACCGGTCTGGCTGATGCTGATGTTATTATTGGTAATGAAACCTGTCTCCAGGAAATTCTTAAAGTTGTCTTTACCTTTCGATACCAATGGCATCTCTTTCCATTCATAAGTATACGGATCATACTGTACAGCTGTACGGCCGATGTCCAGTTTATCACCCCAAACGAAGTCGGCAGCGGTATATTTACCTCCCTGACCGGTACTGTATCCATGTTGTACTTCCGGCAATACCAGATAACCGGCATTGAACATCGTACTGCTGTTTACCGAAATATTAAGTCCCTCCTGACTACCTTTCTTCGTAGTCACCATAATAGCTCCCGAACCTCCGCGGGCACCATACAGGGCCGATGCGGTAGCCCCCTTCAACACGTCAACAGATTCGATATCGTCTGCTGCAATGTCATTCAGAGAGATATTGCTATATGGCACACCATCTACTACCAGCAATGGAGTTTCACCACGCAATTTGAGAGTTGGGGCTGTATTGAACTCCGTACTGTTGGTTACATTCAAACCGGCAACTTTACCAGTCAGTGAAGTAGCAATATTAACGGGCTTCACAGTAGACAGCTTACTTCCGCCCACTTTCTGAACGGCATATCCCAATGCCTTTTCTTCCCGCTTGATACCCAAAGCAGTTACAACCACTTCGTCTATCATTTCAGCATCTTCCGCCATCTTAATTTTCAACATGGTTTTTCCGTTCCCCGCCACTTCCTGCTGCTGATATCCGATAAAAGAGACGATCAGTACACCATTGGTAGGCACTTCCAATTTAAAGTTACCTTCCACATCCGTAATCGTTCCGGTTCCCTGAGCACCTTTCAATTTGATGTTAGCACCGATTATAGGATCGCCTGCGGTATCTACGATAGTTCCCGAAACCAAAACCGTATTCTTTTTTTGTTGGGGAGATACCGCCAAGGACTGTGCGTCAGCCTCTTTGCGTACATGAAGAGAAATATAATTATCTGCAAAATTATAAGAAATATTATTTTTAGAGAGTACCTCTCTTAGTAAATCGGCCACTCTATGTGTTCCCTTCTTTACAGTTACCTGGCGAGAAGCATTGATTTCTGCATCACTATAGATAAACAGATAATCGGTTTGTTTTTCAATCTCCGCCATAAACTCCTTTAACGGAAGTTGATTTCGAGACATGTTTACCCTTGCATTTTGTGAGCTTACGCTGGCATGTGCCTGAAGAATAAGCAAAAATAACAGCAAGACTGTGCATTTCATAATTCGCAAGATTTGAATAATTTCACGTTGTTTAATTGCATAAGATAACAGCAATAAGTTTTTTTTCATACTTTTGCAATGTAATAAGGTTAATACTTTGTTGTTTTTTTATTTGGCTCTGCCAAATGTGTTGACTTTATCGGGAGGGAAAGGTGTACCAGACCATTTCCTCCTTTTTTCATTTCAAACTGTTTTTTATATCATAGGCATCTGCTTTTAGTTAAGTATATCATTATATTTATCAATAAATAATTATTTCTTCTTCACTAACTATTTTATACTTGAAAGGCATAGCGCCTTGCAAGGCTTTTAATATACTCTCCAAAGAATCGCTTTGCCTGAATTTTCCGGAGATCCGCTGCGTCGCGTTGACTGACCGTTCTATTTTAATATTCACATCATTCCATAAAGCGACACTATTCAGTACTCTCCCGAACGGCTCGGACAGAAAACTGACAACTCCGTTCTTCAGATATTCTTCATTATCAAAGTCAGACTCCCGCTTCATCAACCGGTCTCCCCACAACACTGCCTTTTCTTTAGGCTGTAGAAACACTTCGTTCCTTATATCCGCCGGATCATAGATATGTACGCAACCTTCCACAAGATCGGTCTCAAACTCTTTACTATTTTTATAAGCCGATATATTGAATTTAGTTCCAAGTACTCGGATACGGTAACCTTTAGCCGAAACAACAAATGGCTTCTCGGGATTCTTTGCCACATCAAAATAGGTAGCACCGTCCAACTCTATTTTACGGTCCGTTTCATTGAAAGAGGCCGCAAAACGAAGACGACTACAGGGGCTTAGCCAGGCAATGGTTCCATCAGGTAATTCTATTTTTACACGCTGTCCCTTGGGAGCCGTAACTATGGTATAACTTTTTCCGAATTCCTCAGATAAATACAACTTCGCAGTATAGAAAGTTCCTACCACTAATACCGCGAAAACAGCAGCATATTTCAAAGAAACCGTTATCGCGCGCTTTAATCTTTTACGGAAAAGAAGTTGCATAAAATGCTGTTTCCCTTTACGGCTGGTCTCCGAATCATCCTGGCGGGAGAGTATTTGGGTCAACGCCACTACATTTTGCATCCGAAGAAATTCTTTCTTCAGAGCCTCATCACTTTCTATCCGGTCGAAGAGATCTTTTTTCTCTTCACAGGTCATCTCTCCTGCAAAATATTTATCTATCAGTTCACTCATTTTTAGGATATTCTATTAATAAGGCGTAATAGCTTTTAAAATCCACTAAAAGAAAAGAGACTTTTTTTACGAAAATTTTTCCCTATCATGGTAAATTCCTATCAATCAATACTAAAGATTAAACACTTATATCTTTCCGTTTCTAAAATAATAAGAAAAAAACAAAGAACAAATGAGTTCTCGAATCCTCCCGGCTCCGATTGTTCATACTTTGATTGAAATAAAATCCATCCATAACCTAACTTACAATGAAGTTAAAATCGAATATAATCTCCATATACCGATGAAAGTACTTTAGAATCTACCTATAGAATTAATGTGAGTTATTCTACATAACCGACTCCGTATCAACAGAAGTTCAGAACGACCGGCACAGAAATTACCAAGAGAGCAAGCTAACTCCATAGCAAACATAACACATTGTAAATAAACACCTTACATCATTCTAAAGTATCTTTATCTCAGCCCGGGTATACGGGACGAGACAAGAAACCGACCATTTTCACTAAAGATACTAAGAAAAACAAACTGCTTTAAATGGTATAAACGGATAGGATAACAGATATATCTATCTGCATATCAAGAATATACTCTGAATCGGACTTGCCAAATCGAGGGTGGAAGATGAAAGATGAAGGTGGAAGATGGAAGGTCGAAATGCATTTTTCGTATGAGAGACCGCAAGGCTCGTTTGAAAAGAAAACAGTTCCTGCGCCGGATGCTGAATAATCAGAATACTTGGTGATATTGAATTCCACTAAAATTATTATTCATACCTTTGTGGACCGTATTACAAAGAACCCAATCATATATGCAAAAAAGACTTATACATTTATCCATTATCTTCTTTCTGCTATGTCCTGCCCTGGTAGTTGCGCAGAACAGTCCTCTTGAAACTCAACTCAAGAAAGCCATAGAAGGGAAAAAAGCCGAAATAGGAATTGCAGTCATTATCGACGGGCAAGATACGATAACAGTCAATAATGATATTCATTATCCCATGATGAGTGTTTTCAAATTTCATCAGGCATTGGCATTGGCCGATTACATGCATCATCAAAAGCAACCTTTGGAAACCCGGTTATTGATTAAAAAGTCGGATTTAAAGCCGGACACCTATAGTCCGCTTCGAGAAACATACCCGCAGGGAGGAATCGAAATGAGCATTGCCGATCTACTGAAATATACGCTTCAGCAAAGTGACAATAATGCCTGCGATATTCTTTTTAATTATCAAGGTGGTCCGGATGCCGTGAATAAGTATCTTCATTCATTGGGAATTCGTGAATGTGCTGTCATCCATACAGAAAACGATATGCATGAGAATCTGGAGTTCTGTTACCAAAACTGGACTACTCCATTGGCAGCCGCCAAATTACTGGAAATATTTCGCAATGAAAACCTTTTTGACAAAGAATACAAGAATTTCATTTATCAAACAATGGTGGAATGTCAGACAGGACAAGACCGCCTGATTGCTCCACTGCTCGATAAAAAAGTAACAATGGGGCATAAAACCGGAACAGGCGACCGTAATGCGAAAGGACAACAGATCGGTTGCAATGACATCGGGTTTATTCTTCTTCCCGACGGACATGCCTATAGTATAGCCGTCTTCGTGAAAGATTCCGAAGCAGATAACAGAGAAAACAGTGAGATTATCGCAGAAATTTCGCGCATCGTTTACGAATACGTAACGCAACAGATAGATTAACGCAAAGATATCAAAGAATACACCTCCGTTTACAATATCGATGCCCGATAACAAAACTGGCTACAGATACAACCGTTCACTATCACTATCGGTGACTTGAAAAATCCAGTATCTATAGCCAGTTTGTAAAATCAGCTTTGTTTATGCAACCTTATTGTTTCTGCACATCCTCAAAGCATTGGTCCTATTTCTTTTTAGACTTCTTAATCTTTTGTGCAGGCACTCCTTCGAAAGTCATCTTTACAGGATTAATAAATCCATCCTTATCAAACGTCATTTTATCAATGCATGTCACACGATGATCGCGTGCATTATCATTCAGTGGACGACGATGATAGACTATATAATAATCATCTGTTCCGGGAGCATGCAGTAATGAATGATGACCGGCACTGGTAGCTACCGAAGGATCTTGTTGCAGAATCTTAGCTACCCGTTTAAAAGGTCCGAACGGAGAATCGGAAATAGCATAAGCTACAGAGTAATCGGGACCTCCCCAACCACCTTCACTCCACATAAAATAATATTTACCGTCTTTCTTGAACATAAACGGACCTTCAACATAGTTCTCCGGAGTCACTTCTTTATAGACAGTGCCATCTTCAAAAGGAACGAGCCCTGTAAAATCATCGTTCAACTGTACAACATTGCAATGCCCCCAACCACCATAATACATATAATAATGTCCATTATCATTGTATACAAACTGATCGATCGGTTGCGCTCCATTCACTATTTCATTAATCAACGGCTTACCCAATAAATCTTTATAAGGTCCTTCAGGACGATCGCTAACCGCTACGCCAATACCGCCAATCTCTCCTTCATGAACGTCATTCGCTCCAAAGAAGATATAATATTTCCCATTCTTTCTGATTACCGAAGGAGCCCACATCGCTTTCTTAGCCCATTTTACGGCAGTAGTGTCCAAAACTGAAGCATGTTTCGTCCAATTCACAAGATCTTTGGAAGAGAAACAATCGAAAAAAGTCTGATTTTCGTAAAGATCACTCCAAGTTGGAAAAATCCAATAAGTATCATCATAAATGATGCCTTCCGGATCAGCATACCATCCTTGAAATACAGGGTTCCCACTTGCGGCTTTATGAGAAGCCACTTTCTTTTGCTGAGCAAAGCAGCAAGCACCGACTGTCAACAGAGCGATGCAAATAACTAAGTGTTTCATTGTTGTGTTTTGAATATAAAAATAAATAATGATTTGACAAAAATAGGGAATATTTCTCAGATAATGAAAACAAAGAGGGGAAAGTAGTCTTTCAAGTCTTCTTTTAATTTACGCAACGCTATGACAATCTGATTTTCAACCGTATTTGGAGAAACATTCAACTTTTCAGCTATCTCTTTATAACGGAGATTTTGCAAACGGCTCATAATAAATATTTCACGGCACCTCTCCGGTAAACGATTGATGGCATTATTCAGTATTTCTTCGATATCGGCATCCGAAAGACGATCATTATCAAATGCTTCCAATGAGTACAGTTTCAATTGAAGTTCTCTGTTCTCTATTTCCGAAAGCGAACCTTTACGAACTTCACGGACCATCTCCTTACGAAAATAGTCTATACAACGATTTTTTGCTAACGTAAACAGATAGGCATTCAGATTCTGAAGAGTCTCAATGATATCTCTGTGTTCCCACAAATAAATAAAGATTTCTTGGACAATATTCTCCGATTCATCTTCCGAAATCAGATACGTCCTGGTAAAACGCAGCAACTTCGGAAAATAAATATCATAAATTTCAGAGAAACCGTCTTTTTTCATACTATTATCCTGTTGTAAGCTAAAGAAGCGATATTTATTACACAGGTTGCAAAGATATAAAAAGATTTAAAATTCATTATTACTAATTTATGAATATTACTCTTATCTTTGTGAAAAACTAACATAAATACAACATGAAACATTTAACAGTCTATTTTTTATTGGCATTGCAAGGAGTTCTGTTCAGTTTTTCGCTTTCGGCCGCAACTCCCCAAAATGCAATAGCCTATCATGATGGTAACGTGCGTTTTAGCGTCCTTACAGATGGGGTAATCCGTATGGAGTGGAGTCCTTCGGGTTCGTTTACCGACGATCCCTCTTTTGTAGCAATCCACCGCAATCTACCTGTTCCCAAGTACACAGTACAAAATAAAAATGCTACGGTAGTGATCAGTACCGCCCGAATGAAACTAAAATATAAGAAAGGTCAAGGCCCCTTTACGAAAGATAATTTAACGATCACATCAGCTAAAGGGATGTTCCCCTTTCAATGGACACCCGGAACAATACAAAAAGGAAATTTGAAAGGGACAGACCGTACATTGGATGGTTTTGAAGGAGACCACAATATATACAGCCACCAAGATATGAAGCTGGAAGACGGTCTTCTATCGACAGACGGATGGACCTTGATTGATGATTCAAAGAATTTCTTATTTGACAATTCGGAATGGGCCTGGGTAAAAGAACGTGAACACAAAGACGGACAAGACTGGTATTTTATGGCTTACGGGCATGATTACAAAGCTGCCTTAAAAGATTTTACTGTATTTGCCGGTAAAGTACCTCTTCCACCCCGTTATGCATTCGGTTATTGGTGGTCAAGATATTGGAGCTACTCAGACAAAGAAATGCGCCAATTAGTAGATAATTTCCACACTTATAATATCCCCTTGGATGTATTGGTAGTAGACATGGACTGGCATTATACCGATCCGGGCTTCGGCGGATGGACAGGCTGGACTTGGAACCGCAGGCTATTTCCCAATCCCGCCAAATTTCTGGGTTATCTGAAAAGCAATGACCTGAAAATCACACTAAACCTGCATCCTGCCGATGGTGTAGCTCCATATGAAGAAAAATATCCGGAAATGGCACAATGGATGGGAGTAGATACAGCTAAACAGGAACGTATTCCCTGGGTGGTTTCGGACAAACGCTTTATAAACGGTATGTTCAACAAGGTACTCCGCCCAATGGAAAAACAGGGAGTGGACTTCTGGTGGCTCGATTGGCAACAATGGATGTATGATAAAAAAGTAGACAGCCTCAGCAATACCTGGTGGATCAATTATGTTTTCTTCTCAGACATGGAACGCAACCGTGACACTCGCCCGATGCTCTACCACCGCTGGGGAGGACTGGGCAATCACCGCTATCAGATTGGCTTCTCGGGAGATGCCGTCATCTCTTGGAAATCACTCGAATTCCAACCTTACTTTACCAACTGCGCTTCCAATGTGCTATACGGCTACTGGAGTCATGACATCGGAGGCCACATGTTCAAGGGAGGAGACAAAGAAATACTCGACCCGGAACTCTTTACCCGTTGGATGCAATATGGTGCCTTAACACCTGTAATGCGCACACACTCTACAAAGAATTCTGTTCTAAATAAAGAATTATGGAATTTCAAGGGAGATTATTTCGAAGCATTACGCAACTCCATTCTGTTCCGTTATCAACTGGCTCCTTATATCTATACAATGGCGCGTGAAACTTATGACAACGGTATTTCTATCTGTCGTCCAATGTACTATGATTATCCGGAAGCCAAAGAGGCATACGATTTCAAGAGTGAATACATGTTTGGCGATCAAATTCTGGTAGCACCTATCACCACCCCCATGCAGAACGGACTTTCTACTGTAAAGGTATGGTTACCCGAAGGAAACGACTGGTTTGAATGGACCACCGGAACCCTATTGAAAGGCGGACAGATAATAGAACGTTCGTTTACCCTAACCGAATATCCGGTTTACGTAAAAGCCGGTTCCGTACTGCCACTTTACAACCGTGTGAAGAATCTTAATAGTAATAGCGAAGAGATTATCGTAAACATATTCCCTGGAGAAAATGGTTCATTTACCTTTTATGAAGATAATGGTAATGATAAATATTATGCCAATGAATATGCTCGTACCCGGATGTACACTGAACGGAAAGAGAACCACTTAACTGTAACGGTAGGTCCTCGCCAAGGTAAGTATCGCAATATGCCAACCGACCGCCAATTTAAAATCAAAGTTTTGGGTTCTGCCATTCCGGAGACAATCACTATTAATGGTAATAGAGCTGAATATGAGTATATCGGCGATGAATTAGCCTTATTGATCACCATCCCTCAAACAGCATGTGATCAGGAAAAAACAATAGAAATCCAATACTCGACCTCCATTCCGGAATTAAACGACGGTATCGTTTCACAGTTCAAACGATTCAGCAAAGCAATCACTGCTTTAAAAAACCGGGACGCCGGAATTGTATTGACGCCTGCTATGGGAGCAACCGAAGCTACCAGCATTGCATTAACCTACTCGCCGAAACGTTTTAACGAACTGATAGAAACGTTTAAAAGAAACTACAGTCAAATGCCGGAGATGCTCAAAGAACAGAAACTGAACGAAGCCAATAGCCAATGGTTTATGAAGGCAATCGGCTGGAAGAAATAATAATATCACCAATATCGTCGGCAGGATGTATTTCTGTCGACGATATATACAAATTACATGTTTCACCAGACTGCACTTTACGCACTGCCTATAATTCACATCATAATGTATACCTTAAAACCAATTCATCACAGAGAAACACAAAATTTCCGGTAAGTTTACCTATTATTTCCACTCTCCATCCCCCTTGTGGTAAATCACATTGGGGCTATTTCTTTCCCAAACGGCTAATTTACCGGATGAATTCGGATAAAAGATCAAATTCTTTTCAAAAAAACATTTATAGAACCTATTATATTCAAGTAATATCAATATCTTTGATAGAAATAGATATTACCTATTTATGGATTGAAATTATCTATTTGACAGGTAAATGATTTAGCTCTACATTTGTCGGGTAATAACACGGAAGAAGGGCTGTAAAAGACTCCACATCATTGAAAGCTTTGTTTCCGATAAAATCAAAATTATATGGAAAATAAAAAACTCACAGCAGCTAATGGTCGTCCTATCGCCGACAACCAAAACAGCCAGACAGCAGGACCTCGCGGGCCTATTATGTTACAAGACCCATGGTTGATTGAAAAACTTGCTCATTTCGACCGTGAAGTTATCCCTGAACGCCGTATGCATGCCAAAGGCTCCGGAGCTTACGGTACATTTACCGTCACACATGATATCACCAAGTACACACGAGCAGCTATTTTCAGTCAAGTAGGCAAGCAAACAGAATGTTTTGTACGTTTCTCCACTGTAGCAGGAGAACGCGGAGCTGCTGATGCAGAACGCGATATCCGGGGATTTGCCATGAAGTTTTATACAGAAGAAGGAAACTGGGATTTGGTAGGTAACAATACTCCCGTCTTCTTCTTACGCGACCCGCTAAAATTTCCTGATTTAAATCATGCTGTAAAACGCGATCCACGCAACAACATGCGTAGCGCTAACAATAATTGGGATTTCTGGACCCTGTTACCCGAGGCTCTTCATCAGGTAACTATCACCATGAGTCCGCGTGGCATTCCGGCTTCCTATCGCCACATGCACGGATTCGGCAGCCATACTTACAGTTTCCTAAACGCAGAAAACAAACGAATTTGGGTTAAGTTTCATCTAAAGACTATGCAGGGCATTAAAAACCTGACTGATCAGGAAGCTGAAGCAATCATCGCCAAAGATCGTGAATCGCATCAACGTGACCTATACGAAAGCATCGAACGGGGTGATTTCCCAAAATGGAAGTTCCAGATTCAGTTGATGACTGAAGAAGAAGCAGATAACTATCGTATCAATCCGTTCGATCTTACCAAGGTTTGGCCACACAAAGATTTCCCATTGCAAGATGTAGGTATTCTTGAATTGAACCGTAATCCGGAAAACTATTTTGCAGAAGTAGAACAATCGGCTTTCAATCCGATGAATATTGTTGAAGGTATCGGCTTCTCTCCCGACAAGATGTTGCAAGGACGATTATTTTCTTATGGTGATGCACAACGCTACCGATTGGGTGTAAACTCAGAGCAGATACCGGTAAACAAGCCACGTTGTCCGTTCCACGCCTTCCATCGTGACGGAGCAATGCGAGTGGACGGAAACTATGGTTCAGCCAAAGGTTATGAACCGAATAGTTATGGCGAATGGCAAGACTCGCCTGAGAAAAAAGAACCGCCTTTAAAAGTTCACGGAGATGTATTCAACTATAACGAACGTGAATATGATGACGATTACTACAGTCAGCCGGGTGATTTGTTCCGACTGATGCCTGCGGATGAACAACAATTATTGTTTGAAAATACCGCACGCGCCATGGGTGACGCAGAATTGTTCATCAAACAACGGCATGTACGCAACTGCTACAAAGCTGATCCGGCTTATGGCACAGGAGTAGCTCAAGCATTAGGTATTGATCTGGAAGAAGCCTTGAAAGAATAATCTAACTTCTTCGATATGCGCCTCAAATGTGATTCCGTTACATTTGAGGCGCATTTACATAAAGAAAGAACACAATCTCACTATAATTTATCCTTATCACAACGCCTTCCACAATTTCTGAAAATCACTATATTTACCATAGCACACCAATACGTCATCCGGACGTATCTTGGTATCCTCCGGCAATTCGTTTACAACCTTGTGCTCCACCAAAGAAATGCCCAGGCAATTCTTGATCGTATTGGAACGCTTCAATCCGATCAACTTCAAATTGAATTCTTCATCTAAATTCAGCTCGTTAACAAAATAGCCGACAAACTTCTCGGGAACATTGAACTTAACCACATAATATTCCGAGTCTACCCGAAAGGTTTCCATCTTTGTACCAAAATCCAATAGCTGCACCAAACTCCGAGCCGCATCTTCCTCCGGAGTCAAAATCTTCTCCAACCCAAAAGCCTCAAGTACCGCTTTGTGAACCCCATCAATGGCACGTGCATAAATATGCTTTACCTGCTTTTGCTTCAACATAGCCACCACACGAATTGAAGCTCCGAAATTTTCACCGATAGCGACAATCACCATATCAACACTGTTGAGAGGCAGGACGGAAAGAGACTGCTCGTCCGTCGCATCGATCACAAAGGCGGTGGCAATCTTATCTTTTATGCTATCTACCCGCCCTTCATCCAAATCAGCCCCTATCACCTCGTGCCCTAAGGTAGAAAGTTCTTCGGCCAACACATGACCGTAATTTCCAAGACCAATAATAATGTATTTCATAATGAATTCAACTGATTAGTTTATGATAATGTTATCGCTCGGATAACGGTATTTCGTATTCTTTTTCTGTTTCACAATGCCCAGTACCAGTGTAATAAATCCCACACGGCCGATAAACATAAGCAATGATACCAGCAATTTACTTTCATCACACAGCAAAGGAGTCGCATTCAGACTGGAACCAACCGTACTGAGAGCCGACACACATTCAAAGGTCAGAGTCATGATAGACATCTTAGGCTCCAGTATACTTAAAATAAATATAAATACAAACAAGATTCCTAATGAAACAACCACAGCCGCATTGGAGCGACGAATAGAATCGTGCGACAATTCACGACCGAAAACCTCTACTCTCTCTGTTCCTCTCAAAACCGCAATCAAGTTGAGTGAGGCCACGGCAAACGCATTTACTTTCACACCACCGGCCGTAGACTGTGCCGCACCACCAATCCACATCAGAACAATATAAAGCATAATGGTCTGTATACTGAGTGAAGTCAAATCGACACTGCTGAATCCGGCCGTTCGGGGACAAGTGGCATTAAAGAAAGCCTGTGTCCACTTATCAGCAATCGACATACCGGCAAACGAATGATTCCACTCAAAAATTGCAATGGCCACCGTGCCGAAAACAAGCAATAAGACAGTCATTATCAGAACAATCTTGGTATTCAGGTTAAATAAATGGTGCACCCGGTGATTGTCCCATTGACGGGTACGAATCAAACGCCAGAAGCGACGGGCATGGTAAACAATAATATCTTTGAAATTAACAAGAATCGGGAAACCGATTCCCCCAAAAATGATCAGGAGCGACACGGTTATATAAAGCCAATTATGATTAGTCATTACCATCGGATTACCCAAATTACCCGGCAATGTAGAAAATCCGGCATTACAGAAAGCTGAAATAGAGTGGAAGGCAGAAAAAGCCAGTTCATCCTGTACATCCATCCCCAGTGTACCATGAATACTGAACCAGATAGAAAGCATACCGACTCCCTCAATCACCAGAGTGAAACCTAAAATATATAATAAGGTAGAAAGTAATGACCCCAACGAATTGGAACTTACCATATCACGTACCACTAACTGATTGTACAGAGAAGTATTTCCCATGAAGAACATAGCAAAGAAACTGGTCAGAGTCATGACTCCCAAACCGCCGATCTGAATCAGCAATATGATCACTGTCAGTCCCGCCGGAGTAAAGGTGGCAGACACATCAACAGGTACCAGCCCTGTTACACATACGGCACTGGTAGAAGTAAACAATGCATCGACCCACGATAATGTAACACCGTCTACTGTACAACGAGGCAACATCAACAATCCCGCTCCGATTAAAATAATCACCAGAAAGCTGGCAGCCAAAATCAGAGAAGGATTCGTCCGCCTTCCTAAAAGGCGTACCAGTCCGTTCGATAAATTCAAAAGAGAAAAAAGTAACAGCAGGACAATGTGATAAAAGTAGCCGTGTAGGAACTCCCACAAATGCAAGATAGCCCCTCCTTCTTCGGGACGATGAAAAATGACCGGTATCAGAGTCAGATATAACAACCAACTCAGTATCCAGGCAAGTTTCCGGAAATTCTTTTTCGTATCCCTGTATTCAAGTAATATATGCAGGGTGACGTCAATCAAGAATATAATCCAGACCGTCTTATAGAGAAGATGTATTTTCGTAACTTCATGTGCAGAGAGCGTAAAGCCATGTTCATAGATCACTCCCACTATCAGCATAATGGAGGCCAGATAGGTGATGATTGCCATTAATCGTAACAAAAGTCGTACGTAAGGCTGCAATAATTTATTCTGATATAAAAAGAATTTATGATAAATCTTCATCGGATTGCATATTAATTGAGTCGCACAAACTTAACTAAAATAACAAACATATCCGATTCTTTGTTGCTGAAATCATATAATTCTTAAAAATTATACTTACTTTTGGCATCAGAATAATCAAATAACTACAATATTATGAGCGACAAGAAAAAAAGGTACATGCTGCCTGAAGAAGAAATTCCACACTATTGGTACAACATACAAGCCGACATGGTGAACAAACCGATGCCTCCGTTGCATCCGGGAACCAAACAGCCATTAAAGGCAGAAGACCTGTATCCGATCTTCGCAGAAGAACTTTGCCGTCAGGAGCTGAACCAGACTGACCAATGGATCGAAATACCGGAAGAAGTTCGTGAAATGTATAAATATTACCGTAGTACTCCATTGGTTCGTGCCTATGGTTTGGAAAAAGCATTGGGTACGCCGGCACATATCTATTTCAAGAATGAAAGTGTCAGCCCGATGGGTTCACACAAATTAAATTCCGCCATCCCTCAAGCTTATTATTGCAAAAAAGAAGGCGTACAAAACGTAACAACTGAAACCGGAGCAGGACAATGGGGAGCCTCTTTGGCCTATGCCGCTAAACTCTTCGGTCTGGAAGCAGCCGTCTATCAGGTAAAGATCAGCTATGAACAGAAACCTTACCGCCGCAGTATCATGCAGACTTACGGTGCCCAGGTGACCCCATCCCCTTCAATGTCAACCCGTGCAGGAAAAGATATCCTGACTGCACACCCCAATCATCAGGGATCATTAGGGACTGCCATCTCCGAGGCAATCGAACTGGCACAAACCACTCCTAACTGCAAATATACATTAGGTTCCGTTTTGAGCCATGTCACCCTTCACCAGACAGTGATCGGTCTGGAAGCCGAAAAGCAGATGGCAATGGCTGGCGAATATCCTGATATGGTGATTGCCTGCTTTGGTGGCGGCTCCAACTTCGGTGGTATCGCATTCCCTTTCATGCGTCACAACATACTTGAAGGTAAAAAGACACGTTTCATCGCTGCCGAACCGGCATCTTGCCCGAAACTTACCCGAGGCAAGTTCCAGTACGACTTCGGTGATGAAGCCGGATATACTCCACTGTTGCCTATGTTCACATTAGGACATAACTTTGCCCCGGCCAATATCCATGCAGGCGGACTTCGTTATCACGGTGCCGGAGTAATCGTTTCGCAACTCCTGAAAGACAAACTGATGGAAGCAGTAGATATCAGTCAGTTGGAATCATTCGAAGCAGGATGCCTGTTCGCACAAGTTGAGGGAATCATCCCTGCTCCGGAATCATGTCACGCCATTGCAGCCACCATCCGTGAAGCCAACAAGTGCAAAGAAAGCGGAGAAGAGAAAGTAATACTGTTCAATCTGTCCGGCCACGGACTGATCGATATGGCTTCGTATGACAAATATCTGTCCGGCGACTTGGTAAACTATTCGCTTACAGACGATGATATCCAAAAGAATCTGGACGAAATAGGAAACTTAGCTTAATCATTAAGACCATCTGAGCTTTTGCCCCATAACAATATATGTAATGAGTGATTACATATATTGTTATGGGGCAAAACATATATTGTTATGGAAATGTTATCTTTGCAGACAAATCAAAGAAAAGAATTATGAAATATATCGGAGCACATGTCAGTGCATCGGGAGGAGTAGAGTTTGCTCCTGTTAATGCACATGAGATCGGGGCCAATGCGTTCGCCCTCTTCACAAAAAATCAACGCCAGTGGGTCAGCAAGCCTCTAACTGAAGATAGTATTCGTCTATTCAAAGAAAATTGTGAGAAGTTCGGTTTTGCCCCCGAATACATTCTCCCACATGACAGTTATCTGATCAATCTGGGACATCCTGAGGAAGAAGGATTAACTAAAAGTAGGGCTGCTTTCCTTGACGAAATGCAACGCTGCGAACAACTGGGATTAAAATTACTGAACTTCCATCCGGGAAGCCATCTCAACAAGATATCGGTAGAGGAATGTCTGGACCGAATTGCAGAAAGTATCAATCTGGCTTTGGAAAAGACCAAAGGAGTAACCGCTGTTATTGAAAACACGGCAGGACAGGGAAGTAACCTGGGAAATGAATTCTGGCAGTTGAAATACATCATCGACCGCGTGGAAGATAAAAGCCGTGTAGGAGTGTGCCTGGACACCTGCCACACCTTTACAGCCGGTTATGACTTTCTGAATGATTATGATGACGTATTCGGAGAATTCGGTGAAGTGGTCGGATTTGAATATCTGCGGGGAATGCATCTCAACGATTCAAAAAAAGAATTGGGAAGTCGTGTAGACCGTCACGACAGCATCGGTAAGGGATTAATCGGTTTCGCTTTCTTTGAGAAGCTAATGAAAGATCCCCGTTTCGACAACATGCCGTTGATTCTGGAGACTATCGACGAAACACTGTGGCCCGAAGAAATAGCCTGGCTGAGAGAACAAACTCAATAAATATTGGCCATACTTACCAAAGGCTCGTATAATTTTTCAATATCTTGTGCATCCATCTCGATCTGCACCTGATCCCCCGGAACAAGTTTCTGCTTTGCCGGGGGTATATCTTTCCTGTCCCGGTGTATATTGATAATTTCACAACGTTCCGGCAACTGTATTTCATTGACTGTTTTCCCATCAAAATACGAACCACTCATCACTTCCACAGAGAGTGTATAACGTTTCTCTTCCTGAAATTCAGGAGAATTAATCATATCATCATAAAGTGTCACATTAAACGGTTGTATCTGCAACATTTCCGTAAAATAATAGGTCAGTCCACCCACGACGATAGAAGGATAGAAAACTTCCAAATGTCCGGTGATTTCCGTAATCAAGACAATGGCTGTCAGAGGAGTCCGGATCACAGCAACTAGAAAGGCAGACATACATATCAACATAACATAACTGATATTTTCGTATCCGATGATCCCCTGACGTACCAGAATCAAAGCGACTATCTGCCCGATCAACCCTCCGGTAACTAAAGTGGGAATGAAACTTCCTCCCGGCAATCCGGATGAAAATGAAAGTACGCTAAAAACAAAGTGCAGAATCATCATCCCCACAATCCACATAATATGAGTATCGGCATGCATCGCCTGTCCCAACAAGAATTGCTCACCTCCACCGGTTAAATTCACCTCAGTAAGCGATATTAAGTAAGCTATAAACAAAAGATAGAGCATCTTAACATAGGCCGGATGCTTGATTGCGGGATAAAGTCGCTTAAACCAAACAGTAATAACCGAATAAATCTTACCGGATACGGAAATCACTGCAGCCAATAATAAGAACAATTTAACTTGTGAAAAAAAAGTCAGTCCGGGAGAAATGGCATCAATCTGAAAATAAGGATTGATAGGAAAAATCATACTTGCCACACCGCCGGCCACCACTCCCGCAAGCAAAGTAGTTATAGCAGTCTTGGGGGCATCAAAACGTTCGATAGACTCAATAACCAGTAAAGATGAAGCCAAAGGAGCGGCAAAAGCAGCAGCCAACCCGGCACCGGCACCGGCTGCCAGCAGTTGTTTTCGTTCACCGGCCAATACTCTTCCCCACTTCGATACAAGGCACCCCACATAAGAACCTATCTGGACGGAAGGTCCTTCACGCCCTAAAGACAATCCCGCACTCAAAGCCAGCACTCCTCCCACAAATTTAGACACCAATTCAATAAAAGGATGTTTGTAAGAGATACGTCCATTAATAACCCCACGGGTTTGAGGGATGCCCCCACCGGTGATTAAAGGCATTTTTTTCACCAGCCACATAACAAACAAAAGTATTCCCCATAAGGACAAGAAAATAGGAATATGCCAATACCAATGTGGATGTGAATCAAAAAAATCTCTACGGGTATTGAAAAACAATTGTAGCAGATAATGATAAGGAACAGCAACCAGTCCTGTCAACAGTCCTACGAATATACTGACAAAATAAAGACGAGCATCTATCAGCTTCAGCTTCCATACCCGCCATTTCCTCATATCCTTTAAATCATCTGATTTCCCAAACATATCTCTGTCCGTTATACCGTTGCAGTGTACAACAACTAAGAGATAGCTTGGTTTCAAACGAAGAGTTAAAATTGGTTCAAACGAAAAAAGGCCGTCACAAGCACTTGTCTTGTAACAGCCTTTTGTATGTAGACCTATTGATAACCGGACTTACTTCACTTCCTCAAAATCAACATGATATACCTATCAGCGACTTGCGTACATGTGTTGCAAATATAACGCAAACCCGAAAATAAGCATCCATAAGCAACACACGCTCTTGCTCACAAAAGTACGATTTTTATTCATAAACAACGAGATGTAAACGCATAAAAATCAAAAGAAAGCGATATTTTTAACAGATTCTTCGGTTTTATCCTTACCTTTGTGTATGATATTGGGATGTTATACCCAGGCAACAATAAGAAAACGATGCAGATACATAACAAATTCAAGTTGTAAAACTATTTATTATATTGAGATATGTCAATATGGAGCAAACTCATAGGAATCAAGAAAACCGAGGATAGAAACAATATCATCGGCAATAAAACCACCTCTGTACCATGTAGTGCCCACAATTATGCCATAGTAGATGTTGAAATAGGCTTGAAAGACCATAGAATCCATGATATAGGAGCCCTCAAGCATGATAACACGACATTTCATAAAACCTCAAAAGAAGAACTATTCATTTTCTTAAACGATGTAGACTACATCTGCGGACACAATATCGTTCACCATGATGCTAAATACCTGTTTACGGACAAAATATGCCGCTGGATTTTAGTTGATACACTTTATGTTTCGCCTTTACTGTTCCCTGAACACCCTTACCACAGGCTTGTGAAAGATGACAAACTGATGAGCGAACAAATGAACAATCCGGTGAACGATTGCAAGAAAGCAAAAGACTTATTGTTGGATGAAATAGCATGCTGGCATTCATTACCGAAAGAAAAGCGTATACTATTTGCATCGCTGCTGAAGGGCAAGAAGGAATTTGAAGGATTTCTCAGTATGGTAAGTGCGGAGTATATCCATAAAGGAATACCTGAACTTATTAAAGAACTTTATGCCGGAAAGATTTGCCAACATGCCGATCTTGACATGCTCATCAACCAATATCCATGCGGATTGGCATACGCATTGGCTCTGATTGACACCACCGATTACCGCTCCATCACTCCCGGATGGGTACTTTATAATTATCCGGAAGTGGAATTTATCATAAAACTCCTGCGACACACTACTTGCAAAGAAAGCTGCGACTACTGCCATACGCAATTGGATGTGCTCCATAACCTAAAAACATTTTTCGGATATGAGCGCTTCCGGACATACGAAGGCGAGCCACTGCAAGAACGTGCTGCCCAAGCTGCGGTAAAAGGGAAATCGCTGCTGGCAATATTTCCTACCGGTGGTGGTAAATCACTTACCTTCCAACTGCCTGCACTCATGGCGGGACACTCCGTGCACGGACTTACGGTTGTCATCTCCCCCTTGCAGTCCTTGATGAAAGACCAGGTAGACAACCTTGCCGACAGAGGCATCACGGATGCCGTAACCATAAATGGGATGTTAGACCCCATCACAAGATCGCTGTCAATACAAAGAGTACAAGACGGAGAAGCCTCGTTGTTGTATATCTCTCCCGAAATGCTCCGTTCAAAAACAATCGAGAAAATATTGATGGCGCGCCACGTTGTAAGGTTTGTGATAGACGAAGCGCACTGCTTTTCTTCATGGGGGCAGGATTTCAGAGTTGACTATCTCTACATTGGCAAATTCATCCAAAAATACCAGCAAAAGAAAAAATGCAAAACCCCGATACCTGTATCCTGTTTCACGGCCACGGCAAAACAGAAAGTAATCCAAGACATCTGTGACTATTTCAAGCAGACTTTGGATTTGAACTTGGAATTATTCGCATCAACAGCCTCAAGAACAAATCTACACTATTCCGTCATACATGTAGAGAATGACAATGACAAATATTTAAAACTGAGAGAACTTGTAGCAGAAGCCGATTGTCCGACAATTGTTTACGTGTCACGCACCAAACGGACAAAGGAACTGGCTGCAAAACTGACTCGTGACGGTTACAAGGCACTCCCTTTCAATGGGAAAATGGAAGCCGATGAAAAAATTGCCAACCAAGATGCTTTTATGAACGATCAGGCACACATCATCGTGGCCACGTCTGCATTTGGTATGGGAGTCGATAAGAAAGATGTCGGTCTTGTAGTGCATTATGATATTTCCGATTCGCTGGAGAATTATGTACAGGAAGCTGGCAGGGCAGGTCGTGATCCTGGTCTTAGCGCACGTTGTTATGTGCTTTACAGTGACAATGATTTGGACAAGCATTTTATATTGCTAAACCAAACGAAACTTAGCATTAGTGAAATACAACAGGTATGGAAAGCCGTCAAAGACCTTACCAAACACCGTATGAAAGTCAACTGTTCTGCGTTGGAAATTGCCCGGCAAGCAGGATGGGATGATTCGGTATCTGACATTGAGACCCGTGTACGGACAGCATTAGCAGCTTTGGAACAAAGCGGATACTTGGTAAGAGGAAACAATGTACCTCATGTATATGCCACGGGAATAACGGTAAAGAATATGGACGAAGCAAGAGAACGCATAGCAGCATCACTACTTTTTGGCAGCGATGAAATAGAAAAGGCAGTCCGTATCATCAAGTCATTGATTTCTCAAAAACATATCGCCAAGGCTCAGGATTCGGAAGCAGAATCACGAATCGATTATCTAGCAGACATTTTGGGACTAAGCAAAAGAGATGTTATATCTGTAGTGGAGCGCATGCGACAGGAAGGTATATTGGCAGACAGTAAAGATATATCTGCCTATTTGCAGGATGCAGGTGATTCGGAACGAAAGTCACAAATTCTCCTCGAACGCTTTGCAAAACTTGAACAATACATCCTTAATCATATTCCCGACGGAACTTTACGAATATCATGCAAGCAACTGAATGAAAATGCAGTGAACGATGGCATCAATACATCCAAAGAAAAAGATATCCGGACACTACTCTATTTCCTCACCGTCAAGGGATATACGCGTAAAAAAGAAGATGCGGCTCGTAACATGGAGATAAGTCGTCAGGCAGACCTAGAATCCACTATCAGGCGATTTGAGAAACGATTGGAAATAAGTCGCTTTGCCGTGGAATGGCTATACAAATTAGCTTTTGATGCAGAAAAAAAGAATGCACTCGACAAAGCCATCCAGTTCTCCGTAGTAGAGCTTCTGAACCGAATAAAATCAAATTCCCAATCCCTTTTTGGCGGACTTGATGACATTCAATTAGAAGACGTGGAAGAAGCACTTCTGTATTTGTCGAAAATCGGTTCACTAAAACTTGAAGGCGGATTTTTGGTACTTTATAATGCCATGAATATCCAAAGAATAAAGGACAACAAGTCGAGATACAAGCAAGACGACTATCGGATGCTCAACGAATTCTACAAGTTGAAAATCCAGCAAGTGCATATTGTAGGCGAATATGCCAATCTGATGGTAAGAGATTATCATGCAGCCTTGCAATATGTTCAGGACTATTTCCAAATGGACTACAGAAAATTTGTCATAAAATATTTCAAAGGAGACAGAGCAAACGAGATACAACGTAACTTGACACCACAGAAGTACAAACAATTGTTCGGACAATTATCCAAACGGCAAATGGATATTATTTCCGATAAGGGTTCACGTTGCATTGTAGTCGCAGCCGGCCCAGGTAGTGGAAAGACACGTGTATTGGTCCACAAACTGGCCTCACTTCTGCTACTTGAAGATGTGAAACACGAACAGCTCCTGATGCTGACCTTTTCAAGGGCAGCCGCTACGGAATTCAAACAAAGGCTCATAGAGTTGATAGGCAACGCCGCCCACTTTGTCGAAATAAAAACATTCCACTCCTATTGTTTCGACCTATTGGGACGGATAGGAAATCTTGAAGAATCAAGAAATGTCGTTTCAAATGCAGCCGAGATGATATGTCAAGGAGAAGTGGAACCCAATAAGATTGGCAAGACGGTGTTAGTCATAGATGAGGCTCAGGATATGGGAGCTGAAGAGCATGCGCTTGTAAAGGCTTTAATGACTAATAATGAGGAGATGCGTGTGATAGCAGTGGGAGACGATGACCAGAACATCTATGAATTCCGCGGTTCCGATTCCGGTTATATGTACCGACTGGCACAAGAAAGCGGAAGCACGTTTGTCGAAATGACCGAAAATTACCGCAGTGCGCGCCAGCCGGTGGATTTTGCCAACGGATTCTTGAAAAACATACATAAAAGGATAAAAAGTACACCAATTATCTCCATGAGAAAAGAAAAGGGTTGGGTTGAAGTGATACGCTATCAATCGGAATATATGTATCAGCCGCTCGTCGAAAACTTGCTTCAACATAGGGATAAAGGAACTTCTTGTGTACTGACCCAAACAAATGAAGAGGCCGTTATCCTGATGGCTCTTTTGCGGAAACATGGCATAAACAGTAAACTGATACAATCAATGGACGGCCTACGTTTTTGGAATATGGCCGAAATGAGATATTTCCTGAGGTATATAAACAAGCGGATAAAAACACCGTTAATCACGGAAGAGCTGTGGGAAGAAGCCAAGCATAACACCTTCTCTACTTATGACAGGAGTCTAAGCTTGATGTATGTGAAACGTTGTGTGGAACAGTTTGAACAAACCAACAAGACTAAATATTTCAGTGACTTCAAAGAATTTGTATTTGAGTCGTCGGTGGAAGACTTCTGCGACGTATCAGGAGCCGACGTTGTGGTATCAACTATTCACAAGGCCAAAGGCAGAGAGTTTGACGATGTGTATATGCTCATATCCGACAATTATGTAAAGGATGCCCATCTGATGCGTCGATATTACGTAGGAATAACCCGTGCGAAAAACAGGCTGTTCATACATACAAACGGTGATTGTTTCAATCATTTGAGTGCAGACCGATATCTTATGGATCAGCGACAATATGACATGCCTGAAGAAATTGTACTGCAACTCTCTCACAAAGATGTCAATTTGGGATTCTTCAAAGAACGAAAACAAGAAATCTTGGCATTGAGAGGAGGAGACTCCTTGACTCACAGTAATTTCTTTTTGTATAGTTCATTGACTGATAAACCCATAGCTAAGTTGTCATCAAAAATGCAGGATACATTATCCGAATGGGAACAAAGAGGTTACAAGGTGAAATCCGCATCTGTACGGTTCGTGGTGGCATGGAAACCTAAAGATGCACAAAAGAATGAACCGGAAACAGCTGTTCTTTTGGCTGACTTGATGCTTTCTTTGTAAGCTAAAACGTTTGAAATTATCACAACATCATTACCTTTGTGATAAGAATTAAAATATTATACGAATAATAAGGGAATAATGCAAATACATAACAATACATTGATGGCGGAATGTTCAACTTATGATTTCAAGGAAATGTTGGAACGTAAGAAAGTAAAGTCATGGCTTAAATCCATATCGGCTTTTGCCAATACGGATGGTGGCAGTTTGTTCTATGGAGTGAACGACGACGGAGTGATTGTAGGTTTAAATAATCCACAAGCCGATGCCGACTTTATCAGCGAAACCATTAAGGCAAGACTTGACCCTGTGCCGGAAATACAACTTATTCCGATTGAACACGAAGGACATACCCTGCTTGAAGTAAAAATAAAGGCAGGAACGCTTACACCTTATTATTACTATCAGGACGGGACACGTACCGCATATGTACGAGTGGGCAATGAAAGCGTAGAGTGTAATTCGCAACAACTTCTTTCGTTGGTATTGAAAGGCACGCACATGACATGGGATTCTCTTCCTACCCAAGTGGATGCCAGCAAGCACTCTTTCATCATCCTGGCCAATACATTCCGCGAGCAAACCCATCAAGAATGGAATGACAAGTATCTGGAATCATTCGGTCTGGTTACTCCTGAAGGTAAACTGACCAATGCCGGATTACTGTTTGTGGATAACTGCACGGTATTTCAATCGCGTATTTTCTGTACCCGTTGGACTGGACTCTATAAGGATGATGCCATCAGTTCCGTAGAGCATCGGGCTAACCTTGTATTGCTATTGAAATACGGCATGGACTTCATCAAGAACTACACTATGAGCGGATGGGTAAAGATGCCCAATTATCGCCTAAATCTTCCCGAGTATTCCGACCGTGCCATCTTTGAAGGACTGGTAAACCACCTTATCCATAGAGATTATACCGTGATGGGTGGTGAAGTACATATCGACATTTATGATGACCGCGTAGAACTGGTATCACCCGGTGCTATGCTTGACGGTACACAAATTCAAGACCGTGACATATACAAAGTGCCTTCCATGCGCCGCAACCCCGTCATTGCGGATGTGTTCACACAGTTGGACTATATGGAGAAACGTGGTTCCGGCTTACGCAAAATGCGGGAACTTACGGAGAAGTTACCCAATTTCCTGCAAGGAAAAGAACCGCAATATCAAACGGAAGCGACCTCTTTCTACACCACATTCTATAATCTGAACTGGGGCGAAAACGGAAGAATACCTGTTGAAGAAGTAGCCAACAGGGTAAATAGTACCCTCGAAAAGTACCCTGTAAACGAAGAAAGTTCGGTGGAAAAGTTCGGTGGAAACAGCAAAAGTTCGGTGGAAACCTTTGGTGATACGCAAGAAAGTTCGGAGAAAGGTTCGGAGATAATGCAAAAAGGTTCGGAGAAAAAGTTCGGAGATTCGAAAAACAAATCTAAAAGCATTGGGAAAACCGCACAAAAGATTATTGATTTCGTCATTTCCGACCCATCAATGTCTGCAGAAACAATGGCCTATAAAATAGGAATAAGCTCCCGAGCCGTAGAAAAACATATTTCAAAGCTTCGTTCTATGGGAATCTTGTCTCGTGAAGGAGCAGACCATGGTGGCTATTGGCGCATTGTAATTAATCCTCAAACCGAGCAATAAACCTATGGGAACATCTTTCATTCCACTTTGTGCAATAATTGCCGTTTTGATTATCGCCTTTTTGTTTGCCTCCTTGCCACAAGTAAGCCACAAAATGCGATACAGAGTGCTTTATGCAATAGCCATCATCATGCTATTTGCCGTTATTCCTATCAGTGAGTATATGGCTGAGAATACCCAAAGGTCAAATAGCAATTATCTGCTTGTTCTGATATTCGATATTGCAGTAGGTTATTTCTGTATGTACATTGCCGCATTACTGAAATTCAATGTCCTTAAACGAAAGAATCAAGCATTAGAAAATGCCTTGACCGAAAAGCAACAAGAAAATGTAGCAATCCTATTGGAACATCAGAATGAAAAGCAACAAGCACTTCAGCAAAGAGAACTTGAATGGTTAGCAGATAAAATCAAGATGTTTACCGAAGAAGAACAGGAAGCTATTCTTGCCAGTGCTTGCGCATTTGCAGAACACGGTTTGACAGTCACTCCCTCAATAACCATTCAGCTCAAAGATACATGTAGTCAGCAAGATCTTATGTATTTTAGTGAAATTGTGAGTTTCTTATATAGAGTTTTTCCTCTCTATTTTCCTGCTGGAGAAAGTGCATTGGCTAAAAAGATGCCGGGATTAGAGAAAGTCCAGGAAAGAAGGGAGAAAAAAATAAATCCAAATAAGTTTGCCAATATATAATTGAAAAAGCTACCGAAGAAGCGGTAAAACGCATCAAGAAGTTTATCTTCAACACATAGTCTAACATGGAGTATATAAAGATTAATCCCAACGACCATATCATATGTGTCAATATCAGTAAGACCTACGACAGTAATGAACGTGCGGACAATTATGACCGCGCACGTCATTACTGGGTACTTAGTAAAAAGCGAGCAGAAAATGCTAATCTTGTCTTTGCCATTGTGCATGGAATAGTGGTGGCTGTTTTCCAACCCATACGTTGGTACAAGTCTGAAAATCCTAAGTGGTCGAATCGGTATGAATTTGAGGGTACTGAATTAACCGGCTCACTATACATAGGCAAATGCGTATGGAACGAAATCAACCCTAAAAGTCAAAACCCAGTCGCTTACATAAATTGCTAACATACAATGGCAATTCCTAGCACTAATTGTCTAAAAACAAATCCTTAAAGACATGAATAAAGTACTTTCAATTTTAGTAGTTCTCTTATGAATAACGTTGTTTTTCTTCTCAAGCAAGTTAATATCTTGCGTTTGAAACTTCTTGAACGCCAAGATAAAGAGGAAATATTCAATCTGTTTTCCATTTTGCTGAACGAACGAGATGAAGTAAACCTGCACTCTCGGTTTATCTCTGTTTTGCTTGACCCAAAAGCACCACACAAAATGGGCAACACATTCCTATCCTTGTTTCTTCGTGTGGTCGAAAGTAATATGCAAGTGGACGATGCCGAAATATCAATAACTCCCAACTTCTTAAACCCATCGGAGTTTAAGGATATTGACATTTTTATTCGTAAAGGAAATGAGTTTGCTGTAATTATCGAGAACAAGATAGACGCATTGGATAGTAACCACGAAGAAGAAGGACAACTTGAAAAGTATTACCGTGAAGCCATAGAAGAAGGGTATTCAAAGGATAATATAAACATATATTATCTTACGCTCGACCAGCACGAACCGTCTGAAGAAAGTGTTTCAACCAGCGGAAAATACCCAGAACTTGTGGAAAAAGTACAATGTATCTCTTATGGCTCTGAAATAATCGAATGGCTCAAAGAGTGCGCAAAAGAAAGCTATGCGAAGCCAATACTTCGGGAATCAATAAATCAATATATAAACCTATTACAAAAAATGACGAATAACGAATCCTCCGTTTCTGAAAGAATAGAACTTATGAACATTGTCGGTAAAAATTCAGATAACTTAGAAAGTGCAATGTTCTTGATTAAGAATTTCAAGCATATTCAGTGGCATACAATTTGCAACTTTTGGAAAGAGTTATCAGACGCATTGGTTTTGGCAGGATACACTACAACAGAAGCAATAGACAACGAATTGATAGATGATGCAGTTCATGGTGGACCACGCAAAAGACAAGTTTGTTTTGATTTGTGCTTTACTTCAAAGTCAGGAATTCCGTTAGGAATAAATTGTGATTATGATGATTATATTTGTTATGGTGTATGTGAAACAAACGGAAAATACACAAAGGAAATTAAGAGAAAAGTAAAGGCTCTAACTGAAATAGATGAACCGGAGGGGAGTAATGAATCTTGGCTTTATTGGAAATATTTTGAGCCAAAGTCGGGAGGCGACCTCGAATTTTGCTTTAGCAATTTTGAGGGTACATCAACATACAAACTAATTTCTCCTCAGAAGCGTAAAGAATATATTGAGCGTATGGTATCTATCGTTAATGAGTTCGTTCAAAAGTTTGAAGAATTGTAAATACCATACTTACCCACCACCCACTGTAAGAGATGTGTCAAAACGTTGGCACAACCTTTTTTATGCGCAAAGCCAAGACTTTGTTATTACCCAAAGTTTATGTAACTCTAGGCATAAAGTTTTTCGTTATGGCAAAGTTAAATTTTCGTCCTTACATTCCCAACCAAACGGTTCTTTTTCCACAAAGAATTGATGAAAACATAGCTGCGGACGATCAGGTCCGCATAGTCAATGCAGTTGTTGACAGTCTCAATCTTGATAATTTCAAGAAGCTTTATAAAGAAACGGGGCGCTCAGCTTATCATCCTAAAATGATGCTCAAGGTAATTATCTACGCCTACATGAATAATATCTATTCCTGTCGCAAAATAGAGAAGCTTCTTTTGCGTGACATCCATTATACCTGGCTTGCCGGTCATGAGCATCCGGATTTCATAACCATCAACCGTTTTCGTAACCGTGTAAAGGAGGAGATAAACAACGTCTTCACGCAGTTGGTCCTTGTCCTTGCCGACAAGGGGTTCATCAGTCTTGACGTGGAATATATCGACGGCACCAAGATTGAATCCAAGGCCAACAAATATACTTTTGTCTGGCATAAGAGCATCGAATAGAACCGCACAAGGTTGATGAATAAGATTCGCATCCTTCTGGAGCAGGTGGATGAAGCCATTGTACAGGAGAACTCCGTAAAAGACACATCCGTGGAGTTGACTCCCTCCATGCTCTCTAACATAGTGGATGAACTTAAAGAAGTCCTGGAACACCAGCCTGCAACACAGGACAAGGAACAAAAGAAAACCCTGCGCGAAAAGAAGAAACAAGTCAGGGCACTTGAAGGGTATCGTGACAAGCTGATGGAATACGACAATCACCTTGAAGTCGTTGGAGAACGTAACTCCTATTCCAAGACCGATCCCGGTGCCACATTCATGCGCATGAAAGAAGACGCCATGAAGAACGGGCAGCCCAAGCCCGAGTATAATTTACAAACAGGTACTGAAAACCAATTCATCATAGACTTCCGGTTGTTTCCCAACCCTACTGATACGCTGACCCTGATCCCTTTCTTCGACTCCTTCCGGCACCGCTATAACCGCTTACCGGGTATCGGTGTGGCAGACTCCGGTTACGGCTCGGAAGAAAATTACCGGTTCATGCAGGAGAACGGGATAGAAGCCTTTGTCAAGTACAACTACTTCCATAAAAAGCAGCGTTCCCGTTATACCCTCAACCCGTTCCATGCGGAAAGTCTCCATTACAATGCGGGGGAGGATTATTACGTTTGTCCGATGGGGCAACATATGAACCGCATAGGAACCAGACGTGACAAAACAGTGAGCAGATACGCCACCGAAAGTGCCCGGTATAAAGCACAAAGATGCGAAGTCTGTCCTTTGCATGGAAGTTGTTTTAAAGCACGGGGAAACCGTATTATAGAAGTCAACCACCGGTTAAACCAATACAAACGGCAGGCACGGGAAAGGTTGCTCTCAGAAAAAGGAGTCAGACATAGAGGCAGGCGGTGCATAGAACCGGAAGCTGTTTTCGGACAAATGAAATACAACATGGCATACAGGAGGTTCCGGCATGTGGGAGAAGACAAGGTGACAATGGACTTTGCCTTCTTTGCCATAGCTTTTAATATCAAAAAGATGTGTGCAAAACTGCGAAAAGCAGGAAAGGGACTTATTACATTTGCTAAATCTATGCTTATTGGGCCATTTATAAACCGATACAAGTGGAAGATAGCAACTTGTTACCAAATGAATGAGAAAAAAGCAGCATAGCCAAAAGAAAAGATAACAGGACTATAAATCATAAAAAAAGGTTGTGCCAACGTTTTGACACAACCTCTTTGTATGTAGACCTATTGATAATCGGACTTACTTCACTTCCTCAAAGTCAGCATCCTGAACATTATCGTCTTGTTTGCCATTATTTTGTCCGGCATTTGACTGACCTGCGTTCATATCCGGACCGGCCTGTGCACCACCTTGTGCACCGCTCTGAGCGTACATTTCGGCACTTGCAGCCTGGAATGCAGTATTCAGTTCAGCCATAGCGCTATCGATAGTTGTCATATCCTGAGCCTTGTGAGCATCTTTCAGTTTCTGGAGAGCAGCCTCGATCGGAGCTTTCTTATCTGCCGGTAACTTATCACCCAATTCCTTCAACTGAGTCTCAGTCTGGAAGATCAAACTGTCAGCCTGATTCAGTTTATCAATCTTCTCACGTTCTTTCTTATCAGCCTCTGCATTAGCCTCAGCTTCAGCCTTCATTTTTTCGATTTCCTCTTTGCTCAAACCGCTGGAAGCCTCGATACGGATAGCCTGTTCTTTACCAGTAGCCTTATCCTTTGCAGATACTTTCAGAATACCGTTGGCATCGATATCGAAAGTTACCTCAATTTGAGGAACGCCACGACGTGCCGGAGCAATTCCAGTCAGATTGAACTGACCGATTGATTTATTTTGTGCAGCCATCGGACGTTCACCTTGCAGAACGTGAATGGTAACTTCTGTCTGATTGTCGGCAGCAGTAGAGAATGTTTCGCTCTTACGTGCAGGGATTGTAGTATTAGCGTCAATCAATTTAGTCATCACACCACCCAACGTTTCGATACCCATTGACAACGGAGTAACATCCAACAATACCACACCTTTGATTTCATCAGTCAGCACAGCACCCTGAACAGCAGCACCTACAGCTACAACTTCATCCGGATTAACCCCCTTTGAAGGAGTTTTACCAAAGAAATCTTCAACCAGCTTCTGTACAGCCGGAATACGAGAAGAACCACCTACGAGGATTACTTCATCAATATCCGAGTTACTCAAACCTGCATCCTGCATTGCTTTCTTACAGGGTTCAAGACAAGCCTGAATCAAGTTGTGAGCCAAAGATTCAAATTTAGCGCGAGTCAGCGTCTTAACCAAGTGCTTAGGTACACCACCTACCGGCATAATATACGGCAAGTTGATTTCAGTGCTTGTAGAAGAAGACAATTCAATCTTCGCTTTTTCAGCAGCTTCTTTCAAACGCTGCATAGCCATCGGATCCTGAGTCAGGTCGGCACCTTCATCGTTCTTAAATTCCTGAACCAGCCAATCGATAATAACCTGGTCAAAGTCATCACCACCCAAATGGGTGTCACCATTTGTAGAAAGCACCTCGAATACACCGCCACCGAACTCCAAGATAGAAATATCGAATGTACCTCCACCTAAGTCGAATACGGCAATCTTCATATCTTTATGAGCCTTATCAAGACCATAAGCCAACGCAGCCGCTGTCGGTTCGTTTACAATACGTTTAACCTCCAAACCGGCAATCTGTCCAGCTTCTTTAGTTGCCTGACGCTGCGAATCAGAGAAATATGCAGGAACGGTAATCACAGCTTCTGTTACTTCTTGTCCCAGATAATCCTCAGCTGTTTTCTTCATCTTCTGCAGAATCATTGCTGAAATTTCCTGTGGAGTATACAGGCGTCCGTCAATATCCACACGTGGAGTGTTGTTATCACCTTTCACTACTTTATAAGGAACGCGTGCTATTTCTTTTTGTACCTGATCCCAATTCTCACCCATGAAACGTTTGATAGAGAAAATTGTACGGGTAGGGTTCGTGATAGCCTGACGTTTTGCAGGATCACCGACTTTACGTTCTCCGCCATCTACAAATGCCACAATAGAAGGAGTTGTACGTTTACCTTCACTATTTGCAATTACTACAGGTTCGTTTCCTTCAAATACAGAAACACAAGAGTTTGTAGTTCCTAAGTCAATACCAATAATTTTTCCCATGATCGTTATTCTTTTATTTATTATTATTTCAGTTTCTTTTGTCCGGTTGTTCCCGCACCCCCTTCAGGAGTTTGTCTTAAGCGGACGACTATAAAAAAACAAACCTTGTGCCAAAAGGTTGAGTAAGATCGAAAATGACAGGACTCTGACAGAAAGTCAGATTTTGACATTCTATTGTCACTTGAAAGATGAAAAAGAGTCAAAGTTACAGAGAAAATGAAATAATAATTCCCCGCCCTGTAACAGACGAGGAATTATCGTTGAGATGAAAAAAAGAAAAAGTAATAGTTAGATCCTGTTTTCGAACATCTCTTATTTCTCTACAGCCATCGATATGTCTCTGACAGCAACAAACCTAAGGATGGACTTAGAAAAGCGTTCAATCTTTGTTCATACAAACTTGTAGATTCAAACAGGTTCTTAAAATTTTTCAATCCATTCTTCAGGTACAGCAACACGAAAACATCCCATAGAATGAAAACGGATCCTTATCCGAAACCCTGTGTCCGAAGTATCCAGTTCGCCCACTAACCCAGTCAAAGGACCTCCTGTAACACGAACCATTGTGGCGGATTCCAAGCAATCGGGTATCCATTCCACGGCGGTATCCATTTGAGAAAACAATAGTTGATAACTTTCCACCTGCCATTCCGGAACACGATAATCCCAGATGTTTTGAGGAATAATCAATCCTGATATTCCGGATAACTGCCGAATGTCGGACAATGACGTCCAAATAAGGACGCAACGAGCTATTTGTGGACATAATGCCTCCCTGGAACGTCCCTGCCATTGATAAGTAATTTTACGTAGTGGAAGATAGTTTCGGACTTTCCGCTGATCCAGTTCTTGCTTCACGCGTTGCTCTGCCCGAGAAGCAGTAAAAGCAAGATACCAATGACATGACTGTTTTTCTGTCATTTCGGGCCTTTCGTTTGTATTCATCTATTTCTTATTTTGTTAAACTCACCATCGAAGCAACCATCGCAGCTATAGAAGCAATGGAGCTACTCATGCCAACAGCTCCTGCTGTAGTCATTTTCTTCCGTTCTCCTTTGCTGGGCACAATTATTTCACACCCGGGTTCAATGGCATTTGCCGTATTTCTTCTCAATCGGGAGACTGTACCATTCATATATACAACATAAGCACGCCGTTTCAAGGCCCGGTTTCCAAAACCACCGGCTTGTCCTATATAATAATCAATTCCACTTCCTTTCTGATAAAGCACAGTATTGGGGTACATCACAGCACCGTTAACAGTCACGGTCCTGACATATTTAGGAACAAAAAGTACGTCGCCCTCCCGTAATACCAGATCTTCATCCGATTTCGGCTTTGCCAGAGCTTTTTCAAGTTCAATACCGACAGAGTAAGTCTGATCCACTTCCAAAGAAGATAAAGAGACCGAATCTTTTCCGGTTCCCTTTGTTGCAAACCGAACTGCATCTTGCTTTTGCCGGATTTCATCCGCTGTCATCCTGCGCATCAGACGCGCACCTTTCGCATAGGCGCTCTTCGATAACCCTCCGGCTTTTGCTATCAAGTCACTCAGCCGTTCATTCTTTTTAGTCAGCGCATAGTTTCCTGTAAATGTAACTTCCCCATTGACCGTCACATTTGCCTGCTTTTGATACCCTGGACTTCTACGTACAAACACCATATCATAAGGTTCCAATTTCAGTGTATTGCTCTCTCCTATCAACAGTCCATTTTTCAATTCTACTGTAAAGCTTTTCCCTATCACAGTAGAAGAAGAAACACTTTTAGGATCTTTAATTCGTCGTGACACATCGATACGAACAGTCGAAGCCGATTCCAATAATCCGCCAGCTTTTAAAATCAAGTCCTGAACACTCATATTCCGCGCAAAGGGAAAATAGCCCGGTTTTGCCACGTCACCATAAATGAAGAGAACTCCTTCTTTTTCCAATTCCTTTATACTTGAGATATAGAGTACATCATTCTTTTGCAGAGGTAAATCGGGTGCAGTTCCTGCCATAAGTTTTTTCAGATCAACAGGAATCATTTCATGAGACAGATCTTCACGCTCCCGCCTCAACAAGGCTCTATTAAGAAAAGCATCTCCACGAAGACCTTCCGCCTGTTGTATCAGCCGCTTTATAGTCCCCGTCACACTATCCAACTGATACATGCCTGCACGATAAACCGCTCCATGAATTTCTACTTTATTTGAAAAACGTCCCAATACCGCCTCAACGGACACTTCATCGTTATCAGTCAGAATAAAGTTATCGTAATCCTGTTGGTCCACATTATATATTTGCTTCTCCCTTCCGCTACGACGCACCAGACGGACCGTATTCCGATAAGCATCTCCGGTAAATCCACCCGTATAACCAATCAAAGTAGCTAAACTTTCTCCATGTTTCATTTCATAGATCATCGGTCTCTTCACCTTTCCCGATATACCAACCAAATTTTCATAAGGAGATACCAAAATCACATCTCCTTCCGACAAACGTATATCATCTGTAAGTTTTCCTTTCATAATATACTCATACACATCCACATCAGCTACTTTCATACCACTTCGTACGACTTGAATGGTTCGTAAACTGCCTATACGATTAACTCCTCCGGCACGATACAAAGCATGAAACACCGATGCAAAAGCCGATAACCGATACGTGCCGGGAACTTCGACCTCTCCCATCACATTGACCATAATGGAACGTATTTTTCCTAACGTCACCTTGATATGTGCCGATTCTCCGGAGATAGCTGCATAAATCTTACTAAATTCATGCCGCAAATACCGTTCAGCCTCCTCCATATTCATACCACTCAGGTAGATAGGACCGATATTCTCCACCATGATACTACCTTCCGGAGAAATAGTCTCTCGTACCGTATTTTCCGAAGTTCCCCATACATCGATAATCACTTCATCCCCCGGCCCCAACCTATAATTTTCCGGAGTAGGAATATTTAAATTTGGCTCAAATGACAAATTCCGGCTGGCAAATATATTGCGTCCAAAAACCTGGAGTTGTTTACTCTGCTCCGTACCATTTTGTAACTCTTCCTGTTGAGCCTTTGTCCATCCGATAAATGATAGCAACAGTAAAAAGACTAATACTTTCTTGCCCATCTTTCTAACTCATTCTATAAAATTATTTTTCTTCTTAAATCTCCGAAAATCATAAAGTATCCATATCAGACAAGCGACTAGTCCCAATATCACACTTCCAAGAATACATCCTAATAAAACCATAGCAGTTAACTATTTATAAATTCTCAATAAAACATTCTTATTATCAGCACATTATAGTCCAAAAGATGTGTTTTTAAACGTACGTTTAAAAACACATCAAAAACGAGTGATTTATTACGAAAAAGGATACATAAAAATGAAAAGAGAAAATATAAACCCTAACAACTATCACCTATTTGAAAATGAGGTTATTTCAATTAAAATAGAAGTAAAAAACAAGTCTTTTTATTAAACACTTTGTATATTTAAATATTAGCCCTATCTTTGTGAACAAATAAACGTACGTCTAAAAACACATTCCACTTACTTTCTTTCATCCCCGATTTTATAGCATTTTCCCAACTTAGCAGACTTATAATCCGGAATAATCTTGTATTTTTGCGCCACGACTATTCAAAATTCAGATATGATGACCCGATTTTCTTTTGTCCTTTTCGCATTAATCTCACTTCTGCTAACCGCTTGCCAAGATAAGCAGAAAGTAGTTTCCAACACCGAAAACGGGACTTCCGTGCCACTTTCATACGCCCAAGGATTTGGTATAACACATTCCTCCGGATACACCACAATTACAGTATACAATCCCTGGAAACCAGGAGAAATTTATGATACCTACTATCTGGTGAAAAACGAAGGTCAGGCAGTTCCTACTGACGGACTAAAAGTAGTAATTCCTCTAAAGAGTATAATGACCAACTCAGCCACTCATCTGGGATTCCTCGAACTTCTTGGAGAATTGGACAAAGTCACGGGAGTCTGCAACTCAAATTACATTTATAACCCTACTATCCTTCAAGGTGTAAAAGATGGAACAATAAAGGATTTAGGTGACGCTTTCAATCTGGACATAGAAAACCTACTTCTACTACATCCGCAGGCCGTAATGACTTCTGCCTACAATGCCGAGGATGAAAACAGCCGGCGTATGAAACAAACAGGATTACCCATTTTGTATAATATCGAATGGCAGGAGAAGTCCATCTTGGGACGTGCAGAGTGGATTAAGTTCATAGGAGCTTTTTTCGATAAAGAAAAGCTTGCTGACAGTATCTTTAGTCAGATAGCAGAACAATACAATGAAATCAAAAAGAAGGCTGAAAAATTATCATACGCCCCTTCCATTCTTTCCGGACAAGATTATAGGGGAACTTGGTCCATGCCAAGTGGAAGAAGCTACAATGCGCAACTCTTTCGCGATGCAGGTGCCAACTACTATTATGCCAATGACACCACAGTTTCCGGAAGTATATCCAGTAGTATCGAAGAAGCTTTGATACACTTCAACCAAGCTGATATCTGGGTAGGTGTACAAGCCAACACACTCGAAGATTTGGGAAAGATGGATCCCAAATACAAACTATTTAAATCCTATAAAAATGGTAATGTATATCATATAAACAAACGGACAAACATTACCGGAGGAAACGATTATTGGGAAAGTGGAGTAGCCCGCCCGGATCTGTTATTGAATGATATGATTAAAATCATTCATCCGAGCCTATTACCAGAGTACGAATTGACCTACATGGATAAATTAAAGAGTAAATGAAACACTACCGACTGTTTTTACTATTAATAGGATTGTTAGTTTTGGCCTTTCTGGCAGATATCGCCATCGGAAGCGTTAGCTTGTCTATACGTGACGTATGGAATACTTTTATCGGTAGCAACGATAACCTTATCTACCGGGAAATCATCTTGAACCACCGACTCCCTAAAGCACTGACAGCCATTTTGGCAGGAGCCTCACTCTCCGTTGCCGGAGTGTTAATGCAAACTCTGTTTCACAACCCACTGGCTGGTCCCGATGTGTTGGGAGTAACTTCCGGTGCCAGCTTAGGAGTAGCCTTACTGACTCTCGGCACCTCTTCTCTTCCGTTGTGGCTCATTACAGGTTGGGGACAAGTGACTGCTGCTATTATTGGAGCTATAGGGGTTTTATTATTGGTTATTATTGTCTCTATCAAAATTCCTCAAACCATCTCGTTACTGATTATAGGTATGATGTTTGGTAACTTTGCCGGTGCCATCGTGAGTATCCTGCAAAGTATGAGTAATCCGGATACCCTGAAACTATTCATCACCTGGACCTTTGGAAGTCTTTCTTCAGTAGGCTGGGAACAGATGAGCGTGATGGCACCTGTCATTGCCTGTGGAATTCTGACTGCATTACTATTACAAAAACAACTCAACATCTTGCTGCTGGGAAAAAACTACGCCAACGGATTAGGGGTCTCCGTTCCTCGGCTGCGGCTTTGGATTATCCTGGCTACAGCACTCCTGGCAGGAACCTCCACTGCTTTTACCGGTCCCATAGCCTTTATCGGCATCACGATGCCTCACATAGCCCGTGGCTTATTCGGCAGCCCCAACCACCGCATCATTCTTCCAGCCTCCATGCTCTGTGGTGCCATCACACTGTTAGTCTGCGATTTAATTTCCCAACTACCCGGAATGCAAGGTACCCTACCTATCAACGCGGTTACTGCCTTGTTTGGATCCCCTATTATCGTATGGATCATACTACGGAATTCATATATCAATAAATAGAAGTACACGAATAGACTATTTTCACTGGAGTACAAGACTACTTAATGAACTAATGTGACTGTCTAGTATTCCATTTACAAAGATACTTTCTGCATCAGCCTACTATATTCAAACGCAAAGGGGATGCTTGTAAGCATCCCCTTTGCGTTTGAATATATCACTAATAAGAGAGCAGGTCCCTCCATCAAGCGTTTTTTTATTTTTTCACAAGTACCATTACCAGTGTTCCGTCTGCACTATAAAATCCGATACCTCCTCCGGATAACACATCGAATGACTTCACCTCGTTGATAGCTTTCATCACTTTGCCTTCCACTTCCATATCAGGACAAGCCATCATAGTAGAAATAACATTAGGGAAAGAAATGGAACGGGGATTCTCCTTATCTGTTTCAAATCCTCCATTAATCAAATTACATCCCGCATTGCCATGAATGGACTTCTTCTTCACGTCAAAATTGATAAACGGTTGTTTTTCCATACCCGAAGGGATAGCTTCTCCATTCACTTCTTCGATTTTCCATTCACCATTCAAAGCAGACAACTTTACATCCGAAGCTTTCTTCTGAAGAACGACTACCGGACGATTGGAAGCGTTGCAAAGAGCCATATTATGTTTACCCAGTTTTTTATAACTCTTCACCTGTCCCAATGCATTCAGCACATTTTGTTCTGTCGTCATATCCGGACAAGCCATACGGGTACTCCCCAATCGGCTCATATCGATAGTACCGGGTTTTGAATTGAGATCTATAGATCCCATCATACGGTTACAACCACTATTACCATATACTTTACCCGTAGCTGTATCAAAACCAATAAACGGCAATTCCTGATTTTCTGCCGGCACAATGGCCGAGCCATTCACTTCAATGATATTCCATTCACCATTTAAAGATGATAAAGAAGCGGCTTCTTTTGTCGAACCGCAAGATGACATAGCGAATACTGCACTCACCATACAAATTGAAAGTAATACTTTTTTCATTGTCATACTGTTTAAGTTAAATATCGGCGCAAATATATAAAAAAATAACATAAAGTTGATACATTTGCCGAATTAAGATAAACAGAACAAACAAACAAATAGTTCAATTTAACAAAATATAATCATGAAAAGACGCCTCAGAACCTTATTACTCCTTCTTTTGATAGCCACCAGAACATTACTTGCACAAAACAGCCATTTTGCAAGTTCCTCCTCCCCCGGCTCCCTATCACCCGATGAAGAAACGGATTTCATAACAACACATTTCCCCTTAAAGCAGTTATGTAAATGGACACCCGGAATGAAGTTTATGTTCATCCCCGATAGTAGTGATGAATTCGTCCCCATATTATGCAAATATGAAGATGGGAAAGAAGTCGACAACGATTTGCTCAAAAGTAAAACGCTGGAATATACCGGTTCGGAAGAAACTGTACATGAAACGTATATCGGCAAGATTTATACTTCCCGATTCATATTCCAGTGTGAAGATCATAAATACTATTATGAGATGAAAGATGTCAGACTGAACGATTTGTGTGATCAAAATCCGTATGCCAGCATCCCTGCCCTCGTCTATCTGCAAGATGTAAACAAGGCCAAGGAATTATTAATTGGGAAAACGCTCTATACGCGTACTACCATAGCAAAAACAGACGATGCCAACAGCTATTCAGGATATAGAGAAGTCAATATCGCGAAAGGTGAACCTGTCAAAATTACAACAATAGATGTCGGTAACAAGTCCTTCCCGGTAAAAATCACTTTTATTGACCGCAAGGGAGTTTCTTATTATATTAATGTAGCCATGTCCAGGACCAACTCCGGTATGGAACCTGCAGATTTTCAAGCGGAAAAAAGAATAAACTATTTTCCAAATGCATTTTCTTTCACCAATCCGGATGTCAAAACCAGAGAGTCTATCCAGTCCAAATACATCGGACAGTCTGTTTATCCTCAAAAGACAATTCGGGTCAAGCAAACAGAGTTATTACGTTATACCCCATTACATATCAAAGATGTACAACCTGAAAAGGCAGGAACATCAGCTACACTCCTTCTGACAGATATTCAAGGAAACACATATCAAGTCAAAGTAGATTTGAAATATGATCCGATCCTTAAAAATGAAGATTTCATAGAGGACCTTTTCGGATTCTCCGACATACGAAAGAAATATCCAAACATTAGTGAATCCAACTGGCTTATGCTTGCCAAAGGAGAAGTAAAATCGGGCATGACAACCGAAGAATGCAAATTAGCAATAGGAGAACCGATAGAAATCAGAGTTCGGACAGACTCCCGCTTTGAAACCTGGTTATATAGAGGAAAGATATTGGAATTTGAAAATGGCATCTTGCTCCGGGCTAAATAAAGAAACTTAAATCGTCGAATATTCTGAAATAATGCCGTATATTTGTTCCATCAACAATTCTTAAATTCTTAATTTAAAATTCTTAATTAAAGAAATGGGTAGAGTTCTTATTATCGGTGCAGGCGGTGTAGGTACCGTTGTAGCACACAAAGTGGCACAAAATGCCGATGTATTTACTGATATCATGATCGCCAGCCGCACGAAGTCAAAATGTGACGACATCGTGAAAGCCATCGGCAATCCCAACATAAAAACAGCCCAAGTGGATGCTGATAATGTGGACGAACTGGTAGCACTCTTCAACGATTTTAAACCGGAAATGGTCATTAACGTTGCATTGCCTTATCAGGACCTGACCATCATGGAAGCCTGCCTAAAAGCAGGAGTCAACTACCTGGATACCGCTAATTATGAGCCTAAAGATGAAGCTCACTTTGAGTACAGTTGGCAATGGGCCTATCATGAACGTTTCAAAGAAGCCGGCCTCACCGCCATTTTAGGTTGTGGATTCGATCCGGGAGTAAGTGGTATTTATACGGCATATGCCGCCAAACATTATTTTGATGAGATTCAATATCTGGATATAGTAGACTGCAATGCCGGAAATCATCATAAAGCTTTTGCAACAAACTTCAATCCGGAAATCAATATCCGCGAGATCACCCAGAACGGACGTTATTATGAAAATGGCCAATGGGTGACCACAGGTCCACTGGAAATTCATAAAGATCTGACATATCCAAACATCGGTCCCCGTGATTCATATCTGTTGTATCACGAAGAATTGGAATCATTAGTCAAAAACTTCCCGACCATCAAACGAGCACGTTTCTGGATGACATTCGGTCAGGAATATCTGACTCATTTGCGTGTGATTCAGAATATCGGAATGGCGCGTATTGACGAAATAGATTACAATGGACAAAAGATCGTTCCGCTGCAATTCCTGAAAGCCGTGTTACCTAATCCTCAGGATTTGGGTGAAAATTACGAAGGTGAAACTTCTATCGGTTGCCGCATTCGTGGTCTGAAAGATGGCAAAGAACGCACCTACTATGTATATAATAACTGTAGTCACGAAGAGGCATATAAAGAAACAGGTATGCAAGGAGTAAGTTATACCACAGGCGTACCGGCTATGATCGGTGCCATGATGTTCTTTAAAGGCGAATGGAAACGTCCGGGTGTAAACAACGTGGAAGAGTTTAATCCGGATCCGTTTATGGAACAATTGAATAAACAAGGCTTGCCTTGGCACGAAGTATTCGATGGAAATTTGGAACTGTAATCAACATAACAATATGCCTAACCCTAAGTAAGTCAATCGGCATATTTATTATTGGAAGAATCATCAAAAATGAACGTAGGAGATAAAGCCCCAGAATTGCTGGGTATCAATGAAAAGGGTGAAGAGGTACGCCTCAACAACTATAAAGGAAGAAAAATTGTCCTTTATTTCTACCCTAAAGATAACACTTCCGGCTGTACGGCCCAAGCCTGTAGCCTTCGGGATAATTACGCAGAGCTACGTAAAGCCGGATATGAAGTGATCGGTGTAAGTGTAGACAATGAAAAGTCACACCAGAAATTTATTGAGAAAAACAATCTGCCATTCACCCTGATTGCCGATACTGATAAAAAATTGGTAGAGCAATTTGGAGTATGGGGAGAAAAAAAGCTATATGGCCGTGCTTATATGGGTACTTTACGTACAACTTTCCTTATCAATGAAGAGGGAGTTATCGAACGGATCATCGGACCCAAAGAAGTAAAGACCAAAGAACACGCTTCACAAATTTTATAAATCGATCATTATGGCAAAGAAAGAAGACGAATTAAACTTTGAAACAGATAATAATAAAATGGCATCAAGCGAAAAATTAAAAGCCTTACAGGCTGCCATGGACAAGATAGAGAAAAGCTTCGGTAAAGGTTCTATCATGAAAATGGGTGAAGAAGTGGTAGAACAAGTAGAAGTAATTCCAACAGGTTCGATAGCACTGAATGCTGCATTAGGCGTAGGCGGTTATCCCCGTGGAAGAATCATTGAAATTTATGGTCCGGAATCATCCGGTAAAACGACACTGGCCATCCACGCCATTGCAGAAGCACAAAAAGCCGGTGGAATTGCCGCTTTCATTGATGCGGAACATGCTTTTGACCGCTTCTATGCGGCTAAACTGGGAGTAGATGTGGATAACCTGTTCATCTCGCAACCCGATAACGGAGAACAGGCGTTGGAAATTGCAGAGCAATTGATACGCTCTTCAGCTATTGACATCATCGTAGTGGACTCTGTAGCCGCCTTGACTCCGAAAGCTGAAATTGAAGGGGATATGGGTGACAACAAAGTGGGCTTGCAAGCCCGTCTAATGTCACAGGCATTACGTAAATTAACATCAGCTGTAAGCAAGACTCGTACAACCTGTATCTTCATCAACCAGTTGCGTGAGAAAATCGGTGTAATGTTCGGTAATCCGGAAACAACAACCGGTGGTAATGCATTAAAATTCTATGCTTCCGTACGTTTGGATATCCGCGGTTCACAGCAGATCAAAGACGGTGAAGAAGTGATTGGTAAGCAGACGAAAGTCAAAGTTGTGAAAAATAAGGTAGCTCCTCCTTTCCGCAAGGCAGAATTCGATATTATGTTTGGTGAAGGCATATCACATTCGGGAGAAATCATTGACCTGGGAGCGGATTTGGGAATTATCAAGAAAAGCGGTTCATGGTATAGCTACAACGACACCAAATTGGGCCAAGGTCGTGATGCAGCAAAACAATGTATCGCCGACAATCCAGAACTTGCTGAAGAACTGGAAGGACTGATCTTTGAAAAGTTGAGAGAGCACAAGTAAGTGTAATCAATAAACAACGATCGGCAGTGTTCTATCGAACAACCGCCGATCGTTTATTATATATCTTAATTCATCATATTCCGTTTTTCCAATGCCAACGGATAATATTTATTCAGCAGCATAGCCCACTCCGCTACCAACTCGATAGGTATGCCCGGACCATTTTCATCGTTAGATTCGGCAAACATCCTTAACCTGTCGTCCAAGATAACCAAACGTCGTATCTCCGGCTCTCTCTCACCTAATACTTCTACAATAATGTCCAATTTTGTTGTTTCATTTTGACTCATAGTATCTATTTTTAATTCAGTCATTAAAAGTACATCTTTTTCGCCAAAGATCTTCATCTTACTTATTCTTTTTTCGCTTTCTTTGTAACAAAATTCCTCCCGTTACGTCTTAAGGATATAAACATTGACAAGAACGAACACATGGATACCGAAAGTTTTAAAAGAGAGTTTCTACCCTATCATCGCAAGCTGTACTGCGTGGCCTATCGGCTATTGGAGAATGCTGCTGATGCGGAAGACTTAGTGCAAGAAGCCTATCTGAAGCTGTGGGATAAACGGGAAGGACTGTCGGTTATCAGCAATCCTGAAGCATTCAGTGTCACTTTAGTAAAAAATATGTGTTTTGATTTGCTTCGTTCAGGAAAGTATGTTCTGTCCCGACAAAGCGTGGAGCTATCAGCCGCCCAAGATGTTTTTCAACCGGACAATCTGGAAGCACGTGAAGGGGTACGACAAATAAAAGATATTATTGCCCACTTACCCGAACAACAGCAACGAATCATAAATATGCGCGATATTAAAGGTTGTTCATACGAAGAGATAGAACAAGTCACTGGATTAAACTCTATAAACGTCCGTGTGTTACTGTCACGGGCAAGAAAAAAGATACGTGAAGAATTTAATAAATGGAATAATTATGAAAGTCGAAGAAATTGAAAGGCTGCTCGCCGAATTTTATGAGGGGACCACTACCGAGAGCCAAGAAGAGGTACTGAGAAATTATTTCAGAACAACGGAAGTGCCCGGACATCTGCTGAAGGACAAAGAAATTTTTCTCAATCTTTGCCCGGATGCCGACCAAGATATAGAAGTTCCTGCACATCTGGAAGACAAACTAAATCTGCTGATTGACGAAATGGCCGAGAAAGAACAACACTTTTTCCGCCCCAATAACTCCAAAAACAGCTGGCGCTGGATTGGAGGGGTTGCAGCTACCATATTATTGCTTATAGGCATTGGATACGGGATTGACAATTTAAGCAAAAATGTGTGCCCACCCACCCCACAAGATACATTCTCCGATCCGGAAGAAGCCTACCGGATGTTACAGGCAACTTTACTGGAGATTTCTGCCAACCTCAACTATGGACTCAATGAGGTGAAAGAAAGCCAGATAGATATGAGAAAAATACATCAAGAAGTAAGAAATGAAATTAAAAAATAAACAATTATGAAAACAATGAAATTTATTTTGGCATGCGTACTGCTATTGTCTCCTCTGCTTTGCCAGGCACAAAAAAACTTATTCAACAAGTACAATGACATGAAAGGGGTATCCTCTGTTTATATCTCTAAAGCAATGATGGAATTAAATCCGAATCTATTTATGAAGGACCTTTATATAGGTAAAGTAGCAGAACATTTGAACTCTGTCCAAGTGCTCTCTACACATGATAATAAGGTACGTGAAGAAATGGCCAAAGATATCCGTTCATTGGTGCAATCATCCAAATACGAATTATTGATGAAACAAAAAAGTACGGTTTCCGGTTCGGAAGTTTATGTAAATCGCAAAGGAAGTAAAGTGAAAGAACTGATTATGGTAATGAACGGAGCATCTTCTCTAAAATTTGTATATATGGAAGGGGACATGACTACGGATGATATCAAGAAGTTAATGTTATACCAAAGCACCAGTCAAAACTTTATAATATCAGGAGATCTGTTTTATGCAAATAATAAACCGGTTACTTACTTTAAAAAAGAAAATTCGGACAATCAAAAAGACATGGCAGAGTTAAGTGGAACCTATAATTTAAATTCGATAGATATGAATTATAAAGAAGAACTAAGTACCTTAAACGACAAATTAAAAAGAATTGAACAAGGGCTCAAAAACATAAATATAAAGTAGAAAATCATAAAATAGTTATTATACAAAATAAGGTACGATGCCCAAATACATCGTACCTTATTTTGTATAATAACTATTTATCCTGAAATTAGAACCAATAAATATAGGCCAGAGTGCTCAAACTAATCACTACCCACAGAAGCACTCCTTGTATCAAAGGTTTGATGCCTACGGACTTCACAACATCCAATGAGAGAGAAGCTCCAATAAAGAACATAGTGATAGTCAATGTTTTGCGAGCCAACCCATTGATAGCGGCCCCCAATTCAGGTACACTACCCAACAAATAAGTATTCACAATCATAGCCAATACAAAGAAGAAGATAAACCAAGGAATACTAATCTTCTGCCCTTTGCTCTTAAATATGAACGAAGTAGCAAATGCCATCGGAATAATCCAAAGAGCACGTGTCAATTTGATGGTAGTAGCAACTTTCAAAGCTTCTTCACCGTATGCTGCACCGGCCCCCACCACAGAGCTTGTATCATGAATGGCAATTGCGGCCCATGTTCCAAATTCATGCTGACTCATATTTAAAGCGTGTCCGATCACCGGAAATATAAAAAGCGCAAGAGCATTCAATATAAATATAGTCGCCAATGCCACAGACATTTCACTATCATTAGCCTTTACTACAGGCCCTACAGCAGCAATAGCGCTACCACCACAGATAGCAGTTCCTGAACTGATGAGATAAGAGGTGTTACGATCTACCTTTAAAAACTTACGCCCAATGAACCATCCTAAAATCAGAGTGCCAATTACTGAAACAATCGTAAACTCCATTCCTTCTTTACCGGAAGCAAGAGCTGAATGTAAATTCATACCAAACCCTAATCCTACAACAGAATATTGTAATAGATATTTAGATGTCTTTTTGTTAAATTTCGGATGGGCCTGTCCACAAGTCAACGCAAAAGCTAATCCTAGAAAAAGAGCCAATGGCGGAGTAACCCATGTAGAAAATGCTTGCAAACCGGGAATATAATCCAACATTAAAAAGAAAGTCAAAATAGAAAGCAAAGAAACATAGACCGTTTTGTTGTTTGTCCTCAACGTTTTCGTAATAGCTGATACCATATCTTATTATCTTTATTTATTTTTCGGGTGCAAAGATACGGCTACTTGTCGGTATATGCCAATTGCATCTAATTATACTCTATAACTTTTTGTTATGATGCATAGCAAACTGCATCAAAACTTGTGATAACCCACTCTCCTGTCCTTGCGGTTGTGCAAAACAGAACTCACGTAGCATTGGCATACCTTTAATCTCAATAACACGAAAAGTACCTGAAAGTAATTCACGACTGATAGAACGGATAGAAACAATTCCGATACAATCTGTATGTTCTAAAAACAACTTGATACTCTCTGTACTGCCTAAATATAAAAGTACATTCAAGGATGATAATTTCATATTATGTTCGGACAAAGCTCTCTCAAAAACATCCAGTGTGCCCGAACCTCTCTCCCTGAGTACAAGCGGAATTCTGGATAGATCCTCCGGAGTTATCTCATCAGGCAATGAAAGCTTGCTACCTGTATGAACAACTGCCACTAATTCATCCTGTAAAAATGTAGTATATCTAAGATTGGGCAAGCGACAAATGCCCTCTACCAGCCCTAAATCAATGCGATGCTCCTGCAAAGCAGCCTCTATCTCTCTGGAATTCCCATTCAATAATGAAAGATTTACTTGAGGGAACTTGGCTATAAAATTAGCAAGCAAAGGAGGAAGCACATATTGAGAAATGGTAGTACTGGCACCCAATTTCAAATCGCCTATATATTCGTTATGCAGCAAATGCATTTCGTATTCCAACCGCTTATAGTCCTCCAATATCTTTTCACTATGCTCCTGCAAAAGCTTACCCGCTTCTGTCAAAGAAATCTTATTTCCCTGCCGATCGAATAACCGAACCTGATAACAAGTCTCTAATTCCTGAATATGTTTAGTTATGGCAGGCTGACTGACAAACAGCTCTTGTGAAGCCTTAGTGAAACTGAGGTTCTTAGCAACGCTTAAAAATACTTTCAGACGAAAATCAGACATAAATATAAAGGCTTATTGTCAATATTACAACTCTTCTCCCCTGATTCCCAATGCTTGCATCACGGGATATGCCAACATTTCCCATTGATATCCTTCAATACTCTCCTCCGGTTCATTCATACGGAATTGAATGGTTTCCTTATTCTTGACACCTTTTAACCGTTCCATTACCTTATCACCATATTCTTCATTGAAAGAAACCAAAATCAGCCGTTCCACATCGGCAGAATCTAAAACGATACTCAGCAGATCCAAATATAATTCTTCACGAGATACCATTTCCTCACAAGGTACACTGGCAAAAGAAAATTCTCCGAACTGACTCTTAAATGCCACCCCATTCAATTCTGCCGATAAATCGGAAGGTCGGCAATTAGACAACTGAGCCGAATCTTTATCATATACCATTAATATTTGAATTTGATTATCGCCTACTGCCATACCTGCATCAAGTACTATATAAGTTACCAGTTCCGAGAGATCAATCTCTTGCAGTTCACGCATCAAGGTTTTCTCAAAGTACTTCTTCAGATCCGTCACAACTAGATTCAGAAACGCTGCATCAATCAGTACCACATTCGAAGGAAACTTTATTTTTTCGTCCATATCGTAATTCCTTAATAATTATATTGAGGGCATAAAGATACAACATACTTCTAAAATGCTCTTACATTCGGACACAATTTCCTCTACAAAAGAAAATATATGACATTTTGGCTTTTATTTTTCTTAAAAAGCTGAAAAAAAGTCAGTTTTTACCCCATGGCAAATCTTTTGCGCCTCTAATAGTGTTATTGAAAACAAGAATAAGAAAGGAGAACAAACGATATGAACTTTAACAATTTTACCATTAAATCTCAGGAAGCTGTACAAGAGGCTATTAATCTGGCACAAAGTCGGGGACAACAAGCCATCGAAACGGCTCATATCCTGTACGGAGTGATGAAGGTAGGCGAAAATGTGACTAACTTTATCTTTCAGAAGTTAGGACTGAACGGACAACAAATCTCCCTCGTACTCGATAAGCAGATCGACTCTTTCCCAAAAATTTCCGGCGGAGAACCTTACTTGAGTAGGGAAGCGAACGAAGTCTTTCAAAAAGCAACACAGTACTCCAAGGAAATGGGCGATGAGTTTGTTTCATTGGAACATCTTTTGCTGGCTTTACTGACAGTAAAGAGCACGGTGTCTACCATCCTGAAAGATGCAGGAATGACCGAAAAAGAATTGCGTGGTGCCATCAGTGAATTGAGAAAAGGAGAAAAGGTGACCTCTCAGTCCAGTGAAGATAATTACCAGTCACTGGAAAAATATGCCATTAATTTAAATGAAGCAGCCCGTAGCGGTAAACTCGACCCAGTGATCGGACGTGATGAAGAAATCCGACGGGTACTTCAGATTTTAAGTCGACGTACAAAAAATAATCCTATACTAATAGGTGAACCGGGTACCGGTAAAACAGCTATTGTTGAAGGATTGGCACACCGTATTCTTCGGGGTGATGTTCCTGAAAACCTGAAAAATAAACAGGTATACTCACTTGATATGGGCGCACTCGTTGCAGGAGCTAAATATAAAGGAGAATTTGAGGAACGACTGAAATCGGTAGTGAATGAGGTGAAGAAATCAGAAGGTAATATCATATTATTCATTGATGAAATCCATACTTTGGTAGGGGCAGGAAAAGGAGAAGGTGCTATGGACGCAGCTAATATTCTGAAACCTGCACTTGCCCGTGGAGAACTACGCTCTATCGGTGCTACCACTCTCGACGAATATCAGAAATATTTTGAAAAAGATAAAGCTTTGGAACGTCGTTTCCAAATAGTACAGGTAGATGAACCGGACAATCTGAGCACAATATCTATCTTACGTGGATTAAAAGAACGGTATGAAAATCACCATCACGTACGTATCAAAGATGATGCAATCATTGCTGCCGTAGAATTAAGCAGCCGGTACATCACTGACCGTTTTTTACCCGATAAAGCAATTGACCTGATGGACGAAGCTGCCGCAAAACTTCGCATGGAGGTGGATTCTGTCCCTGAAGGATTAGATGAAATCTCACGAAAGATTAAACAGCTGGAGATTGAGCGAGAAGCTATAAAACGGGAAAATGATGAACCGAAATTACAGACAATCGGCAAAGAATTGGCTGAATTGAAAGAACAGGAAAAATCATATAAAGCAAAATGGCAAAGCGAGAAAAGCCTGATGGATATAATCCAGCAGAACAAAGTTGAAATAGAAAATCTTAAATTCGAAGCTGACAAGGCAGAACGTGAGGGAAACTATGGCAAAGTTGCAGAGATTCGCTATGGCAAATTGCAGGAACTGCATAAGGAAATTGAAGATACCCAGAAAAAATTGCACGAAATGCAAGGGGATACAGCCATGATAAAAGAAGAGGTGGATGCTGAAGACATCGCTGACGTAGTATCCCGCTGGACCGGAATTCCTGTAAGCAAAATGATGCAGAGTGAAAAGGACAAATTGCTCCACCTTGAAGAAGAATTACATCAGCGTGTTATCGGACAAGACGAGGCTATTGCAGCTGTGTCTGATGCTGTACGCCGCAGCCGTGCAGGCTTACAGGATCCCAAACGCCCTATTGGTTCCTTCATCTTCCTGGGCACTACAGGAGTTGGTAAAACCGAACTTGCCAAAGCGCTTGCCGAATTTTTGTTTGACGATGAAACGATGATGACCCGTATCGACATGAGCGAATACCAGGAGAAGCACAGCGTTTCGCGTTTAGTTGGAGCGCCTCCGGGATATGTAGGATATGACGAAGGCGGACAATTGACAGAGGCGATCCGTCGCAAACCCTATTCTGTAGTATTGTTTGATGAAATCGAGAAAGCACATCCGGATGTATTTAATATCTTGTTGCAGGTACTCGATGACGGACGGTTGACAGATAACAAAGGCCGTGTGGTAAACTTTAAAAATACAATCATCATTATGACCTCTAATATGGGTAGCAGCTACATACAGAGCCAGATGGAAAAACTGAACGGCGCCAACAACGAGGAAGTAGTGGAAGAAACCAAGAAAGAGGTAATGAACATGTTAAAGAAAACCATCCGTCCGGAATTCCTAAACCGTATCGATGAGACTATCATGTTCCTGCCATTAACAGAAAAAGACATAAAACAGATTGTCTTGTTACAGATTAAGAGCGTACAAAAGATGCTTGCCGGTAATGGAATAGAACTAGAACTGACAGATGCGGCTTTGGATTTCCTCTCACAGGTCGGCTATGATCCGGAATTCGGTGCACGTCCTGTAAAAAGGGCTATTCAGAGATATTTACTCAACGATCTATCGAAAAAATTATTGGCACAGGAAGTAGACCGTAGTAAAGCAATCATTGTAGATGCACAAGGAGACGGATTAGTTTTCCGTAACTAAAGAATTAAAAGGTAATAAACAACAGCGATTTGCCGGTATGCCTTATGGTATACCGGCTTTTCTTTTTTTTAAAGTTCAATAAATGACTCTCCTAACTTCCACCGGATAGGATAAACAGTGAATTACAAGCACATACATACCTTTTTGAGGTAATGTAAAAGTAGCAGAAGATTTTGTTGAGTGAATTTTCCCTATTAACTCACCCTGCTCACTATACAAATATACCATTGTATTAACATCCAGATGCTCTAACGATAAAACTCCGGTAAAATCATCCAGTTTCATACAAATTCCGCTATTTCTTGCTGCTTTCATGCTCTTTTCCTTCCTTCTATCCCTCCCGGTTCCCTCGAAAGAATCTTTCGTATATAAAAAAGCGTGGGAACGTTGTAATTATCGTACCTGAGGCTCTGGACTGCCACTATTCAAATAATGTACAACAACCCACGCTCGATACTATATATTTGCATATACAGCAGAGCATGAGCGTTCGTTACATTATTCCTGAATAGTGAAATTGTCCAGATTTCAAGTACAGAATAATATCTTAAAAACGCTTTTGTTCTTTTTGTGTAATATTCCTCGTAACACTGACTCTTCAGGTTCCGACGGATTGCAACAAAGATAATTAAAAAGCCCTGAATACGACAAATAAGTTCTCTAAAATATTCTATGCAAATTTCATATAGTCCTGCAAGAACAGCTTAAAAAAACTTTTGTTTATAGAGATATAATAAAAAAATAAAAGCACAATACCCTTTAATAAAGGACATTGTGCTTTTAACTAAAAGTGTGGTAGATTTATTCTGCTTCAACGGCAGTCTCTTCACCAAAGTCTGTAATTCCGTTAGAGACTAAGATATTATACCACACAATCAATTTCTTGATATCATTGGTATATACTCTGTCACGATCAAAGTCAGGCAAAACCTCAGCCAAATATTCACGTAATTGCTCAGAAGTAGCTTTCTTCACATCTATAGAAGCGATAGCTGCATTTTCTTTTTCTTTTATTGAACGCAACACGTCACGTAAAGGCACTTCTGAATCGTTTGTGTACATTGCTATATCTGCCAGAGAGATAATTTTTTCGTTACCATAAGCAGGGAAACGTTTCTTAGTTGCATCAATTGTTTCCACAATCAACATATTTTTACCCTGCGAAATAAGCTTATACAACCCCGGTTTGCCGGAGATAGACAAAATAGTCTTTAACATAGTATATTACTTTTATATTAGTTATTTTTTGCGGAGCAAAGGTAATGAATCTTTTGATATAGAAAAGCAATTAGCTCTAAAATCTGTGGTATCAACGGCTTTTCACCATCGTTTATTATGACGAAAGAAGCCCTCTCACATTTTTCTTCATCACTCATTTGGCTCCGGATACGCTGCATAATCTGCTCGCATGAAGCATTGTCACGCCGCACCGCACGTTCTACCCTGAGTTCCAAAGGCGCGTAGACCATCACTATACAATCAACTTCATCCGCAAAGCCCGATTCTATCAGAATTGCCGATTCCATACCTATTATATCCAGACACTCTTTGTGTGAACTCCATTGCCTGAAATGCTCCTTAACCCTCGGATGTATGATTCCATTAACCTGAGAAGCATGCGTCGAAGAAGCGAAAAGATATGTGGCCAGTAAAGTCTTATTTAATTTGCCGCCAAAAAAAACCTCCTCTCCTACTAAATCACACAACTCTTTACGAATAACAGGATCAGTGGCCACTACTTTCTTTGACTCTTCATCCGAGATATAGACAGGAACTCCCATCACTTCAAGTAAATGTGAAACGACACTTTTACCACTACCGATTCCGCCGGTTATTCCAATTTTAATTGCCATCAGAAGAGAGTTGTTCTATCAAAAAATCAACCTGTTCCGGATGGATTCGCACATGACTTACTCCACGTGGAAGAGATTTCAATTTTACAGTATATTTATCAGTACCCAATTTCAAAAGTTCTTCATAAGAAACATTCACAACAAAGTCACTTGCGTTAACTTCGCGAAAACGACTTAATCCAACTTGAAACGTAACCTGAACTTTAGATGGAAATGCCCTCAACACCTTATCTGCAGGAAAATTGATACCACGTAATAAGACTTCAACTGTTTTCTCCGTATATATATCCACGGGTAAAGTCAAATCAATAGCCCCGGGAACAAATTTGGCCCCCTTTACTCCGGCAAGCGCTATTCGCTGCTTCAATGTATCCATTACATTTTCAAAATTAACTTTTTGCGTATAAGCTGCCGTTATTGTATCCAATATAGCCACAGGGGCATATACCAAAACAGAATCCGGAGAATAGATCGTATCGGAAATATAATATTGGCGCCCTGCAACGACTTTACCTTCCAATTTGACAGGCACTAGTTTAGACTTTCCGGTAGAATAGATGTACTCCAGAGTATCAGGCTTTACAGACAGCAAACGGGTCGATACATTAAGTTGTCCTGCTATTTTTTTCTCAAGTTCCGACGCATAAATTTTCACATGATTATCAGGTACTTTCGACTCGGAAAAATCGATATTAACGGGAAAAAAGCTTTTACCCAACATATAGTTCAGCAACACCGTTCCTTTATCTTTTACTTTAATGCGGAGTTCAGAAGGAGGTTCAGAAGTTAAAACCACATGATTGGGCACTCCTTTCAGACGGACAGGAATAGAAAATTCTGCTTCATAATCATTGTTTAACGTTTGAAGCAACCAAAATCCACCTGCAATAAAAAAGAAAAATAAAAAAATTAAGAACTCTCTGCTCTTATCACTAAGCAGAAAGTCCTTAATCTTTCTTGATAATTTTAAATAAATATACTTTATGTTCCTACGTTCGAACATAGGCTTTATTTATTTTTAGTTCCTTATTTCGTAGCAGACTGACTGTTGGCAGCAGAAGCATCTGCAAAAATAGAGTTCTTATCTATCTTAATTTTTACATTAGAAGCGATTTCAAGAACAATGTAATCATCATTGATTTCCTTAATCACACCATGAATGCCACCAGCAGTAATCACATTCTGGTTAACCTGGAGAGATTTGCGGAAATTAGCGATCTCTTTCTGCTTCTTGTTCTGCGGACGAATCATGAAGAAATACATGATAACAAACATTGCTATCAGCATGATCCACATCAAACTACCGTCAGGGCCAGCAGCAGGAGCTTGAAAAAATACAGTTAATAGGTTCATAAAATAATCAGTTTTATTAGTTTTTTAATCTATTTAGACAAAGGTATTAGTTTTTTGTCAACTTACCTTCTTTTTTTAATTGATTAACTATTCCGTCCAATGTACCATTGATAAAGCTACCGCTTTTCACTGTACTATAGAGTTTAGCAATCTCTACATACTCATTTAACGAAACGCTGACCGGAATGTTCGGAAAACTAAGAATTTCTGCTAATGCACATTGCATAATAATTACATCCATGAAAGCTACACGATCCAAATCCCAGTTCTTTGTATTTTCACTGATCAAGTGCCGGTAATAGTCGGCATTTAAAATGGCCCGACGGAACAAACGGCGTGCAAACTCCTGGTCTTCGTCATCTTTGAACTCGGGTAACAATGGTTGGTTAGCTCCCTGTTTTTCTTCAAAACGCTTAATGGTCTTCAATACAAATGTATCGACAATCTCCTTATCATCATTCCAATATAAACTCTGATCTTCCAACACCTGATCTAACGAATCATTATTAAAAACGAAAGTTTTATAGAGTTTTCTCCATAATTCACGATCTGCTTCATAAGATTTGTCAGAAGAAGCCATATACTCCTTGTATATATCGGATGCAATAATCTTTTCGTATAATTCTTTAATGAAGTCCTGATCATTAGCCCAGGTCCTTTTCTGATTAGCTATAAATTCGCTCAATTGTTTATTCACTTCGAGTTGTGCAACAAATTTATTTTCCACAAACTTCATGTTAGGATACAACTCTTCTTTAGTCGGCGCTAGTTTAGCTTTCGCTGTGTCGATGCGTTTTTGTGCATATTCCGTCAAAGCAATCATAAGCATCAGCAAATAGTTGTACAGATCGTAAGCCTTTGAGAGGCTAAAGAACAACTCTTTCTCCGCTGAGTCTAAATTTTTGCTGCCGTTTTGATAGTAAGCATACACTATCTGTATGATCTTTAGACGAATAAGAACTCTGTTAATCATAATCTTAATTAATACTGTTATTAACGAATTGCAAAAGTAGACATTTTTAATGAGTTTACACAAATAAATCACATTTTTTAATGCAGTATTTCATTCTCTTTCCTTTTTCTTTTGACAGTTTAAAAAAAATATCCAATTTTGAAGCCAATTATAAACAGACCTAACAATATGGAAGATTTTAAAAAGAAAATAGGAACAGACATGAATGATAAAGAGATCGTATTCTCAAAATCAATAAAGGCCGGTAAACGTATATATTACCTGGACGTTAAAAAGAACCGCAAAGATGAAATGTTTCTTGCCATTACCGAAAGTAAGAAAGTTGTGATGGGCGAAGGAGATGACTCTCAAGTAAGCTTTGAAAAGCACAAAATTTTCTTGTATAAAGAGGATTTTGGTAAATTCATGGCCGGACTCGAACAAGCTATCAACTTCATCAATCAGAATCAAGAATATACAGAAGATTCCGAATCGGAGGAAAAAGTCGAACCTGAAAGTGAACCGGAGACTACAGTTTTGGATAGCGAAATCAAGATTGACATTGATTTTGAATAATTAAAGGCATCAATTCTTTGATATTTCAGAAAGAAAGTGTAATTTTGCACCGCTTTTTGCACATCGTGTGATAACCACATCGTGTGATGGTGAATTAAGCAAGCAAAATAACTTAATTTAGAGTAACACAAAAAATTTCAAGAAATGAGATCAATTGAAGTAAAAGGAACTGCAAGAACAATTGCAGAACGCTCTTCTGAACAGGCAAGAGCTTTGAAAGAAATTCGTAACAACGGTGGTGTACCTTGCGTACTTTACGGTGGTGAAGAAGTAGTTCACTTCACAGTGACCAACGAAGGACTTCGTAATTTGGTTTACACTCCGCATATTTATGTAGTTGATTTGATTATTGATGGCAAAAAAGTAAATGCCATTCTGAAAGATATCCAATTCCACCCGGTAAAAGATACTATCCTGCACGTAGACTTCTATCAGATTGACGAAGCTAAACCTATTGTAATGGAAGTACCTGTACAGCTTGAAGGTCTTGCTGAAGGTGTGAAAGCCGGTGGTAAATTGGCATTGCAGATGCGTAAACTGAAAGTGAAAGCTTTGTATAATATCATTCCGGAGAAACTGACTATTAATGTATCTCACCTGGGTCTCGGTAAGACAGTAAAAGTTGGCGAACTAAGCTATGAAGGTTTAGAATTGCTGAATGCAAAAGAAGCTGTTGTATGTGCTGTTAAGTTGACTCGTGCAGCAAGAGGTGCAGCTGCTGCAGCCGGAAAATAATATCGGTTATCCCTTTAACAAAGATATCATTCAAACGCAGATTAATGCAGATTTTACAATCTGTGTTAATCTGCGTTCTTATTTAAAACAAACAGATTGAAAAGATATGAAATACTTAATTGTCGGGTTAGGCAATATTGGTCCGGAATATCATGAAACCCGCCATAATATAGGTTTTATGGTATTGGATGCTTTAGCCAGAGTAAACAACCTATCATTCACAGATGGTCGTTATGGCTTTACCACTACCCTATCTGTCAAAGGAAGACAAATGATCTTGTTAAAACCCTCGACATTCATGAATCTAAGCGGCAACGCCGTACGTTATTGGATGCAAAAAGAAAACATTCCATTAGAAAACGTATTAATCATTGTAGATGACTTAGCACTTCCCTTTGGTACCTTACGCCTGAAAAGCAAAGGCAGTGATGCCGGTCATAACGGATTAAAACACATCGCAACTATCTTGGGCACCCAAAACTATGCGCGCTTGAGATTTGGTATCGGTAATGATTTTCCAAGAGGCGGACAAATAGACTTTGTATTGGGGCATTTCACGGACGAAGACTGGAAAACAATGGATGAACGTTTGGAAACAGCCGGAGAAATCGCCAAAAGCTTCTGTTTGGCAGGTATCGACATCACGATGAATCAGTTCAACAAAAAATAATTATTCATTTTTCAATTCATAATCAAATGCCTGAAGCAAGAATAGATAAATGGATGTGGGCAGTCCGCATCTTCAAAACTCGCACAATCGCTGCAGAAGCCTGCAAGAAAGGACGAATCAGCATCAATGGGTCGTTTGTAAAAGCAGCTCGTATGATAAAACCCGGAGACGTAATCCAAGTGAAAAAACCTCCGATAACATATTCCTTTAAAGTCCTGCAAGCCATTGAAAAACGGGTGGGTGCAAAACTTGTATCTGAAATGATGGAAAATGTAACAACCCCTGATCAATACGAACTTCTGGAGATGAGTAAAATCAGCGGTTTTATTGATCGGGCACGAGGTACCGGACGTCCAACTAAAAAAGATCGCCGGAGCATTGAGGAATTTACTACTCCCGAATTTATGGATGACTTCGATTTTGATTTCGACTTCGAAGAAGATAATGAATAAAAAATCCCCGACAGCCGTCACGGACACCGGGGAGGTATAAATAAATGGACTTAT